>ENA-OWPN01000021-OWPN01000021.1-human-gut-metagenome-genome-assembly--contig:-NODE-21-length-250194-cov-18.208992_pt1 | contig 250194 bp, 188 predicted proteins | sample MGYA00248266_ERZ651850 | MGnify/ENA primary metagenome ERZ651850 (study PRJEB26924, sample SAMEA4378296) | human gut metagenome | biome: human gut; feature: human-associated habitat; material... | reverse complement strand
GCGTGGCTCTGACACTAGTACGAGAGGACCGTGTTGGACTGACCTCTGGTTTACCGGTTGTGCCGCCAGGTGCATTGCCGGGTATCTAAGTCGGGATTGGATAAGTGCTGAAAGCATCTAAGTACGAAGCCAGCCACAAGATTAGATTTCTCAGGGTCGTCAGAGACGATGACGTTGATAGGAGGCAGGTGTAAAGGTAGTAATATCAAAGCCGAGCCTTACTAATTGCCCGTTGACTTTCTTTTTGTCACGATGGTTTCATATATACGTTTAGCCTGCTGCTGCTGCGGCTTTTGAATTTACTTTTTTCCGTCATGTCTACCTTATTCAGGTGACTATAGCACCGGGGTTCCACCTCTTCCCATTCCGAACAGAGAAGTTAAGCCCGGTCACGCCGATGGTACTGCGTAACAGTGGGAGAGTAGGTAGTCGCCGTTTTTTTTCTGAAGGATCCCCTTGCAACCCGGAATACGGGGGCAAGGGGATTTTCGCGTTTATTTTGTATGTATCGCAGATTTTCTTATCTTTGCGGCATCAACTTTTATTAATTTAATGTTTAAAGCAAAATTTTTAAGTATGAAAACTAAATTATTTCTGGCTGCTCTTGCAGTTTCATTCTCTTTTGCATTGACTTCTTGTGGTAACAAACCTGCAAATTCAGAGGTGACTTCAGAAACGGTAGAAGTAGAAACGGTAGAAGCTGCTGCGACAGCTCCTTGTTGTAAAGCTGATTCTGCTGCTTGTGATTCGACGAAAGCATGCTGCAAGGACAAAGAAGCATGCTGCAAGGACAAAGCAGATTGCGAAAAGAAAGCAGATTGCGAAAAAAAATGTGACAAAAAGTAAGCTACGGTATTTAAACGTGTAAATGAATGGGAATAAGACATGTATATGTGTTTTATTCCCATTTTTTATTATAGAAATTCACAGGATTTTGTGATATATTTATTGATAAATAGCAATTATTCTTATGGAATGATATTTTTTTGAATAAAAAAGTAACGTTTTATTTGGTGGGAAAGAAATAATCTCTACCTTTGCATCGTCAAAATATAAAAGAAGACAATAACATGAATCAATCATTTATATATATTCTATTGTGTGGTATTATTATTCTACTGGCAGGGCTTAGTGGAAGTGAGTGTCGCGTATAGATGTGTATGATGAAAATATACGAAAGCCTTTCTCACTTCCCGGTGCGAAAGGCTTTTTTGATGATGTATAATCCGATAAAAACAATAAAAAACAATGAGTGACAGATTATTTATTTTCGACACCACGCTTAGGGATGGTGAACAGGTTCCGGGATGCCAGTTGAATACAGTAGAAAAAATTCAAGTAGCGAAGGCGCTGGAAATACTGGGTGTAGATGTGATTGAAGCGGGGTTTCCCATTTCCAGTCCGGGTGATTTTAATTCAGTAATCGAAATTTCTAAAGCGGTGACATGGCCCACGATTTGTGCTTTGACACGTGCGGTGCAAAAGGATATTGATGTGGCGGTGGATGCTTTGAAATTTGCCAAGCGTAAACGTATCCATACAGGAATCGGTACATCTGATTCTCATATCAAGTATAAATTTAATTCGAACCGTGAAGAGATTATCGAGCGTGCGGTAGCAGCAGTGAAATATGCCCGTCGCTTTGTGGATGATGTAGAGTTTTATGCGGAGGATGCCGGCCGTACGGATAATGAGTATTTGGCCCGTGTGGTTGAAGCCGTTATTAAGGCAGGGGCTACTGTAGTGAATATTCCGGATACAACCGGCTATTGCCTGCCCTCGGAATACGGTGCGAAAATCAAATATCTGATGCAACATGTGGCGGGTATTGAGAAAGCGATCTTGTCTACACATTGCCATAATGATTTGGGTATGGCCACTGCTAATACGATAGCCGGAGTTTTGAACGGTGCCCGTCAGGTGGAAGTGACCATTAATGGTATTGGTGAACGTGCCGGAAATACTGCACTTGAAGAGATAGCCATGATTATCAAGAGTCATCATGAAATCGATATTGAAACGAATATCAATACACATAAAATTTATCCGACGAGCCGGATGGTATCGAGCTTGATGAATATGCCTGTACAGCCTAACAAAGCGATTGTCGGACGAAATGCTTTTGCCCATTCATCGGGGATCCATCAGGATGGTGTGTTGAAGAATGTACAGACTTATGAAATTATCGACCCGAAAGATGTGGGCATTGATGATAACTCCATTGTATTGACGGCCCGCAGTGGACGTGCTGCTCTGAAGAATCGTCTTTCTGTGTTGGGAGTGACGCTTGATCAGGATAAATTGGATAAGGTATATGAAGAGTTCTTGAAGCTGGCTGATCGTAAAAAAGATATTCATGATGATGATATTCTTGTATTGGCAGGAGCCGATCGCAGTCAGAACCATCGTATTAAATTGGAATATCTTCAGGTGACGAGCGGAGTGGGAGTTCGTTCCGTTGCCAGTCTCGGATTGAATATAGCCGGTGAGAAGTTTGAAGCGGCCGCCAGTGGAAATGGGCCGGTAGATGCTGCTATTAAGGCGTTGAAACGAATAATAGACCGTCATATGACTTTGAAAGAGTTTACGATTCAAGCAATCAGTAAAGGTAGTGATGATGTAGGTAAAGTACACATGCAGGTAGAATATGATAACCAGATGTATTACGGCTTTGGTGCCAATACCGATATTATTGCCGCATCCGTAGAAGCCTATATCGACTGTATCAATAAGTTCAGCAAATAGACAACAGGAGTTAGAGTATTTCAATCGTAATTTGTAAATTGTAAAATCGTAAATAAACAAATGAATACATTATTTGATAAAATCTGGGATGCACACGTGGTAACTACGGTGGAAGATGGTCCTACACAACTTTATATCGACAGATTGTATTGTCATGAGGTAACCAGTCCGCAAGCTTTTGCAGGATTGCGTGCACGTGGAATTAAATGTTTCCGTCCGGAAAAGATATATTGTATGCCGGATCATAATACGCCGACGCATGATCAGGATAAGCCGATCGAAGATCCTGTTTCCAAAACACAGGTGGATACCTTGACAAAGAATGCGAAGGATTTCGGTCTGACTCATTTCGGGATGATGGATAAAAGGAACGGTATCATACATGTAGTCGGTCCGGAGCGTGGGTTGACTTTGCCGGGTATGACGATTGTCTGCGGAGATTCGCATACTTCTACTCATGGAGCAATGGGGGCAGTGGCTTTCGGTATCGGAACCAGTGAGGTAGAGATGGTATTGGCATCACAGTGTATTTTGCAGTCGCGTCCAAAAACGATGCGTATCACGGTGGATGGAAAACCGGGTGAAGGAGTTACTGCCAAAGACATTGCACTTTATATGATGTCGAAGATGACGACCAGTGGTGCAACCGGATATTTTGTGGAATATGCGGGGGAAGCGATTCGTAACTTGACGATGGAAGGTCGTCTGACACTTTGTAATCTTTCTATTGAGATGGGCGCACGCGGTGGCATGGTAGCTCCGGATGAAGTTACATTCGAATATATCAAAGGTCGTGAAAATGCACCGAAAGGTGAAGAGTGGGAGAAGGCGTTGGCTTATTGGAGAACGTTGAAGAGTGAAGAGAATGCCGTTTTCGATAAGGAGGTGCGCTTTGATGCTGCGGATATCGAACCGATGATTACTTACGGAACAAATCCGGGTATGGGTATGGGAATCACACAATTTATCCCGACTACAGATGATATGAATGAAACGACGAAGGCGTCTTTTATCAAATCTTTGGATTATATGGGTTTTCGGCCGGGAGAGTCTTTATTGGGTAAGAAGATTGACTATGTATTCCTGGGGGCTTGTACCAATGGGCGTATTGAGGATTTCCGGGCATTTGCTTCTCTGGTGAAAGGACGGAAGAAAGCCGATCATGTGATTGCATGGTTGGTTCCCGGTTCTTGGATGGTAGACGAGCAGATTCGGGAAGAGGGATTGGATAAAATTCTGGAAGAAGCCGGTTTTGCTATCCGCCAGCCGGGTTGTTCGGCTTGTCTGGCAATGAATGATGATAAAATACCGGCAGGCAAATATTCCGTATCTACCAGCAACCGTAACTTTGAAGGCCGTCAGGGACCGGGGGCGCGTACATTGCTGGCAAGTCCGCTTGTTGCTGCTGCGGCAGCGGTGACCGGGGTGATTACCGATCCGAGAGAAATGATGAGATAGGATTTTCGATTGGACGATTTACCGTTTACGGTCGAAGTAAGTTCGTAAATCGGGATCGTCTGTGTAAGTCAAAAGTAATATCAATCGTAAATAGTAAATCGTAAATAAAAAAGATGAAAGCAAAATTCAATATACTGACAAGTACATGTGTACCTCTGCCATTGGAAAATGTAGATACAGATCAGATTATACCGGCACGTTTTCTGAAAGCGACGACGAAAGAGGGGTTTGGAGAAAATCTGTTTCGCGACTGGCGTTATGACAAACAGGGAAATAAGATCGAATCATTTGTACTGAATGATCCTACTTATGGCGGTCAGATTCTGGTAGCCGGAAAGAATTTCGGTTCGGGTTCGAGCCGTGAGCATGCTGCGTGGGCCATTGCCGATTATGGCTTTCGGGTGGTGGTGAGTAGCTTTTTTGCCGATATTCATAAAAATAATGAGTTGAACAATTTTGTGTTGCCCGTGGTGGTAACCGAAGAATTCCTGGCAGAACTGTTTGATTCTATTTTCAAGAATCCGAAGACGGAAGTAGAGGTGAACTTGCCGGAGCAGACCATAACCAATAAAGCCACCGGGAAAAGCGAATCTTTTGAAATCAATGCGTATAAGAAGCATTGCCTTATGAATGGATTGGATGATATAGACTTCTTGCTGACAAACAAAGAAAAGATAGAACAATGGGAAAAGGCGTCAAAATAGAAATCATGGACACAACCCTCCGCGACGGTGAACAGACCAGTGGAGTGTCTTTTGTGCCCCATGAAAAACTAATGATAGCCCGACTGTTGCTGGAAGAACTGAAGGTAGACCGTGTGGAGGTGGCTTCGGCACGGGTGTCTGAAGGGGAATTCGACGCGGTAAAGATGATCTGTGACTGGGCGGCCCGTAGAAATCTGCTGCAAAAGGTAGAGGTCTTGGGATTTGTGGACGGTCGTACTTCGCTGGATTGGATTCATGCTACCGGATGCCGTGTCATCAATTTATTGTGTAAAGGCTCGCTGAAGCACTGTACTTATCAGTTGAAGAAAACTCCTGAAGAGCATATTGAAGATATTCTTGCCGTAGTGGATTATGCCAACGAATTGGATATCGAAGTCAATGTGTATCTTGAAGACTGGAGTAACGGTATGAAGGATTCTCCCGAATATGTGTTTCGGATTGTCGATGCATTGAAACAGACCAGTATCAAACGTTTCATGTTGCCTGATACGTTAGGTGTTCTGAATCCGTTGCAGGTGATCGAGTTCATGCGGAAGATGAAGAAGCGTTATCCGGATACCCACTTCGACTTCCATGCTCACAATGACTATGACTTGGCGGTGAGTAATGTGCTTGCTGCCGTGTTGAGTGGCGTGAAAGGGCTTCATACTACCATCAATGGTCTGGGCGAGCGTGCGGGCAATGCTCCTTTGGCAAGTGTGCAGGCTATCCTGAAAGACCATTTCAATGCTATTACCAATATTGATGAGAGCCGTCTGAACGATGTAAGCCGGGTAGTGGAATCTTATTCCGGTATTGTGATACCGGCCAATAAGCCGATTGTTGGTGAGAATGTATTCACACAGGTAGCCGGCGTGCATGCGGATGGCGACAATAAGAGTAACCTTTATTGCAATGATCTTTTGCCCGAACGTTTCGGGCGGATACGCGAGTATGCTTTAGGAAAAACTTCCGGCAAGGCGAACATACGTAAGAATCTCGAAAGCTTAGGACTCGAGTTGGATGAAGAATCTATGAGGAAAGTAACCGAACGTATCATCGAGCTGGGTGATAAGAAAGAACTCGTGACGCAGGAGGATCTTCCGTATATCATTTCTGATGTATTGAAGCACGATGGCATGAATAATAAGGTGAAACTCAAGAGCTATTTTGTGACGTTGGCAAGCGGATTGAAGCCTATGGCTACATTGAGTGTTGAAATAGACGGGCAGGTGTACGAAGAGAGTTCATCCGGTGACGGTCAGTACGATGCTTTTGTGCGTGCATTGCGCAAAATATACAAAGTGACCTTGGGACGTAAATTCCCGATGCTGATAAATTATGCCGTGAGTATTCCTCCCGGAGGCCGTACCGATGCTTTCGTGCAGACGGTCATCACTTGGAGTTTCGGTGAGAAAGTATTCCGTACCCGTGGATTGGACGCTGACCAGACAGAAGCAGCCATCAAGGCTACGATTAAGATGCTGAATATAATAGAAGAATATTAATAATAGTGATAAAAGTGGTTAGTGATAAGTGATTGGCGGAAAACAACCGGTAATTACTATCCGTTAACCGCTTGTCACTAATCACTAATTTACTAATTAACATGGATTTTAAAATTGCTGTATTAGCGGGAGACGGCATCGGGCCGGAGATTTCCGTACAAGGTGTGGAGGTGATGAGTGCCGTTTGTGAGAAGTTTGGACATAAAGTAGATTATGAATATGCTATTTGCGGTGCGGATGCGATAGATAAGGTAGGCGATCCTTTTCCGGAAGAGACTTTCCGGATATGCAAGGATGCTGATGCCGTGCTTTTTTCTGCCGTAGGTGATCCGAAGTTTGATAATGATCCTACTGCCAAGGTGCGTCCGGAGCAGGGATTGCTGGCTATGCGCAAGAAGTTGGGGCTTTTTGCAAATATACGTCCCGTCCAGACTTTTAAATGCTTGGTTCATAAGTCGCCTTTGCGTGCCGAACTGGTAGAAGGGGCTGATTTTCTTTGTATCCGCGAATTGACCGGTGGTATGTATTTCGGTGAAAAATACCAGGATAACGACAAGGCTTATGATACGAACATGTATACCCGTCCCGAGATAGAACGTATTTTGAAGACGGCTTTTGAATATGCGATGAAGCGCCGTAAGCACCTCACGGTGGTAGATAAGGCAAATGTGCTTGCTTCCAGCCGTTTGTGGCGTCAGATCGCACAGGAGATGGCACCTGCTTATCCTGAAGTGACCACAGATTATATGTTTGTGGATAATGCGGCTATGAAGATGATACAGGAACCGAAATTCTTTGATGTGATGGTGACGGAAAATACTTTCGGAGACATTCTTACGGATGAAGGTTCGGTTATCAGTGGTTCTATGGGATTGCTGCCTTCAGCTTCGACCGGTGAAAGTACTCCGGTATTCGAGCCGATTCACGGTTCATGGCCACAGGCGAAAGGATTGAATATTGCCAATCCGTTGGCGCAGATTCTTTCGGTAGCTATGCTTTTCGAGTATTTCGACTGTAAAGAAGAGGGAGCACTGATCCGCCGGGCGGTGGACGCTTCTTTGGATGCTAATGTACGTACTCCGGAGATACAGGTGACCGGTGGTGAAAAATATGGTACGAAAGAGGTAGGAGAGTGGATTGTCGATTATGTTCGAAAGGCAGCCTCTCCCCAGCCCTCTCCGTGGGAGAGGGAGCTAAGTTAGTCTTGAATCGATTCAGAAGACAGAAGAACAAAAGAACATATTTCCTGCATAGCTTTTATAGGTATCTTATTTGTTCTTCTGTCTGAAAAATAGTAATTAGCTCATGGTTAATCAGTTTTGAAGCCTCTCCCCAACCTTCTTCGTAAGAGAGAGCGTACAGATACTATTGTTTATCAATTAGTTACAAAACTAACTTAGCTCCCTCTCCCACGGAGAGGGCTGGGGAGAGGCTGCCGTTTTATATTGTATGTATCGCCGAATAGATCAGGATTCCCACAGTAGTCAATAGTCCGATATAAATGGGAACCTCTGTCTGCCGGGCATTTCTGAAATCTTCTTTTGTCACCTTTCGTAGCAGATAGTACATAAGTGCGGCACCGCACAAACCTACCAGCATCCCTACTATCAGGTCTCCCGGATAATGTAATCCTAAATAGATGCGGGTATAGCAATTGACAGTAGCCCATATACAGATGAACAGGCTGAGCCATCGTTTACGGAACAGGAATACGAGGAAAAAAGCCAAGCCGAACGAATTGGAAGCATGGCAGGACGGGAATCCGAAACCACCGCCCCGTCTTCCGTTGACGATATGTACCAGGTCGGCAATCGGACTTGCCGGATTGGAGGGTCGGGGACGTTCTACGATCGGACGGATAAGGGTGGCGCAAACTTGATCGGCGAATGTGATGGTAAGGGTGATTGCTATCAGGCAAAGCAGGGTAACTTTCCAGTTATAGTTTTTCAATAATACGTATAATATGCCGGCGTACATCGGTACCCATATCCACTTGCCGGTAAAGACCGGCATGAAATAATCACCGAATGTATTGTGCAGCCCGTTCAGATAAAGCAGCAGGCTCTGGTCTGCTTCGGTGAGTGATTGTAATAGTTGGTATGTCATCTTTGTGGTTTTTTAATGTTTATCTTTTAGCGAGGTCGTCGTATAGTTTCTGCAAGTATGCTTTTCCTTTATTCAGATTTTCACCTTGGTGTGTTCCTTCATCCATCGCAACTGTATTTGATTCACAGTTGAATACCACTTCATTATCGGCTGTAACCATTCCGAATATATTGGGGAAAGTGAAAAATGCGAAATGAGGTGAAGACGGATTAAGGATGTTTTTGCTGAAAGTAAAATCATCGTGAGGTAGTCCTAACTGTGCCAGTAAGGTGGCGGCTATGTCGATTTGTGAGCCGTAAGCTGTAATTCTCTGCGGTTCTTTTACCGCACCTCCGGTCAGGATTAGGGGAATGGTATAGCGCTCGGGCGAAAGATGGTCTATACTTTCGGGGTATACACCTAAATGATCGGGTACGAAAAGAACGACACTGTTTTTCCAAAGAGGGGTTTCTTTGAGTTGGCGTACAAAATCTCCGGCACAACTGTCGGTATAGGCGAAAGCATTCAGTTTGGCATTCGACAATTTGCTGTAAGGTACTTCGAATGGCTCGTGACTGCTGGACGTCTGTAAAATCTTGAAAAAAGGCTCCTGTTGCGGTTCGGTCTTTAAGTCTGTCAAGATCCGGTGGAACAGGATGTGATCGTGTACTCCCCATTTACTGAGACGTTCGGAGACGGGAAAATCATTTTGGGAAACGATCTTTTCAATCCCGGTAGATACCAGATACGAACGCATGTTGGTGAAATCGGCATCGCCTCCGTAGTAATATTGCAGGTCGTATCCTGCTTTCTTCAGACTGGCAGGAATGGAAGGAAGACTCTGTGTTTTACGGGTATATTTCATGATACTCGTAGTAGGCTGGGCGGGGTATCCGCTAATGATGGATACCAAGCCCCGGTCGGTGCGGAAGCTGTTGGCATAGAAATGGGTAAACAGGATACCTTCTTTGGCAAATTCGTCCATATTGACCGCTATACCGGGTTCACCACCGAGTGTTTCCATCAAATGTGAAGAAAAACTTTCGAGTATGATCATGATAATGTTAGGACGTTCCGTGTTGAACAAGCGGGGGATGGAATCTGTCACGGGCTTATCCGTCAATTCGGAAAATAAAATATCTGCCTCTTCAGCAGGCATAAAGCGATATTGTTTATCGAAATCCGCCTGTCTGGAAAAGGAATCCAACAGGCTGAAAGCCGGATTGATGGCGGCATGGTTCAACCGTTGGTCGGCACTGAAAAAAACTCTGCCTAAATTCATGGTTGATACGCTGAATCCTCCGCGTATTGGGATAAAAAGCAGACCGGTAGCCAACAGGAGTACTCCGGATACGCTCAAACGGCGATAAGGTATCTTTAACGGACGTTTTTCGTTAACCAGTATCCATGAGAAGACGAAATATAAAAGTGCTGCATAAACCGCCATCGCAAGAATGCCTCCGGCCACCACCCATAGGCTGACGCTGGCAAGAGCATCTTTGGGAGAAGAGAAGAAATAAAACAATGGTGTGGTATCGAGCCGGAAACCCCAATAACCATATAGGCCGAGGTCGCTTATAAATATGCAGGAGAGCAATATGGATATGATGGTGAAATAGATGCGGCGTATCAGTTGTAATATCCGTGAGTCTGTCCATGCGGATGCTATCAGCAGTAACCCGGGAAGAATGGTCAGATATCCTGCCAGTGACAGATCGAGTGGAAGCCCGTGTCCGATTACACTGAACCAGTCCGTCCATGACACCTTATTATATAAGGTATAATAATAAGCCATGAAAATGGGTTTTTGCAGAATAAAGATAAATACAAAAAGAAAATAGGTAGTAATGAATTGTATAAGTCTTCTCTTCATACGATATACTTAAAAAGATTGAACGCAGGCAAAGGTACTATACTTTTCTTTATCTTTGCACATTAACTGATGTAAAACAGTGATAATTATGAAAAAAGTAGCAAAGAATCTGATAGGATTGATCGGGCATACTCCATTGATGGAGCTGTCCGGATATAGCGCCAAGTATGGTTTGGAAGGAAATATTGTGGCCAAACTCGAAGCCTTTAATCCTGCCGGAAGTGTGAAGGACCGTGTTGCGCTTTCGATGATAGAAGATGCCGAGGAACGGGGACTTTTGAAGCCGGGAGCCACCATAATAGAGCCTACAAGCGGTAATACCAGTGTCGGGTTGGCGATGGTAGCTACCATTAAAGGTTATCGTCTGATACTGACCATGCCGGAGACAATGAGTCTTGAACGCCGGAATCTGCTGAAAGCGTTAGGAGCGCAGATTGTGTTGACGGATGGTATGGCCGGCATGTCCGGTTCTATTGCAAAAGCACAGGAACTGAAAGCTACGATTCCCGGTTCGGTCATATTACAGCAATTTGAGAACCCTGCCAATGCGGCTGTACACGAACGTACCACAGGAGAAGAAATATGGGAAGATACCGGAGGACAGATTGCTGCTTTCGTTGCCGGGGTAGGAACCGGTGGAACTATCTGTGGTGTGGCTCGTGCATTGAAAAAACACAATTCCGATGTTTATGTAATGGCTGTTGAACCTGCCGCTTCTCCGGTGTTGGCTGGCGGTGTGGCTGCCCCTCACCGGATACAGGGAATCGGTGCCAATTTTATTCCGAAGATTTATGATGCTTCCGTGGTAGATGAAGTAATGGGAGTACCCGATGATGAAGCGATACGTGCCGGGCGCGAACTTGCTGCTACGGAAGGATTATTGGCCGGTATTTCTTCCGGTGCAGCCGTTTATGCGGCGCGGAAGTTAGCGGAACGTCCGGAGTTTGCCGGCAAGATGATTGTAGCATTATTGCCCGATACGGGGGAGCGCTACTTGTCGACGGAGTTGTTTGCATTCGATGCGTATCCGTTGGACTGAATAATTGGCCAATGTGGCAATGTGCCAATATGCCAATTGGGGAATTGAAAGAATGAATTGGATAATTAATAAATTATTCATTGGACATTGGTATATTATATGCATTGGTATATTATTTAGCGCAGCCAATTGGCACATTGGCATATTTGCACATTATTAAATTATTAGTATGATGAAGTCAATCTTTGTTTTTTCCCTCCTCTTTTTCTCTTCTTTGACGGTTTCCGCTCAAACCTATCGTGAACTTTCTGAAAAGGCGATAGACTGTATAGAAAGAGACAGCTTAGCGCAGGCAGAAGATCTGCTGGTACAGGCTATGAAACTCGAACCGTCCAATCCTCATAATGCGTTGCTGTTTTCCAATCTCGGATTGGTGCAGCGTCGGTTAGGACGTTATGATGATGCGCTTCAATCGTATACTTATGCATTGAATATCGCTCCTAATGCCGTACCTATCTTATTGGATCGTGCTGCTATTTATATGGAGAAAGGAATGACCGATCGTGCTTTTCTGGACTATTCCGAAGCGCTCGAGTCCGATAAGGGCAATAAGGAAGCTTTATTGATGCGGGCCTATATCTATACTGTCCGGCGTGATTATAAAGCGGCGCGTCTCGACTATGACCGGTTGTTGGAACTGGATTCTAAGAGTTATGCCGGCCGTCTCGGGTTGGCTACTCTCGAACAGAAAGAAGGCAAATTCCGGGAAGCTCTTGAACTGGTAAATAAATTGCTGGTAGAAAATCCGGATGACGCTACTCTTTATGTGGCCCGTGCCGATATAGAACGGGAGATGGAACATTTGGAACTGGCTCTTGTCGATCTTGAAGAAGCGATTCGCTTGTCTTCATCATTGATGGATGCTTATTTGCTTCGTGGTGACATTTATCTGCTTCAGAAGAGGAAAGCACTTGCCAAAGCCGATTATGAAAAGGCGATTTCTCTCGGAGTACCGCCGTCTGATCTGTATGAGAAGCTGAAACAATGTAAATAAGTTGCTTGGATGCGGGGCGTTTCGTAATTGTGAGATGATCGTCTCATAACTGTGAGACGCACGTTTCTCAATTGAGTGACGATCGTCTCACAACTGTGAAACACTATATATTACCGTATCTTATTCGGTATTTTCCGTTATCTTTCATTTGAATTGACGTATCAGTTCGATGAACTCCTTACCGTACTTTTTCTTTTTATACTCTCCTATACCACTGATACTACCGAATTCCTCGATTGTTGTGGGTTGTGCCATACTGAGCAGGTGCAGTACTTTGTCCGATAAAACTATATAGGCGGGAATTGCTTCTTGTTCGGCTAATTGTTTGCGGAGTCCGCGTAAAGCTTCGAACAAATCTTTGTTCTCAGTTGTTGTTAGTCCCAAAGGCAGTTCTTTATTGACAACCACCTTTTTTCCCCTCCTTTTGGAGGTTGTGTTTTCTTCTCGTCGGATGGCCACTAATTTTGTCTTTTTTCGTCCAAATAGTATGTCATTTCCGATTTCCGTAATTTTCAAATGATTATTTTCATTATATGCAATTTCGAAAAAGCCCATTTGCAGAATTTGTAATAAATAGTCTTGCCAGTCTCTGGCTGAAATATCACGTCCGACTCCAAAAGTTTTTAGCTTTTCGTATCCTCTTTCTACGAGTTCGGAGGAAAATGATCCACGCAAAATGTCAATTAACATGCTTGTTCCTATCTGTTCTCCGGTACGCGCAATTGCACTGAGTGCTTTTTGCACAATTATCGTGCCATCGAACTGTTCCGGAGGGTTTCGGCAAACATCACAATTACCACAATCCTTTTCTACTTTCTCGCCGAAATAGCTCAGAAGAATCCGTCTCCTGCAAATGTTGGCTTCTGCATATTGCTGCATCCGTTGCAGCTTCTCCAGATTGATTGATTGCTGGTTGCTTTCAGTGGCAAATTTAGTGAGCAGGATCAAGTCTCCCAAAGAATAGAAAAGGAGGGTGTCGCTTGGCATTCCGTCTCGCCCGGCCCGGCCTATTTCCTGATAAAAGCTCTCGATACTTTTGGGAAGATTATAGTGGATCACCCAACGGACATTTGATTTGTCAATCCCCATTCCAAAGGCAATTGTGGCGCAGACCACCTGTATACGGTCATTGATGAAATCGTCCTGCGTTGCATCCCGTTGCTGGGTTGAAAGCCCCGCATGATAGACTCCGCAGCGTATTCCGTGTTTCTGTAACATCTGCGCTACGGTCTCTGTTTTACTGCGGCTCATGCAATATATGATGCCGCACTCACCGGCGTGCCGGTCGATAAATTCCAGTATGGTCCTGCTTTTTTCTTTCTGTTGGTATCCCCGTTTCACGGCCAGGCTAAGGTTGGGGCGGTCGAAAGAAGAGATAAACACTTTCGGATCGGTGAGATGCAGTTGGCGTATGATGTCTTCACGCGTGATCTTATCGGCTGTGGCTGTCAGTGCGATAATAGGTATATGCGGGAATACCTGATGTAATATGCCCATTTGAGCATACTCAGGGCGGAAATCATGCCCCCATTGCGAGATGCAGTGTGCTTCGTCGATGGCAAAGAGAGAAAGATGCATATCCCGCAGCAGATAGTCGATTTCGGTGATCAGTTTTTCGGGAGATATATAGAGGAGTTTCAGTTTGCCTTCGATGCAGGCACGCCGCAGATTGGCATTTTCGGTTTCGTCATTGCTACTGTTCAGTGCTCCTGCGGCTATTCCGTTGGCCCGGAGCGTTTCTACTTGGTCTTTCATCAATGATATAAGCGGAGATACCACGACGGCAGTACCTTCGCAAAGCAGCGCAGGGAGTTGGTAGCAGATCGATTTTCCTCCTCCGGTGGGCATTAATACCAGGCTGTCTTTCCGATCCAGTAAATTCTGGATAATCTCTTCTTGCAGGGGGCGGAAACTTTCATAACCGAAGTAGGTTTTCAGTGTTTGGATCATGGTTCGTATTTTGAAACTTTTTGCAAAGGTACTATTTTCTTCGGTCTATCATCTATATTGATAGATGATGGCAGGAAATTAAATAATCTGTGATCGAAAACACCCCCTCCGGAAGTTAAAGTTTCTTATTCTCTATGTTCTTTCTCACAAATTTCATCATTTTGATAGTTCAGTTATAAAAAATATATACTCAAAAGTTGCATATGTGAAAATAATGTCCGAAATTTGTGACATGGAAATATTGCTCCATTGTAGCAATAATTAAAAACAAACCCTAACCAGTTAATTTCAATGAGTAATTTAGAAAACAAAAAACAGGAAGAGACTCCGAAGAAGCGCCCTTATAACTTGAGGGAGAAGAAAGAGAAGAAAGCAGCGTATCGTTCTTTAATCAGACCGGAACTTGCAGATGAATTGTATGACAAGATATTGAATATCGTTGTCGTTCAGAAGAAGTACAGAGATCCTGACTATTCTGCAAAGGATTTGGCGAAAGAACTGAAAACGAATACGCGTTATTTATCCGCAGTAGTTAATTCTCGTTTCGGCCAGAATTATTCTTGCTTGCTGAACGAATACAGAGTGAAAGACGCTTTGCATTTGTTGACAGACAAGAGATATGCAGATAAGAATGTGGAAGAAATCAGTGCAATGGTTGGTTTTGCTAACCGTCAGTCTTTCTATGCCGCTTTCTATAAGAATGTAGGTAAGACTCCTAATGGTTATCGCAAAGAACACCTTGAGAGCAAGAAGTAACAACGTATTTAATATGTAGAATAGAAAAGGAAATATTCCGGGCTGAAAAATCCCGGGATACTTCCTTTTTGTGATTTGGGGCTTCTCCCCAGCCCTCTCCGTGGGAGAGGGGGTGTAGATACTATTTATTATTTATTAACCGGTAATCAAGCTAACTTAGCCCCCTCTCCCACGGGGAAGGCTGGGAAGAGGCTTTCCCCCTTTTTATGAAAAAGCATCTTATTATTTCGATGGCTGTAACCGCTACTGTGCTAACGTCATGCGGCGGTGCCAAAACAACGACTGCCCAGGCAGATAAATTTGATTATACAGTGGAACAATTTGCCGATTTACAGATATTGCGCTACCGGGTTCCCGGATTTGAGGACCTGTCGCTGAAACAGAAAGAATTGATTTATTATCTCACGGAGGCTGCACTCGAAGGACGTGATATCCTCTTTGATCAGAATGGAAAGTATAACTTGCGTATCCGGCGAATGCTGGAAGCCGTATACACTAACTACAAGGGAGACAAGAACAGCGCCGATTTTAAAAATATGGAGACGTATCTTAAACGGGTATGGTTCTCTAACGGCATTCACCATCATTATGGTTCGGAGAAGTTCGTACCTGGTTTCTCTCAGGATTTCCTTAAACAGGCGGTGACGGGCATCGATGCTTCCTTGCTTCCTCTCTCTGAAGGTCAGACAAAGGAGCAATTGTGCGAAGAAATATTCCCGGTGATTTTTGATCCGGCTATTCTGCCTAAACGGGTGAATCAAGCCGATGGTGAAGATCTGATACTGACCTCTGCCTGTAACTATTATGATGGAGTGACTCAGGCGGAAGCGGAAGCTTTCTACAATAAGATGAAAGATCCGAAAGATGAGACGCCGGTTTCATACGGCTTAAACAGTCGTTTGGTAAAAGAGAATGGTAAGATACAAGAGAAAGTATGGAAAGTTGGCGGACTTTATACGCAAGCCATTGAAAAGATCGTCTATTGGTTGAAGAAAGCCGAAGGGGTGGCCGAAGATGAGGCACAGAGAGCTGCCATCGGTAAGCTGATCGAGTTTTATGAGACGGGCGACTTAAAGACTTTTGACGAATACGCCATTTTGTGGGTGAAAGACTTGAACTCCCGTATTGATTTCGTAAATGGTTTTACCGAAAGCTATGGTGATCCGCTCGGCATGAAGGCCAGTTGGGAATCTCTTGTTAATTTCAAGGATTTGGAGGCTACACACCGTACGGAAGTGATTAGCAGCAATGCGCAATGGTTTGAAGATCATTCTCCGGTAGATCCCCGGTTCCGGAAAGATCAGGTGAAAGGAGTTTCTGCGAAAGTGATAACTGCAGCTATCCTTGCCGGTGATCTTTATCCTGCAACGGCTATCGGCATCAATCTGCCTAATGCGAACTGGATACGTGCGCACCATGGTTCCAAGTCCGTAACCATTGGAAATATCACGGATGCTTATAATAAAGCTGCCCACGGTAATGGCTTTAACGAAGAGTTTGTATACAGTGATGCGGAGATCGCACTGATAGACCGGTACTCGGACTTGACGGATGAACTGCATACCGACTTGCACGAATGTTTAGGGCATGGTTCCGGTAAATTGCTTCCGGGAGTCGATCCGGATGCCTTGAAGGCTTACGGTTCTACCATTGAAGAGGCGCGTGCCGATCTTTTCGGATTGTATTATGTGGCTGATCCGAAACTGGTCGAGTTGGGGCTGCTTCCCAGCAATGAAGCGTATAAAGCGCAGTATTACACTTATCTCATGAACGGGCTGATGACACAATTGGTACGTATCCAGCCGGGTAATACGGTGGAAGAGGCACATATGCGTAACCGTCAGCTTATCGCCCGTTGGGTATTTGAGAAAGGTGCTGCCGATAAAGTGGTAGAGTTGGTGAAGAAGGACGGTAAGACTTATGTGGCAGTGAATGATTATGAAAAAGTACGTCAACTTTTCGGCGAGTTGCTGGCGGAGATTCAGCGTATTAAATCTACCGGTGATTTTGCGGCTGCCCGTGCATTGGTAGAAGATTATGCCGTGAAAGTAGATCCTACTCTTCATGCAGAAGTCTTGGAACGCTATAAGAAACTTAATCTTGCCCCATACAAGGGATTTGTGAATCCTAAATATGAGGCGGTAACGGATGAGAACGGGGCAGTAACTGATGTTACCGTAACTTATGACGAGGGATATGCAGAGCAGATGTTACGTTATAGTAAGGACTACTCTCCATTGCCTTCTGTGAATTAGTTGCAAGCTACGAACTGTGAGTGGTACGCGTGGTTAATATGTTGTATATTAGTATTGTAACCTCTGCTTTGTGGTCTGTAACCTGTAACTTGTAACTAAAAAAACAATGGATATAAAAGAACAACTGAAAGATATCAAGACACAACTCCGGCTTTCGATGAACGGGGTTGTGTCTCAAAGTATGCGTGAGAAGGGCTTAAACTATAAACTTAATTTCGGGGTGGAGTTGCCTCGGATCAAAAGTATAGCAGCTGCATATGAGAAGAATCATGAACTGGCACAAACCCTATGGAAAGAGGATATTCGTGAGTGTAAAATTCTTGCAGGATTGTTACAGCCGGTAGAGACTTTCTTTCCGGAAATCGCAGATATATGGGTAGAGAACATGCCGAATATCGAGATAGCGGAGCTTACCTGTATGAATCTTTTTCAACACTTGCCTTATGCTCCGGCCAAATCATTCCATTGGATCGCTTCGGAAGAGGAGTATGCGCAGATTTGCGGTTTCCTTACTATTGCCCGTTTGCTGATGAAAAAAGGGGATATGGCCGAGCGTCCTGCCGGAGAATTTCTGGATCAGGCTGTTTGTGCTGTTCTTTCCGGCAGCTATCATGTGCGTAATGCCGCTTTGCTTGCCATCCGTAAATATATGCAGCACAGTGAAGAACACGCATTCCAGGTCTGCCGTCTGGTAGAAGGCATGAAAGATTCATCCGTAGAAGCCGAACAGGTATTATATAATACGGTGAAAGAAGAGGCCTCTCCCCACCCCTCTCCGTGGGAGAGGGAGCTAAGTTAGTTTTGTAACTAATAATAGACGATAGTATCTGTACTCCCTCTCCCACGGAGAGGGGTGGGGAGAGGCCACATCTTATTTTCATATTATTCTTCATATTATTTTTGCTTTCTATAAAAAAGGCTTAACTTTGTTGGCGCTAATTTCGTGCCGATATGGAAACTCAGAACGTAAAAGATACGGTAAGACAGATATTTACGGAATATCTTAATGCGAACGGGCATCGCAAGACCCCCGAACGTTATGCCATACTCGACACCATCTATTCTATAGACGGACATTTTGACATAGATATGCTCTATTCGCAGATGATGAATCATGAAAATTTCCGGGTCAGTCGTGCGACACTTTACAATACCATCATTCTGCTTATCAACGCCCGTCTGGTTATCAAGCATCAGTTCGGCACTTCTTCCCAATACGAGAAATCATACAATCGTGAAACGCATCATCATCAAATCTGTACCCAATGCGGTAAAGTGACCGAGTTTCAGAATGGAGCGTTGCAGAATGCGATTGAGAATACAAAATTGAGCAGGTTTCAGCTTTCACATTATTCGTTGTATATCTATGGGATATGCAGTAAATGCGATCGTGCCAATAAACGGAAAAAAGTAAGTAACAACAATAAAAAAGAGAAATGAAAGTAGATGTACTATTAGGATTACAATGGGGCGACGAAGGAAAAGGTAAAGTAGTCGACGTACTAACTCCGAGATATGATGTGGTTGCACGTTTTCAGGGCGGCCCGAATGCCGGTCATACACTTGAGTTCGAAGGACAGAAATATGTGCTCCGTTCCATTCCTTCCGGTATCTTTCAGGGAGATAAAGTGAACATTATCGGTAATGGAGTCGTGCTTGATCCGGCTTTATTCAAAGCGGAAGCCGAAGCTTTGGAAGCATCGGGGCATAACTTGAAAAACCGGCTGCATATTTCTAAAAAAGCACATCTTATCCTGCCGACACACCGTATTCTGGATGCTGCTTACGAAGCCGCCAAAGGGGATGCGAAAGTGGGTACTACCGGAAAGGGAATCGGTCCTACTTATACAGATAAGGTAAGCCGTAACGGAATCCGTGTAGGTGATATTCTCGATAATTTTGATCAAAAATATGCTGCCGCCAAAGCTCGTCATGAACAGATTCTGAAGGGTTTGAACTATGAGTATGATCTTACGGAAATGGAAAAGACTTGGATGGAAGGCATCGAATACCTCAAGCAATTCAATCTGGTAGACAGCGAACATGAGGTGAACAATTTGTTGAAGTCCGGCAAGAGTGTGCTTTGCGAAGGTGCACAGGGAACGATGCTGGATATCGATTTCGGTTCTTATCCGTTTGTTACCTCTTCGAACACGGTTTGTGCCGGTGCCTGTACCGGGCTTGGTGTGGCTCCCAATCGTATAGGTGAAGTGTATGGTATCTTCAAGGCGTATTGTACTCGGGTAGGTGCGGGTCCGTTCCCTACGGAACTGTTTGATGAGACTGGTGATAAGATATGTACATTGGGACATGAATTCGGTTCGGTTACCGGTCGTAAACGTCGTTGTGGTTGGATCGACCTTGTTGCATTGAAGTATTCCGTTATGATCAACGGTGTCACTAAGCTGATTATGATGAAGAGTGATGTGCTCGATACATTCGAGACAATCAGAGCTTGTGTAGCTTATAAAGTGAACGGAGAAGAAATTGACTACTTCCCCTATGAAATTAATGATAGTGTAGAGCCTGTATATGCCGAACTTCCGGGTTGGCAGACCGATATGACGAAAATGCAGAACGAAGATGAGTTCCCGGAGGAATTCAATGCGTATCTGTCTTTCCTTGAAGAACAATTAGGTGTGGAAATCAAAATTGTTTCTGTAGGGCCGGATAGAGAGCAGACAATTGAAAGATATACGGAAGAATAAACGGAATTTTAGATAATTCTTCATAAATAGGAAGGGAAACTCTTGTGATATACAAAGTTTCCCTTTATTTTTGGCAAACTATTTGTACAGATACTTGTAGTAATCATTAAAAAAAGAAAGTATATGATATCGTATTGGGTATTATTTATCGGCATTGCCGTAGTGAGTTGGTTGGTACAAATGAACTTGCAGAACAAGTTTAAGAAGTATTCGAAGATACCGACCGGAAATGGAATGACAGGACGCGACGTGGCTATTAAGATGTTACATGATAATGGAATTTATGATGTTCAGGTGACTCATACTCCTGGACAACTGACTGACCACTATAATCCTGCCAATAAGACAGTGAACCTGAGTGAAGGTGTATATGAAAGTAACAGTATCATGGCTGCTGCTGTGGCAGCTCATGAATGTGGACATGCTGTTCAGCACGCTCGTGCCTATGCTCCGCTAACCATGCGCAGCAAGTTGGTGCCTGTAGTGACTTTTGCATCCCAATGGATGACATGGCTGTTGCTTGCAGGTATTTTATTGATAAATACGTTCCCTCAACTTTTACTCGCAGGTATTATTTTGTTTGCCATGACAACGTTGTTTAGCTTTATCACCCTTCCGGTGGAAATCAATGCAAGTAAGCGTGCCTTGGTATGGTTGAGTTCATCCGGAATTACTAATTCCTATAATCATTCTCAGGCAGAAGATGCGCTTCGTTCGGCTGCTTACACTTATGTAGTTGCTGCATTGGGTTCTCTGGCTACATTGATCTATTATGTCATGATTTTCATGGGTAGAAGAGATTAAGCGGAATTTAGACAGGATCTAAGTTTGGAAATATGAATTCCCTCTTTCGGATAAGTTCCGGGAGAGGGAATTACTGTTTGTAGGCTTCCGACAAAAGTAAACCTTTTCATTGAATAATCAATTATTTCCTATAACTTTGCAATCCAAATACATAAAACTGTAAGAATTATGGCAGCAAAACCAAGCATACCTAAAGGAACGCGTGACTTTTCGCCTGTAGAGATGGCGAAACGCAATTATATTTTCAATACGATTCGTGAAGTTTATCACCTGTATGGGTTTCAGCAGATAGAAACCCCGTCTATGGAGATGCTTTCCACATTGATGGGAAAGTATGGTGAGGAAGGGGATAAACTCTTGTTTAAGATACAAAATTCCGGAGATTATTTTTCGGGAATAACGGATGAAGAGTTATTGGGCCGCAATGCTGTGAAGTTGGCCAGTAAGTTTTGTGAGAAGGGATTGCGGTATGATCTTACAGTGCCGTTTGCCCGTTATGTGGTGATGCACCGTGATGAAATTACTTTCCCGTTCAAACGTTATCAGATTCAGCCGGTATGGCGTGCAGACCGTCCGCAAAAGGGGCGTTATCGCGAGTTTTACCAATGTGATGCCGATGTGGTAGGTAGCGATTCGTTATTGAATGAGGTAGAATTGATGCAAATTGTGGATACAGTGTTCACTCGTTTCGGTATTCGCGTTTGTATTAAGATTAATAACCGTAAGATTTTGACAGGTATTGCCGAGATCATCGGTGAGGCTGATAAAATAGTAGATATAACGGTGGCTATCGATAAGCTGGATAAGATAGGTCTTGATAATGTGAATGCCGAGCTGAAAGAGAAGGGAATCAGTGATGAGGCGATTGCCAAATTACAACCGATTATTCTGTTGAGTGGAACCAATGCCGAAAAGTTGGCTACATTGAAGAATGTGCTGGCGGGCAGCGAGACCGGTATTAAGGGAGTGGAAGAGAGTGAATTCATATTGAATACACTTGCGGTTATGGGACTGAAGAATGAAATAGAACTCGACTTGACACTGGCGCGTGGTTTGAATTATTATACAGGTGCTATCTTTGAAGTGAAAGCGTTGGATGTGCAGATCGGTAGTATTACCGGTGGTGGCCGTTACGATAATCTGACCGGAGTATTCGGTATGGCAGGCGTTTCGGGAGTAGGCATTTCTTTTGGCGCCGACCGCATTTTTGATGTGTTGAATCAATTGGAACTTTACCCGAAGGAAGCGGTGAACGGCACGCAACTGTTGTTTGTAAACTTCGGTGAGAAGGAAGCGGCTTTCTCTATGGAGATATTGGCCAAAGCACGTTTGGCCGGTATACGTGCAGAGATTTTCCCGGATGCGGCAAAAATGAAGAAGCAGATGAGCTATGCCAATGCCAAGAATATTCCGTTTGTAGCTATTGTGGGCGAAAATGAGATGAATGAGGGCAAGGCGATGCTGAAAAATATGGAGACCGGTGAGCAGTCGTTGGTTTCAGGGGAAGAGTTGATCAAGGCTCTTTTGAAATAGTTTTTCTCCCCCGTTCTCCTCGGTGCCGGAGATATCTTTCTTCGGTGCCGGACCACTGTCTCCTCAGTGGTGAAGAAGATCCTCCCCGATGCCGGCAAGGTTGAACTGCAGTTCAATTCAGAAGCATCGGGGAGGATTTTTTTATTCCTTTTACCATTCTATTTTATCGAGTATTCCGTTGAGACAGGCGATGGCCACTCCGTAATTGGTCATTGGAATTTTTTGCAGCCTGGCTTGTGCTATCCGGCTGAGGACATACTTTCGGTTGAACATGCAGGCACCACACTGGATTATTAGATCATACTTCTTGAGATCTTTTGGAAAATCATTGCCGGATACGATGTCTATTTGTAATCCTTCTCCTGCTTTTTTGCGTAAAAGACGGGGAAGTTTTACACGGCCGATATCTTCTGACAATGGTGCATGAGTACATGCTTCGGCAATCAGCACATGAGATTTTTCAGTCAGTTTATCAATGGCCGACGCACTGGCGGTGTAGTATTCGATGTCCCCTTTATAAGCGGCGAATAGCACGGAAAAAGAGGTCAGCATGCTTTCTGCCGGTTTCTGTTCGTAGACAGTTTTGAATACCTGCGAATCGGTGATAATCAGTTTAGGAGGGCGTGATAGTGCTTGTAGGGTGGCTTTCAGCCGGTCAGTAGTGCAACTCATCACCGGGCATTTCCGGTCAAGCAATTCTCGGAGTGTCTGTACTTGCGGAAGGATGAGGCGCCCTTTGGGTGCTTGTATGTCTTGCGGCATGACGAGTAGAACGAGATCCCCTTCCGAAACCAGATTCCCCGTGATACTTTGTGTATCGAAATCTTCCGGCAGATGCCGTATGATGGCTTGCGAAATTTCTGCTATGCCTTGATGTGTCTTTGCGCTTACGATGAGAGGATACTGTCCGCTTTTATCTTTGATGCTTTGTGCTTCCTGTTCCGTATCATGCAGTATGTCCGCTTTGTTTAGTAGCAAAATTACCGGAATATTCTTTTCTTTGAGTATCTTGATCCAGTGAAGTTCTTCTTTCATATCCGGGTGGCAGAGCAACAGGGCAATGTCTGTTTTTTCAATAGCCTGCAAAGTACGGGTTATACGCATCTTCCCCAGTTCGCCTTCATCGTCATATCCGGGCGTGTCGATGAAAAGGCAGGGGCCGATGCCGTGAATCTCCATTGCTTTAAGCACCGGATCGGTCGTTGTGCCTGGAGTGTCGGATACAAGGGCGGTATTCTGTCCTGTCAGTGCATTGATCAAGGAGGACTTGCCACTGTTTCGCCGCCCGAAAAGAGCGATATGCAGTCGGTTGGAATTAGGAGTTTTCTGAAAGCTCATACTGATTGAATTATAAAATGATGATTGTCGGTCCGATGTATCTTTCCGTTCGGGAAATATTTCTTGCAAGGACAATACAGGGTAGCACCGGGTGCTACACTAAAACCGAAAGTCTCTTTTCCCATTAGCTATTTCGCTCAGGTTCCGGATGGCTATTTCTTTGATTTTCGGATTAGGTATTCCGGCAGCTTCGGCAGCTATCAACGATTCGCCTTTGATACGGGTGGCGGGAGAGGCATAATCCTCCAGATACTCTTTTAAAGTCATCAAGGCATTCGGTCCGCAGCAGTTGGCTATCTGGCCTGATTTAACCAGTGACATAAACCGGTCGCCTGTTCTTCCGGCCCGATAGCAGGCAGTGCAGAAACTGGGGATGTATCCTAAGTCGAGCAGCCAGCTCACGATTTCGTCCAGTGTACGGGTATCATTCAAATCAAACTGCGCTGAATTTTCGGATAAAGGTTCCGGCACCGCATAACCGCCTACGCTGGTGCGCGAGCCGCCACTGATTTGTGAAATACCTATGTCAAGAACCTGTTGCCGAGACTCTTGTGATTCACGGGTAGAAATAATCATTCCTGTATAAGGTACGGCAATGCGGATCACTGCTACGATGCGGCGGAATATATCATCGGACACGGCATTGGGGAAGTCGGCAGTATCGATGTCATCAGCCGGGCAAATGCGTGGAACACTGATCGTATGCGGTCCTACTCCGAATACGGCTTCAAGATGTTCGGCATGCATTAGCAGTCCGGTAAAGTCATATTTAAAAGTATTCAGTCCGAACAAGACCCCGATGCCCACATCGTCTATTCCTCCTTGCATGGCACGGTCCATAGCTTCCGTATGCCAGGCATAGTTGCTTTTGGGTCCGGTGGGGTGGAGCTTTTCGTAGTTCTCTTTATGGTAAGTCTCTTGAAAGAGGATATAGGTTCCGATACCTGCATCTTTCAGTTTTCTGTAGTTCTCCACCGTAGTGGCGGCTATGTTGACGTTCACCCGGCGGATTGCTCCGTTTTTGTGTTTGATGCTGTATATCGTTTCGATGGATTCGAGAATATACTCCAACGGGTTGAGTATCGGGTGTTCACCGGCTTCCAATGCCAAACGCTTATGGCCCATATCCTGTAGGGCGATTACTTCACGACGAATTTCTTCTTGTGTCAGTTTTTTACGGGCAATCGTTTTGTTTTTCAGATGATACGGGCAATAGGTACAGCCGTTTACGCAATAGTTGGAGAGATAGAGTGGCGCAAACATCACGATGCGGTTACCGTAGAGTTTCTGTTTAATCTCTTTGGCTAAGTGAAAGATACGTTCTGTCAGATCCGGCTGGTCACATTCCAGCAGGAGAGCGGCTTCCCGGTGGGTGAGTCCTTTGCACAGGGCGGCTTTGTCTATGAGTCGCTCTATCAGCGTCCGGTTATTTTTGTTTTCGCGGGCATACTCCAGTGTGTCCAATATCTCCTGATGATTGATGAATTCATCAGCTCGGGAGGAATGGGGGAGGTAAGGTATGGTTTCCATTGTTTTTTAATTATTTAAACGGGTTATCACCGTTTGGGGCATCTCCTCGTGTGGGAAGTACTTTGTAACCGATAGCCTGTAACTGCTTGTTCAGCATGGCAAGACCTTCGGCAGCTTCGGCACCGAGAGAAGCTTTGTTATTATATAATGCATATTTTATTCGTTCTTCGCAAGGCGAGAGGTTAGGCATCACCACGTTGGCACCTGCCAGTATACCTCGTTCGCGCCCGTCGGGTGCAAGGGTGGCCAAGGCCGTAGTAGCCGGAATGAGTGCATCGGGCAGCATCAGCCGGAAGATGGAGAGTAACCGTAAAGTCTGCTCTATGCTTCCCGGCGCGGATGTGCCGAAAGGTGTATCCTGATGAGGGATAAAAGGACCTATGCCGATCATCTGCGGGCGGAAACATTCGATGAACCTGATGTCTTCGATGAGATGATCGGTCGTCTGCCCGGGGCTGCCTACCATTATTCCTGTCCCTGTCTGGTAGCCTATCTCTTTTAACCAATGCAAACATTGTATCCGGTTTTGTTGTGACATTTCTGCCGGGTGCAACAGCTTGTAATGTTCTGCGTTAAATGTCTCGTGACGCAGGAGATAACGATTGGCTCCTGCACGGAAAAAACGCTCGTATTCTTCCCGGGTCTTTTCTCCCAAAGACAGGGTAATGGCACAATCGGGGAAGCGGTTTCTTATGGCGGCTACGGTCTCTTCTACCCATTCGGACGATTGTGCCGCATCTTCTCCTCCCTGCATTACAAAGGTACGGAATCCCAACTCGTATCCTTGCGTGCAACAGTCGAGGATCGTTTCACGGCTGAGGCGATATCGTTCTACTTGTGGATTTCCTTTTCGTATTCCACAGTAATAGCAATTGTTCCGGCAGCAATTGCTGATTTCAATCAGTCCACGGATATAGATATTATTACCAAAACGTGCCTGTGTTACTTTCTGTGCCTGTCGGTGCAGATATGTGGTGACATCGACATGGGTGCAGGTCAGTAGTGCCTTGTATCCCTCGGGCGGGAGGGTATGTTCTTGTTTGAGACGGTCAACCCATATTTTCATAAGATTCTTTGCGTTTAAGCAAGCTCTGTACCAATTGCCGGCGACCGGAAACAATATCGTTGTGCGTACTTGGTCCGGTGATACAACCGCCCTCACAAGCCATTACCTCGATGAATTGTCCGGCGGCTTTGCCCGTTTTGGCGCATGCCCGGAGCAAGGCGATATTCTTTTTGTTTATATCGGACACTTGGATGGCGTTGATCTTGTCGGCTTCTTCTTTCAGGTAAGCTTTTACCGCTCCCATTACACCACCTGCCTGGGCAAATCCGTGTGCTTCGCGCACGGAAGTGTATGCCAGAGAGAAAGGTTGAGCCTGTTCCAACCGGATATCCATACCGTCGAGGATGGAACCTATTTCTTCAAATGTCAGAATGAAATCTACTGCTTCATCACGACGTATCTCCTGACGTTTTGCCACGCAAGGACCGACGAATACGATTTTTGCATCCGGGTGCTTTTCTTTTGCAATACGGGCTGCATAGTACATGGGCGAGCCGGTGGTGGATACGTAAGGTTTCAAATCGGGAATGTGCTTTTCTACCAATTCGATATACGACGGACAGCAGGAAGTTGTCATAAATGCTTGTCCTTCTTCCAGCTTTTCCAGTAACTCATGGGCCTCATTGCTGGTGGTATCCATGGCCCCTTGTGCCACTTCGATCACATCTGTGAAACCGATCTCCTTGAAAGCGCCGTATACGTGTTCTATATCGGTTTTGAACTGTCCGAGGATGGAAGGAGCAATAATCGCTACCATCTTTTCTCCTTTACGTATGTGTTGCAGAACATCGAAGGCTTGTGAGATTTCGAAAATGGCACCGAACGGACAAGCGTTCATACACTTTCCGCAATAGATGCATTTGCTCTCGTCGATGTGTTCGATACCCCGTTCGTCTTTACTGATTGCCTTGACAGGACAAGCTTCTTCGCAAGGCACAGGAATATAGACGATGGCATGGTATGGGCAGCTTTTATGGCAGATGCCACAACTGACGCAAGTGTCATGGTCAATCATTGCTTGTCCGTTTTTCTTAAAACGGATGGCATCTTTGGGGCAGTTCATATAGCAACTGCGTGCCACGCACCCCCGGCAGAGATTGGTTATTTCATAATTGATTTGTACGCAGGAAGAACAGGCTTCATCTATTACGCACAGGATATTCTCTTTAGTACACGTTTCGCGGTCTAATGCCTGACGGGCGTATTCGGACAAGGTAGTCAACTCATCCTTTTCATCTGCCATGTCCAGTCCCAACAAGGGGAGGCATTTGTATTTCCATACAGCGCGCTCTTTATGGATGCAGCACCGTCCCAATGGTTTTGATTTACGGGGGCTCAATTCAATGGGAAGCCGGTCGATTTTGTCTGTTAATTCATCTTTCTTCCATAGTCTTACGAGGTCGGCCAGCAGTTTGTGGCGGACAATCATAACGTTGTTAGTAAATGCCATAATGTCTTTTTAGGGTTGTTAGGGACTGCAAAGATAATGAACAGTTTGCTGAAAAACTAATATTCGTTAAAGATGATTGTCATGCCAACTTCAAACAATTGTAATATCCCATGTGTTTCTTTGCACTCAACCGAATAAATTATTATGATAGGGCTTTTTAATGATTGTTTCCCTCCGATTATGGATGGGGTATCGCTTACTACACAGAATTATGCTTATTGGCTTCATAAAAAAGCCGGCAATGTTTGTGTTGTGACTCCTAAAACACCGGCTGCAAAAGATAAAGAGGCATATCCGGTGTATCGTTATTCTTCTGTTCCCATTCCTATGCGTAAACCGTATCGGTTGGGGTTTCCACGTATTGACTGGCCTTTTCACGAACGAATCAATAAACTCTCTTTTGAACTGGTGCACGCGCATTGTCCTTTTTCATCCGGTTCGCTTGCTCTGAAAATAGCCAAAACGCAGCATATTCCTTTGGTAGCTACATTTCATTCTAAGTACCGTTCTGATTTTGAGAGGGTCATTCCTTGCAAAGCTCTGGTTGACTATCTGATTCGAAGCATTATCCGTTTCTATGAAATGGCAGATGAAGTATGGATTCCACAGGCGGCGGTAGAAGAAACTTTGCGTGAATACGGGTATAAAGGTAAAGTGGAAGTCGTTGATAATGGCAGTGACTTTGCTGGGAATATCCCAGTGGAACAGTTACGGCGTTCGGCAAGGGATAAACTGCGGTTGCCTTCCGATGAATTTATGTTTTTATTCGTGGGACAGCATATCTGGGAAAAGAATCTGGAATTTTTGTTGGAGGCCTTGGCTGAAATCCGAACACTTCCTTTTCGGATGTATTTTATCGGTTCGGGATATGCTGCTTCCGAACTGCGGAGGAAAACAGAGGATTTGTATCTAACGGATAAGGTGATTTTCATGGGAAGTATCACAGAACGTGAGCGGTTGAAGTTGTATTATGCGGCAGCAGATTTGTTTCTTTTTCCTTCTTTATATGATAACGCTCCGTTAGTTGTTCGTGAAGCAGCCGCATTGCATACTCCTTCGTTACTGATCAAAGGTTCCACTTCGGCAGAGGTAATACATGATTCTGTCAATGGATTCTTGAGTGATAACAGTGTTACGGCATATGCATCCCGTATCAGTCAGTTATTAGAGACCCCACAATTGATAGCGGAAGCCGGAGAGGCGGCTTCACACAGTATAGCCCGCTCATGGGAAGATGTGGCAGAAGAGGTATACGATCGGTATGTTAACCTTATCCATCGCAGCGGAAATTGAAAGACGACGTGATGGGTAATACGATAAAAACCTTTAAAATCTCTTATGTGTTTCTGCCTGTTCTTATAGGATTGGTTGTTGTAAGTTGGCTTTTCTATAGGGATTTTAATCCGGAGTTGTTTTCCGGACTTCATTTTTCCTGGCGGATGTGTGGAGGAATCTTATTGGCTTTTTTATTTATATTCGGTAGAGATTTTGGGGCAATGGCACGTTTGCGTTGGCTTAGCGACGATACGCTTACCTGGCGTCAGGTTTTTAATGTGAACATGCTTTGTGAGTTTACTTCGGCTGTTACCCCTTCGGCTGTGGGCGGGGGAAGTCTCATTGTTTTATTTCTCAATAAAGAAGGGGTTGATGCCGGAAAAAGTACGGCATTGATGATTTCCTGTATTTTTTTAGATGAGTTGTTTTTTGTATTTGCTTGTCCTGTTGCATTGCTTTTGTTTTCTTTTGACGAACTTTTTGGCAGTATCGGTGTCATCTCTTCAGGAATTAAAGCATTGTTTTTTATCGTTTATTCTTTGATTGTTTTTTGGACGTTATTATTATATGTGGCTTTGTTTCACCGCCCTGAATGGGTGAAACGTTTGTTACTGGCGGTTTTCCGTATTCCACTGCTTTACCGTTGGAAAGGAGCTGTCGAGACGCTGACTGATAATCTTGTCATCAGCTCTCATGAGATGAGTCATCGTTCATTGCTTTTTTGGCTAAAGGTTTTTGGGATGACTTGCATTTCATGGATGTCACGCTATCTGGTGGTCAATGCATTGCTGGTTGCTTTCACGACAAACGGGCATCAATTATTGGCTTTTGTCAGGCAGCTTATTCTCTGGATTGTGATGACTGTCAGTCCCACACCGGGTGGTAGCGGTGTAAGCGAATATATGTTTCGGGTATATTATGCCGACTTTTTTACTATCGGTGGAATGGCTTTGCTTGTTGCTTTTATCTGGCGGATGATAACCTATTACATGTATCTTTTTATCGGAGTCTGTATATTACCCGGTTGGCTCAGAAAGTTGAAAATGTAAGCGAACTGTCACGTTTCTGTAAGGAAGATGTAAGATTCCGGCTTTATTTTTGTACTATGAATAATCAAAGAAAGAAATTACGATGGGTAAAAACGATTTGGTACGAAAAAGTCATTTTGCTATGGTGAGTACATTGATGGCCATTATAAGTTTGGTATTCCTTTTCTATATGGGTAGTTCGCTTATCGATTTTACAAAGAAGTACCAAAACCGGACGATAGAGATTGCAACTCGATAGAATATAATGGCTGTTACCTATGTGCTTCATATTTATAAAACGTATGTTTTCTCTTCGAAAGGTTTTCTCGGATTGCCCCGTTTTCTCGGATTAATTGATAAAAGGAGAAAGCATAGGATGTGTTTTTTATGCTTTCCCCTTTGTCGGTTGATATATATCGAGTATGTTGAATTGTAGTTAGAACATAAACATGGCTACTCCCACAACACGGTGATTGCTGATGGAATGGGTATCTTTGATTTTTCCGTTTGAAGTATCCATCGAACCATACCAGGCTGAACTGAATGTATATTCAAGTCCGAATTTCCAGTGAGCTACATTGTAAGTCAACTCAGCTCCCACGGTCGTGAGTTGATCGACATCAGTTCCTGTACCGTATAATTGGGTTACAGAATCCCCGGTCCCTAAATTCTTGATATATCCGAGGAAAACTCCCGGTTTCCACTTTTTGCCATATACCACATTCACCCATGAACTGGAGTTTAAGATAGATGCATACTCTTGTTTACCGGTCTTTGCGTCTTTGGATTTTATTCCGTAACCGCCTAACATGGAGGTTTGTGTCAGATTACTTCCTAATACGCTTTTTGCAGCAATAAGCCAGTTTGCATTGCTGTATTTCAGATGTGCTTCGTATGAGAGGGTGGTAATACGTTCGTTTACCTTATAAGTATTATAGTGTTTTTTTTCCGGTGTCGATTCCGGTGTCTCCACTTTTGATTCTGTTCTGGGCTTGATGGATAATAATTCGATACCTGCACCTACCAACCAGTTTTTTCCTTTGTAATCTGCTCCGGCATAAATCTCCGGGATGCAACTGTTTTTAATATAATTCTGGCTTTTTACATTATCCGGACCCACTGACAAGTATTGCGATTGCCAAATGGCAGCACCTGTCAATTGAAGATTCTTGTTAGTGTATTGATACCGTATTTGCGGTGCCCGGCTGAATGGCTGGAAAGGAGCCCCCACCGAGAGGTTTAATATTTGTGGGGAGACATCACCAAACAGGGGATGCCAGGTCTGTCCCATCAGGAGGGCCGACTTGCCCCAATCCAAATTTAGATAGGCATGGCGTACGCGTACAGTGGAAAAAGTGGTTCCCGAACCTCTGAAATCGACTTCCACTTTGGCGGATGTTTTGGCATTTCCCAATTTCGGCCCTGCCACGTCTACTCCCAAACGAGTATATAAAACATAGAAACTGCCGTTGGCTGTAGCATTCAAATCTTTTCCATCTGCATCCGGGAGTTTATCCAATGGATACATATAGAATAATCCGTCCACCGTTTCTTTATTGGCGCGGCTGTTGTAAAATAAATCCGTACGGATTTGCCCATAGAATTTGTATTTGAAATCTTTCTTTTGGGCAAAGCCGTTCATTGTTACCAAAAGGCAAATTGCGAGTAGTAATTTCTTTTTCATATGAATGTGTGCGTAAATGACGTGCAAAGGTACATAATTTATTCCTAATTCGTCAGCCACATCTGCGTCATTTTGTCAGTCTTTCGCTGACAAACAAACATATTTTGATTTTGGCACGGTTTTCGCAATCTGTTTTTCGTTCGTTTGAAACGGACAGATTAATAATATAATTATGTATAACATATAAAACAAAAAAGTAACTATGAACATTAAACCATTGGCAGACAGAGTGCTGATACTCCCTGCACCTGCAGAAGAAAAGACAATTGGCGGTATCATTATTCCTGATACAGCAAAAGAAAAACCTTTGAAAGGTGAAGTTGTGGCAGTAGGTCACGGTACAAAAGATGAAGAAATGGTATTGAAAGTAGGCGATACGGTTCTTTATGGAAAATATGCCGGAACAGAACTCGAGGTGGAAGGTAGCAAATACCTTATCATGCGTCAAAGCGATGTTCTCGCTGTTTTGGGTTAATTAAAATAGTAGATTGTAAATTATTAAATAGTAAATAGAGATGGCAAAAGAAATATTATTCAATATCGATGCCCGTGACCAATTGAAAAAAGGTGTCGATGCTTTGGCAAATGCAGTAAAAGTAACACTGGGTCCGAAAGGACGTAATGTCATTATTGAAAAGAAATTCGGAGCTCCTCACATCACTAAAGACGGTGTGACGGTGGCTAAAGAAATCGAATTGGCAGATGCTTATCAGAATACCGGTGCCCAACTGGTAAAAGAGGTAGCTTCTAAAACAGGTGATGATGCCGGTGACGGAACAACGACTGCAACAGTTTTGGCTCAGGCAATCGTAGCTGAAGGTTTGAAGAATGTAACAGCCGGTGCAAGTCCTATGGATATCAAACGCGGTATTGACAAAGCTGTTGTCAAGGTGGTTGAATCTATTAAGAATCAGGCCGAAAAGGTAGGTGACAACTATGACAAGATAGAGCAAGTAGCTACTGTTTCTGCTAATAATGATCCGGTAATCGGTAAACTGATTGCTGATGCAATGCGCAAGGTCTCTAAAGACGGTGTTATCACTATTGAAGAGGCGAAGGGTACTGACACTACTATCGGTGTGGTAGAAGGTATGCAGTTCGACCGTGGTTATTTATCTGCTTACTTTGTAACCAATACAGAGAAGATGGAATGTGAAATGGAGAAACCATACATTCTGATCTATGACAAGAAAATCTCTAATCTGAAAGATTTCTTGCCTATTTTGGAACCTGCTGTACAGACAGGACGTCCTTTATTGGTGATTGCAGAAGATGTTGACAGTGAAGCATTGACCACATTGGTTGTAAACCGTTTGCGTTCTCAGTTGAAGATTTGTGCAGTGAAAGCTCCGGGCTTCGGTGACCGCAGAAAAGAAATGCTGGAAGATATCGCTATCTTGACAGGCGGTGTGGTTATCAGCGAAGAAAAAGGATTGAAACTGGAACAGGCTACTATCGAAATGTTGGGTACAGCCGATAAGGTTACGGTTTCTAAAGATAATACGACTATCGTAAACGGTGCCGGTGCAAAAGAGAACATCAAGGAACGTTGCGATCAGATTAAGGCTCAGATTGCTGCTACTAAATCGGATTATGACCGTGAAAAATTACAGGAACGTCTGGCTAAATTGTCTGGTGGTGTAGCTGTTCTTTATGTAGGTGCTGCTTCTGAAGTAGAAATGAAAGAGAAGAAAGATCGCGTAGACGATGCCCTTCGTGCTACTCGTGCAGCTATCGAAGAAGGTATCATTCCGGGTGGTGGCGTAGCTTATATTCGTGCTATCGATGTTCTGGAAGGTATGAAGGGTGATAATGCCGACGAGACAACCGGTGTGGAAATCATCAAGCGTGCCATTGAAGAGCCGCTTCGTCAGATTGTAGCTAACGCAGGCAAGGAAGGTGCTGTAGTAGTTCAGAAAGTTCGTGAAGGCAAAGGTGACTTTGGTTATAATGCCCGTATGGATGTTTACGAGAATCTGCATGCTGCCGGTGTAGTCGATCCTGCTAAGGTTGCTCGTGTAGCTTTGGAGAATGCTGCTTCTATTGCCGGTATGTTCCTTACTACCGAATGTGTAATTGTAGAGAAAAAGGAAGATAAACCCGAAATGCCGATGGGCGCTCCCGGAATGGGAGGAATGGGTGGAATGATGTAATATTATCCCATAATTTTAAGAGGAAAGCCGCTTCAGTTTGTTTGAAGTGGCTTTCTTTTTTTTAGTAGTTACACTATTTCTTCAAGTTGTTTCTTATTGCCGTATAAACACGTTTTATACTAACTTTGGCTAACATATTATAATGAAAAAAAGTATCCCGTTTAACGTATGCTAAGAACAGTAATATATTGAGTTGTAAGACGGTCGTTATGTTAAAAATGCTGTGTGAAATAGAAGTTTATTGCTTTTGCAGTAACAATGTTTGCGCAATTTTGTTAACTTTAATCGATGAAATGGTAACCGATTGTATTACAACCTTTAAATTATTGTATTAAATTATGGATAAGATGGAAATTGGCTTGAATGCCGGGAAAGTTTGGCAGTTGCTAAGCAACAATGACAAATGGAGCTACGGGAGCCTTAAAAGGAAATCCGGGCTCAAAGATAAAGAGTTGGGGGCAGCTTTAGGTTGGTTAGCCAGAGAAGATAAAATTGAGTTTGAACAACAAGAAGACGAACTTTATGTTTTTCTTTGTGTAAATGTGTATATCGGCTAATTGATGCTTTTTAGATAGAAAATAAGAGGGTACAGAAAGTCTCTTTAAAAAGACTTTACCCCTGCTACCGATGTTGTGTTGTAGTAGGGGTAAGGTTCTTAGCGAAGAATTTTTTATATATTTTCCGATTCTTATCGGTCTTCTTTCTTTTTATTCATTTTGTTCTCGATGAGGAAAGCGGTAATCAGGCCGGCACCTCCAAAAAGCAGAACACTGGAGCCATAAACGATGCCGACTATTTGTCTCGCATTCCAACTGAGGTCACTGGTAGCAAGATAATCGGGTATGGCAGATGCACAAATAAAAAAGCCAATCAATAACCCCAATCCGATACCTAACATCAGGCAGCCTCCTTTCAATGTACTAAAAGAATAATGGTTGTAAATGGGTAGGGAAAACTTTCCTTTCCAATCGGCTGCTGAAATCTTATCGCCCAATTTTTCAATGATAGCCATGCGTTCTCGTCTGCATGCAAATAGTTCGAACAGTTTATAAATTCCTAATGTAATAATTCCCATGATGAGTGGAACCATAATAAAATCCATCATAATCGTATGTTTTTAAGTGAATAATTTCGTTCTTTGTACTGTTTGACGCGATACAGTGAAAAAGGTTACAGTAAAATTGAATTTATTTATCGGGATGATTCCTGTATCCTAAAAGGTATGGGTCCTGTTTTAATTTTGCTCAAAAGAAGCTGATAAAGCTTTTAAGGGAAAATTCAGACAGACTTTTAGGTTATTTCTGTAACCTTTTTCTGTAAACTGCGTCTAACCGGATATCATGGTACAAAACGAAGAGACACGGTATATTGCACGGATTTTGGATGGAGAAACGGAGTATTTTTCTGTTTTACTCGATCGTTACAGTCGTCCGCTCTATTCGTTGATCGTGCAAATAGTCGGTTGCTCTGAAGATGCGGAGGAGCTTGTACAGGATGTTTTCTTAAAAGCTTTCCGGAACCTGAGTAATTATAAAGGAGAGTGTTTGTTTTCTACGTGGATTTACCGGATTGCTTATAATACGGCCATATCCGCAACTCGTAAAAAGAAGCAGGAGTTTTTCTATGTGGATGAAAATACCATTAACAATGTGCCTGGCGATAAAGCAGACGATATACTTTGTCTGACGGATGATGAAGAACGGATAGCGAAACTAATACATGCGATTGATCGCTTGACTGCAGAAGAGAAAGCGTTAATTACCCTTTTTTATTATGAGGAAAGATCAATGGAAGAGATTAGTGAGATTTTAAAGTTGTCGTCTGGAAATGTAAAAGTGAAGTTGCATCGGACGCGTAAGAAAATCTATTTATTAATGAATGAGGAGAGCCGTTATGGAAACAAAAATCGATAATACATTGAAACAAGTGCTTGAAAAGAGAAAATCCGGAAGTCTGTCTTCCAATTTCACTTTTCGTATGATGGAACAGATACGCGTAGAGGCAGTAAAACAGGAAAGACGGAAAAAGAGGAATCTGCTTTTCTCTTTATTGGCTGCTTTGTTTGTGATGTTGGGTACTTTAGTCTACTATTTGTTTTTTTATTTAGATTTCAGTCCATCGGATTTTATGCTTCATTTGAAGCTGTCTTCAACCTCTTTCCCGTTAATAGCTTTCTATGCTTATATTGCGTTATTGGCTTTGGGGCTTTTAGGGATAGATTATTGGATCAGGAGAAAAAAATCAATATATAAATAGTATCGCATATGAAAGAGATAGACAGATTTGTTAGTAAGTTGGATTTTGACCAGCTTTTAGAAAAGATAAAAGATTGGGGGAAAACTCTTGGACGTACTTCCATGCGTCCTGTGCTTTCTCTTTATTATGTATTGAAGAGTCCTGATACACCCTTGTCAGATAAACTTTTGGTTGTTTCTGCACTCTCTTATTTAATATTACCTGTTGATTTGATATCTGCCCGGCGATTCCCTGTTTTGGGCTGGATAGATGAAATAACAGCTGTAACGATAGCATATAAGAAAGTGAAAAAGCACATAACCCCTGAAATAGAATCCAAAGTAGATAATATTCTGGAAAAATGGTTTCCTGAATTAAAATATGAAATATTACTTTAGTTTATCACCAATAAAGTAAAGAAAAGGCGGCACATGATTTTCTGATGAGATAGAAAATTTTGTGCTGCCTCTTTTTTATTGAGAGGAAAATTTAAACCGGCTCTTAATAGATGTTTGGATAAATAGGATTTATATTTTTCTTAAATGTATTGTTAATATCTTTTAAGGATATGGAAAAATCAAGATATGACACTACCCGTTTTTTCATATTGACTGTCTGATTGTTGGGGAGGTACCAATACCTTAAACAAATTATGTCCTATTATGAAAAACAATCGTAGTTACAGGAAACTATATATCGTTTTCTTTATCATCGTTTTGCAGGGTTATTCTCCTTTGACTTTCTGTCAGGATAATGTTATCGATAGTGGGTTCAAACAGCTTTTTAGCGGTTCACAATTACAGGATCCGGGTAATAAGCGGGATAGTATTGGGCAGTGTATGCAGATGATGTATGAGTATCATTATTATGTTTCATATATTGAGTTCTATGGGTGCGATCATTTTTCATGGTATCCGGCTTTTAATTATCCAGACTTTATGGATTGGCTTTTTAATCAGAAAAAGTAAATAATTAGACTTTTTGTTATTAGTATGATTGGATTTGTTTATCTTTGAAATACAACAATTAAATCTTTTACTTAATTTGACTAAATGACAGGTGTACCTGGAGATTAACTATGACTATGAGTAACAAAAATGATATTATTACGGATAATAATGTCATGATCTATTTGAGAGAAGGAAATGAATATGCCTTTCGTTTTATTTTTGATAAATACTATGATTTCTTATGTATGGTTGCTGACAGTTATCTAAGAGATGAATACATTTCGGAAACGATAGTGGGAGATATCATTTATAATTTGTGGGAAATAAAAGACAATATTGATATTAAGTATTCTCTGCGCTCTTATTTAGTGAGGAGCGTGAAGAATCGTTGTATTAATTATCTGCAGCAGGAATATATTCAACGGGAAATAAGTATTAATCAATATGAGGATAAAGCGGCAATAGAAGAATTATTTTTCATAGAGAACAAGCATCCGTTAGAAAGCTTGCTGGAACAGGAGTTGGAGAATAAAATAAATTCGATAATTAATGAATTGTCTCCCGAATGCCGGGCTGTATTTAAAATGAGCCGGTTTGACGGTATGAAATATGAAGAAATAGCGAGTGAACTGAATATTTCGGTTAATACAGTGAAATATCACATGAAGAATGCATTAGGGAAACTACGGTTAGAGTTGAAAGACTATATACTGTCAATTCTGGTGTTTTTAACGTTACTTTAATGATTTTGAAATAAAATCGTCATATTAGACTACACAAAAGTGCAAACGGATTGTCTTAAGTTATAGAATATGGAAAGAAATATAACAAATATAGATAGTTTGATACTCTCTTTTTTAGAGAGAACCATTTCTTCAGGAGATTTGCAGGTCTTGCGGAAATGGGTAAAGGAGTCTGCCGAAAATAAAGCATACTTTCAGCAGTATGAAGAAGCGTGGTTGCTTTCCGTTGCTTCTACCGATAAAAAGCGTTATCATAAAGAGCTTGCATATCAAAATTTTAAGGAAAAAGTGGATAGAGCTGTAAAAAGCAAGAATAAGATGATTCCTTTAAGGAGGATTCTTTATTATGCGGCATGTATTTGTCTGATTTTTATGGCAGGTATAGGAACTAATTATTTATTGAGTACCTCATCTTCTGAAAAATTGTTGACTTATTCATTGGAAACTCCCCGAAGGGCCAAGTTGAAATTTAATCTTCCGGATGGCAGTATCGTTTGGCTGAATGCTGCATCCACACTTTGCTATAATAATCAGTTTGGAATAACGAATCGGGATTTGTCATTGCAAGGTGAAGGGTATTTCGAAATCAGTAAGAATCCGGAGCTTCCGTTGGTGGTGGTTTCGGGTGAAGCGAAGGTAAAAGTATTGGGAACTAAATTCAATGTGCAGAATTATCAGGAAGATGATGAAATCCGGGTAGCTCTATTGGAAGGCTCCGTTGATTTTCGTGACAGTAGGTTTGATAAATCTATTTTGTTGAAACCCAATCAATTGATAACCTGTAATAAAAGGAGTGGAGTCTTGACCGTCAAAGATATCAATGCTGAATATATGAATGCGTGGATTGATAATAATGTATTCTTTAATGAGGAGAAATTAGGTAATATAGCTAAAATTTTGGAACGGGCATTTGATGTCACCATTCATTTTGACAATGATGATTTGAAGCATTTGATTTTTTATGGTGATATAACTATCGGAGCGGACAATATTGTGCAAATTATGGATATTATGTCTGCTACGAATAAATTTAATTATCATTACGATATGGACAAGAGTGAAATTCGCATTTTCCATTGATGCTTTTTCTCTGTCTGCCTTTATGCTGATTAATTAACACATAGATATTTGTTTATCCGGAATTTGTCGGGGCTGTATTGTTCTGATACAGTCGGTGTGCAATTTCCTAAATAGAATTATTCATGAAAGATCAGCGCAAATTCATTCATTTTCATTGTTTTGTATTTTTGTTTATAATCTATCCCTTTACTCTCTCGTCAACTGAATATCTGACGGTAGGAGGTGAAAAATACGGATGGGAGGTATCTGTTCATCCGGATAGAGGAACCATAAAACAGTTCCGACAATTGATGGGAGATGTTTGGGAAACGATTCCTTTCAGAGATGACAGCTTGGCAGGGCCGGCATGGAGTGGCATGCAATTGTGTCCTTCGAAAAAGCAGCTTTATGTGTTCGAAGCTCATCAGGGTGATATTTATTACACACTTCGATATAAGGCAGCATACGATCATTTGATTGTTGAATGTACTATATCTAATCGGGGAGATGATGTTTTTAGACCTGAATATTCCCGGCTTTTTATAGGAGTTGATTCGGAGATGAAAACATATCCGGATTGGGATACTAAGTTTTTCCCTACTTTGCTGCGTTGTGAGAAGGATTTTGCTTGGGGATATTTTATGTCTCCACGTCAGATCATTATGGGAATCGGGGTCGAAGAACCGGTAGCTTCTTATACATTGAATTATGTATATGAAGGATCGATGGAGTGGAAGTGGGGGCACCAGATAAAGACAGGGAGTCTCGATTTGTTGCACTGCCTGCCTTTGCCGGAGCGGCATCCCCAGAACAATCTTTCACTGAAACCACATGAAACAAGAAAATGGACATTACATTTGGGAGTGGTCGACCGGCTTGCCGGAGTGAAAGAAAAGCTATCTCAATGGATACAGGCTCCGATGATTGAATGTGAGAAATATACGATGGCCGGACACGAAACGAGTCGTTTACTTATCCATAGCCAGAGCGGTTTGGAAAAACTGATCGTAAAAGCACCCGATGGTACGCAGTCTGTTTTGCCGGTTGATGGTGTCGCTGATAATGTATATTCTGCTTTATTTTCTCCTTCTTCACAGAAAGGGCTTTATCGGATTACGGCTACGGCTATCAATGGAAAAACAGCAGAAGCCAGTATTTACATACGCAATCCCTGGTCTTGGTATATGAAGAATGCCCGTGATTTTGTGGCAAGGAATCCACCTCTTTTTTCAAATGGATGTGAAGCTTTTTATGGATATTATACAGCTTTTCTGGGTGCTCGCCATTTTCCGGAGACTTCTGTGGATAGTATACTTGAGAAACGTTTTAACCGTACGCTTCCTTTCTTTATCGATACGTTGACTTGGATTCCTAAATCTGAAGCCGCACCGGACAGGGTACAGAATTTCTCTACGCTCGTTGGAATGCTGGTTGATTTATGGGAGGCTACAGGCGATATCGGTTATCTTGAAAAGGCAGCTCATGTGGGCGATTATTTATGTTCGGAGAAAGTGCAGTCGGAGGACGGTGCGTACCGTTCCAAGGGGACCCATTATACGGCTGTTATTTATCCGGCCAAATCGATGCTTGAATTGGTGGCAGCCGAAAGAGGGCTTATCGGCTCCCCTTTGTGGAAAGAGCGTTATGTACGGCATAAAGAATCGGCAGAAAGGGCGATTGATGATTTATTGCTTCGACTCGATAATATTCAGACAGAAGGAGATATGACTTTTGAAGATGGAATGATAACCTGCAGTGCCTTGCAATTGGCGCTGCGGGCGTTGTTGGAAGGTGATTCTGCAAGACGGGAGCGATATACTTCTGCTGCTGCTTATCTGATGGGCAAGCATCAATGTCTGGAACAGCAGTTAATTCCGGATTGTCGTATGAGAGGGGGAACTTTGCGTTATTGGGAGGCCCTTGATGTTTATTTTGTACCGAATCAGGTAATGAATTCTCCTCACGGCTGGACGGCATGGAAGATCTATGCGTGTTATTACCTTTACCTGTTGACGGGAGAAGTCCGTTATCTATCCGATTTTATGGATACGTTAGGTGCATGTGCTCAATTTATGGAATTGAACGGGCATTTGCGGTGGGGATTTCTTCCCGATCCTTATATCAAAGGTAAGGTTTGTATGGAAAGGACCGACAGGCAACATGATTGGCATCCGGTGGATTCCATCGTCGGAGAACAGTATTTGGATATGATCAGTCCCTGGCTGAGACCGGATAATGAGAATGCCGTTTGTGCATTTGGTGAGCGGGGTGGTGCGGGTGATAACACCATACAGGAGATCTTTAAGGTAATGGAAGAATGTGCTTTGACCTCTGCTTATGTTGTGGCGGATGGAGCCGGCCGGGTTCGGTGTTGGAATTGTACAGCCGAATATGAAGAGGGGATTCTTTGCATTGCTCCCGATGAAGAAACGGTTGTGGGAATACATCTTAATTTATCCGGTGATGTGGAGGTAGAAGTTGTTTTACCGGGTAATCGTATTCGTAAAAGTTGTCCGGCAGGGATGAGATGGATTGGAAATATTCCTTCATTGATAAAATAGAGAAATCGTTGAGGTAGATGGTTTTATTGTTATCTATTCTAATTTTTATAAATGTACTGGAACCATAGTTAGAGAAATTCAAGGTAGCTGTTTGAAAAAAGTGTTACTAAAAAGCGGATTATACTATTCTTTTGATTTTATATTGTCTTTTTTCTGACATGCTATTCTGCAAATTTATTTCAAATAGAAAATGGATTGTATGATAATTCAATATATGACTCTCTCTTTTCTGCATATATTCACTTAATTTGAATGAATATGTTGTTTTCTACATACCTTGACCTTACTATCTTTATATAATAAGTACGGTTCCTCTACGAGAAAATATAAAAGACTCGTAGAGGAACGGCATAAGACTCTACGAGGAGCGACAAAAGCTCTGTAAAGTGGGTATATTGCTTCCTCAAAAATCATGTTTTTGCCCTATCTCCTATCTGATTTTGATTCGTTATTAAGTAGCAAAAAGTGTTATATAGTGCGAGATATGTGTTGATTTGTGTAGTAAATATCTGAAAGTGCAAGGAATGTATTCTGTAGTTGACTCTGAACCTGATAAATTGAAAAGAGACGATTGGAAAATAAAGACGTAATTGCCTCTCTATACATCATTTTTCCCAATAAAAGGATTGTACGGGATTGGAAATATCATTTTGCCAGATTGATATATTGAGGTTTTAAGAAAAAAAGTAAAAATCAGACTACACACATTTCTCTTTTACCTGTCTTTCATATAAACCGGAATATTTAATCTATGTATACAATGTTTTGAAATTCCTACTTAACTGATTTTATCCGTATTAATCTTATTTAATTCTTATGATGAAAAGAAAATTGAGACTGTTTACATTATTGTTGTTCTGTTGGTGCACTTTCATCCAGGCGCAAAATGTATCGCTTAACCTAAAGAATGTAACGGTTAAGGAAGCTCTTGAAGCTGTAAGAAAACAGACCGGAAAGTCTTTTTTCTTTAATGTAAATGATGTCAACATGAATCAGCGTATTACGTTGAACTTTAAAAACGAACCTTTGGAAAAGGCTGTCAAACTTATCCTTGAAGGACAAAAACTGAGCTATGAAATTAAAGACAATCACATCATTCTTTCTAAAGCGCAGGTTGTAAAACAGGTGGGAAACGACTTGGATGTGAGTGGCAAAGTGGTTGATAATGCCGGTGATCCTCTGATTGGTGTGAATGTCGCAGTAGACGGGGTAGGGGTCACAATAACCGATATTGATGGAATTTATCATGTAAAGGTACCGGTAGGCCATACCCTTACTTTTACGTATATCGGGTATAAGCCACAAACCGTAAAAGTGAAAGAAAAACAGAATATTAACATTAGGATGACTGAAGATAGCAAGGCACTGGAAGAAGTGGTAGTAATCGGCTATGGCACGCAGAAAAAAGTCAATCTGACAGGAGCGATCGGTTATACCGATTCGAAGGCGATTGAGAATCGTCCGGTAGCTAACTTAGGACAAGCCATTCAGGGGGCAATTCCGAATTTGAATATATCTTTTGGTTCCGGAAAGCCGGGTGAGACAACCAGTATGAATATTCGCGGTTTTGCATCTATCAATCAGGAGTCCAAACCATTAATATTGATCGATGGCATTGAGGGTAGCATTGATAATCTGAATCCACGTGATGTTGAGTCTATTTCTGTTTTGAAAGATGCTTCTTCTGCTGCCATATATGGTGCCAGAGCACCTTTTGGAGTAGTATTGGTGACTACGAAGAAAGGGAAAGCCGGAAAAATGCAGGTAAATTATAATGGCAGGTTCAGTTTCTCTACCGAAACAACGAAAACCGATTTTATAACTTCCGGATATGATGCGGCCAAGTTAGTGGATGGCTTTATGAGATCTTATAATGGAAACTCTTATACCCGGTATACGGAGGACGACTATAAAGAACTCGAGGCCCGTCGTTATGACAAAACCGAGAATCCGGAACGCCCGTGGACGGTTGTGCAGAATCGCGACGGTGTGGATAAGTATATGTATTATGCTAATTTCGACTGGTATAACTATTTGATAAAATCAAGTCGCCCTACATGGGACAATAATGTGAGTATATCGGGCGGAACTGATAAAATAAATTATCTGGTAAGTGGAAATTTCAATACACAGACCGGTATTTATGCACAAAATCCGGATAAATATAAGACTGGGAATCTGAGAGCCCGTTTGAATGCCGAGGTTAAGTCTTGGTTGTCATTGAATTTTGCAACCAGTTTCTTCTCTTCCAAATATTCGGCTCCGGGATTAGGCCACGGAAACAATTTACCTAATTATACTTTCCATGCAATGCCATTCCTGATGCCTTATAATCCGGACGGAACACACGTATTCAGTAACCCGATTATTGGCCAGCAGCCTACTGATGGAGTCCATATAATGACTGCTGATGGTAATTCTAAATCGGTGGAAGATAAAAAGCAGATGACTTATACCGTAGGTGCTACATTTAAAATATATAAAGGGCTATCTTTTAATGCCAACTACAGTTTTAAGTATAATACGGTTGATTATATGGAGCGTACGGCAAAATCCCAGTTCTCACAATATCCCGGAGTTCTTGAGGATGCCGATGGTTCATTGTTTAAAAATAAGTTGCGTCAGTTGAACGAGAAAGTTTACTATCATAGTGCAGATGCTTATTTCAATTACGAACAATCTTTTGGCGGACACAATTTGCGTGCCGTAGCCGGTTTCAACTATGAGCAGAATGCTTATAAGAGAATCTATGCAACAAAATTGAATATCCAGTCGGATAATTTGAACGACTTTAATTTAGGGGATATCTCGAAGGATGTAACTTTGGAAGGCGGCCAGAATGAATGGGCTTTACTTGGTTATTTCGGTCGTCTCGGTTATGACTGGAAGGGAAAATATCTGGCAGAGTTTAATGTTCGCTGGGATGCTTCTTCGCGTTTTCCGAAAGGACAGCGTTCCGGTACTTTCCCGTCGTTCTCCGCCGGATGGCGTGCAAGTGAAGAAAAGTTCTTTGAGCCGATTCGGAATGTGGTGTCTAATTTAAAAATAAGAGGTTCTATCGGCTCTTTGGGAAATCAGGCAGTAACGGATTGTTATCCTTATCTTCAGACACTGACTATGGCATATTATGACGGATATCTGCTGGATGGTGACAGATTGACCTATGCCAGTGTAACCCCTCCTCCGGCAGGAGACCAGACTTGGGAAACCATTATACATAAGAATGTGGGTATCGATTTGGGATTTTTCAATAACAGGTTGACTTATAGTGCAGATGTGTTTATCCGTGATACCAGGGATATGCTTATTGCAGGTAAAGCCTTGCCGGGTGTTTATGGGACTACTTCACCTAAAGAGAATGCTGCAGATCTTCGTACAAAAGGTTTTGAAATGACGTTGAGTTGGAATGACAGTTTCACCTTGTTGGATAAACCGTTTAGTTACAATGTGTCACTCAGTCTGGCAGACAGTCGTTCGCATATAACGAAATACGATAATCCGTTGAAAGAATTTAGCAAGTCCAACTATTATGTAGGCATGGAAATCGGAGAAATATGGGGATACCATGTTACCGGTTTATTCGGTACGGACGAGGAAGCAAAAGCTTATCAGGAAGCGATAGATCACAGCTATGTTTGTAAGAACATCTTAGAAACCGCTATTGGAGAAAATAAAGGTTTGAAAGCCGGTGATATGATTTTTGCCGATCTTGATGGAAGCGGAAGGATTGATGATGGTAAAAAAACAGCGGACGACCGTGGAGATATGCGCATTATAGGTAACTCAAGACCACGCTATACATACAGTGGAAATTTGGGCTTCAACTGGTACGGTTTCGACTGTTCTGCTTTCTTCCAGGGAGTAGGCCGGCAGAATCGTTATCCGGGAGGCAATGCCATGCTTTTTTGGGGAGGGTTTGCCCGTCCGTATGCCTCATTCACTCCAATTGATTGGGTCGATAATATCTGGACGGAAGAGAATCCGGATGCTTATTTCCCGAGAATGCGTGGATATGCGGCACAGGGCGACCGTTCATTAGCAAAAGTCAATGACCGTTATCTGCAGAATCTTGCTTATTGCCGTTTGAAAAATCTGACGTTGGGATATACGCTTCCTGCCCAATGGACTACGAAGGTAGGAATGGAGCGTGTGAGGTTCTACTTCAGTGGTGATAATTTGTTGACATGGACGAAATTGAAAACCAAATATATAGATCCGGAACAATTCTCGGCCGATGCCGATGCCCGGGTATATCCTTATGCTAAAACATTCTCTTTTGGCTTAGATGTAACTTTTTAATAACCTTCAGTAAGTATGAAAATGAAAAGAGTTAAATATATATATGTAGCAATGTTATTGTTGGGTACAACAAGTTGCGCTGATATGTTAGATAGATTTCCACTTGACTCTCTGGCTCCGGAAACTTATTATAATAATGAAATGGAGTTAAAGAGTGCGACGAATAATTTTTATGGAATGTTTCCGGGTGCTTCTTCCGGTTATGGGGAGAGCGATGATATTGTGTGCGTGTTTACTTTGCCGGAAGCGATCATCGGTTCACGAACGATCCCTACTACCGGTGGCGGATGGGATTGGGGATATTTGCGTAATATAAATTTTTATCTGGAACATTCTCAACGTTGCTCCAATACGACTGTTCGGGAACAGTATGACGGTATTGCACGTTTTTTCAGAGCGTACTTTTATTTTGAGAAAGTAAAGCGATTCGGTGATGTTCCCTGGTACGATAAAGCGATGGCATCGAATGATGAAGATTTGATGAAGCCCCGGGATACCAGAGAGTTTGTTATGGGAAAAATCATTGAAGATATAGATTATGCAATCAAGCATATTTCTGATGCGGCGGAACTCTACCGGGTGACCAAATGGACGGCAATGGCACTGAAATCGAGGATCTGTCTTTTTGAGGGTACATTTCGGAAATATCATGGCATAGCGGGTTATGAAACCTATCTGGATAAATGTATTTCTGTTTCAGAAGACTTTATAACAAACAGCCCTTACTCTATTTATAAAGATGGTGAGAAACCTTATCGTGACCTGTTCTCTTCCATGGATGCGATTTCTCAGGAAGTCATTCTGGCAAGAGACTATGACAAGGGAAAGGCGGTTATGCATGAAGCCAATTATAATACGATGGGGCCTACGTATGGACGTCCCGGTATGAATAAGAAAGTTGTCAACAGTTATTTGATGACCGATGGAAGCCGGTTTACTGATAAAGAAGGGTATCAGACTATGCAGTATTATGATGAAATGCAAAATCGTGACCCTCGTCTGACGCAGACGGTAGTAGGACCGGGCTACACGCGTATTAACAGTACTACGGTCGAATCTCCCAATTTTAGCTCGTCTACTACTGGATACCAGATCATAAAATGGGTGACAGATGCCAGTGGAGACGGCTATATGGGATCTTCCAATGATTATATTTTGTTTAGAGCTGCCGAGGTTTATCTGAACTTTGCCGAAGCAAAAGCCGAGCGTGGAACCTTAACACAAAGTGATCTGGATATTTCAATTAAGAAAATTCGTGATCGTGTAGGAATGCCTAACATCAATATGGCGGAAGCCAATGCGAATCCGGATCCTTATTTGAGTAATATAGAAACCGGATATGCTAATGTAACAGGTGTTAATAAAGGGGTTATTCTTGAAATTCGCCGTGAACGTACTGTGGAGTTGATTCTTGAGGGTTTCAGGTATTATGATGTCATGAGATGGAAAGAGGGGAAAATATTTGAACAACCTTATTTAGGAATGTATTTCCCCGGATTAGAACATGGCGAGGGTGACAATCGGTTTGGTGTGTTTGATATGAATGACGGGACACTGCGTGATAAGGATAAAGTGGATATCTGTATTTATACAGGAAAGAAACCTACGGGAACACTTGTTAAAAATATCCGGAAGTTCTATAAGTTAGGAGATGAATTCCGCTTCACAGACGGACTGAAAGGAAATATCATCGTTCATGATGTGAAAGACGAACCTCGAGTGTGGAGAGAGGACAGAGATTATCTGTATCCCATACCTGTTCAAGAACGGGTATTGACCAATGGAAATATTACTCAGAATCCAAATTGGGAAGACGGGCTTGACTTCTGAAATAAAGGGGGCTATTGATGCCCCTGCTATAAATATCTTACAAATGTTTAACACTTAATTATTTGAACTTATGAAAAGTATTACTTTGATCGGAAAGAGAGTATTTGCTATTGCAGTACTCGCATTTGCAAGTACTTTAGGTTTCGCACAAGAACAAAACTGGAATTTCAACGCGGATGAAACGGCGGATTATGCGGCGTTCTTCAAGCAACCTTCGGCTATTGAGGGAAAATGTAACGCCGAAGTTATGGGAATAGATATTCATAGAGACGGTTTCTCATGGAATGATATGAATACCTGGAAGAATGCGGAAGGCAAAATATGGCATACCTATTCGGCTACATATGCCGAAACGCTGTTTGGGGTATGTGTTAATGCTGCGGCTCCTTTTAATGGTAAAACCAGCAGCTTGTCCTGGACAAATACGGAGGGAGACAATAAGTGGTATCCGGTTTTACCGGTTGTTGAGAATTTAAAAGGAAAGTTGGTTCTGAGAGATTTCAAGGCGACAACCGTACACGTTTCGAATACCCAAATGGATACAGTAAAAATAGCAATGACCAATGCAGAGAATGATTGTTATCTTCATATCAGACGTAATCCTTTTGTGAAGCAAATTGATTTGAGCGGTTCTACCGGAAAGTGCCGTCAACTTGCCGGGTATAGGAATATTCTGTCAGATGAGACAGCTTTCGTCTGCAATGATTGTCGGCAAACAGAATTCCTGGACTGGCTATTAAATCTGGAGGACAACTGTTTCACATATTCCACATTGCCTTTGCATCCGGCTACAGGAAAAGTATTGGGTAGCGGTTATAAATCTCAGTGGAATACGTTGGGCGGCCTTCCTATAGGTTTGAAAAATGACGAGGGAGAATATGAGATAGAAGTGGATGAGGATATCGATCTGTCGGCAGAATACGATGTGCAGGGCAAGCTGACGGCTTATACCTGGAAGAATGAAGATGGCGATGTAATAACCCCGACCTCCGCCGATGCTACCGGTTGGTTTTGTTTTGGAAGCGAGTGTGTGGGAAAAGTATATCGTTGTGAAATGCAGAATGCTGCCTATCCGGCATTAGCTTTGAATACAGTCTGGGTGAAGGTGGTGGACAGCTATTCTACAGGTGTGAATAAAACGGAAAGTGTGAAGATAAAAGTCGGCCCGAACCCTGTTGTGAATGAACTTTCTGTTGTTGCTTCGGATGTTCGAAGCATCGATGTTTACTCAACTACCGGCGCTTGTGTGAAGAGAGCAAACGGTTCTCAGACAATAGTCAATGTGTCTGATTTGACTCCGGGACTGTATTTTGTAAAGGTAACCACTTCAACAAGCGAGGATATTGTCAAAATAATAAAGAAGTAATTACTTTTCAAGTATTCATTGTTTAATGGCCGGCAGGAATTATGCTTCCTGTTGGCTATTGAAAAACGAAAATGTGTTATGAGAAAATATATAATCTTTTGGGGATTCTTATGTTTATGTCTGGAATTGGCGGCTCAGACATACCCTAAAGAGGGGAATGTAATAAGGATTTTAACTTATAATACTCATTATTGTAAAGGCGGGACTGATCCCGGCAGTATTAATGATGCCAATACGAGACTGTTGGCTTCGGTCATTAAAACATTGGATGCCGATGTGGTTTCGTTGCAGGAACTTGACAGTGCGGCAAATAGCAGGGGAAAACGCTATTTACTGGAGCAAATAGGCAAAGCGACCGGACTGAATTACACACCCGTGTACGGCAGTGCGCTCAAGTGGGACGGTGGGAGTGTCGGTTGCGGAAGTCTTATAAAAACGATTTATCCCATAAGTAAAATAAAAAAGATCGCTTTGCCCGGCGACGAGCCACGCATAGCGGTGAGAACCGATTTGGATAAGTTTGTTTTCATAAGTGTTCATGGTGACCTTAATGACACAAAGCGGATACAAGGGGCGAATATAATCAATAACGAACTGGATTATATTCGTAAACCAGTTTTTCTGGCTGGTGATTTGAATGATTGCCACCGTTGGGGAAATGGCGGTATTGCTTTTCCCGTGTATATGGAAAAGTTTACGATAGCCAGTGATACGAAAGGTAATACGGTATGGAACGGCCCGCACGGTGAAGAAGGCGCTGACCAGGGGCTTATCGACTATGTCCTTTTCCATGACTATAATAATTCGAGGATTGAAGTGGTACAGACACATATAGTGAGATCCATAGAGATCAACGGCGCTATCGTCAATCTGCAGAATGTGTCGGATCATTATCCTGTATTTGTCGATATCAGGCTTCCGGGTTCTACGTCGATTGAAAATGTAGAAGGAGAACCGGATTTTAATGTTTATTTTGATGGCGTCAGAGAGAGATTCTGCATACAGGGAGAGATGCCGTTAGAGCAGATAGACGTGTATGCACTGACCGGACAGAAGATGGCGGGCATGAAAGGAGAAAATGTAACAGCAGTGGATGTATCCGGATTATCAAAAGGCGTGTATATCGTAAAAGGATTTTCTGCCGGTAAATCTTTGGTGAGGAAAGTGATAAAAGAATAACCAAGTGATAATAAACAACTAACGACGGTCATGTTTCAAAAAATATTTTTTACATTTGTAATGTCATTCCTTTGTTTTGGTGTGGTTGCTCAGGAATATGAAAAGAAAAGAGGTACCATACGTTTGTTAACTTATAATACGCACTATTGTAAGGGAGCCGCAGACCCGGGAACGATATCGGAAGAAAATGTACATAATCTGGCCCGGATAATTAAAGCTCTGGATGCCGATATTGTAGCATTGCAGGAGCTCGATAGCGCTTCGTTGCATCGGGGAGGGCGGTACCTGTTGAAAGATATTGCAGATGCGACAGGAAGTGAATATACACCGGTGTATGGAAATGCTGCCTCATTCGATCATGGCAGTATAGGCTGTGGAGTGCTGGTCAGGAAAAAGCGGTCTGTCAAAAACATTGAAGTAATTCCTTTGCCGGGAGATGAGGCCAGGGTTGCCGTGAAAATAAAATTCAAGAATTTTGTTTTTATCGGTACTCATTCCGACCTTAATGATGAAAAGCGTAAAGAAGGGGCTGTAACCGTATGTGATTTAGTGAAAGACGAAACAAAACCGGTTTTTCTTGCCGGTGATTTGAATGATTCTCATCGTTGGCCCAAAGGCGGAATATCATTTCCTGTGTGGATGAAACAGTTTAAAATCATAAGTGATACGATCGGTAACTCCATTCCGGGAAGAACGGATGGCGGAGCTTTGATCGATTATGTACTTTTACTTGATAATAAAAAGGCTTCGAAGGTTAAGGTTGGCCAGTCATACATAGTGCGCAGCCTTTCCATTGATGGTAAAAAAGTAGATACAAGTGCAGTTTCGGATCATTATCCGGTTTTTGTTGACGTAAAATTATAAATGTTTGATTTCTTATAGCATGGTCTCTTCCCCCTTGCGAATTTCTCTCTCTCGTAAGAGACATACTGTAAAAAGATTATTGGGATTGAATTCATAAAAAATGTTCTAATGCGGAAAGTACTATTATTCTTCACATCCATCCTGTTTTGTGGATGTTCGATTTCTAAACCCGACCAGCCGGTATATGGGTTGGCTGAACGTCTGTTACCGGCGAATAACTCCTCTTTTGTCTTTGAACAGCTCTCTTCCGATTCTGATTTTTTTGAGTTGGAGCAGACTACAGAAGATAAGATTATCATCAGAGGGAATAATGGCGTCTCGATGGCACGTGGGCTGAATCATTATCTTAGGAACTACTGTCACCGTTCTGTTTCGTGGTGCGGTAATAATTTGTCCGACTTGCCGGAGCCGTTGCCTCCGGTGAAAGAAAAGATCAGGATTGACGCTTCTTTTCCTTACCGCTATTATTTGAATTATTGTACTTATAGCTATTCCATGGCTTTCTGGGATTGGGAACGGTGGGAGGCAGAGATTGACCGGATGGCTCTTCAAGGGATCAACATGCCCTTGATGGCTGTGTACGGAGAATATGCCGTATGGCAGAATACGCTTAGAAGATTGAATTTCAGTGAAACGGATATAGCTGCGTTCCTTCCGGGAGCAGGCTATGAAGCATGGTGGCTCATGGGAAATCTGGAAGGATTCGGCGGGCCCGTGAGTCCGGAATTTATTGCAAGACAGACGGACCTGCAACAGAAAATGTTGAAGCGGATGAGGGAGTTAGGGATGAAACCGGTATTTCAAGGATTTTATGGAATGGTTCCCAATGTTTTGAAAAAGAAATATCCCGATGCCCGTATCAAAGAACAGGGGACGTGGCAAGCTTATCAGCGTCCGGCCTTTTTAGATCCGACAGACCCGCTTTTTGATAGAGTGGCAGCTATTTATTACGAAGAACAGAAAAAATTATTTGGAGATGCGGAATTTTTTGGCGGTGATCCTTTTCATGAGGGTGGCACTTCGGAAGGCATTCATGTAAAACTTGCCGCGCAGAAAATATTGCAGGCCATGCGGAAAGTAAACCCGAAAGCGGTCTGGGTCTTACAGGGATGGCAGCATAACCCGGTAAAAGACTTGATGGACGGGTTGAATCCCGGTGAGACAATCATATTGGATCTGATGGCCTGCGAACGTCCCCAGTGGGGAGGAGTCACTACTTCCATGTTTCATAAGCCGGAAGGGCATCAGGATCACCGGTGGATATGGTGCGCTTTACCTAACTTCGGAGGAAAAACCGGGCTGCATGGAAAAATGAGCAGTTATGCTTCGGGAGCCGTCTTTGCAAAAGAACATCCGATGGGGAGAAATATTTGCGGTATAGGGACTGCTCCTGAGGGTATCGGAACGGTTCCGGTAGTTTATGATATGGTGTATGATATGGCATGGAGAACGGATAGTATCCAGATTCCCCAGTGGTTGACCAATTATACTTATTATAGGTATGGCATGGAAGATACGAACTGTGATAAAGCGTGGAAAATATTATCCGAAACCGTCTATGAATGCCATAATGAGTTGGGCGGACCGGTAGAATCTTATATTTGCGCCCGTCCTGCAGATACGATCGATCATGTGTCTACGTGGGGCAATGCCAGGATATTTTACGAACCTGTAAAGATGGTAGAGGCATGGGAGTTTTTGTATCAGTCGAGAAACCGATTTAACCATTGCGATACCTATGAATATGATCTTGTCGATGTCACCCGGCAGGTTCTATCCGATTATGCCAAGTATCTGCATAAAGAAATGGTAGAGGCATTTCATCAAAAGAATAAGAATGGCTTTATGAAATATAGCACTGAATTTCTGGATGTCATAAAGGATGAAGACCGCCTGCTGTCCACCCGCAAGGAATTTATGCTTGGCACTTGGTTGACGGAAGCCGAAAATGCAGGTTGTACTCCTGAGGAAAAAAGACGCTTCGTTACGAATGCCAAAAGGCTGGTAACGACATGGACCGACAGGGATTCGGATCTGCATGATTATGCCAATAAGGAGTGGAGCGGGCTGTTGAGTGATTTTTATCTTCCCCGTTGGGAGGCTTATGTAACCTATAAAGCCAGTTTACTGTATGGTAAGAAACTTCCTTATCCGGATTTTGCAGAGATGGAAGAGAAGTGGGTTTTGGCAAACTCTACCTATCTTTCCAAAGTGAATCCGGAAGGGACGATACCGGTTGTCGAAGAACTTCATAAACGCTATTATAAAAAAATAGAACAGGCATATCTGAAATAACGAGAACAAATACATTATGATAAAAAGAAATCGATTGAAATTATTGCTTTCCGGTTTTTTACTTTTACCGGGAATGATATTTGCCCAGCAATTGCCTTATAGGCAAAGCTCTCTTCCGATATCGGAAAGGGTGGATGATTTGTTGGGACGCATGACTCTGGAAGAAAAAATAGCGCAAATCAGGCATATCCATTCATGGAATGTATTCAATGGTCAGGACTTGGATATGGAAAAGCTCGGGAAATTTACCGGCGGTGTGAGCTGGGGATTTGTAGAAGGATTTCCATTGACAGGAGTTAACTGTAAGAAGAATATGCAGTTGATACAGAAATTTATGGTTGAGAATACGCGTTTGGGGATACCGGTGTTTACCGTTGCGGAGTCATTGCATGGTTCGGTACACGAGGGATCTACTATTTATCCTCAGAATATAGCCATGGGGAGTACTTTCCGCCCTGAACTTGCTTACCGGAAAGCGGCAATGATCACGAAAGACCTTCATGCACAGGGAATGCATCAGGTATTGGCACCCTGCATCGACGTGGTAAGAGATTTGCGGTGGGGACGTGTGGAAGAATCTTTCGGAGAAGATCCTGTATTATGCGGGTTGTTTGGCATTGCCGAAGTAAAAGGGTATATGGACAACGGTATTTCTCCGATGCTGAAACATTATGGCCCTCATGGTAATCCGTTGAGCGGTTTGAATCTGGCTTCTGTAGAATGTGGGCTTCGGGATTTGCATGAGGTATATTTGAAACCGTTCGAGATGGTGATTCGTAATACTCCTGTGTTGGCGGTTATGTCTACTTATAATTCATGGAATCATGTGCCGAATTCTGCTTCGCATTATTTATTGACAGAGGTATTGCGCGGACAGTTCGGATTTAAAGGGTATGTATATTCGGATTGGGGAGCCATTGAAATGTTGAAGACTCTTCATCGCGTGGCGCATAATTCGGAAGAAGCGGCTATGCAGGCTTTCACTGCCGGGCTCGATGTAGAGGCTTCCAGTAATTGTTATCCTTTGTTGGCCGGCCTGATACAGAAGGGGAAGTTGGATGAGGAGGTTTTGAATGAGTCTGTTCGCCGGGTATTGTACGCCAAGTTTAAAATGGGACTTTTCGAAGACCCTTATGGCGAACAGTATTCTCATAGTGAGATGCATGGGGCAGAAAGCATACGGTTGTCGAAAGAGATAGCGGATGAATCGGTTGTCCTGTTGAAAAACGAGAATGGGCTTTTGCCTTTGAATGCCGATAAGTTGAAGTCTGTTGCGGTGATCGGCCCTAATGCAGACCAGGTACAATTCGGAGATTATACATGGAGTCGTAATAACAAAGACGGCGTTACCCCGTTGGAGGGAATCAGGCGATTATTGGGCGGTAAGGCTACTGTCCGTTATGCGAAAGGATGCGATCTCGTTTCATTGAATGCCGGTGGAATAAAGGAGGCCGTAGAAGCGGTACGGAAGAGTGAAGTGGCGATTCTGTTTTGTGGAAGCGCCAGTGCGGCCCTTGCACGTGATTATAAAAGTTCTACCTGTGGTGAAGGTTTTGATTTGAATGATCTGAACCTGACGGGAGTACAGGGGCAGTTGATTAAAGAAGTGTATGAGACCGGAACGCCGGTAGTGTTGGTATTGGTAACCGGAAAACCGTTTGCCATATCTTGGGAGAAGAAACATATTCCGGCTATTTTGACACAATGGTATGCAGGAGAACAAGCAGGAAATTCGATTGCGGATATTTTGTTTGGAAGCATTTCTCCATCAGGAAGACTGACTTTTTCTTATCCTCAGACTACGGGACATTTGCCGGTATATTATAATTATCTTCCTTCCGACAAGGGCTTTTACAAAAATCCCGGAAGCTATGAATCTCCGGGAAGAGATTATGTGTTTTCCTCTCCGGACGCTCTTTGGGCTTTTGGTCATGGGCTGACTTATACTTCTTTTGTATATAAGAATCTAAGGACAGACAAAGAACATTATGGACTCAATGATACGATATACATTGATGTCGATATTAAAAATACAGGAAAGAGAGAAGGGAAAGAGGTCGTGCAGTTGTATGTGAATGATAAGGTTAGTACCGTGGTAACTCCTGTAAAGCAACTGCGGGATTTTAAGAAAGTGGATGTTGAGGCTGGAAAAACAGAAACGGTGAAACTGAAAGTCGCAGTGAACGATCTTTATATTGTAAATGCCGGAAATAAAAGGGTAGTTGAACCGGGAGAGTTTGAGTTACAGGTGGGGGCTGCGTCAGACAATATTCTTCAATCGAAAGTAGTCTCCGTCGGTGAATTTGTATCCACCGCTTTGGTAGAAGAACAAAAAATACTAAAGAGCAGCAAGACGATTTCCGTTCATGGAGAAGTAAGGGATGTACAGGCCACTTTGATAGGGAAGGTAAATATTTATGCCAAGAGCACGGGAGAACTTCTTGGGAAGAGCGATGACAGGGGCTGCTATCGGATGGATGTAGGGAATAAGGAAGTATTGATATTTAGTAAAAAGGGATATCAGAATCTGGAAGTACCGGTCGATAATCAAGAGGTTGTAAATGTGCGTATGAACTATGGTGACAATTGAAACTGAAAAAATAATTATTAATTAAATCTGTGATATATGAGAATCAAGCCTTTTTGTCTGATACCACTCTTTTCTTTGGTGTTTTTTGCTTGTGGGGAGAAGATGGTTGTGAAACCTTATAATGAAGGTCTTCACATAATTCCCGAACCTGAGAGAATCACTCAACAGACGGGAGAATTTGTTTTAAATCCTAACACGCTTTTTATTATCGATAATGATACGCTCGATGCGGTTGCCGGTTATTTTAAATACAAGATAAAGCAATCTACCGGTTATCAACTTGCTGACGGACAGGAAGCAGAACGGAATTATATTCGTCTGGCTTTGGATACTACTTTAAACCTGAAAGAGGAAGGGTATAAATTAGCCGTGCTTCCTGAAGGAATTTGGGTACGGTCACAGTCCCCGCAAGGAATTTTTTATGGGATGCAGACGGTGATGCAACTTTTGCCTGCCGAGATAGAGAGTGGACAGGTTATAAATAATATTGTATGGGCTATGCCGTGTGTCGAGATAGAAGACGAACCGGCTTATTCCTATCGCGGGATGATGCTGGATGTCAGCCGGCATTTTCATGATGTGGCTTTTGTCAAGAAGCAGTTGGATATCATGGCTATGTTTAAGCTGAACCGTTTTCATTGGCATCTTACGAATGATCATCTGTGGACGATTGAAATAAAGAAATATCCCCGCCTTACCGAAGTGGGTTCAGTGCGTCGTAATGCTGACGGAAGTATACACAAAGGTTTTTATACACAGGAACAGATTAAGGAGGTGGTTGCTTATGCGGCAGAAAGGTTTATAACGGTCATTCCGGAAGTCGAATTACCCGGACATGCTTTGGCCGCTCTGACGGCTTATCCGGAATTGTCATGTACCGGTGGTCCTTTCCAGTTGAGAAACAAGTGGGGGGTGGAAGAGGATGTATATTGCGCAGGTAATGAACAGACCTTTAAATTTTTGGAAGATGTAATCAATGAGGTCGCATCTTTATTTCCAGGTAAATATTTTCATATAGGAGGAGACGAATGTCCCAAAGTGAGGTGGAATGCTTGTCCGAAGTGCCGGAAGCGCATGCGGGATGAAAAGTTGAAAGATGCCCATGAGTTACAGAGTTATTTTGTACACCGGATCGAGAAAGTAGTGTTGGCACATGGCAAGCGCATGGTAGGCTGGGATGAGATTCTTGAAGGCGGACTGGCACCTACGGCGACCGTAATGTCGTGGCGTGGGGAGGAAGGTGGTATCGAGGCCGCTTCCATGGGGCACGATGTGATAATGACACCTGCCAAATGGTTGTATTTGGATTTTGGGCAGGGGAATATCGAAGTGGAGCCTATTACAATTAATTTTAAGACTTTGCTGAGCAAAACCTATCATTACAATCCTGCGTCCGAAAAAATACCGGCGGAACAACGCTCACATGTGATAGGAGCACAGGGTAATATGTGGGCAGAATATGCCGTCAATCCGGATCATACGGAATACATGCTTTATCCGAGACTGTTGGCGGTAGCGGAACTTACCTGGACACCTGCCGATAGAAAAGATTATGCATCTTTTGAACGTCGTCTGGATAATCAATTGGTACGCTTGGACGAACATCATATTCATTATCACATTCCATTGCCCGAAGGGCCGATGGCCGATCGTGTGGCAATTGTCGGTCCGGATACGCTTAGTTTCTCGAATAGCCGCAATCTTCCGATGGTATATACACTGGATGGAAGCGAACCGGCGGTTCATTCCAAACGCTACAGCGCTCCCATTGTTGTAGACGGCAATCAGACTATACGTATTGCAACCCTTCTTTCTTCGGGCAAAATGAGCAGAGTGCGTACGATAGAAGTAGTGAAAGAACCCTTATGGCCGTCTTACAAAGAGAGGACTGAACCGGGAGTGTCTTTGATGTATGCAGAGGGTGATTTTTATTTTGTGAAAGATACGGAAAACGCTGCTTGGAAGGATGAAAAGATAGTAGACGATTTCAATTTGAAACCAGTTTTAGAAGATAAGGGGGCATTCTGCTATACCGGATATTTTGATGTGCCTCAAGACGGAGTCTATTATGTATCTACCGAGATGGACGAGTTGCAGATAGACGGTAAAGTGGTATTGAGTAATGACGGTAAATTGGTACGTCATTCACACACGCGTACATCTCTTGCTTTGGAGAAGGGCAAACACGCTTTCCGATTGTTGTTTATTAACAATAATATTGGCGGATATCCGCGTATTTGGAATAATAAAGGTTTTGTAATGGCCGGGAAAGGAGAAGATTTTCAAACTCCGGTAACTTTGTTTCATTAAGTTTTAGTATTCAGGATAACAAACAGGAGAGCCGATTCCATATGGATGTGGAAACCGGCTCTCTTTTTTTATAAATTTCTTTTCGGGTTGTTTCTTTTAAAAAGAATTCCGTTCCTTTGCATAGGAAAATCAATTGAAGGAAAATATGAGAAGTTTTGCATCCGATAATAATTCCGGTGTACATCCTTTGGTGATGGAAGCACTGGCTTTGGCGAATCAGAATCATGCATTGGGATATGGTGATGACCCTTGGACGGAAGGAGCTGTCCGGAAAATCAGAGAAACATTTACGGCCGACTGTGAGCCCCTGTTTGTTTTTAACGGTACGGGCAGCAATGTCGTTGCCTTGCAGTTGATGACGCGTCCTTATCAATCTATCCTATGTGCCGAGACTGCACATATATATGTGGATGAATGCGGCTCTCCCGTAAAGATGACCGGTTGTCAGATCCGGCCGGTGGCAACTCCGGACGGAAAGCTCACTCCGGAGTTGATTCGTCCATATCTTCATGGCTTTGGCGACCAACATCATTCCCAGCCGGGAGCTGTTTATCTGTCCCAGTGTACCGAATTAGGCACTGTGTATACTCCCGATGAGCTGAAAGCAATTACTTTGTTGGCCCATCAATACGGGATGCGTGTCCATATGGATGGTGCCCGTATTGCCAACGCTTGTGCCGCCCTTCGTCTTTCTCTGAAAGAGTTGACGGTAGATTGCGGGATCGATGTGCTTAGTTTCGGCGGTACCAAAAATGGACTGATGATGGGAGAGTGCGTGGTCATCTTTGATGATGCCTTGAAAGAGGAAGCGCGGTTTATCCGTAAGCAGTCGGCACAATTAGCTTCGAAGATGCGTTATCTCTCTTGCCAGTTCACCGCTTATCTCACGGATGATCTTTGGTTGAAAAATGCATCTCATGCCAATCGTATGGCGCGTAGGCTCTATGATGCTTTGAAAGATTATCCCGGTGTCTGTTTTACTCAAAAGGTGGAAAGTAATCAACTGTTTCTTACTATGCCCCGTTCTGTGATAGACAGAATGCTTGAATCTTATTTTTTCTATTTTTGGAATGAGGAGAACAATGAGATTCGCTTGGTTACTTCATTTGACACGACAGAGGATGATATCGACCGTTTTATTCTTTTGCTGAATTCCTGATATTTTTTTGTTTAAGGATAAAATAATAAAGGTTCGGACTTTCACAGGTGCGAACCTTTTTTTATGATAATTAATTTCGGATTGAAATCTTAAGTTTTGAAATACTTGGAAAATATAACTTGACGTTTTGGAAAATATTCTGAACTTAATGCATATATTTACCGCATAAATACGGCATTGATTTATGACTCACAATGTATCTTTGGGGAATGAGGCTGTGATGACTCATTTATGGCTTTATGGATTGCTGGTTCTAATGGGGGTAGTAATCGTATGTTTATTGTATAAACTTCATGAGTTGCGAAGTAAGGGGGTAAAAGAACGGGATTATCACCGTTTTCTGTTTGACATACTCGATAATCTTCCCTTTCCTGTGATGGTAAAGGATATTGAAAATGGATTCAAATATGCTTATTGGAACAAAGAATCCGAGTTACAGTCGGGCATTAAGTGTGAAGATGCTGTCGGACGTAGTGATTATGACATCTACGGCAAGGAGCGGGGACGGTATTACCGGGCTGTTGATGAAGATTTGGTCAAAATAGGTAAGCCTTATCGTGCAGAGGAACACTATGTCACTACCGATGGAGTCGATCATGATACGATTGTGATGAAATCCATATTTTCCCGTGGGGTGTCCGGTAAGTGGTTGTTGGTAACCCGATGGGAAATCAGTCAGTTAAAAAGATATGAAAGAGAGTTGCTGATTGCCAAAAACCAGTTGGAAAGTGCCATTAAAAAACAGAACTTGGCATTGAAGAGTATTGATTTCGGATTGATTTATATTGATAAAGATTATAGGGTACAATGGGAAGAGACGACGCATCTGAAAAATCTGGTTTCCGGACGGCATTACACCCCCGGAATGATCTGTTATCGGACCAGTGCTTTGCGAGACCAACCTTGTGAACATTGTGCTTTCAAAGAAGCGATCGAGCAGAAAAGAATTGTGCGCCACACCGTACGGGTGGAGGGTGTTGATTTTGAGGTAACGGGCACTCCTGTGTATGCTGATGATAATAAGGAGGTGATAGGCGGTTTGTTACGGTTTGAAGATATTACGGAGAAATTAAAGCTTGACCAGGCGTTGCGGGAAGCCAAGGAGAAAGCAGAAGAATCGAATCGGCTGAAGTCTGCTTTCCTTGCCAATATGAGTCATGAAATCCGTACCCCTCTGAATGCGATTGTGGGGTTTTCCGATATGATTTCCCAAATAGATGATCCGGAGGAGAAGCAGGAATACATGAAGATAATTGCAGTGAATAACGAACTGCTCTTGCAACTGATAGATGATATTCTCGATTTGTCGAAGATCGAGGCGGGTACTATGGACTTTTCTTATTCCACGACTGATGTAAATCAACTGTTAGACTCTATTTGTCAGCAGATGAATCAAAAAGAGCACTCGGCAGATGTGAAGATTGTGTTTACGGAAAGAGTACCGGAGTGTACAATAATGACGGATCGTCTTCGTCTGTCACAAGTGATGATTAATTTTATTAGCAATTCCATGAAGTTTACCGAACGGGGAACCATATCTATAGGCTATCGGTTGGATGAAATAAAAGATGAGATATACTTTTTTTGTAAAGACACCGGCATTGGTATTGCTGCTGATAAAATAGAACAGGTGTTTGAACGGTTTGTGAAGCTGAATACTTTTGTGAAGGGCACCGGATTGGGGCTGGCTATTTGTCGTGTCATTGTAGAGCGTTTGGGAGGAACGATCGGTGCCGAGTCGGAAGAGGGCAAAGGTTCCTGTTTTTGGTTTCGGATGCCGGTGGCTTTGCTTTAGGAATGGGAGTATGAAGATTTCTTAAAAATTGAACCTAAATACTATGTTGGCGTGTTATTTGTGAACGTTTATAGTAGTGAAACGTTTAAAATATAAAAGCATGGCCTATATAGATTATTACAAAATTTTAGGAGTTGACAAAAGTGCTTCTCAAGATGATATAAAGAAGGCTTTTCGTAAGTTGGCCCGTAAGTATCACCCGGATTTAAATCCGAACGACCCGAGCGCAAAGGATAAGTTTCAGGAGATAAACGAGGCTAATGAAGTGTTGAGCGATCCGGAAAAACGTAAGAAGTACGATGAATACGGTGAGCATTGGAAGCATGCCGATGAGTTTGAAGCGCAGAAGCGGGCGCGGCAGCAAGCAGGTGCCGGCGGTGGATTCTCCGGTTTCGGAGGAGGTGATGAGAACGGATATTGGTATTCGTCCGACGGGCAAGGCTTTTCCGGATCAGGTGGTGAAGGATTTTCTGATTTCTTTGAATCCATGTTTGGAGGGCGTGCCAGAGGAGGGCGTAGCAGTGCCGGTTTCCGTGGACAGGACTTTAACGCAGAACTGCATTTGTCTCTTCGTGATGCTGCCGAGACCCATAAACAGGTGTTGACAGTGAATGGGAAGAACGTCCGCATTACCATTCCGGCAGGTGTAGCCAATGGACAGGTGATCAAATTAAAAGGTTACGGTGGCGAAGGTATCAACGGAGGTCCTGCAGGAGACTTATACATCACGTTTGTGATTCCGGAAGATCCTGTGTTCAAACGTCTGGGTGACGACCTTTATATCGATGTTTCGTTGAATCTTTATACGGCCGTATTGGGAGGTGAACAGGAGGTAGATACGTTGAATGGCAAAGTGAAACTGAAAGTAAAACCGGAAACGCAGAACGGTACGAAAGTACGGTTGAAAGGAAAAGGTTTTCCTGTCTATAAGAAAGAAGGACAATTTGGCGATTTAATTGTGACTTATAATGTCAAAACGCCTACTAATCTGACAGATAGGCAGAAAGAGTTGTTCCGGGAATTACAGAGTATGAACTAAAAAAAGAATCAGCACTATGCAGACCGAATTAATTATAGTCAGTGAATATTGTCACAAGTGTCAAATCGAGCCCTCGTTTATTGATTTGTTGCAAGAAGAAGGGTTGATTGAAATCCGGACCGAAGGAGATGAACATTATCTGCTTGTGTCGCAACTTCCGGAGGTGGAACGCTACAGCCGGATGTATTACGATTTATCTATCAATATGGAAGGTATCGATGCTATCCATCATCTTCTGGAGAGAATGGAGGGGATGCGTCGGGAAATGAACTCGCTCCGTAACCAGCTTCTTGTTTATAGAAAGCATGAGCTGGAAGAAACGGAATGGTGAAAAGAAACAGGAAAGGCGGAATGATTACCTATTTAATATGAAAAATGCCCGGCTTGTTGATGAGGCCGGGCATTTTTATATTGGATAATATCGGTTTACCGCTTATTTTCTGTAGTAAGCCAGATCGTCTTTATCGAATTTACGGATAAAGTTGATATGCTTTTCTACTTCACTTTCGGCATAACGGACAAATACTTGTGCAGATGTACCGAACAGTTCTGCGTTTTTAGAAGCATCCTGTACCATCAAGTGTCCCATGATGGTGTAAGCAGCCATTTCTACAAGGCGGCGTGCACAGAAATCGAGTAATTCCTGATCTTTGGCTTCTGTAACTTGCGCTACACAAGCTGCATATTTGCTCGCCATACTCTTCAGGCGATTGTGCAAGCCTTCCATCTCCGGAGCTACTATTGCATTTTCATATTCTTTGATGCGGTTGAGGTAAGCACCGGTCGTTACGTAGCGGATTGCTGCTACTACCTGCAACTGGGTAGTTCCTTCGTAGATAGAAGTGATACGTGCATCCCGGTAGATACGTTCGCAGGCATAGTCTTTCATAAAACCGGAACCACCGTGTATCTGAATACAGTCGTAAGCATTCTGATTGGCAAATTCGCTACCCATACCTTTAGCTAATGGGGTAAAGCTGTCTGCCAGTTTGGCAAAGGTCTTTTGTTCGGCACGTTCTTCCGGAGTCAGTTTACGTTCTTTGGCAATATCATCCAATGCTTTGTAGATGTCGACAAAGCGGGAAGTCTCGTACAATAAAGCGCGCGTAGCATCCAGTTTGGCTTTCATCAAAGACAGGATTTCGGCTACGGCCGGGAACTCGATGATTGCTTTTCCAAACTGTTTACGATCTTTTGCATAGGCCAATGCTTCATTATAAGTGGCCTGCAGGATACCTACCGACTGTGCTGCGATGCCCAGACGGGCACCGTTCATCAGGGCCATTACATATTTGATAAGTCCTAATTTCCGGTCACCGCAAAGCTCTGCTTTGGCATTCTTATATACGAGTTCGCAAGTAGGAGAGCCCTTGATACCCATTTTGTTTTCGATACGGCGAACGCTAACACCACCGTTACGTTTGTCATAAATGAACATGGACAAGCCACGGCCGTCATGAGTTCCCTCTTCCGAGCGTGCCAGTACGAGGTGGATATCAGAGTCACCGTTCGTGATAAAACGTTTCACACCGTTCAGATACCAGCATTGGTCTTTCTCACTGTAGGTAGCTTTCAGCATGACAGCCTGAAGATCGGAACCGGCATCCGGTTCGGTCAAGTCCATAGACATGGTTTCACCTTGGCACACACGGGTGATGTAGCGTTTCTTCTGATCTTCGTTTGCGAATTCATAAATTGTTTCTGCACAATCCTGCAATCCCCAAAGGTTCTCGAATCCGGCATCACTGCGGCTTACGATGTCGGCAGCCATGATGTACGGAGTGATCGGGAAGTTCAGGCCGCCGAAACGGCGTGGCATAGCCATACCCATCAAACCGGCTTTGCGGCAGGCTTCCAGATTGGCAGCAGTACCGCTGGCATAGGTCACACGGTTATTGGCACATACCGGTCCTTCGTGATCAACGCCTTCGGCATTGGGAGCGATGATGTCGCCACATATTTCACCTACAATTTCCAACACTTTGTTGTAGCTGTCCATTGCATCTTCAAAATCTACCGGAGCGTAGTCGAAGTTATCTTTATCTGCATAGTTGCGCTCTTTCAGCTCAACGATTCTCTTCATCAGCGGATGGCTCAAGTGATGCTTGAGTTCCGGCGTATCTAAATAAAAGTTAGCCATTTCTTACTTACTATTTTGTTTATAATACTTGATCATCTTCGGCACGACTTCTTCGATGCTTCCGTTGATTACGTAATCCGCAATCGTATTGATCGGTGCTTCGGGATCGCTGTTGATGGAGATGATAATACCACTTTCCTGCATACCGGCGATGTGCTGGATTTGTCCTGAGATACCGCAAGCGATATACAGTTTCGGACGAACCGTAACACCGGTCTGACCGATCTGCCGGTCATGGTCGATGAAACCGGCATCCACTGCGGCACGGCTGGCACCTACTTCGGCATTCAGCACTTTGGCGAGTTCGAACAACAAGTCGAAATTTTCTTTGGATCCTACTCCGTAGCCACCGGCAATGATGATCGGCGAACCTTTCAAATTGTTCTTTGCCTTTTCTACGTGACGTTCGATTACTTTCACTACATAGTCCGTATCGGCTACATATTTCTTCACATCATGACGGATCACTTCTCCCTTATAATCGGCAGAAAGGATTGCTTTTTTCATCACACCTTCGCGGACAGTCGCCATTTGCGGACGGTGTTCCGGATTCACAATCGTAGCAACGATGTTACCGCCGAAAGCCGGACGGATCTGATATAACAGGTTCTTATAAACTTTTCCTGCTTTTTTGTCTTCATGGTCACCGATTTCGAGTGAAGTACAGTCGGCTGTCAAACCACTGGTCAGTGCGGAAGATACGCGTGGTCCGAGGTCGCGACCGATAACGGTAGCACCCATCAGGCAGATTTGCGGTTGTTCTTCTTTAAACAGATTTACGAGGACGGAAGTGTGTGGAAGAGAAGTATAAGGGTAAAGTCCTTCACCGTCGAATACGTGGAGTTTGTCTACGCCATACGGCAGGATTTGTTTTTCAATGTCTTTGAGACCGCTTCCCACAACTACGGCTTCGAGTGCGCAGTTCAGTTCGTTAGCTAACGAGCGGCCTTTGGTCAGAAGTTCGAGGCTTACATCCGCGATGATACCTTCTTCTATTTCGCAATATACAAATAAGTTATTCATATTTTTAAGTAGTTAGTAGTTGGAATATAGCAGCAAGTAGTAAAAACACTTCTACTGTATTCCGACTTCTTAGCCAATGGTGTGGTTAGCTAACAGTTCAACAATCAGGTTTTCTACATCATGGTCGCTGCCAGTGATCGTTTTACTCTCTTTTGCCTGGAACACGATGTTCTGGATGGTTTTCACCTTGGTCGGTGAACCACTGAGACCACATTGTTCAAGGTCACCGTTTACATCGGCTACACTCCATTCTACGAGATTCAGATAATCGCGTTTATCATAAAGGTCGGTGTAATCCAGATTGCCTTGTTGTTTCTCGGTGACTGTTTTGGCATGTTTGTACTTCTGTACGAGTTTGGCATTACGCGGACGGCAGGGAGCAGCACTTCCGTTAACGGTAATCACGATAGGCAACGGGCCTTCTACCGTTTCAATGCCACCGTCGATGTGACGTTTTACAGTAATGTGTCCGTCGGCTACTTTCAAGATTTCTTCAGCGTATGTAATCTGAGTCAGACCTAACTTTTCTGCCACCTGCGGACCTACCTGTGCGGTATCTCCATCGATAGCCTGACGACCACCGATGATAATGTCACATTCACCTATTTTTTTGATGGCAGTGGCCAGGGCATACGATGTGGCCAATGTATCGGCACCGGCAAATGCACGGTCGGTCAACAGATAACCGTTATCGGCACCACGGAAAAGTCCTTCACGAATAATATCGGCTGCACGGCCCGGTCCCATTGTAAGAATGGTAACGGTGGAGCCCGGATGGGCATCTTTCAATCGGAGAGCCTGCTCAAGGGCATTCAGGTCTTCGGGGTTGAAGATGGCAGGGAGTGCCGCACGGTTAATGGTTCCGTCGGCTTTCATGGCATCCTTCCCAACATTACGTGTGTCGGGAACTTGTTTTGCCAATACAACAATTTTCAAACTCATGTTATTAATTTTAGTATTAGTATTTCTACAAGTTAGTAGCCAGTAGTCGGTAGTAAGGATCTTGCTATCAAACTATCCGGTTAACTATCAGCGTGCAAATTTACGGAAACAGTTGGTTCTGACAAGAAAACCGTTAAGAAAATGCACATCATTAAGGTTTTTGAGCAATTATAGGCTGATTCCAAAGACGAAATAAGCGGTGCTTTCGTAGGGGTTGAAGCCTAACTTTCCGAAAATGGGGAAAGAAAAACGGTTGCTGACCTGTATTTCGCGGGAAATGCTGAGAGCGATATTATTCACATTGAACTTGTCGGCGTATTCGCCCTCCCACGAAGTGAATCCGGCTTCTACAGACAGGTCGAATCCTTTCAGGCTGAAGGGGTAGGAGAATTCGCAATAGCTGGACCAGGCGCGTTTACCGTCTTCGCGATAATCATTACCGGCAAAAACGGTATACCAGGAGGCGGTAAGAGGAAATTTTTCGCTGATGGTATATCCGGCTCCTGCTTCGAATGTATGCCCGCTGCTGTGTGCCGCATAGTTGAAGTAGTCGAATGGTTCCTCTTCGCTTTGCTCAAAATAGTTGGTGACGTTCAGAGTCAGTCTTTTGAACTGGTATTCCAGCGTAAGGTCTATCTCATTGTTTTCGTTACGGAATTCGGTAGAGCCCCATGCAGAGAGGGTGAAACCTCCCATTGTTATACCTAATGTGGGCTGTACGGCGGCATTGCCGCATTTCATACCGCGCCACATGTAGCTGCTCACAAAATCGGCATTGATAAAAATATCTTGTGTGTACGCTGTGAAAGAGTACATGAATAGTAGGAGGGAGAGTATATATTGTTTTTTCATTTTGTCAGAGTTATTTGTTTAGGCTGCAAAGATAGTGGTTTTTGGAAAGTAATTGTACATGTCGTTCTCATTCACTTGAAATATCTGTTTTTTTGTTTTGACCTTTCGAGTTTCGGTAACATGTGTCTTAATACGGTATTTATATTTCTATCCGATAGGACGCATTTGGTAAAACGATTGAAACACTTTTAGCTTGCGTGGAGTTCACAGATAAAAAAGGCCCGTTCGCTGATTCTTTTTTCCGGAGTTTTCCCTAATTCCTATTTTCGTAATATAAATGTAATATGGAGCCGGGACATGGATATACAAACTGCACTTTCCGCATTTTTACCTGTTTCTTTGGAAGAAATGAGCGGTATCCGTCTGATGAACCGTACGGATACGAAATTTGTCACTTCGTTGGATAAATTATCACTTATCCTACAATTTGCCGTTACGGATTATCGGGTACAGGAAGTGGAGGGTACACGAAACATTGCTTATCGTACTGTGTATTTGGATACTTCCGGCAGGGATATGTATATGGCTCATCAGAATGGGCATCGGGTACGTGAAAAGATTCGCGTGCGTACGTATGTATCTTCTGGTCTGACATTTCTGGAAGTGAAGAATAAAGATAATAAAGGAAGAACGGACAAACGGCGTATCCGGGTAGGAAATATACATTCTTTGTATGCCGACGGGGCAGAAGGGTTTTTGGAGAAGCATGCCTGGTATCATTTGTCGGAATTGAAACCATGGTTGGAAAATAATTTTTATCGGATTACATTGGTCAATAAAGCGATGACGGAACGACTCACTATTGATACAGACATCTGTTTCTGTAACCTTCAGACCGGGAAGGAGGCGGCATTGAACAGAATGGTAATCATTGAGTTGAAACGGGACGGAAGAACCTTTTCACCCATTCGTGAAGTTTTGCGTAACCTCCATATACAACCTTCCGGAATAAGTAAATATTGCATGGGCACAGTACTTACTTCTCCTACTGTTAAGCATAATAGGTTTAAGCAGAAGATAAGAGTAGTTGGGAGGATACAGGAAATCGTATTTTAAGATGGAACAACATCCCCATGTTTTACTTTAAAACATCCGGATGTTGTTCTGGAAAACATGGGGATGTTGTTATTCAGAACATGGGGATGTTTTGGAAACTGAATTCTGGAACTGAATTGACAGGTATGATAGATTGCTAACAATGAATATGATAGATTGCTAACAATGAATATGATAGATTGCTAACAATTAAAAATATAATATATGAATGAACTAAGTGAACTTTCTTTTATTGAAACGCCGTTGATGGATAGGATTGGTTTTCTACAACTGTTGTTACGTTTTTTATTCAATCTGTTGGTGGTTTCCGTTATCCTTCGTTGTTTTTACTATCCCAAAAGTAAGCGACGTGATTATTACTTCACTTTTACATTGATCAGTATCAGCATCTTCCTGATGATTTTCCTGTTGGGTAGCGTTAAGTTGAAGATCGGTTTTGCATTGGGACTTTTTGCCATTTTCGGTATTATCCGTTATCGTACAGAATCCATGCCGGTGCGTGAAATGACTTATCTTTTTGTCATTATAGCTATTTCAGTGATTAATGCGCTGGCGGTTGAAATCAGTTACGCCGAGTTGTTGGGTACGAATCTTCTTTTTGTATTCAGTATCTGGCTTTGTGAGAGTAGCCGGTATTTACGGCATGTTTCCTGTAAATTGGTGCAATATGACCGTATCGAATTGATTCGTCCGGATAAAAAAGATGAATTACTGAAAGATTTGCAGGGACGTACCGGACTCGATATTATCCGTGTGGAAGTGGGACATATCGATTTCTTACGCGACTCGGCCATATTGAAACTTTATTATGAACCGGTGAGTGATGAAGTCAATACGATTGATACGCTTATCAGAATACCACGTGAAGATGAATAAGTGGCAGAGTGCAGGAGTAATTATCGTTTTTTTGTGTATGGGGATGGGAAAATTGTGTGCACAGAGCGATGATCTCGGATTATGGGTGAGTGCGGAAGTCAAAAAGAAAATCTTTCCGGGGTTGGATGCTTTTCTTGAAGGAGAATTTCGTTTACGCGACAACCTGAGGGCAGTGGATCGTTGGGGAGGGACAGCAGGACTTTCTTATAGGCTGTTTCCTTTTCTGAAAGCAAGTGCGGGGTATACTTATATTTATTACAATCATCCGGATAAAACGACCAAGAAGGAAAACTATATTCCCGAATACGGATCGCCCAGGCATCGTGTAAATGTATCATTGACAGGAAGCTACAAATGGAACAGGTTTGAATTCTCACTGCGTGAACGGTATCAATATACCTATCGGGTGGGACTTTCCGTACCCAAGTATAATCTTGAAGAACAGATACGGAAAGAGAATGAAGAAATTCCGGCAAAGTCCGTTCATGTTCTTCGTTCCCGGTTGCAGGTGGAATATGATATAAGGAAGAGCCCTTTTAAACCCTATACTTCCTGTGAATGGTATCATTCGCTGAATGGTGAGGGGTTCAAGAAGATACGTTGGACGCTTGGGACATCTTACAAATTGAACAAGAAGAATACGTTTGATTTATGCTACCGTTATCAGAATGAGGCGGATGAAGATGAGGCCGACGGACATGTGATAGGAGTGGGATATTCGTTTAAGTTTTAAGGAGAAGTAACTATGATGATAGAAATGAAAAAGATAAAATTGTTCATTGGTATAGCTGCATGGTTGGCCGTATCTACCTGTTGCTCTACCGATCCGTTTGCCGACTGGGGGACTGAAACCGAAAGCGGTCAGCCGGTACTTCCGGATGGTACGGATACATCGGATGGGGGAAGTGGCTCCTTTGACGGGACGGGCACGTTATTTGATTTTGAGGTTGTCATTGACGATACGGATATGAGTGGTGATGATATAGATGAAACCATTGTAGCGGACAAGGATAATGAGAACTATGATGATTTCATTGAGAACTCGGAATTTTCTTCTACGGTCGAAATAGCTTATTCCGGCACATCAGCAACGGTGATAAGCAATGTTGAAGGGGTTGATATCTCTCAGGACGGGGCGCATGTGGTGGTAACTTCTACTGTGAAGAAAGTAGAATATATACTTTCCGGTGTAACCACCGATGGCTCATTTAAAGTATATAGCGACAATAAGTTCAAGTTGACTCTGAACGGGGTGAATATTGTGAATCCTTCCGGAGCTGCTATCAATATTCAGAGTGGAAAGAGAGTATTTGTGGTTTCTCCGGACGGGACGGAGAATACACTTGTTGATGGTTCTTCTTATGTGTTGACCGATGGCGAAGATATGAAAGGATGCTTCTTCAGCGAAGGACAGCTTATTTTTAGTGGAGGAGGCAAACTGCGTGTTACCGGTAATTATAAACATGGTATATGCAGTGACGATTATGTCAGGTTCCGGCAAGGGAGCCGTGTGACAGTTGTAGGAGCAGTGAAAGACGGTATACACGTCAACGATGCCGTCGTTATTGGGGGAGGAATATTGAATATTACGGCCACAGACGATGGTATTCAGTGTGAGAAAGGTCCGATAAGTGTCACTGGAGGACGGACTACGGTTATTACTACGGGTAATGCTGTTTATGAAGATAGTGATATTTCTTCCTCTTCCTGCATCAATGGCGGCACGACGTTTGCCATGACTGCCGGCACTGTGCTTCTGAAGAGTAGCGGATCGGCCGGGAAAGGCCTGAACTGCGATGGTGAGATATATCTTTATGGAGGTACGTTGCGAGTTGTCACTACCGGGAAACAATACGTATACGGGCGGCTCGACTCTTCGGCTAAAGGCATTAAAAGTAAAAGCAGTCTGACTATAGAAAGCGGTACCATATGGGTGAGAGCGACCGGTGGCGAAGGCAGCGAGGGCATCGAAAGTAAAAATGTGATGACTATTAATGGAGGTGACATAGCCGTATATGCCTATGACGATTGCTTAAATGCCAGCAACAATATTACCATAAACGGAGGAAGTGTCTATTGTTATAGCACTGGCAATGACGGTGTCGATTCCAATGGAACGTTAACCATCACCGGTGGAACGGTTGTTGCTTCCGGTACGGCCTCGCCCGAAGACGGGTTTGATTGTGATCAGAATACCTTTAAAATAACGGGTGGCACTGTTTTAGGTATTGGAGGAGGAACAAGCACGCCTACAGCCAATTCTTGTACCCAACGAAGTGTAATTTACGGTGGTTCCGGTTCGGCGGGGCAATATATCGGTATCCAGTCTTCGGATGGTACAAATCTGATGACTTACATGATTCCGCGTACTTATCAGCAGATGACATTGCTTTTTAGCAGTCCGCAGTTGGAAAACGGTAGTTATACCATTTATACGGGTGGTTCTGTGACCGATGGTTCTTCGTTTTACGGATTGTATACTGGAGCGATTTATGACGGTGGTACGCAAGCGGCAACTTTTACTGCTAATTCAATGGTTACTCAGATCGGTTCTGCTTCCGGTGGTGGTAATCCCGGTGGAGGCGGTGGGCCTGGTGGGGGACCCGGCGGTTGGGGATGGTAATAACAGCCGGATTAGCGATAAAAACATGCCCTTTGTCTATTCTCTTTGCAGAAAGCGGATAAAGGGCTTATATTTGTATCATTCTTATTTTATTAAGCGATGAGACGAATCAACAGACAGCATTTACCGGAGCAGGTTATTTATCTCGTAATCTGGCTTATTGTATTTCTTGTGCCGATTGTGGGTGACTACTATAATGCCGCAACCAGCACGAAGGTTACGTTTAACTGGAGTTTCGTTCGGGTGGCCTGGCTGATGATGCTTCCTTTCTTCTTACTTTTTGTAGCTAATAATTATCTTTTGGTTCCATATCTACTGTTTCGTAAAAAATATGTGGCATATGCATCTTCTTTGCTTGTCATTATTGTTTTACTTTTTGGTATTTATCCGCACCTTGCCCGTCCTCCTTATGACAATCGTTTCAAACAACAGAACCGTCCTCCTATGGAGCAGCGGATGCCGGAAGAACATTCATTTACGAAGCACCCTGCGATGCAGGAACCGTTTTTACAAGGGGAGGATTCTGCGTCTTCTATGCAGCATCCTTCGGAAAGAAATGATCGTGCGGACAAAGGGAGGGGACCGCGTGACAGAATGGAACGCCGGGCTCCCAATGATTTTGACTTACATGCTCCTTTTCCTTTGCCGGGACCTGCGCTTGTACGTATGGCTATGGCCGTCCTACTGGTCGGTTTCAATATCGCCATCAAATTGATGTTTAAATCTCTGCGCGATGAACAGACTTTGAAAGAACTGGAACATAAACGCCTGCAATCAGAACTGGAATATCTGAAATATCAGATAAACCCCCATTTTTTTATGAATACGCTCAATAACATCCATGCTCTGGTAGACATCGATGCAACGAAAGCGAAAAAAGCATTGGTAGAACTTTCTAAGCTGATGCGTTATGTACTGTATGAGACCAGTAATAAGACCATCTTGCTTTCTCGTGAGATACAGTTTTTGGATAATTATATCGAATTGATGAAACTCCGGTATATAAATAAGGTGGGTATTGAAGTTTCTTTACCGCATGAGGTGCCGGAAGTACAGATTCCGCCTTTACTTTTTATCTCTTTTATAGAGAATGCCTTCAAACACGGTGTCAGCTACCGTAAAGATTCGTTCATCCATATTTCTATGGAACTGGATGGAGACAAGCTCCTTTTCCGATGTAGCAACAGTAATCGGCGGAAAGAAGGTGGACAGTATCACGGTATCGGTCTTGAGAATATTCGTAAACGTCTCCGGTTACTTTTTGGAAACGATTATACACTTTCTATTGATGAGACGGACGACTGTTTTAGTGTTTTACTTATAATACCTCTTTTATGATGAAATGTCTGGCTATTGATGATGAACCGTTGGCGTTGGCACAATTATCGGAATATATTTCCCGGGTTCCTTTTTTGTCCTTAGTGAAGTCTTGCCACGATGCATTCGAAGCTATGGATGTATTGGCACGGGAAGAGGTCGATTTGATATTTGTGGATATAAATATGCCCGATCTTAATGGGCTTGATTTTGTCCGTTCGCTGGTGGTAAAACCACTGATTGTGTTTACTACTGCTTATTCGGAATATGCCGTTGAGGGGTTTAAGGCAGATGCGGTAGATTATTTGTTAAAACCTTTTGAGTTTCAGGATTTGCTGAAAGCTGCGGACAAGGCACGTAAGCAATATGAATATCGGCGGATGGATCAGGGTGATACGGAGACAACGTCTCAGGTTAGAAACGGGTCACTGTTTGTGAAATCCGAATACCGGGTGGTACGTATTGATATTGCGGAGATAAAATATATAGAAGGGATGAGCGAGTATGTACGTATTTTTGTAGAAGGGGAAGAAAAACCGATCGTTACTCTTATGAGTCTTCATAAGTTGGAAGAACGGTTACCTGCTCAACAATTTATGCGTGTACATCGCTCTTACATTGTCAACCTTCATAAAATTACGGAAATTTCCCGTTTGCGTATTATCTTTAATGGTAATACTTATATTCCGGTAGGGGAGAATTATAAAGAGCGGTTTACGCAGTATATTGAGAAGTTGATGTAAACGGTTATCGGTTAGTAGAATTGTATAGCTAAAGAAAGAGGGGTACAGAATCTGATGATTTTCTGTACCCCTTTGATGAATATATATGGGTAGGATATTATTTGATACCCAACTTTTTAGCGATATCTTTCGGAAGTGCATCCTTATGTACCAGGATGTTCATCGTCTTGTAAGCAACAAATGCCTTTGAAGCATACCAGATTCCTTTGTATTTACCACTGAGACCCCAAGAGTTCTTTACCATGAAGTATTCTTTGCCATTTTGGTCTTTGGCAATACCATAGATTACCATGCCGTGATCATCGGTGGTTTCCCAGTTGTCAAAAGCTTGTTGGCGCATTTCCTGTGTAACGTTCATTTCCGGCAAAGGGCGTGAAGTTAATTCTTTACGTTTATCGGCAGCTGTCAAACCGGTCCAACGGGCCATATCGGAACCTGTCAGTTCAGCACCTTTAGCAGCATCCGGCATTACAGCGATACCATCGCGGGTAAAGCCTTGTTCGCTTACATCACTCCCCCATGCAAAGGTGTATCCCTTTTTGACGGCATTGTCCATTACAGCCATGAATTCGTCCAGTGGCAGGTTCCATGACAGTCCGTTGCGCCAGTTATCTTGAATTTCAATAGCAAACTGGGTATAGAACGGATGATGGGTATAAGATGTCAGAGATACATAATCGTCCGGGTTTATACCCAATGATTCTGCAAAACTTTTCGGAGTATATTCTTTACCTTTATAAGTGAATTTTTCCGGGCATTGTCCCAGATAAGTATCGTAAATAGCGCTAAGGCCTTGTTGCCATACCGGAGTCAGCTTAGTAAGTTTACCTTTGGCAATGGCATTTGTATATGCTTCGGCCACAGCGTCCAGTTCATTGTGTACTGGTAATGAATCACCGTACATGATGCCCGGCATGGCTTCCTGCGGTACGAGTCCGTAATTTTTCAGACAGTACATGATGTCATAGAAACTTCCACCCGGTGAGAAAGAACTGTCCCCGTGATAGCGAACGTAGTTGCGTGCACGGTCGGTCATTGTATGGTGAACGACGAACATTTCCGAGAGGTCGTATTCGCCTTTTCCCATACGGAGCAGTTCCGATTCAAGAAAACCGAGGGCTGAGAAGCTCCAACAGGTACTCGAACGGTTCTGATTCTTGATAGAGGTAATCGGGTTTTCCTTGACCGTAGTGAAAACGAAGCCTTCTTCTTTTGTGGTGTCTTGAGCCTTCATGTTCATACTGCAAAAGCAGAGTGTTGCTGCAATAAGAATTGTCTTTTTCATTATTATGCTGTTTTTGTTATATTTATGCGACAAAGATACAGCAATATCTTTAAAAAAGAAATAATTATTGTAGTTTTGCCCGGTAGGTTCGTTCGGAAAAAGAGATGTTGAAGAAGAGACTGACTCCTTTTTCTCGCGGCAATCCCGAAGGAATCTTGAATTGGTCGCTGTATTTCAACCCGATAGAGATAATATTACTATTGCGGGTGGTAAAATTGGCTCCCGTACTGATATAGTAGTTTTTTGCTTTTCGTTTGTTAATGGCAACGTAAGGATTGCTTAATCCTGTTCCTAATAGCAATTTTATAGATTTTTTGTACGGATTGTTTATTGTATAGGCTATTCCGGCAGCCAAACGGTGTTGATTGGCAAAGCTGACAGATGATTTTGAAGATTTCATCCGGCTCCAATCAACGTATTTATAATCAGTGGTGGCCATCCAGCGTAAAGAATTATAAGAGAGTCCTACGCCGATAAATTGCGGTAGGTATTGGCTGTATACTTTGGGACTTTTTTCAATTGTTTCCGTACTTGAGGTGCTGCTTACGGTGAGATCATTGTCTTGGGTAAGATGTTGCGAGTAACCGTAGGTAACTCCCATCAGGAAATATTTGTCACGGGTTAAAGGTAGCTTGTATTGCATTCCGAAGTCGGCATAAAATGCATGTTTGGATGAACTTTCCTCTATAATGGTGCTTCCTTGAGTTTCACTTTGCGTGATAGTTCCTGTGATATAAGAGAGATTTACACCGATCGAAATATTTTTACCGATTAGAAAGGCATTGCTGAAGCCTATTTTGGATAGATATCCCGTACCTTCAAAGAAAGAGGAGATGGTAGAGCCGGATGCGCCCTCTATCTCTTGATCCAAAGTGATGGCATATCCTACACTGCTGACGGGAGTTAGGAAAACGGCACCATACCATCGAGGAATGATCCGGCAACCGATACTTAGATTATTCAGATTGCCCACAATAGAGTTGTTGGTGACACCGGTTTGTGTGTATGAATTATAAGCACCCATAAGACCGGCGTCAAATACAAAACGCTGTTCGGTGAGTTCTGTCAGAGATGCCGGATTGGAGGGGTTGATAAACGAACTGCCCCGTAGTGCGATGCCGGTACCGCCAAAACCTGCATATTGACCACCTTCTCCGGTAGAAAGTTCTCCCAAACCAAACATGGATCCGGGGGAATTTGTCATATTTTGTGCTATCAGCCATGCAGGATTGCAAAAGGCAAGGATAAAAAGAACTCTTTTCATGCTGGATTGATTTTTGGAATTAGTAATTATATACTTTATATCTGAGTGTAAGTTTTACCGGATTTGTTGTATGCTGCATATCTCCGAATACAACCCCTTTGAGAGTGGTAAAAAACAGATCGTCAGGCAACATAAGTTTCAGGTTTTTCCGGTTGTAACCGATAGCTCCCAGATTATTTTGCAGGAAAGAGGTGATATCGAAAGAGTAATAAGTATTTTCCGGAGCCATTTCATCGGTGACCAAACTACCGTTTTGTACGGAGGTTCCTAACAAATCGGTGATCACGTCTTCTGTCACATCATTCTCATTGGCGGTATAGAGTATGAGGGTTTCGGGTAATGGGTACTGATCCCCGTGAGTCCCTTTCACCGGATAAAGTTGGAGGGTTGCACTCTCGATGGTTACCAGGTCTCCTTCCCAAAGTAGATTGTTTAAGTGGGGAAATTCTATTTTTATATACAGACCGGTCATTCCTTGCAGATAGCTCTGGTTATCTGTTTTTTCACTTGACAGGGCATTATCCGTACCGCTTTGCAGTAGCGACAGTACCGTACCGTTTCGGTCATGTTTGATTTGAGTGAATTTCAGTGTATTGCTTGGGGTGAATGTCAAAGTCTGTTCGCTTGCCGTTTCTGTTATTATATGGTAGTGCAACCGAATGCAGAGGCTCGAATCATTTACCTGAAACCCATTGACGCAGGTTCCTCCGGCATCGGGTACGAAGGCGAGTCCTTTGAAATATAGCCGGAATTTCTCCTGTGAGCTCATATTATCGGAATTCTCTTGCAACAGGGTCAACCATTCTTTACCCAATTCATCGGGTAGGCGGAAGGATATTTCTTCTTTGTCTTGTCCCGGATGAGGAGTGAAACTGAAGGATGCGAGCGGGGTAGGATTGTAGGGTACGGTAGAGGTGCTATATAGATAGTTGTTGTTTAATTCCATATTTTCCGTGAGTTGATGCAGGTAGATGCGTTGTGCACCGGAGAGCGTGTCTCCCAGATAATTTCCCGAAGCATATAAACGGCAAGTGATGGAATCGAACTGATAAATAGCCTCGTCATCTATAGATAAAGTGTGGACATCGTATTCTACATAAAAAGAACTTCGGATGTCTCCCCAAAGAGAACTGTTATGGTGTCCTATCTGACATATACTATCGCCGGAGGTTGCGAGAGAATCGCTCAGAATCGTACTGAGGGATACAGTGCATGTGTCTGTTATGATGTTTCGTAATGCGCTTTCCACCCATTTGCTTCCTGCGGTGGACATTTCGTCACGACAGGAGAGGAGAATAAGCAGACACAATGAAAATGAAAAGAAAAGAATGAGTCGTCTCATAAGGTTTGTTATAAGTATGTTTATGATCAAATTCTTTTGCAAAACAAGGTCATTTGAAGCCCCTTCCCAAAAAGTATCGACTAATGTCCGGCATTTATCGACTTCATTTTTGTTAGTCGTCGAAATGGAGGTGTTGGTCGATAGTTTTTCTTCACTGTTACTTTCGCCTCTATATTTGCGGACTAATAATTAACGATTAAAACTTGATAGGAAATGAATGTTATGACTTGTTATTCAGTGAAGAACATAGTTGAAAAGCTGTTTTTACTTTTTATGATGGGCTTTGCTTTCTGTGCTTGTGGAGATGATGAATCTTATACGTTAGGCGTATGGCATCGTCGTTCCGATTTTGACGGACTGGCACGTGGCAGCGCTGCGGGTTTTACAATAGCTGACAAGGGATATGTTTGCGGTGGATATACCGGTACTACCTATAAGCGTGTGACCGATTTATGGGAATACGACATTCAGGGTGGTTACTGGACACAATGTGCCTCTATGCCCGATGCGGCAACAGCGCGAACCGGTGCTTCCGGTTTTGCCATAGGCGAGAAAGGATATATCACTTTAGGGCAGGACAATAGTTCGAATTATCTGGCTGATACCTGGGAATACGATCCGGCTACTGATACCTGGACGCAAAAAGATGACTATAAGGGAGGTGCGCGTATTAGTGCCATTGCATTCGGTATAGGCCAATACGGTTATGTGGGAACAGGGTATAATGGAAATTATCAGAAGGATTTTTATCGTTTCGATCCTCAGGCTGCTGCCGGACAACAGTGGGAGATTGTAAACGGTTTCGGTGGACAGAAGCGTCAGGGAGGTACTTCTTTCGTGATCGATGACAAAGCATATATTTGCTGTGGGGTGAATAACGGCTCTTATGTATATGATTTCTGGTGCTTCGATCCTTCAACGGGAGTTTTTACTCAACTGCGGGATATTGCTGATACGAGTGATGATGATTATGATGATGATTACACTTCTATTGTCCGGGCTAATGCTGTCAGTTTTGTAATTGACGGTAAAGGCTATTTGGTGACGGGAGAATATGGTTCTTTATTGAGTAACTATTGGATTTATGATCCTGCTACCGATCTTTGGGAAGGAGAAGATTTGACTGCCTTCGAGGGCTCTGTCCGTAAAAATGCAGTTGCTTTTTCTACCGGCACGCGAGGTTTTGTTGTAACCGGACAAGCCAGCAGTTCTTATTATGACGATACTTGGGAACTTTCTCCATATGAGTATGAAGAAGAATAAAAGACGCACATTGCTTTTTATCGGATTGGTTGTCATCTTGTTGTCAGGAATGTGGTGGTCTTATTATTATGCAGAGAAAAGAAATCGTTATTGTCTGGAAGTGATAAAACTTGATAAGGATCAGGGATATGGATATACAATCAAACAAGGGAAACAGACGGTTATCTATCAACCGTTTGTTCCTGTTTTGTCACAAAGAAAACCATTTAAGACTCCGGATGAGGCTGCTAAAGTTGGAGATTTAGTATTAGAGCGATTGGAATCGGGGCAAGATTTCAGTGTGACGGAAGAAGATTTAAAGAGTTTGGGAATAAAGAAATGATAGTTGTTTTTTCAGCAGGAAAGCGTATCTTTGAAGCGCAAAAGCATTAATCAAAAGAGGAAATAACTATGACTATTGATAATCAGACCGGGCTGGTACTTGAAGGTGGAGGGATGCGTGGAGTTTTCACATGTGGTGTACTCGACTATCTGATGGACCGGAATATTCGTTTCCCCTATACAATCGGTGTTTCTGCCGGAGCATGTAACGGACTCTCTTATATGTCACGGCAACGCGGACGTGCCAAATACAGTAATATCGATTTGTTGGAAAAGTACAATTACATCGGTTTGCGTCATTTGCTCAAGAAGCGAAACATTCTGGATTTCGATCTTCTTTTTACAGAGTTTCCCGAGCATATCCTTCCTTATGATTATGATGCTTATTTTTCGTCTCCCGAACGATTCGTAATGGTGACAACGAACTGCCTGACCGGAGAAGCCAATTACTTTGAAGAAAAACAGGATAAAAACCGGGTGATAGATATTGTCCGTGCTTCCAGTAGCTTGCCGATTGTTTGTCCGATAGCTTATGTGGATGGCATTCCGATGTTGGATGGCGGTATTGTGGATAGTATTCCTTTGCAGCATGCGATAGATGAAGGATATAAAAATAATGTGGTAGTATTGACTCGAAACCGGGGATACCGGAAAGAGAGCAAAGACATTAAAATTCCATCTTTTGTTTATCGTAAATATCCGAAAATACGTGAAGCGTTAAGTCATCGTTGTGCCGTTTACAATGCTCAGTTAGAGATGGTGGAACGAATGGAAGATGAAGGCAAAATTGTTGTAATCCGTCCGCAGAAGCCAGTAGTTGTGGATCGTATCGAACGGGATATTCAAAAACTGACTGACTTCTATCAGGAGGGATATGAATGTGCAAAAGCAATATTCTGACTATTCTTCAATTTGGATAACATATCCTCCTTTGAACACGGCGGCAGGTTGTAGATGCTGCATCCAATCTTTATCTTTATATTCTCCGTCATAATGAGCACGGTCACAACGTCCGTACCACGGTTCGATACAAATGAACGGGGCATTCTTGGCAGGCGGTGACCAAAGTCCTACCACCGGAGTTGTGAACCGCAGGCTTAAGTACGGTTGTTTCTCCTTATTATATAATGTAACTTTTTCCACCTGATTGTTTTCCAAGATCAAGGCATCGCGGTCAAAAGTGTGTGTATCCAATGGAAGGAGTCCGTCTGTCAGTCTTAGAGGATATTCATGTTCCGGGTCGGCACATCCTTTTTCAGAAATGAGTATGTATTTTAGATCTTCTGTTCGGTCGAATCCCAAGTATCCGCGTTCGTTACTTTTCATATCGAATGCCGGAAAATAAAATGCCGGATGTGCTCCTATCTGGAAATGCAACTCTTTGTCTCCTGTATTTTTTACTTCCCAAAGAACTTCTATCTGTTTTCCTTGTATCCGGTATCCTATTTCAAGACGAAAAGGGAAAGGATATCTCCTCCGGCTTTCTTCATTGTCTGCTAAACGATAGCGCAGTTCATCCGGTTGTTCCCGTATCAATTCGAAATTCATATCACGGGCAAAACCGTGTTGGGTCAGATTGTATGTGGCTCCGTCGATGCGGTATTCATTTTCCCATACGCTGCCTACAATGGGGAAGAGCACTGGAGAATGACGTTTCCAGAAAGAAGGATCGGCTTGCCATAGATATTCTTTACCGTTGCAGACGATATTGCAAAGTTCTGCACCATGGGGAGAAACCCGGATGGTGAGTTGTGAGTTGGAGATTGTTTTCATATGGACATTATTTTTATAAAATACAAAGTTAATGTTTTTTCTTTTTGCTTGTTCATGCTATAAGAAAAAGGAGCCGGTCGGTTATTCTTTCGAATCAACTTATGCGTATATGTATACATACCTTTTCTAATGATAAAAAGTTCTCTGTTACAGTGTTAATGTATCAATATTGATAAAGTATGAAACAAATGTAGCATGTCATTTGCTATCTTCGGCAATATCTTTGCCTCAGGATTTTTAGTAGGACAGTTTTATTTTTATATCTTTAATTCTAATATATATGAGTAGAAAAGAAAATTTTGTATTTCGGAGCTGTGTTGTCTATACTCTCCTTTTCATGCAAAAGACCATTTGCAAAATAAATAATAGTTGATGGCATTGTGATTTTTAAGAACGGGCGATGGTATGGTTGTCCGGTGTCTGTTTGTAGAGAAAATATGTTTGTACTATTTTCGGATACTGCTTAAAAGTTCTTTCTTAATTATAATACTTGAAGTGGTATTTCGTTTGGGTATAAGCTTATTACTTTATTTTTTAATATTAGTAAGAATAATTTATTACGTTGGTGTAATTTTTAAATCTATTAAAAAAACATGAAGAAACTTATCTTTAGAACGAAGCGAAGTATGGTAATCTTCCTTTTATTACTTTCTCCGGTTCTTGCCATTGCACAGGTTGTAACGGGAAAAGTGGTATTATTTGATGATAAAGAAGCTTTACCGGGTGTTAATGTACTTGAAAAAGGTACGACGAATGGTACGATCACTGATATTGATGGAAATTATTCTATTCATCTGAAAAATCCGAATTCTACATTGGTTTTCTCGATGGTGGGAATGATAACACAGGAAAAACGTGTTAGCGCAGGTGATAAGGTGGATGTTACATTACAATCCGATCATTATCAGTTGGATCAGGTGGTGGTGACAGGCTATTCGACTCAGAAAAAGTCGGATCTGACAGGTTCCGTAACAGTGGTTTCTGTGGATGATATGATGAAATCGGCAGAAAATAATCCTATTAAAAGTTTGCAGGGACGTGTTCCGGGTATGGAAGTTACCGCCAATGGTAATCCCAGTGGTTCTGCAACGGTACGCATCAGAGGTATCGGTACGTTAAATAATAATGATCCTTTGTTTGTGATCGATGGGGTACCTACCCGTGGCGGCATGCACGAATTGAACTCTAACGATATTGAGAATATCCAAGTGTTGAAAGATGCTTCTGCTGCAAGTATTTATGGTTCCCGTGCTGCTAACGGGGTTATTATTATCACAACGAAAAAAGGAAAAGAAGGCAAGATCAAACTTAATTTTGATGCCTATGTGACTCAGACTTTTTATAATAATAAGTTGGAGGTCATGAATGCGAAAGAGTATGGTCAGGCATTGTGGCAGGCTACGGTGAACAATTCGGAAGACCCCAATAAAAATAATATCGGATATACTTATAATTGGGGGTATGACGATAATGGAAATGCTACTTTGTATGATATGTATTTACCAAAGTATCTCGATACGGACAGGACGATGCTTACCTCTGATACGGATTGGTTTGATGCAGTATCTCAAAAAGGCTTACTGCAATCTTATAATCTCTCGGTGAGTAATGGCAGCGAAAGGGGAGACTATTTCTTTTCTTTGGGTTATCTAAGCAACGATGGTACGTTGAAATATACTTCTTTCGACCGTTTTTCTGCCCGTATGAATTCATCTTATCATATCATTAAAGATGTTTTGACTATAGGTGAGAATTTCTCGGTAAACCGGACATCGGAAGTTCAGATTCCGGACGATAATATTCTGGATATGGCTTTGAAAGCTTTGCCTTTGATTCCTGTACACACAGTGGACGGAACGGGTTGGGGAGGTCCTACAACCGGTATGAATGACCGCCATAATCCTGCACGTTTATTGTATGATAATAAAGATAATAAGTATGCCTATTGGCGCTTGTTCGGTAATGCTTATATTAATTTACAGCCTGTCAAGGGATTGAATCTCCGGAGTAGCTTTGGTCTTGATTATACGAATTATTATAAACGCAATATGGTTCATAGTTATACGACCGGTATGCTGAATAATGATTTGAGTTCCGTCACTTTAGGAGGAACCTATACTACCAAATGGACTTGGAGTAATACTGCGACTTACGCCAAACAAATCGGTGTTCACAGTTTCGATGTGTTGGCTGGTATGGAAATGTACAAAGAAGAGACGATTAACTTCTCGGCATATAAAGACGGTTTTTTGGTAGAGACTCCGGAGCAGATGTGGCCTGATATGGGAATCGGAACATCTAAAGTGACCGGCGGTGCAACAGCTTATGCGTTGCTTTCTTACTTCGGTAAAGCCAACTATGTTTATGACAATCGTTATCTTGCTTCTGTAACGCTTCGCTATGACGGTTCATCCCGTTTTGGAAAGAACAATCGGTTTGGTACTTTCCCGGCATTTTCTTTGGGATACCGAATCAGCGAGGAAGCCTTTATGGAGAAGACAAGAGATTGGTTGTCTGATTTAAAATTGCGTTTCGGATGGGGACAAACCGGTAATCAGGAAACTTCCAATACGGCTGTGCATACGCTTTATGTAACTGACTATGGTACGGGAGATCCTACCTGGACATCATTGAACGGTACTTCTTATGATTTGACCGGTAAAGGCGGGACTTCCCTTCCTTCCGGTTATAAGAAAACCCAACAGGGTAATCCGGACTTGAAATGGGAGACAACGACTCAGACCAATATCGGTTTGGATTTCGGCTTCTTCAATCAGAAGTTATATGGTACTGCTGAATATTACATCAAGAAAACAAAAGATATTTTGGTGCAACCTCCTTATTTGGGAATAATCGGCGAAGGCGGTTATTGCTGGTACAATGGAGCCTCCATGGAGAATAAAGGTTTTGAAGTGAGTTTGGGTTATCGTGATCAGACGCCTTTCGGACTCTCTTATGATATTTCCGGTAATATTTCCGGATATCGCAATAAGGTGACTGAACTGCCGGCAGATGTGGAAAATTCTTATGGAGGAAATGGTAAAGGAGATAATATTTTAGGGCGTCCTATCAATTCGTTTTATGGATATATTGCTGATGGCCTGTTCCGTACGGAAGAAGATATAGCGAAACATGCTACACAGAACGGTGGAGAAGGTCTGGGACGTATCCGCTATCGTGACTTGAACGAGGACGGGAAGATAGATGAAGATGACCGTACTTGGATCGGCTCACCTCATCCGGATTTCATGTATGGTTTGAATATTGAATTGAGTTACAAGAATTTTGATTTGAGTGCATTCTTTTATGGAGTAAACGGTATCGATGTGAATACCTATGCAGTGAAGAGTGAAACAGACTTTTGGAGTATCAATGATGTCCGTTCCAATAAAGGCACACGTCTGTTGGATGCTTGGAGTCCCACTAATCCTGATTCGAATATTCCTGCTATTACGGCATTAAATGCGAACGATGAAGGACGTATGTCTACTTATTTTGTAGAGAACGGTTCTTTCTTGAAACTGCGTAATTTACAATTGGGATATACTTTGCCGCGTAAAATCAGTGAGAAGGCATATATTGAAAAGTGCCGTATCTATGTCAGTGGTCAGAATCTGTTTACTATTAAAAGTAAGAATTTCTCAGGAGTAGACCCGGAGAATGCCGGATTCGGATATCCGATACCGACAACATTCACGGTCGGAATAAATATTGGTTTTTAAGTTCTAAGTATAATGCGAAAACAAACTAACGGAAAAATGAAAAAGATAAAATATATATTGGGTTGCATTGGGACGGCATTGATGTTTTCTGCTTGTTCCGATTTTCTGGACGTAGCCACTCAAAACGGCTTGGATCCTGATCAGGCAAATGATGCTGAAAGATTTTGTAATGCCGCTTACGCTTCATTGATGAATCAGCGTGATGTGAAATTATGGGCTTGGGGAGATGTTCGTTCCGATGATGCTTATAAAGGCGGTGGCGGGACAAACGACGGTTACACGGAGCACTGTTATGAAACGGGTACGCATATCGTAACCACTTTTAACGAGCCGGACGGATATTGGTTTGCGCAGTATTGCGGTATTTCCCGTGTGAATACAGCTCTTAATGCGTTGAACCTTGTATCTGAGAAAGAGTTCCCGAATAAGGTGACCCGACAGGCAGAAATGCGCTTTTTGAGAGGACATTTCTATTTCTTGTTGAAAATTCTTTTCAAGAATATTCCCTTTGTAGATGAAACCGTTCCCGAGCACCAATATCAGTATATATCCAATGTAGCTTTGACTGATGTGGAAATGTGGGATAAGATCATTGAAGATTTTAAGTTTGCATTCGATAATTTGCCCGAAAAGCAGGCTGATTTGGGAAGAGCGAACAAATATGCGGCAGCGGCTTATCTGGCTAAGGCGAATCTGTATAAGGCTTATCGTCAGAATGAGAAATATGAAGTGACTTCCATCGATGCCGGTGATCTGGAAGAAGTAGTGAAATATACAGGAGAGGTTTTGAAGTCGAGTTATGGCTTGGAAACGGACTTTGCCTACAATTTCATGCCGGAATTTGAGAATGGGAAAGAGAGTATTTTCGCCATTCAATTTTCGAAAGATGACGGAACGATGTTCGGTAATCTGAATTTCGCTGATTTCCTTTCTGTACCACAAGGATTGGGATGTTGCGATTTTCATAAACCGAGCCAGAACCTGGTAAATGCGTTTAAGACCAGTAAGGGACTTCCGATGTTTAAAATGACGAATGGCGTATATTCGGAAAACTATGATATTGCCAATTATTCAAAGAGTAAGGCAGCAGATCCCCGTTTGTTCAGTACAGTAGCAATGGATGGTTTCCCTTATAAATATAATGAGGATCTTCTTTTCCAGAATTCCTGGAATCGTAATCCGGAGGTATATGGCAATTTTGCATCTTTGAAAGAGAATGTAGATCCTTCTTGTGACTGTTTTGTCAATCTTTCGCCCTACTATGCCAATTCTATGAATAAGATTCTGATTCGTTTTGCGGATGTATTGTTGATGAGAGCCGAAGCGTTGATTGAATTGAACCGGGAATCGGAAGCGTTACCGTTGATAAATCAGATTCGCCAACGTGCGCAGGATAGTGCCAATGGAATGGTTAATTATAGTGATCCGGACTTGAAACCGGTTATGGAAGTCGCGCTTTATCAGGACGGTAGCAATTGTGTCTGGAATCAGGAGTTTGCACGTTATGCTTTGAGATGGGAACGCCGTTTGGAATTTGCAATGGAAAACATGCGCTTCTTTGATTTGGTTCGTTGGGGAATTTGCAGTGAGACCATGAATAAATATTTCCAATCGGAGAAAGCAAGACGCTCTTATCTGAAAGAGGCTGTATTTACAAAGAACAAAAATGAATATGCGCCCATACCTCAACAGCAAATAGGTTACAGTAAGGATGTATATAAACAAAATTACGGATGGAAATAATCTTAAACAGGCAACTTATGAAAAAGTATTTTAGTTTAATGGCAATAATGTTGTCTGCATGTTGTCTACTCTTGACAGCTTGTGACGACGACAATCGTGAGTCTCTGGATCTTTCACAGGATGTGACTATCCATGAATTTACAATAAACGGTACACAGGGAACAATCGATAATGAAAACATGACGGTTAAAGTGATGCTTCCGCCTAAATCGGAGGTGACTTCACTGACACCTGTTATCGAAATAGCAGACCAGGCTACGGTTACTCCTGCCAGTGGAGAACAACAGAATTTTTCCGGCAATGTGGAATATAAAGTGGTAAATGGCAATCTGTATAACATTTACAAGGTTTCAGTAGAGGTATTGAATGCCCGGATTACAAGGTTTATGCTTAATGGCAGATATCTTGGAACGATCGATGATGTCAATCATACGATTAGTGTGACGGTTCCTACTACTATCGATATTACTAAGTTGATCCCCACCATCGAATATACCGAAGGGGCAACTATATCTCCGGAAAGTTCGAAAATGCAGGACTTTACCAATCCTGTGGTTTATACGCTTACCTATATGAATGAAACCTTTACTTATGAAGTATCGGTCATACAAAGCGATCATGCTTATGCGTTCTTAGGTACGGCCGAAACAATCGAAGGATTAACTAACGCTGATGAAAAGACGGCTGCGGAATGGATGATGGAAAATATTCCGAACAGTAAATATGTTTCATTGGAATCATTGAAGGATGGTTCGACTTCGCTGAATCAGTTTACTGCGGTATGGTTCCATTATGAACAGACCAACACGTTACCTGCCATTGCTGCCAACAAGAATGTGACGAATGCCCTTAAGAATTATTATACCGGTGGTGGTAATGTATTCCTGTCGGGAACCGCTTGCCTTTACACAGGAAGCTTGGGTATCACGCCTTCCACTTATATACCGAATAATCCTTTCGGCAGTTTCGGTGATGCGGAACAAGTGAATGCTCCCGGTGAACTTTGGGGGATCGCCATTACCGGATGCGAAGACCATCCTATCTATAAAGGGGTAACGGTTGACAAAACAACTCAGACATGGCCCGTTGTCTGGCTTATCGGCAAGGAAATATCATGGCGTAGGAACATCGGATGTCCATGGGATCTGGTTGCTCCTTATACGCAGGACTGGTCTGACTGGTCGGCAAAAACAGGAGGTACTCCGTTAGCTTCTTTCAACTGGGATAATGATTGTAATGAGAAAGTGGCTGTTTCAGTCTTTGACGGTGTCGAGGGAGAAAAGGGAACTGCTGTCTGCATCGGAATGCCGTCTTATGACTGGTATTATGAAAAAGAAGACGTATCGGCAAATCCTTATTATTCGAATATAGAGAAGATTACGCAGAATGTTTTCGACTATCTCACAAAATAAATAACAAAATTCAGGGCGGATACATCGCCTGCAAAAGACGATGTATCCCTTTGAACAAACCAGAAACGAACGATTCAGTAATTTAAAATCATAATTATGAAAAGATATATCTATGTTTTGTTTATGTTCATCACTCTTAACCTGTGGGCTTGTAGTGACAGTGAACCGTCTACGGACGGAGGTGGAGAAGAGGTGGTGGATAAGACTACCGATTGTCAGTCGGCCAATGAAAAAGGAGCTTATACGACTTGGTATAAACCGGCAAACGGCTGGGTAGGTGACCCGATACCTTATTATGATAACGGTAAATTCTATATTTTCTATTTGCAGGACTGGCGTTCGGGATATCCTTTTCTGCATCCGTGGCACATGGTTTATTCAACGGATCTTTCCTCTTTTACCTTTGGTGGCGAAACGATACCCTGCGGAAAAGAAGATGAGCAGGATGTGGCTTTAGGCACTGGTGGGGTTATCAAAGATCGTACTACCGGAGAATATTGCGCTTTTTATACCGGGCATCAGTGGAAATGGCAAGAGATGGGAGTGCCTACACAGGCTATCTTGCTGACAACTTCCAAAGACATGAAAACATGGACAAAGAAAGGGGAACATAACTTCTATCTGTCTCTTCGCGGGCAAAGCGGTTATGTGGAAAACGACTGTCGTGACCCGCATGTCTTTTATGATGAGGAAGACGGATTGTATAAAATGGTAGTGACAACCCATACCGATGCCGGGGCAACACTGGCCTTATTTACTTCAAAGGAGTTGCAGAATGCCAAAGCGTGGACGTTGCAGGAACCACTTTACACAGATCCCAATATTTGGGTGATGGAGTGTGCCGATGTCTTTAAGGAAGGCGAGTATTGGTATTTGACGTACTCGGATGTTGCTGACCGTAAAGTACACTACCGTTATGCCAAGTCGCTGAAAGGACCGTGGACGAAACCTGCCAACGATATTTTCGATGGCATTGCCTTTTATGCCGGCAAGACGATGTCGAACGGTACAGAACGTTATCTGGCCGGATGGTGTCCTACACGTATCGGTGATGGCGATGAAGACCAGTGGGGCGGTTCTCTGGTTTGCCACCGCATGCTGTTCAATGCTGATGGAACGATTGATCTTAAACTGCCCGACGGCATTGACAAGAAATTCACGACATTGAAGAAGACAGTACTTATCGATAAATCGGGTAAGGCAGTGAAGAAAGAGGATTCCTATGTACTTTCGGATGTAGCTTCGGTTTCATTCCCGCGTTTAGACAAGACGTGCAAAATAGAGGCAACCGTCAAAGCGACAGGTAATGACGATGCTTTCGGTTTTGCTTTTGGAGCATGTGATGATAAAACGGAAGTTTATTCCATTCGCTTTGATTTGAAAAACAAGCAGTTGGTAATGTCAAAAGATGACTTGACACGTGGCACTACTCCGACACAAACCAATGTTGCACTGACTGTTCCTGCCGACAAGCTGTTTAAGGTGAAAATTGTAGCCGAAAAGTCTGTTTGTGTAATGTATGTGAACGACAAGATTGCATTTTCCAACCGTATCGATAAAATGCCGAAAAATCCGTGGGCAATCTTTACAGACAAAGGAACGGAGATCTCTTTCTCCGATATAAAAGTATATGAATAATCCTTTATTTAATAATTAAAAACATTAGTAACATGAAAAAGACATTTTTACTCATTTCTGCATTTGCAGCCACTACTACACTGTTGGCTCAGGATGATTTAGTGATTTATGGTGATGTGACTCCGGACATTGTATGGAATAATTTTGCCGGTCCTACCAATGTACAGGAGGTTGATAATCCGAGTCCGGACGCTGTGAACTCTACAGCTAAGTGTATCTCGATGAACCGTCCCAAAGAAACGGGAGGTTCCGATGAAATAGGCTGGCCTTGGGAAGGTGCTTTATCCGAAAGTTTCAATGTACCTAATATAGCAGAGTATAATTCGATTTCGATGCTGGTGAAGAAGCCTTATCCGGGTAAAGTATGCCTTGAATTGCAGAGTCCGTCGGGAGGAAGCAGTATGATTTACGCAGAGTATACGGCAACCGATGATTCCTGGCAGAAACTGACATTTCCAATTATCAATGTTTCCGGTCTCGGTGCAACCGGTCTTACTAAAATATTGGTTGAGATCCATCGTGAAGATGAGAACAATAATGATGATTTCGAAGATTGCATCATGTATGCCGATGAAATCACCTTGCATAAGGCAATGCCGGAATTCGGTTTTAACGGCGAAGATAAAATAGCCGGCGGATGGATTCCTTTCCCGGGAGATGAATTCAGCAGAAAGGCGGGAATTGTGGACAATCCGGATAAGACAGGCATTAACGCGACTGACAAATGCCTGTGGATCAAAAGAGAAAAAGGAGATGAAGTATTCTCCGGTGCCATCAATCGCAATCTGAAAGTGACAGATTTGAACAGCTTCAAATGTCTGACGATGATGGTGAAAAAGAGTGTGGCAGGACCGGTAAGCCTGGAACTGCAATCTCCGGGTGAAGAGAAAAAGCAGATTTTGACTGCCGAATATACAGAGGTGGGAAAATGGCAAAAACTCTATTTCACATTCCCGGACAATCTGTTGGAAGGTGCTCCGTTGCAGATCATTATTTTACAGGCACATGTTGTGGATACCAAAGAAGACGATACTTTTACCGAACCGATGGATGTTTATGTAGACGAACTCTATTTATCCAATGACGCAGTGTCTATTCCTCTTCTTTCAAAAGACCCGAACGAGATTGTAAAGACCGAGATCTATGATGTCAGAGGGATGCTTGTCAAAACATTCGGCATGGGAGAAGAAGTATCTGCCGATAATTTGGAACAAGGTATTTATGTTGTGCGCCAGATCGATCAGGACGGAAATGCGACAGTGACAAAATTAATGAATAAATAATCAGGATACACGGAAAGCGAAGGACCCGTATGAAAACCGGGTTCTTTACTTCCCTGTCCGGAACTTTAAGGAATACCGACATGAATTATACACGTTATTTATTATTGCTGTTTGGTGTGATGGCATTGGCGTCTTGCCGACAAGAGAAGCTGGATGTCACATTCAGTTCATTGCTGGAGGAGATGGTTGATTATGAAGAAGCGGCCCGTTTTCCGGCTCTGCCGTTCTCTTGCCGTCAGGAAAGTAGTTATGACCGTCGGTCGATTCATCCCGATTCTGCCGGTTGGTTTGCCAATAATGACGGTTTTGGAATCATCCGTGTGGATACCGTGAACGGGAGAAAAGAAAATGTTCTGTTCGATCAGGACGGTCCCGGCGTTATTACCCGGTTTTGGCTGACAACAATGGATAAACGGGGTGTAATGCGTTTTTACTTTAATCATGCTAAAGATGCCCAATGGGAAATCCCGGCATATGACTTGCTTCGCACAGGATTGCCGATCGGTAGAGAATTTGCCCAAGAACACCCCAACTATACTCCGGATGGAAAGGGAGGAAATACCCTGTTTTTACCGATCCCGTACAGCGACGGATGTAAAGTCACCTTTGAACTGCCGGATTCAATCGAACCGTCCCCCAAATATTATGGAATAAACTATCGTCGCTATCCGGTAGGAACCAAGGTTGAAACGTTCTCTGTTGAGGTAGTAGAAAAGAATAGAGACAAGATATTGTATGTGGACTCTTTGTTGCAGCATTATCCCTCTTATGAAAAGGGAACATTGTTGACCGAATCACAGGAACTGGCTTCAAAAGATTCACTGTCGGTCGTACTGCCGGAAGGTACAAATGCTGTCCGTCTTCTATCGGTGAATATCCAGGTAGATTCCGCCCATTATGAACAAGCCATGCGCGAACAGATTATTAAAATGGACTTTGACGGTGTAGAGACTGTTTTGGTTCCTTTGAGCGATTTCTCAGGAGCCGGTATGGGAGCGCGTAAGTCGGATAGTTGGTATGTATCTGCCGATGGTAAGGGACAAGTGGTCAGCCGTTGGGTAATGCCTTATCAGAAAAATGCAGTTTTCACATTGGTAAATCTTTCCTCCATTGCCGTAAAGGCAGCAGTTGAAATACGCGTGGACAGTTGGCAATGGGATGAGCGCAGCCTTTATTTCCACACTTCCTGGAAACAGGAAAAGGGCATTCATGTAGAAGCCGATCCGGATAATGACGCGGCATGCATAGACTGGAATTTTGCAACCCTGAACGGACGCGGAGTCTATAAAGGAGATGTCTTGTCGTTATTCAACCACACCTTAGCCTGGTATGGCGAGGGAGATGAAAAGATATGGGTAGATGATGATAAAAACTTCCCTTCCCATTTCGGGACGGGTACGGAAGATTATTACAACTGTTCCTGGGCGCCTGTGATTCCTTTCTATACTCCTTTTGGCGGAGCAACACGGGCGGATGCTGAAACGTCTATCGGATATAATACATTCTTCCGGACGCGGAATTTGGATCAGATACCTTTTAACAAGAACCTCCGTTTCGATATCGAGATGTTGAGCTGGATATCCGGCGAAGTGGATTATGCAACCACTGTATATTGGTACGGTGATTTAAATGCAAAGGCAGAAGGGTGCACACCGGTAGAGGTGGTGACGCAACCTTTGTTATCTCAACCGGCCGATCCTGCTGCTTATAAAATAGCAGAAAACGCCATTGAGTTTGAGAAACTGACTCCTGTGGCAAAATCCGGAGAACTGTTTACCGACGGGCAAGGCATGCTTACTTTTTCCGATGGGAAATGGAGCGGTAGCAAGCAGTTGATTTGTACACATGGAAAAGTCGGGAGTTTCATTGAGTATGTGTTTGATGTAACGGAGAATCAGCCATACGATATCATTATTCATGGCACCAAAGCACCCGATTATGGCATCATCGGCTTTTATGTGAATGACCGGAAGTCTCCGGTTGTATTCGATGGTTGCAGCGCTCCTGAATTCGATGTTGCCAATTCCGGCCCGATCCGTCTCGGACGTTATGTTCCGGAAAATGGAAAGATACGTTTAAAAATAGAATTGGTCGGTAAAAACGAAAAAGCTCATGGTACGGGTGGTATTTTCGGATTGGATTGCCTGATTTTGAATGCCGTAAAATAAACGGGGCAATACCATAACGATGATATTGCCATGTATCATTATTATAATTGGATGAATCAAATATTGTATATATCCGGTATCCGTCTTATGTTGGACGGATACCGATGTAACAAATATAACATAGTTTGCAATAAATGTGATAGGTACTCTACGCTATGGCGTCTATCTTTGCAGCAGTAGAATTTAAAATCTTAATACCAAAACAACATGTTTCACTTAAAAGACTCTTGGCGGAAAATCGGAAGAATGCTTTCCTTGTTTATAATAGGAACCACTGCTTCTATTTGTACTTGTCCGGCTATAAATCCTCCTTTCGTGATTAAACATTTAGGCGACGGACAGAGTATCGTCCAGATTGATGAACAAAAAAAATATTTACTTCTTCCGGTAGAAGAGGTTTCGCCCGAAGCGAAGTTGTATATGATAGCCGATAATGACGTGGTGCGCAATATGAATGTACGTCTTGCTATCAATAAAGTAGACTATTTCGTACCTGTTGATCTTACCGGATTTGAGAACAAACATCTTTCTTTCAACTTTCAGCTTATCCCGGATTCGGCTATCTGCTGGAAAGAGATGAAGCTTTCGGATGAATTCGATACTTCCAATCGCGAAGCATTTCGTCCGGTTTATCACTTCACTCCGGCTTACGGTTGGATGAACGATCCCAATGGAATGGTATATAAGGACGGTGTTTACCACCTGTTCTATCAGCATAATCCTTATGGCTCCATGTGGGGAAATATGCACTGGGGGCATGCTACCAGTACGGATCTTGTCAATTGGAAACATCAGGGAGATGCCATTTCTCCGGATGCATTAGGCACTATTTTCAGCGGTTCGTGTGTGGTGGATAAAGATAACACGGCCGGTTTTGGCGCAGGGGCTATCGTTGCTTTCTATACTTCGGCAAGCGACCGTCAGGTGCAAAGCATGGCATACAGTCTGGATAATGGAAAAACATTCAAGAAATATGCCCGTAATCCTATTCTGACATCTACTCAGCGTGATTTCCGCGATCCGAAGGTGATCTGGCATGAAGATACGAAAAAGTGGATTATGATTCTTGCCGTGGGGCAGGAAATGCAGATTTATTCTTCTTCTGATTTGAAAGACTGGACACTGGAGAGTAAATTCGGTGAAGGGCAAGGAGCTCACGGAGGTGTATGGGAATGCCCCGATCTGATAGAGTTGCCTATTGAAGGTACTGAGTTGAAAAAATGGGTGCTTATTTGTAACCTTAATCCGGGCGGCCCGTTCGGAGGTTCTGCTACGCAATACTTTGTCGGGACGTTCGATGGAAAGAAATTCGTAAATGAATCTCCCTCAAAAACGAAATGGATGGATTGGGGAAAGGATCATTACGCCGCAGTGACTTGGAGCAATGCTCCCGAAGGCCGGCACATTGCTCTGGCTTGGATGAGTAATTGGGAGTATGCCAATAATGTACCGACTCGGCAATATCGGAGTGGCAATTCTGTGCCCCGAGATCTTTCGCTTTATACCCATGAGGGAGAAACTTACGTAAAATGCACTCCTTCCCGGGAATTATTGAAATTGCGTGATAAAGGTACAAAGAAACGTACTTTCAAGGTAGACCGTACCTATAATCTGGATAAACTGATTGCCGACAACACAGGCACATACGAAATAGAGATGACCATTAAAAATAAAAATGCAGAGGTCATCGGTTTCCAGCTTTTCAATTCCAAAGGCGAAGAAGTGGAAATGTATTATAATCTCGTGGAAAAGAAATTCTTCATGGATCGCACCAAGAGTGGGGATGTGTCGTTCAGTAAAGAATTTCCGGCTGTGACATCGGCTCCCATAGAGGGGGGGGACGAAATCAAACTTCGTTTGTTCGTCGACAAATCGAGTATTGAAGCTTTTGGCAACGATGGGCGTTTCGCAATGACGAATCTCGTGTTTCCGTCAGAACCTTACAACCGTGTCAGTTTCTATGCCAAAGGCGGTAGTTATAATGTAACTTCATTCACTGTATTTAATTTAGTAGTCAAGTAGTTTAGTAGTCAAGTAGGTAAGTAGTTAAGTAGGTAAGTAGTAAGTAGCAGATACTACGTAAATGTAAGCAAGACATTTCTACTTAACTACTTACCTACTTGACTACTGAACTACTGAATCACTGAATTTCTTACTGCTTAAAAAAACATATCATGGAAAATAGTAAAAATGCTTCGTTATCGAAACTCGTCCCGGTGATGCTTTGTTTCTTTGTCATGGGATTTGTTGATCTTGTAGGGATTGCTTCTAACTATGTAAAGGCCGATTTGAACCTGACGGATTCTCAGGCAAATATCTTCCCTTCATTGGTGTTCTTTTGGTTCCTTATTTTCTCTGTGCCGACGGGCATGTTGATGAACCGTATCGGTCGTAAGAAAACCGTGTTACTTAGTTTGGTGATCACTTTTGCTTCTCTGCTTCTTCCGATTTTTGGAGACAGCTATCTGTTGATGCTTGTTTCATTTTCTCTGTTGGGCATTGGAAATGCCTTGATGCAGACTTCTCTGAATCCACTGCTTTCAACGATTGTCAGTGGTGAGAAATTGGCAAGCAGCCTTACTTTCGGGCAGTTTATAAAGGCTATCGCCTCTTTTCTTGCCCCTTATATTGCCATGTGGGGTGCTACACAAGTGATTCCATCGTTCGGTCTGGGGTGGCGTGTATTGTTCCCCATTTATCTGATTATTTCCATTGTTTCCATTCTGTTGCTGAATGGTACGAAGATCTCCGAAGAGATGGAGGAGGGAAAGCCGTCTACGTTCACTCAGTGTCTTGCTTTATTAGGGAAACCGTTCATTCTGCTTTCCTTTATCGGTATCATGTGTCATGTTGGTATTGATGTCGGTACGAATACTACCGCTCCAAAAATACTTATCGAGCGTTTAGGTATGACGTTGGCCGATGCCGGTTTTGCTACCAGTCTGTATTTTATCTTTCGTACTATCGGTTGTTTACTCGGTTCGTTTATTCTGCGCAAGATGTCTCCTAAAACGTTCTTTGCCATCAGCGTATTTTGTATGTTGGCGGCGATGGTGGGGCTGTTTGTTTTCCATGATCAGACCATGATTTATGTTTGCATTGCTCTTATCGGTTTCGGTAACTCGAATGTATTCTCCATTATTTTCTCTCAAGTATTACTTTACATGCCTAATAAGAAGAATGAAGTTTCCGGATTGATGATTATGGGACTTTTTGGCGGAACTATTTTCCCATTGGCAATGGGGCTTGCTTCCGATGCAGTGATGGGACAAAGCGGTGCGGTAGCGGTGATGACAGTCGGTGTTGTGTATCTTTTATACTATACCCTCCGCATCAAAAAGTAATTTCAATCGTAAATCGTAAATTGTTAAATCGTAAATAAAACAGGTATGAATAACATAATAGTAGGAATGGGTGAGGCACTTTGGGATGTGTTGCCCGAAGGAAAGAAAATAGGGGGGGCTCCGGCGAATTTCGCTTACCATGTATCACAATTCGGTTTCGACAGCCGTGTAGTGAGTGCTGTCGGTAATGATGATTTGGGTGATGAGATTCTGAAAGTATTTAAGGAAAAGCAGTTGAAACATCAGTTGCAGACAGTGAATTATCCTACCGGAACTGTGCAGGTGACATTGGATGACAACGGTATTCCCTGCTATGATATTAAGGAAGGGGTAGCTTGGGATAACATTCCATTTACAGATGATTTGAAACGGCTGGCATTAAGTACTCGTGCTGTATGCTTCGGTTCGTTGGCCCAGCGCAATGAAGTGAGCCGCACTTCGATCAATCGCTTTCTCGATACCATGCCCGATGGTGAAGGACAATTGAAAATATTCGATATCAATCTTCGGCAGGGATTCTTTACCAAAGACATTATCCGTGATTCCTGTCAGCGTTGCAATGTATTGAAAATTAATGATGAAGAATTGGTGGCTATCAGCCGATTGTTTGGTTATCCCGGCATTGATCTTCAAGACAAATGTTGGATTTTGCTGGCTAAGTATAATCTGAAAATGTTGATTCTCACCTGTGGAACAAACGGTAGTTATGTTTTTACTCCGGGAGTCGTTTCTTTCCAGGAAACCCCTAAAGTACCGGTAGCAGATACAGTAGGTGCAGGTGACTCTTTTACCGCGACCTTTACCGCAGCTTTATTAAAAGGGAAAAGTGTGCCCGAAGCTCATAAACTGGCGGTAGAAGTTTCTGCATATGTTTGTACTCAGAGTGGTGCCATGCCGGAACTTCCACAGGTTTTAAAAGATAAACTATAGGATAAGATATAAATGAATTGTGTCGTGATTTGAGAATGTTCGAATCTGACGAATGAAAGGAAGAAAGGTTGGTTTTGGTAAGGAAAAAGTAATACAAATTAGGTTGTTTGTAAAAGGTTGGTTTTCAATAGGTTGGTAAACTTGCTTTTTTCTCGTAGAGTTTCGGGTCGTTCCTCGTAGAGGAGGGTTCTGTTTCTCTACGAGGAACGGGGCAAGTCTCTACGAGAAAAATCCTGTTCGTTTATAATCTTTTACAGTAGTAGAAAGTTTATAGAAAAGAGAATTCTCTTATTATGAAAAATAAGCCAATAATGTATATCTTTTTCCCTTTTTAATTAGGAACATATACTATCTTCTTTTTTAGTCCAGATCCTCCTTAATTACTTCATCAATTTCCTTGATACGTTTCTCCCGTTCTTTTTTGGATTTTACTTTTTGATCTTTGTATCCGGTATCTGTACGTTCGGAAACCTCTTCACTCCATTCTTCGAATTTGTCTATTGCCGGTCGCCCGTTCGGGTCGATGTTTTCTTCGGCAATCGGGGCATTTCTGTTAATCATATCATCCATAACATTTTTGTTTTAATGGTTTGTATGATATACACACTGATGATGAAAAAGTTCCCGGTATCTGTTCTTTTTCATAATCATTCACAGAAAGCACGCAAAGATAAATTTCTTTTGCGATTCATTGTATTATTGCGCCTATACACCAATATTTGCCAGCTAAAAAATAAAAAGTACCAATTCGACTTCTTATAATACACTACTTTAGCATTTGATATTACTATTATCACCGGTGATTCCGGATTTATTTCCATTGGTGGTAAACAGTACGCTCTTTGTCAAGGAGATGTTGTTTTTTCAATACCGGGAGAGGTTCGGGCATGGGACAAAAGTCATCTTCCACAAGGCTATGCACTTATTTTTGAGGAAGAGTTTTTGATTTCATTCTTTAATGATCCTTCCTTCATGCAAAATCTCTCTTACTTTAATCGAAACAGGGCATCTGCTAAAATGGATATTATTGATATCTATACCCGGATTGATAGCTTGGTTCGTAATATTATTGTCGAAATTAATAATGAACAATCAAGAGATGAACATATTTTACGTGCTCTACTCTATGAAATGCTGATGTTTTTGAATCGGGAATATTTGAAAAGTAATGCAGGGATTGAGGAGAATTCACGTCACAGGCATATAGATCGTTTTATGAAATTGGTGGATGAGAATTTCAGAACCCACCATGATACGAAATATTATGCGGATAGATTGTGTATAACCCTTAATTATTTGAATGAAGTCGTTCAACAAGAAATGAAAATCAGTCCTAAGTGCTACATTCCTTTCTTTGATTCTTATTGTATGATTTCTCTTTCCTCTTCCTACTTTTGTGTTATCTATAAATTAAAAGAATAAAAAGATGAAAGAGGTAGAAAAAACGATTGGTAAGCTGATTGATCATCAGAAAATAGCTTTTATTGGTTCCGTCGATGTGGATGGTTATCCAAATATGAAAGCAATGTTGACACCCCGAAAACGTGAGGGGATACGCACCTTTTATTTTACGGCTAATACATCCTCCATGCGAGTCAGTCAATTTTTAAAGGACAATCGTTCCTGCCTTTATTTTTGCGACCATCGTTTTTTTCGAGGGGTGATGTTGAAAGGTACGATGGAAGTATTAACGGATAATGAGCCTAAAGAGTTGATATGGGAAGAGGGCGATACGATGTATTACAAAGAAGGAGTCACTGATCCGGATTATTGCGTTTTAAGGTTTACGGCAACCAGTGGGAGGTACTACAGCAGTTTTAAATCAGAAAACTTTGCTGTTGAGTAGTCTGGCGGTTTATGCTGTTTTTAATTGGTGGATGAATAGAACTTATAGGTAAATTGTTTGAGTGCGGTTTAGTTCTTTCATAAATTAGAGAAACTGTGCCAACAAAGTATATTATTCATATCTTCTATTGACACAGTTGTACTAATATGTTTGGAGAGAGAAGAAAATTATGCTCCTGCTACACGTGGCATTAACACAGGTTCTGCTTTCATTCTCGATTGTAATGCTTTAAGCAACAATTCTGTTTTTATGTCTTTGTATTTTTCGTCATTCCAAAGGTTTATTAATTCGTTTGGATCATTTTTCAGATCAAACAATTCTCCTTCGTTACTATTCATATCGAAAGCCAGCTTATAATGCTTGTCTATATAAGTACAAACATAGAATTTCGTCATTTGGAAACGGTTTTCCACAATTACATGATCCCGAATCTCTTTTTTATTTCCCATAAATACATCTGTTTGATCTATGCCTGTCATACATCTGGGAATTTTTTTACCTGCCATTCCTAAGATAGTAGGTGCAATATCCACTAATGAGATAAGTGCCTGGCTTCGTACACCTTGTGGCATTTTACCTTTATAGGAAGCTATAAATGGAATTTTGACTGCATCTTCGTAATCGAATACTCCTTTACCTACCAAACCGTGATGTCCGATAAATGCCCCATGATCTGTGGTGAATATGATTAAAGTATTGTCTATTTGTCCGTTTTCTTCCAGATGGTCCAGTATTTTTCCTATATAGTGATCCATCATGGAAACCATTCCATAATAAATCGCTTTGTTTTGCTGGAGTTTTTCTTTTGTCCATCGATGCTGTGCAATGCCATGTACCGGATAAGACGGGTTGCCTTCTGCCCAAATAGATTTGTCCGGATTCTCTTCCCGAGTCACCCTATAATGGAGTGGCATGTCAGAGATGTCGTCATTTACAGTTTCTGGAATATCCATATCTTCTGGTTTATACATAGATGCCCAGGGTTCAGGAATCAAATATGGGTTATGGGGATCAAAGAAACTGGCCCAAAGCATGAAGGGTTTATCCCCCTTTTTGTATTGGTCAAGAAGGGCAATGCAACGTTCTGCAATCCAAGCGTCGGTATGATATTTTTCTGGCATTTTCCACGCTCCGTATTGTCCTTTCGGGGCATTTCCCGTAGGAGTACGATACCAATCTCTCCATTTTTCTCCTACCTGATTTTGTAACCATATGGCATAATGTTGCCCTACATGAGGTTCATCAGCATGGTTTCTGGCCAATTCTACATGGTCGAATCCATAGAATGGACCATAAAATTCTTTCCAAAAGTCGAAATCTTGTAGAATCGGATACGCTTCGGCAGACGGATATTCGGCAGTTCCTCCGAGAGGTTGAAAATGGGCTTTTCCGATAAGCGCTGTTTCATATCCGCATTCGGATAAGCAATCGCCTATACATAATTCCGTTTCAGGCAGTTTTGTACCAAGAGCGTAAGCACCGTGTTGACTTGGATAACGCCCTGTGATAATTGAAGCCCGTGAAGGAGTGCTTACCGGATTGCAAGTGTAGGCTTTATCGAAAATGACTCCTTTACTTGCCAATCTGTCCAGATTAGGAGTTTTACATTTAGGATCATTATATCCCATTGCCATCCAGTGATGCTGATCACTGGTAATAAGAAGTATGTTTGGAGAATCTTTCGATATTTTACAATTTTCGTATTCGCCATAGTACTTTTTATACGCTTCATTAAGTTCGGCAGACTGAGCTACAACCAGTTGAGGGAGTAGGATAGTCGCATTTAAAAGCAACGTTTTTTTTGTCATGAGTTATCGTTTTAATTAATTATTTTTCCATTTGATTATTACAGTCTCTTCAGGTGATATCGTAAGCTTATTCGCTGTGGAATGGGCATTTTTATTCGCAAACAAGATGAATGCTTTTCCTTTTCCTCCGACTATATCGACGGTTTGTACAGATGCGGATTTGTTAATAATAAGAGAATACATCGTTCCGTTGCTCTTAAAACTTTTCATCATGACATCTTTATAATGCTTGTCGAAGTGAGGATTGTCATTAAGTATTTTATTGGGGAGTAAACTTACGGTGAGTTTTGATAATTCGGAGAAGTCCTTGGATTCACGTGCTCCTAATGCTATAGGTGAAGGAATCCAAAAGACCTTGCCTTTTCCATATTGATTGATACAAGCGATGCATTCTCCCTCCTTGTCCATTATAGGCGTAGCTTTTGAGGTTTCTATTGTTCCTTTCCACAAATGTGCAGGCAGTTTATAATTATCTTTCTCAAAATCCAGACTAAATAAGTTTTCTTTTATTTTGTATTCGATAGGATAAGATCCGAAAAGATTTTCTAAAGCAAATCCACTGACCACTGTACTATGTGCTTGATAATCATAATATCCCGTTAATCCATCCGCTATTAATGTTCCTCCTTTCTCAACAAATGATTCCAGTTGTTTAATGACCTTATTGTCCAATGCTATTTGGTGAGACAGAATGATGACTTGGTCGGTATAATCATTCAAAGAGAAATCAAACTCTTTGATCTCTTTGAAATTGGCTTGGAGGCCAGTTTCTGACAACGCTTCAAAATATGATAGAGGAGAACACATGACAGCTCCAATACTCCTGCCGTTTCCATTTAGTTTTCCTCTTGTTTGGGCCGCTTCAACCCACATTGATTCGTGATTGTATAGAATTGAAATTCCACTGTTCAAAGTTTTGATGTTCGACATCATTTTTACGTTTTCTGTGATAAATTTTCCTATCGTTGCTGCGGCAATAAGTCTGTCCGATGATTTATTTTTGAAATTTATCATCGCCCATTCTCCCGCTTCCGCAGCAGTACTTCGAGCATTGAAACTCCAAAATATACCACCTTTGGCTTCTGTTGCAAAATTTATCCAAAGCCATTGTATTATTTCTTCCGCAGTAGGACAGAGTGGATTAGCTCCGCTATACAAATTGTTTCCTCCTTGAAGTTCGGTCATCAGCCAAGGTAATTCTCCGGCACCGGAGCGAATTAACTCTGCGTTTGCCGACATCGCTACAGTATATGCTTTACGGGGGAAATATCCAAAATGCCAGCTTGCATGTGCCGACCCTCCTAAACTATTTAAGAAAGTACGCCATGTAGGAAAATCATATAGCCCGGATAACTTGAACACATTATGCGGATTAACATGCAAATCATGTTGTTTGTCATAAAGTCGTACTTGGTTCGCTAACCAATTCAGATACCAATTGTGATAATCGATAATGAAGTTTTCTTTTTCAAAATTTAATACAGGATATCCTTTTTCGTTGTATTCTGAAAAATTGTGTTCTTTTTTCCAGTCCGAGAAACGTTCTTTAGTAAACGGTTCGTTAAAAGGTAAATTGGGTGTACCTGGCTCATTGATTAAAACCCATGCAGCCAAATTTTTATATTGGGAGAAATGGGATACTACGTTTTTTATATAGTCTTCCACTTCTTTTTGGTGCTCGCGTGAATGTGGAAATTTGAATCCTCCCACATCAGTAAACTCTGTATCAGGAAATAAGGTAGCATATACCTTTATATGATATTTGTCCGCTAACTTAAAAGCCCTATCAAACAGTGTAAAATCGTATGTACCACTTGGGGTTTTCATATACTTTCCGAACATACGGATCCGACAAGTGGTCATATTGCTTTCCGCGAGCAATTTGAACCATTGTTCTATTTGTTCCTGAGTTTGTCCGGGTTCGATAAAAATCTGCGCTCCGACAAAAGGAGTACTTTGTTTGCTTATTCTTTCCCCATAAGAGTTAATATAGGGGAATAACATCAAAAATAGAATTAAAAACGCTTTCTTTTGCATACCTTGATTGATTATAATAATTATTTTATTTTTTGTAGGTTTGTTTTATAAATTCTGATGGAAGTATATTAAAATATTCCTTGAATGTTTTTGTAAAATACGAATTACTGTTTATACCCACTTGATACATTACTTCTGAAACAGTATAATCATTGTTCTTGAATAGTTCATAAGCTTTTTCCATTCTTAAATTACGTATTAACGTGGAGATTGGAATATCAGTAACAGCCTTTACTTTTCTGTATAATTGGGTTCTGCTGATATTTAATTCTTCGCAAATATTTGTTATCCCGAATTCGGAATTGCTAATATTGTCGTGGATTAAGCCAATCAGTTTTTCATAAAATTGATTACCGCCCTTATTGTAATCTGTATTTTCTATTTCATTACCGGAATCATATTCCATCAAACTGTTTTTCCTGTATTTGATGATGTTGTTTATTTTTTGAATTAAAATCTCCATGGAAAAAGGTTTGAGAATATAGTCTTCAGCACCACAGTCATATCCTAAAGCGATGTCCTGAGGCGTATCTTTGGCAGACAGCATCAAAATAGGTATGTGGTTGGTCATCATATTACTTTTTACTGCATTGCATAGATCATATCCTGTCTTATTGCCTTCCAAAACTATATCTAAAAGAATCAAATCAGGGATGAATTGTATAATTTCATCAATTGCATCGTCAACATTGTTTTTGCAAATTACATTGAATCTTTCAGCTAAGCAAACAGTTAAATATGTACTCATATCGAGATTGTCCTCTACGATGATTATTGTTGCTTTTGACTCTTGTTTGTTATCATTGATCTGTTCGCGAGTGATAGGTGATATATTCTCTTTTTTAATAAGTTCTTTATCATCATAGTATTCTTTACTGACAGGGATTCTTACAGTGAATAACGTTTGGCCTCCATCCGGATCACTCTTTACCGATATACTACCTTTATGTAGTCTTACCAATTGGTTCACCAATGAAAGACCGATTCCCATTCCTTGATTTTTTTGCCGATTATTTTGATAATAACGCTCAAAAATACGAGTTATGTCATCCGGGGAAATGCCCCATCCTGTATCTTCTACGGCAAATTCTATTTTATCATTGACTTGTGCTGCAAAAACGGTTACACGACCTCCTTTTGAGTTAAATTTTATAGCATTGGATACCAAATTTCCGATGATTTTAACCACTTTATCTTCATCCAAATATCCGATCATATCCGATGATTCACAAACTAAATGAAATTCTATTTGTTGATTTTCAGCAACAGGTCTGAACCGTTCACAGATATCTTCAAGTAGTAATGATATATTGGTTTCTTTTACACATAAAGGTACGACTCCCTCATCTATTTTTTGTAAATCGAGAAATTGGGATACTAAGTTATTCAGATGTTCGATGTTTCTACGCATGATACCCAACTTAGTGGTATTCACCGTTCCTCCTATATCGTTTATTATATCATTAAGCGGAGTTATTATCAAAGATAATGAAGTGCGGATTTCATGTGAAATATTAGCATGAAACTGTAGTTTGGTTTCACTTAACACTTGTTCATGTTCTCTTTGTATATGCTCTATTTGTAAGTCTCGCTTTAGTTTGTATTGTGTAAAATAATACTTAAGTACAAGCAATATGATCATTACCACAAATATCAGATACAATAGATAAGCCCACCAAGTATTCCAAGGAGCCTCTCCTACAGTCAGTTCAATACATCTTTCGTCAGTGTCCCAGATACCATTGATTTCTGTTGCTTTTACATGAAATTTATATTTGCCGGCATCTAAATTATTATAGCTTGCAATACGATTGTCTGATGATGTATAAACCCAATCTTCGTCAACTCCTTCTAATTTATAAGCATAATAGATTTTGTTGGGAGAGGTATAATTGGGGGCAATGAATTCGAAAGAAAAATTATTATTCAAATATGAAATATCGATTTGATCGGCATCAATGATATTGCATTTTAATGGTACACTGGAATTTATTTTTTGATTTGGCTTTACGGATTTATTATAAATCATAAAGCGTATAGTCTGTATTTGTGCATCATTTCTAATATCCTTAATGTCTAATGGGTTGAAATAATTAATCCCATTAATGGAACCGATGTACAAAGTTCCGTCAGCAGCCAGATATCCTGCTTCTGTTAAGCAATTGGAGCACAGGCCATCGCTATAATAATATTCTCGATAATGGCCTGTCTCCGGATTGTAATGTAATAAACCTTGGCTGGTGTTTAGCCAAATGGAATGATCGGAGACTTCAATTACACTTAGTATTTTATGATTGATAAGTTTCTCATGAGGAGCAACTGATATTACATTTGCTTCTAAAGATGAACAATCAAATGAGTTTATTCCTGAATCTGTTGCTACCCAGACATAATTACCGTTTTTAGAAAAACAAATGTCCCAGATATGATTACTTTTGATAGAACTGTTGGTTGTATTTATACTTTGATATTTGATTATGTCAGAAAATATATTCAAAGTGATAACAAATATCCCTTTGGATCGGGAGCCTAACCAAATACGCCCAAGTTTGTCTTTACCCAAGCAAAATATATCTTGCGTATAAGGAGCATTAAAATAATGTACAGAGACAGAAGAGGTAAACAAACCTCTTATTTGGGCTAATTTTCCGGTTCCGCCAATCCATATGGTTCCTTGGTCATCTTCTATAATCACACTCGCTGCAAGTATCTTATTATAGATATCCGTGGGAATACCACTGATTTCATTCAAATTATATAGTTTTTTCCCCTTGTAAATGTACACATTTTTGTTAGTCAATATCCATATGTTTTTCTTGGAATCTTCCATTATAGCATTGAAATTCTGTTTCGAATCTATTGGAAACTTGGTATAAACTCCGTCTTTTAACATATATAAGCCTCCTAATTTTATGCCGATCCATAAATTGTCTGAAGAGTCTTTAGTGATGACGCGTACCAATGGGCGTATTTCCTCTTTTGGCATCAATAGCTTATGAAATGGTAAGGGAGATAAATCAACGATGGCAACGCCATTATGGCCCGAACCTATCCATAGACAATTAGAACGGTCTATGAAAAAATTGCGAATCAAGTTTGATTGGAAGAATGTGGAATTGTTTAAATCTGTTGTTTTCCTAATTTTGAAACTACCTTTTTGATGAGATTCTAAAATGCGTATGCTACTGTTTTCTGTACCGGCAATGTATATTCCGCGTTTCAATTCCTTTATCGCAGTTAGCGGAGTGCTTACATTGGTTTTTACCACTGTTCCTTCATCAATGAGGTAAATTCCTTCATCATGAAGAATAAACAATTGTGAAGAGGAATCACAATAAATATCTCTGGCCTGTTTTATCAGTTGATTTTCATAGCACCCTTTTATGTTTTGATCGGTATCTAAATGATATATCTTATTATTTGTAAGTATCCATATACAGCTTTTGTCTGGAGATAATAGAATACGTTTTATGGTGGTATGCCACAGACTTTCAATTTTTGTTTTTTCATGTACAACCTTATGCAGGCTATCTATATGCAATAAATAAAGTCCGTCCGAGGTTCCGACCCATATTTTATGGTTGTTGTCTTCTATTAAACTTCGGCAATTCTTCCACTTTATGTCAGTAGGTACATGAAAATTGTCAGTATCCTTATTGTAAAAATTTACGCAGGATGTTCCTTCTGTACCTACAATGAGATTTCCTTTTGAATCTTCAAGTATAGCCAGTATTCTATTGTTGGATAAGGAAGTTGTATCATTATTGATGTGGTAGTAATTTTTATAGTTGGTACCATCATATTTACATAGACCATCGTAAGTTCCCATCCATACAAAACCGTTTTTATCTTGAACAATGGAAGTAACGGCTTGTTGCGGAAGCCCTTCATTGACAGAAATAACATGCAAACGCGACGAAAGAATGTCCGCGTTAGCAGTTTGTCCATACGTACTTATTGAGAATGCAGCTAATAGAAAAATGTATAAAATGTAGATCATAATATGATTCGTTCAGGTTCTTAATCTTTTCGCAAAAATATATGTTTTATTATTCTTATCCTATATTCCAAATTTATAATTGGCCCAATGGTTCATTCGAGCAAAAGAAAGACACTTTAGAGCAATGGTGCAGTATGTGAGATTTGTACATTTGCAGCAGTTATTAATCTTATATTATAATTCCATGAAAAAATTATTATTCGCTACCTTATTACTTTTATGTAATTTAATGGTAAATGCACAAATTAAGGTGACTGGTACCGTTTATTCTGAACAAAATCGTGAAACATTAATCGGTGCTACGATTATCATTGAAGGAACCGAAACCGGAACCATCACTGATCTTGATGGTAAATTCTCAATTGTTTGTAGTACTTTGCCTGCTAATATCAAAGTTTCTTATATGGGTATGGATTCTAAAGTCGTGACGGTTAAAAGTCAGAATGATTTACCTTTAAAAATTTATCTGGAAGAAACACAAAATGAAATTGACGAAGTAGTGGTAATTGGTTATGGAACTGTTAAAAAAAGCGATTTAACCGGATCTGTAACTTCCATGAAAGGATCGGATGTTAGTAATTCTCACATGTTATCATTAGACCAGGCAATGGCCGGAAAAATGGCTGGTGTAAATATTACAAACACGAGTGGAGAACCGGGAGCCGGTATTAGTATTCAAATTCGTGGTACTGGTTCTATCAATTCGGATAGCGAACCGTTATATGTCATTGATGGTGCCCCGATATCCAAGGATGCCGGTACCGGAGTTGGCGATCCGAAAGGATTAAGTTCGGCAGTGTTTAATCCTTTATCATCTTTAAATCCGAATGATATTCAATCAATCGAGATTTTGAAAGATGCATCGGCTACTGCAATATATGGTTCACGTGGAGCTAATGGCGTTGTTCTAATAACCACAAAATCCGGTATGGAAGGTAAGCCAGTTGTCTCTTTTTCAACCTATGTCGGTGTTGGAAGTGTGTCCAAGAAAATAGATGTACTGCAAGGGGAAGATTATTTGAATTATATGAAATATGAACGTGAAGATCCGGATTATATAGCAAAATATGATTCTTTACAAAACACTCCGTTCTATGATTGGCAAGATTATCTTTTTAAAAATTCTATTACTCAGGATTATAATATAGGTATACGAGGAGGAACAAAGACAACTAAATATTCAATGAGTGCAGCTTATACCGATCAGTCCGGATTGGTAGAAAATTCCGGATTTGACAGATTTACAATCCGCTCGAGAGTAGACCAAAATATAGGGAAGAGAGCCAAGACGGGTGTTAATATTAATTTTTCGAAGACTTCTCAGGATGGTGTGCCTTCCGGTGGCTCTAAGGATACAGGAGCGGATGTCTTTCAGCAGGTTTTAAGTTATCGTCCGGCAAATGTCCGTTTTAATAGTTCTGATTTTGACTGGGATGGAGAATTGACAGGTGATTATAATCTTCAAACGAATCCTCATGACTATGTAACTACTGTACAGAATAGGCTAAGTAGTGTGAGAACGACTGCTAACGCTTATATACAATATGATGTTATAAAAGATTTGCAGTTCAAAACTTCTTATAATGTTGATATGATTAATACCAACAAAGAGATTTTTTATGGTCCCTCTATTGCAGCTGGTGCTTCTGTGAACGGTCGTGGGGTAAACTCTTGGGCAAAACGCTTTAATTGGTCTTGGGAAAACATACTGACTTATAACAAAGTGTTTAAGAAGCATCATAGTCTTAATGCAATGGTGGGCTATACAATGGAAAAGAATAGTGGCAGGAATTTTTCTATTGAAACTACTGATTATCCAGCCGCTTATTCTGATTTGACAGGTGGCAATGTAGGGCTTGGATTGAATATAATGGCACCTGATGTTAAAGATTATGCCAGTACATTGCTTTCTTATTTGGGGCGTGTGAACTATTCTTATAAGAGTAAATACTTGTTTACGGCAAGTTTCCGTGCAGACGGTTCAAGTAAGTTTCCTAAAGGGAATAAGTTTTCCTATTTTCCTTCAGCTGCTATAGCTTGGAATATTCATCGTGAAAAGTTTATGCAATCCTTAAAAACAATTGATGAATTAAAGTTAAGATTCAGTTATGGGCGTACCGGTAATCAGGGAATACCTGCATATAGTAGTTTGTCTACTTATTCAAATGTGTATTATTCATTTAATGAAAGTGGTGGCATAAGACCTTCTTCTACATTAAAACCCGGTATTGCAGTGGGTTCTATAGCTAATCCTGATTTGACATGGGAAACCACTGAACAATATAATGTCGGATTTGATATGGCATTGTTCAATAATAGGTTATCGTTATCCGTAGATGCCTACTATAAAAAGACTTTTGATTTATTACTCGATAAACCTTTGGATTACACGACCGGTTTTAGCACCATGATGTATAACTCTGGTAGTTTGGAAAATAAGGGAATTGAATTTGTAGTGAATTCTGTCAATATCTCCAACAAGGATTTCTCTTGGACTTCTTCTTTGAATATGTCGTTTAATAGGAATAAAATTCTTGATTTAGGAGAGAATTCGGCTTTGACATTCAATGCAGGCAATATTTATAATGAAGCTTTTATCCTTGAACCGGGGCAGGCAGTAGGAACAATGTATGGGTTTATCTATGATGGAGTTTATCAGTACAAGGATTATAAGAATTTCTATAAAAACAACGATCCATCGCAAGGATTATTATCAATCGAACAATGTCGGGAAATTTATAATCGTGCCAAGAATGGTGAAGAGAAACTGGTGCTTATGGATGGACAACCTAAATATGCAGGGGATGTTCCATTGCCGGGAAGCGCAAAATTTAGAGATGTAGTGGGCGATGATAATAACATTACTACAGATGATAGAACTTATATTGGAAACAGCGAACCTAAATTTACAGGTGGATTTGTTAATAAATTCAATTATAAAGGATTTGATCTGAATATTTTCTTGTCATTCTCATATGGTGGTAAATTGTTTGTGACCAATTATTATCCGGTTTGTGGTTATAATAATCGTAATATATTGCAAAGTATTTATGATGAGGCGTGGAGACCATATAGAGATTCAAACGAATGGCCGGATTATACCATAGACTCATACAAAAACTTAGCATCGAGTTTGTTTGTAGAAAACGGTTCCTATCTTAAGATTAAAGATATTACTTTAGGTTATACTTTGCCAACGTCATGGCTTGAAAAAGTAAAGATAAGCAGAGCTCGTATCTATCTGACAGGCCAAAACTTATTTACATTTACAAAATTTAAGTGGTATGATCCCGAAGTCGCTTCTAATAATCCGATTACGGGTGGTATGTACCGTTTTGTTTATCCAAGTTCAAGAACCATTATTACAGGTCTTTCTATCGATTTTTAAACAACCCTAAATAAATACAAGATGAAAAAAATATATAAATCATTACTGTTTGCTGTAACTCTTACGGTGACTTCATGTGAGATTAATTTCCTGGACGAAAAAATGACGACACAGTTAGGTGGAGATCAAGTTTATACGAAAGTTAGTGATTATGAAATGGCATTGATTGGTATTTATGATATGCTCGGTACACGTAGCTTGCCAACATTAGGTAATGAAATTACCAATTATTTGACCAATTATAATGCCGGACTACCTTTGCTTAACGAGTTGGCGACCGATGAAATGGGGGCCATTACTGCCGGTGCTTCTAAACAATTGATGCTCGAAGAATTGGATAAATGCAAACCGACTCCTCAAAATGGCATTATTAAATCTTTCTATGCCGGTCAATATGCCATGATTAATAGGGCAAATGATTTAATTTTTAATGCAGAAAAGTCTGGCATTGAAAGTGTTATTGTCAACCGTTGTGTTGCTGAAGCTAAATTTTTGCGTGCTCTCTGCTATTACAACTTGACTTCTGTTTTTGGTGGATGTGTGCTTACTACATTGCCAGGGTCGGAACGAGTAGGTGAAAACATGCCGCGATCATCTACTGAGGCAGTATACGGACAAATATTCCAAGATTTGATAGATGCTTATTCTGTACTACCTGTCAGTTTTGCGGCAGAGAAAGAGATGGGACGTGCTACCAGAATTGCGGCTGCGGCTCTTTTGGCACGGGCAAGCTTAACTGCTGCTACGATGGGGAAATATGCTCACATTTCTCCGGATATGGCTTTGGAAGATGGAATAAATTCATATGAATGGGCTAAAAACAAATTTGCCGAATTAATTAGCCAAGCAAAAGACTATGCACAGAAAGTGATAGATGAGGGATATGGAGGTAATGAAGAGGTACTGCTATCTATGTCTTATGCAGATAGTTTTTATCCTTCGGAAAATACTCCTGAAGTTATTTTTGATGTACAGTTTAAAGATGCTTTATCGCAAGAAGAAGGTGGTTGGGTAGGTCAAATATATGGTCCCGGTTCATGGAACTGGGTACTTCCGACAGGCAATGTGGCCAATACTTATATGCCTTATGGAGGAGCTACCATTGCTGATAATTTTCCCAGTAAGCCCACGAAAGAGACGTGTGATATGAGAAAATACAAGAATATAACCAATTTTCAGTATAAAGGTGATGGAACCTTATGGCCTCCTACGGCGGCAAATAAAACTTATAATTTGGGGAAATTTGCGATGGAGAAAAAGCCTGATTATCCTAAACAACGTACACCGATCAATTATGTGGTACTTCGTCTGGCAGAGATGTACTTGGTTTTAGCGGAAATAGAAGCAGAACAGAATGGCGGACCTACTGACAGAGCTTTACGTTTGCTAAATTATGTCAGACGCCGTTCGGCTAATGAGACTATTTTACCGGAAATAACGAAGGAGAATATGGCTGATCCTTCCATTGTAAAACCGATAACAGGCATTACTCCAAAAGACCAGTTGGAAGAGTTCAGAATGGCACTTATGCAGGAACGAATGTTGGAATTTTTAGGAGAAAGCCTGCGCAGGGTCGATTTGATTCGTTCTGGTTGGATGAAAGAGTATCTGGAATATACCAATGTGGAAGATTATGATAAAAATAAATATATATATAAGAGAAGGCAATTTGAAGATTATTCGATTTTTCTTCCGATTCCTTCAAGAGAAATTACAATTACTAATAATGTCATAAAGCAGAATTTTGGATATGGTAATTAGAACTTTAAAAATGATGGTTTCACTTGTTACAAGTGGAACCGTCATACTCCCGTCGGTCGCTCAGGAAGCGGCTTCTAATAAAATTGAAGGTAATCCCAATATTTTATTAATCATGGTGGATGATTTGGGATTGGGTGATTTGTCGTGCCAATATGCTAAAGATGTACAGACTCCGAATATTGACCGGTTGTTTCATCAAGGCGTTCGTATGGACAACTTTTATGCAAATTCATCCGTATCTTCTCCAAGTAGGGCCGGGCTATTGACCGGTTGTTTTCCGGATATGGTCGGAGTACCGGGAGTAATCAGAACTGATCCTAAGGGGAGTTGGGGCTATCTTTCTCCGGATGCTACACTCCTTCCCGAAATGATGAAAAAAGCCGGTTATCAAACTGCAATTATCGGTAAATGGCATTTGGGACTTGAGAGTCCTAATTTACCCAATGAAAGAGGTTTTGATTTCTTCCATGGTTTCTTGGGAGACATGATGGATGATTACAATACGCACTTGCGTAGAGGTTTCAATTATATGCGACTCAATACTGAAGAAATCGATCCTCAGGGACATGCCACAGATTTGTTTACTGACTGGGCGTCCGATTATATATTTAAAGCGAGAAAGCAAGATAAACCATTTTTCCTATATCTGGCATATAATGCACCTCATTCACCGTTGCAACCACCTGTGGAATGGGAAAAAAAGGTTCGTAAACGCCATCCGAATATTTCTGAAACTCGTGGAAAGTTGGTTGCTCTCATTGAGCATATGGATGATGGAGTAGGTAGAGTAATCAACTCTTTAGAGAAAAGCGGACAGTTAGATAATACTCTTATTATTTTTTGTTCGGATAATGGGGGAGATCGGAAATCGGAAGCAAATAACGGCCCTGTAAGAGGAGACAAAGGCGATATGTATGATGGGGGGATAAAAGTGGCTTGTTCTCTATATTGGAAAGGCCATTTGGAACATAGAAGGGTCAATAATTTAGTAATGATGTCGGATATATTCCCTACCTTATGTGATTTAGTTCAACTTCCTGTAAATCATCGGATAGATGGGATATCAGTACTTCCGTTATTGCGTAACCAAGAACAAGTAACTGATGATCGTTATCTGTTTTGGGTACGTCGTGAACACGGTGATATAGGCGGGAAAACTCAAAATGCTGTTAGATACAAAGAATATAAATTACTGCAAAACAGACCTTTTGAACCTTTGCAGTATTTCAATATGAAACAGGATTCCAAAGAATCTCAACCCTTAGAGAAAGATGCCGTATATTCTAAATTGTATAAAGCAATGGTTGAACATTATAGAATATCGGGAGCAATACCTTGGCAAAGACCTTTAACTAAATAAAATCAATGAAGAATATAAATAAAATTGTATATTATTTGCTGATAGCTTCAGCGAATATATTTCTTACTACTGCTCAGCAATTTACCATCGATTTGAATAAGAAATCCTGTGCTAAAGAGGGAATTATTGAAGTTGAACTTAGTGGTGAAAATCCGGATAGTTTGGGCGTATTAAGATATTATCAACTTAATTTACCTAACTATGATAAGGCTGTTTATTATGCACAAGATACTTATTATGATTATTGGCAGGTAAACGGAAACAGAGTACTTCCTTGGATATTTACACCGAATACTATTGGAGATTTGTTTGTGAAACCTGCTTATGGGGTAGACGATCAACAAAACTTGGCATTTAAAAATGCCGGGTTTAAAAATAGGACCAGATATGTATCAAGAAGTGGTTGTTTCATGCAAACTTCACTCAAAGACGGTAATGTACTTGCGTTATTGCCATTGGCTAATTCTGAAACAATATCTGATTTATATGTGACCGATGATGGAAAATTGATTTTGCGTGTAGCAAATTATGGAACACAGTCGGTTTCGGGGAAAGTGCCTGTATTGGCATGGAGCTTTGGAAGTAATACTAATGAAGCATCTTATTTGCTTTTTAGCCGATTACTAAAACATGACGAATATAAAAAGACCATGCGTTTGCGCTATCAGAAAGATTATCCTGAAATGTTTAAGTACTTAGGGTGGTGTACTTGGGAGCAATATAAGAAAGATATTAATTCTGAGTTACTTAAAAATGAAATTATAAAGTTGAAAACTATCGATTTGCCAATCCGCTATGCCATTATTGACGATGGACATCTTTCTTCACGTTCTGCAAAAAATATAAAGAACCAGTTGACAAGTTTTCTTCCTAATGATAAGTTTCCTCAAGGATTTTCTCCTTTACTCTCACTTCGTGAGCCGGATGGTTTGGAATGGATGGGGCTATGGCAGAATTTCAATGGGTATTGGGGAGGTTTTTCACCCGTAAATAATTTCGGAAATGAAATCAATCAATGTTTGCAAACAATTGAAAAGACGGGTTATACGATGCCGCGAATCGATTCAGTGTGTATTTCCAAAGTGTATCATGCATTTTTGGGACAATCGGCATCCGATGGCTTTGATTTTCTGAAAGTAGATTGGCAAGCTGCTAATTTATACATGCAACGATATAGCGAGAATGCGGCAAGAGGTGCTTTTTTAGCATCAAGAATTGTAGATGACATTGCCGATCGCTATTTTTCTAATGGGCTTATCAATTGCATGGCTATGAATAATGCGGTTTTACAAAATACTTATCATACAAATGTTACAAGAACCAGTATTGATTATAAACTGAATAATATGTTCATGGCCAAAGAACATTTGTTGCAATCTTATCATAATGCTCTTTACATATGTCCTACAGTGTGGGGAGATCATGATATGTTCCACTCTTCTGATAAAGTATGTGGTGACATAATGGCTTTGTCTAAAGCCATGTCTGGCGGACCGGTTTATTTATCGGATGCTCCTGATCAAATATCTTTTTCTAAAGTATCACCTTTATGTTATGATGATGGCTTGATAATACGTCCTTTGGCACCTGCTACAGTTATGGAACGTTCGGTATTCACAGCTCCGTTGATTGAACAAGTGCCTTATTATGTTTCTGCACCATTGGAGAATGGAGTTGCTGCAGTTGTTATTTACAATTTGTGTGTGGATTCTGTGACGGTTTCAGGCACGATCGATTCTTCTGATTATTCTATGACAGGAACTTTATTGCAACCCTATTCGGGAAAATGGAAGTTACCCGAAGAAGGACTTTTTTTGTATGATTATGATGCGCATACAGGATATCCTATCGGTAAAAACAAACATAAATTTCAAATATCAGGATTTGATGATAAATTGTATTTCTTTATACCAATATATAAAGGATGGGCGGTAATTGGTCGGACAGATAAATATTTATCCCCAGCTACTGTATCTGATATCAAATATAAAAGAAACTCTTTAGAACTGATATTATCTGAGGCTGGTATTTTTGATTTTTGGATGAAAGAGGGTACCCCTTATGCAGAAAATATTACTTTTACCTCATTGGGAAATGGAATTTGGAGGGCGAATGCCGAGCATATTTCAAATAATAGAATAATAATATTAAAAAAATAATAGAGTGATGAAAAATTTATTATCGATAAGTTCTTGTGTTGCATTTGCCGGATTGACATCCTGTGCAGGAGGTTCAACTTCTGAAAAGCAGATAACTCCCAATATCATATATATTTTAGCCGATGATTTAGGGTATGGGGATATTGGTATTTTGGGTCAAAAAATTATCAAAACACCTAATATTGACAAACTGGCTTCTGATGGTATGATTTTTACTAACCACTATTCAGGAGCACCGGTTTCCGGACCATCCAGATGTATACTGATGACCGGAAAACATTCGGGACATAGCAGTATCCGTGGTAATAAAAGTATTGCCGGAGTGGGAGTGGCCCCCATCAACAATAATGATATTACTCTGCCGGAAGCTATCAAGAATCAGACAAATTATGTCACAGGTATGTGTGGACGTTGGCATTTAGGAGGTGAATTGACCAATCAAACTCCTTACCATCGTGGTTTTGATTATCATTTTGGCAAATTGAGTGCAGATTTTCCAAATCATTATGGGGTATTTATAGATTCTTTGTGGGACCAGAATGGAATACATATATCCTATGATAAGTATTCCAAAAAGAATATTGAGCCTATGTATGAAAATGGGAAATATTACAATCTTACTGAAGAAGAAAATAGTCATCGGCCAATAAATATGGATAGGTTGGTGACTGATAAGGCCAAGAATTTCATAAAGAGTAATAAAGATAATCCGTTCTTTTTATATGTGGCTTATTCTCTGATGCATGCTCCGATGGAATATCATGCTGATATGCCGATAGAGGCGAATGATTGGCCCAAAGAGGAAAGGGCTTTCGCTTCTATGTTGATGAGTCTTGATAAATATGTTGGGGAAATAGTAGCTCAGGTGGATGAACTTGGTTTAGGCGAGAATACGTTAATTGTATTTACCAGTGATAATGGGGCACACAATGAAGGTGGGCATGATTATCGCTTCTTCCACTCGACTGGTGACTATAGAGGATTTAAGCGTGATTTGTATGATGGAGGAATGCATACACCTATGCTCGTGCGCTGGACAGGAACTATTCCAGAGGGATCGCAGACGAATCTTTTGTCCGCTTTTTGGGATGTCATGCCTACTATTTGTGAATTGGCTGGTGCTCCTATTCCGGAACAAACAGATGGGATTTCTTTCGCTCCGACATTGTGTGGTAAAACTCAGGAAAAAGTTCATGATTATTTATATTGGGAATTTAACGAGCGTTCGGAACGTGTAAAACCGAGACATGAATATAAACAGGCTGTGGTATTTGATAATTGGAAAGTTGTCAAATATATTGATGCCGATAAGATTGAAGTGTACCAATTGGACAAAGACCGTTCGGAATCTAATGATGTGGCCAAAGAGCAACCTGAAATAATCGAGAAAGCTTTGCGTTATATGGAAGAGTCTCATCAACAAAATCCGATATTTCCATTGACTAAAGAAGAACGGAATATCAATTAAAAGAAGATGTCATGAAAAAGACAATATTTGCATTAATTATTTGCCTATGTTGCTTAAATAGCGTTTTTGCATTCAAGTATAGTAATACTCCTGCTGGAATGATTTATTTCGCCAGTCATGGTTATGTTGAGAATAATGAAGTTTTAAATAATCCATATATTATTGGGGGATTGTATACAATGCATTGGTCTGTGATAGAGTCGGAGCAAGGTAAGTATAATTGGAAAGAGGTGGATGATTTTGTGAATCGCTGGACAAAGGCTGGAAAAAAGGTCGCTTTGCGTATCATGTGGTCAAGTAGTGGCTATTGGAGAAATCCAGTGGCTGGAAAGCCTACTCCGGCATGGGTATGGAAAGCTGGTGCCAAGTACGCTTATCATAAAGAGAGTAATACTGAATTAGCTTTATTTTGGGATCCGATATTTAGAGAACATGCCATGAATTTTATGAAAGCTGTCAACAAACACTTTAAAAATAATAAGGAGATACTTTTTATCGATGTTACTCCAGGAGCAGAAACAAATCCATATCGTTTTGGAACAATCAATAGAAAAGATCCTCAATTTAAAGAATCTTTTTCAAAAGTTCCGGCCAGTGATGGCCGGACTTACACAGAAGATTTGTGGACAGAAACAATTAAAAGCTGGATAAAGCAAACTGCCAAAGTAATGACTGATATCCCTTGTTTGGTAACGTTGAATCAAGGAAGTCTTTTTGGACGGAATAATTTTCCGGTTTTCGGTCAAACAGCCGTGGATAATGGTATGTATGTCGGTCAAAACGGCATACACGAAAACAGCTATCAGGGAAATGATGCACTAAGAACTAAATTATTTAACCAATGGAAGAATAAGACTAAATTATTCTTTGAGATGGTTCATGCTGCAGAAACGCAAAACACAGGCTCTATGCAAGGAGTTATTGAAGCTGCCAAGCGCATAGATTGTGACTATTTGAATGTGTATCCTCAAGATGTACTTAAATCAACTGTAGGAACCTCCTGCTATAATACAAAATGGGATGAGGCTCTAAAAAATGGCTATAATTATTTCTCATCTAAAGCGAAAGACAAATGATAAGAATAATCCTTTTTTTATTATGTGTTGTTATGGGGAGTGTTTCATGTACCGGAAATACGCCACCTAAGACTTCTCCTTCTATTAAGAATCAGACAAATACGAATGGGGGACTGATTTATTTCGCATCGAAACAACATCGAGACGATTTGGCTATACAAAATCCTTATATTGTGGGGGCGCTTTACACTATTTATTGGAGTGAATTGGAAAAGAGTAAAGGAGAATATGATTGGAGCGAGTTGGATGAATTTTTCAAGAAATGGTCGGCCGGAGGTAAAAAAGTAGCTATACGGGTGATATGGATATCTACAGGACTGTGGCCACATGAAGTGGCGCGTCATCCATCTCCAGATTGGCTTTGGAAGGAAGGGGCCAAGTATTATTATGATGAAAAGACTCAAACGGAGATACCGTTATTTTGGGATCCTATATATAATAAACATGCTCTTCGTCTAATGCAAGCTATTTATGATCGTTATGGGAAAGATCCGAATTTGTTATTTGTATCGGCAACACCTGGATATGAAACATTTCCTTGTCATCCTAAGACCGGTAGTGTAAGCACTAATTTCTTTGAAGATTTTTCAAAAGTCAGAGATAGTCAAGGGCGGGCTTATTCACCGGAATTATGGAAAAGTACTGTCAAGAATTGGATATCATCTATTTCTGCGATGTATAGCGATGTACTTACTTTTGTTTCACTTAATCGGGGGGGGCTGTTTCCTGAAGAAGATTATTTTCAGTTATTTGGTGAATATTCTGTAGAGTGTCATGTGATGGTTGGGCAGAATGGAATAAAAGCTTCAAGTTACCAGAATCAAAATGGTGGGCGTTATAAGCTATTTAGACAATGGAAACAGCAGGTTCCTGTTTTCCAAGAGATGGCATTGGCTTCTGGTAATATAGAAAGACAGGTCGGTTCCTTAATGGGAGTAATGGAAGCGGCAGTAAGAATAGACGCAGACTATTTGAATGTTTATGCCGTCGACGTTCTTAAAGGGACAAAAGGATATAAAGATTATGATCCGTCTTATGAACAAGCTCTTAAGTTCGGATATGAAAAATTACAATTAAAAAAATGATAATTATGCAGGTAAAAAACATTTATCTATTACTGGCTCTTTTATTTTGCTTTTTTTTAAGAATGAACGCTCAAAAAACGGATTATAGCAAGGGACTGCTTTATTTTGCCAGCTATGAAAGCTCTGAGGATGATTTGGTAAAAAAGAATCCATATATCATAGGAGCTGTCAGAACTATAAAATGGGCAAATATAGAGAAAAAGGATGGTGTATATGATTGGAGTTCGATAGATCAGTTTATAGCATCGTGGGCGAAATACAAAAAGAAAGTAGTATTGAGAATGCAGTGGGTAACAAGTGGCTACTGGAAAGATCCGATGTCTAAAACACCGACTCCCGAATGGGTTTGGGAAAAAGGAGCTAAATATGCGTTTCATGCTCCCAGCCAGACGGAAATACCATTATTTTGGGATCCGATATACCAACATTATGCTTTACGATTTTTATCTAAAATAGCAGAACGATACGATAATAATCCAAATATTCTCTTTATTGACATCACTCCGGGAGCTGAAACTAATCCATACCGTTTTCGTTCTATCAATAAAAAGGATCCGGATTTTAAAAAGGTGTTCATGAATATCGAGTCGAGCAACGGATGTAAGTACAGTGAGGATTTGTGGAAAGAGACTGTTTTAGAATGGTTACCTAAAGCTTCTGGTCTATTTAAAAAATTACCGACTGAAGTGGCATTAAATAAGGGCTCTTTATTTGATAATAATAATTTTGAGCTGTTTGGAAATCGGGCTGTTGAATGTGGAATGTATATTGGACAAAATGGACTTTCGGGCAATCGATACTCCGAAAAGGAATCCGCTAAGGTACAGCTACTGTCATCGTGGGCAAAAAAAACAAAGATCTTTTTTGAGATGGTCGGTGCGACATCCAAAGATGTAGGATCCCTTAAAGAAGTAATGGATGCCGCATTCCGTGGAAAATGCTCTTATTTGAATGTCTATGCCAAAGACGTTTTAAAAGGTACTAAGGGATTTCCTGAATATGATAATACCTATGAGGAAGCTCTTGAATATGGAAACTCTTTATTAAAGGAATCTTATTAATATGAACGAACAATGAATAAATTTTTAACTTTGGCAGCCACTTCATTGGCTGCATTGCAAATGCAAGTTGTGGCGCAGGAAACACGCCCCAATATTATATATATCATGTCTGATGATCACGCTTTACAGGCTATAAGTGCTTATGGAAGCAGGCTGGCTAAAGTATTACCAACACCTAATCTCGATAGAATTGCAAATGAAGGGATTCGCATGGATAATTGTTGCGTTACCAATTCTATCAGTGCTCCGAGCCGGGCTTGTATTATGACTGGTCAATATAGTCATAAAAATGGTGTATATACATTGGATGACGGTCTGTTACCAACGCATGACAATTTTGCTAAAGAGATGCAAAAAGGTGGATATCAGACAGCTATTATCGGGAAGTGGCATCTGAAATACGAACCTGCAGGTTTTGATTACTATAATGTGTTACCAGGACAAGGTCGTTACAAGAATCCTGTTTTGATTTCCAAAGAAGAACGGAAAGGAAACACATGCCCTTTTGATAAAACTCCCGGCAAAATCTATCAAGGACATTCTACGGATGTGATAGCGTCTCAGGCTATAAATTGGATGAAAGAGCATAAAGATGATAATCAGCCATTTATGTTGATGTGTCATTTCAAGGCCCCTCATAGAAGTTGGGAATATGCAGAACGTTTTTCAGATTTATTGAAAGATGTGGAAATTCCGGAACCGGAAAATATGTTTGATACTTATGAAGGAAGGGCTTATTACACTAAGTTACAGACAATGAGTTTGGAAGACATGAATGAAAAGGACATGAAATGTGAATTACCGGCTAACTTGTCAAGAGATGAATTTCGAAAATGGGCATATCAACGTTATATGAAAGATTATTTACGGTGTATAGCAGGAATTGATGAGAATGTTGGGCGTATTTTGAAATTCTTAGACGAGAACGGACTTGCTCAAAATACCGTTATTGTTTATACTTCAGATCAGGGCTTTTATTTAGGAGAGCATGGATGGTTTGATAAACGATATATGCAAAAAGAGAGTTTAAATATGCCGTTGTTAATACGTTATCCCAATGAGATAAAGCCGGGTAGTACCAATAAGAGTATCATTATCAATGCCGATTTTGCTCCTACTTTATTGGATTATGCAGGAATTTCAAAACCGAGCTATATGCAGGGTGAAAGTTTCAGAAGTATTTTGAAAAACGGAAAAGAACCTAAAGGATGGCGTGATGCAATGTATTACCGATACTGGATGCATGGTGACCAACATCATCATACTGTAGCACATTATGGTATTTGCACTGAACGGTATAAACTTATTTATTATTATGGTAAGACATTGAACAAGAAAGGAACTCACGAAATGCCTTATACTCCCGATTGGGAACTTTTTGATATGAAACGCGATCCGCAAGAAATGAGAAACTTCTATAATGATAAACGTTATCGGAAAGTAGTCGCTGACTTAAAGGAGAAGCTATATCAATTGAAAAGTGCTTATCAAGATAATGAATAATATAAATCGATGAGAATGAAGAAATTATTTTTAATATTTTATCTTGTATCTTGCACATTAGCTCATGCACAGGTAGTAAAAAATAATTTGTCAATAAATACGGAGAATACTTGTATGGTATTTTCCGTTACTACTGACGATGAGGTAATTTACAGGTATTATGGTAATAAGCTTCGAAACTTGGATGCCTTTTCTTACGAGTTGCGTAAGAATCCTCATCAGCCATTTCCAGCTTTATATCCTACATTTGGGGGGACTACCTCTATAAATCCTGCACTTAAGCTTACTCATGGGGATGGAATAATGGCATCTGAATTGAAATTTTCCGGTATTCGGACAATTCCTGTTAGTTCGGATGTTGTCGAAACTATAATTGAGTTAAAGGATAAATTATATGATATAAATGTCTCTCTTCATTTTAAGGCATATCAAAAAGAGGATATTATAACTCAATATGTCACGATAAAGCATCACGAGAATAAAAGTATAAAAATTGAAAATATTGCTTCCGGCTATCTAAATCTTCATGCGGATCATTATTATCTAAGTCATTTTGCCGGTGCTTGGGCCAATGAAATGCTATTAGAAGAGGAATTACTAACCCATGGGATTAAATCCATAGAGAGTACTAAAGGAGTACGAACGGCACAGACTGAAAATTCGTCTTTTTTAATTAGCATAGATAAAAAGGCGGATGAGTATTCAGGTGAGGTGTATGCTGGTGCATTGGCATGGTCTGGGAATTATAAACTGTCTTTTCAAGTATCGGAAACTGGAAATTTGGATATAGTTGTAGGTATGAATCCATTTGCTTCCTCATTTATTTTAGAACCGGGAGAAGAAATTAAGACTCCTGAAATAATATGGTCTTATAGCTCTATTGGCAAAAATCGCATTTCTCAGAATTTCCATAATTGGAGTAGGCGTTATGCATTAGCACATGGTAACGATCTGCGTCCTATCGTTTTGAATAGTTGGGAAGGTGTATACATGAATTTTGATGAAAAGGATATTTTATCTTTAATAGATGATGCTGCGAATTTTGGGGTGGAGTTGTTTGTATTGGATGACGGTTGGTTTGGTGATAAGTATCCGCGGGATAAAGCTGATTCGGGATTGGGAGATTGGGTAGTAAATAAAAAGAAGTTACCTCATGGTATCGGTTATTTGGCTGATTATGCTGTCAATAAAGGTGTGCGGTTTGGAATTTGGATTGAACCCGAAATGGTGAATCCACGTAGTGTATTAGCAGAAAAGTATCCGGAGTGGATAGTCAAAACAGATAAATATACACCTTATGTGGAAAGGAACCAATGGCTTTTAGATCTAAGCAATCCTGATGTTCAACATTTTGTAGAAGAAACTTTTGATAAAGTCGTATCAATGTCACCTAACATTTCTTATATAAAATGGGATGCAAACAGACATGCAAACAATGTAGGATCTTCTTATCTTCCCTCTGATAAACAGTCTCATTTTTGGTATGAATACACGAAGGGACTTTATAAAGTTTATGAGAAAATAAGAGCTAAATATCCTGATTTATTGATTCAGTTATGTTCCTCTGGCGGAGGGCGTTTGGATTATGGTGCATTAAAGTATCATGATGAATTTTGGCCAAGTGATAACACAAATGCGGTTGATCGTATTTATATTCAGCACGGTACAAGCCATTTTTTTCCTGCTATAGCTACTGCATCACATATTTCTTCAAGTCCCAATCATCAAACAGGAATGTCATTACCTTTGAAATTCAGAGTCGATGTAGCTATGTCGGGGCGTCTGGGTATGGAGCTGCAACCTCGTGATATTACAGGGAAGGAGGTTGATTTTGTAAAACAATCTATTGATACCTATAAAAATATTCGCCTGATAATACAACATGGTGATTTATTCAGATTGTCGTCACCCTATGACAGTAAAAAATGGGCATCATTGATGTATGTGTCTCCCGCAAAAGACAGGGCTGTTTATTTTGTTTATAGTTTGGGCTATCATGTCAGAAATGAATTCTATTGTAAGAGTCTGAAAGGTTTAATGCCACATAAAAAATACAAAGTTAAAGAACTTAATAAACTCAATAAATCTTCTTGTTTTGCCGATGGTAAAATTTTCACAGGAGAGTATTTAATGAATGTCGGAATTCCATTTAATATTTCAAAACCGTATGAAAGTGGGGTTCTATTGCTGGAAGAGGTAAAATGATATTTATATATCATTCCGCCTCATTTGAAAATTTGTATTTGTAAAAAATATTATTCTAATACTGTCATAGATGACTATGAATAAACATTTATCTTTGATTTTTTCTTTATTTCCGATTAGCTGTGTTGTTGGACAAAATATTACTCATGCGACATCAATGCGTCCTAATATAGTCTATATTTTAGCGGACGATTTAGGAATTGGGGATTTAGGTTGTTATGGGCAAAAAATATTGAAAACTCCCAATATAGACCGATTAGCAATGAATGGTATGCGTTTTACCAACCATTATGCCGGTTCTACAGTTAGTGCGCCATCCCGTTGTGCTTTGTTGACAGGTAAGGATATGGGACATGCTTATATAAGGGGAAACAAACATTTACCTGATGCTACATCTATGGGTTACGATTTCCCTTTGGCAAGTAGTGAAAACACTGTTGCAGATTTACTTAAACAGTGCGAATATGTTACTGCATGTGTTGGAAAGTGGGGACTTGGAGGACCAAATAGTGAAGGAGATCCTCGCAAACATGGATTTGATTATTTTTTCGGATATTTAAGTCAGCGCAAGGCCCATCGTTACTATCCGGATTTTTTATGGGAAAATGATAAGCAACTAATGCTAAAAAATCAAGTGTATTCTCCTTATTTGATAACAGAAAAGGCGTTGGATTTCATTGATCGTAATGCTTCTAAATCATTTTTCCTTTATTTTACACCTACACTGCCTCATGCAGAACTAATAGTTCCCAAAGAATCTTTACAGGAGTTTGATGGAAAATTTGATGAAGTTCCATTTTATGGTAATCGCTATGCGGCACAAGCAAAGCCACGTGCTGCTTATGCTGCTATGGTGAGTTGCTTGGATCATGCGGTAGGTAAAATTGTAGGAAAGCTAAAAGAGAAAAATATATTGGAGAATACGATTATCATTTTTTCTTCGGATAACGGCGTACATCAAGAGGGAGGACATGATCCGGAGTATTTCAATAGCAATGGCATTTTTCGTGGAATCAAACGTGATTTGTACGAAGGGGGAATACATACTCCTTTTATTGTGCAGTGGGAAAATGTAATTGCAAAGGGGCAGACCAGTTCGCACATTTCTGCATTTTGGGATTTTCTGCCTACAGTAGCTGATATAGTAGGATGTGATAAACCTGAAAATTGTGACGGAATATCTTTTTTACCAACATTGACTGGAAAAGGAACACAAAGGGAACATGAATATATATATCATGAAACCTATGAGCGAGAAGGTAAACAGTCTATCATTAAAGATGGTTGGAAATTGGTAAGATTGAATATGAAACATCCCCAAAATATAGTAGAAGAACTGTATGATATGAACAAAGATCCGTCGGAGCAAAAAAACTTGATAGAACAGTACCCTAAAATCGCTGATGAACTTAGGAAGTTGGCTATTTCTGTTCATCAATTCAATCCGAATTTTTCATGGTAACATACTTTCTCTGAGTAATTGTAAAACAGTAAATAGAATTTTGTTGGGGGTATGTCAAGGTTCAACTTTAGAGAAAATGATTTTAATCTGAAACTTGATGCCTTTCATCAGTAATAAGAAGAGCTGTATCAACTTTACCTTTGAATAATGATACAGCTCTTTTATGTTTATCAGTTACAATCCTTATCCATCTTTTCGATTTGCTAATGAGGAGGCTTTTTAGAAAATAGATCGTTTTTGAAGCCGAAAAATAAATCTATATATTTGTAGCATAGAGGATATTTCTCGGCAAGACTTAACTAATTATTTTATTCAATTTACGGCTATCAATCAAATATGAAATTCACTGGTTCTGAACAAAAAGGAGTCGGCATGGAACTGGAACAGTACCGTACCCGGCTCGAACAGATGGTTGAAGAGAAATCCAAAGACTTAATTGCCATTCAAGAAAAACTGGAAACAACTAACCGAAGGAAGTTGTTGTTTATCAGTGTGTTGTAGATATTGCAATTGGAACCGGATATACTTACGGCTATGAATATGGCGCTTGCGGAAATTGGCTGCTATACCGGTGTCGATCGTTTGGCGACATGGGAAAACCATCTTGACGGTGTTACCTATGGCAGTACCTATGAATGGTGTAACGACGGTATCGAGCCGGCTATAGATTATCTGCGGAGTATGACTATTGAGGCGGGAAAGCCTTGGTTTGATATGTTCGAAGATAATAATATTATCTGTACATCTGATATTTATTCGCTCGATCCTTTTATTGCTCAGATGCTCGAAGTACAGGGTGTAAAGGCTATTGCTGTTTTTCCGCTTTCACAGTTAGGCGTACACTTCGGTTTTTTTTCTATTTATTTGTAATGCATCTAATTTTATCGTTTTGGGATAAGTAAACAAGGAGTTGTATTTTGTTTGTAATGGAAATGTGATATTCCGAAAGAAATCTTTATCTTTGAATCTCAATACACATTCTACTAACAACTATGAGATATAGGATGAAAATGTTGCGGGAGATGCGGTGGTGTAATTCAGCATTTATGGCCGGTTTATTTTCTTTATTGGTCTTTATAACCGGATGCAAGGAGGATACACCTCATTACGTAATCGGGATGTCACAATGTAGTGATGACAGTTGGCGTCATAAGATGAACGATGAGATATTGCGTGAGGCTATGTTTTATGACGGGGTTTCGGTCGAAATACGTTCGGCGCATGATGATAATAAGAAGCAGATAGAAGATATCCGCCATTTTATTGACAAGAAAGTAGATTTGTTAATTGTGGCTCCCAACGAAGCCGCGCCGATTACGCCGGTGGTGGAAGAGGCTTTTGATAAAGGGATTCCTGTTATTATGGTGGACCGGAAAATTTTGTCTGATAAGTATACCGCTTTTATGGGAGCGGATAATTATGAAATAGGACGGGAAGTCGGTAATTATCTGGCAGCGAAGCTCGGAGGTAAAGGAAATATCGTAGAGCTTACCGGCTTGAGCGGTTCGACTCCTGCTATGGAGCGGCATCAGGGATTTATGAGTGCCATCAGTCATTATCCGGACATTCACCTGTTGGCTAAAGCGGATGCTGCCTGGGAGCGTGAACCGGGACGAATCATAATGGATTCTCTTTTGAAAATTTATCCGAAGATAGATGCTGTCTATTCACACAATGACCGCATTGCACCGGGAGCTTTCGAAGCGGCACAAAAACAGGGGAGAGAAAAAGGGATTGTGTTTGTAGGGATCGATGCCTTGCCCGGAAAAGGAAACGGGGTGGAGTTGGTGTTGGATCATGTGTTGGATGCTACTTTTATCTATCCTACCAATGGAGACAAAGTGTTGGAGATGGCGATGAATATTCTTGAAAAGAAGCCTTTTCCGCGTGAAACTACTTTGGAAACAGCGATTGTCGATCCGATAAATGCTCCGGTGATGAAACTCCAGACGGCTCATATTGCCGATCTTGATGAGAAAATAGAAACGTTGAACGGCCGTATCAGTGGATATTTGTCCCGGTATGCCAATCAGCAGGTGGTACTTTATGGGAGTTTGTTTGTCCTGTTATTGGTAGCCGGACTTTTGTTGGTAGTCTATAAAGCTCTCCGAACTAAAAACAGACTGAATTCTGAACTTTCCAGACAAAAGGCGCAGTTGGAGGAACAACGTGATACTCTTTCGGAGCAACGGGACCAATTGGTTCAACTGTCTCATCAGTTGGAAGAGGCAACTCATGCTAAATTGGTGTTTTTTACCAATATATCCCATGATTTCCGCACCCCCTTGACATTGGTGGCAGATCCGGTAGAACAGTTGCTTGCAGATAAAACGCTTTCCGGCGATCAGCATAGACTGCTGCTTCTTGTTCAGCGCAATGTGAATATCTTGTTGCGCCTGGTCAATCAGATTCTTGATTTTCGTAAATATGAAAATGGTAAAATGGAGTATACTCCGGTTCCTGTCGATTTATTGCAATGCCTTGAAAACTGGAACGAATCTTTTCAGGCGGCAGCACGTAAGAAACATATTCGTTTTTCTTTCGATCATATGCCGGATACAAATTATCGTACCCAAGCTGATGTAGAGAAGCTGGAGCGTATCTATTTCAATCTTCTTTCCAATGCCTTTAAGTTTACTCCGGAGAATGGGAAGGTGACAGTCCGTCTTTTTGCTTTGGAAAAGGAAGGACAACCTTTTTTCCGTTTTACCGTAGCCAATACCGGTAGCCTGATTTCTGCGGAGCATATCCGTAGCATCTTCGACCGGTTTTATAAGATAGATATGCATCATGCCGGATCCGGCATCGGTCTTGCTCTGGTGAAAGCTTTTGTAGAAATGCATGGTGGAACTATACAAGTGGAAAGTGATGAGAAGCAGGGGACGATGTTTACCGTTGATCTTCCATTTTGTTGTTGTACGTCTTCTCCGGATACATCTTCTATGGGTACATCCGGTCATGAGTCTCCTGTCGAATTATTGGAAGGGGAGGAAGAGGAAGAACGGAATTATGATTCTTCCCGGATGTCTGTATTGGTGATCGATGACAACGCGGATATCCGTTCTTATATTCATGGATTGCTAAGTGCGGAATATTCTGTGATTGAGGCGGCTAACGGTTCGGAAGGTATCCGCAAAGCGATGAAATATGTGCCCGATTTGATTATTTCCGATGTGATGATGCCGGGAATAGATGGCATTGAGTGTTGCCGTCGTTTGAAGAGCGAATTGCAGACTTGCCATATTCCGGTAATCTTGCTGACGGCTTGTTCTCTTGATGAGCAGCGTATTCAAGGCTATGACGGCGGTGCAGATTCGTACATATCCAAGCCTTTCAGTTCACAGCTATTGTTGGCGCGTATTCATAATTTGATTGATTCGCACCAACGCCTGAAGCAATTCTTCGGAGATAGGCAAACGTTGGCGAAAGAGGATATTTGTGATCTGGATAAGGATTTTGTTGAAAAGTTCAAGGCTCTTATTGAAGAGAAAATGGGAGACTCTGAATTGAATGTGGAAGATCTGGGTAGAGAAATGGGGTTGAGCCGTGTGCAATTATACCGCAAAATAAAGTCACTGACCAATTATGCTCCTAATGAACTGTTGCGTATGTCCCGTTTGAAACGGGCGGCATCTTTGTTGGCCTCTTCCGGAATGACAGTGGCTGAGATTGCCTATGAGGTCGGATTTACTTCTCCTTCTTATTTTACAAAATGTTACAAGGAACAGTTCGGCGAGAGTCCGACGGAATTTTTGAAACGGAAAGGGACGTGAGGGGGAATGAAAAGAATGAAAGAATGAAAAAATGAGAGGATGAAGGAGTGAACGAAATGAAGGAATTGAGGAATGAAAGATTATAAAGTCAATAAAGAAAAAATGTCTGATGCTTTCTGCCGGGAAGTGTACGGTGTTGTTCGGGATGTGCCTGCCGGAAAGGTTATTTCTTACGGAGAAATAGCCTCTTTATTGGGAAAGCCGCAATGCTCGCGTATGGTAGGGAGAGCCTTGAAACAGGTTCCTTCCGAATTGAATCTGCCTTGTCATCGGGTAGTCAATGCACAGGGAAGGCTTGCTCCCGGATGGGAAGAACAGCGTCTGTTGTTGCAGGAGGAGGGCGTTTGTTTTAGAAAAAATGGAAATGTGGATATGACCCGATGCCTGTGGCATTATGATGAATAACATGAATTTTAAATAATAACAGATTAATCATGAAGAAATTACTATCTCTGCCGCCGAATTTGGTTCATTGCTTTCATGAGTTGGAAGGAGTGGATACTTCGGAATGGTTTTGTACTTCCGATCCCATAGGGGCTAAGTTGGGTTCGGGGGGGGGAACAACTTGGTTGCTGCAAGCCTGTCATGAAAATTATGCTTCCGGAGAGTCCTTCCCGGGGTGGCTGGAAAACGAAAAAAGAATATTGCTTCACGCCGGTGGACAAAGTCGCCGCCTTCCCGGATATGCTCCTTCCGGAAAGATACTGACTCCGATACCTGTTTTTAGTTGGGAACGGGGACAGCGGTTGGAACAGAACTTACTGTCTCTTCAATTGCCTCTTTACGAGAGAATCATGGGTATGGCACCTGAGAAAATACATACGTTGATAGCGAGCGGTGATGTATACATCCGTTCGGAAAAGCCATTGCAGGATATTCCCGATGCTGATGTCGTGTGTTACGGGCTTTGGGTAAACCCGTCGTTGGCTACTCATCATGGGGTATTTGTTTCTGACAGGAAGACGCCGGATATACTTGATTTTATGTTGCAGAAACCTTCTCTTGCAGAGTTGGAGGGGTTGGCCAAAACACATCTTTTCCTTATGGATATCGGGATATGGCTGTTGAGTGACCGTGCCGTAGAACTTTTGATGAAGCGTTCTTTAGATAAAGATACCGGCGAGATAACCTATTATGATCTCTATTCCGATTATGGGCTTGCTCTCGGTAGCCATCCGAAGACGATAGATGAAGAGCTGAATAGTCTTTCCGTTGCCATACTGCCTTTGCCCGGAGGAGAGTTTTATCATTACGGAACAAGTCGTGAGCTTATTTCTTCTACGTTGGCTGTACAGGATAAAGTTCGCGACCAGCGTCTTATCATGCATCGGAAGGTGAAACCGAACCCGGCAATCTTTGTGCAGAACTCTTCTACTGCCATCTCTTTTTCTGCTGGAAATGCGAATCTGTGGATTGAAAACAGTTACGTGGGCAAAGGGTGGAAATTGGGCTCTTGTCAGATAATAACGGGGATACCGGAGAATGATTGGGAGATTTCTTTGCCGGACGGTATTTGTCTGGATGTGGTTCCGATGGGGGAAAATGGTTTTGTAGCACGTCCTTATGGATTGGATGATGTATTTAAAGGAGCCTTGAACTCGCCGCATACGATGTTTACCGGCATTCCTTTTACGGAGTGGATGGAGCAACGTGGTCTGTCGACCGATGATTTCCGGGGACGCATCGATGATTTACAGGCCGCTCCTGTCTTTCCGTTGACCGAGTCGGTAGAGGAACTTGGGGTACTGCTACGCTGGATGACTACTGAGCCTGATCTGGCAGAAGGGCGTGCATTATGGCTGAATAGTAAAAAGTTCTCGGCTGATGAAATTTCTGCACGTGCCAATCTGCAACGGCTCTATGCCCAGCGTACAGCTTTTCGTAGGGGAAACTGGCAGGCGTTGTCGACTAATTACGAGAAGAGTGTTTTCTATCAACTTGATTTGGAAGATGCGGCTCATGGATTTGTAAAACTTGGACTTGAAACACCACGGGCTCTTCCGGACGATGCTGCACAGATGTTGCAAATGCACAACCGGATGTTACGGGCCCGTATTATGGAGTTGGAAGGCAAGCAAGACAGCCGTGAAGAAGAAAAGGCGGCATTCGGTTTGTTACGTAATGGTTTGTTGGGGCAGGTTTGCAAACAAAAGAGCCATCCTGTACTCAATGTTTATTCCGATCAGATTGTATGGGGACGCAGTCCTGTACGTGTCGATGTGGCAGGAGGTTGGACGGACACTCCTCCTTATTCGCTTTATTCCGGTGGAAATGTGGTGAACTTGTCTATTGAGTTGAACGGGCAGCCTCCTTTGCAAGTATACGTTAAGACTTGTAAGGAGCCTCATATCGTACTTCGCTCCATCGATATGGGAGCAATGGAAGTAGTGAATACTTATGAAGAGTTGCAGGATTATCGTAAGGTCGGTTCTCCTTTCTCTATACCCAAAGCTGCACTTGCACTGGCAGGTTTCATACCACAGTTTTCGGAAATCTGCTACGGTTCTTTGCAGGAACAATTGGAGGACTTTGGCGCTGGGATCGAAGTGACTTTGTTGGCTGCCATACCGGCAGGTTCCGGACTGGGAACCAGCTCCATTCTTGCTTCCACCGTGTTGGGGGCTCTTAATGATTTTTGCGGATTGGCCTGGGATAAAAATGAAATCTGCCGTTGTACATTGGTATTAGAACAGTTGCTTACGACCGGTGGAGGTTGGCAGGATCAATACGGTGGTGTATTCTCCGGTGTGAAGTTATTGCAGACGGAAGCTGGATTTGATCAGACTCCGTTGGTACGCTGGTTGCCCGATCAGCTTTTCACAAAACCGGAATACCGCGATTGTCATTTACTGTATTACACAGGCATTACCCGTACGGCAAAAGGAATATTGGGTGAGATTGTTCGTTCTATGTTTCTTAATTCCGGGAAGCATCTTGCGCTGTTGTCCGAAATGAAAGTTCATGCTTTGGATATGAATGAGGCTATCTTACGTGGCAATTTTATGAGTTATGGCAGGCTGGTAGGAAAGAGCTGGTTACAGAATAAAGCCCTTGATGCCGGTACTAATCCACCGGAAGTGGAAAAAATTATTCGTTTGATTGAAGATTACACGTTAGGACATAAATTACCGGGAGCCGGAGGCGGTGGTTATTTATATATGGTGGCAAAAGACCCGCAGGCGGCTGTACAGATTCGTCGGATATTGACAGAATATGCTCCGAACCCACGGGCTCGTTTTGTAGAGATGACCCTGTCCGACAAAGGATTGCAGGTATCCAGAAGTTAGTTATTATCAATTTCCCGTAGCATCTTCCACTTTAGATGCTGCGGGTTTTAAAAAAGATGCTATCTCTCTTGGAGGTGCATTTATTTCCGGATATAGTGAGGCATTTCTCCGGGGAGTTCCATTGATATTTCTACCAGTCCGCCTACTATTCCTTCATTAAACCAGGCAGTTTGATAAATCATCTTCTTGATGCCGTTTTTTTCTATTGTATAGGCATTACTGCCGCCGGTTTGTAGCATTTCATGTATTTTCTCCTGTGACTGTGCGTTGTGACAGGTAAGGAGATTTTTCCCAATTAGATTTCCGTATTTGGCAAACGTTTGGCATGCCTTGTCGTTCATGTAAAGGATGATTCCTTTGGTGTCGCATACGGTTACGGCACAATTCATTTCTTTAGCCCATTCGTACATAGATTCTTTTTATCTTGATTTATGGGCAAAGATACTCTTATTCATTTGAAAGACAAAAAGGGAGAAACTCTGAAATTGCTTCTCCCTATTCAAATATTCGAATAAAATTTATTATTGTACGATCACTTTGCCTGTACTGATGGATTTGCCATCGGATACGATATTATAGATATACATGCCTTTCATACGGTGGGTAGGAATTTTTACCTCTTTACTTGTGATTGCCTGGCGATGAATCATACGACCACTTTGATCACACAATTCAATGAAATTACTCGAAGTTATGTATTCTTCACCTACTTCGATTGTGAATGTTTCATTCTGGCGCACCGGATTGGGATAATTTTTGAAACTGGCGGTTTTGGTGAATTTTACCCCTGATCCCTCTGTGCTTTTATTAATTTTCCAGTAAGTAGTATTAAATACCATTTCTCCCGGATCAGTGGAGTTATTTGTTTCAAATTCATTTCTTATATAGTAATTTTTACCGAATTGAACCAGTTCGATGGTTATTTCCGCACTTCCATATCCAAAATAGGAGTTTATTGCTTCCACTGGGAGAGTACCGAGTACTGCTCCGTCTTCATTCATAACTTCTGCTTTTTGAAGAGAATAGGTAGATTGGTTACCTGTCTTCTCTTTATTGAAAGTACAAAATATATATTCTATTTTATCATCGTCATTGAATAGGTATTGACTCCATATAGAACCACTGTATGCATCATAACCGGTTAATTCATCCAAGTCAAAATCAGCGATGCCGTAAGCTACATCTGCTTCTCGGTCGTAAACGGCATTCTTGACTATAAATTGGTCGGATTTTTTTAATTCGTCATTATAAATATCAACGATGTAGTCTTTACTGCTTTCTGTAATCGTATATAAGAAAGGATTGGCTACGAAAAAGTGTGCTATTTCACTTTTAGCTGTTATGACTATCGGTTCTTCGGTTAAACTTTGTCCTTGTGCATTTATGGCAAGGATACTAAAAACTACAAGTAATAATTTTCTCATAATGATGTTTGTTTATATGATTAATATTTTGTGAATTTAGGCATTTATATTCGGAAAATAAAATGCACTAATTATCAATAGTGTTTATCGGGTATATTTGAGTGTTTATTAGCTCTTATATCGTAGTTATGTTGCAAAAAAAGATTATTTAATTATGTAATTTTTCTTTTTGGGGGAATAAAAGTTTGTGAACAAAGGGTATAAAGATATTGTTTTAAATGATGTGCCGTAACTTCGATACACTCTGATTTGATATTTTCTCGGATTTATGCTTGTGCGGGATTTCACCGATGCGCCAACCATTCTATGTAATTTATTAATCTTTATCGGACAGTAGACAAGCCGAAAATTTCTCGGAATGAGATTTTTGCTGTTGGATTACATGCAGTAATATACGATGTCTGTTTCAATGCAGGCATGGAACATCATTTTAATTATCTAAACCTATTTATGTATGAACAAAATAAACATTAAAGACTTGTATCTTATTTTTGGAAACGAAAAGCAGAAGGCACTTCGCCTGCTGAAAGAAGGTAAAAGTAAAAGTGAAATATTGAAAGCAGCCGGATGTACGATTGCTGTTAGAGACGCAAACCTTTCGATTGACGAAGGAGAAATATTCGTTATTATGGGATTGTCCGGAAGTGGAAAATCTACTTTGTTGCGCTGTATCAATCGATTGATAAAACCGACTTCAGGAGAAGTTATTATCAACGGGACGGATATCTCTAAGGTCTCCGATAAAGAACTGTTGCAGATACGGCGCAAAGAGTTGGCTATGGTTTTTCAGAACTTCGGTTTATTGCCACATCGTACGGTACTGCATAACATTGCTTTCGGACTCGAACTTCAAGGTGTAAAACGGGAGGAAAGAGAGCGAAAGGCTATGGAAAGTATGCAATTGGTAGGATTGAAAGGATACGAGAATCAGATGGTTGGTGAACTTTCCGGTGGTATGCAGCAGCGTGTTGGGCTGGCACGGGCATTGGCCAATGATCCGGAGGTACTGTTGATGGATGAGGCCTTTTCGGCTCTTGATCCGTTGATTCGTGTACAGATGCAGGATGAGTTGCTGGCTCTGCAAGCCAAGATGAAGAAAACCATTGTATTTATTACCCATGATTTGAGTGAAGCCATTAAGTTGGGGGATCGTATTGCTATCATGAAAGATGGAGAGATCGTACAGATCGGTACTTCGGAGGAAATCTTAACGGAACCGGCCAATGGATATGTGGAACGTTTTGTGGAAAACGTGGATCGCAGTAAGATTATTACAGCCGCTTCGGTTATGATCGATAAACCGTTGGTGGCACGTTTGAAGAAAGAGGGACCGGAAGTGTTGATCCGTAAAATGCGTGAACGCAATTTAACGGTACTGCCTGTAGTGGATAATGGGAATATATTGGTGGGAGAAGTCCGGTTGAATGATTTGTTGAAGTTAAGAAAGGAACAGGTGAAGTCGATCGATTCCATCGTACGCCATGAGGTACATTCTGTATTGGGCGATACGATTCTTGAAGATATTCTGCCGTTGATGACAAAAACAAACTCACCTATCTGGGTGGTAAATGAAGACAGGGAATTCGAAGGAGTCGTTCCTCTTTCCTCTCTTATTATCGAGGTGACCGGAAAAGATAAAGAAGAAATTAATGAAATCATCCAAAACGCAATAGACTTATGATAAATATCGGAAAATATATAGAAATGGCCATAAACTGGCTTACAGATCATTTTGCTTCCTTCTTTGATGCGTTGAGCATCGGTATCGGAGGATTTATCGACGGTTTTCAGCATGTACTGTTCGGGATACCGTTTTATATAACCATTCTTGCGCTTGCTATACTTGCGTGGTTTAAGGCTGGTAAAGGAGTGGCAGTATTCACTTTGTCGGGACTGCTTCTTGTTTACGGCATGGGATTCTGGGAAGAGACGATGCAGACACTTGCCTTGGTGCTTTCTTCTACCTGTCTGGCTTTGTTGTTGGGAGTACCGATGGGAATTTGGACGGCAAACAGTGACCGTTGTAATAAAATCATGCGGCCTGTTCTGGATTTTATGCAGACGATGCCTGCCTTTGTTTATCTGATTCCGGCAGTGCTTTTCTTTGGCTTGGGGACGGTACCCGGTGTTTTTGCTACAATTATTTTTGCTATGCCTCCGGTAGTTCGCCTTACAGGATTGGGAATACGGCAGGTTCCAAAAAATGTAGTAGAAGCTTCGCGTTCGTTCGGGGCTACTCCTTGGCAGTTGCTTTATAAAGTACAATTGCCATTGGCGTTGCCTACCATTCTTACAGGGGTAAACCAAACGATTATGATGTCTTTGTCTATGGTGGTGATTGCTGCCATGATTTCGGCTGGAGGACTGGGAGAAGTAGTGCTAAAGGGGATCACCCAAATGAAAATCGGTTTAGGATTTGAAGGTGGTATAGCGGTTGTTATACTGGCTATTATTCTGGATAGGATTACTCAGGGAATAGCCGGGAAAAAGAATAAAAAATAATATAATCAGTTGATGTATGAATAATAAAATAAGAATTATTACAATAGTATTGTTTGCCGTATTTTTGTTCATCTCTTGCGGAGGCGGAGGAGAGAATAAGAAAATAAAGATCGCTTATGCTAACTGGTCGGAGGGGATTGCCATGACTTATATGGTGAGAACCATCCTTCAGGAACAGGGATATGATGTCGAATTACTGAATGCCGACCTTGCCCCGATATTTACTTCACTTTCCCGGAAAAAGGCAGATGTCTTTATGGATGTCTGGTTGCCGGTGACGATGAATGATTATATAGCACAGTATGGAGATAAATTGGAAATTATCGGGGAGGTATATGATGAGGCCCGCATCGGGTTGGTAGTGCCGGAATATGTGACTGTTAATTCAATTGATGAGTTGAATGCACAGAAAGACCGGTTTGGATCAAAAATTATCGGTATTGATGCTGGAGCGGGTATTATGCGCGCTACAGACAGTGCGATAGAGAATTATGGTTTGGACTATAAACTGATGACTTCGAGTGGTCCTGCCATGACTGCCTCATTGAAGAAAGCTATCGACAGGAACGAGTGGATAGTTGTTACGGGTTGGACACCGCATTGGATGTTCGACCGTTTTAAATTGAAGATATTGGAGGATCCTAAAAAGGCTTATGGTGCTGCAGAAAAGATTTATACAGTTGCATGGAGAGGGTTTTCAGAGAAGAATCCGTTTGTGGCCAGGTTTTTCAAAAATATTCGTTTGACAGACGAAGAGATCAGCTCATTGATGACTGCTATGGAGGAAACAGAAAAGACAGAAAAGGAAGCAGCCCGGCAATGGGTTAGTGAACATCGGGAACTGGTGGACAGCTGGATACCGGTGCAGTCACAATAAAAGTGAAAGGCGGAAATCCACGAGGGACTTCCGCCTTTTCTTTATTTAATAAGTCGATTTATTCTAAGTCGATTTATTTATTCAGCAACACCCCAAGCTTGGTTAGCCAAACGCTTGTAGTTGTTGTAACGCCATTTAGCATTGTCTTCAGCAGCCTGGAAGAGTTCTTCTGCTTCTGCAGGATACTGCTTCATTACAGATGCATAACGAACTTCACCTTTCAGGAAGCCCTTGAAGTCGTCCCAGTTCGGTTCTTTGCTGTCCAGCATGAACGGATTTTTGCCTTCTGCTTCCAAAGCCGGGTTGTAACGCCACAAGTGCCAGTAACCACACTTAACAGCTTTTTCTTCCTCTTCCTGGCTCTTACCCATACCGGCTTTCAGACCGTGGTTGATACATGGAGCATAAGCGATGATAAGTGACGGACCGGGATATGCTTCAGCTTCACGGATTGCTTTCAGCGTCTGAGCTTGGTCAGCACCCATAGCGATCTGAGCAACATATACATAACCGTAGGTAGTGGCCATCAGACCGAGGTCTTTCTTGCGTACGCGCTTACCGGAAGCAGCGAACTTAGCGATAGCACCTACCGGAGTAGCTTTAGAAGACTGTCCGCCAGTATTTGAGTAAACCTCTGTGTCGAGAACGAGGATGTTAACGTCTTTGCCGGAAGCGATAACGTGGTCGAGACCACCGTAACCGATATCGTAAGATGCACCGTCACCACCGATGATCCACTGGCTGCGTTTTACCAAATATTGAGTCAGGCCTTTCAACTCTTTGCTAATCGGGCAACCGGCTGCAATACCTTGCTCGATGATAGCTTCGATTTGAGGTGCAAGCTCTTTGGTCTTGTCAGCATCGTACATATTTTCGATCCATGCTTTCAGCACTTCTTTTGCTTCGGCAGGAGCGTTTTCGCCTTCCAGAATCTGGTTGAACAATTTTACGATACGTGCGCGCATTTTCTCGTTAGCGAGTTCCATACCTAATCCGAATTCACAGAAGTCTTCGAACAGAGAGTTAGCCCATGCGGGACCGTGACCCTTTTCGTTGGTGGTATACGGAGTTGAAGGAACTGAGCCGGAGTAGATAGAAGAACATCCGGTAGCGTTAGCAACCATTTCACGGTCACCGAACAATTGAGAAATCAATTTCACGTACGGAGTTTCACCACAGCCGGAGCAAGCACCGGAGAATTCGAACAACGGAGTTGCGAACTGAGAATTCTTAACGTTGGCTTTGATGTCAACCAAATGCTGTTTGCTCTTCACGTTATCGGCACAGTAAGTCCAGTTAGCAGCTTCTGCCAATTGGCTTTCGAGGTGTTTCATGGTCAATGCCTTGCCACCCTTTTTCGGATTACCCGGACAGATGTCGGCACAGTTACCGCAACCTAAGCAGTCGAGAACGTCAACTTGGATACGGAATGTCATACCATCGAATACCTTACCCACAGCTTTTAATGTTTCGAAGTTAGCACCTTTCTGCTCTTCTGCATCGAGTACGAACGGACGGATAGAAGCGTGAGGACAAACGTAAGCACATTTGTTACATTGGATACAGTTTTCCGGATTCCATTCGGGTACGAATGCTGCTACACCGCGTTTTTCGTATTTAGCAGTTCCCTGATGCCAAGTTCCGTCTTCAATGCCTTTGAATGCAGATACCGGCAGCAAGTCGCCGTCCTGTGCATTGATAGGACGAACCACTTCGTTGATGAATGCAGGATCGTTGTTTTCTGCTTTGGCGTCATCGGCCAGGTTAGCCCATGCAGGATCAACCGGCAACTGTTTGTATTCGCCACCACGGTCAACGGCTGCATAGTTCTTATTAACGATATCTTCGCCCTTCTTGCCATAAGATTTAACGATGAATTTCTTCATCTGTTCTACGGCTTGTTCTACAGGGATAACGCCTGTGATACGGAAGAATGCAGACTGAAGGATAGTATTGGTACGGTTGCCCAAACCGATTTCCTGTGCAATCTGAGTAGCGTTGATGTAATATACGGAGATGTTGTTTTTTGCAAAATACTTCTTCACACGGTTAGGCAGATTCTTAGCCAGTTCTTCACCTTCCCAGATTGTGTTCAGCAAGAAAGAACCGTTTTTACGCAAACCGCGGGTTACGTCGTACATATGCAGGTAAGCCTGAACGTGGCAGGCCACAAAGTTCGGAGTGTTTACCAGATAAGTAGAACGGATCGGATTATCACCGAAACGCAGGTGAGAGCAAGTGAAACCTCCTGATTTTTTAGAGTCGTAAGAGAAATAAGCCTGACAGTGCTTATCAGTGTTGTCACCGATAATCTTAACAGAGTTCTTGTTTGCACCTACTGTACCGTCAGCACCCAGTCCATAGAATTTAGCTTCGAACATACCTTCACCGCCCAATGCGATTTCTTCTTCTTGAGGAAGAGAAGTGAAAGTAACGTCGTCTACGATACCGATAGTAAAGTGGTTCTTCGGCATTGGCATAGCCAAATTCTTGAATACAGCGATGATTTGAGCCGGAGTAGTATCTTTAGAACCCAGACCATAACGACCGCCAACGATAACCGGAGCATTTTCCGTGCCATAGAAGCAGTCTTTAACATCCAGATATAAAGGTTCACCGTTAGCACCCGGTTCTTTTGTACGGTCGAGAACTGCGATTGTCTTAGCAGTCTTAGGCACGGCAGCCAGGAAGTGCTTGGCAGAGAACGGACGGTACAGATGAACTGCAACCATACCTACTTTCTCGCCGTTAGCAACGAGGTGGTCGATTGCTTCACGGGCAGCTTCTGTTACAGAACCCATTGCGATGATTACGCGTTCTGCATCTTCTGCTCCGTAGTAATCGAACAAGCCGTATTTACGGCCGGTGATTTTAGAAATTTCATTCATGTACTCTTCTACGATAGCGGGTACTGCTTCATAGTAGTTGTTGCATGATTCACGGTGCTGGAAGAAGTGGTCGGGGTTTTCTGCCATACCACGGGCAACCGGAGACATCGGATTCAGTGCACGGGCACGGAACTCAGCCAAAGCTTCCTGATCGATCAACGGAGCGAGGTCTTCGTTTTCCAGCATTTCGATCTTCTGGATTTCGTGCGAGGTGCGGAAACCGTCGAAGAAGTTCATGAAAGGAACACGGGCTTTGATTGTAGCCAGGTGGGCAACACCAGCCAAGTCCATAACTTCCTGTACAGAACCTTCGGCCAGCATGGCGAAACCTGTCTGACGGGCAGACATTACGTCCTGGTGGTCACCGAAGATACACAGTGCGTGAGAAGCCAGTGTACGAGCCGATACGTGGAATACGCAAGGCAGGAATTCGCCGGCGATCTTATACATGTTCGGGATCATCAAAAGAAGACCCTGAGAAGCGGTATAGGTAGTAGTCAACGCACCTGCCTGAAGAGAACCGTGAACTGCACCGGCAGCACCACCTTCAGATTGCATTTCCTGTACCAATACTGTTTCGCCGAAGATGTTCTTACGTCCTGCGGCAGCCCATTCGTCTACATATTCAGCCATTGTAGAAGAGGGGGTGATGGGGTAGATAGCAGCTACTTCAGAAAACATATACGAGATATGTGCAGCAGCTTGGTTACCATCACAAGTGATGAATTTCTTCTGTTTAGTCATAACTAAAAATTAATATTTAAGTAAATAAATCATTTCAAAATACGGATAAGGGAGTAAATGCTTCTTATAGCTCATGGCGTTTTCATCAAGTATTAGTATAAAAAGCCGAACATCCAGAGAGGTATCTGATTGCCGCGGCCTATTTCCGCTTTTTGCAGGGCATACGTCACGTTAGGATTATTTTTTATTTTAGTCCCTTCGCAGCATATTCTGAACGGCATCACTTCATCCACCATGAACGAAATATTCTTGTCTCCCTTATGCACCTTGTGGTCTTTCCACATGGTATTCACAAAGAAAGTGTCGAGCACATCCTGTTCTTCCACTTTTACCGGATAAATGGAGTACATCAGATTGGAGTTGTGCATCATGATCTTTGACGGCTTCTTGGGAAATTCTTCTCCCTTCGGATAAACCAGATTGATGAGGCGGGCATCTGCCAGATACTTGATGTAATTCATTACCGTAGCGCGTGATGTCTGTATATCGGTTGCCAATTGGCTCACGTTGGGAGCTTTGGGACCGTCTACAGCCAACAAATATAGTAATTTTTTTATCTTTGAAAGATATTTCAGTTCAATTTGTTTGATAAGAAGAATATCTACCTCTACCATCATGTTCATTGTCTTGAGCAGGTTTTCCGAAAAATTACGTTTTTCGAGGAAAAAAGGGTAGAAGCCGTGATGCAGATAATCTTGGAAAAAGTCCAACGGGCGTACTTTGGAAAGTATTCCTTTGGCTATCTGCTCGTGGTTACTGAGTATTTCTTCAAGGGAGTAGGCACGGAATTTCATCCCTGTCTGCAGGTTGAGAAATTCACGGAAAGAGAATCCGCGTAGGTTGTAGCTCTTTACGATGTCGCGCAATTCGAGGTTTTCTTCCTTTAGCCGCATTACCGACGAACCGGTGAAGACAATCTTCAGATTCGGGAAACGGTCATAGCACATACGCAATTCTTTGCTCCAGTCCGGGTGTTTGAACACTTGGTCTATCAACAGCACTTTGCCGCCGCGCTTCTGAAACTCGTTGACGAAATCGACAAGACTATGGCCGGAGAAATAGAAATTGTTCATGTTAATAAAGAGGCAGGAACGGTCCGTTCCGAACTTCTCTTTGGCATACTGGAGGAGGAAAGTGGTTTTTCCTACGCCACGGGTCCCTTTGATACCGATCAGACGGTCACTCCAATCGATTTCGTCCATCAAATCACGACGAACAGGAGCGTTGGTGTGCTCAACAAGGTAAGCGTGTGTGCGGTAGAATGATTCCATTTCTTTTTAGGTTTTTCGGGTGGCAAATATAGTTCTTTTTCTGATAATTGCAAAGTAGAGATAGCAAAATTGTGTTTTTGTTTAGTAACTTTAGTGCTTCTTTCAAGAAGGAGTCATACCGGATGGTGGAACATTGCCGGAGTTTGTCGTTTTGTCAAATTGGTATTTCCATTACTTCAGGAGTGCATTTTATGCGGGTTACGGGACTGTCGAACGGAAATAATGCAGCCATTTCAATTAGCTGTTTGTGTTTTTGCTGCTCAACTTTGTTTATCGAGGGACAAATGTAGTAAAACTTTGCTTGTTTCTGATGATTTGTTTTAAAGAATATCTATTTAGCTTTCTTTTGGTTGTGGAAAATAGGATGTGTAAGCGAGATTGTTAGGCGGCAGATTCGAGAGAGTAAGCGAAATTTGAGGGTGAAAGGAGAATAAAAATAGGTGATGAGAATTGAACACGGTCTAAAATACAGTTCTTCTTGATGCAAAATGCAATTCTTCCCGGTAAAGAATACGATTCTTGTCGGTCTAAAATAGGATTCATCCCGGTACAAAATGCATTTTATTTCGGATCAGAGTGTACTTTTGTGTGTATATTTGCAAAATATTCTTCGGTGATCGGTCTGTTTGCACCTCTTTGTAGGAAGAAGGTGTCAGTAAGAACAGCGATTCAGAGAAAAAAGGATTGGAATATGAAGATAATAAGAACAAAATGACAAAACGGGAGCTTTATCTGTTTAACCCGGACAATGACTTGTCATTGGCAAGCGGAGAGGTGAATTATATGCCTCCTGCCACTGCCAGACGGATGGCGGAGGAGTTGGCTTTATTGCCGGCTTGGTATGCTTCGGCGGGAAGTGCCGTGCTGGCACCTTCAGCCTATAATCTTGCTTTTCTTCGTGAGATGCAGGAGTGTTTGTCTCTACCGGTGGAGTTGGTAACCGAACCGGAAGTAGCTTCGATATCAAATTTGAAGCCGGTGCCTTGGGGATGGAATCCGGCTTTGAAGAGACGGCTCCGGTGTTTGGGGATGCCGGAAACGGAATTGCCTGCTGAGCCGTATCTGGAAAAATTACGGCATTTGTCCCACAGAAGCCAGGCGGTAGAATTATTGCCCCGTTTACAATTGGATGAATCTTTTTGTGGGGAATCTTTTTATCTGACGCAACCGGAAGAATGGTGTCGTTTTGTTGAGAGCCGTGCTTCTTGTCTGCTGAAAGCACCGCTTTCGGGTAGCGGTAAGGGGCTGAACTGGTGTAAAGGGGCATACACTGCTTTTATAGCCGGCTGGTGTAAGCGTGTGGCGGCGCTGCAAGGCGGCGTAATAGCAGAGCCTGTATATAATAAGGTAATCGATTTTGCCATGGAATTCTTTTCGGATGGTGTAGGGAAGGTGGTTTTTGTAGGATATTCCATATTCTCTACCAATGCGAGTGGAGCTTATGATGGCAATCTGTTGTTGCCCGATGAGGAGATTGAACGACGTCTTTCTGCCTATGTGCCAAAGGTATCTTTTGATAGACTGAAACGTAAGTTGGAGGAAGAATTGTCCTCTCGTTTCGGTTCTGTCTATTCGGGCTATCTCGGTGTGGATATGATGGTTTGCCGGTTTCCTTCCGGAGAAGTTGAATATCGGATTCATCCCTGCGTGGAGATTAATCTACGGATGAATATGGGAGTGGTAGCACATTTTATTTATAAAAGGTATGTCATGTCCGGGGCTTCCGGTCGTTTTTTGATTACTTACCATCCGGTTTCCGGTGAAGCTATGCAGGCACACGAACAGATGAGGGCGGGGTATCCGCTTCAATTGAAGGAGGAGAAAGTGGTGGCTGGCTATATGCCGTTGGTGCCGGTCACTAATCGGAGTGCATACCGGGCATGGATCGAGGTGGGGTAGATGGTTATTTACTCTTGCACGGCTTTTCCTTCATTTCCATATCGGTCTACTGCTGTTATGGCAAAGTATACTTTTCTATTCCATGGCTGGAGAGGGGCATAGATGTATTCCGTTCCCCGTATGCCTTGTGCAATGATGTTTTCCGGCCGGGTAGTATCTACCGGATAGACATCCGAAGCATAAACCACATATCTCGGTGCGTTCATTTTGTCGTTGTCTGTGGCTGCTTGCCAAGTTAACGATGTATAGCCGTCTTTCCCGGAAATTACTTTTAGTCCGGACGGTGCACTGGGCGGGACATTGTCCAGCCATGGCATGGCCGGTTGCAGGGCAGGATGAGCATAAAAGTTTTCTGTCAGTTCGTCGTAGATGCCTTGTGTGTTATCCATCAGGTACTTTGCCCGATAATGGGCTTCTCCTGCCAGCTTGTGCTCACGGATAAAGTTGATTTGCCGGTCCACATCCTCCCGTATCCAATTTCCTTCGTCGGGATGCAGGAAGTAGATACCCAATCCCGGTATAATCTGCCGGCCGTTGCATTGTTCCTGCCAGTCGAGTACGAAAGGATAAAAATTGTTCTGTCGGAAATACATCATGGGGTAGATCTGGTCTTGTATACCTTCGCCCATCCATCCTTGCGGATCTTGATATACGGTATGGAAAGCATTCCAGCCACGTGAAGAGTACCGGGAGGTATCTTTGTATTTTCCTACCGGGCAAGTGCTTACCTTTACCCATGGTTTGATCTCTTTTACACCTTTATATATATAGCGCACTATGTCTGTCAGATTGTCTCGACGCCACTGGTCCAGTGTCCTGCCTTTGCCGTAACGGCGGAAGTCATAGCTATCCGGAAAACGGGGCGCATTTTCGGGGTAACGCAAGTAGTCGAAATGTACACCGTCTACATCATAACGGGTTACCACTTCCCGCACCAACTTCATCAGGTATTCTTTCGTAGACGGGTGTCCCGGATTGAGGAAATATTCATTTTTATAGGGAATACATATCTCTTTTCTTTTTTTCGTAACGGATTTATTTCCCAGTTTGGCCACATGCTTTTTGTTTCCCAACGGAAGGGCTACCATCCAGGCATGACATTCCATACCCCGCTTATGACATTCGCGCACAGCAAAAGCCAATGGATCATATCCCGGATCGCCATCTACTTTTCCGGTCAGGATGGAGTTATACGGTTCGATAGAAGATTTGTAGAGCACATCTCCCCGTGTTCGGGTCTGGAATAATACGGTATTGAAATTAGCGGCTTTCAGTTTATCGAGAATTTCTATCAACTCTTCCTGTTGGCGGCGGATACCTGCGGGTGTTGTTGCTTTTGTTTGCGGCCAGTCCAATCCATACACGGCTGTTACCCATGCGGCACGAACCTCATATTTCGGTTGTGCTCCTGCGGGAGTCAGTGACAGAGTGAGAAATAGAAAGAGAAGATAACGGCGCATTACTGTTTGTATTTTGTTATAAATGGCAGCAAAGTTAGTAAAAGTGTCGGTATTCTTGTGCGTTTCATGGGATTATGTTACATTTGCGTCTGTTAAACCAGAAACACGTCATGATTACATTTACGCTGTGCCTGTTGGCACTTATTGTCGGATATTTTACTTATGGACGCTTGATGGAACGGATTTTCGGACCCGACGACCGAAAGACCCCGGCCTTGACAAGGGCCGACGGAGTGGATTATATCCCGTTGCCTACGTGGAAGATTTTCATGATACAGTTTCTCAATATCGCAGGGCTCGGTCCTATTTTTGGGGCGATTATGGGAGCAAAATTTGGTACTTCTTCTTATTTATGGATCGTATTCGGAAGTATCTTTGCCGGTGCTGTTCATGATTATTTTGCCGGAATGCTTTCATTGAGAAACGGTGGAGAGAGTTTGCCGGAGATCGTCGGTCGCTATTTGGGATTGACAACCAAGCAGGTGATGCGTGGTTTTACGGTTATTCTAATGATTTTGGTAGGATCGGTGTTCGTTGCCGGACCGGCGGGATTATTGGCAAAACTGACACCGGAATCACTGGATACGACTTTTTGGATCATTGTGGTCTTTGCGTACTATATCCTTGCTACTTTGTTGCCGGTAGATAAGATTATCGGGAAAATATATCCTGTATTTGCCATCGCTTTGCTGTTTATGGCAGTCGGCATCGTTGTGATGCTTTATGTGTATCATCCGGCATTACCGGAACTGTGGGACGGGTTGCAAAACACGAATCCGGATGCTGCAGCATTACCTGTTTTCCCGATTATGTTTGTCAGCATTGCTTGTGGGGCTATCTCCGGATTTCATGCTACGCAAAGTCCGTTGATGGCGCGTTGTATGACTTCAGAGCGTTACGGACGTCCGGTATTTTACGGGGCAATGATTACCGAGGGTATTGTTGCATTGATTTGGGCGGCAGCTGCCACCTGTTTCTTTCATGAGAATGGAATGGAAGAGAATAATGCCTCGGTTATTGTAGATTCGATCACAAAAGGTTGGCTGGGGGCAGTCGGTGGGGTATTAGCTATTTTGGGAGTTATTGCCGCACCTATTACTTCGGGAGATACGGCTTTTCGTTCGGCCCGTCTCATTGTAGCCGATTTTCTGGGCTTGGAACAAAAAAGTATGCGCCGCCGTTTGTATATTTGTATCCCGATGTTTGTGGCAGCTATCGGTCTGTTGCTTTACAGCTTGAGTGATGCAAATGGGTTCAATATGATCTGGCGTTACTTTGCCTGGGCGAATCAGACGCTTGCCGTATTTACTCTGTGGGCCATTACGGTTTATCTGGTACGTTCAGGAAAACCTTATTGGATAACGTTGATACCGGCCTTATTTATGACGGCTGTCTGCTCCACTTATATTTGTATTGCTCCCGAAGGATTAGGACTTACGCATACCTTGTCGTATATCATCGGAGGAATTTGCACAGGGGTAGGGGTTGCTTGGTTTATCGTATGGAAAGGGCGATCGGCTCTTAAAAATAATAAATGATTAATTTAAACCTGATGAAGAAGTTAAAAAAGTCGACTTGGGTCACTCTGGCCCTTCTTATTTATGTTTCTGTGACGGCGGCTTATTTGTTGCCGCGCAATACGGAAGTTAGTGATACGGAGAAATATATTACTCTTGCGATTTCGTATGTCATTGTTTTTATTCTCTGGCTGGTATTGAGACAAAAGGAGAAGTTACAGCAACGTCGTCGTGAAGAAGAGCATTATACAAATCTAAAGAAATAAGTGTATGAAGAAATTAGTATTGGTTGTTTGTTTGCTGGTAGCCTCGTTAGCTGCCCGGGCACAGTTTGAACAGGGAAAGTGGATTATTAACCCGTCGCTTACCGGATTGAACTTTTCATATAGCAATAGTGAAAAAGCACAGTTTGGTATCGGGGCGAAAGCCGGTGCGTTCCTTGCCGAAGGAATAGCCTTGATGGTGGAAGCAAGTGCCGATTGGAGTAAGCCGATAGATGTTTATACGATAGGAACCGGCACTCGTTTTTATTTTAATAAAACAGGCGTTTTTCTGGGTGCCGGCCTTGACTTGAACCGTTATCGCATGAAAGGCGGTCACACTGGTACCGAATGGGGAGTGGGTATTGAAGCAGGATACGCTTATTTCCTTTCACGTACGGTTACTATCGAACCGGCGATATACTACAAATGGCGCTTCAACGACAGCGACCTGTCTAAATTCGGCCTCAAGGTAGGATTCGGATTCTACTTTTAGAAGAAGAAGCCGCTCCCCAACCCTCTTCGTGGGAGAGGGAGCTAAGTTAGTTTTGTAACTGATTAATAAACAATAGTATCTTTACCCCCTCTCCCACGGAGAGGGTGGGGGAGAGGCCTATAGTTTTTCTTGTAGAAACTGCCCCGTATAGCTGTTTTTGCAGGCTGCTATCTCTTCTGGGGTTCCTGTGGCTACGATATATCCTCCTTTATCTCCTCCTTCCGGTCCAAGATCGATGATATGGTCGGCACATTTTATCATATCCATATTGTGTTCAATGATGATAATGGTATGTCCCCGACGGATGAGGGCGTCGAATGCGTCCAGTAATTTTCGGATATCATGGAAGTGTAGCCCTGTAGTCGGTTCGTCGAAGATAAACAGAGTAGGATCTGCTTTTTCCTGGCTTAAGTAATAAGCAAGTTTCACACGTTGGTTCTCACCTCCCGATAGAGTAGAGGAAGACTGTCCGAGTTTGATATACCCCAATCCTACATCTTGCAATGGAGTCAGTTTTTTAACGATCTTCTTCTGTCCGTGTTCAGTGAAGAACTCAATGGCTTGGTTTACGGTCATCTCCAATACGTCGTAAATGTTCTTTTCGTGGAATTTGACTTCCAAGGTATCCGTTTTGAAGCGTTTTCCGTGACAGGATTCACATTCGAGCACCAAGTCGGCCATAAACTGCATTTCAACGGTAATGGTTCCGTCTCCTTTACACTCTTCGCAACGGCCTCCTTCGCTGTTGAAACTAAAGAATCCGGCTGAATATCCCATCTGCTTGGCTAAAGGCTGTTCAGCCCATAGTTTGCGTATTTCATCGTATGCTTTGATGTAAGTTACCGGATTCGAACGTGAGGATTTGCCAATGGGGTTTTGATCGACGAACTCGATGTTACGCAGGTTGCGGATGTCACCCCCGATCGAAGCAAATTCTCCCGGGCGATCACTGCATTCATCCAGTTCCCGTTTCAATGCCCGATAGAAGATATCGCGAACCAATGTACTCTTTCCCGAACCGGATACGCCGGTTACTACTGTCATTACATTCAATGGGAAACGTACATCAACCCCTTTCAGATTATTTTCCCGGGCTCCTTTTATTTCAATGTAATTATTCCAGGGACGGCGGTGATCGGGTACGGGAATTTGCTCTTCTCCCAACAGGTAGCGTACGGTATGACTGTTGCTGCCTTTTTGCAGATTTTTCATGTCACCTTGGTAGACTACTTCCCCTCCCAGGCGTCCGGCATTCGGACCGATATCGATAATATAGTCGGCTGCACGGATAATCTCTTCGTCGTGCTCTACTACCACTACCGTATTGCCCAATGCCTGTAACTCGCGCAATACATGAATCAAGCGGTCGGTGTCGCGGCTGTGTAATCCGATGCTCGGTTCATCGAGAATATAAAGACTGCCTACCAGACTGCTCCCCAAAGACGTGGCCAGATTGATACGTTGGCTTTCACCGCCGGATAACGAATTGCTAAGACGGTTTAGTGTCAGGTATCCCAATCCTACATCGATGAGAAAACGGATCCGGCTGTTGATCTCCAATAGGATACGGCGGGCGACTTCGGTGTCGTGCGGATCCAGTTGAAGGGTATCGAAAAACTTTTTTAATTCTGTGATCGGCAGGTCTACCAATTCCGATATGCTGTGTCCGCCTACACGAACGTATCCCGCTTCCGGTTTCAGTCGGGTGCCGTGGCACTTGGGGCAGAGTGTCTTTCCCCTATAGCGTGCAAGCATTACGCGGTATTGTATTTTATATTGGTTTTCTTCCAGCATCTTAAAGAAAGCATGGATACCTTCGAAATATTTAGTTCCTTCCCACAACATGCGGCGTTGTTCGTCCGTCAGTTCAAAATAGGGGGTGAATATCGGCAGACCGGCTTTTTCTGCATTATGGATTACCATATCTTTCCATTCCCCCATTTTTTCGCCACGCCAGCATACGATTGCTCCGTCATAAACGGAGAGTGACCGATTGGGCACTACCAGATGCTCGTCAATACCGATTACCTTGCCGAAGCCTTCGCATACGGGGCAAGCTCCTATAGGAGAATTGAATGAGAACATCTGATCGTTCGGTTCTTCGAACGTGATACCGTCGGCTTCGAATTTAGTGCTGAATGTATGTAATTGGGTTGTTCCGTCCGGCAGATAAAAACGCAACATGCACATGCCGTCTCCTTCATACATAGCGGTTTCGGCCGAATCCGTCAGACGGCTGATGGCATCTTTCGTGCCGGCCACCGCCATACGGTCTACCAATAAGTATACCGTGTCCTCTGTTCCCGGTTTGTATTCGTCGATACGGACCATTTCTCCGTTTACTTCGATCCGGTTGAATCCCTGTTTGAGGTCTATTTCTAATTGTTGTTCTATACTACGGTCTTCGCGTAGGAGTATTTGGGTGAGTACAGTATAGCGTGTTCCTTCCGGATAGGAAAGCATACAGTTTACAATATCTTCCGTAGAGTGTTTCTTTACTTCCTGACCGCTTATCGGGCTGTATGTTTTTCCTACACGTGCATACAGTAATCGCAGGTATTCGTAAATCTCGGTCGATGTACCTACGGTCGAGCGGGGATTGCGACTGTTTACTTTCTGTTCAATAGCAATCGCAGGAGGGATACCTTTGATGAAATCACATTCCGGCTTGCTCATTCGTCCCAAAAACTGCCGGGCATAACTGCTGAGACTTTCGACATAGCGTCTTTGCCCTTCGGCGTAAAGTGTATCGAATGCCAGTGATGATTTGCCCGAACCCGAAAGTCCGGTGATAACGACAAGTTTGTTTCGTGGAATATCTACATCAATGTTTTTCAGGTTGTTAACTCTGGCTCCTTTGATCGATATGAAGTTATTTTCTGACATATAATGTTCCTTTCTATAGATGGTCGGCAAAGTTAGCGATTTTATCGGCAGGACGTAGCAGGAAGCGACTTGTCCGACAGGTTAAGATATGTTATAATTTGAAATAAGTCATAACCGGTTGTTAATAAAAGCAGTAATTTAGTCACGACATTAAGTCTTGAAAATAAAAGAATTGGCTTATGAAACGTATTCGGGTTATTTCCTGTTTAGTCATTCTTCTTTTTGCATATAACCTCCCTATACGGAGCATAGACAAAACAAAGAATTTGGAAGTCTTGGCCGATAGTGCCCGGCATTTGTTAGGAAAAAGTGGATTTGTACCGGTGAATACCGCATGGATGCAGTTAGCACGGGATTTAAATGATTCTATTCAAATGGAAGCGGCTTATTCCGAACTGTTCGACCATTATTATCGGTTGGGCGAAGTGGATAGTTTGAGAATTGTGGGATATGAGTTGATGGACTGGTATACAAGGCGTAATAAAAAGGATGAACGTTATCAGTTGTGGCGTCATTACATTCAACGATTGACCGAAAATGGAAAACAAGACGAAGCGATAGCGGAAACAGAACTGCTGAGTAAAGATGCAGAGAAGAATAACAGCCGTTACGGGCAAGCCTGCGGTGAAATGTGTATCGGATATAATCATCGGGTATTCAGTAATAACGTCAAACTCTGTATTGAATATTATAACAATGCTCTTAAGATTTTTGAGGAAGCCAAATACTACGAAGATGCCTACGTGGTTTGCTTGAATATTGTGCAGACTTACCTTGCCCGGCAGGAGTATGAAAACGTGCATTCATACCTCGATCGGTTAGAAAAGATTGCCACGGAAATAAAGACATCGGGAAAAGAGTTGCGTGCTCCTCTTTATATGCGTTTTTTACAGTTTCGTGTCATCGCTACTCTTGCCGGTAAGGGAGAAAATGCTGCCGGAAAATACTTGCATGAGACTGATGAGTTTTATTTGAAACATCCGGATTGCACGGCAAAAGATGCATGGTTCGGATACAAAATCATGTGTTACCGAACCATGGGAAAGGTTGACGATGTTTTGTCTTATCTGGATTCTTTGCAAAACTACCACAAGTCTATCGGGGCCTGTTATCCTTCCAATTTGTTGTTTAAAGCACAATGTCTTGAGTCTATGAGACGGTTTAAGGAAGCCTGTAAAGCCTATACTTACTATAATCAGGTGAATGATTCTGTCCGTTCGGTAGAACTGGACGATAAATTAAGCAAATATACGATTCAGTTTGATGTAGACAAACTACAAATGGAGAAGTTGGAGTTGAGTGCCGAAGTCAACCGGAACCGTTTGATTGCCGTTCTTACGGGAAGTACTTGTATTCTGATTCTGTTGATCATCCTTTCCTATTTTTATATCCGGACATTGGCAATGAATAAGAAGCTCGATGCGGCCAATAAGGCTGTAGTAAAAGCCAGTCGGATAAAAAGCTCTTTTATACAGCATATTACACATGAAATTCGTACCCCTCTGAATTCTATTGTTGGTTTTTCTTCGTTAATAGCTGCCGGTGGTGTGAGCGAAGAGGAGAATAGGGAATATGCCGCACAGATAGAAAGCAGTAATGCTTATCTGCTCGATCTGGTAAATAATGTGGTGGATATAGCCGATATGGATTCTCTGACGGAGGACATGCCTAAGCGTTCTTTTGATGTGGATACCTGTTGCAAGGAGTGTGTTTCTGAAATACTTCCGTCCGTCAAAGAGGGGGTTGAATTGCAATACGTTCTTTCTTTGGCACCGGTAATGATGTTGGCTGTTTATCCGTGGGTGAAACGGGTACTCCTTGCTTTGCTTGCTAATGCCGGAAAATTTACGGAAACCGGTATCATCCGCCTGTCTTATACGGAGGATAAACAGAAACGGCTCGTCCGTTTTATAGTCGAAGATACCGGACCGGGCATTGACGCGCAGTATAAAGAATCCATTTTCGAACGGTTCGTCAAGGTTGATAATTTTACTCCGGGCACAGGGCTGGGGCTTGCCGTCGCCCGTCAGATTATGGATATTGTAGACGGAAAAATATATCTGGATACGACTTATCTGGATGGAGCACGTTTTGTAGTGGAATGGCCTGTCGGATAGTTGGAGATAATTCAGATTGTATTATCTTTGCGGTCATATACATAGATTGAGAATAAACATATGAATCTGAAAACCTTTACTATTTTGTTGGCCTTACTCCTTGCAGTAGGAGTGAAGGCACAGACGCCGGGCAATGCCCATCCGAAACGTGAGTTTCGCGCTGCGTGGATACAGACTGTCAACGGACAATTTAAAGGAATGTCTACTGAAAAAATAAAGCAGACGCTTGTTGGACAACTGAACTCTTTGCAGGGTGCCGGTATTAATGCGATTATCTTTCAAGTACGCCCGGAAGCCGATGCTTTGTATGCTTCACAATTGGAACCTTGGAGCCGTTTTCTGACAGGAATACAAGGTCAGGCGCCTTCTCCTTATTGGGATCCTATGCAGTTTATGATTGATGAATGTCATAAACGTGGGATGGAATTTCATGCATGGATTAATCCTTATCGGACGAAAACCAATCAGAATAACGATTTGGCTGCCAATCATGTTTATAACATTCATCCGGAGTGGTTTGTTACTTATGGCAATCAGTTGTATTTTGATCCGGCTTTGCCCGAAAGCCGTAAACACATTTGTATGGTGATTACCGATATTGTTTCCCGTTATGATGTGGATGCGATTCATATGGATGATTATTTTTATCCTTATCCGATTTCCGGTAAGGATTTTCCGGATGATGCCAGTTTTGCCCGTTATGGCGGTGGCTTTTCAAACAAGGCCGACTGGCGTCGCAGCAATGTCAATATTCTGATAAAGAAGATTCATGAGACGATCCGTGAGATAAAGCCGTGGGTGAAATTCGGTATCAGTCCTTTTGGTATTTACCGGAATGAAAGCAGTGACCCGCTTGGAAGTAAAACGAACGGTTTGCAGAATTATGACGATCTGTATGCAGATGTTCTTCTTTGGGCACGTCAAGGTTGGGTTGACTATAATATACCGCAGATTTATTGGGAAGTAGGACATCCGCGTGCCGATTATGAAACATTGGTCAAATGGTGGGCAAAGAATACGGAAAACCGGCCTCTGTTTATCGGGCAGTCTGTGATGAATACCGTTCAGCATGCCGATCCTGATAATTCTTCAATCAATCAGTTACCGCGTAAGATGGCTTTGCAACGTGCCTATCAGACGATTGGCGGAAGTTGCCAATGGCCGGCCAGTGCTGTAATAGAAAATGCCGGAAAATATCGTGATGCTTTGGTACAGGAATATCACAAATATCCCGCGCTTGTTCCTGTTTTTGATTTTATGGATAATAAAGCACCTGATAAAGTGCGTAAGGTAAAGAAGGTATGGACCGCCGACGGCTATCTGCTTTTCTGGACTGCTCCGAAAGCAGAGGATGAAATGGACAAAGCTGTTCAGTATGTGGTTTATCGCTTTGATAACAAAGAAGATGTTGATCTTGAAGATCCTTCCCATATTGTAGCTGTTACTCGTAATAATTTCTACAAGATGCCTTATGAAAACGGTAAGACTAAATATCGCTATGTCGTAACAGCACTCGACCGCTTGCATAACGAATCTAAATCGGTAAGCAAAAAAGTAAAACTCTAATAAAGGGAGATCGAAAAAGGGAGATGGGAGAATGGAGATGGGAGAAGTAGGCTGTGCTATCACGCTGTATAGTACTTCTTTCCTCTCCATTCTCCCATCTCCTCTCTTTTAATAAAGTATTAGTCCGGCAATTCCGCAAGCAATAATCATTAATATGGGGTTTGCTTTGTATTTTTTTGTTCCTACAAAGGCTATTAGGAAGATGATAACACTCACTACGAATGTATAAGTATCTTTAGTTGGCGAACCAAAGTTTTCTACATTCATAAGTACCAATGCTGCCGATGCAAGTAATCCTACGACTGCCGGCCGTAAGCCGCTAAATACAGATTCTACTACCGGATGTTTCTGATACTTCAGAAAGAATTTACTGATTGTCAACATTAAAATAAATGAAGGTAGTACTACTGCAAAGGTAGCGATAATTGATCCCCATACACTGCCCGTTGATGTAAATCCTACATAGGTTGCTGCATTGATACCGATAGGGCCCGGAGTCATTTGGCTGATAGCCACAATATCTGTAAATTCCTGAGAACTGACCCATCCGTAACGGGTCACCACCTCTCCCTGTATCATAGAGAGCATCGCATATCCACCTCCGAAACCAAAGAGTCCGATTTTGAAGAAAGTATAGAAGAGTTGTAAATAGATCATAAAGTTAGTGATTAATGATTAGACATGAACTGATTATTTTTTTTCAGACAGAAGAACAAATAAGCTGCCTGTAAAGGCTATACAAGAAATATGTTCTTTTGTTCTTCTGTCTTCTGAATCGATTCAAAACCAACTTAGCTCCCTCTCCCACGGAGAGGGCTGGGGGAGAGACTTCGAAACTGGTTAGTAATAAGCAATCAGTGATTAATGATAAGTAGTGATTAGCATTGGCCAATATTGCAGCGCAGCTTGCGTATCACTTATCGCTAATCACTGTTTTAATTTTCCCCATAAGAAACCTCCCACTCCTGCTGCAATGATAATCCAGATGGGGGAGAAGCCTAATAGCCAAATAAGCAATGCCGATACAATGGGAATCCATATTGTATAGCGATTGATTCGGGCGGACTTTGCCATGCTGAATGTTGGAACAGCGATTAGGGCAACTACCGCCGGACGGATTCCTTTGAATATACGTTCCACAATAACATTGTCCTTAAAATTATGAAAGAATAAGGCAATGGCCAGAATAATGATGAATGAGGGTAGTATGGTGCCTAATGCTGTTATTATACTTCCCCGTATCCCTCTTAATTTGTATCCGATGAATATAGAAATATTTACGGCCAGAATACCCGGTGCCGATTGTGAGATGGCTAATAAGTCGACAAAGTCTTCTTGAGCAATCCATTTTCGTTTGGTTACGATTTCGTTTTCTATAAGTGGCACCATCGCATAACCGCCACCGATTGTAAAGGCACCTATTTTAAAAAAGATACCGAATGATTCAAGATAAATGTTCATCTTCTTTATTGGTCTGTTCTTCTTCTTTTCTGGCATACTTGCTCGGGCTTACATTGAAATGCTTTTTGAATACTTCGCGGAAGTATTTGGCATCATTGAAACCTGTCATTTCTGCAATTTCAGTTATGGAATGTTTTCCTTCTCTCAGTAGTTGTGCAGCCCGTTTCAGACGGATTAGGCGGACATAATCTGCCGGAGCCTGATCTGTTAATGCTTTTATTTTGTTATAGAAACTGGTACGGCTCATATTCAGCAATGTGCAAAGCACATCTACGTTGAAAGCTTGATTATCCATATTTTCTTCTACGCTCTTTTTCACTGTGGCAATAAATTGCCAGTCGATATCATCGGAACACTTGAGGCATTTTCCTTCCTCTTCCTCGTCATTCAGTTCTAAGTTGGCATATCTGCTACGTAGCAGAGCACGGTTGGATAACAGATTGACTATGGTTGCCTTCAATATGCCTATGTTGAAAGGCTTCACAACATATTCGTCTGCGCCGATTTTGAGTCCTTCCAATATGTTCTTTTCATCGTTCAATGCAGTAAGCAGGATGATTGGAATGTGTGATGTCTCGATGTCGTTCTTGATTGCTGCACACAGTTCGTCTCCACGCATTTCCGGCATCATGATGTCGGAGATGATAAGTTCCGGCTTATATTCTTTTACGATGGTGAGTGCTTCTTTACCGTTGCTGCACATCTGTATGGTGTACATATCCGAGAGCGTATGTCCCAAATAGTTACGCAGTTCATCATTATCTTCGACAATCAGCAAACGCTGTTGGTTTTCATTATGCTCTTTTTTCGCCTTTTCGTAAATGTCCGGCGTGCCGCTGGTACTGTAGATAGCTTGTTCGTCTTGTACGATCTGGCGGGTTTTTGTTGTCAGATGTGCTTTACGGAATTGTTTATTGTCTTTAGGGAACGTTACTTTGATGATCGATCCTTGGTGTTCGATACTGCTTAGATGGATTTTTCCTTTGTGAAGGTGTACCAGTTTCCATACCAGCATGAGACCAATACCGCTACCTGTCACTTTCGAATTGATGGCATTGCTTCCCCGGAAATGTATTTTGAAAAGCTTCTTTTGTTCATTTGCCGGGATGCCGATACCTGTATCCTTTACTTCAACACTCCAAGTATCGTCATTTTCGCAGACAAATACATGTACACTACCACTTTCGGGAGTGTACTTCAAAGCGTTTGAAATGATATTTTTCAATATCGAATCCATTTTCTCTTTGTCGAACCATACGTTCAGGTAACGGAAATTACTTTCATACGTAAAGTTGATATGCTTCACTGTGGCATAGGGGCGGAATGCATTGAAGGTTTCTGCCATATAGGTATTCAGCTCGTATTCCGATATGTATAGTTCCGAGGAGTATACATCTGCCCGTTCGAAGTTGATCAGATTGGTGGTCAGGCGCAACAATGCGTTTACATTGCGTAGTGCCGTATTGGTATTGGCAATGCCGTCTTTGCTGAGTTGTTCTTTTTCCCGCAGCTCTTCCAATGGCGCTTTGATGAGAGTCAGTGGAGTACGGATATCATGTGCCGTATTGATGAAGAAGTGTATCTTTTCATCAGATACTTTCCTTTGTTTTCTCAGCATGATAAGCCGGATAGCGCTGATACCTATCAGACCCAAGACAACTGCATAAAGTAATAATGCCCACAGTGAAAGCCAGGCCGGTTGGGCTATGATGATTTTCATACTCCGTTCTTCCAGAACTATTTTCCTGTCCTCGTTGGATATGGCTCTCACGTGTAATACATATTCTCCCGGACTCAGATTTGTGAAACGGATTGTGTTTTCGTCATCTGGTTTACTCCATTCGTCGTAGAATCCTTCCATCTTATAAGAATAGAGAATATTAGAAGGATAGTCGTAATTGATGGACGATACTTTTACAGAAAATATGTTCTGGTTATATTTTAATTTAAGGACTTGAGTATCGTCGATATCCGTTTGAAGCGGGGAGTTTTTGTCTCCCGGATAGACGGTCTGATAAAACAGGTTAAAGTCACTGAAAACCATTTTGGAGGAGTAAGTTCTCGGTATCTTCATGTCTTTGTGAAATTCTACCGCTCCGTCTGAACTTCCGAATACAAAGAAACCGTTGCTCCGTAATGTACCTGATTCGGCATTGAAATGAATGGTCATCAAACCTTGTTCTCTGGTCCAGTTATGGAAAGTTCTCAGTTTTGGGACGAAACTGCTCAATCCGTTTTCCGTACTGATAAATATCTCACCATGGTGGTCGGATAGTATGGTGTAGATATTATTGGATATCAATGCACAGTTTTCCGTATGATAATGAGTGAAAAGTTTTACTTTCGGATCGTATATCAATAATCCCGAACCACTGGTTCCTATATAGAGGTTACCATCTTCTTGATACAGTGAGTATATGTAAGTTGACTCGACCGGTAATTTGATGCGTTCGAATCCGCCGGATTCTTTGTCTAACAGATACAATCCGGTGGCTGTGCCGATCCACATTTCGGCACTGTCTTTCTCTACAATGGAGGTGATAGAGTTCAAACCGCTATAAAGACGTATCGTTTTCTTGGTGATGTCGATCCGTTTCAAATTGTAATATCCCCCTGACCAGATATCATTCCGGGAATCTTTCATAATGGTCCGGATATATTTATCCGGGCGTATGTTCAGATGTGAGAACAGGGAAGGAGTGAAATATTCGACAGATAAACTTTTTTTGTTGATTTGATACATACCGGAATTGTATCCTCCTGCCCAGATTATGCCGGGGGCTACCTCACATAAAGTGGTAAAAATATGATTTTTATTGTTTGTGGATTCAAATGAACTGAGAAAAGAGTGCCACTGTTTAGTCTTGGAATAGTAGAGACTGATACCGTTAGTGGTGCCAAACCAAAGATCGCCTTCGGAATCTTCTATGACACTGTTTACCTGATCATTAATCAGTGATTGCTTGTTGCCAATGGAGTGTTTTATCCAGTTATAACCAGAATAGCGATTGTTGCGTACGGTAACCCCTATCGGGTAGTTGGCCAGCCAGATGCGGTCTTCTTCGTCTACATAAATATCGTTGATACTATTGCCGTTCATGGCATTGTTTTTATTATAATCGGCTACGATATAAGGGTTGGCCTGATAGGAGTCAATATTCATTTCGAATACCCCTGCACCATCGGTAGCTATCAGCAGTTCTTTGTTATTTAAGGGCTTGATGGCATTGATGCTGATGTCTGTCAGGGTTATCTGAGGCTGGAAACTTTGTTTGGTATTCATGTCATAGACATAAATACCCCGTTGAAAAGTTCCGATAAATAATTTTTTCGTTTTCTGATCGAAATACAATTCATTAATCTGTACTGCGATTTTATCCAATTTATCACAATGGATGAGTGAAAGCGTACCCTGTTTCAATTCTGCATAGTGTATCCCTTTTTCTGTACCTATAAAGAAGTGTGTTTCGTCTATTTGTGCGATATCCGTAATGGTTTCGTCTATTGCATTGGCTATTTCGGTGGTGTCTTGAGATTTTGTATCATACAGATAGATACTCTTTTCACAACACAACCAGATTGTATGACTGTTGTCGATGTAACTGTAGCTGACAGGTGCCGGCATGTCTTTGTTTTCCACAACGGGGAGTTTGTATACCAGTTCAAAGGTGTCGTGGGCTTTATCGTATCGGTATACTTTTCCTTTTTTCCCTATTTCCCATAATACACCTTCCGTGTCGATGTATAGCCAGTTCAGATTCAGTAAAGAGTTGACTTCTTCTTTGCCGTCCATTAGTTTGTATTGTTTGAACTCTTTACCGTTGTAACGGTCTATACCTTCATGAGTGAGAAACCACATATATCCTTTCCGGTCTTTTTGGATAGAATATACCCGCCTGTTGCTCAGCCCATCTTCTACACCTATGTATTTGTAGATTTGCGCTATACAAGAAAATGGAAATAGTAACAAAATAATAAGCCATTTCTTCATGTTAGTAAGACATTTAGAGTTACAAAACTTAGCTTTAAGGGGGGATGATTGTGTTACAAAATTAAGAAGTATTTTCGATATAACAAAATAAATCAGGAAGATAGGATTCTGTTTTATACTTCTACTTGATTAAAGTGTACAAGGTTTTGTATATTGTGTACATTGTGACGGTTACTTCTTTTAACTTTAGGAAAAGAGAATGCCTGCTTGAAACATTATGTAAAAAAAGCTGTCACTTCATATAGTGACAGCTTTTGAAAATGTTATCTTTAGAGGGATAATCTTTAAAGTCGTATTATTTCATTTTATCTTCCACCCATTTGCGTGCATTAACGAATGCTTCGATCCAAGGGGTTACTTGATCGCTATGGATGCGGTCGGCCGGATAGCATGCGTTCTGCCAAGGGAAGATAGCACGTTCCAAGTGTGGCATCATTGCTAAATGACGACCGTCTGCACTGGCTAAAGCCGCTATTGAATAATCCGAACCGTTCGGGTTGCCCGGATATTCGTCATACGAATATTTGGCGACTACATTGTATTTGTCTTCGCCATAAGGCAAAGAGAATTTTCCTTCTCCGTGGGCTACCCAAATACCTAACTTACTGCCACTTAATGAACCGAACATCACACTGCGGTTAGTCGGGATGGTCAGGCTTATGAAAGTGGATTCGAACTTATGAGAGTCGTTGTGAAGCATCTTACCTTGCTTTTTGTGTTCCGGATTGATAAGTCCCAATTCCATCATCAACTGGCAACCATTACAGATACCTAATGACAGGGTGTCTTCACGGGCATAGAATTTGTCGAGCGCTTCCTTGGCTTTCGGATTGAACAGGAAGCCTCCTGCCCATCCTTTGGCAGAGCCCAATACATCCGAGTTGGAGAAACCTCCACAGTAAACAATCATGTTTACATCTTCCAGTGTCTCGCGGCCACTGATAAGGTCGGTCATTGTCACATCTTTCACATCGAAGCCTGCCAAGTAGAGTGAATAAGCCATTTCGCGTTCACCGTTCGTTCCTTTTTCACGGATGATGGCAGCACGGATACCGCTTGGGGTGCGGCGGTCCGGTGTGATGCCGTATTGAGACAGTTTTCCTTTGAAAGTCGGCATGAATGCGAATTCCAGAGGTTGCATCTTGTAATTCTCAAAACGTTTCTTGGCACAGCCGTTCATGGATTGTTTACGGTCGAGCAGGTAAGAGGAAGCATACCATACGTCGCGCATATAGTCGATACCGAATTGGTAAGTAACCCCGTCTTTCGATACCAGAATGTGGCGTTCGTCGGTTGGCTTACCCAATTTGATGAAGCCTATACCGGCATCTTCCAGGATTTTTTTCACCTCTTCTTTATGTTTATCGGCAATTTGGATCACGATACCCGGATTCTCGGCAAAGAGAATTTTTACCATATCGTTTTCTTTCATTTTGTCTAAGTTGATGTCGAGACCGCCTTCCACATTGGCGAAGCACATCTCGAGCAGTGTGGTGATAAGACCTCCTGCCGAAATGTCGTGTCCTGCAAGGATCAGACCCTTTTTCACTAATTCCTGTACAGCTAAGAATGCATCACGGAAATATTCGGCATCTTGTACGCAAGGTACCTCGTCGCCTACTTTACCTAATGACTGTGCAAAGGCAGAGCCGCCTAACTTCAGTGCATCGAAGCTGAAGTCTATATGATAGAGCGTTGTCTTTTCATTGTTTACCAGTACGGGAGAAACTACTTTCTTTACGTCGGAAACTTCGCCGCCGGCAGAAACGATCACGGTTCCCGGAGAGATTACTTTCTCGCCGTCGGGATATTTCTGAGTCATGGACAAAGAGTCTTTTCCTGTAGGTACATTGATTTGCAGAGCACAGCAGAAATCGCTTAATGCCTTTACGGCTGTGTACAGACGGGCATCTTCTCCCTCTTGAGAGCGGCAGGGCCACATCCAGTTGGCCGATAATGAAATGCTGTCCATACCTTCGGCCATAGGTGCCCATACCAGATTGGTCAGTGCTTCACTGACAGAGAGAATGGAACCGGCTGCCGGATCGGCCAATGCCGCTTGCGGGGCATGTCCGATAGAGGTGGCGATACCTTTTTCGCCGCGGTAGTCCAGTGCTACGACACCGCAATCGCTTAGTGGCAACTGTATTTCGCCCTGACATTGCTGACGGGCTACTTTTCCTGTTACGGAACGGTCTACTTTATTTGTCAGCCAGTCTTTACAGGCTACTGCTTCCAACTGTAATACATTGGTGAGGTATTCGTGCAGCTTAGGTTGTTCATACACAGGCATTTCGTAGTGACGTTCTACGGTTTTGTCTATCATGTAAGTTTTTGGAGACGAACCGAACATCTGGTCTACCGCCAAATCGAACGGACGTATGCCGTCAGCTTGTTGGAAAGCAAAGCGATGGTCGCCGGTCGTTTCACCTACTACGTACATCGGAGCACGTTCGCGTTCGGCAATCTTGCGTACATGCTCGATAGCTTCTTCCTTGATGAGAAGCCCCATGCGTTCCTGTGATTCGTTGGCTATGATTTCTTTGGCAGAAAGGGTTTTGTCGCCGATTGGTAATTTGCTCATATCGATCAGGCCGCCGCATTCTTCTACCAATTCCGACAGACAGTTGACGTGGCCGGCCGAACCGTGGTCGTGAATGGACACTACCGGGTTCTCGTCTTCCTCGCAAAGGGCACGTACCACATTGTTGGCACGTTTCTGCATTTCTGCGTTGGCACGCTGTACGGCATTCAGTTCGATACCGCTACTGTAACGGCCTGTATCTACCGAAGATACCGAGCCGCCACCCAGTCCGATACGGTAATTGTCTCCACCGATTACGACTACTTTATTGCCGGCTTCGGGTTGTCCTTTCAAGCAGTCGCGCTGTGTGCCGTAGCCTACACCGCCTGCCAGCATGATTACTTTGTCGTAGCCGTATATTTCATTGTTTTCCTTGTGTTCGAAAGTCAATACCGAACCGCAGATAAGCGGCTGTCCGAACTTGTTTCCGAAGTCACTGGCACCGTTGGAGGCTTTGATCAGGATTTGTTCTGGGGTCTGATACAACCATTTACGTACAGGCAGGATTTCTTCCCATGAGCGGTCTTCATCCGTACGGGGATACGATGTCATGTAAACGGCAGTTCCGGCAATGGGCCATGAACCTTTACCGCCACCCATACGGTCGCGTATTTCACCTCCTGTACCGGTTGATGCGCCGTTGAAAGGCTCTACGGTAGTGGGGAAGTTGTGTGTTTCCGCTTTCAGAGAGATGACACTTTTAATATCTTTGATTTGGAAGAAATCGGGTTTGGAATGGTCGGCCGGTGCAAACTGTTCCACTACCGGGCCTTCTGCAAAGGCAACGTTGTCTTTATAGGCGGAGATTATTTTATTAGGATTTTCCTGTGTGGTCTTTTTTATCATCTGGAAGAGGGAAGATTCCTGTTCCACACCGTCGATGATAAACGTGCCGCCGAAGATTTTGTGACGGCAGTGTTCTGAATTGATTTGTGCAAAACCGAATACTTCCGAATCGGTCAGTTTACGGCCCAAGTCGTTTTCTACCTTTTTCAGATAGTCCATTTCTTCCTTGGAAAGAGCAAGTCCCTCCTTTTCATTGTACGCTTCTAAATCTTCGATATAGATAATCGGTTCCGGTTGGCGGTTAGTGGTGAATACGTTCTGATCCAACCCTTTGTACATGCGCTGCAGCATAGGGTCGTAATCTGCATTTTCGTCTTTTACCGGGAAGTATTCTTCGATGCGGCTGATACCTTCGATACCCATGTTTTGGGTGATCTCTACGGCATTTGTACTCCAAGGGGTAATCATTTCGCGGCGCGGGCCTACGAAACAGCCTTTCAGGTTTTCTTCACTTTCCGCTTTAGCTTCTCCAAAAAGCCAGCAAAGTTTGTCACTATCGTCCGGGGCGAGCGGGTGGTTGCTCTCTACGGCAATCACACTCTTGGAAGGGGTTCTGAAAAAAAGAATCATGTTTTATATTTACGATTTACAATTTACGATTTACGATCAAAGCTTCTTCATGGTGTTGAAGACAGGCTCCTTTCTCTCTTTCTTGCGGTGCAAAGATAAACAAATTCATTGGTATCTGGAAGTTATGCGTGTTTTTTTCATGGAGGGATCAGGTGGAGTTTTCCGACAGTGCCCGGGTGGGATAAGTACGGCACTTTTCCCGATTATCGTATCAACCCTATCGAAAAAACGTTAAGAACCTATGACTGTCTCATAAAAAAGTGCGATATTTGCGACATGAATCAGATAGGAACAATTCTCGATATATTAATAAAGGGCTTTGCTATCGGCGTTATTGTCTCTGCTCCGTTGGGACCGGTCGGAGTCCTGTGTATCCAGCGTACCCTGAACAAAGGACGTTGGTATGGCTTTGTGACAGGTTTGGGAGCTTCTTTGAGCGATATTGCCTATGCGCTTCTTACCGGATACGGGATGAGTTTTATTTTTGATTATATCGATAAAAATATTTTCTATTTGCAACTGTTGGGAAGCATTATGTTGCTTGTCTTCGGAATTTATACGTTTCGCAGTAATCCGGTCAAGTCCATTCGTCCGGCATCCACTAATAAAGGCTCTTATTTCCATAATTTTGTTACGGCATTTGCCGTCACACTTTCCAATCCTCTTATAATCTTTCTCTTTATCGGTCTTTTTGCCCGTTTTGCTTTCCTGCAGCCCGGGGTTTTGCTTTTCGAAACCATTACCGGTTATCTGGCGATCGCTATCGGTGCATTGGTCTGGTGGTTCGGAATCACTTTTTTTGTTAATAAAGTGCGCAAGAAATTCAATCTGCGGGGTATCTGGATATTGAACCGCATCATAGGCAGTATTGTTATGCTGGTATCGGCAGTAGGGTTAGTGTACACGCTGCTCGGAGAATCGATTTATTGATAATAAAGGAAAATTGAAGAAATGAAGATAGCAGGACAGTTGAAAGAAAAGAATATTGCCGAATACCTTATATATATGTGGCAGGTAGAGGATATGATCCGTGCCAATGGTTGTGATATCGACCGGGTAGAGCAGACGATCATTTCCCGTTATCCGGAAGAAGAGCGTCCGGCCTTACGCGAATGGTACGGTAATCTTATCGGGATGATGCGCGAAGAGGACGTGCGTGAGAAAGGACACTTGCAGATCAATCGGAACGTTATTATCAATCTGACGGATTTACATAATGCTTTGCTTGCATCGCCGAAGTTCCCATTCTATAATGCCGCTTATTTTAAGGCGCTTCCTTTCATAGTGGAATTGCGCAGTAAAAACGGCCGGAAGGAAGAACCCGAACTGGAGACTTGCTTTGAAGCATTGTACGGCGTGATGTTGCTTCGTTTGCAAAAGAAGGAGATCAGCCCCGAAACGACAAAGGCGATAGAGGCTATCAGCGGTTTCCTGTCATTGTTGGCCAATTACTATGACAAGGATAAAAAAGGAGAATTGAAATTAGAAGATTAATATATGAGAATATTAGTAACCGGAGCCAATGGACAACTTGGCAACGAGATGCAGGTGCTTGCCAAAGAGAATCCGCAGCACATTTATTTTTTTACCGATGTCCGGGAACTGGATATTTGCGACGAACAGGCCGTACGTGCATTTGTTACGGAAAATGAAATCGACGTGATCGTGAATTGTGCCGCATATACGGCAGTAGACAATGCAGAGGATAACCGTGAATTGTGTGATAAGCTGAATCATGTGGCTCCGGGATATCTGGCGCGTGCCGCGCAAAGCCGTGGTGCCGCCATTATACAGGTTTCTACGGATTACGTTTTCGATGGAACAGCTCACATCCCTTACAATGAAGACGAACCTACTTGTCCGGCTTCCGTATATGGTTTCACCAAGTTGGCGGGAGAGCAGGCTGTTGCCGAAGGATGCGAGAAGGCGGTTATAATCCGTACAGCATGGCTTTATTCCATCTATGGAAATAATTTCGTAAAGACCATGATGCGCCTGGGACGTGAGCGTGACAATCTTGGGGTTGTTTTCGACCAAGTGGGAACGCCGACTTATGCCAACGATCTGGCATCTGCCATTTATGCTATTATAAATAAAGGTGTAGTGCCCGGAATTTATCATTTCAGCGATGAAGGTGTCTGTTCATGGTATGATTTTACGAAGGCAATTCATCGTCTGGCGGGTATTGTCACTTGCAAAGTACGTCCGCTTCATACGGCGGATTATCCGGCAAAAGCTCCCCGTCCGGCCTATTCCGTATTGGATAAGACAAAGATTAAAACCACTTTCGATATTGAAATCCCGCATTGGGAAGAGAGCCTTGCGCGTTGCGTGGCACTATTGAATGACTAATTTACAATATGGCAGAAAATACAGAAATACAGAGAAGGCGGACATTCGCTATTATTGCGCACCCGGATGCCGGTAAGACATCTTTGACAGAAAAGTTATTGCTTTTTGGTGGACAGATACAGGTGGCCGGTGCGGTGAAAAGTAATAAAATCAAAAAGACGGCAACCTCGGACTGGATGGAGATCGAGAAACAGCGTGGTATTTCGGTAACCACCTCCGTGATGGAGTTTGACTACCGTGATTATAAGATTAACATCCTCGATACCCCGGGTCACCAAGACTTTGCCGAAGATACTTATCGCACACTGACTGCCGTAGACAGTGTTATCATTGTGGTGGACGGTGCCAAAGGTGTGGAGACGCAAACGCGTAAGTTGATGGAGGTATGCCGCATGCGTAATACGCCTGTTATCATCTTCGTCAATAAAATGGACCGAGAGGGAAAAGATCCGTTCGATCTGCTCGATGAGCTGGAAGAAGAACTGATGATTCAGGTACGTCCGCTTTCTTGGCCGATAGAGCAGGGACCGCGTTTTAAAGGCGTATATAATATATATGAGAATAAGTTAGATCTTTATCAACCCTCGAAACAGGTGGTGACGGAGAAAGTGGAAGTCGATATCAACAGCGATGAACTGGACAAGCAGATTGGTGAAACACTGGCAGATAAACTACGTGGTGATCTGGAATTGATTGAAGGTGTTTATCCTGAATTCGATAACGAGACTTATCTGGCAGGAGAATGCGCTCCTGTGTTTTTCGGTTCGGCATTGAATAACTTCGGTGTTCAGGAACTTTTGAACTGTTTCGTAGAGATTGCTCCGAGTCCCCGTCCTGTGCAGGCCGAGGAGCGTGAGGTGGAACCGGATGAACCGAAGTTTACCGGATTCGTTTTTAAGATTACGGCCAATATCGATCCGAATCACCGTTCGTGTATCGCTTTCTGTAAAATCTGTTCGGGTAAGTTTACGCGTAATGCACCCTATTTGCACGTGCGTCATGGCAAGACGATGCGTTTTTCATCGCCTACCCAGTTTATGGCGCAGCGCAAAACGACAATTGATGAAGCGTATGCCGGTGATATTATCGGTCTGCCGGATAACGGAACTTTCAAAATCGGTGATACGCTGACAGAGGGCGAGCAATTGCATTTCCGTGGATTACCCAGTTTCTCTCCGGAGATGTTCAAATACATAGAGAATGCCGATCCGATGAAACAGAAACAACTTGCCAAAGGTATCGATCAGTTGATGGACGAGGGTGTGGCACAGTTGTTCGTCAATCAGTTCAACGGTCGCAAAATCGTCGGTACGGTGGGGCAACTCCAGTTTGAGGTAATCCAATATCGTCTGCTCAATGAATATAACGCTTCGTGCCGTTGGGAACCGCTAAGCCTTTATAAAGCCTGCTGGATTGAAAGTGATGATCCCGAAGAACTGGAAGCTTTCAAGAAGCGCAAATATCAATACATGGCAAAAGACCGTGAAGGGCGCGATGTGTTCCTTGCCGACTCCAATTATGTATTGCAAATGGCACAAATAGATTTTAAGAACATCAAATTCCATTTCACGAGCGAGTTTTAATAATGTGCCAATAGGAGAATATGCCAATGTGCCAATTAGCTGCGCTGTTATAGCGAATGCTGATTGGCACATTGGTATATTATCCCATTATCTCATTAACGCATTCTTTTTATTGGCATATTGTCACATTGGCACATTGTCCTATTGGCACATTATTTCTAATTGCGATTTAGCTTTTTTTATTCTTTTCCTCCTTTATTTTTTCTTCTTTTATTGGTAATTTCGAACGATTTTTTGAAAAATCGATCAAACAACTAATAATTTATTATATGGAAAACTTAGAAACAGCGTTTTTGCTGATGGTAGTCGGTATGGCTACTGTGTTCGTAATTTTACTTATCGTCATTTATCTGGGTAAACTATTGATTTCGTTGGTCAACAAATATGCTCCGGAAGAAGTCGTACCTGCCAAACAGGCTTCCCGCGTTCCTGCGGCTATTCCCGGTAATATCTTAGCTGCCATTACTGCCGCCGTCAATGTAGTAACCCAAGGCAAGGGTAAAGTATCGAAAGTAGAAAAATTGTAAAACACAACTAATTAGGAATATGAAAAAAGAAATCAAATTCAGCTTGGTTTTCAGAGACATGTGGCAGAGTGCCGGAAAGTATGTACCCCGTGTAGACCAGCTCGTTAAAGTAGCTCCTGCTATTATCGAAATGGGATGTTTTGCCCGTGTTGAAACCAATGGCGGTGGTTTTGAACAAGTAAATCTTTTATTTGGTGAAAATCCCAACCGTGCTGTCCGTGACTGGACAAAACCTTTCCACGAAGCCGGTATACAAACTCATATGCTCGATCGTGCTCTCAACGGACTTCGCATGAGTCCTGTTCCTGCCGATGTGCGTAAACTCTTCTATAAGGTAAAGAAAGCTCAGGGTACTGACATCACACGTACTTTCTGCGGATTGAATGATGTCCGTAACATTGCTCCCTCTATTACCTACGCCCACGATGCCGGTATGATTTCGCAATGCTCGCTCTGCATTACCCATTCCCCCATTCACACGGTGGAGTATTACACCAACATGGCTTTGGAATTAATCAAATTGGGAGCCGATGAAATTTGTATCAAGGATATGGCAGGCATCGGCCGTCCCGTTTCTTTGGGTAGAATAGTAGCCAATATCAAGGCTGCGCATCCCGAAATCCCCATTCAGTATCATAGCCATGCCGGGCCCGGTTTCAATATGGCAAGCATTCTCGAAGTCTGTGAAGCCGGATGCGACTATATCGACGTAGGGATGGAACCCCTCTCGTGGGGAACCGGACATGCCGATCTGCTCAGTGTGCAGGCCATGCTGAAAGATGCAGGATTCCAGGTGCCGGAGATCAATATGGAGGCTTACATGAAAGTACGTGCTTTGGTGCAGGAATTTATGGACGATTTTCTCGGTCTCTACATCAGTCCGAAGAACCGCCTGATGAATTCTCTACTGATTGCTCCCGGGCTCCCGGGTGGTATGATGGGCAGCCTTATGGCCGATTTGGAAACTAATTTAGAGTCTATCAACAAATACAAAGCGAAACACAATCTGCCCTTTATGACGCAGGATCAACTGCTTATCAAACTGTTCAACGAAGTGGCTTATGTATGGCCCCGTGTGGGCTATCCTCCTTTGGTGACGCCGTTCAGCCAATACGTCAAGAATCTGGCTATGATGAACGTGATCGCTATGGAGAAAGGTAAAGACCGTTGGGGAATGATTGCCGATGATATCTGGGATATGATTTTGGGTAAAGCAGGACGTCTGCCGGGGCAATTGGCTCCCGAAATTATCGAGAAAGCCGAACGCGAAGGCCGTAAGTTCTTCGATGGCAATCCGCAGGATAACTATCCCGATGCGCTCGATAAATATCGTAAATTGATGAAAGAGCAGAAGTGGGAGACAGGGCAGGACGATGAGGAACTCTTTGAATATGCCATGCATCCTGCACAATACGAGGCTTATAAAAGTGGCAAAGCGAAAGAAGACTTCCTGGAAGATGTTGCCAAGCGTCGTACCGAACGGGATAAATCTCCGTTGGAAGACGCCAAACCGAAAACTCTCACCGTACAAGTAGACGGACAAGCTTATCGTGTTACGGTGGCTTACGGTGATGCCGAACTCCCTGTTGCGCCGGCAGCCACTGCTCCGGCAGGAGAGGGCAAAGATGTACTTTCTCCATTGGAAGGAAAATTCTTCTTGGTGAAAAATGCACAGGAGACGGCTTTGAAAGTAGGTGATGCGGTGAAAGAGGGTGATGTACTCTGCTATGTGGAAGCCATGAAGACCTACAATGCTATCCGTACGGAATTCGGTGGCACGGTGACAGCTATTTGTGTCAATCCGGGAGATACTGTTTCTGAAGATGATGTATTAATGAAGATAGGATAATGAACGAGATATTTGAGAACTTATATGAGATGACTGCGTTCAGCAATATCATTGCCGAACCGCAGTTTCTGATAATGTACGCCATCGCTTTCGTTCTGCTCTATCTGGGCATTAAGAAACAGTATGAACCATTGTTATTGGTGCCCATCGCTTTCGGTGTGTTGCTTGCCAACTTTCCGGGCGGTGATATGGGAGTGATCCAAGCGGACGAAAACGGTATGGTGATGGTGAACGGTGTGATGAAGAGCATTTGGGAAATGCCCTTACACGACATTGCCCATGAATTGGGATTGATGAACTTCATCTATTATATGTTGATAAAGACCGGCTTTCTGCCGCCGATTATTTTTATGGGTGTAGGTGCATTGACCGATTTCGGTCCGATGTTGCGCAATCTGCATCTCTCTATATTCGGAGCAGCCGCTCAGTTGGGCATCTTTACAGTGCTGTTAGTGGCTATCCTGATGGGATTTACTCCCAAAGAAGCCGCTTCATTAGGTATTATCGGTGGTGCTGACGGTCCTACGGCTATCTTTACCACTATTAAGTTAGCTCCGCATCTGTTGGGGCCGATTGCTATTGCTGCATATTCTTATATGGCTTTGGTACCGGTAATTATTCCGATGGTAGTCCGTCTGCTTTGCAGTAAGAAAGAGTTGAGCATCAATATGAAGGAGGAGGAGAAGAAGTATCCTTCGAAGACTGAGATCAAGAATCTGCGCGTTTTGAAGATTGTTTTCCCGATTGTGGTGACTACGGTTGTTGCCCTTTTTGTGCCGAGTGCCGTGCCTTTGATCGGTATGTTGATGTTCGGTAATCTGGTGAAAGAGATCGGTAGCAATACGTTCCGTCTGTTTGATGCCGCTTCTAATAGCATCATGAATGCAGCTACCATTTTCCTCGGGCTCTCGGTAGGTGCAACCATGACTACGGAGGCTTTCTTGAATTGGACAACAATCGGTATCGTAGTGGGCGGCTTCCTTGCTTTTGCATTAAGTATTGCCGGAGGTATTCTTTTTGTGAAGCTGTTCAACCTCTTCTCCAAGAAAAAGATCAATCCGCTGATCGGTGCTACCGGACTGAGTGCCGTACCTATGGCCAGCCGTGTGGCAAATGAAATAGCTTTGAAGTACGATTCGAAAAATCATGTGTTGCAGTATTGCATGGCAAGTAATATTTCCGGGGTTATCGGCTCGGCCGTGGCTGCGGGAGTGCTGATTTCGTTCTTGGCGTAAATATTTTTAATATTACCCTTGTTTTATAAGAAAAGTTATCCGGAATATATGAGGATTTCATGAGTCGTTGAAATTGTTCTCTTATATTCCGGATTTCTACTGTATTTTGTTTATTATGGGTGCTTTTATTCTATATTTAAAAAAGACTTTTCTTTAATTTATCAAAGCATTACTTTATAACTAATACATTCAGTCGCATTGTTACCTTTCAGAATATACAAGCCGCTGGGAATATTTGGTTTGATAGAAAAGTTTTTGTTTGTGCTTTGAAAAGTACTTACGGCTTTTCCACTTTCATCATATAAGACAAACTGATACCCTTCGTATCCATATATTATAATTTGATTATCTTTACTGTAAACGGCTTTTGGTGTTTCTATATCGTTGATTCCGGTACCTTTGGATACAGTTATGTGGATTGGTTGCTCTGTAATTACACCATTAGATTCGACAGCTAATGTTATAGTAGTTTCTCCAGCAGATTTAGGAGTAATTACCAATAAGTTGTTTTCTAAAGTTGCTGTGGCTATTGTTTCATTGCCTATGTTTTTCAACGTTTTGGTAATGTTATATGCCAAGTTGTCTTTATCTGTAATTTTTCCTGCTAAATTTATTTTTTGGGTTCCATCATTAATCTTTAGTGATAATGATTCTTCCAAATTATTTATTTCTGGTGCATATTTATCAGGGAAGATCGGTATTGCTTGGAACCAATAATATTGTTTCAATTTGAGTGTCTTTTTCAATTCTCCACTGGTACCATTTACGATATGTATCCAGTTGTGTTCATAGTTAGTGCTACCTCCGCTTTGAGTTGTCATTATCAATAATTCGTCAGTACGATCATCATACCGAAGGGTTCCATAAGTTGTTTGTTTCGTCTCGGGTGCCGATCCTTCAAGTTCTGAGATTGTAAATAAGGGCTTAAGATTATTAATTTCAGTTCCTATTTCGTAACAATAATAGTTTGAGCCTCCTTCCATTATGTTACTTCCACCATTCCAGTAGAGATTGTTTTTTGTACGACTTGCACAGAATGGGGTCGGTCTCCATGCACCCCATGAACAAGTGATTTCTGCACCTTGAGGAAGATTTAATGTTTCTTCAATTTCTAATGTTTCTGGATTTAAACAGTCCAGGGTTGTACTGGATGCTAACCAAACATTTCCGTCGAAGCTCTGTGTGATACCTTGTATGTTTACATTTTCAATACATTTTATAAGTTGGTCAGTTTCTGTATCGATGATATTTGTTCCCTTGTCTTGCTGGATTGCAAACACATATTTTCCAGCTTTTATCATGTCTCCTATTTGTCCATTATATAAGTCAATACCTTGAGTTCCCTCGATAATGTTCCCGACTTTCATGTTTTTGACATCAAAAACGACAACTCCTTTTGTTGTGCCAAGATATATTTTATTAGGATTTACGCCAACAATCGAACGGCCATCGCCTCCACCTATCGTTTCGAATCCTTTTATTTTTTTCAAAGTTTTGGCATCCATTATTACTAAACGTCCACCACCGGGATTAGGATCGCCTGCATCTTCTTCTTGTTTGGATGTAACATATAGATTACCTCCATAAACAATTCCGTAACATGACGTTGCACCGAAAGCTTCTCCTTTGTTTTCTCGTTCATAAACACGATACATTAATTCTTGATCTTTTGTAAGAAAATTCATATCTCCGTTTTCGTGTCCATACCAAGCTTCGTTCAGAATAAATGTTCCATCCTGGTATCCGTCATAAGGGGTACGATCTAAGTCTTTGACTATTAATCGGACTGTAACAGATACTCCACTATTGTCTTGGGCAGTAGCGGTGAGGGTCGTTTCACCTATTTTGTGTGCTACGATATTGTCTTGATAAAAACTAGCTATCTCGTTGTCCTTAATGGTATATTTTACCTTTTTTACAGTTGCATTCTCTGGTAAAATGATTGGAGTGGGACGGTATATGTCTTTATATTCTATTTCGATTTTTCCATCGGTTCCTAATTGAATTTCAGTTACAGGATGGTTGTTGGTAACGTTGACTGTATAGGATGCAATTATGGCATTTTCTCCTGTTGGATACAGACTTTTGGCTGTTATAGTGGCTTGTCCTTCTGTCTCTTTTGTAGTTACTGTACCGGTTTTGGTTACTTGTACTATTTCAGAATTGCTACTTTCATAAGAAATCTGAGTAAATGTGGCATCTTGAGGAGAGATGATTAATTGGTTTACTATATTTTCTCGTATACCGGCCGTGATCATTTCTTTTTCGAAACGGAGATCGGTAATTGTTTTTTTCGGTGCTCCTACCGTTACGCAACATAAATTGGATTCATATTTTATCCAAGTATTTTTATCTATAATAACAGCTTTAATGTAAGTAATGCCTATTCCTCCTGCAAAGACCAATGTACCTTTTTTCCCGTCTGATCCTTTACTTACTTGAGTCAAAATAGTTTTGGAGGTATCTGTATTACCATTTTTATCGCATATATACCAACTGAGGTTATACCCTTTAGGCATATCAGTCTCTCCTGATATGATAGCAGTAATTGTCGGTGGTTCATCACTGAGAATAGTATTTAATGTCTCAGGTAAAGTGACGCTGATTGTTGTTGGCTCATTTGAGGTAAATTGGCCGCTAACGGATGTTTCTTCTGTTATTATTTGTCGTTCTGAAAGAACTCCTCCTTGTATGGTTGCGCAGACAGTAATGGCTAAAAATAGAAATAATATATTTTTCATAAATAACAAATTAATTATTGATTTAGTAAATGTAAGTCATTGATTCCCATTACTTCGGTAGATGTTTCTCCTAACCATCCGCAGTATTGATTGACTCCTGTATATATTTTTATAAAATCCACACCAGGCAGGTGTACTGGATTTCCCTGTTTGTCCACAGCCCATTCTATTTTGAAATTTGATGTATCTTCTTTGTTGAGTCCATTGTCGGCATATCCCCAAGGGTAAGCATATAATACCCAATATTTACCGATTCCGCTTTCATCTTTGGCGTTTTGGGGAAGAAGAGTACCTTCGAATTCCATTTCAGCATCTTCTATCCATAGAGGGTAGTATTCTTGTTTGTGATATCTATTTTTATAAATATATCCTCCTTGCTGCTGGTTGTCTGTCCATAAAATATATTCGGCATCTATATTCCAGAATTGTTCGTCTTCCGGTGCTTCAACAGGTTCGTGACCTTCGTCTGGACGATAATAAGTTATTTTGTAATTTTTGATGGTTTCCTCTTTGTTATATTCGCTTCCTGCCAGTTCATACCATTCGTCATCATCGGCAATACCGTTTTTATTTCGGTCGTAAGCTACCATAACAATTCCTGGTTCACAACTTCCACCTTCTTCGGGAGCATTTGGATTCGGATTGGAATTTGCATAAAAGGCATTTCCCAGAACTTTAAAATCATATTTTCCGGGCACATTTACAATAGTATGATCAAAACCACAGATTACGTAACCGCCATATCCTCCTAAACTTATTAATATTCGTGTGTTATAACCGATTGACTCGAGTGCTTTTCGGTTCATTGTGCTTTGTGTGTCGCCTATTTCATATTTAGGAAGCTCGTTTATGAATTGCCCAGGTGCAGGCTTATATTCTGGCACAGAAGTTATGTAAGGAGAGTAGGTGGTTTCTTCTTGGTTTACAGTAATGGGAAAGTTTAATGTACTGGCTTTTTGCTCTTCATTAATTACTTTTAGAGTAATCGAATATTTTCCGGGATCCAAAGCTATAAACTCTAACTCTTCTTGTGTAGAAATAACAGAATCACCTATACTCCATTGCATGTTGTATTGGTTATTTCCGGATATAGAAGGGAGGATGGAAAGTACTTTACAGCGCGGAGTTTGAAACCCTCCTTCTGGTATGTTGATTGTAATATTCCCATCATCAGTGGTTACTGTGCTGGGTAATTCGGGATCTTCGGAACAGGAAGTTGTACCGATATAGAAAAAAATACTTACTAATAGGCCGGCAGTTAACCGGTGAACTTGATAATGAATCATATAGGTAAGGTTTTTATAATTATATTTTTTATTTATATTTTTTATTTGTGGACAAAAACAAAGTGAGCCGGTATATCTCCTGTAGTAACTGACCATTTCTTTTTTCCTTCTGGAGTAAAGCAATAGAGTGTACCGGGGGATACATAGTCTTTAGCATCTGTTATATAGAACTCTTTTGTTTCCGGATGAACGGCGATGCCGTAAGGCATTTTAATTTGTTTTTCTGTACCATCGGTGATGAGATTGTTGGTGATGATCTCTCTGGTTCGCGTGTCTATCAATGCATAATTGATTTTCCATTCTTCTTCATTAATATAACTGTATTCTGTGCTGTATAGATAGAGATAGTCATCGTCTATGTACAATTCAGAAGCAGCAATATTTAGTGTATCTATTACTTCATCTGTTCGGCTGTCTATGACATATAGATTAGAAGGAACAGTATAATAGTCACCTCGTGAACTGACGTAGAGATTTCCGTAATGATCAGCTTTCAATCTATGTAAGTTGATGGCTACATCTATCTTTTTGGTTTCAGTAAATGTGTTCAGATCGATGACGGAAACAGTACGGTCATAATTGGGTACGCGATATCCTCCGGAATTAGCTACATATAATCTGTTTTCAACAATGACCATCTCTTCCGGTTGATAACCTACTAAGCAAGTTGCTACCACTTGGAGGGTAGTAGTATCTACTTTGGCTACATATCCTAAACGTGCATTTGGGTCTATTTGCACGGGACCGGCATATGAACTGACATAAGCATAGCCCTCATGAAAGGTAATATAACGGCAGTTAGGAATATCAATCGTTCCTAAATGACGGGCATCTTTTTTGTTCATCACTTCGATAAAATGAGAACAGTTGATAACAGCATACAATTTTTCACCATAGATTTGTATATCATTACCTACATCGCCTAATTCCAAGACAACGGAAGGATTGGTTTCTGCATATATATTTTTGTGATAGTAGCCTGTTGCATAGTCCATATAATCTAATGTACATTTATTACTTCCCATGTTTCCTTCGTTTAGCAAATAGAAACCTGTAATAGACTTTATATCCATAGGAGCTTGTACCTGCGTGCCGGTAGATCGTACAAGTACCTCATCTTCCCCCCGACAGGAACATATCAGAAAACAACTTATGGATAATAATAGAATGAATGATAATTTTTTCATGCTAATAATTATATTTGGATGGTAAGAATGAATTTATAGTTGGTACCTGGCATTGGATAGCATTTCACCACTTCAAACTGTTGGTTGAAAAGGTTGTTGACTTCTGCTGTCAATCGGTAGAGAGTATTTCGAATACGAAAACTTCGAGAGAGTGAAATGTCGTTCGTATACCATTCTGGGGCATAATTTTCTGGAATGTTGGCTCGTTGGTCATATCGTTCACCGGTATAAATGAAACTATAATTGACATCCCAGTTTTGCCAACTGGCATTAATAATCAATGAGCCACTGTGCCAGGGGATGTATGGTATTTGATCTCCGTAATATTCTTCTTTGGGATTGGTGAAATCTTGTGCCTTTTGATAAGTATAGGTGAGACGGGTATCAATAGAAAATTGTTTAGGTAATTCCCAGTTAGTTTGTATGGCTATATCTAATCCTCGTATTTCTACCATACCGAGATTCATCATTGTCCAGCGGAACTGATTGGAAGTGGGGACAGCTACTATTTTATTTTTCACTTCATTATAGTAAACATCTGCTTGTAGTTCGATGTTTTTTAACCATTTGTTTTGAAGAATAGGTGCATAAGTAAACCCTAAATTATACTGATTAGTGAATTCGGGTTTTAGTTTTATATTACCAATAAATGTATAATACAAATCGTTTAGGGTTGGCATGCGAAAGATGTTCTTGTAAAAACCTCGTAAATGGAAATTTGTTTTACGTATAGGTTTCCAGGAGGCCACAACGGTGGGAGTGATCTGCTTTTTATTTTCCATAGACATTGTGTCTGTACGAACATGATCGGATACAAATGTACCCAATACACTGGCCTGTAACTTGAACTGTTCGAAGTTCAGAGCACTTGCTATGGAAACAAGTGTGGTGTGACGATTCGGGTAAGGAAATTTGTACAGGTCAGCATCTAGTTTATTCCATTGATAGTCTAATGCAATGGATGCACTCCAATATTTATTGAAAGAGTATAAGTTGGCAACAGAAAGATAAATTTCTTGTTGTCGGTAATGGTTTTCTACGTACATCAAGCTGGCATCTTTATTCGGATCGGCCAGATAATGTAAATAATCATAGGCATATTTCCCATTGACTAATAGTCCGTATTTATCTGAGAAATGTTTTTTAAAAGATGATTGAATAAATAGGTTGGTATCCCATTGGCGGTCTTCATGAAACAGTTTATTCCGGACCATAGCTCCGGGAAGTCCTCTTTCTGAATGATAAAAATAGGCTTTTCCTTTCCATTCACCTTTGTTGATTTTTCCATATAAGCCACTTTCCACCCGGATGGAGTTAACATCTCCATTTTTACGTACTGCGGTTGTATCGTATCCTCCGGTTGTTTTATAGCGATATTTATAACGCCCGGTGGTATACATGTATTCGGAACTTAAAGATGCAGAAAGGCGTTCGTTTAATTTTTGCTCCCAAAGTACGGAAGGATTGATAACTCCGAAGGAACCGGTCTTAAAATTTCCTCGAATATTATATTGTTTGTTTCCATTGAATCTTGGTATACGACTTTGCAAATAAACGGTACCTGCTGATCCGAAATCTTTAGCAGACTGGAATATGGCACTGCGTTGTCCGTTGTATAGGGAAACTGCCTCCATATTGTCAAGAGAAAAACGACCGAGGTCAATTTGCCCATTCTGGGCGTTTCCCAGTTCAATGCCATCGTAAAATATACCAACATGGTTCGTTCCCATACTTCGTATGTTAACGGTTTTTAGTCCACCTATTCCTCCAAAGTCTTTAATTTGCACTCCAGAAAAATAACGTATGGCATCTGCAACAGAATGTACTGATAGTTTTTCCAATTGTTTTCCTTCCATGATTTGTACAGGAATAATTTCTTTAGACGATACTTTAGATGAAGTAATAGTAACTTCATCTATATGATAAATGCGCAACGTATCTATTTTATTTTGTTGCGCATGTAATAATGCATTCAGTGTCAGGAATATTCCTGTGAACCACTTAGCTTTGATTCCCATGCGTTAATTTGTTTGATAATGGTTTATACCTTTAATTATCAAATTGTTTAAGTTATTAGATATATATGAAATAAAGAAGCTGATACTTGTTGTTAAAGTATAGCATTTCCACTTCATAGCTCGTCCTCGAAAGCTATTGAACATATTGCATGGCAGGTCTTCTGACTTGTTTCTATAGTAAACGCCTTCCCAATCGACTCTTGGTCTTTCAGTGGCATGAAGTATGTATTTACTACATTTTAATGAAACACACAGCAACGGGACTGTTCAGGATTCCCACCTGATTCCCTTTTAATTATTATTTCCGTATGCTTGGAAAAAATAAACCAATGCATGGCAAATTTATGAATTTATTAAGAAATAGAGATGTATTATGGAAATTTTATTTTTTTGTTTCATTATCTATTAAAAATTCAATAAGTTATAAATATTATTTGGAAAATCTATTTGTAAAAAATCTTTGTTCTAAGAAGTGATAACTTCGAAGAACAAAGATTTTAGATTTTATTTAAAATTTACTTGGTATCTTATATAATAAACTGCTCGTTATTGGTTAACCGAAGACCTTATATATATTTTGGATACCTCAACTGTACCGTCCTCATAGGTGATTTTGATAATATTAAAGCCTGGTATGGGTTGTGGTAAAGCTGTGCCATTTATTGTATAATACTCTTTTGTATGAACTATTTTTTCAGATGACTGATTTTCTATGCCGACACCACCATTTATTACATTGAATGTAATATTCAATACAGATTCGGAAGTCGTTAATACCAGTGTGTATTTACCGGCAGACAATCTTTCTCCTTCTCTGTTCAGAGTCAGAACATTATCTGCATATGATGCAGTCAGTACCTGATCATTCACCACTTCGTCCTCAAACTTTAATGTAGCAGAGATATTGTCTTCCTCTACGATATTACGGTTGAATGTAATAGTGAAAGTTTTTGTATCCTTGTCAATATTTGCTTCTTCTCCATTCCCGAAGTCCATAGACGGTGTAGTTGATACTATTTCCAGTTCAGGTAACCATGGTTCTACATTGAATGTAATATTCAATACAGATTCGGAAGTCGTTAATACCAGTGTGTATTTACCGGCAGACAATCTTTCTCCTTCTCTGTTCAGAGTCAGAACATTATCTGCATATGATGCAGTCAGTACCTGATCATTCACCACTTCGTCCTCAAACTTTAATGTAGCAGAGATATTGTCTTCCTCTACGATATTACGGTTGAATGTAATAGTGAAAGTTTTTGTATCCTTGTCAATATTTGCTTCTTCTCCATTCCCGAAGTCCATAGACGGTGTAGTTGATACTATTTCAAGGCTGGAGAGCCATGGGGAGATGATAAAGTTCTTCCAATAGTTAGCTTCTTTATAAGCATTGACAGATGTTTCTGGAACAAAAATTATACAGGTTTCCGGTACATTGGTAAATGTGTTACTACTCGCTGTCGGCACAGATTCAGATTTGATATAGATGCATTCTAAGGCGGAACAACCATTGAATGTATAGGTTGCAAGGGATGTAATTATACCATTTGCTACTACTTTCTTCAATTGAGAATTGTTACGGAATAAACTGCTTTCAAGTTTAGTGATACCGCTTCCTAAAGTTACTTCTTCCAGAGAGGAACAATTATAGAAAGCGGAACCTCCTAAAGATGTAATGTTGTCGGAAAGAACAGCAGATGTTAATCCCTTACAGCCATAAAATGCATTTGCACCAATAGTAGTAATTGCATTTGTGATGGGGAGTATCTTTAGTCCTTGACAATTATAGAATGCATAACTACCTATACTCGTGATTTTTTCTGAAAGCTCGACTTTTTCCAGATTAGAGCATCCATAAAATGTATAGTTGGATAATGTAGTTATTCCTGAACCTATCTTTGCATGAGTTATTCCGGTACAGTTTTGGAATACATAGGTTCCTAATGATGTAATTTGGTCAGGTACTTCTATTGATGTTAGTTTGGTACACCCTTTAAATGCATAATTATTAATTTGAGTGATATTAGCGGTTAAAGGAAGTGCAGCTAAAGATGTACAATTTTGGAATGCATATTGTCCAATTGATGTAATGTTCTCAGATAACACAATTGTTGCTAATTTGGAGCAATTATTGAAAGTATAATTAGGAACACTGAAAACTCCGGTACCAAGTGTTGCGGATAAAAGTTCCGTGCAGCCGTCGAAAATGCTGGTGCCCATATCGGTTACACTATTGGGTACTGTTACTGATGTAATAGCTTTGCAGCTTTTGAATGCTCCGTTTCCCAATGTTGTAATGTTTTCGTTTAAGGGGATGTCTTTCAATATAGAACATGAAGCGAAAGCGCTTGCTCCTATTTCTGTTACTGAAGGACATTCGATATTACTTAGCGATGAACATGAATTGAAAGTATAATCTTCAATTTTAGTAATACCAGTACCGAGAACTACTGAACTTAAATTTTTGCAGTTGCTGAATGCATAACTTCCTAAACTGGTAACACTATTAGGAATATTCAGACTTTCTACCGAAACTCCATAAAATGCCCGGCTACCGATTGTTTGTAGACCGTTATTAAATTCGATACTATTTAACGGACAACCATAGAAAGCCCAATCGCCAATAATTTTGGTTGTAGAGGGTAGGGTGAGCGAGGGTAATTGTGTATTTGAGAATGCCCGTTCACCGATTGTTTCAAGAGATGTACCGAATGTTACAGTCGTTAGTTTTTTGCAATCTCCAAAAGCGTAATTTCCGATGGACACAAGTCCGTTTCCGAATGAAACGGATGTTAGAGCTTCGCATTTGTTGAACGCATAGTTACCGAGAGTAGTTACTTTATCAGGTATTGTCAGTGTATTTATTTTGGTACATCCTTCAAATGCATAGTTCCCAATAGTCATTGATGATAATTCCAATGTGGATTGGTTTAATTTTTCTTCCTCAAAAGTAATGGAAGAAAGCTCAGTACAACCTGAGAATGCATAGTTTCCGATAGAAGTAAGATTATTAGGGAAAGTTATCGATGTTAATGCTGTACAGCCGTTGAATGCTACGTCTCCGATAGAGTTGATATGACCTAATTCTACATTGATTAATGATGAACATCCGTTGAATGAACGAACCCCTATCTTTTGAAGTGAGGATGGCAATATGATATTTTTTAGTGTACTACATCCAAGGAAAGTAGAATCGCCTAACTCTGTTATTGAGTTTCCTAAAATAACAGAAGATAGTTTTTCGCAATTCTTAAATGTTGAAGAACCGATGGTTTCTACATTGTCAGGGAGAATGATGTCTGTTAATGCTATACAATTTTCAAAAGCTGCTCGTCCGATACTTTTTAATTTATCATTTACAGTAATGGATGTAAGGGCAGAACATCCACTAAAGGTTTCATCTCCGATTTGTTCTACTTCGTTAGGCAATATAATTGATGATAATGCTGTGCAACCGCTGAAAGCTTTTTCTCCTAAAGTAGTCAGATTGTCCGGAAGGATTATAGAAGTTAATTTGTTGCATCCTTTAAAAGCCATATTATCAATGCCTATGATGGAGTAATCACTACCATTAAGTTTGATCGTAGAAGGAATTGTCAGTAATCCGGAATAGGTTATATATGAATCATCATAGGTGACTATTGCGGTATTAGGTTCGCTTCCAGGAATAGCAGTTATGTTTTTATTTCCTACAGTCAAAGTTACGGTATCAGTGGAGATTTCATCAAGGATATTCTTAACAATGCAATAGTAAGAACCTGCATCTTCAACTGTAACTGACGGAATTGTGTAATGAGGAGTTTTTGCATCAGGTATTGCTATTTCATTTTTATACCATTGATAAACAAGAGTATCTCCTTTAAATTCGGGAGCAAAGGTTGCTGATTCACCAGGTGAAACAACAATACTTTCAGGTTGAATTTTTATTGATGGTGCTGTGGGGCCGTTTTTAGCAGCAGGGGCCATTTCTTTCCATGGTTGAGAACTCATGTTAACAGCAAAATTCCATCCATCCCAACAACCGTCTGTTAATTTTCTGCCTGTGGCGCCTACACCACTGTAGCCCCAGGCACTTTCATCTGAACTTTTTAGCCAATAAGACCAATATCCTTGATACCAGCCTGATTGCCAATAATCTTCTGGGTCAAGGCAAGTGAAACCGTCATATCCATAACCTCCGGTGAATATTACGCCCTCTTCGTCCGGATAGTAAATTTTTCCATCTTTTTGAACGGCAAAGTCGCCACTTTTGTTAACATCATATCCGAGACCTGCAATTGTGGAACCATATGCTGTTCCGGTTTCTGTCATACAGAAAAAACGTGGATCAGCAGCTGCAATATCTCTGATCATTTTCTCTCCTGTAGCTTCACCATCCCAACGATATCCCCATACTAAAGCATTAGTTTCTCCTTCTGCATTCCATTGGATAGCTAATGCGGCTTTATTTTCACCTTCGCCAGTCCAATTTTCAATCATTTCCATTGTAAAAGTACCTTCTGCAATAGCTTTCATTGGTACTAACTGTTTTGCGACAGGGTGAGGTTGACCCTGTACTGAAACTTGGGCAGAAACCTGCCATGTGACAAACAGTAAAAGAATTAAAGAGTAAATTTTTCTCATTTTATCATAGTTTAATATTAAAATAAAAATGTTTCTTTTGTTCAAGATTTACAGGCGTAAGAATTTATCACATAGGTTATAATCTAAAAACAATATTCCGATTATTTGTTGCTTTATTTATACCTCGTAAGTTTTTACTGCTTTGTGCCTCCACAGGCAAAAGCAAACTACACATTCCTACTACACATAGGAAACGTTGGAACATAGTTTTTCCCATTAATATTTCTATTTGATAGTTACTTTTCCATCAAATAGCTTCAAAGAGTACCAATATGTATGAATAACCTTTTCTGTACACAACTTTTTGTGTACAAATCAGTGGATTCATAGCTCGTCCTCGAAAGCTATTGAACATGTTGCATGGCAGGTCTTCTGACTCGTTTCCGTGAATAAACGCCTTCCCAATCGGCTTAGAAGCCTCTCAGTGGCATGAGGTAGTGTTCATCACGCTTTTATGAAACATACAGCAACGGGACTGTTCAGGATTCTCACCTGATTCCCTTTTAATCATTTTTCTGAATGCTTGGGAAAAATGAACCAATGCGCGGCAAAGTTAGAAATTTATTAAGTAATAGAGAGAAAAAAACAGATATTTTTTTAATAGATGTATGCGACAGTAATGTTTGGTAGTTATTCTGTTGATTTGAAAACAGAGTAACTATCAAACATGAAAGTACAGAATACCTTATTCTGTTTCAACTTATTGGAACGAATCGTTCCATCTAATTGAAACTCATGGTTCCATCTAATTGAAACGAATGGTTTTATTATGTTGGAACGGATCGTTTCAAGCTATTTGAAACTGATTGGCACTGTATACCTTTTTATTCACTGATTACTTTTCGGTATTCGGCTACTGCCATTTTGGCTGCAAGATGTGCATTGATAAGGTTAGAATGGGCTTGCGTCCACGAAAGTTGCGCCGAAAGCACATCTACCATGCTTGCTTTTCCTTCATTATAAGAAAAAGTAGCCAGGTCGAGGTTCTCCTCTGCCAGTTCCATGGTTTCTTGTGCAGTGGTTACTTGATGTTCCGTTTCCGTCAATTTGGTGAGGGTGGCAGAAAGTTCTTCGTTGATATTATCTGTCACGTAGCTCTGCTGTAACTTTTGTATGCCTATATAAGCTTTTTGTTGGCGGTTGGCCTTGAAGCGTGCTCCCCAACGGAAGATGGGAATATTTACGTTCATGCCGAGAATGGGGGTGAAAGAGACATCGTAGCCCATATTGGGCGATGCCGTAGCCCAACCGCCGGTGAGGAACATGTTTATTTGAGGATTGTACTGGCTGAGGGCGGCTTTTCGTTGTGCTTCACTTTTCTGTATGTTGACTTCCGTACTTGCGTAGTCGGCGCGGCGTTGTAATACGTCATCCAGGTTCATAAGCGTTACCGGTTCGCAGATCACTCCGATGGCACACAGGCTGTCTACCGGTGCATTCGGATCTTCGCCCATTAATATGTTCAGTTTCTGCAATGCTAACGTATAATTCTGACGCGCTTTGATGTATTGTAGCTCGGCTTCCTTTTTACGGGTAGAGATCATTAACAGGTCTGTACGGCTGATCATGCCGTCATTGAAACGGTCTTGTATGATGTCGAACTGTTGTTTTACTATTTCTTCATACCGGGCGGCGGCTTCCAGCATGGCGCGACTGGCAGCAGCGTTCCAATATACGGCATCGCTCTGATAGTGTATCTGATCCAAAGTGAGTTCAGCATTCAGCCTGTCTAATTTTTCATCCGCTTGCGCTATTTTGTTTTGGGCCCGTAAGGCGCCACCGGTATACAATGGCTGTGCTACAACAAATACCCCCTGATAAGTATGGTTACGGTATTGTCCTGCCGGACCGTCCCATGCATCCATTTCTTTCAGATTCAAGGTGCCTTCGCCTGTAATATCCACTTGTGGCAGGAATCCGGTAAAAGCAATTTTGCGTCCTTCCATGCTTGCCACGCTTTTCAACTGTTGTTGCTTTAGTATCTGGCTATAGTTTTCCACCCGGTCGCGATAGGCTTCACGACTGAGATGTGCCTGCTGTGCTGTGGCATCTATTCCGTAGCACAGCAGTGCAAGTATTAATATCTGAATTCTCATCATCTTAATGTCTATTTATCATTTCTATTTTATTATTTATTCTCATTGTCTGTCATTCCGTTTTGTGCAGGAAGGTCTCCTTTTATTCTGTGAATAGCGCAATAGGCTACCGGAAGTACAAATAATGTCAAAGCCGAGGCTACGAGCAGGCCGCCCATAATAGTAGCTGCCATGCCGCCGAACATGGCATCGAACAGTAATGGCAACATACCCAGAATAGTGGTTCCCGATGCCATTGCTACCGGGACGATACGGCTGACGGTAGCACTGACTACCGCATCCAACGGTGCTTTTCCGGATTTTGTTTCAATATCGATCTGATCGACCAGCACGATGGCATTTTTAATGTTCATGCCGATCAATCCCAGTAAACCGAGAATGGCGAAGAAGTCGAAGGACTTGCCGAGCAGTAATAATCCAAGCACGATACCGATGAAGATAAGCGGCAGCATTAATAAAATGACGATCGGCTTGCGGTAGGTCTTGAACAATAACAGCAATACGGTGAACATCAGGAAGAATGTCAACGGCATGTTTTTGGCTAATGCTTCGTTGGATTCTACTTGGCTTTCCTGTTCTCCGAAATATTTCATGGTGTAGCCTTCGGGCACTTGTATCTCTTTTTGCACCTGCGACCATACTTGGTTGAAGGCAGCAATGGCGTTTATTCCGCGTCGAGGATCGCATTGGGCCATCATTACCATCTGACGGTTATAGTCCTTCACATTCGAGAAGCGGTATTGAAAATCAAAATCCGATACTACTTGCTCCAGACTGGTGGTTTCCGTGCCGGTTCCGAATACGGGTAGTGTGCGCAGGTCGTTTATTTTGAACGAGTCGATTACTGTATTTCCTTTCAGCAGGATAGGTAATACCTGGTCGCCTTTGCGATATTCACCCAAAGTCATGCCATTGGTGCCGATCTGGATGCTTTGTGCCATTCCTTGACGGGATACTCCCAATGGTTGTGCGCGTTCCGGGCTGTATATCGGTTTCCATACCGGAATCTTGTTTCCCCAAGAATTGCGTATGTTGATCAGATCGGGATTGCGGTGCATTATTTCCAGAGCTTTGCTGGTGAGCATTACCAGCGTATCGACATTGTTGCCGATAAAACCGATTTCGATAGCGGCATCTACGGCGGGCGATAATTTGAAAAGACTGGTACGCGTAATGGCATTCGGATAGTTCGCTTTCATGTATGCATCGAAGTTTTCTTCTTGCGCTTTGGTGTATTTACTATCCTTAAGTTCTACCAGTATGTTGCAGAAATTGGGCTTCGGACCAACAGAGGTGGAGGCCAGATAGTAACGCAACGGAGTGCTTCCGAAGGTAATGGATACCTTGTCTACTTCCGGTTGTGCCAGTAGATGTGCTTCAACGGTTTTCATCTCTTTGGCCACTTCGTTGATGTTGTAACCATCGGGGTAGAAAATATCTGCACGGTAATAGGGTTTATCGAGAGAAGGGAAGAAGTTTTGGGGCATCATTCCCATTACTACCAATGAAATGATGAACAGAACCACCATAGAACCGATCGTCAGTACTTTCTTACGAATGAGCACATGCAGGACAGAGGCGAATTTATGATAGAAAGGTTTGTCATACGGGTCTTTGGCACCGGTGGTTGTTTTTGCTTTCAAGATGAAATTACCGAATGTGGTGGTTTGTGTCAATGCCAATATCCAGCTAAGTCCCAGTGAGATAGCAAGGACGATAAACAACGGCTTTACGATTTCTGCCACTGATGAGGGAGCCAGATATAGGGGAAGGAAAGAGCAGATGGCAATGAATGTAGCTCCTAATAGTCCCCATTGCGGACCGGTGGCTCCGTTGATGAGCGCTTTGCGACGGTCTATTCCTCGGGCAATGGCTATTTGTGCGTTGTCTGTCACTACGATGGCATTATCCACCAGCATACCCATGGCGATAATAAATCCGGCCAAGGAAGTCCGGTTTAATCCTACTCCGAAGAAAGACATGATAAGTAATGTGCCGCCGATAGAGAAGATCAGTGAGGAGCCGATGAGCAATCCCGCACGCAGTCCCATCACCAGCATGATAATCACGATCACGATAAGTATGGATTCTATCAGATTGATGATGAATCCGTTGTTTGCATTTTTGGCAATGACATTCTCCAGGTAGAGTGGTTCCAGTTGCATACCCACAGGCATCAGGGGTAGAAGTTCGGCCAGTTTGGTATCTACCATTTCTCCTGTTTGCACTACGTCGCGTTGTGGGTCGGTGGATACACCGATGCCGATAGCACGCTTTCCGTTGACGCGCATGATGGTGGAGGCTGGTTCCATATATCCTTCTTCAATGACGGCAATATCACCAAGCTTCACTTGTCCCGCTTTGGTGGTTATCACCTGATTGCGTATATCGTTTACAGTGCTGTACATTCCGTTGGCAACTACACGCAATTGTTGTTCGCCGGCTTGTATTTCTCCGGTGTTGATAATCTGGTTTTGAGATTGCAGCAAGGAAGCCAGTTGTTTAGGGTCGATACCCATACCTACCAGTTTGTTTACGGAAATAAAGATATTGATTACTTCTGTCTGTACACCGAAGAGGGCCACCTTCATGACACCGTTGGCAGTGACCACCTGTGTTTTAATGCGTTCTGCCCAGTCGCGCATCTCTTCATAGGTGAATCCGTCGTCGGCAGTCAGTCCATAGTAGATACCGAATACGTCACCGAAGTCATCGGATACCGTAGGAACGGATGCGCCATTGGGAAGTTGGGGTTGTATGTTGAGTACTTTTCGTCTTAGTTCGTCCCATTTCTGTGGAATAGAAGAGGCGGCCAAGGAAGGTTGCAACTCAAAGGTTATCTTTGAGATGCCATACATCGACTCGGATTTTATTTTATATACTCCGCTCATACTTTGTATCTCGCGTGAGATAGGTTCTGTAATGAGCCGTTCCACCTCAGCGGGTTCGGCTCCCGGATAGCGTGTCATGATGACCGCCGATTTAATGACGAAAGGTGCATCTTCTTTTTTTCCCAGATTGCTGAAAGAGAAAATCCCTCCGAGGAGCAACACTGCAAGGAAGAAATAAATTACCTTGGTATTATCTAATGAGTATTTTGCTAAATTCATATTATTCAGTAGTTATTATTTAGTAGTTAAGTAGTCAAGTAGTTAAGTAGTAAGTAGTTGGTAGTAAGTAGCTGGTAGTAGATAGTCGGTAGTAAGTAGTCAAGAATTTGTTTACCAGTTTAAAGTTTTACTTATTTTTTTATATGCTGCATAGCTACTTGCTACTTAACTACTTAACTACTTGCTACTTAACTACTTAACTACTTGCTACTTAACTACTTAACTACTTGCCTACTTAACTACTTAATCACTAATTCACAATTTTCACCGTTTCTCCCTCTACCAATTGGTTAACTCCCGCAATGATGACTTTTTCACCGGCCTTTAGTCCTTTGGTAATAAAGGCTTGTGCTTCTCCGGTGGGAGACATAACGCTCACTTCACGGCGGTTTACTTGATTGCCGTTCAATACCCAGACATACATTTTTTTTCCGTTACTTTCGCCAAATATGGCACTTAACGGAACTACAGTCATACTTTCTTCCAAGAAAGGACCTACATTGGCTGAGAATCGGATGCTACAAGTGAATCCCGGTTTTACATCGTATAAAGCACGGTTGAAGGCCGGGTCGTCAATGGTGATGGTCACCGGTATTCCTGTTCCGTCGGTAGATATATCCAAGTATTCCTCCAGCTTGGCATTGAAGGCTTGTCCTCTATAAGTATCGAATTCTACTTGGAACTTTTGATCGTTGGAACGCAGCAAATATAGATAAGCATCCGGAATTGTGAACTTGATACGTAACTTTTTAGTATTAACCAGTTGTACGATGCCTTCGCCGGAGTTTACGCGCTGATAATTTTCTACCAATCGCGTTTCGATAGAGCCGTCAAAAGGGGCGGTCAGCTTCGTATCACGCATATTGTTGGATGATAATTCGAATGCAGATTTAGCTTTCTGATAGTTCGATAGACTTATTTCATATTCTTGAAGTGAGATGGCCTGGCGTGCCAACAGGCGTTTGTTGCGTTCTACTTGGGCGGCAGCTGTCTCGTATGCCGATTTGTCCGCGGCATATTGCAACGCGATGTCTCTGGGATCGATGGCGGCAATCAGTTGCCCTTTCTTTACTTTTTCTCCTTCAATAACCGGTAGGTTGATGATTTGTCCACTCACGCGGAATGCGAGTTTTACATAATCTACAGCTTCTACAATGCCTGAAAAGTCTTTTTTAATTTCCGATCGTGATTCTACAATAGCTGTTTTGACAGGCCGGATAATAGCTTCTTTGTCCTCCTTCTTTTGCCCGCATGCAGTTAGAAACAAACTGAATGACAAGACAATTACATAGTTCTTATTCATACTTTTTATTGATTAAGAGTCGTTTGTCTTACTTATTGAGGTGCAAAGACATAGAGCTTGAAAACTTATAATGGTTTCCAAGTCTGCTTATTGAGAATAATTAGCGATTAATTTCTTCTAATAATTAACTCTTTACCCCTATTGGCATGATAAACAACTTCATAAACAAGTATGTTCAATTCATCTCCTTCTGTCATAGAGATTTTTATTTCGTTTTTTCCGATCTCTACCTGTAGTGTACATCCACGGAAATTTATTTTGAATGTGTATTTATTCCACTTGTCGGGAATGATGGGGTTAAAGCAAAGCATATTGTTTTTTACCTGCATTCCGGAGAAGCCGTGAACGATGGCAAGCCAGCTGCCTGCCATACTGGTGATGTGCAGTCCTTGGCTAAGTTCATTGTTGTAGTCGTCGAGATCCAGTCGGGTAGCATGAAGAAAAAGGTTGTAGGCCTTGTTGATGTCACCTATCCGTGAAGCTAAGATAGAGTGTACATAGGGAGACAGTGAAGATTCATGCAATGTCCGTGGTTCATAAAACCGGAAGTTACGGCGCACGGTTTCATCATCAAAATTAGTATAATACAGATACAATCCCAGTAAAACGTCGCTTTGCTTGATATAACAGGAACGTAAAATACGATCCCATGACCAGTGTTGATTGACGGGGCGCTCTTCCGACGGAATATCGTCTATGGTTTTCAGCTCTTTGTCGAGATAACCGTCGTTTTGTACAAATATTCCTAATTCTTTGTCTTCCGGCAGATACATTCTGTCTATGATCTCCTGCCAATAAGAAGTTTCGGCATATTGAAAATCGGTAATCCTGCGGACACGTGCGTACTCGTCGGGATATTGATGAGCTACCAGTTCCAAAGATTCTATGGTAGATTTTAGGGTCTGTACACACGAGTAGTTGGTATACCAATTATTGTCTACATTGTTTTCATACTCATTGGGTCCGGTGACACCCAGTATCACGTATTTTTGCTTCGGTTGTGAAAAAGAGACGCGTTGACTCCAAAACCGGGAAATGGCTATCATCATTTCCAGTCCGTAGCGGGCAATGAAATCGTTATGACCTGTCATCACCGCGTATTGCATAATTTCATGTACGATGATGTTATTGCGATGTATCTCCTCGAAGGTAATTTCCCATTCGTTATGGCATTCTTCTCCGTTGAAGGTTACCATAGGATAGAGGGCCGCACCATTTTTGAAACCTAATTTCCGGCCATTCTCTATGGCTTTCGGGAGTTGGTTATAGCGGTAGAGCAGGAGGTTTTTGGCTGTTTCTTTCGGGCTGGAGAGCAGGAAGAAAGGGATACAGCAAAGCTCCGTATTCCATTGTGTGTTTCCTCCGTATTTTTCGCCCGTGAATCCTTTCGGTCCGATGTTGAGGCGGGGATCGTCTCCGCGATAGCTCTGGTTGAGTTGGAAGATATTGAATCGGATACCCTGCTGTGCTTCGGGGTCGCCGTCAATGGTTACGTCCATTTCATCCCAGATATTTTGCCATACTTCCCGGTGGTCTTGCAAGAGTTTTTTCCATCCTTGGCTCTTGGCATTTTTACTTTCGGTTACAGCCTGTTCCACAAGTTCCGAGCGGTCGTAATAGAGAGAGGAAAGGATAGCGGTATATTTGATGAGAGTGATCCGTTCACCGGGTTTTACATCGGCACCTGCACTAAAACCGGTCAGTTTTTCCTTTTCTATTTTTATGGGACTGGTGTTTATTTCTTTACTGTTTTTGAAGAGTTGATAAGTCAGGGCACAACAGACCTGTGAATCTTCCCGTTTGGTTTGTGTCCATAGATAGGCATGTTCGTTGGTTGTTTCCGCACGGAGTATGTTCCACATTTTTTCATTGAAATTGGATGTCTCGTGTTTTACATCTCCATTGATATAAGGAACGATTGAAACTTTGCCTTCATAATTTACGGAAGTCACGCTATATTTGATAAGGCATAAATTTTGATTAGCCATGCTGTTGATGTGCTCCACATGTATTTTCAATGTGTTTCCTTTGGGAGAGGTCACTTCAAAGTCACGATAGGAAATACCCTCTTTCATGTCGAGCTTTCGTTCGAATTGCTTTATGTCCCATTGCGAAAGGTCTACTTCTTCATCGATCAGCCTTAAATAAATTCCACTCCAGTCGGGAGCGTTCGGAATACGCGAAAAGAAATGTGGATATCCGTTTTTCCACCATCCCACTCTTGTACGGTCTAAAAAGCTGATGCCTGCCACATAAGAACCTTGTAGACTGTCACTACTATAAGTTTCTTCAAAATTACCCCGTTGTCCGAATCTTCCGTTTCCTAAGCTGAATATACTTTCCGAAGCACGTAGTTTATCTGCGTGAAAGCCTTCTTCTATGATATTCCATTCGTCGGTCTTGAGAAATTTTTTCATGGCATTCTATCTCTAATAATTATGTTGGTGCGGGAAAGATACAAAAAATGTATTAGAATAGTGTGCCGAAGATCGAAATCTTATTATATATTTTACTTTATATACTACAAAGGGCATGAAGATTGCGGTTAAAATATGCCCCTTCATGCCCTTTGTAGTATATATAGCGCTTCTTTATGAATTTTTATTCTTCATGGTGTGCTATGGTTTCTTTAATGAAAAATACACAAATGGCGCCTGCAATGAGCAAGATACCTGCCAATACAAGCATGTTTACCTGATGGCCTCCCACCAGATGTAATAAACCGCCTCCGACGACTGCTGCCACAATTTGCGGTATACAGATCGTTCCATTGAATAATCCCAAGTAGGCTCCCATGTTTTTACCGGATATTGAATTTGTCAGGATAGTGAAGGGCATTGCTAACATAGCGGCCCAGGCACATCCGATAAGTAGATAGGATATGAATAGTAAATATTGGTCGGTGAAGAAGAGAGTGGATATGAAACCGATTCCACCGAGTACCAAGCTGATGGAGTAAGCTATTTTGCGTACTTTGAACAAAGGTAAAATAACGGCCCATATCACGGAGCCGATTGCTTGTACTGCAAACAATACGCCTACCCAGTTGCCTGCCGCCTGATAGCCTTCGGCTTGCACATCGGTGGTATTCCATACCGTGTCGGCTATTGCACCGTTCGTATAAGTCCACATATACATAAATGCCGCCCAACAGAAGAATTGCACCAAACCGACTGTCCAAAATACTTTCGGGGCATGTTTCAGTAGATGAAGGAAATTGCTTTTCTCTTTCTTTTCATCAGCTGTGATACCGTGGAATTCTTCAAATTTTTTCGGGGGCATCTCTTTTACTTTCACCGTAGTATAAATGACGCAGAGAATCAGGATGGCCGCTCCGATGTAAAACGAATAGATCACAGAATCGGGAACTGTTCCTTTGTCGGCTATATTGCTGATACCTATCCAGGTAAAGATAAACGGAAACAGATAGCCTACGAGACTGCCCGCATTGCACAGGAAGCTTTGGATGGAGTAGGCGAGTCCTTTTTGCTTTTCGTTGACCATATCTCCTACAAGCATTTTGAAAGGCTGCATGGCCATATTTATGGAAGTATCCAAGAACATGAGCGATACTAATCCGAAAATCATGGCTGTGCTTACTGCCATTCCAAAACTTCCGGCATTAGGTAGCAGGCACATCACTAATACGGCAATCAGCGAACCTACGAATAAATAAGGAATACGTCGTCCGAAACGTGTCCATGTTTTATCGCTGGCCGAACCGATGATCGGTTGTATGATGATACCTGCCAACGGAGGCAAAATCCAAAAATAACTGAGACTGTGAGGATCGGCTCCCAATGTGGCAAAGATACGACTGATATTAGCACTTTGCAGGGCATAGGCAATTTGTACGCCGAAGAATCCGAAGCTGATGTTCCACAACTTCCAAAAACTTAAATCAGGTTTTATTTTCATGGTAGTAATAATGTGCCAATATTCCGATGTGCAAATATGCCAATTGAGATACGGCACTCTCTTTTATTAGTTAATTATTTTATTTTCTCATTCTTTCATTTTTCTCATTTTCTCCAATTGGCACATTAGTACATTGGCATATTGGCACATTATTTTGTCGTTCCCCGTACTACCAGATTGGTTCTTACAATTTTATTTGTACTTTTTGAGTTGGGATTATCCTCTATTTTATCGATAAGGATATGGATAGCGCTTTTTCCAACTTCTTCTCCATGTTGTTCTATGGTGGTCAGCTTGGGATCAGTGCTTTGTGCAATGGCTCCGTCGGTAAACCCACAAATCGATACTTCATCAGGAACCTTCAATCCTACCAGTTTGCAGGAGTATAAGATACCCGAAGCCGTTTCGTCATTAATGGCAAAAAAACCGTCCGGGCGGTCTTCTCTTTCCAGTAAGTCGGGAGTGATGGCAATAGCCTGTTCACGCGTATCACAAAGTTTGATCATACTTTCATCTACCGGGATTTTGTACTTCTTCATGGCATCTAAGTATCCGTTTCTCCGGTTCTTGGATATTTCGAGATGGGGTGCGGCGCTATAAAAGAAGATACGTTTACAGCCGGTCTGTATCATGTACTCTACGGCAGAAAACGAACCGGCATAATCGTCTACTACTACCCGTTCGGTGTTAATGCCCGTACAAATCCGGTCGTAGAAAACGATCGGGATATTATTATCGAGTAATTCTTGATAATGATCATATTGGGATGTATCTTTGGCAAGTGAAGTAATCACTCCGCAAACCCTTGCTGCAAGGAAAGAATGGACTATCTTTACTTCCTGCTCGTATTTTTCGTTGCTTTGTGCCACGAGGATGTTGTATCCTGCCTGGGAAGCCGTTTCTTCAATGCCGCTTAATACACAGGAAAAGAAGTGGTGCACTAATTGCGGAATAATGACTCCAATTGTATTGGAACGGCTTGTACGCAAGTTTAATGCCAATGCGTTGGGCTTATAATTATGTTCGCGCGCGTACTTATGTATTGCTTCTCTTGTCTCTTGACTGATATCCGGATTATCCTTCAATGCCCTTGAGACGGTGGAAGGTGATACCCCTAATTCGCGGGCGATGTCTTTGATGGTAATTTGCGGTTTACTCATTTGTATCTATTAGTTTCAGTCAAAGGTAATTAAATTCGAGATGCGCGCCAAGTGAATATTCTCTAAGCTTTGTTCTCAGATTACAAAAATAGTGCAATTGATAATAAACTTTCTGTTCGCTGGTCATTTCTGTGATAGAATAAAGTGCAAACGTTTGCATATGCGTGGGTAGTTTTTGATTATAAAATCAAAAGTCTCGGTTATAGATTATAAATAAGGGAATAGAAGTTTTTTATTTGGCAAGAGGAACTTTATAGCCGATTAAACAATTTTTTTTCTTTGAAAATCTCCTCTAATTTGATAAAGACTGACAGGCTATTTGTTCACTCCACAATGTCGGATTGCTGTTTATTGCAGTGCAAACGATTGCGTAGTTGCAAGTGCCGTTTTTCATCTTTTCTCATTCTTTTCGTGGTTAATAGCCCTATTTTTGTTTCGTCGTTAAAAGGGAGTTGGCGTTACATTCCTGTTTCGATTAAGAGAAAATTATATTAATTTATATTGTTAACTTTAACTTATTAAATGCATGAAGCAAGTTAATCTTAGAATCTATCAAACGATTCTGCCCTTGTTATTCGGGCTTTTCTTGTCATTAGGCGCTTTTGCACAGCAGGTCTCTGTTAAGGGGCATGTGAAAGATGCAACAGGTGAACCTGTCATTGGTGCAAATGTGTTAGTAAAAGGAACTACCAACGGTGCCATTACCGATTTGGATGGTAACTTTGTTTTGAATGCTCCTCAAAACTCTACTATTGTTGTATCTTTTATCGGTTATAAAACTGTAGAGGTGAAAGCTGCTTCCTCAGTGGTAGTTACCCTTGAAGATGATTCACAAGTGCTGGATGCAGTTGTGGTAATTGGCTATGGTACGGTGAAGAAAAACGATGCAACAGGTTCGGTGACAGCTATTAAACCGGATAAGATCAGTAAGGGTATGACTACGAATGCACAAGACATGATGACGGGTAAGATTGCCGGTGTCAGTGTGATTTCCAATGATGGTACACCGGGTGGCGGCGCTACGATTCGTGTACGTGGAGGTTCTTCTCTGAATGCCAGTAACGATCCGTTGATTGTTATTGACGGATTGGCAATGGATAATGATGGAGTAAAAGGACTTTCAAATCCTTTGTCCATGGTAAACCCGAATGATATTGAGACATTTACAGTCTTGAAAGATGCTTCGGCTACTGCTATTTACGGTTCGCGTGCATCTAATGGTGTAATCATCATTACTACCAAGAAAGGTGCTGCCGGATCGGCTCCCAAAGTTTCTTATGATGGAAATGTGTCTTTCGGTATCAGACGCAATTCGCTGGATGTGATGAGTGGTGATGAATTCCGTGAATATCTGTCGGGTGTATATGGTGGAACGGATAAGATCCCTTCACCGGGTTTAGGCACGGAAAATACCGATTGGCAAGATCAGATTTATCGTACAGCTATAAGCCATGACCATAATGTGACGGTTTCCGGTGGATTGAAGCATATGCCTTATCGCGTATCATTGGGGTATACCAATCAGGAAGGTATTGTGAAAACTTCTAATTTTGAGCGTTTTACTGCCAGTGTGAATGTGGCTCCTTCATTTTTCAATGATTATCTGAAATTTAATGTGAATGCCAAAGCAATGGTGGCTAAAAACCGCTATGCCGATGGTGGTGCGATCGGAGCTGCTGTAGCGATGGATCCTACACAGCCAGTGTATGGCGATGGCGAAAAATTTGATACATTCGGTGGTTTTTGGCAGGCTATCCCCACTCAGGAGGAAGGCAGTCTTCCCTATGGTGACCCTAATTGGCTGTATACTAAAAATGCAAATGCCACTCAGAACCCGTTGGCATTGCTTGAACTGAAAGATGACCGGTCGAAAAGTAAGAGTTTCGTAGGAAATCTGGAGGCTGATTATAAGTTCCATTTCTTCCCTGATATGCGTATTCATGCCAATGTCGGTGCCGACTATTCGGAAGGACGTCAGAATACCGTTATCTCTCCGTATTCTTATTCTAATCATTACTTTGGATGGGATGGCTCGGAATATAGCTATAAATACAATCTCTCCGGAAATGTTTACTTGCAATATTCCAAGACATTGGAAAATCATTTTATTGATGTGATGGTAGGTGCCGAAGAACAACATTTTCACCGTACCGGCTATTCTGTAGGACAGGGTACCCGCCAGGATAATGGTGAGGCTTACAATCCTACTCTTCGTAAGAACAGTGCATTTGGATATCACAGTACGCTGGTCTCTTTCTTCGGTCGTTTGAACTATACTTTATTGGACCGTTATCTGTTTACTGCTACTTTCCGTCGCGATGGTACTTCCCGTTTTAGAGAACATTGGAGCAATTTCCCGTCGGTAGCTTTGGCTTGGAAGGTAAAGGAAGAAAAATTCCTGAAAGATGTAGATGTATTGTCTGACTTGAAAGTCCGTGTAGGTTGGGGTATTACCGGCCAACAGAATTTGGGAGATAATCTGGACTTCCCGTTTATGCCGCTTTATACGGCCAGCGGTAATGGTGCTTACTATCCGTTGGGTGATATTTATTATACAACTTCACGCCCGAAAGAATATAATAAGGACCTGAAATGGGAAGAAACCACCACTTACAATGCCGGTTTTGACTATGCTTTCCTGAACGGACGTATTTCGGGATCGATCGATTATTACTATCGGGAAACGAAAGACTTGATTAATACCGTAAAGATTGCCGCCGGAACGAATTTCAACTCACGTCTGATAAGTAACATCGGTTCGTTGAAAAACACCGGTCTTGAATTTACGATTAATGCTAAGCCGATTGTAACAAGAGATTTTACATGGGATTTGGGATATAACATTACTTGGAACAAAAATGAAATCACGAAACTGACAGGTGGTGATGATCCTGATTATTTTGTAGCAGCCGGCGGCATATCCAAAGGTACAGGTGCTAATATTCAGGCACAGAAAGTTGGTTATGCGATTAATTCATTCTATGTATATCAGCAGGTTTATGATAAAGACGGTAAGCCTATTGAAAATACATTTGTCGACCGTAATGGCGATGGTATCATCAATGCTTCCGATAAATATATTTATAAGAAACCTGCCGGTGATGTATTGATGGGTTTGACTTCGAAAATGATTTGGAAGCAGTGGGATTTCAGTTTCTCGTTGCGTGCGAGCTTAAATAACTATGTATATAATGATGTATTGGCTGCAAATGCAAGTATGGGTACTATCTTTTCTAATGGTGCCTTTAGCAACCGGCCGATTGCAGCTGTACAGTTAGGCTTTAGCGGTGAAGGTGATTACTATTATTCTGACTACTTTGTACAGAATGCTTCTTTCCTGCGTTGTGACAATATCTCTTTGGGATACTCTTTTAATAACTTATTTAAGAGCCCGGCATACGGGGGAATAAACGGACGTATTTATGCAACGGTACAGAATCCGTTTGTAATTACAAAATATGACGGACTTGACCCGGAAATAGGAACCGATAGTAATAAGAATATGGGTATTGACAATAATATCTATCCGCGTCCTACGACCTTCTTGCTCGGACTTAGTCTTCAGTTTTAATTAGTAACCTAAATAATTGATTATATTATGAAATTTAGATATTTAAAATCATTGATTCCTGCCGCACTCTCCTTATCGTTGACCTTCGGTATGGTGTCTTGTGTTGGTGATTTGGATATAAGTCCGATTGACCCGCAGGTGAGCGGTAATTTTTCTCAGGATGAAGTTTTCACCAAACTTTATGCTTCATTGGTATTGACAGGTCAACAAGGACCTTCCGATAAGCCGGATATTGCTTCGGACGACGAGGGGAATACGGCTTTTTATCGTGTGATGTTCACCGTTAACGAATATGCTACCGATGAAATGATCTGGACTTGGATGGATGCCGGTATCCCCGAGTTGATTTTTATGAGGTGGAACTCTTCTCACGGTACTATTGAGATGTTGTATAACCGTTTGGCTTATAACATCACTCTTTGTAATTTCTTCCTTGACCAAGTAGAGGGACAAACGGATGAGACAACAGTGAGACAACGTGCTGAAGCTCGCTTCCTCCGTGCACTGTATTACTATTATTATATGGATCTGTTCGGAAAAGCACCATTTAAAGAACACTTCTCCGAAGAGTTGCCGGTAGAAAAGAATCGTGCAGATTTGTTCGCTTACATCGAAAGTGAATTGGATGCGATTGAAAATGATATGTACGAACCGGGTAAAGCTCCTTATGGACGTGCCGATAGGGCAGCCAACTGGTTGCTGCGTGCCCGTATGAATCTGAATGCAGAAGTGTATACAGGTACTGCGCAATGGGGTGAAGCTGCTGAATATGCAACGAAAGTGATTGGATCGGGATATGATTTATGTGATAATTACAAAGAATTATTTATGGCCGATAATGGTGAAAATCCGGAGGCACGAAAAGAGATTATTTTCCCGCTTCGTCAAGATGGTATCCGTACAAAATCTTATGGCGGTTCTTTCTTCCTGGTAGCTGCCACCCGTATTGCGGGGATGCCGTCGTGGGGAACCAATGCTTCTTGGTCATGTATCCGTGCCCGTAAATCTTTGGTGGGCAAATTCTTTAAAGATCCGGAAAGAGCTCCTTTGACTGAAAGTACGGACGAATTGATTGCTGCTGCAAAAGACAGTCGTGCCCTGTTTTACTCAGGTAAGGGTGGCGGAGAGCGTCAGGTTACTTTGGAAACGGTTACTAAATTTACCGATGGATTCTCGGTTGTGAAATGGACGGGACTTACTTCTACCGGGCAGAATAGTAGTGACCCGGATGTACCCGATACTGATATTCCTCTTTTCCGTCTGGCTGAGGCTTATCTGATTCGTGCGGAAGCTAACTTGCGTCTTGGAACAGTTGCTATGAGCGATATTGCAGAAGACTTGAATGTATTGCGTCGTCGTGCCGATGCAACGGAATTTGAAAGCGTGACATTGGATGATATTCTTGATGAAAGAGCCCGTGAGTTATATTTCGAAGGATTCCGCCGTACGGATTTGATTCGCTATAATTATTATACAACGAACAGATATCTGTGGGATTGGAAAGGTGGCGAAGCTGAAGGCACTTCGGTAAGTTCTATCTATAATGTTTATCCGATTCCGGCAGCAGATATTACTGCCAATCCGAATATGCATCAGAATACTGGTTATTAATCGTTTATTCATCATTTAAAACGCTTATTATAATGAAAAAGATATATAGTATATTCATGATGGGTCTTGCCGTACTTGCTTTCTCGGCATGCGAAAGCGATAGAGACAGTAACCCCACGTTATTGGAGCCTGATACATTCGTGTTGAATGTTCCACCTTATGCCGAGAACAATGTATATGATTTGGAAAACTCGGAAGCTATTGAGTTTACATGCTCACAGCCGGACTACGGTTTCCCGATTGCCACTACTTATACTGTGCAAATGGCACTTGATGAAAATTTCACAGAAGATAATGAAGAGGCCGGAACGAAGGTCAACTATGTGACGCTTTCCACTAAATATACTTCTACAAAAGTGAATGTAGATGCGGTTGAGTTTGCATTGGGATTGGTTGAGTTGTGGGGAATTGCAGGCTCCGGTGAGCTGCCCGACACTCCTATAACCCTGTATGTTCGTATGCAGGCAGCCCTGACTTCTAATGGGAGTGGTGCATGTACTTCTAATGTGATTAAATTACCCAGGGTATTGGGATATAAGGCAGAGGCTCCTGTCACGTTGCCGGAAACGATGTATCTTATTGGTGGCTTTGCAGAATCCGATTGGAATACATGGCTGGAGATGACTCCGGTGACAGGCAGTACGGGTAAATTCTCACGCGTGGTAACTTTTGGTGCAGGTGCCGCCGGTACAATGAAGTTCAATATGAATCCGGGTTGGGATGGAAACCAGGTAGCCTACTTTGACGGGCTGGTTCCGGAAGAGTCTAAAAAACTGGCAGATGTCAGCGGAGTAGACGATGGTAATGGCGGTTTGAATATTCAAATCGGAAATGCCGGTACTTACGAAGTGGTGGTAACTGTTAAAGTTGCCGGAACCAAACTTGCCTATACTCTGGACTTTTACGAAGCAACGGCTGAATAACTTTTGTAATTTTAAAACGAATAAGAAACATGAAAAAGATATCATTATATATGTTTTCTCTTCTGGTGCTGGCTGGTTTTTCGGCTTGTGACGAAGATTATACGGACTGGGCCAATCCCCAGTCCAATCCCCAGGAGGAATCTAAGAGTGGCATTACTGCACAGGTAGCGGGTGTAACTTCGGAAGTCGTGATGGATACGTATGCAGAGGATTCTGTAGTAATTGCCAAGTTGGAGTCTCTGTCCGGTTCGGACGAAATCGTAGGTTATAAATTGCAATTGGCAGGCAATGATAAAACATTAGACATTCCGTTTGCCGAAAAGGATGGAGCTTTGAAAGTGGATGCTGCGGAACTGGAATTGCTGACGATGCAATTATACAACAGCCGTCAGGCTGTGGCGCGCGATATAGCAGTGAAAGTGGGAGTTTCTGCAATGGCTTCCGATAATCAGGCTGTTTCTGTCGATGTGGCTGATATTAATATGAAAGTGACTCCTGTCACTCCTCCTGCGATGGAAGATGAGTATTATGCTTTGGGAGATATCTCTTCGTGGGATTTGGCCGGAGCTTTGGCTTTTACACGTGATGCGGACGATGATGCCATCTTTACGCTGGAGTTTACAAACGAAAAGGAAGACAAGGCTAATTTCAAAATATTCCCGAAATCAGGAGCTGCCGGAAGCATTGATTGGAACAAGGCATTGGGTGCAATGAAAGACGGGGATGCTTCTGCATCCGGCCTACTCGATTTTACGGATCAGAAGGGGCAACAGGCTGGAGCTATCGGTCTGGAATTGCAAGGAAAGGTAAGAATTACGATCAACGTAAAAGATTATACATACACAATTAAAGAAGTAAGCGATTTGCCCGAAACGATGTTTATCAACGGCTCTGCTTATAGCTCGGATTGGAATTGGAATGATGCTTGCCAGATGATTCCTGTGACTCAGACTCCCGGTATGTTCTGGAGTATGCAATATTATAATGCCGGTGAAGAAATCAAATTCTCTCCGGTGGCCGGTTGGACAGGAGATTTCGGCTTCTCTACAGATATAGTAACTCCTGCTGCCATCGAACTCGCCGGATTGACTGATAAGGGTGGTAATATTCTGATTGGCATTTCCGGTTGGTATATAGTGGTTGTTACTGTCGATAAAGTAGGTGGCAAGAAAGTTGAATTCTTGAGACCGGAGGTCTATCTTTTAGGTGGATTGGTTAATGGCAGTTGGAACTGTAATGAAGAAACATTATTTACTGTACCTGCAGATAAAAACGGTGATTTTGTCTCTCCTGCTGCTACTGCAGACGGGGTAGCGCGTATCTGTTGTACAGTGGCCGGAACTGGTAATTGGTGGAAGAGCGAATTTACGTTGGATATGAAAAACGATGCTTCGATTGTTTATCGTGAAAACAAGCAGGTTGGTGATAATCTTGGAGAACTGGGTTATGAATGTCCTGTAAATGCCGGTCAGAAAGTGTATGTGAACTTCACGAATGGTAACGGAACAGTAAAATAGGCATTTGTGAATAAATAAATGAATATGGAAAGGCTGTTTCTGTGACCGGAAGCAGCCTTTTATGATAAATAAGGAGGAATTTATGAAACGATCTTACGTTTTGTTAGGATTTTGCATTTGGGTAATGTTCATTGCAAAGGCTCAAATAGTGACAACGAACCCTGCCTTTCCTATCGAAGGAAAGGCGGTGACCCTCATTTTTGATGCTGCACAAGGTACTGCCGGATTAAAAGGTTATACGGGGGATGTATACGCACATACGGGTGTCATTACAGATCAGAGTGAAAAAGAATCTGACTGGCGATATGCTTCGGATTGGAATGTGAATGTTGCAAAGTACAAGATGACTTCTTTGGGCAATAATAAGTGGGAACTGAATATTACCCCTGATGTTCGTAGTTATTATGGCGTTCCTGCCGGTGAGAAAATTCTGAAAATGGCATTTGTCTTTCGTAGCTCAGACGGCAAAAAGGAGGGAAAAGATACCGGTGGCAAGGATATTTTTGTGGATATACATGAAACAGGACTGACGGTTCGTTTCGATCAGCCTTCCGGAATTGCGACCTTGAATAGCGGAGAAACACTGGCAATGAAAGCATCGGCTTCTATGGTGGCAGACATGAAACTGTTTGTTGGTAATGAACCGATAGCAACTCAAAGCAATGTGAAAGAGATCACTGCCGAGCATACTTTTTTGCAAGCCGGTAATTTCGAGATACGTGTGGAGGCTTCGATTGGCGGACAAACGGAGACAGCTACACGGACGGTGAACGTGTTGGGTGAGACAGTGCAGGCGCCGCTTCCGGCAAATGTACGACCGGGTATTAACTATTTGAGCATTCACGAAGCTACTCTTGTGCTTCAGGCACCCAAAAAGAAGACTGTTCATGTGGTAGGTGATTTTAATGATTGGAAATTATCGCCGGAGTACCAATTAAAACAAGACGGAGAGTTTTTTTGGATTACGTTGAGTGGCTTGGAGAGAGAAAAGGAATACGCTTTTCAATATGTGGTGGATGGTACTATTTATATAGCCGACCCGTATGCGGATAAAGTTCTCGATCCGTGGAATGATTCGTATATTCCATCTACTGTATATCCTGATTTGAAGCCTTACCCGACGGGGAAAGCCGAAGGGATTGTTTCTGTGCTTCAGACAGGACAGACGCCTTATCAATGGCAGGTAACGGATTTTAAAAAGCCGGACAGGAATCAATTAATGGTATACGAGATGCATATTCGCGATTTTACTTCCGAACATTCCTTTAATGCGGCGAAAGACAAATTGCCCTATTTGAAACAGTTGGGAATCAATGCCATTGAACTGATGCCGGTTAATGAGTTTGAAGGGAATAGCAGTTGGGGATATAATCCTTCGTTTTATTTTGCGGTGGATAAGTATTATGGAACTAAAAACGATATGCGGGCTTTTGTTGACGAATGCCATCGGCAAGGGATAGCAGTGATTATAGACTTGGTATTGAATCACAGTTTTGGGCAGTCTCCATTCTATTTGCTCTATCGTGAGGCGGATGGGACTCCGTCGGCAGATAATCCCTGGTATAATCAAAAGTCTAATATTCCTAATGCTGCTTTGCAGTGGGGATATGATTTTAATCATCAAAGTACGTATACCCGTGCGTTGGTGGACAGTGTGGCCGGTTTCTGGATGAAAGAGTATAAAGTGGATGGTTTTCGATACGATTTTACTAAAGGATTTTCCAATACTTCGCAGGATACATGGGCCAATAAATATGATGCGGAACGTATCGCAAACTTGAAGCGGATGTCTTCGGAAATCTGGAAAAGGAATTCGGATGCTTATGTTATTATAGAACATCTGACGGAGGGTACTACGGAAGAGAAGGAATTGGGAGAGGCCGGCATCATGCTTTGGAGAAACATGAATCATGCGTATTGTGAATCGGCTATGGGATGGCCGGATAATTCTAATTTCTCAGGATTGTATGGAGGTACATCCAATATGCCTGTAAACAGTTTGATGGGATATATGGAAAGCCATGATGAAGAACGTACTTCTTTTAAAGCTTGGAAATGGGGGATTGAAAGTATAAAAGGTGGTGAAGCAAGTGCGAACCCGACGACTGATAATAATTTGGAGAACCGGATGAAGCAACTTGCTACGAACGCTGCTTTCTTCTTTACCGTTCCGGGACCTAAAATGATTTGGCAATTCGGAGAATTGGGATATGATTATTCAATAAATAGTAATTCGGACGGTACGGTTGTCGATGATAATGGTGCTTATCGTACTGATCCCAAACCTCTTCGCTGGGATTATTTGGAGAATTCCGCACGTAAAGAGTTGTATAATGTTTATAGTAAATTGATGGATTTGCGTCTGTCATATCCCGAACTTTTTTCCCCTGATGTTATTTTTAGCTGGAAAGTGAGCGGCAATACAAATTGGAATAACGGCCGTTTTATAACTATAACTTCAGGAGATAAAAGAGTGGTTGTTGTCGGGAATTTTACCGCTGTCCCGGGTAATTATTCAGTAACATTTCCGCAAACCGGTACTTGGTATGATCTGATGGATGAAAACGCTACGTTGAATGTAACGTCGACAACTCAAAGTGTACTTGTTCCTGCCAATGAATTCCGGCTGTATACTAATTTTAAGCCGGCATTGACGGGAATTGAGGAGACTGTTGTCGATTCAGCGAGTCTGCAAGTGTATTATGATAGCAATTTGGATGAGTTGATCATAAACACAAAAGCGGTTTGGGTTGAAATCTATTCCGTTAACGGTATGATGGTACAGCGACAGAAAAACGTGTCTTCTTTGGGGCTGTCAGTGCTGCCATCGGGGCAGTATGTGGCTCGGATAAAAGACAATAAGGGAAAAGTGGAATCTTGTAAGATTATTAAGTGAAAATAATGCTTCCCTTATATGCCAATGGATCTTTCGGCACAATAATACTGCCTTTTGATACATTGGCATATATTATTATGGGGCAAGGATTAATGAAATTGAGACGGACTATTCAATAAATAACTTTATTGTACGGGTTCGAATGACAGGGAACTTTTAGTATTGGTGGAATTTCATCCCCCCTGTATAACGAAAAAGAGGAAATTCTTAATTGGAATTTCCTCTTTTTCTATCTCTTTAAGAAGAGTAGATTATTTTTTCTTGCGGTCACCGTAACGGCTCATGAACTTATCAACACGACCTGCTGTATCCACCAATGTAGATTTACCAGTATAGAACGGGTGAGAAGTATTAGAGATTTCTATCTTCAGTAACGGATAAGTTTCACCTTCAAACTCGATGGTTTCTTTCGTGTTTACTGTAGATTTTGACAAAAACATATCGCCATTTGACATATCTTTGAATACTACCGGACGGTATGATTCTGGATGAATACCTTTTTTCATTTCAGTATTTGTTTTTTAATTATTATATCGTTTACTATTTGGTAAGAATAGTGTAATGGTCATTTTCAGTGCGCAAAGATAATGCTTTTCCGTGAAATAGAAAAAAGTTTTTGAAAAAAACGAGCTATCTCACTTTTTTTTTAGACTTTTGCAGAAAACAAAGAGATTTATTGTATGAAGAAATTGATTGTAACAACTGTTATCCTGCTGTTTGCAGTAATTGCCGGACAAGCTCAGGAGAAGAAAAAAGGATTGTATAGCGTAGCTTTTTATAATCTTGAAAATCTGTTTGATACTATTCACGATGCCGGTAAGAATGATTATGAGTATCTTCCCGATGCACCGAAACGATGGAATACAGAGAAATATGTGTCAAAGTTGAAAAATCTCTCGAAAGTGATCAGTGAACTGTCACGGGATAAAGTTCCGGAAGGACCTGCTGTTATCGGAGTGGCGGAGGCAGAGAACAGACGTGTTTTGGATGATCTGGTCGGCCAGCCGGCACTGGCTTCCACAGGATATCGTGTCGTACATTATGAAGGGCCGGATAAACGGGGGATTGATTGTGCGCTGCTGTATGACCCGAAACAATTTACAGTTTCATCCAGCAAGTTGGTTTTGTCGCAGCCTTTTGAGGGTGATACGATACATAAAACACGTGGATTTCTCATCGTGAATGGAAAACTTGCCGGTGAGCCGGTCTGTTTTATTGTTAATCACTGGCCTTCACGCGGGGCGGCCGAACCTGTACGGATTCATGCGGCACGTCAGGTGCGTACCTTGACAGACTCACTGCAACGTGAGAATAAGAAATTAAAATTGATCGTAATGGGGGATATGAACGATGACCCGATGGATAATAGTATGTTGACTCTTGGAGCCAAAAAATACAGGAAGGAAGTCGGAAAAGGGGATTTTTTCAATCCCTGGTGGGAAACGCTGGAGGATAAGGGAGTAGGAACGTTGCTTTATCGGGGTAAATGGAATCTTTTCGACCAGATTGTACTATCTTCTGCGCTATTGAAGAAGAAAGGATTGAAATATGATCATAACGAAGTTTTTATTCGCGAATATCTTTTTCAGCAGGATGGAAAATACAAAGGTTCTCCTCTGCGGACACACGGGGGAAAACTGTGGCTGAACGGTTACAGTGATCATTTGCCTACCATTATTTATCTGAAGAAATAAAAACCGTCTTTGCTACATCGGGATTACAATCAACTCTTAAATGATATTGAATACTACAAAATAGGATTGATTTGTACTCTGTAGCGGGGATATTTCTTACGCTTTGGTTTTGTATTAAAACTATTATGTGTACTTTTGCGTAGAATTTTTATTCACTAACAATAAACTTTTAAACAAAATGGTAAATTACAAAGATTTAGGATTGGTAAACACCAAAGAGATGTTTGCTAAGGCTATCAAAGGCGGATATGCTATTCCGGCTTTCAACTTCAACAATATGGAACAGATGCAGGCTATCATCAAGGCTGCTGTAGAAACAAAATCTCCGGTTATTCTTCAAGTTTCTAAAGGTGCTCGCCAATACGCTAACGCGACTTTGTTGCGTTACATGGCTCAGGGTGCTGTAGAATATGCAAAAGAATTGGGTTGTGCGCATCCCGAGATTGTTTTGCATCTTGACCACGGAGATACTTTCGAAACTTGTAAGAGCTGTATCGATTCCGGTTTCTCTTCAGTGATGATCGACGGTTCTCACCTTCCTTATGAAGAGAATGTAGCTTTGACTAAGAAAGTGGTGGAATATGCTCATCAGTTCGATGTAACTGTAGAAGGAGAACTTGGTGTATTGGCAGGTGTAGAAGATGAAGTTTCTTCAGATCACCACACTTACACTGACCCGGAAGAAGTAATCGACTTCGCTACACGCACAGGTTGCGATTCATTGGCTATCTCTATCGGTACTTCTCACGGTGCTTACAAATTTACTCCGGAACAGTGTCATATCGATCCGAAGACAGGTCGTATGGTTCCTCCTCCTTTGGCATTCAATGTATTGGACGCTGTAATGGAAAAACTTCCGGGATTCCCTATCGTTCTTCACGGATCATCTTCAGTTCCTCAGGAAGAAGTTGAAACGATCAACAAATACGGTGGTGCGCTGAAAGCTGCTATCGGTATCCCTGAAGAAGAATTGCGTAAAGCTGCCAAATCTGCTGTTTGTAAGATCAATATCGACTCAGACTCCCGTTTGGCTATGACTGCTGCTATCCGTCAGGTATTTGCTGAAAAACCGGCAGAGTTCGATCCGCGTAAATATCTGGGACCGGCTCGTGACAACATGGAGAAACTGTACAAGCATAAAATTATCAATGTGCTTGGTTCAGACAACAAGTTGGCTCAGTAAGAAATTATTTGAGATAAGAGAAGCTGTACCTGTATCGGGTACAGCTTTTTTTTGTCATTTATTTCGATAATCTTGTGTTTATGAAAAAGAATTTGTATATATTTGTGGTTTACAATAGATAATTGCTTTGACACACATGTCATTATCCGGTGATAATAGAGTGAAAGCATCACACACGAGTATATGGAGAAACTTCCGGAGAAAGATTCTTTTTGCTTCATTGAGGTATAATTAATCAGAAGGGAGTCAGGAGAAGAATCCGGCGGATGTTATCATCCAATAAACATTGCACTTCTAAGCCGGCTTTTAACATGAGAGTAGAGAAAAATAAAGACTGTTTCTTTTTTGAGGCGGTTTTTATTTTTTTATATCGTATCGTTTTCTGCTTTTAGTAATCGTGAAAAAATAAGTTGTGACAGTGTCAATCAAAATCCATATACTTCCATCAATTAGCAACTCTTGTCTGCTTGAAGACGTAGCATCTTTTTCAAAAACACATAGCACCTTTTAAAAAAAGATGTAACAGGTTTCAACGGGAAGATGTGCAGGTTTCAAAAAAAGATGTAGCATCTTTTTTCCGGTGAATGTTTTTTTATTCTTCAGAATATTTCTTCTGTATATTTTTTACCCCTTTCACCAACTTCACCTTTTGGGCTTTATTGCTTTGTTCATCGGTAATACGAGGTGAAGGCACGCCCCGCTTTCCGGCCTCTTTGCAAATGTCTCCCAAGCACCGGGCATGCGGGTCGTAAGCATTAGGCATACGGGTGGTGAGCACCGGCTATACGGGGAGTGAGCACTATTGTCGGGAAACCGGGGCGTGCCTTCACCCTGTATCACCGATAAATAGGGAGCTTGATTAAAAAAGGTGAAGCCGGTGAAGGGGGTAAATTCTATATGAATAATGTACCTCGATGAACAAAAAAACTACACTCTTAAAGTTTTGTGTCCAACTTTTGGGATACAGTTCAAAATCGTCCCTTAGGGGAAGTTCTTAAAATGAAATGACCCGATCAACCGGAACATATGTGCCAAGTTATTTTTTAAGCATTACTTAATCGCAGTTGCCATATAAAAAAAGAGAGACACTGCTTGTCTCTCTTTTTCCTCTTTTATGTATATTAATTAATCATTCTTGGTGTTATTTCTCTATGGAAATATTTCAATCACCAAAGATTCTCTTGGAGACATCGTCAGTTCACCGTCCAGATTAATGATTCTTCCGGTTAGAATATCCTTTCCTTGGGCATGATCTTTTAGTATCTCTTTATAGTATTTTAGTGGTAGGGTCGTTGCTTCATCCGTACCATTTAACATTACAAATACAGTTTTGCCGTTGTATTGGCGGGCATATGCATATACTCCATGTTGCACCATGAATTGCGTCATATTACCTTTGGCAATTACTTCGTTTCCTTTGCGCCAATTCAACAATGTTTTATAGAAGTTGTAACATTCATTTTGTAATTTAGTGCGTCCTGCGGCTGTCAGTGCATTCGCTTTGTCGTCACTCCAACCACCGGGGAAGTCCTTACGTACATAACCGTCACTCTTACTCTTCACGCCATTCATCATGATTTCTGTGCCGTAATATAATTGTGGAATGCGGCGGGTAGTCAGTAATAGGGTAGAGGCCTGTTTCAACATAGGGAGATTGTCGCCTTCACCTAAAAAGCGGTCTGTATCATGGTTTTCGATAAATGCCAACACCGAAGTTGGATCGGGATATAAGAAATCATAAACAAAGTTGTTGTATACACGGTCCAATCCTTTGAACCAGGTTTCCGTTTGTTCATTCTTGGCGGTATTAATCTTATCGAAGAAGCTGAAATCCATTACGGTTTTCAGGTTACTGTTTAAAGGGGCAGATAGCTTTGAGTCTTTCTGCCACCAGGCTGTATAAGCCGGTTCTGTTACCCAGGTTTCTCCAACAGTATTGTAATTGGGATATTCCTCATTCAATTCTTTCATCCAGTTACTCATGGCATCGTAGTCTGCATACGGATAAGTGTCCATGCGGATACCATCGATATCGGCATATTCAATCCACCAGAAACTGTTTTGTACTAAATATTTGTAGACATGCGGATTCTTTTGATTTAAATCGGGCATTACCGTTACGAACCAGCCGTCGTTCATCTGGTCAAAATCATATTTGGAAGCATAAGGATCCACGTGAGGGGTCAGTTTGAAGGAGGTCTGCACAAAATTCTTCTCGTGGTCGGGGTTGTTGAAGAAATCTTTTGAGGGCATGTCTTTGATCCAAGGGTGTTCTACTCCGCAGTGGTTAAAAATCATATCCATTACGATCTTGATGCCCCGGTCGTGAGATTTGGCTATCAATTGGCGATATTCTTCGTTCGTACCGAATCGGGGATCTACTTTGTAATAATCCGTAGTGGCATAGCCGTGATAAGAACCACCTTCCATGTTGTTTTCCAAAACCGGAGTGAACCAGAGAGCCGTAACACCCAGATCCTCGAAATAATCCAAATTTTGCTCAATACCTGCCAAGTCACCTCCATGACGGGCATTCGGATCATTGCGGTCTACCTTATACGGAGACATACCGTCGATGTTGTCATTTTCCGGATTGCCATTTGCAAAACGATCCGGCATGAGCAGATAAAGGGCGTCGGAAACATCGAAACCTTTGTGTTCACAACCTTTCTTATTACGGGCTTTCAGTTCATATTCTTTCACCAGTTTCTTCTTGCCGATGGTAAAGGTAAGCGGAAATTTGCCGGGTTTCACATCTTTATCCAGATGAAGATAAACGAGCAGATAATTATTGCTTTCCAACTTCACTGTACTACTGAGTGAGATTCCGGGATAGTTTACGGAAACGGAAGCGTTACCGATACCTTCGCCGTAAATCATTAATTGGAGTTCCGGATTCTTCATGCCGGCATACCAAAAAGGCGGGTCGATTTTGTTCACATTCATAGCTGCATAAGTACTAAGAGACAGTAGGAAAGAACCTAAAATAAAAAAGAATTTCTTCATGATATTAGCGTGTTATAGATTTTAACGGTGCTAATATAGGACAATTTATCGAGATGTCCTTTTCTTTCTTTTCGTGTATTCCTTATATATTTATGCAAACGTTTTCATTCCTTGGATAAAGTACCGTTTTTAAAGAAATCTTCTTCTTTCGCTTTCTGTTTCAGTTTCTTTAAAGTTTCCATAGCCGACCGGTAATAATATTCCATATTGACCTCTACTTCCCCTTTTTTATTTATCTCTATGGCTGTCTCTTTGGTGTCTTTGGGACGTGTTTTTAAAAACACTTCCAGATAATGCGTTGCATTCTTGTTGTCTTTCATGAAAAGATAGTCGATGGCAATGTCATAAAGAAGTTTATGGTTGGTCTTATCGTATTTGTATTGGTCTTTTGCTGCTTGTATGGCTTTGGCCGGTTCTCTTCCTAACCTGCAACAATCGCGCAAGCCTTTGTAGAGACGCGTCATCGCACTGTCTTTGGGCAGACTCAAATCAATGGCAGTTTCTAAATATTCGATTCCTTGTTTTTTCCAGGATGTCTTTGCACAGGCACGTCCCAGATAATAGAGCAGGTTTACATTTTCGGGATCATATTTGCGGGCTATCTCGAGCATGTCGTGCGCCTCATAAAATTTTTCAGTGGCATAGTAACTTACTCCTAAATAATAGTATGTATGAAATGAACTGTCCCGTTGTCCTACCAGATATTCATATCGCTTGATTGCCATAGGGTAATCTCCCGAGAGGCAATATGCCTGTGCATTTTGGCGGTTTACCACAACGTTGGTGGTATCGGCTTCACGATATTTTTCTGTTGCTTCGATGGCGTATTCGTAGAATTGCATCGCGTTGTAAATTTGTCCTAATTTGGCGGCTGCCAGATAGTCGTCGGGATATTTGTCTTGAATGACATGATAGCATCCCAAAGCAGCATCCAGAAAACCTGTCCTTCCTTCCAAACTTTGTGCTTGCAGGTGTAATATTACTGCCGAACTGTCTGTTTCTGCCAGTACACTGCTTTCTCCGAATGCTTCTTCATATTGTTGAAGATTGCATAACAGGCTAATGTATTGAATGCGTACATATTTATTGTCCGGATGAATATCTATTGCTTTTTGATAATATTTCAGTGCATCCTGGTATTTAGCCGATTGCTTGCAACATTCGGCTGCTTCGATGAAAGCCCGTTGGTTTAGGCTGTCACCGGCTATGATCTGCCGAAAGGTATGGAGTGCTTCTGCATTGCGACCCAATGATTTGAGTGCTTTTCCCTTTTGAAACAGTAGTTCGGTAGTCGGCTGTTCTTTGTCAATCAGCATGATTGCCTTTTCGTAATCATAGTTGTTCATTGCTTCTTGAATTAGCTTCGTGTGCTGTGCAAATAATGTATTGCAGGTACCGAGAAGTAAAAAAAGGATAAGCTGTTTCATGGTGTATAGGGTTGTTGTGTTTTTATTATTGAGTGCAAGTTAACAAAAAGATTACTTTTACGAAATTTTCGTAGAACCTTTTAGATAGATTAACGTAAATGTTACGCAATTGAGAGTTCAATGCGATGTTTCGTGATAGATGATGATATACCAAAAGAGGGTGTCGAAACTCTCATAAACTAAAAATCACTCTCGCCACAGGTGTAGCGAGGGTGATTTCGATAAAAGGGGAGTTTTGACACATGCCCTTTTCTTAATTTATAATACTCACTTTTTTACATAAGGAAGCCCAGTAAGATACCGGCAGCAACCGCTGAACCGATAACCCCTGCTACATTCGGACCCATGGCATGCATCAGCAGATAATTGGTTGGATCATATTCCAAACCCACAACCTGTGAAATACGTGCTGAGTCGGGAACAGCGGATACACCAGCATTACCGATCAGAGGGTTGATCTTGTTATCTTTCTTAAGGAAGAGATTGAATATTTTCACAAATAATACTCCCGCAGTGGTAGCAATGATGAATGAAAGAGCACCTAAGATAAAGATTTGTACAGAACTCCAAGTTAGGAATTCAGATGCTTGTGTAGAAGCACCTACCGTCAGTCCTAATAAAATAGTGATGGTATCGATCAATGGTCCACTGGCTGTGTTGGCTAAACGACGTGTCACACCACTTTCTTTCAGTAAGTTACCGAAAAACAGCATACCAAGCAGAGGCAGACCTGAAGGTACAAGGAATGTTGTAAGCAGTAAACCTACAATTGGGAAAATAACCTTTTCTGTATGGGATACGGTTCTTGGTGGTTTCATACGGATTACACGCTCTTTTTTGGTGGTCAGCAGACGCATAATGGGCGGTTGTATAACAGGAACCAATGCCATGTATGAATAGGCTGATACAGCAATAGCACCCATCAGGTTTGGAGCCAGTTTGGATGAAAGGAAGATAGCCGTTGGGCCGTCAGCACCACCGATAATACCGATAGCACCCGCTTGGTTAGGCTCAAAGCCCATTAGAAGAGCGATGATGTAAGCACCGAAAATACCGAACTGAGCAGCAGCCCCGATTAACATTAGTTTTGGATTGGATATCAATGCCGAGAAGTCTGTCATGGCTCCAATACCTAAGAATATAAGCGGCGGATACCAACCGGAGGTTACTCCTTGGTAAAGTATATTCAATACAGAACCCTCTTCATAGATACCGATTTTTAGACCGGCTTCCATATTGAAAGGAATATTACCGATGAGAATACCAAAACCGATAGGGATGAGGAGCATTGGTTCAAACTCTTTGGCTACTGCCAGATAGATAAAAAAGAGTCCGACTACCAGCATGATAAGATGTCCCGGGGTTGCATTGGCAAAACCCGTATATCCCCAGAAATCAATAAGGTTATTCCCCAAAAATGATAAGAAATCTCCCATAATTATTCAATGATTACGAGGTCTGTACCTTCCAATACAGAATCTCCTTGTTTAACTTTGATTTCTGAAATTTTTCCATCCTTGTGTGCATTGATATTGTTTTCCATTTTCATTGCTTCAAGGATAATTACGGTTTGTCCTTTTTTCACGGTATCGCCTTCCTTCACCCTGATGTCGAGAATAACTCCGGGCAGTGGAGATTTTACACCGTCTTTTTTTCCGGTAGTTCCACCAACTGGTCGTTGTACAACCGGGGCACCGTTATCTGTTTTCGGAGCGGCGGCAGGACGGGTTACCGGTTTGGGAATGATAGTGGCTTTTACGGGTTTGTCAAGCTCTACTTTGTAAGGAGTACCGTTTACTTCAACGTTTACGATATTCTCTTCCGGATCGTTTACTGTAACATTGTAGAGGTTTCCGTTGATTTTATATTTATACTGTTTCATTGCTTCAATTTATTAGAGTTAATAATTATCTTTTCGGTGTCTGACGCAAAGTGTAAATTTTGGAACTCCAAGGTGAGTAAGTACGCTTCACTTTGTTGATAGTTAAAATCATATCTTCAACATCGTGTGCATCGTTCATAAACTCGTGCAGAGCCATTGCAATAGCGGCGGCTTCTTCGCCGGAGTGACTCCCCAGATTCTTTTCTTTGGCTTCTACCTTATCTGTAATCCCTATAGCTTTCATTGCATTTCTCTTACCTAATTTTACAGCGATATTACCTACTATTTTGAATGAAACATACAATAATATTAAACCGATAAATACAACTGACATCGCTATAATTGCCATGCCGAAGCCGTCTGCATCGTGTTTTTTGAAATTTTCTATTTTTTCATTCTTATCTAATGTCATATTATTGGTACTTGGAGTTACATAGCTATGTTCTCCTCCACCTTTAATCACCCAATTTGCACTTCCATCCTCTTCTCGTGCATAAGACTGATCGGCAAGCATTCCGGCAGGTACTGTAATTTCGTCAATAAGTGTCTTACCGTTCGAATCGTACAAGGCAATGTAGTTCTCTTTGCTTGGATCCAGTGTGAAGCTTACGTGAAACGTTCCGCGATTCGGCATTCCGTCTGCCCAGAACAAGATATGCTGGCGGGGTTTTATCAACGTCAGTACATCTCCTTTAGGAATAGGATATTTGGTTGGATTGTCTTTATCGTTCGTCAGATAGCAGCCTTCGATATTTACCGAAGCAAAAGAGGTGTTGAATATTTCTATCCAAGCATTATGCAAGCCGTAATCATCTTGATAGTTCTGCTCATTGGTAACCAGTACTTCATTGATTTTCAAGCTTGTCGCTCTTTGTGCATTCAGCCCTAAGCAAACTACTGCCACTAACGTGATAAATATCCCAATTCTTTTTTTATTCATAACAATCTGTATTTAATTTGTTACAATGGAATATTACCATGCTTTTTGGCAGGGTTTGTTAATTTCTTAGTCTGCAACTGCTGTAACGCACGGATAATGCGGAAACGGGTATTTCTCGGTTCGATAACATCATCGATGTAGCCATATTTTGCAGCATTATACGGATTAGCAAACAGTTTGGTATATTCAGCTTCTTTGTCTGCCAGGAATTGAGCAGGATTTTCCTGTTCTTTAGCTTCTTTGGCGTACAATACTTCTACGGCACCTGCACCGCCCATTACAGCGATTTCAGCCGTCGGCCATGCATAGTTCATATCACCACGAAGCTGCTTACAGCTCATTACGATGTGAGAACCACCATAAGATTTGCGCAATGTAACCGTTACTTTAGGTACGGTGGCTTCACCATAAGCGTACAGCAGTTTAGCACCGTGTAAGATGACCCCATTATATTCTTGGCCTGTTCCCGGAAGGAATCCCGGTACGTCTACCAATGTAACCAAAGGGATATTGAATGCATCGCAGAAGCGAACGAAACGGGCACCTTTACGTGATGCATTGCTATCGAGTACACCGGCCAGATATTTAGGCTGGTTGGCAACCACACCTACGGATTGTCCGTTCATACGGGCAAAACCGATGATGATATTCTTTGCATAGTCTTTCTGTACTTCGAGGAATTCTCCGTTATCGATGATGGCACCGATTACTTCATACATGTCGTATGGTTTGTTGGGGCTGTCAGGAATTATTTCGTTCAACAGATCATCCATACGGTCGATAGGGTCTGTACAATTTACCAGTGGAGCTTCTTCGAGGTTGTTTTGTGGAATGAAACTGAGCAGGTGACGGATAATTGCCAATCCTTCTTCACCTGTTGCAGCAGTAAAGTGAGTAACACCTGATTTACTTGCATGAACGCTTGCACCGCCCAGATCTTCTTGGGATACGTCTTCGCCTGTTACGGTCTTTACTACTTTCGGACCGGTAAGGAACATATAAGATGTACCTTCGGTCATCAATGTAAAGTCTGTCAATGCGGGAGAATAAACGGCACCACCGGCACATGGACCGAAGATTCCCGAAATCTGGGGAATAACGCCGGATGCCATGATGTTGCGCTGGAAAATCTCAGCATAACCGGCCAATGCATTGATACCTTCCTGGATACGGGCACCACCCGAATCATTGATGCCGATAACCGGAGCACCCATCTTCATGGCCATATCCATTACTTTACAAATCTTCTGTGCCATGGTTTCCGACAATGATCCACCGAATACAGTGAAATCTTGTGCGAAAACATATACTAATCTTCCTTCGATCGTACCATAACCGGTTACGACACCATCACCGAGGAAGTGCTTTTTATCCTGACCGAAGTTGGTACATCTGTGCTGTACAAACATGTCCAATTCTTCGAAACTACCTTCGTCAAGCAGTTGTGCAATACGCTCACGGGCGGTGTATTTGCCTTTGGCGTGTTGTTTTTCAATAGCCTTTTCGCCGCCACCTAAACGAGCCTGAGCACGAAGTTCAATAAGCTCTTTTACTTTTTCAAGCTGGTTACTCATGTGTCTTTTTGTTTTAAAGGATTTATAGAATTTACGATTAGCCGGTTTACGGTTTACGATTGGGATTACTTTTATAAAATAGCAAAAGTAATTTCAATCGTAAATTATAAATCACCCAATCGTCAATGATTTTAGTGTTCGCAAAGTTCTGTCAATACACCCAAAGTTGATTTAGGATGGAGGAAAGCGATATTAAGTCCTTCCGCACCTTTGCGCGGAGCTTTGTCGATAAGGCGGATTTCTTTGCTTTCTGCTTCTGCAAGTGCATTAGCTACACCGTCTTCTACGGCGAATGCCACGTGATGAACGCCCGCGCCTTTGTTCTCAATAAATTTGGCGATGGTACTTTCGGGGCAGGTGGGTTCTAACAGTTCAATTTTTGTTTCGCCTACTTTCAGGAAAGCGGTTCTTACTTTCTGGTCTTCCACTGTTTCGATGTTGTAACATTTCAGACCTAATACATTTTCGTAATACGGAAGGGCTTCTTCGATGCTTTTTACAGCAATACCCAAGTGTTCAATGTGTGAAATCTTCATGACTGTCTTCTTTATTTTGGCATTAATTTTAGTTCTGGTTACTATTAAACCACTACAAAGAAAATCAATTCTTCGTTAATAGAGAAATATTTCCGCATTTAATTTCAAAAGTCGATCAGCAGTCTGACATTGATTTGACGAGATGTAAGGTAATTGGGTACTGCAAACTGATTATTGTGCACATCAGTTACCCAATAATAGGAGTTAACATTGCTGATATTAAGCAAATTGAAAACATCCAGTCCCAGCCACATGCTGCGAATATTGCGCCCGAATCCGGTTTTGTGCTTATCCGTATTATCAATTAAAACACGTGACATACCGATGTCTACACGGCGATAGGAGGGGGTGCGGTATACCGCTTCTTCTCGTCCGCTATGAGGCGGGCCGAAGGGCAATCCACCCGCTAAAGTCGCTTTGAGATTTAGTTTCCATTTGGTACTTTTGGGAAAGTAATCTGTAAAATAGAGTGACAGGTTATAGCGTTGGTCGGTAGGGCGGGGGAGCCACTTGCCGTTTATTTTTTCTTCGGTTTTCATTACGGAGAAAGTGAGCCAGGAATCGGTTCCCGGCACGAATTCCCCGAATAGTTTCATGTCGAGTCCTGTGGCATAACCGCTTGCCATGTTGCGTCCGTAATAACTGATACGGACGTTGTCTACATTGTATGGAATAAGGTTGCCCAGTGCTTTATAATATACTTCGGCTGTAAACTTGAAAGGACGTCCCACTGCCCGGAAGCTGTAATCACTTCCGATAACAAAGTGTATGGAACGTTGCGATTTGATGTTTTTATTGAGTGATACGCTTGCGACTCCGTCTACCATTGTGGTATCACGAAACTCCTTATAAAAAGGAGCTTGGTAATAGAGCCCCGTTGCTACGCGGAATGTGAATTTTTCATTGAAATTCGGAATCAGCGCCAGAGAAGCCCTCGGACTTACAATGAATTCTTTATTCCAGCTCCAGTAGCTTCCACGCAGTCCGGCTGTAAGCGTGAACAGGCCTGCACCGGATTGGAATTTGTAACTGTCTTGTGCGTATATGGATAAACGGTTACTGTTGATGTCGTTTTTGGATGATAAACTGTAAATCAATTCCGGACCATTCGGTACTTGTGGTAATGAATATCCGGCTGAGTCGCGCATTTCCCATTCACGTAGTTTTTCTTTAATACGCTCTGCTTTTAATTCCAGTCCCCATTGAATAGCATGGCGTTGGATGCGGTGTTGTCCTGTGAGCGAGTAGCTTTGTACATCTGCGTTGAGGTAGTTGCGGGCATGCTCCATATAGGTACCCACACCGATTGTTTCACCTGTATCTGTGTCCGTATCCTCTTCGGAAGCATCTAATTCGTTGAGCCAATATTGCCCGGTAATGTCATAGGTTTCCTGCTCTTTTGTATGAAATGCAGAGGCCTGAAAAGTCAAGCTATTGTTTTCGTTGAATTTGTATGTGGCATTGGCTGCACCGAAGAATGTGCGGAATACATCTCTTTCCTGACCGTCAAAATAAACCTTGAATTCACGTACCGAAGCCATTGTGCCGAATCGCGTGTTACGGTCTTCCGGTTGGAAGATGTATTTATTTTCTGAGATATTTCCGATGAATCCTATTTCCCAGCGTTTATTGGGACGCCAGTTCAAGTATGTCTGATAGTCGATGAATTGCGGATCGTATTCTCCTTTCGTATCCAGTGTTCCCAATAGATAGCGGTTGCTTTTGTATCGTACGCTGTTGATCCACGAGAATTTCTTAGTGCCGAAACCTATGTATGCCGAAACTCCTAACAGGCTGAAAGCCCCTGTTGCTTCGAAATGTTCCGGCTTTTTATATGTAATATCCAGTACGGATGACATTTTATCTCCATATTTCGCTTCGTATCCACCGGAAGAAAATCCAACGTTTTCTACCATATCCGGATTGATAAAGCTCAATCCTTCCTGCTGACCGGAACGGACCAATAACGGGCGGTAAACCTCTATACCATTGACGTATACCATATTTTCGTCGAAACTTCCTCCACGAACATTGTATTGTGAACTAAGTTCATTGTTCGAACTTACTCCGGCTTGTGTGGCAATGATCGATTCTATATTTCCCCCCGAAGCATCCGGCATCCACTTGTTTGCTTTCATGTCTATTTGTTGCACGGTGTTGGTTTGCCGGCGACTTTCGGTAATCGTTACCTGGTCGAGTTCGTATCCTAATGCCGGCAACATCATGTTTATGCTGATATTTCCCTGTGGATTTACTAAAGTGCGTTTCCGCGTGTTATATCCGATCATGGAATATATCACTGTTACCGTGTCTCTGGAAGTAAACTTGAGCGAGTATTTACCTTTTAGATTGCTGACCGTACCGATGGCCGTTCCCTCTATACGTACGGTAGCCAGTTCGATCGGTTCTCCGTTATCGTCTGTAATGATGCCTCCGATTTTGACTTGTTGTGCCAAAGCGGGAAAGGTAAACAGTAAAAGCAGGTATATAATTGAGAGACGATTGTTCATATCCTTATTATCATCACTTGGCGTACTTTTCCGTATGGGAAAGTATCGCTTATTGAGTAATAACGAAAAAATCGTCTTAAACGTATATCTTGGTAAATAAATTATTCAGCCATGTCCATCGGAAACGGAACCAACGACGTGTACTACTCTGTTTTCCACCGAAACGAAGAACAAAGTCACGATACCCATGTTTTCTGAAGGGTAAACCTACATCCATAAATTCCAAATGCCGGAATCCGCGTTCGTATGCATCTTTCAAGGCCATCCATACGGCCAATATACCGGGGTATTGCAGTGCATATGTTTTTCGCATTCCTCCCGAAAACCATAAGTAGGCGTTGTCTCCCGAATAAATGCAGGACGAACCGCCGATGATCTTGTCCTTATAGCGTACGATGAATATTTTTCCCTGTTCGCTACTTATCAGTCTTTTTTCCATGTGATAGAAGAATTCGATATTTGGAAAATGTTTGCGGATGTGTGATGAATATATTTTGTACAGCATACGCGAGAATTCCTCAATTTCTTCTATCGAGTGTGCTTCTTCTACTTTTGCTCCGTTTTTGAGTCCCTTTTTTATCTGTCGGATACGTGAGGGGCTGATACGCTCTTCTACCGAATGCTGGCTATGCAAGGAGTTACGTACCCGTAGCCAGTTGATGGGAAAATATCCGTTGGCACGAAAATATTTATATCCGAATAATGCATTGTCGAGATTACGGAATTCGATCATAAAAGAGTCTCGTAAAACTTCTGTGGTGAGGTGCTCCAACATTTCGCCGAATATGGTTTCCTTGTCAGTATCTTCATCCGAGAGGTATTCTCCCGTGCCGTATACTTCACAACGGCGGACGATAGAAGGAGGAAAGAGCTTTTTATTGGTACGGATGCCGGCCAGTAACCGGGCGATGGGTTTGCCGTTTTCTGTTGCTACGATGAATACAGGCTTATATCCCGGGGTTGCTTCATAGATCAGAAACAACTCCTTGGAGTGAAATGTATTTTTTCCCGGCAAGTCGGGAATTTCGCTCCCGCGGTAATATGTAGTAAGCTTTAGGGGCATCTTGTGGCAAATTTACATCTTTTATTTATCTTTTCAACAAGAAAAGGGATTGTTTTGTTGCAACATGTGATAGATGTTTGCTACATTTGTCATAACATTTAGATGTCGAATAAGAATATGGTAGAAGAAATTATTGCTTTTAACAAGCAGTTTGTAGAGAGCAAGGGATACGAAAAATATATAACCAATAAATATCCCGATAAGAAGCTTGCCATTCTTTCCTGTATGGATACCCGTTTGACAGAATTACTTCCTGCCGCTCTGGGTCTCAGAAATGGCGATGCAAAGATAATAAAAAATGCCGGTGCCGTTATTTCCCATCCTTTCGGCAGTGTGATCCGTAGTTTGCTGGTTGCTATATACGAGCTTGGTGTAGAAGATATTATGGTTATCGCCCATTCTGATTGCGGGGCTCATCACATGGATAGCAATGAGATTCTTGAACGAATGAAAACTCGTGGTATCCGGGAAGATCTGATTGAGATGATACGCTTCTGTGGTGTTGATTTTGATTCCTGGCTCGGTGGTTTCGATGATACGCGGAAGTCGGTAAGTGAAACTGTTGATTCTATTATACATCATCCTTTGATACCGTCAGATGTACATGTTCATGGTTTTATTATCGACTCACTGACCGGAGAACTAACGCAGGTTGTATAAAAAAAGGCAGAGCCTTATCGCCTGCCTTTATCTTTTTACGGTTATATACTTTTTTTGACTGGTGCACCCGTTTGTAACAAATAGGGTGACCGTGTCTCTCTATTTCCGCCTCGCGGCTGGCTTTCCGATTCACTTTAATGTAATCGTCTTGTGTTATTCGCTTTTTCATAACGATTGTTTTTTGTCAATACAAAGGTAATGATAAAAAATGAGATGTGATACGATTTGAAGAGGAATGCGTTCTAATTTACACCTTTCGCACCTTTTCACCTTTTTGAATCGTTTTATTTATTGGTGATACGGGGTGAAGGTCCTTATACTATGTCTTGTGGTTAATATAGGATCTTGCTTCTTTGAGTACTATATTTAGTGGCTTTTATATTAATATAATGGATAAGAGTATTGCTCCACCTTGTATTATTCATTAATAGGGAGATATAGAGAAAATAGCGGATGTGTTGAAGAAGGATGAAATGGTGGTGATATGTTATTATTATTGCTGTATTTGGCAAGAGTCTCTTTCTTGATCCTGTGCTTTCTTTCAGTTTTTATATGTATCTTTGCACTTGCTTTTATTAAGAATTATAGAAAGCAGAAATAGTATGGAAAATTTTAGTGAATTGATAAAGAACCGCCGTAGTATGCGGAAATTTACGGAGGAAGAACTTTCTCAGGAGCAGGTGGTAACTTTGTTGAAGGCTGCTTTGATGTCGCCTACTTCCAAGCGTAGCAATAGTTGGCAGTTTATTGCCGTGGATGATAAAGAGATATTAAAGCAATTGGCACATTGTAAAGAGCAGGCTTCTTCGTTTATTGCCGATGCTGCATTGGCTATAGTTGTTATCGCTGATCCGTTGGCAAGCGATGTCTGGATTGAAGATGCTTCGATCGCTTCCATTCTGATTCAGCTCCAGGCGGAAGATTTAGGATTGGGTAGTTGCTGGGTGCAGGTTCGTGAACGTCAGGCTGCCAATGGTATGCCTTCGGATGAATTTGTACGTGAAGTCTTGGATATTCCTTTGCAACTTCAGGTTCTTTCCATCATCGCCATTGGGCATAAAGGTATGGAACGCAAGCCTTTCAACGAGGACCATCTGCAATGGGAAAAAATTCATATCAATAAATTCGGAGGGAAATAACCGTGAGTGCTGCCAAAGCTAACAATAACAGGGATACTTATAAAGCAATCGCCGTCACCTTGATTGTGATAGGAGTACTTTATCTCGTAGATAAACTGATACATTTTTCTGCCATTGGATTGCCTTGGGTGATGAATAAAGATAATTTCTTGCTTTATACAGCGGTTATTTTTTTGTTTCTCAAACATGATAAATCCGTCGGACTTGTGCTGATAGGGCTTTGGCTTGTGATGAATATCGGCCTGATAGTGGCGTTGTTAGGCACTATGTCTGCTTATCTGCTGCCTTTGGCATTATTGATAATCGGCGGAATATTATATTTGATTTCAACACGATGAAAAGAAGCATAGAAGACACCCCAATTGTATTTATCGGTGCCGGAAACCTGGCGACAAACTTAGCGAAAGCTTTATATCGCAAGGGCTTTCGCATTGTGCAGATATACAGTCGCACGGAAGAATCTGCCCGTAACCTGGCTGAAAAAGTGGAAGCGGAATTCACTACCGATCTGGGAGATATAAATCCGTATGCTCGCCTTTATATTGTGTCGTTGAAAGATTCTGCTTTTACAGAACTGCTACCTGATATTGTGGCCGGAAAAAGAAAGGAATCTTTGCTGGTACATACTGCCGGGAGTCTTCCGATGAGTGTCTGGGAAGGGTATGCGGAACATTATGGCGTATTCTATCCTATGCAGACGTTCAGTAAGCAGCGTGAAGTCGATTTCCGGGAAATTCCTTTCTTTATCGAAGCATCCACACCCGAAGATACGGAACTCTTGAAAGCGGTTGCCGCTACTTTGTCCGAGCGCGTTTATGAAGCAGACTCCGAACAGCGTAAAAGTCTTCATCTGGCGGCTGTTTTCACTTGTAACTTTACCAATCATATGTATGCTTTGGCGGCTGATTTGTTGGAAAAATATCATCTTCCGTTTGATGTCATGTTGCCTTTGATTGATGAAACGGCCCGTAAAGTCCATGAATTGAAACCCAAAGCCGCCCAGACAGGACCAGCCATACGGTATGATGAGAATGTTATCAACAATCATCTCGGTATGCTTTCGGACGATGTTGAAATGCAACGGCTTTATGAGTTGATCAGCCGCAGTATTTTCAATCGTAAATCATAAATTGTTTAATTGTAAAATCTATTTTCTAGTGAGTACAATCAACTATGATCTTAAAAAGATAAAGGCTCTGGCTTTTGATGTGGATGGAGTTTTGAGCGCTGATATGATTCCCTTACATATTTCGGGAGAGCCGATGCGTACGGTGAACATAAAGGATGGTTATGCGCTTCAACTGGCTGTAAAGCAGGGATTACACGTTGCCATTATTACAGGTGGCCGGACGGAAGCCGTTCGTATCCGCTTTTCTGCACTTGGAATAACCGATTTGTATATGGGCTCTGCCGTGAAGATACATGATTATCGTGATTTTCGTGAGAAATACGGCCTTTCGGATGAGGAGATATTGTATATGGGAGATGATATACCCGATATTGAAGTGTTGCGGGAATGTGGTTTGCCGTGTTGTCCTAAAGACGCTGCTCCTGAAGTAAAGGCTGTTGTCAAATACATTTCTCATGCTGCCGGTGGTTATGGTTGCGGGCGTGATGTGGTTGAACAAGTGCTGAAAGTGCATGGTAAATGGATGTCCGATGATGCTTTCGGATGGTAGGGGGACGATTAGAAAATTAATAATTAAAAAGAGGGATGTACCGATAATTGGTACACGATGAGATTATGCTTGATAATTTAAAGAAATTCAATATTGTACTCGCTTCTAATTCTCCCCGTAGAAAAGAGTTAATGTCTGGTTTGGGAGTCGATTATGTGGTAAAGACACTTCCCGATGTTGATGAATCCTATCCGGATACATTGCAGGGGGAGGAAATACCGGCTTATATCTCTCGTGAAAAAGCGGAGGCCTATCAATCTATGATTGAACCGGATGAACTGCTTATCACGGCTGATACTATCGTATGGATGAATGGAGAAGTACTTGGTAAACCGAAGGATAGGGAAGATGCAATACGTATGTTGCGTAAACTTTCCGGTGCTTCTCATCAGGTGATTACAGGGGTTTGTTTGACAACAAAAGGGTGGCAAAATAGTTTTACGGTCACAACGGATGTGACATTTGCTGTATTGTCAGAAGAGGAAATTGTCTATTATGTCGATAAGTATTCTCCAATGGATAAAGCCGGTGCTTATGGAGTACAAGAGTGGATTGGCTTTATCGGAGTAGAATCGATTTCGGGTAGTTATTATAATGTGATGGGGTTACCGGTACAGAAGTTGTACAGAGAATTGATTAAGCTCTGATTTTTTTAATGGATGTTATAAATAATAAAAAAGGATATCGCTTAGCAATATCCTTTTTTATTATCAGAATTGTATTTTAATTTCTGGGTAATGCTTCTTTCACTACCATCGGACGGCCTGCATATTCTGCACCGTTTAATTCAGAGATAGCGTTTTTAGCTTCTGATGTTTCCGGCATTTCGATAAAAGCGAAACCTTTTGATCTTCTTGTCTCACGATCAGTGATGATCTTTACAGATTCTACTGTTCCATACTCTTCCATTACTTGTCTCAAATCTGATTCCTTAACATTATAGCTAAGGTTTCCAACATACATATTCATAAATGTAAATATAAAAAAATTAATAATGCAATAAAAAAGTTTTGAGAAAAGGTGATCAGAATGGAAATACTCAATGTAGATAACTGAGGAGATACATATGTGAAAGCAAATCGTTATAAACCTCTTATTGTTTCATGCTACAAAGAAACACATTTTTATTGGAACTGCATTATATATCTATTCTTTTTATCATAATAATATCCTTTTTTGTGAATAAAGGTCGTAAATTAACAGATTGCTTATGATAAAATAAATAAAGGCTACCGAATGTTCAAAAGATAATAAGCCTGTTTAAATTTTCCTCTCAAAATAATACTGAGCAAAATTTAAACAGGCTTTAAAGAACGGTAACCCTTATGACTTTGATGTATAGCTTGGCTTTAATATAGTAAATCCAACATTAATGGAATGTCGTCTTCTGCAATTCCTTTTTGGATGAGATAGTTTCTGTCTTTATTGAACATTTCTAAAAAGATATCTTTGGTTCCGCTCATTTCCTTAGACCGGCTATAAAAACTGACTGCTTTTTCAATATCACCCGATACCCATTCCACGTGTCCGGCGTTGAGATAATCCATTGGAAGTGGCTTTTTATCTATAACCTTATTATAATAGTTTGTTGCTTGTTCATGTTTTCCGATAACAAATGAACACCAGGCAATTCCCCGCCATGCTTTGATACAGTCGCTTTCCATAAAATCGAGTTTGAAGAAGTAGTTCAAAGCTTCCTCATATTGCTGCAGTTCGGCCAGGCAACTGCCTATGTGGAATACGATGCTATGGTTCTCGGGAGTAGTTTCTTCTGCTTTCCGATAATACTCTAATGCTTTGCTGAAGTTGCGTGCGAGGCGGTAGCAAATGGCCAGGTGGCGATTGGTCCATATATTATCCGGTTTGATGGTGTCTGCCTTTTGATAAGCCTCAAGAGCTTCATCCAGTCTTTTTTGTTTTTGAAAAGCATATCCCAATTTCTGGTAGAATTCGGCTTGTGTACTTAGTGGACCGTTCATCCGTTCTATCTCTTTATAAAGCTCGGTAGTTTCCGCCCAATGCTCCTTTTTTAGATGGTAGTCGGCTATTGTGGCCAATGTGCCTTCCTGATACAGGATATCTTTTAGAATGGATATCTTGTGTAATTCTATTTTCTCTTTAAAGATATCCCTGAACTCATTTCTTCTGGTATTTAGTTTGAAAAAACGATACAAGTCGTGCAGGTATTGATTGCTGACGGTAGCAGGGCGTTCTGAGAACTTTTTTAATGTTTCAGCCTTTGACTGTTCGGCAAATTCTTCGGCCTGTTGCTCGGTGAGCTGGCTGAATATCATGTCTCGCTGTGATTGGGGAAATTGCAGCATAGTGAAGAAAAGTGAATATTTGTCGCTGCTACAGAAGAATCCCGACTGTAGGAGCAGATCCATCATTGTATTTTTCTGATGGCCGTCTTTTCTCATTGTTTTAATAACATCCGACTGCTGTTTGTCAAAAGGGTAAAACCAGTTATGCGGTTCTTTGAAGAAAGGAAAATTCTTCAAGGGAGCAAATGTACTCATATATACATCCGCTCCTTCCATTTGCAATTCGTTCATTTCACGAAGCTTATCACCTAATGCCGAATGTTCGAAAACGTTTTCCCAATCCGGGTTACGATCGTCTTTTTCTTCGTCCGATTCTTCAAAGCCGAATTTCATATTGCGCATGGAAGACACATTTTTCAGCATTTCCGGGATAATCTCTTCCCGCATTTTTTTATCTATCTTTTCCGTTTCTTGACACAACAGGAGTTGACGGTATATGCGTACAAGGTCTTCATCGAATGAATTTTCTTCATTGAGAAGCTTCAGGCGATTGGCAATTTCCGGATATAAATCCAGACGGTGGGTGTGGATATGGAGCGCGAAAACAATGCCTATTAATGCCCGTTGACTGACATATACGTTGCCATGTTGGTATGCATCCAATAGCCACATTAATTTACGCAGGTCAAAACATTCCATTAGGCTTAACATTACGGCGCTTGTAAACAGGCATAAATCATTTACCGGAATTAATTCAGATTTCAGCATGCCTTGTGCGTCGGCTTCATCTTCGGTTGTCCAGTAGCTGTTGGACCATGTTTGCAGGAACATGAATTTCTGGGTATCTTCGTGTCGCTTCAATACGGCATCTATGTTGCTGTCCGACAATAACCCGCTGACTGCCAAATCGTCGTTGAATGATTCCAGTATGTGCATCAATACATTGGTGTTATAGGCTGCCAGGTCCTGGGTGCGTTTTTTGCGGACGTCATGGTAATAGCGTGTGGAGATATCATCGAGTTGTAGCAGGCGTGCCTGGTCGGCAATCTCCCATGTGTCACTTAGTAGTTTTATGTACAATTTTTTCCGTTCGGGATCGGCTATACCTTGTTTCATGTATTGCAGCATAAAGTTATAAGAGGTTTGTAGCTGCTCCAAGCGGTTACGAAGCTCCCAATCGGGGCATTGCCAAAGGAAAGACTCTAATTGTGTCAGTGCTTCCTTTAACCGTTTCTGTTCGATTAATTCTACGATGTATTTATATTGCTCATTGATAGTTCGTTCATTCATAATTTCAAGGTATTTGTACTGTTATTCTATATAGTAAAACAAAAATGATGCCAAAAGGGTGGTCTTTTAATATTTATTATAAAGTGTTTGTGAGCTTTGGGTGAGATTACCGTTTGGCGTGTCTGTTGGCGGAAGTGTTCATTGTCCGGGGAAGAAAAGTAGTATCTATCAGATTCTCCCCTTGATAGTTGTCGGGGATTTTATTTTTATTTCTCAGCCATTTTATCGTTTGGCGAATGTCTTGTTCGTCCGGGCGTTTGGCCGGAGTATAAGACGGTAATAAGATAAGTTTAGCTATATAATCGGGTATTCCGGCAGCTTCGGTCAATAAGAGGTTCAGTTCTTTTGGCGAACATGCTTGTATGTGCTTGACTCCCAGATTATATCCTTTGATCAATGCGGTAATTTCTTTTCTTTTCTCTTTGAGAGCAGTTTCGGTGAAAGCAGTTCCGGTAAGGTGGATGTTTAGTTCCCGGGTGCTTATCAATGATTTGTTCCCGTTTTTCATTGCTATGGTGGCAAAAGGATCGGGTAGGAAAGTGGCTTCAATCTGCCCGTATTGCAGCATGTTGAGACGTAGTGGTATCTGTGCAATTTCCGGTTTGTTTATTTCCCCGGATTTTATTCCATATTTCTCGCAAAGTAAGTCAGTTGCGTAATCGATCACCGTGCCACGAGAGATGGCGATATTTTTTTCTTTTAATTCATCAAATTGATTTATAGGATTTTGTCTGTTTGTTATGAAGCAGAAATAACCCTGAGTTGCCATGATAACGGAGCCCCCCGGATGATGTACTTGCAGCAATGCGATGCTGGGGTAGTCGGTTATGGTGCCGTCGATCTTTCCGGTAAGGAAGGCGGCATCCCGGTCGTAGGGCGAATCGAACTGTACAAGATTTACTTTTAATCCTAATGAATCATAAATACCCGATTTTTGGGCCACAATGAAGGGAAAAACATCCATTGTGGGCATTATTCCCAAAGAAAGGGGATGGAGCTCGACCGGCATGGCGATTGCTTTTTCGTTTCTGCTATTGCAAGCGGAAATGAAAAAAGCAAGTATACTGAGTAATAATAATGGATTTCTCATTGCTTATATGAAAAGAAAGGCAACCCTTTCTGATTAAAAGAGCTGCCTTTTTATCGCGTCAAAGATGTGCTTTGAGGATTATTCTTCGATAGCAGCAATACCCGGAAGAACTTTTCCTTCGATTGCTTCAAGTAATGCACCGCCACCGGTAGAAACGTATGATACGCCATTAGCCAATCCGAACTTGTTGACACAAGCTACAGAGTCACCACCGCCAACGAGCGAGAAAGCACCGTTCTTGGTTGCTTCAACAATGGCTTCGCCTACTGTGCGTGAGCCGTGAGTGAAGTTTTCGAATTCGAATACTCCTGTAGGACCGTTCCAAAGGATTGTTTTGGAATTCTTGATAACTTCTGCAAACATTTCTTCTGATTTCGGACCGATGTCAAGACCTTCCCATCCGTCAGGGATTTCATTTACGGCACAGAACTTCGTGTTAGCATCGTTAGAGAAAGAGTCTGCAATTTTGGCATCGACAGCCAATACTAAGTTGACACCTTTTTCTTTTGCTTTTTTCATCAGTTCCAAAGCCAGATCCAATTTATCATCTTCTACGATAGATAAACCGATATGACCGCCTTGAGCCTTTGTAAACGTATAAGTCATACCGCCGGTGATAATCAGGTTATCAACCTTGTTCAGCAGGTTTTCGATAATTTCTATTTTGGAAGAAACCTTCGAACCACCCATGATAGCAGTAAACGGACGTTGGATATCATTCAATATTTTATCGACAGCTTTTACCTCTTTTTCCATCAGATAACCGAACATCTTATGGTCTTTATCGAAGTATTTGGCGATCAAAGCTGTAGAAGCATGTGCACGGTGAGCTGTACCAAATGCATCGTTTACATAGCAATCAGCGTAAGAAGCCAATTTTTTTGTGAATTCTTTCTGGCTTTCTTTTACGGCTTTCTTAGCGGCGGCTTTTTCCTCATCTGTCGCATCTTCTGCCAAACCTCTCGGTTTGCCTTCTTCTTCAGCATAGAAACGAAGATTTTCAAGCAATAATGCTTCACCCGGTTGCAGAGCAGCAGCTTTAACGGCAGCCTCTTCACCCATACAGTCGTTGGCGAATTGAACTTCTACGCCCAGCAATTCTGATACATGCTTAACGATGTGTTTCAGAGAGAATTTATCGGCAACGCCTTTCGGACGTCCCAAGTGAGAACCGATAATTACACTACCACCGTCTGACAGAATTTTCTTCAGAGTAGGAAGGGCGGCACGGATACGTGTGTCATCTGTAATGTTGAAATTTTCGTCCAAGGGTACGTTGAAGTCAACGCGAACGAATGCCTTTTTACCAGCAAAGTTAAATTTGTCAATTGTCATAATACTCTATTTATTTAAAAGTGTTAGTATTCTTTTTGGGATTGACCGCAAAGTTACTATTTATTTTTTAGAATATAGTAGTCGGTAATTAGAATTTAATAGTCATTTGGCTATAATTCTGACTATTTGCTACTTAATTTTGGCTTCTTGAAAATATTTACACATTAATTGCAAACCACAGTTGTCACATTTTGGAGTACGGGCCTGGCAAATGTAGCGTCCGTGCAGAATAAGCCAGTGGTGTGCTATCGGAATTAATTTTTTCGGAATATATTTCACTAATTCTTTTTCTACGCTGAAAGGTGTGGTATGTGTGTCATCCACTAACCCGATGCGATGGCTTACGCGGAATACATGCGTATCTACTGCCATTGCAGCTTTATTAAATACGACGGATTGAATGACATTGGCCGTTTTACGTCCTACACCGGGCAGTTTGATTAATTCTTCCAGCGTATCGGGCACTTTACTATTGAAATCTTTCACCAGCATTTGTGCCATGCCTACCAGGTGTTTGGCTTTGTTGTTCGGATAAGAGACGCTTCGGATATATTCGAATATGACTTCCGGGCTACTTGCCGCCAATGCTTCCGGGGTAGGAAAGTCGTGGTACAATGCCGGAGTGATCATATTGACCCGCTTGTCTGTACATTGTGCAGAAAGGATAACGGCTATCAGCAGTTCGAACGGATCATTGTAATGTAGTTCTGTTTCGGCCACAGGTACATTTTCCTGAAACCAGTTGATTACTTTTTCATAACGTTCTTTCTTTCTCATCGTAATTTGTTTTTATGATAGTGGGGGGCTACCCTTAATTTAAAATAGAAAATAGAAACTACTGTGAGGCAGGCGCCAAATAAATAGGCCATATCAAAAGAGGTGAGTTGAGCGATATAACCGCCGGCCATCAACCCGATACCGATTCCTACATCCCAGGAAGTTAGATAGGTGGAAGTGGCCGTACCGCGTTGGTTGTTGGGAGCCAGATTGACAAACAGAGTGTTAAATGCCGGAAACATGGTGCCGAAACCTACTCCTAATAATAAAGCGATCATGAAAAAAAGCACTTCAGTCAGTTCCGGACTCATCTTCATCAGTTCGTCACAACCGGCTAAAAGAAAGAAACAGGCAGATACCAGATATAATCCAAGCATAATGACCTGCGTGATTCGGCCTTTATCTACTTGTCTGCCGGAGAACATACGGGATACTGCCATGCCTACGGCCATGAAGGTGAAAAACAATCCTGAACTCAGGCTGATTCCTATCTCTTTGGCATACATGGCCACATAGGTGCTTGTCATGCCATAGGGGATGGATAACAGCAATAAAGCGATGCCGGCAGGTATACCTTTTATCAATACGAAACGGTCGAGTGATAAAGGTTCTCGTTTTACCGGCTGTTTAGGAGGTGTTTTTACCAAACAGGCAGCGATAAATCCCAAGACACCGGAGATGAAAGAACAAAGGAAGATTGTTTCAAAAGAATAGGAATCATGCATGAATAACCCTGTCATCGGTCCGAAGCTCATCGCTGTATTATTCATCAGTCCATAATATCCTACTGCTTCTCCGCGTCGTGAGGATGGGGTAATGTCGATTACAATCGTATTTCCGGCTACTGTTACCATACCGAATGCCAGCCCGTGTGCTATTCTCAACAGGACGAATAATGTCAATACTCCCGCCAGCATATATCCGGCAAATATCGAGATGAAAACAAAGTAGGCTATCAGATAGAGAGGTTTTCGTGCCAATGTATCTAACAGGTAACCGGAGAATGGACGGATACAAAGTGAGGCTACGGTATAGCACGAGAGGATAATTCCCACAGCGGCATTTCCCGTATGGAATATTTCGGTTAGGTAAAAAGGTAAAATCGGTAGTATCAGGTAAAAGGCAAAATACAAAAGGAAATTTGCTGCCAATATGAGACAGTAATCGCGGGTGACAAGCCGATCCTTCATAAGTTGAAAGCCTTATTTGTTAGTTGAAAGTTGAAAGCTTTTCTTTAGTTGAGAGTTGAGAGTTGAAAGTTGAAAATTACTATGTAGCATGATAGCGCAGCTAACTTTCAACTTTCAACTTTTAACTTTCAACTCCTTTAGTAGGCCGCTTCGAATTCTTTCAAGAAGCGCGTGTCGTTTTCTGAGAACATTCGAAGGTCTTTTACTTGGTATTTTAAGTTCGTAATGCGTTCTACACCCATGCCAAGAGCATAGCCGCTGTATATTTTACTGTCTATACCGTTAGCTTCGAGAACATTCGGATCTACCATACCACATCCTAAAATCTCTACCCAACCTGTATGCTTGCAGAAGGGGCAACCTTTTCCACCGCAGATATTACAGCTGATATCCATTTCGGCACTGGGTTCTGTAAATGGGAAGTAGGACGGGCGGAGACGGATTTTGGTATCTGCACCGAACATTTCTTTTGCAAACAGTAACAGCACTTGCTTCAAATCGGTGAATGATACGTCTTTGTCTACATATAACGCTTCTACTTGGTGGAAGAAACAATGTGCACGATAACTGATCGCCTCGTTACGGTACACGCGCCCCGGACAGATAATGCGGATAGGAGGTTGGGATACTTCCATGGCACGTGTCTGCACGGATGAAGTATGTGTACGCAGTAAAATATCCGGGTGTGATTCAATGAAAAAAGTATCTTGCATGTCACGTGCCGGATGATCTTCTGCAAAGTTTAATGCCGAAAATACGTGCCAGTCGTCTTCTATCTCCGGGCCTTCTGCAATGCTGAAGCCAAGACGGGAGAAAATATCAATAATTTCATTTTTTACAATAGAAAGCGGGTGGCGTGTTCCCATTTCTATGGGGTAAGCCGAACGGGTTAAGTCCAGTTCGCATGCACCATTTTCTTGAGTCTCGAATTGCTCTTTTAGTGCATTGATCTTTTCCTGTGCTTTGGCCTTGAGTTCGTTCAGTCTCATGCCGACCTCTTTTTTCTGTTCGGCTGCAACATTACGAAAATCTGCCATTAAGTCATTAATGGCTCCTTTTTTACTAAGGTACTTGATACGAAGTGCTTCAAGTTCTTCTGCATTGGCAGCTTTCAGTGCTTCAACTTCTTCAAGAAGCTGGTTAATCTTAGCTATCATATTTTTGATTTATTGTTATTTTACAGTATAAAACGTTGCAAAGATAGTGGTTTTTATCTTAATTCAACTCTCAAATCGGGCATTGTTTTTTACGAATATCTTCCAAAAATGTTAATGACTTTCGGGTATCTATTAAACGATGTTATAAATCTTGTAAAGGCATACGGATTATTTGCAAATCTCCCGGAAGTCCGTATCTTTGCAATGTGTTTTTCATAGTATTAGATTTAAGGTTAACAAAGATTGGCTGTCTGGGATAGATAGCCTTTTTTTTTGTTAGCCTTTTGTGTTTTTATTCCGAAAACATGTCAGGCTGATTATTTTTACTTAACTACTGGCTTTTTATTACTTGACTGCTGTATATGAATTCTTCAAGTTAATATTGTTTTATCCGCAAATCTTTCTATAGGATTTTTCTGTTACTGTTTCCAATATGTGTAATAATTAAAAAAAGGATTATGAACGGAATCAAAAAAATGTCATCTGGTCGGTTGGCATCCAAAGAGCGGAAAAAGTTGGATACTTCGGAATTCGGGATACCTGAGTTAAGGGAATTTCCCATTCATGATGCCGCTCACGTGAGGGCGGCGGAAGCTTATTTTCGATATGCTCCCGAAGAATATAAAGCCCAGTTGGCACGTAATATTTTGGCAAAGGCGCATTTGCTTGGGGTAAATATAAAAAGTCCTGTAATACTTGAGTGGGCGGAAAAATAAGGTGAAAACATTGTGTATGTTTGTATAAATTGCGTTGTAACTCTGTTTGAAATGATATATTCAGTATGAGTTATAACGCAATGAATTATAACGCATTTTATTTTTTATGATTTGTTTGTTTATCACCAACTTCTTTGTTGTTTTTATCATCTTTATTATTTTCCGGTGGCGATACCGGATCTATTTCTTTGTTTTCTTTATTTGCCCTTGTGGCAGACTTGATCAGTACGAATAGAGTAATGACTATGATGATTGCTATTATGATTCCCATGATTAATATCTTTGACTATTATGATAATTAGAACGTTATGAGGCTTCTTTTGTTTGTTGGTTTGGGATATTTTCGAGACGAAGATTCCTACGAGTTTGGCAAAGCATCACAAACAATCGATATTGAAACGGAAGTGCAACCATATATGATTGACGATTTGAACGACAAGGTGACTGCTGCCGTCTCCACTGTAGGTAGTGGTATTTTAGATTTAATGGGACAGCAATGATGTGCAAATATTATCGGATCCCACTCTATTAAAAGTTGTCTCAAATCATATATATTAGCAATTTGTGAGTTATTTGTTGAGAAAATATCTGTTTAAATAATTTTAATGATGATTATGAATAGGGTTAGTTGACAAAACACGATTTTATTAAAAGGTTTTTATTGTAACATATTATTCGGTTTCTTAATTTTGTCAGTTGGGTAATCATTTAGAATATAATATGAATTAAAAAAAGAAGCTATGCTTTTTTATTGATTCTTGTGAATACTGGATATATGATTGAGTATGGCAGAATTGGCTTGATCAATAGTCGATGCTTCTAATGAAGTTAGATAAATACGTGTCATGGTTTCTGAACTGTGTCCCATACCAGCACTGATGACAGCTAAAGAGATATTCATATTTCTGGCTATTGTTGCCCAACTATGGCGCGATACATAAGAAGTCAACAGGATATCCGGACCTATCAGTTGTGATATCTTTTTTAATAATTTGTTGTAATAGCTACGTTTGTTTTTATATTGGGTATATGCTTTTTCTGCGTCTGTTCTTGTAATGATAGGTAATAGATACCCTAATTTACTTTTGGATGCATAACGGTTGATTATATCTGATATACATTGTTCTATCTTAATTTCCAGCATAATATCTGTCTTATGTCGGATGTAGCGAATAACTCCATTTTTTATGTTGTCATGTTTGAGATATGCCATGTCTACAAAGGCCATTCCTCTCATATAGAAGCTAAGCAAGAATAAATCTCTGGCGAAACAGAGAGAAGAGGAATATGATAAATCTAATGCTATTAATTTGGTGATAACAGAAATGTCTACAGCCCTCTTTTTTGTTTTATCTATACCTGTATATACATTATCAAATGGGAAAGTCTGTTCCGTAAGATTGGCTTTAACGGCCTTGTTGTATATGGAACGCAATTGTCTCATGTAGAAGGAGATCGTATTCCGGGATAAATATCTGTTTCTGAGCCATGATTCATATTTTTGAACTATTTCTTCAGTAAAAGAAGATAGTGGGAAATTCTCGTTCCTTATAAATTTTGTGAAGCTGTTCATGGCAGCTTTATAATTCTGTGCAGTTCCGTTTCGTCCTGCATTAGATAATTTTCTGATTTCCTCATCTATGTATGATACGAAAGAAGGACAGTTTGTTGTTTGGGAAATTATCTGATTGTTATATAAGGAGGCTTTAATTTTATTTGTTTCCATATCATTGGTATTTTTATATTGTCTTTTTTGTTTTTTTATATAACAAATGAAATATACTATTTAAGGTGCCTGTTTATATATCAATATGAAAAATTAAGAAAAGTAATATCTAACAATAGAGAATGCTGAAATATATTTTGGCTTTTGTTTAGATAATATTTTGAAATAAGAATACGGTAATAAATTGTTATATCTGAAAATATTTATAGACAAATAATATCAATGTGTAATAATTAAAAAAATATCCTCTTTCTATTGCAGAGAGAGGAATATGGAATGGGTGCAAATATACAAACATTACTTGAAAAATCAACAAAAAAATGATTATAATTTTGTAATGACATAAGGATCAAAGGGTATAAGAAATAATTAGAATAATATTAATTTACTTTATTGACTGCCGGATTGATTTTGTTCTTGAACATAAATATTCCAATCTGCACAAAGAAAATGGATAAATATGTATAGAATTATTTTGTGATGTCATGCCTTTGCAAAGCATTTTGGTGGATATATCGTATTATATTGATTTATAAATATATAATAAATTAGTAACATTATTTTTCCCACCTCTTTTTGTCTCCAAATACTTTGTTTTATATATCTGATGAAAAAAGTATATATCCTCTCTCTGCAATAGAAAGAGGAATAAGAGTTGAAGTATGAATGAAATATATACAACCGGAGGTGACTAATCAGAGAGAATGACTTCTTTAGGGTGTCCCCATAGTATGCCTTTTTCCGATCTACTACTGTATACATACCTTTAAATAAGTTGTGGTAACCATTGATGAAATAGCTTGGTATCCTTTACGTATCACTTATTTACAAGAAATGAAAGTAAAGGAATACTTGGATAAAGAGCACATAGAAAGTTTTATTCCTATGCGCTATGTCGAAAAGGAGTGTCAAGGTAAAAAGACTCGGCAATTAGTTCCTGCAATACATAATTTACTTTTTATACATACTTGTAGAAAGAAAATCGAAGAATTTAAACGTTTCTCTTTACTTTCATCTAAGATACGCTATATAATGGATAACAATCATGTTCCTACCATTGTGCCGGATAAGCAGATGATGGACTTTATAGCTGTGGCCGGTACTCTTAATGAACATATTATGTATGTGGATCCATTGGAGATACATTTAAAGAAAGGAGAAAGGGTACGTGTCAACGGAGGAATTTGGGAAGGTGTGGTTGGCAAGTTTGTGAGAATTAAAAGAGGGCTTCGTGTGGTGATTGCTATTGAAGGAGTTGCTGCAGTTGCTACGGCGAGTTTACATCCGTCGTTGGTAGATTCAATAGAGAAGAAGGAAGGCTTTGATGAATAAAATCTATTATTATAACGTGGGAGGTCTTTGTTTTTCGGCAAATGCCGATATGGATCATCCGGCACTTTTTAATTTTTGTCCATTTGCAGTGAGGAAAGAGGAGGTCAAAGAAACGATCTTTTCTCTTGGTTACATAGAGCAATTGCCTCCTATCCCGGAAGAAATGAATGCTGTGTGTCATGTGTGCGATAATGGTACTTGTTGGAATTTCTATTATAGTACGTGTTACACATATGATATCATTCTTCGTATAGAAGGTGAACAGTGTCGCATTTATCGCATGCAGGCCGACTCTGATTGGCACTGCGTCCGTATCGACTGGAAGGTACAGGACGAGATCGACGCACAGGCACTAAACAATATATTGATGCTTTCTTACGTAGCTGCCGCCGCCTCTCGGAGTAGAGTATTACTGCATTCGGCATGTGTCCGCACAGCAGCGGGAGAGGGGGTGGCATTTATTGGACATTCAGGTGTGGGCAAAAGTACCCATGCGCGTTTGTGGTTACGTTACGTACCCGGATGTACGTTGATGAATGATGACCAGCCGATCGTGAGTTTGGAAGAGGATGGTATACCCTATATCTACGGCTCGCCTTGGAGCGGAAAAACGGTTTGCTATAGACAGATGAAAGCACCTCTGAAGTTGGTCTGTCTGATGAAACAAGCGTCACAAAATAGGCTGATTTCTTTAACGAATCTCCAAGGGTTTACTACATTGTTGGCAGCCGTATCCATGATAAAGGAGCAGACTGAAGTATATCGTGGCATTGTGCGTACTCTGGCTCGGGTAGTAGAGAGCGTACCTGTAGTATATTTGGAGAACAGACCGGAGCAAGAGGCTGTACAGTTGGTATGGGAAAAATATGATACGGGACATCTGCCATGCTGAGTGTGGTCGGAGTATCTTCTCACTTTGTATGTGCAAAGGCATTGATGTTCGTTCGTTTAATGATGTTATAGAATAAATTTAGTTAATATTATAATGTGAATTTTTAAAACAAAACGTAACATGAAAGAAAACAAAAGTATTTATGAGAAGCCTTTACTGAAAGTAGTGGAGGTGGAGTTGAATGAGTGTATTGCGAACTCCTTTAAAGTGAAAGACAGCGGCTCAAATTTGCACGAAGCCTTGAATGGTGAATACGTAGATAAAGAGTTTGTTTCTTCCAGTCAAGTAGATTGGGATCCTAATTGGTAAATCAATTAAATAAAAATAAATTATGAAGAGTTTTAGATATTTATTCTTTTTATTGCTCGGTGGACTGATGAGTGGATGTTCATCGGATAATGAGTTAATTAATGGTTCTGAGTCGAATTTTATTGAATCTGATGTAGAATGGGTGAGTGCTAAGTTAGCTGATGTATATGTAGTGGAGGGTGATAATAGTAGTGATTTGACAACGCGCTCTGCGGATGAAGTTGACCCGAATACTAAAAATCCGAAGAGTGCTTTGCCCGATGGTATTGATATGTATATTGCTTTTTATCAAGACGGTGAATTGCAAAAAGATGCGATTAAGTTGGATACGGAAAATGGCTATAGTTTTAATTATAAAATCACCCCATCGGCTACAGATGGTGATATAGTGACTTTCGAAAGTGTAGTTGACGATAAAAAAGTAAGTTTACCGCTTAGCAGCTTCCCGAAATCTCGGTTTATTTTTACATCTTTTGATCCGAAAGATGGAACTGAATTCTCTTTAAAAAAGTTGGAAGCGGGTGAGAATCTATATGACACAGATAAAAATCAGCTTTTCCCTGATGCGTATGAAGAGTATCATGATAGACTCTTTTCTTCAGATGGTATGATTTTTGAAAAAGAAGGAGACGGATATGTAGTTAAGTCTGTAGGAGCAAATGCTTCAATGGCTTATCCGGTAAAAGAATGGGATGTGGAATTGAACCGTATGACTGCATGCATTACTCTTTCAACTATGATAATTGAAGGTGTAGACGACAATGGTCACCCTAAGAGTATTGGTGATATAGACGAATTTACTTCTTTGGATAAAGCTATTGAAGCTACTGATATGAGTTTGCATGCAGCGGGATATCCGGAAACGATGAGCGTTACGAATATTTTTACTCGTAAGAAAGGACTTGAGAACTTTCCACTTTCCTATGATTTTATAGATGGTGTTCAAGCTGGTTTGGGAGCACCGAGAGGAAATGTTTATCTTTGTAACTTGGATAATCCTGCCTGGATGGACGAACTCGCAAGTTATCAATGGGGAGACAAAAAGCAAACGATGTATGGTATATCCAGTCAATGTGATAATTATCCATTTTTTCCTGTTACGGAGTTTAATGATGTACGAAACATAAATCTATTATTGTTCATGGGCTTTAGAGATAAAACCTCTACGAGTACAAAACAGACGGTGTTGGCTTATAGAGTTCCTATCAATAGTCTGACTCTTCAGTATAATAGAAATCACTATCTGTATTTGGCATTGACTGTCCAGAATATAGTGGACATGTATAAGAAATTTTTAGAGGAAGATGCTAAATATCCGAAAACTCGTGGTGTTGACGAACCGATAATAATAGATATTCCTTCAGAACAATTAATTATGCGTTCTGAACCCTATTTTTCTAATAAATAATCTTAGATTTTGATTTTATAAATGAAATTGTTCCGGCTATATTCAATTTAAGATTAGATTGTCGGGAAATGGGATATATCCCCAACAATAAAGCCGAAGTGAGGTATGTGGATAACAATATCTTGCTTCGGCATATTTCGGATTCTTTAAAGAACGGACACAAAGCGGTATTACGTATCAAGGGTGAAAGTATGTATCCGTTTTTACGTAATACACGTGATTTAGTGGTCTTGAAAACTCCTTGTGCAAATGAATTAAAACCGGGGGCCATATTTCTGTTCCAATGGGAAGGACGGTATATTTTACATCGTTTGATAAAGATAAAAAACGGTGAATATTGGATGAGAGGCGATCATAATCGTACGTATGAGCTGGTAATTGCAGAAGATATTATAGGTATAGTAGAACAAGTAAGACGTAACGGAGGTGAGAGTATAATCAATTGTCGTTCGTTACGGTGGAGAGTATGTTCTTACTGTTGGATGAAAAGTTTTCCTGTACATAGATGGTTGTTGGGGTTGCTTAATTTGTATGCCGGGTTATATCGCAATAAAAAGGTAAAGTAAATGAAATTAAAGTTGAAAGAGGGTATCCTGATTCAGGAAGTGGCAGGAGAAAAGATATTAATGGCATCGGGGATGGAAGAGGTGGATTATTCGCGGATGATTGTATTGAATCCGTCTGCTGCGTTATTGGCAGAAGCGTTGATTGAGCGTTCTTGTACGCTACAGCAGTTGGTAGAGATATTGACGGATGTATATGATGCGGATGAAGTATCGGTCGCAAAGGATGTGGAGGAGTGGCTTGAGCAGTTGTGGGAACTTCGTGTATTGGAAAAGACAGATTGTTGACGGTCGGTGGATAATATATGTCTGTCAATGATCTTTTAAATATTACAGATAAAGTTGAGGTGGCTTTTAGGGAGTTGCTTCGGTGTGGTTTGTGGGGAGGAATGCCACGGATTGAATGTCTGGGAGATTTGTCGGAAAGTGATTGGAGACATTTGTTGGCACTGGCACAGGAACAAGCGGTGACCGGACTTTGCTATCCGGCGTTGGTGAAATTGCCTGCAGGTTACCGGCCGTCTATGGATACTTTGTTACAATGGTACGGGCGTACCGGATATATCGAACAGTGTAACCGCCATTTGAGGAAGGTATGGGATGAATTGAACGAACGTTTCGGACAAGCAGGTATAAAAGTGGTATTGTTGAAGGGTATCGGGGTAGCAAATTGGTATGACCGGCCCTTGTTGCGTGCTCCCGGTGATCTGGATCTTTATTTTCCGTTGGATTACGATCGGGCGATAAGGACGGTTCGTCAATGGGGAATGGAGGTGGAATATGGTGATTGGCATCATACCTTTTATTACAAAGGAGTAGAGGTAGAACTACATGCTGCATATAATCATTTAGCTCCGCGAGGGTTGGATATAGATACTTCTGTTGTTGAAAATGAGGTGGGAAAGTATTTGATTCCCGCATCGGCGTTTAATGCACAGTTATTATTGGTTCATCCGGCTTTTCATCTCTTGCAAGAAGGAATCAGCATACGTTATTTATGTGATTGGGCTGTATTTTTACGTGCTAATGCATCTGCTATAGATTTTGATAGTTTGCGTCAGGAGCTTCGGAAAGCCGGAATCGGAAATTTTGGACCGGTTTTTACATCATTGGCAGTGATTTATTTGGACTTGGATGTATCTGAGTTACCCAATCGGTGGAGTGCCGGAATATCCGGCAGGAAATTGCAACAGTTATATCGGGATATGATAATGAAGGGTAATTTTGGACGAACTGCGGTTTTGATACATCAACCATTTGCATCTTTATCTCTGGGTGGTAAATTGGAACGGGTCGGGAAAGACGTGTTTCGTGCTATCCGTTTATCTCCATATTGCCGGAAACAAGCGAAGGGATTTGTATGCTATAAGTTGGGGCGTGTATGCAAAGCAGTGATAACAGGCAAAGAGTTTAGATGGGAAAAGAGAAAAAGGCAGAGAGAGGAGCAGTAAAGGACCTGTTGAAGTATTTGTATGTGTTGGTGCGGCAGGACAGTTTGTCTTCTTTTCTTCTTTTGACGATAGGGGTATTAGGGGTTGGTTTCTCGTTATCCTCGATTATATGCTCTAAAAAGGTTATCGATGTTGCTACACATGTAGTAACAGGGAGAATAGAGTGGGGGTTAATTGGGTTGGCACTATTGTATACAGGAAATATCATACTTTCTATATTAGCTTCCAAGATTGGGGTACATTATCAGACGACCTTGTATAACCGTTTGTCATTGCATTATTTTTCTGGGATATTACATGCCGAATGGAAAGCGCAGCAGATGTATCATAGTGGTGATATCATGTCACGGGTAGGGACGGACATTGGTGACATTGTTCAATTGGTGGTACGTACATTTCCGCAATTTCTTGTTACACTGTTAAAATTGGCGAGTGCAATAATTTATCTGTTTATTTTGGATCGTAGGCTGACACTTGTACTAATGGTAATTATACCGATAGTATTGCTGGTAAGTAAATTGTATTTCAAGAAAATGCGTAAGCTGTCTGTGTTGATTAAGGAATCCCAGTCAGTGGTACGGCAATACTTTCAAGAGTCAGTCCAAAATGCAGGAATAGCGAAAGCCTTACATATAGAGGACCGTATGAAGAAAGAGTTAGTGAAAAAGCAGAATGATTTTTTAGCTCATGTCTTATCTCATAATCGTTTTCATGTATTCTCAAATTCGGTACTTTCATTTGGCTTTGCAACAGGCTATCTGACTGCTTTTTCATGGGGAGTTTATCAATTGTACGGGAATGAGATAACCTTTGGCACTATGACTGCTTTTTTACAGCTGGTGGCCATGATGCAAGGGCCGGCACTTGGGCTGGCAGCGAGTATTCCTGCTTTTATTGCTGCATACACAGCATTGGAACGTTTGAATGAATTGGAGAAACTACCGAGGGAACAGGCAGATATGTCTTTGGTCCAACCGTCTTTCCGGATAGAAAAAATAACTTTTTCCGATGTTACTTTCGGGTATGAAACCGGTAGACAAACATTATCTCACGCAAATTTTGTTTTTGAGCGGGGGAAAATGACTGCATTAGTCGGAGCAACCGGATGTGGAAAGACCACGGTAATGCGATTATTACTTGGGCTGGTATCTCCGCAACAGGGGACGGTTACTGTATCGGATAATAAATCCGGCTTTCCGATGGCTCCCGCCTTCCGGCAACGGATAGCGTATGTACCTCAAGGAAATTATCTTTTTTCCGGAAGTATCCGGGAGAACCTTTCTTTGGGAAATCCGGATGCTGATGACGAAGTAATGAAGAAGGCTTTGAAAATGGCTGCTGCTGATTTTGTTTTTTCAATGCCGTCGGGGCTCAACAGTGAACTGAAGGAAGGCGGGAAGGGGCTTTCCGGTGGACAAATACAGAGATTGGCCATTGCTCGTGCATTGTTGCACGGTGGCGATGTACTTCTATTGGATGAAGCGACCGCTTCTTTAGATGAAGAAACAGAACAAAATATAATTCACTCATTAAAAGCACACGGAAAAGACAAGATGATTATTGTGGTATCCCATCGTAAGCAGGTGATTGATGTGTGTGATAAGAAATATGTCTTAAATTTTTTGTAAGTATGAAGAGGAATGTTTTTATTTTATTGATTATTTGTTTGTTGTCTTTGGTAAGAGTAGTAGAAGCGCAGGAAGTTATAGAAAGCGATACTATTTATACTACTCAGGAACATGCACAGCCTACTGATGACAAGCGCCGGGTTGTAACTAACCCTTTTTGGGATAACTGGTTTTTGAATGCAGGACCGACTGTTTCCTATTATATAGGAGACTATCATAGCGATGGCTCTACCGGTCGCCGTTTTTCTCCGGGATTCTATGTAAGTCTTGGAAAATGGATTACTCCGGGATTTGGTTTGATGGCACAGTTCAACGGACTTCAGGCACGAGGTTCTTCTCATGAAACGAATCCTTTTACAGTCGGTGGCCCTTATACGAATAGTGATGGAACAATTTGGTATAAGTCAACGATGAAATTTACAGATGTATCTATTCAGGCATTAATCAATTTGAATAATGTCATTTGGGGGTATAAACCGGGACGTCGCCACCGTGTACATCTTGCAGGAGGTTTCGGGTGGTTACATCATTATGATATGGCTTATGATCAGAGTAATCAGTATAGCGGACATATTGAAGTGAATTATGAATATCATTTTAAGCCGGGCTGGGCTTTTCAGACTAAACTCTATGTGATCGGTATGGAAACGAACTTCGATGATGTGTTTTCCGACCGACACGGTCACGCTGATGTATGGGATGCTATGTTTGGAGCTGGTGTCGGCATATCCTATTATTTCAACAAACGTGAGTGGGATCGTTGTAACTCTTGTCCGCAGGATATTATATATATCAATAAAAAGATAAATCAGATACGTGCCGACTGTCCGAAAACGGAGACCGGAATACTGGAATTTTATGTGTTTTATCCTAATAATTATTCTGGTTGTAACGATGCTCCTACAGTAGCGGATGCTCGAGTGAATACTATCGACTATCTGGTTTCCGGTATTTATACTCAGAAACGATTTAGTGATACGGATGTTGTAAACGGTTTATTGGGAAATGAACGTGCTTTATCTGATTTGGAAACAAGCGATATTGCTACGGTAAATGCTACGCAACTTGATAATGATATGTTCCGTGGATATGAAATGTCTTCTACTCCGTTGAGCCGAATTATGACTGCTGAAGAAATGCAGGCGTTTAAAGATAAGGAAGGATATTATTATGCACCGATTTATTCGGAAGTGACAGGTAATCCGGGCGAAATGAATAAATGGGGATACCGTGTAGATCCCTCTACAGCCGGACAACGTCTTGCTAATAAGAAAGAGAATTATGATGATGTGCAAAGCTATCAGTTGAACGCACATCAAGGGCTTAAAATTGTAAAAGAATATACAACGGAAGAAGATGTGCCGGTCACACTTTGTAGTTTAGCGGATTTTTATGCTGCGGTATCTGGAAATACCGGATATATACGGCAGTTTACAGATTCTGCAATGGTAGACAAAGTTAACGGCATTTTGAATGGTGATAATATAGTAATGATAGAAGTAAGCGGCCTTGCTACAAGTCAGGATAATAATAAAAAACAGGAAGTAGGTGTAGAGCGTAATGAACGTCTGGCTACCGACCGTGCAACGAGTGTGATGAATTGGATGAAACAGATGGATTGTTTCAAAGATGCTGATAATAAATTTATCATGCAGAAAGGATCCAACCTGGTGAAAAAGGTGAAAGATAAAAGCGTTAACAGTCTTGATTCTAAGTTGAATCGTTCAGCACGTGTTCGTATCATTTATACATATACACGATAATATATAATAATGACCCTTTTTGATTTCGTTTTATCGTCAGATCTGACGGGAGTGAGTTTCTCACTCCTGTCAGGTATTGTTATTGAATTGCTGTTAATACCTCATATATTATTGATTTCCAAGCGAAAACGACTATATGATATACCTGATTCCAGAAAATCACATTTGGAATGCATACCGCGATTAGCCGGAGTAAGTTTTCTTCCGGCTTTTTTATTGAGCTTTCTTCCGGTTGTGAGCCTATATGGCGGTTCTGTTCGCGAGTTATCCTTTTTAATTTGTGGTGCCTCGTTGATTTTTATTATGGGGATGAAAGACGACTTGATTGGTATGCGTTGGTCGTATAAATTTGTTGTTCAACTGATTGCCGCATTGTGTATGATAGCTTCCGGTACTTTCGTAAATAATCTATACGGTTTGTTTGGTATTTATGAACTTTCTCCTCTCATCGGGTATCCGTTGACTGTGTTTCTCGTTGTTTACATACTGAATACGGTAAATCTGATTGATGGTGTGGATGGTTTAGCCTCCGGTATCGTGTCTGTTGCCGCTTTAGTTTTAGGTATTTGTCTGTATAGGGAACATTCGTGCCATTATGCAGCGTTGGCATTTGCTGTTTTGGGCACACAGATCGCTTTTCTGCGCTATAATCTTTGCTCTACCCGGAAATTGAAAATCTTTATGGGAGATACCGGTTCCAATTTATTAGGTTATGTCATTGCTTTTTTGGCTATTCATTATGCAATGTCCGGATCGGGGAGAGGTAATGGCGCTTATGTAATCGTGATAGCATGGTCGGTTATTTTTATTCCCGCATATGATGCCTTATGCGTGATTATTTCTCGTTGGAGAAAAAAGAAACCACTCTTTTCTCCAGATCGAAGTCATATTCATCACCGATTGCTGGACTTAGGCTATGGCCATAAAAAAGTAACAACTATTCTGCTACTTCTTGATGTAGTGATTATTAGTATGAATGTTTTTCTAACCAAATGGGCTAATGTCAATCTGATCTTTTTAATAGACTTATTACTTGGTCTCTCATTCTATATTTTCTTGGATGTTAGAAAAAAAACAGTGTGTTCACATCTTGATACTTATAAATAAAATATGAGAAAAAAATATATTATTTTGATTGGAGGGATTTCTCTTTTATTTTTAACCGGTTGCGTAAGCTCTAAAAAAATGACCTATATGTATAAAGGGGAGAAAGTACTAACCGGAAATCAGACTTCTTTTTTGTATGATGCACGGATTATGCCGAAAGACTTACTGACGATTACAGTGAGTTATTCCGAACCGGAACTGGCTGCTCCGTTTAATATGGGAGGAAGTATTGCGAATCCGTTGGGGGGGAGTACTGCGACTTCATTGTCGGCAACATCTTCTTCCGGCTCTTCCGGTAATGTGGGACAAACTTATCTGGTGGACAATGATGGAAATATTGATTTTCCGATTCTTCGTACATTGCATTTGGGAGGAAAAACAAAGGGGGAAGCGGAAGCTACCATTAAAGAAAAGCTGAAAGGATATCTGAATGAAACTCCTATTGTGAATGTACGTATGGTCAATTATAAATTTACAGTAATTGGCGCAGTAAAGGGGGCTAATACTTTTACGGTGGCAAATGAAAAAGTGAATATATTTGAAGCCTTGGCCATGGCCGGAGATATCACCCCATTTGGAAAGAAAAATCAGGTTAAGCTGTTACGGGAAGATGAACAGGGACGTAAAAGGATGGTAGCATTGGATTTGAATGATCCGGATATTGTGAATTCTCCTTATTATAATCTGCAACAAAATGACATTCTTTATGTAGAGTCAGGTAAGGCAGCAATGCGTTCTGCAAAAATGGGGAATATTACGCCTTGGGTTAGTGTTTTGTCTGTTTTGGTTTCTTTAGCTTCGTTAGGAGTGGTTTTGTTTAATAAATAAGAGTGTAAGTAAGATAGTAGGAAACGATGAGATTATTAACTGAAGAAGAACTGGATGGGATGGTAGATAATTCGAATGAATTGAAAAGAATACTTTCGGATTATCTCAGTTATTGGAAGTGGTTTATTTTATCAGTAGTACTTTGTGTGGTAGGGGGACGGATTTATTTACATTATGCGACTCCGGTATACAGGGTGAGTACTACCATTATGATCAATGATGAAAGGCAGAATGGAAATAATGAGGCGATGATGGCATTGACCGATATTGGTTATCTGTCTTCTACGAAGAATATTGGCAGTGAGATGGAACTGCTCCGTTCTCGTACTATTGTAGAGCAGGTGGTAAAAGAGATGAAACTCTATATTACCTATCAAGTAGAAGATAATTTCGCTATGCGTGACTTATATGTGAGTAGTCCTGTATGTGTAGAAATGAAAGAAACGGATCTGGAGAATTTGAGTTATGGTTTTAATTTTAACGTTGTACAGGAATCGGATAAGGTATTACAAATTTCCGGAATAATTGCAGGACAGGACATTACTCAACGTATCACTCGGTTACCAACTATCATTGAAACACCGTTGGGAGAACTGACTGTTTCTCTTCGTCCTAATGTGCATCCGTTATATGGGCAGAATATTATGGTGACTGTTGTACCTCCTTTGCGAACCGCAATAAATTACAGTACTGGATTGGGTTTGGCTGTTTCAGAACTGTCCAATTCTATTATAACTGTCTCCAAGAATAGTACACTTCCTCAACGTGATAAAGTTTTTCTGGATAAATTGATTGATGCTTATAACAGGGATGCCAATGAGGATAAAAAGAGTGTGGCTACAAGAACCGCTGAATTTATTAATGATCGTATTGCTATTATCAATGAAGAGTTGGGGAGTACTGAGGAAAAGCTGGAAAATTTTAAGCGCCAATCCGGTTTGATGAATATGAGCGATACGCAGGTTTATGTACAAGGATCGTCCGAATATGAGAAGAAGCGATCAGAAGTTGGAACTCAGCTCAGTTTAATGGAGTATTTGAAAGACTACGTAAATAGTCCGGCTCATCAGGATGATGTAATTCCTGCCAATATAGGAGTGACAGATGTGACATTGTCTGCTCTTATAAATAAATACAATGAGTCGGTATTACAACGTAATCGATTGCTTCGCTCTTCTCCTGCAACCAATCCGGTAATTGTCAGACTGAATAATAATCTGACAGCAATGCGTGAAAACATAACGAGTACCATTAATTCTGTATATAATGGTTTGATGATTTCGAAACAGGATATCGACCGTCAAATGAGGAAGTATACCAGTCGTGTCAATAGTGCTCCGACTCAGGAACGGACTTTTACGAATATATCGCGGCAACAGGAGTTAAAATCCAGTTTGTATTTGTTGTTACTCAAAAAGCGTGAGGAAAATTCAATTGCTTTAGCTGCTACGGCAGATAAGGCTAAAGTGATTGATTCAGCGGTAGTCAGCGGTCCTATATCTCCGAATTATTCATTAATACGTTCTCTTTCTGTAGCCGTTGGTTTATTATTGCCAATAGTTGTTATTACTTTGATAAACTTTTTCCGTTATCGTATAGAGGGGCATGCTGATGTGGAGAAGTTAGCTCGTGTTCCTATTTTGGGTGATATACCATTGGAACGCAGTTTGAAAAAGAGTAAGACTTCTTTGATCGTTCAAGAGGGAGAAAACGCCAATGCTTTGATGACGGAGGTTTTTTGTGGATTGCGTACGAACTTACAATTTTTATTGGGAAAGGCCAATCATAATGTTATACTGGTTACTTCTACCATAAGTGGCGAAGGAAAAACTTTTGTAGCTACCAATTTGGCAGTCAGTCTTGCATTGTTGGATAAACGAGTAGTGGTGGTTGGCCTTGATATTCGACGCCCTAAATTATTAGAATGTTTTGGATTCTCTCATGAAGAAATTAAGGGGAAGAAGGGGATTACCAATTATTTATCGGATAATAGTATCGATTTACATTCGTTGTTGATTTCCGCGAAGAATAATTCTAATTTGTATATTTTGCCGGCAGGTACGATTCCTCCTAATCCAGCAGAATTAATAGCCAGACCTGCATTAGACACTGCTATCAAGCTACTTGCAGAGGAGTTTGATTATGTGATTTTGGATAGTGCTCCCGTTGGTTTGGTTAGCGATGCGCTGATAGCCAGTCGTTTGGCTGATATAACTCTGTATATTTGTAGGGCAGATTACTCTCATAAAAGCGATTTTGATTTAATAAATGATTTGAAGAAAAAACAGAAGTTGCCCGAAATGGCAATTATTGTGAATGGTATCAATATGAAGAAAAAGAAATATGGATACTATTATGGATATGGGCAACGTGATTATAGGGGATATTATTCCAAGGGTAGATAATGGGATAAATGGTATAATACTTTTTATTATATTAATGCTAATGTGCTTTGGGGTATTGGAGATAACTTTACTGTCACATATTTTTCAAGAGCAATTAAATATTCGTTTATCATTGGAGAAAAAAGATGATAGATAACAAACGAATCGCCAAAAACACTCTTCTGTTATATTTGAGGATGTTCCTGTTAATGGGCATCTCTTTATATACTTCACGTATCGTATTGGAGACGTTAGGTGTCGAAGATTTTGGGGTGTA
>ENA-OWPN01000016-OWPN01000016.1-human-gut-metagenome-genome-assembly--contig:-NODE-16-length-276203-cov-6.808020_pt1 | contig 276203 bp, 233 predicted proteins | sample MGYA00248266_ERZ651850 | MGnify/ENA primary metagenome ERZ651850 (study PRJEB26924, sample SAMEA4378296) | human gut metagenome | biome: human gut; feature: human-associated habitat; material: faeces... | reverse complement strand
CTGAAGATATTCCCTCCACCTGCAGAGCAGGTGGTTTATTTTTACTGTGACACAATAAAAGGGCTGATGCCCGGCTTGATTCATATGCCGGGCGTCAGCCCTTTTCCTGTCCTGCCGCTGTTCCGGCGGGATTTTAATTATTCTGCAAATAACATAATCTTGGAAGCTGTGTTCTCATCATCTGACCAGACCACGCATTTCCTTCCCTGGGTCAGGTCATCCAGGGTCACGATGTTCCTGGTAAGATAGGGGAAAATGTTGCAGTCGTCCGCCAGGGTGTACTCGGTTCCGTCCGCTGCTGTCAGCACGGATTTGGACGTGGACGCGTCCGTAACCATGGACTTGACCTCCACATAATCAGGCGCCTTGGCATCTGCCGGGAGATTGGTGAAAATCATAGTGGCATTGGTCATGGGCGGAAGGCTCATGGTCATGGCCGGCCCTATGTAGGCGTAAATGGTATCCCCGTCCTTCATATCCTCCAGGGCTGCCGGGAATCCTGTCATGGCATCCAGGATATAGGTCATATCGTCAGCCACGTTGAGAATGATTTCACCGCTGGTGCTCATGCCGGACTGATTGTCAATGGAAAGCCTGCCATCCTCCAGCTTTGTCACTGGTCCGTATATCCGGATGGACTGTGGTATCTCAGGCTGGCTCTCCTCCATGCTCTCAATGGCTCCGGTGACTGATTCCACTACCGTGGTGTCATTCACAGTGGTTTCTTCCTTAGTCTCTTCAGCTGCCACGGAACTGCCGGTGGTTGTCTCGGCGTTGACGCTTGCCGAGCAGCCTGCTGCACCCAGGGCTATGGCTGCACAAATCCCTACTGCATATAAATGATATTTTCTCAATATAATCTTCTCCTTTTCATCGGCCCGCCGGAAGACGCCAGTCCGCCGGAAGGCACTTGTTATGTCTGTATGAGAAGTATATATCATTTACCGTCCATATCCAATAAAGGATTTCTTAATAATTCTGAATTTAGAATGAACCTTATGACGAATATTACAAAATGTTTACACAAATCCTTCTTAATCTTTGCCGGGTCTTTACCGAGCCATTTCACTCTGGGGGCCAGCCTGGTTGTGGGCCCGGATAATGGTTTCTATCTCTTCCAGGTTGGAGGACGGAAGGTCGCCGGGAATGGTATTTTTCACAGCAGCCGTGGCATTGCCGAAGGCTACTGCCCTGGCGCAGTCACCGCCCGAGCTGAGCAGTCCGTAAAGGGCCCCGGATATATAGGCGTCGCCGCTGCCAATCCGGTCCACCACCTCGATATCCCGGTATGGCTCCTCCTCAAAGTATTCATCCTTGGCAGCATCGTATATCAGGGAACCAAAGGTATGGCGCTTGGGACTGTGGACGATTCTCTGGGTGGAAGCCACGATGGAGATGGGGTATTCCTCGGTAAAGCTCTTCATCATCTCCCGGGCTGTTCCTGTCTTTAAGAAGGTAAGCCTGGCCGTGTCCTCGGAACAGAAGAAAATGTCCACATAGGGAAGGATTCGCAGGATACATTCCCTGGCCTGGTCCCCGGTCCACAGATTTCCCCTGAAATTCACGTCAAAGGATACCAGGGTGCCCGCTGCCTTGAACCGCTTAATCATCTCTATGGTAGTCTCGCGGATTTCTTCATTTAAAGCCAGGGTGATGCCTGTGGTATGGAAACATTTGGAAGCCGTGTAAACCTCCTCCGGTATCTCATCAATATCCAGCGAAAAAAAGGAGCTGTGGTTGCGGTCATAAATCACTTTTGGCTTTCTGGGATAAGCACCGTTCTCATAGTAGTAGATGCCAACCCTGGCTGCGGGGGACTGGTCATACATGAAGAAGTCGTCGCTGACCCCGAAGGAACGAATCTTGCCTTTCATAAAGCTGCCTATATCATGGGCCGGAAGTTTGGATATAACGCCTGTGTGAAGTCCCAGAAGGGCAGCCCCCACTGCCACGTTCAGTTCTGCCCCGCCCACCTGCTTGACAAAGGTGTCGCCTCTGGACAGACGCTCGTTATCCGGGGGTGAAAGCCTGAGAAGCACCTGTCCCAGTGTAAGAAGGTCGAAATTCCTGCCGTTTGTCTCTACCATATCATATCTCCTTTTCATATAAGAAACCATATAAGAAACCATATAAGAAACGGCTAATACCTCTGAAAAGGATTAGCCGTCTCTAATTGTCTGATTGTCAATATCCTGGTCTATCTCTGAACACGGCCTGAACCGTCGCCGCCGGCCAGATTCTCAACATCTGCCCTGGTCACCAGGTTGAAGTCTCCGGGAATGGTGTGCTTTAATGCGGATGCAGCTACTGCATACTCCAGGGCTGCCTTCATGTCCTTGCCGTCCACCAGGCCGCAGATTAAACCTGCTGCAAAGGAGTCGCCGCCGCCTACACGGTCAACGATTGGTGTAATGTGGTACTTTCTGGAGTGATAGAACTCACGTGTCTTTCCATCCATGATGCATGCGGACCAGCCGTTGTCGGAAGCGCTGTGGCTCTCGCGCAGGGAGCTGATGATGTACTTAAAGCCGAACTTGTCAGCCATCTGGTTGAAAATGTCAACATATCCGGCCAGCTCCAGCTCTCCGGAGGTAACATCGGTGTTGCCCGGCTTGAAGCCCAGAACCTTCTCTGCATCTTCTTCGTTGCCAATGCATACATCCACGTACTGCATCAGATTGGTCATGACCTTCTGTGCCTTTTCAGAGGACCACAGTTTCTTACGGAAGTTTAAGTCAACAGACACAGTCACATTGTGTGCCTTAGCTGCCTTTAATGCTGCCTCGGTGAGTTCGATGGCTGCATCGCTGACAGCTGGTGTGATTCCGGTAAAGTGGAACCAGTCAGCATCTGCAAAAATTTCATCAAAGTTAAACTGGTCAGCTGTTGCTGTGGAGATGGAGCTGTGGGCACGGTCGTAAACAACGTTGGAAGCCCTCATGGCAGAGCCTGTCTCCAGGAAGTAGATGCCCAGTCTCTCGCCGCTTCTGGCAATGTGCTTTGTACCCACATTATACTTTCTCAGTGCAGCCACTGCGCACTCTCCAATGGGGTTAGCCGGCACTGCGGTGATGAATTCAGCCTCATGGCCGTAGTTTGCAAGAGAAACTGCCACGTTTGCCTCGCCGCCGCCGTAATTGATGTCGAACTCGTCTGCCTGGATGAACTTCTCATTGTTTGGGGTGGATAATCTTAACATGATTTCGCCCATGGTAACAATCTTTGCCATTGTATGATTCTCCTTTAATCTCTAATCTCTTCTTACATGATATATGAAATGATGCTTACGGTACGGTTTAATCTATGCCCTTGCTGCTGCAACTGCTGCAACGAACTCCTGTGCCTTGGCTGTAACGGCTGCAAAGTCACCTGTCTTGGCGCCCTTTGTCAGGCTGCTTCCTGTTCCGACTGCGTAAGCGCCGGCCTTAATCCACTTGTCAACATTGTCAACGTCAACGCCGCCGGACGGCATGAACTCACCCTGAGGAAGGGGTCCCTTGAAGGAGCTGATAGCTGCCGGTCCCACAATGTTGCCTGGGAAAATCTTGATGATGTCACAGCCGGCTTCCATAGCGGTAATGGCCTCGGTTGGGGTCATGACGCCTGGCAGCATGGGAACTCTGTAGCGGTTGCACAGACGGATGGTATCTACGTTAAGGCCCGGGCTTACAATGTAGTTGGCGCCGGCCAGAATGCAGGCTCTTGCTGTCTCAGGATCCAGTACGGTACCTGCGCCGATTACAATCTTGTCATTGCCTTTATACTTCTCAGCCATCAGTTTGATGAAGCCAACCGGGTCTCCGTCATCCATGGTCATGGTAAGCTCGATGAAGTTGATTCCGCCTGCAATGATGGCGTCAACTACCTTCTCACCCTGCTCATAGTTCTTTGCGCGAACAACAGCAACCAGACAGTCTTCTTTCATTCTTGCTAAAACTTGTTCTTTCTTCATCTTCATTCTCCTTCTCTTTAAATTCGCATATGCGAATCAGTTTCATAATTACGATTTGTATACTTAAATTCTAATCGCTGTCTCATGATTTGTCAACAGCAAAACTGGTAAAAATATAAGTTTATTTTCCTATACATGCCTTATATATCCCAACAGCCGTGACAGCTGGGCGCCCTTGTCGCTTACCAGGCGTCCCAGGGCGTCATAATCCTCTGTGGGTTTATACAGACTGGAGACGCTGATGGCTCCCATTACATTACCATCCTGCCCAAATACGGGTGCTCCTACACATTCCATGTGTTCTTCCAGTTCCCTGGCATCAAAGGCGTATCCCTTTTCCCGCACAAACTCCAGCTCTTTCTCAAATGCTTCCCGGGTGCAGATTGTCCTGTCCGTGTGTTTCTTAAAGCTGATGCGGGACAATACACCGTCCCGGTCCTCTTCCTCGGTGTAGGCCATTATGGCCTTGCCCAGGGATGTGCAGTAAATGGGATTCTTGGTTCCCACGGTGGCCGTGGTAATGATGGGGTTCTCCGGTTCAAACTTGCAGATATATACAATGGAATCGTCGGAACGGACTCCAAAGAACACGGTTTTCCCCACCTCCCTGGCAAAGGCCTTGAGCACCGGGTCAATGGTGCTGATGAAATCCAGGTTGTTCGTATAATTGATTCCAATCCGGTAGGCTGTCAGGCCGATGGTATATCTCTGCTTCTGCTCCCTTGCCACATGAATCATGCCGGTCTGTACCAGGGTGGTCACAATATCGTAAGCGCTGGTCTTAGGCATGTCCAGCTTTGCGCATATCTCATCCAGGGTAATGCCGTCCGGTTTTTTTGACACCAGTTTCAGTATCTCCACGGTGCGCAGCGTGGTTCTGTTTAGTTTCATGGACACCTCCTGCTCAATCATTCGCATATACATCTCGTATCCGTATATACGATATCTAATACTCAGTATACCTCAGACCGGCAGGAGATGCAAGAAGAATTTACATGAAAAAAAGTACCATTTAATGGTCACATGCACACTGTTTTTCCTACAGAGTCACACCTTGTTTGAAAATAGCCATATCATGGAATCCGGCCTCCTCTGACTTGACCTTCCTGCCGGACGCAACAGCCAGCACATAGTTAAGCAGCTCCTCTGCCAGCTCTTCCTTGGTCATATCCTCCACCATGCGGCCTGCGTTAAAGTCAATCCAGTTATCCTTATGGCCGGCAAGTCTGGAGTTGCTGGATATCTTGACCGTAGGAACCGGTGATGCAAAGGGGGTTCCCCTTCCGGTTGTAAAGAGCACGATGTGGGCGCCTGACACAGCCAGTGCCGTGGAGGCCACCAGGTCATTGCCAGGGGCGCTTAAAAGGTTCAGACCCTTTACCTTCACCGGCTCGCCGTATTCCAGCACTCCCCTGACAAGGGCGCTTCCCGACTTCTGGGTACACCCCAGGGACTTGTCCTCCAGGGTGGAGATGCCTCCCTTTTTATTGCCTGGGGAAGGGTTTTCATAGATGGTCTGGTTGTGGCTGGTAAAATAATTCTTAAAATTATTAATCAGGTCAACGGTCTTCTCAAACAGCTCCGGAGTGGCGCAGCGGTTCATGAGAAGGGTTTCCGCACCGAACATCTCAGGCACCTCCGTCAGAATGGTGGTTCCGCCCTTGCTTACCAGCAAATCGGAAAACGCGCCTACCACGGGATTGGCCGTGATGCCGGACAGTCCGTCGGAGCCGCCGCACTTCATACCGATGATGAGCTCGCTGGCATCTATCTTTTCCCTGGAAAATGCGCCTGCATAGGCTGCCAGCTCCTTAAGAAGGCCCATGGCAGTCTCCATCTCATCCTCCACATCCTGACACTGAAGGAACTTCACGCGGTCCTCGTCGTACGCTCCGATATAGTCCATGAGCACTGGAATATTGCTGTTCTCGCACCCCAGTCCAAGCACCAGCACGCCGCCGGCGTTGGGATGGTGAATCATGTCCGCCAGCACCTTTCTGGTGTTCTCCTGGTCGTCCCCCATCTGGGAACATCCGTAGGGATGGGGAAATGCAATCACATCCTCCACATTGCCGCCCACCAGCTGTCTGGCCTGGCTCTCAAGAGCCTTGGCAATGGAGTTGACACAGCCTACCGTGGGGATAATCCATATCTCGTTGCGGATGCCTGCCTTTCCGTCCGGCCTGCGGTACCCCTCAAAATATGCGTGTTCCGTAGGAGCCACATCATTTTCCCGGGGATTATAATCATAAGTAAGCACGTCTCCCAGGGCCGTCTTCACATTGTGGACATGGACCCAGGCTCCTGCTTCTATGTCCTCTTTCGCGTAACCGATTCGGAAGCCGTACTTCACCACTTCCTCCCCGGCCTTTATGGGCCTTAAGGCAAACTTGTGTCCCTGGGGTATATCCTCCCGGAGGCAGACCTCTGCACCTGCCTTACCCATTGTCTCACCCTTTGCAAGGGGACGCAGCGCAACCGCCACATTGTCGTTTTCATGAATTTTTACAATATCCTGCATGGCCATTCATTCTCCTATCATCTTTGTTTTCTTTGATTCTGCGTGCCTGTTCTGGTATGCTGTTTCGTGGTTTATTTTTGTAAGTGCTTACAATTATTCTACTCATTTTCCGGTCAGAAGTCAATAAAAAAATAGAAAAGTATTGCATTATCTACGCGGAATATGTATAATGTACTTAGCTTGTAAGCGCTTACAGAATGTGAGGTTAGTTTATGAATATATATGATGTTTCTGAACATGCGGGGGTATCCATCGCCACTGTGTCCAGAGTACTCAATGGAAATCCCAATGTCAGTGAAAAGACCAGAGAAAAGGTCTTGAAAGTTATGGACGAGTTGGGTTATACTCCTAATGTGTTCGCCAGAGGCCTGGGACTGAATACCATGCAGACCATCGGAATCATGTGTTCCGATTCGTCGGACCCATACCTGGCGGGCGCCATTTACTATCTGGAACGCGGACTCCGCTCCCACGGTTACGACGCCATCCTCTGCTGCACCGGCTATGACCTGGACGCCAAGCAGAAGTATTTTGATTTGCTGCGTTCCAAGCGGGTGGATGCCATCATCCTGGCCGGTTCCAAGTTTGTGGAGATGCGGGCCAAGGATAACGCCTATATCATTGAGGCTGCTTCCGACCTTCCCATCATGCTGGTCAACGGCTTTCTGGAAGGTGAGAATATCTACAGCACGGTCTGCGACGACCGCGCGGCCGTGTACGGCGCTGTCAGCCAGCTGCTCTCCTCGGGACGCAGGCGTATCCTGTATGTGTACACCAGCTATTCCTACAGCGGAGTCAATAAACTGGAGGGATACAAGGACGCCCTGAAGGAAAAGGGTATTGCGCCCTGCAGCGAACTCATCCGCCAGTGTCCCAAGGATATAGAGGCCGCCAGGGACCTGCTGCTGTCCCTTCGTAACGAGGGATTGGAATTCGATGCAGTGGTCACCTCCGATGATTCCCTGGCCGTGGGCGCTGTGAAATATGCCCACACAGCCGGCATCTCCATTCCCGATGAGCTGAGCATTATCGGTTATAACAACTCCCTGCTGGCCCGGTGTACGGACCCGGAGATTACATCCATTGACAGCAAGGTGGAAGCACTCTGCACCACCACCATCAACACTCTTATGGGGGTTTTCAGCGGTGTTAATGTGCCCAGCAGGACCACAATCGCCTCTGATTTAATAAAAAGGAAAACCACAAATTTTTAATTCTTAAGGAGGAATATCACACATGAAACAATTTATGGACAAGGATTTCTTATTATCAACGGATATGGCCAGGACACTGTACCATGATTTTGCAGAGAATATGCCGATACTGGACTATCACTGTCACATCAATCCCCAGGAAATCTATGAGGACCGCAAGTTTGACACCATCACCCAGGTATGGCTGGGCGGCGACCATTACAAATGGCGTCAGATGCGTTCCAACGGCGTGGACGAAAAGTATGTAACCGGCGACAGCACGGACAGGGAAAAATTCCAGGCCTGGGCTGAGACCCTGCCAAAGCTCATCGGCAACCCGCTGTACCACTGGAGCCATCTGGAGCTGAGAAAGTATTTCGGATACCAGGGCTACTTAAACGGCGATACTGCGGAGGAGGTATGGAACCTGTGCAACTCCAGGCTGCAGGAGGATTCCATGACCGTCCGCAACCTGATAAAGCAGTCAGGCGTGACCCTGATTTGCACCACGGACGACCCGGTGGACTCCCTGGAATGGCATAAGAAGATTGCAGAGGATGACACCTTCGACGTACAGGTGCTTCCGGCCTGGAGACCTGACAAGGCTATGAACGTTGAGAAGCCAACCTTTGGCGCTTACATGGCGCAGCTCTCCCAGGTCAGCGGCGTCCAGATTACTGATTTTGCGTCCTTAAAGGAAGCCCTTAAGAAGCGCATGGCATTCTTTACATCCATGGGATGCTGCGTATCCGACCATGCTCTGGAGTACGTAATGTACGCGCCTGCCACTGACGCTGAGGTGGACGCCATCCTTGCCAAGGGGTTAAAGGGCGAGGCCGTATCCAAGGAAGAGGAGCTGAAGTTCAAGACAGCCTTTATGCTGTTCGTTGCCCGGGAGTACAATGCCATGGGATGGATTATGCAGATTCACTATGGCTGCAAGAGGGACAACAATGGCTACATGTTCGAGAAGCTGGGAGCTGATACCGGATTTGACTGTATCAACAACTATGCTCCAAGTGCGCAGATGGCTGATTTCTTAAATGCACTGAGCACCAACAACGAGATTCCAAAGACCATCCTGTACTCCCTGAATCCCAACGACAACGCTTCCATCGGAACCATTATCGGCTGCTTCCAGGAGAAATTCCCGGGCAAGATTCAGCAGGGCTCCGCATGGTGGTTCAATGACCACAAGATTGGCATGACCGAGCAGATGACATCCCTGGCCAACTTAGGATGCCTGGGCAACTTCATCGGTATGCTGACAGACTCCAGAAGTTTCCTGTCCTACACCAGGCATGAGTACTTCCGCCGCATCCTCTGCAGCCTGATTGGCGGCTGGGTAGAAAACGGCGAGTATCCCGCTGACATGACGGCCCTGGAGGAAATCATAAAGGGTATCTGCTACAACAACTCCGTGAAATATTTCGGATTTAAGCTGGATGAAGTGAACTAAATATTATCTTTGATAACAGCACAGGGAACTGCCCATGGTATCGGGCAGTCCCCTGTTTTTGATTTCCGCCTGTGTCTTCATACTGCGGAAGCAGCCTTTCCCCTTCTTGCAAACTGCAGAAAGGCAGTCACCAGACCGCTGACGCAGAGCATTGCGTAAAAGCTGATTCCACGGCTTAAGAGCATCACGGAAAAGCTCTGTCCTGCCCCCAAAAGGGTGCGGTACAGCGCAAGGAAACCGCCCTCTGAAGCCCCCACGGAGCCGGGAAGGGGAACTGCTGTTACCGCCAGGCTCAATATGGCCTGGAGAGCCAGGAATTGTTCTGCTGCCGCGGATATGCCCAGGGCCCGGCAGGCACAGTACGGCACCATATAAAGGGCAGTCAGCTGAAGGGCTCCATGTATGAACATCCTGACCACCACCAGGGGATACTGCCGCAGGTAGGCGCCTCCCCTGCTGTACTCGTCAATCAGGCCCTCCACCTTCTGCACCGCCCTCTTCCTGTTCTTAATGATTCCAGTCCTGCACAGCCCTCCCACCATAAACAGCATTGTTTTCTCCGCCAGAAGGCCGTTGAGGATGATTAACAGGATAAGGCCTGAACAGAATCCATTTACCAGCACCCCGAAAATCAGAAGCAGCCTTATGATTCTGCCCTGTCCCATGACAAAGGTCAGATTGGTTCCAATCATGATGCACCCGTAAACCAGCACCGTCATCTGATACGCCGCGGCCGTGGCCAGAAGGGAAAATGAACTGTGGGCAGCTCCAAAGCCGTCCCTCACCATATAGTAAAGCTGCATGGGCTGTCCCCCTGTGGCAGAAGGAGTAATGGCGCTGAAGTAAAAATCCGCAAATGCATAGGACAGGGACCGCCAGTAGGGAACCTTTTTCCGGAAGGTCCTCATTAAAAGCCTGATATTGGCCGCCTCACAATTGACAAAGAGGAACATGCAGGCAAAACCCAGGCATACAAACCGGATATCCGCCCTCATGAATGTACTGCCCAGGGTCTGGACGGAGTGACTGCCCAGCAGCACATGGAAGGTTAACCAGGCCAGGGCAGCCACCAGACAGAGCCCTATGGACATTTCCTTCCAGTTCATCTTTTTCTGCTCCATTCCCTGTTCCTCCTTTCCCATCATTCTCCCGGTATAAGCTGTGTCTATTATACCGTCCAATTCTTAAAAACTTATGATTATTTTCTGAATGTTTTTGTATTTTTTACCGCACTTGCGTATAAAGGACAAAAAGACCGCTGCACAACGGGATTCATCTCCCTCTGTACAACGGTCCTGCTTGCTCTTTCAGCCTGCCTCATCCTCTATTTGAGACGCACCACATGCTGACAGTATATATACATATTTTTGATTTTCTTGGCCTGCTGCCCATCATCTCCCAGTACAATGGGCTGCGTTCCCGTAGGGGTGATATAAAGCTTGAATGCAATGGCATCCTGCCCAATCTTCATGGACCTTACAGGCATGTATTGGAAATTGCCATGTTCGATTCCCAGATATTCATACATGCTGTGCTCCAAATCAGGATTAGCAAACACCCGCACCACATCTGATTCCCCTTTCATGTCGATGATTGCCCTGGCCTCCTCAAATTTAATGTTGGTAAAGCGGTAATCACCATTACCAATGATGTAGGCCAGCGTGCCGTTATCCAGTAACAGTAAAGGATCCGTCTGCGCCATCTAAAAACCCCCTTTTCAAAATGCCTTTTTATTTGTCTTATATTAATCATAATGCCTTATATGGGGAATGTCAATATAATCAGAAAATTATCAATATTGTTTGTCAATTAACTATCAATTAATCGGATTTTCCGAATACTGTTTCTATTCATTCGTTTCCTTTTCATAAAAACATATTCTAAATGCAAAAAAGATTACAGGATTCTCTCCCATAATCTTCTCTTTCCTCATGTCCAAACAATGTATGTGAGCAGGACGATAAGCCGGGTTATGTCATTGGATGGCCATCTATCTAGGACTGCCGTCGCCGGCAGCCTCAAGCAACCTACCCGGAAGCTGACGGGCAGCCATATGCTTCCTGTTCGGTCTTGCTTCGAGTGGGGTTTACATGTGCCCCGCCTGTTACCAGACGGGCGGTAGTCTCTTACACTGCCCTTCCACCCTTACCTTTTAGGCCGAAGCCTGAAAGGCGGTACATTTCTGTTGCACTGTCCCTGGAGTCGCCTCCGCCAGACGTTATCTGGCACCCTGCCCTGTGAAGCCCGGACTTTCCTCTCCCGCGGCCTTGCGGTATCGCGGCAGCGGCCATCTGTCCTACTCACAACGTGTATTAGTCTAACACAGAATCACGGGTTTGTCCAGAGGAACCCTGCTGCTTTTCCCTGTATTCCGACGGCGGGCAGCCTGTGTATTTCTTAAAGGCAGTGCTGAAATAGGGAATGTTGCTGTAACCGGTCATCATGGCAATCTCATAAATCTTGCGGTTGGGGTCCCGCATCAGCTCCTTTGCCTTTTCCATGCGCAGCTTCAGAAGGTAATCCGTAAAGGACACCCCTGTCTCGCTCTTAAAGGAGGTGCTGAACCTGGCGCTGCTCAGACCGGCGGCTGCGGCCGCATCCTCCAGGGACAGGGCGGGACTGCTGTAGCATTCCTCCATATAGCCCAGCGCCTTTACCACCGGCCTGGAATATGCGCCGGATTTCTGGCTGCCCGCATACTCGCAGATACGCCTCAGGTTCTCCCCCAGCACCCGGATGGCCTTTCCAATAGTCTCGCACCCAATCAGTTTCTTATACTCCTCCACCGGATTCTCAAACACCAGCTCCGGGCTTATGCCTGCATTTCCCAGTTCCTTAAGGACCGCGCTGTACAGGCTGCTGACCATGAACTGCATATAGATATAAGAATCCATCCCTGTCTGCATAAGCAGCGCCTCCAGCTCTCCCATGCGCTTTTCCAGCAGTTTCACATTGCCGCTTTTTACCGGGGTGATAAGGTCGATATCCAGTATGGGCGACGGGTCATTCTCCTTTCCCTCCCCTTTGATATCCTGAAAGCGCAGATTCTGGTTATCCCCTCTGATGTATTTTAATTTCAGGGCCTCATGCGCCTCCTGATAACATTGGTCCAGCAGCCGGATACCCCGCAGCACATTGCTCTGGGCACTGGTCAGGCTCAGGCCCTGCTCTGAAAACATCTGCCTGGTACGGCTTAGATAGAGACCTGCCCGCATTTCCACCGTCATCCTGGTGGGGGCAATCACTGCAATTTCACAGCGGTTCTCCCTCTGCATCAGAACATAGGCGCCCTGTTCCCTCATATGGCCTGCCGCTGCTGCCATGAGCCCGCCCTTGTCCTGGGATTCAAAGATAAGGACCATGCAGTGGTCATGCTCCATCTCCATTAACGGACCGCTGTCGCTTACCTCGTACATCAGCAGCTTGCGCAGTAAATCTTCCCTGTCCTCAAAGGAATCCTTTTTAGCCTCGTCATACCGCCTGACGCAGTCTGAGGCAAGATGGGTCAGCTCCTCCATGTTGATGGGCTTGGTGAGATAATCCTGGACTCCCAGCTTAAGGGCCCTTCTGGCATATTCAAAATCATCATAACCGCTGAACACGATTGCCATGAGGCCCGGATTCAGCCTCTTCCCTTCCTCTATGAGCTGCAGTCCGTCCACATGGGGCATTCGGATGTCTGTCATGAGAAGCTCCGGCCGCTGTTCCCTAAGCAGCGCCAGACCTTCCTTTCCGTTACCGGCTGTTCCCACCAGCTCTATGCCCAGGGATGCCCAGTCTATGACGCTGCACAAACCCTTTAATATAATCTCATCGTCATCACAGATAATCGCTCTCATCTGACGCCTCCCCCTTTTTCCCAATCCGCAGGGTCACCACGGTCCCCTCGCCCCTGGCTGACTCTATGGACACCCCATATTTCCTGCCGTATACTATCTTAATCTTGTCGTTCACATTGCGCACCCCATAGCCGGTGCCCTGCTGGTCCGAGGATATGGTATCCAGCTCCTGGTTCAGACGTCTGCAGGCGTCCTCATCCATGCCCAGGCCCGTATCCTGCACCTGTAATATGACATCCCCTTCCTGCGGGAAAATATGGATATAAATATACCCTTTCTCCTCCATGGGCTTGATTCCGTGGTAAATGGCATTCTCCACCACTGGCTGCAATATAAGCTTGGGCGTCCTGCATGACAGCACGGAGGGGTCCACATTGATGTCATAGTCGAATTTCTCCTGATACCGCCGGTGCTGGATGCTCAGATAGCTCTTTATGTGCTTTACCTCTTCCTCCACGGTGATGATGTCACGCCCCTTGCTGAGGCTTATCTTGAAAAAGTCTGTCAGGGCTGTCAGCATCTCAATGCTCTCCTCCACCTGCTGCATCCTCAGGGACCAGATAATGGAATCCAGGGTGTTGTACAGGAAGTGGGGATTAATCTGAGCCTGCAGGGCCTTTAGCTCCTCCCGCCTCAGCTTCTCCTGTTCCCGGTATATGGCGTCAATCAGGTTCTTCATCTCACCGGTCATATGGTTAAAGGAATCATACAGCACCCCGATTTCATCCCTCCGCTCTGTCTCAACCGATGTATCCAGGTTGCCGGAGCACACCTGTTCCATGGCTTTTACCAGCGTAAACAGGGGTCTGGTAACTGAATCAGCCACCCTCTCGGACAGTATCATGGATATGGCCGCTGCCAGGGCCAGAAGCATAATCATGAGCACCTTGATATATTCCACGGACCGGGTAATGGATGCCTTTGGTATGACGCCCACGATTTTCCAGTCCGTCTGGTTCAGGGTCTGGTAGACCACCAGCTGCCTCTTGTCCTTCAGCACATGGGACACGCCGTATTCCGGTATTTCACTTAAATTGTCCTCCACCATCCGGCGCGCCTTCTCAACTCCCTCCCGGTCCTTCCAGGGTCCTTCTCCTGCTGTCAGGTTCATAATCCGGTTCCGTTCATCCATCAGAAACACATCCCCTGTGCCGCTGACCGCCCTGGCTGCAATGTCTGACAGCTTGTCGGAGTCAATATCCGCCAGGACCACCCCCTTGGTCCGTCCCGTGGCCTTGTCAATGAATGGAATTCCCATGGATACATAGGATGTGTATGGCGTGCTGACCACATAGGAATTTTCATGGGGCGGAAACCACTGGGCCTGTCCCGTGGCATGGATGATGCGGTACCAGTCCGTGTCCCTGGGGTCCGACACCAGGAAGGATGATGAATTGCTCTTATAACGTCCCCCATTGTCCCCCAGCACATATACGCCGAAAATGTCCCGGTTATAGGAGGGAAGCACCATCAGTTCCATGCTTCCCTCCAAATCGTAGGAATACATCTCCTTTATGGAACGGAACTGGCGCCGTATAAGCTTCTGCATACTGATATTGTCGTTCATGGCGGAACAGACCTGATAGGTCTGGAGGAACAGTTCATTGATGTCCTGGCAGGCATTGCCCACCATCTGGACCGTGGTGGCCTCTGCCTCCTTAAGGATTCTGGATGAGGTCATGTAGTAGTGAAGGGCGCCGGTAAGAATGACAATGCCTGTGGAGGAAGCAGCAAAAGAAAGTATCATCTTCTCCTTTAACATAAGACGTACTCCCAGGTTCCGGCAGGCCCCAAAGCCTGTCCCTTTATTCAGATATGCCTTTATGGTTTCCCTAATACGCATCTTCAAACAATTCCTCCGCATTATCCACGGTGTATTCCCGGTGCTTTACCATGGTCTGGCGGTCCGGCTTTTCTCCCCTCCGGTGCCTGTTTATGATGTCAAATACCGCATCCCCGTATTCCGGACTGCTTTTTACCGTGGCCAGGTACTCCCGGGCAATAATGGCCTTAAACACATCCTGTATGCCGCCGATAGACACAATGACCACGTCCCTGCCCGGTTCCATGCCCGCCAGCTTAAGGGCCTGAAGGACCCCCAGACCGTCCTCATCGCTCTGGGCAAATACCGCATTAAAATCAATGTCCTGGTCGGCAATGACGGACTCCGTCACCTTCTGGGCCGTGAGCCGGTTGCCGCTGCTCTCCACACGTTTGGAAATATACAGGTTGGAGTGCTCCCTTATGCCGTGCATGAAGCCCATGTACCGTTCCCAATCCATGGCCGAGGTTTTTTCTCCCTGAATAACCATGGTATGGCAAGGCTCAATGCCGAAATGCCGGGCCAGTATATCCGCGCACAGCTCTCCCTCTGCATAGTAATCCGAAGCAACATAGCCCAGAACGTAATCTTCCCGGTCATACTCCGGCTCCATCTCCACGTCCTGCTCTGCCAGTATCACCGGCACTCCCCTCTGCCTGGCCTCCAGAAGCACCTGGTCATAGCCCTTCCTGGCGCTGGGAATCAGGATAAGGTAATCAATGCCCGAATCCAGAAGCCTGTATATATCCTCAATCTGCCACTCCAGGCTCTCCTCCTCCGGCGCATGGTAAATCAGCTGTGCCCCTCTCCGCCTGGCCGCCTCCTTAAAGCTCTTAATCTGAGCTGTCTTCCAGGGAGTAAGGGGCTCTGCCTGGGATAATCCCACCCGCAGGCCCTCATGCTCTGTCTCCTGTACAGCCGGAACAAACCATCTGTCCTTTACCAGCCATAAAAGGCATGCAAGCATCACTGCAAAGCACGCCGCAATCATTTTCTTTCTCATATATCACTGCCCCTGTCTCATTTGAATCCTATTATACCAGAAAAGTGTATGAATAGACAGCGAAGTTAATATGAAAGGCATCCATTCACCCGGATAAGACAAGGCTGCCGGAACATACTCTGTCCGGCAGCCTTCCCTGGATATGTAATCCTGTTTTAATAGAACAGATTCACCAGCCCGGTGGAGAACATTGGCACATAGGCCATCAGCAGCATGCAGATGAACAGCATGACATAGAAGGGAATGGACTCCTTGATGAACTCCTTTATCTTACACCTGGTGATGCCGCAGGTGACGAATATCAGAGCACCCATGGGCGGTGTCACGCCGCCGCAGGCCATTGTGAAGATGTAGACCATGGCAAAATGGATGGGGTCGATGCCGTAAGCCTCGGCCACCGGGGCCAGAAGGGGAACCAGCACAATGAGGGCTGCATTTCCCTCAATGAACATGCCCACCACGATGAGGAACAGGATAATGACAAAGAGGAACAGGTATTTATTGTGGATGGTTCCCAGCACCAGGGCCGTAAACTGCTGGGGAATCTGCTCCCTGGTGAGAATCCAGGCAAAGGCGGAGGCGCCGCCCACAATCAGCATGATGGACGCCGTGGTTGCCACGGTTTCCTTAAGGCCTGTGCGGATATCCTTAAGCTTCAGTTCCTTATACACCATCCCCAGAATCAGGGAATAGACAATGGCCACTGCTCCTGCCTCTGTAGGGGTAAAAATTCCCATACGGATGCCGCCGATGATGATAACAGGAAGGCACAGAGGGAGAAAGGCGCTGGCAATCTCAGGGGCTGCCTGCTTCATGGTCAGACGCTCGGTGCGCATGGGTACATAGCCCCTTTTCCTGGAAATGAAGTGCACCAGAATCATCATTGCAACGCACAGAAGCACGCCGGGACCGATTCCTGCAATAAACAGCTTGCCAATGGAAAGATTGGCAATGGAGCCGTAAAGAATCATGGCAATTCCCGGAGGAATCAAAGGCGTAATCATGGATGACATGGCTGTCACCACGGTTGAGAACTGCCTGGAATAGCCGTGATGCTCCATCTCAGGCACCAGCATCTTTGCCTCCATGGCTGCGTCTGCCAGATTGCTTCCCGACAGGCCGCCCATCAGAGTGGACAGAAGTACATTTACCTGGGCCAGACCGCCGGTCATGCGCCCGGTCATTACATTACAGAATCCCATAACACGCTTGGTCACGCCGGAGTAGTTCATGAACACCCCTGCACAGATAAAAAACGGGATAGCCAGAAGAGGAATACTCTCCACGCCTGCCAGGACCCTCTGGCCCAGTATCTTTGTAAAAGGGCCTCCTGTCAGGTAAAAATAAGCCATGGAACCGGAAAGGATGGAGATAAACACCGGAACCTTCAGAAACAGCAGCACCAGCAGAACTGCAGTCGATATCATGATAATACTTGTCTCCATCATTTACGCTTCCTCCCTTTTTCCGGTTAAGTCCCTGTATGTATTCAGGCATACCTGCACCGCCATGGTAAGGCACCCTATGGGCAGCGGCGCATAGATAAGGCTGTAGGGAATCTTCAGAATGTTGGTCACACGGTCATAGCGGACCATCTGCATAATATAGCGGACTCCCTGATATCCCACATAGCAGAGGATGATGACTGCTGCCGCTGCAATGAACACGCTCAGTATTTTCTGAAGCTTTTCCGGGAACATTTCCACTATCACGTCAATGGCAGCATGGTTCCCGCATACAAAGGCATACCTGCCTCCCAGGAACACCACCCAGATGATAAGGGCCAGCTGCACTTCCTCCTGCCATACAAATGGGTCTCCCAGGCAATAGCGCATTATGACCCCAAAGAAGGTGATTCCCACCAGAAGCACCAGGGCCCCGCAGGCTGCCAGCACATCCGCGTTGCAAAGCAGGTTCTTTATCTTATTATCTGATTTCATATTTACTTACCCCTTTCCCCGTACATTTAATCCTGCCTGCCAATAATGGCCTTCATTTCTTCAATCAGTCCCTCTGACCACATGGCCTTAATCTGCGGGTCCTCATAAAATGACTGGCCTGCTGCCTTAAAATCCTCTGGCGTCAGCTCGCTTACGGTCACACCTGCTGCCTTTAATGCTTCCAGCGCTTCCTCGTCCGCTTTCTCTAACTGTTCACTGTTGAATACTCCGGCCTGGTCGCCGCATTCCATCAGAATCTTCTGCTGTTCCTCTGTCAGCGTATGGAAGAAATCTGCTCCCATAATCCAGCAGGTCATGTCGTATGTGTGGGCATCCAGCACCAGGTTCTTGGCCACCTCCTGATAGGCGCCGTTTAAAATAACCGGAAGGGGATTTTCAGCCCCGTCTATGGTTCCCTGCTGCAGGGCCGTATAGATGTCGCTCATGGCCATGGGCGTGGGCGTTGCTCCCAGCGACTCAAATACCTTTATCAGTATGGTCTGGTTGGGTACGCGGATTTTCCTGCCTTTTAAATCGCTGACCGCGTTCACCGGCTTCTTAGTGATGGTATGGCGGATTCCGTATCTCCATGTGGTCAGTATCTTTAAGCCCACATTCTGCTCCAGCTCCTCTGCCTTGCCCGCAAACCAGCTGCTGTCCACCACCTTTTCCAGGTCCTCCCATCCCTCGAACAGGTAGGGAGCAAAGAGAACTCCAAAATCCTGGATTCCCCTGTCCTGGAAAAAAGGTCCGTTGGCCAGGGTGACCACACAGTCGCCGTTGACGGCCTGGTCAATGATATTGTCCTTGCTTCCCAGCTGGCTGGAAGGATACAGGTCCACCCTCATGGTTCCCCCGCTCCGTTCCTCCACCAGCTCCTTCCACTCATGGCAGGCCAGGTCAATGGGTTCCCCCGGATTGTTCTCATAGCCAATCATGATACGGACCTTTTTGCCGCTGCCGTCTGCCGTCTGGCTGCTGTCCGCCTGGCCGCCGCAGCCTGCCAGGGATAAGGCCAGTGTGCAGCTTACCAGTAATGCCAGTACCTTTTTCATTTCTTCCCCTCCTGATTCTTATCCTGGGTGGCACCGCCACCGGATGTTTGTTTCCTTGTCTTTTATGCCCTTATTATATACTTTGGACCAGTGTGTTGTACATTCACTCTCATTCCCTTTTCTTTTAAAATCTTTCCCTCATGAAATAAAAACAGAAAATACCGCAGAAATCAGCACAAAAAAAAGACCGTTTCCCATGCAGTACTGTAAGGAAACGGTCTGTCTCATCTCAATGCCGCCTGTGCGGCCATCATACGTTCAGACAGCTCCCGCCTATGAACTCCCTGAGGATGGAATTCTTGGGTATGTCCTCGCTGCTGACACCGATAAAATAGTCCAGGAATTTAAGGAGCCGTTTAGCCTCCAGCCATTCCTCACTGTCCTTAGGAATGGCAAAGAGCAGGGGCTGGGCGTACTGCTTCAGCACTGCCAGCTCATAGACCAGGGCGGAATTGAACATGGCGTCCGCCTCCTCCTGGAAGGGAAAGATGTTCTCCTCCTCGCCCTTGCGCACCGAGGGCCACATGCGTATGGTTTCCTGCGCCGAGGAACCTCTTGTCCTGGCGTCCCGCACCATCCGTCTCAGGAGACGTCCGTCGGTGGTGGGTATGCGGTTGTGTTCGTCGATGTTGAGCTGGGTCAGCGCGCTGATGTATATCTTGAATTTACTGTCGGCCGGAAGGGTGTAGGAGAGCCGGTCATTCAGGCAGTGGATTCCCTCTATAACCAGAATATCTCCCTCCCCCAGCTGAAGGAAGTTTCCCTTATACTCCCTGATTCCCTTTTTAAAGTTATAGTAGGGAAGCTCCACCCGCCTTCCTTCCAGCAGACCGGTCATGTCCCGGTTAAACAGCTCCACGTCCAGGCATTCCAGAATCTCATAGTTGTAATTGCCGTGTTCATCCCTTGGACTGTCCACCCGGTTTACAAAATAGTTATCCACTGCAATGGGATGGGGCTTTAGGCCAATGGCCTCCAGCTGGACCGACAGGCGGTGGGAAAATGTGGTTTTGCCGGATGATGAGGGTCCTGCTATCATCACAAAGCGGGCGTTCTTCCTGGCCGATATCTGGGCTGCTATCTCTGCAATCTTCTTCTCCTGAAGCGCTTCCTGTATCAGAATCAGGTGGGACATATCCCCCTTTGCAATCCTGTCGTTCAGGGCGCCCACCGTCTCCAGGTCCATGCGCCTGCCCCATTCAGTGGATTCAGCCAGGGTGGCAAACAGCTTATCGCTGGGCGTAAACCGGTGAAGAATGTCCGGCGTATTCCGGTCAGGCATTACCATCACAAATCCGTAGTGGTAAGGAATCAGGTCAAAATGCTTGATGTAGCCTGTATTCTGGACCATATACCCGTAGTAGTAGTCCTCAAACCCGTCAATGCTGTAGATATTGACCCTGGATACCATGCGGTAATGGAACAGCCTGGCCTTGTCATACATACCCAGCTTCTCAAACAGCTCAATGGCGTCATCTGTGGACACGCTGCGCTTCATGATGGGAATCTTCCGTTCCACATACTCCCTCATCTTGGCCTTTACCGCATCCAGGAATTCCTGGTCCAGAACAAAGTTTCCCCTGGCCTCCACGAAAAATCCCCTGCCGATGGAAAAGTCAATCATCAGCTTTTCCACATTGCCGGCGCCTGCAACGCTGTAGAACGCCTTCAGCATCATAAGGGACGCGCTCCTCTGATAGGCAGACATGCCCGGCTTATCCTTTGCAGTGACAAAGGAAAGCTCACAGTCCTTCACCTGCTTATGCAGCTCCTGGAGCTTTCCGTTTACCCGCACCAGCAGGATATCGTATTCATACTCCTTCTGGTGTTCCCGGGCCGCCTCCAGCCAGGTGGCGCCCTCCGGGTATTCCTTTGTGATGCCGTTTATCTTAACCAGTGCCATTCCATCTACCTCCCTCAATTTACAGAATCTGTTTCTCCGGTCACACAATCATGGCAGGCCATTGGGGCGGCGCCTGCTCCAGTTCCACCTGGTTCCCCAGATTCTTCCTGAGAAACTCTGCCATATAGGGGATAAAAATATGCTCCAGGCCGTAGTGGCCTCCGTCGATAATGGCCATGCCCCTGGCTGCCGCGTCTATCCCCTGGTGGTGGCTGATATCCCCTGTCACAAGGACCTGGGCCCCCCAGGCCAGAGCTCCCTCAATCTCGCTCCCCCCTGCGCCGGGGCATACGGATACACGGGAAATCCGCTGCTCCATTAGGCTTTCCCCGTATACAAGGGCAAAGGGAAGGCCGAACACATCCTTGACACGGGACGCCAGCTCCCTTACAGTCACTTCCTCCCTCAGGAATCCGTTCTTGCCGATGCCGTAAGAAACAGCGCCCTCCGGTCCATCCATTTCCCCCAGGTTCTCTAACGGTATGCAGTCCGTCAGGCCCAGCCGCTCTGCGGCCAAATCAGCCATACAGCCCGGAGCCGCATCAAAGTTGGTATGCATGGCATAACAGGAAATATCTGCCTGTATCAGCTTCACCAGCCTTCTGGTGATGAAGTTCTGGTCATTTACCTTTTTGATGGCCTTAAATATCAGGGGATGATGGGTCAGCAGCATGTCCGCACCCCAAGCCACGGCCTCCTCCACCACCTTGTCCGTTGCGTCCAGGGCAATGTATATCTTCTTTACATCCTTATCGCTCCTGCCCGCCAGAAGACCGGGATTATCCCAGTCACAGGCGCAGTCCTCGGGCGCCAGTTTCCTGCAAACCTCCATGATTTCACTGCATTTCATCTTGTGCCTCCTTAATCCAGGCCAGTTCCTCCTGCCTGCTTTTTCTGGCCCCTGCCCTGGCTTCTGTCTCGGAAATCCCATCTGTCTCCTGCAGGGATTCCAGGATTTTCTCAATCCTGGCCTTCTCCCTGCCCAGGTATTCCCTCAGGGTCCCGTCCTTTTTGCCAATCAGTATCCTGCCGTAAAGGTAATGGGCCTGGCTTTCATACTCCATAAAGCCCCTTTTCACGCTCATCACCGTATAATATTTTCCCTCGTCCTTTACCATGGCTTCGTCCTCAATGGCAAATCCATGGCCTTCCAGATAACGCCTTACCTTATCCAAATCCGACTGGGGCGAGAGAACGTAATGGTTTACGCTGTCCCACACATGGCGCCCCTGGTCCAGGATTTTCATTATCAGTTCCCCTCCCATGCCCGCTATGATAACCGTGTCAGCCTCTCCGGGCTTAAGCTCTTTCAGGCCGTCGCTGAGCCTTGTGCGGATAGGACAGACCGTCCGTGAGCCGCAGTCCTTCCTCTCCTGGTCCGTATTTTCTTTGCTCTTTCCCTGTTTCTGCGCCCAGGCTTCATATTCCCTTATATGGGCCCGGGCTCTCTCCAGGGGACCGGGTCTTACATCCATGGCCAGGGCAGAGGCAATCCGCCCTGTCTGTGCCAGGTACACGGGTATATATCCATGGTCCGTGCCCACATCGGCAATGGAGCTTCCCTGATGCACAAAGCCGGCAACGGTCAAAAGACGGGCCGACAGCTTCACGGTTCCCGCCTGTTCTTTTTTATCTCTTGTCTCTAACTTATCACTATTCATCCAGATAATCCTTTAACTTTTTACTTCTGCTGGGATGGCGCAGTTTGCGCAGGGCCTTTGCCTCTATCTGGCGTATACGCTCCCTGGTGACACTAAACTGCTTTCCCACCTCCTCCAGCGTCCTGGGACGTCCGTCGTCCAGGCCGAACCGAAGGCGCAGCACCTTCTGCTCCCGCTCCGTCAGGGTCAGCAGCACTTCCATCAGCTGTTCGTGAAGAAGGGTAAAGGCTGCCGCATCCTGGGGCACCAGCACATTGTCGTCCTGTATGAAATCTCCCAGATGGCTGTCCTCCTCCTCGCCGATAGGCGTCTCCAGGGACACAGGCTCCTGGGACATCTTCATAATTTCAGATACCCGTTCCACCGGCAGGTCCACTCTGGCTGCTATCTCCTCCGTGGTGGGCTCCCTGCCCAGCTCCTGCAGCAGCTGGCGTGAGGTGCGCACCAGACGGTTGATGGTCTCCACCATGTGGACCGGAATCCGTATGGTCCTGGCCTGGTCCGCAATGGCCCTGGTGATTGCCTGGCGAATCCACCAGGTGGCGTAGGTACTGAACTTATACCCCTTGGTATAGTCAAATTTCTCCACTGCCTTGATGAGCCCAAGGTTTCCTTCCTGAATCAGGTCTAAAAACTGCATTCCCCTGCCCACATACCGCTTGGCAATGCTGACCACCAGGCGCAGGTTGGACTCTGCCAGGCGCTTCCTGGCCTCCGGGTCGCCCAGCTCCATCTTCTTGGCCAGCTCCACCTCATCCTCCATGCCCAGAAGGGGAATCTTACCAATCTCCTTCAGATACATACGCACAGGGTCCTCCAGGCTGACGCCCTCGGGAACCGACAGATCCAGGTGCTCCACATCGATTTCTTCCTCTTCATCCAGCTCCATCTCCTCCTCGATGAAAAGGTCCGGGTCCAGCTCTTCCTCTATCCCCATGCGGATGACATCCACCTTATTCTGGTCCAGGAACTCAAACAGCCTGTCCAACTGCTGTGCTGCCGGCGGTTCCTGACCAAAATAATCCATGACCTCCTGGTATTCCAATACGTTTTTCTTTTTCTTGGCTTCCTCCAGAAGTCCTGCCAGTTTCTCCTCAAACACGTCCGTCCCTTCCATAACTTGGTCCATCCTTCCTATGAAATGCTGTTAATCCAGGGAGATGTGCAGCTGCTTCAGGGCTGCCTGCTGCCTTATAATCTCCTGTAACTGGGTTATATCCTTTGCATTGCGGCTGGCCACATCCAGGCTGTTCTTCCTGACCTTCATCACAGTCTCCGAAAATGCCTTCTTTTGTTCTTCATTGTTCAGGGATTCCTTTAAACTGGCATTAAACAGGGCCGCCACCTCCTTGTACTGGTCCTCATCATTGATAAACCGGCTGAGTATGGCTGCTGGGTTTAAATTTCCCTCCCTGTGTCCGTCAAATACCATCTGTGCCACCTGATGATACAAATCCTCCACAAAATCATCTGCTGTTATGATGCCCTCTATCTTCTCAAACAGGGCCGGTGTCTCTATGAGCCAGGTCAGAAGCAGTCTCTGGGAACGGCGGATTCCATCCTCCTTATCCGGCCGCCTGGGTTTGCGGCTGCCCGAAAGCCCGTTTCCGGAATATCCGCCTCCTGGGTATCCGTTTCCCCCGTCCTCCTGGTGTCCATGGCCGGCAAAACGGCCTGTCTCCTGGCTGTATCCCTCTTCCTCTGCATCCTTTGATACCACGCGGCCGGAATGGCTCAGGCTCTCGCCGGCCTTAAGGCCCATGGACATGCCCATGCGGTTTACCAGGCCTCGCAGCTCATCCGCCGGAATCATCTGCTCCCTGGCCACTGCCTGGAGATAGTTTTCCCTCTCCAGGGCCTCGCCAAACTGAAGCAGCTTCCTTGCCGTCTCCTGATAAAACCTGGTCTTCTGCTCCGGGTCATCCATCTCATATCCCCTCCGCAGCACATCCACCTCAAAGAGGAAGCTGTTCTTAGCCTCCTTAATCCTCTGGCGGAATGCATCCGCCCCCATGTTCTTGATAAACTCGTCCGGGTCCTTATAGGGCTTCATGTTCAGCACCTTGATGGACATCCCCACTTCCTTTAAAATGGGAATGGCTCTCAGCGCCGCCTTCACCCCGGCCCCGTCGCTGTCATAGGTAAGGATTACCTGGTCCGTATACCGTTTCAGCACATTGGCGTGCTGGCTGGTAAAGGCAGTGCCCAGGGACGCCACTGCATTGGTAAAGCCTGCCTGGTGCAGGGATATGACGTCCAGGTAGCCTTCGCAAATCAATAGATAGCCTTCCCTGGAAAGCCTGGCATAATTCAGGCCGTATAGGTTGCGGCTCTTGTCAAACAGCTTTGTCTCCGGGGAATTCAGGTATTTTGGCTCCCCGTCTCCCATGACGCGGCCCCCAAAGCCAATGACACGGTTGTTCACATCCATAATGGGGAACATGACGCGGTTCCAGAACTTGTCCCTTCCTCCCCGCTCCTCCAGCGTCACCAGGCCGGTGTCCTTGAGGAAACTGTCCTCGTAGCCCTTTCCTTTCAGGTAGCGGTACAAATCATCGCTGGTCTTATTGGAATATCCCAGTCCGAAGCGGACCATGGTTTCATCCGCCAAACCTCTTTTGAGGTGGAAATAATCATAGGCCGGCTTGCCCTGGGGCTGTTTCATCTGATAATAGAAATAGTTGGCAGCCAGCTTGTTCACCTCTAAAAGCCTGGCCCTCAGCTCCGCCTGCTCCCGTGCCTCGCGGCTGTACTCCATCTTTGGCAGGTTCACTCCGGACCTGTCCGCCAGGGACTGGAGCGCCTCCTGGAAGGTAAAATTTTCATATTCCATCAGAAAGGTGATGACATTCCCACCTGCCCCGCATCCAAAGCAGTAATACATCTGCTTCCCCGGCGATACGGAAAAGGACGGGGACTTCTCATTGTGGAAGGGGCACAGACCAAAGTAGTTGGCCCCCTTTTTCTGCAGTTTCACGTATCCTGAAATCACGTCCACGATGTCATTCTTCATTCTCACTTCTTCTATGACTTCATCGGGATAGTACATGCAATAATCTCCCTTCTGTATCTTTATAATGTGTATCTTTACGGCACAGGCTGTTTAACCCCAGCCCGCCGCGGCCCGGAACCGGCCGGTCCGGCCCGTCAGTACACGTTCCACCGCTTCGGAACAAATAATTCCTCAAACTGGTCAATGGCATAGATGTCGCTCATACCGGCAATGTAATCGCACACCACCCGGGACTTCTTCTCCCCCTTATTGACCATAAGAAGCACATACTCCACCGGCAGCTTATCCACATGCCCCATATAGTACTCATAGAGCTGGGTAATCATGTTCTGGGCCTTTCCCTCCTCTGCCTTGGGTATATCATTCTTGTACACATTGTCAAACATCCATTTGCGCAGGCCCTGCATGGCCTCCTCCATTCCCTCCGACATGGTGATGGCCGGTTTGTCCATGCTGTTCAGTATGATGTCGTGAATCATGTTGTTGAGCCGTTCCCGGACACTGTGGCCCAGCACATCGGTATACACCCTGGGCAGCTCATGCTCCGTGAACATCCTGGCGCGGATGGCGTCGTCTATGTCGTGGTTGATATAGGCAATCTTATCCGACAGCCGGACAATGGAGCCCTCCAGGGTGGATGGGTGGCCGGAGGTCCTGTGGTTGCGTATGCCGTCCCGTACCTCCCAGGTCAGGTTCAGTCCCTTCCCGTCCTTTTCCAGCACCTCCACAATGCGCACGCTCTGCTCATAGTGGGTAAAGCCGTCCTCGCATATCTGATTCAGTATGTATTCGCCGGAATGGCCAAAGGGCGTATGGCCCAGGTCATGGCCCAGGGCAATGGCCTCTGTCAGGCTTTCGTTGAGCCGCAGGGTCTTGGCAATGGTGCGGGCAATCTGGGACACCTCCAGGGTATGGGTAAGCCTGGTTCTGTAGTGGTCCCCCTCAGGCGCCAGGAACACCTGGGTCTTGTGCTTCAGCCGCCGGAATGCCTTGGAGTGCAGGATGCGGTCCCTGTCCCGCTGGTACTCAGGCCGCATATCGCACAGTTCCTCCGGCTTGTCCCGTCCCCTGGTCCTGCTGCTAAGGGACGCAAAGGGACTCATGTACGATTCTTCCAATGCCTCCAGTGACTCCCTGATATTCATCCATCCACTCCCTATCTCTATTATTATATTGTCGGATTCATGTTTTTACTACAAAAATTTCAAATATTGCGTAAGCAAAAGAGCATCAGGCCTGTAAACAGCTGCCTAATGCTCACATTATATCATAAATTCTAACTATTTCCTAGTGGATGTGTCACAGGTCATAGAAGCAATGCCCTACACCGGCAGACTGTCCCTCACGCACAGGGTGCCGTACCCCAGCCTTTCATTGGGCCACACATCATACCCCGGCAGATGCCTGGCGCCTCTGGTAAAATACGCCTTTACCTTCTCGCCGTAAAGAAAGGGGTCGTTTCCCTGCAGAATGCCCCACTGCATCAGCAGGGCCGCGCTGCCCGTGACAAAGGGGGCCGCAAAGGAGGTCCCTGTCACCGCCTCGTATCCGCCGCCCCTTCTGGCTGTGACAATATCCACTCCCGGAGCTGCCAAATCCGGCTTTACCTGCCCTGTCTGGCGGGTGAAGCCGCGTCCGGAAAAATCCGCATAGGCGCGGTAGGAGTCATCGTAGGCTCCCACGGATATCACATTGGCCGCAGTGGAGGGAATGGTCAGGGTGGTTTCCGGCACCGGCCTTAAGAAACGGGTGGACGGGTTCAGGATTCCCCTGGAAGGCAGCCACATATCGTACTGTCCGGTCACAATCCGCTCCGGCGTCAGGCGGAAGGTCCATATTCCGCTGTCCAGGTAATCCCTGACAGGCAGGAAATCAAAGTATACCTCCTGGGCCCGGCTGAAGGGACTGGGCTTACCATAATAAATCAGTATCTGTGTTCCGCCGTAACGCAGCGTCTGGGGCCCCAGGCGGCTGTCAATGGGCCCTATCATCTCCCCTGAGGGCGTAATCAGACGGATGGAAAACTGGTCCACATAGGACTTCCACAGCTGTACCCCCATCCCTGTCTCATAAGGTGCAATGGACAGCTCCGCATTTTCCTCCTGTCCCATAACCAGCCTGCCTGCCCTGTGCCCTGCCCCGGTTCCCTCATTTCCCGTGCCGGCCACAATGACGTTCCTCCCAATGTTTGACATGTCGTCAATAAATGTTTCCAGCAGACTGGTCCCGTCGTGGGAGCCGTAGGTATTTCCAAAGCTCAGATTTACGGCCAGGGGCCGGTTCATGTCCAGGGCCCGCCGTACCACCAAATCCAGGGCCTTCATCAGCTGGGTGGTCCGCGGAAAGCTGTCCGTCAGGGGCGTTCCCAATTTCACCACCATAATCTCGCTCTCATAGGCAACCCCCCGGTATACGCCGTTCCCCTCCCTGCCGTTGCCGGCCGCTATGGCCGCCACTGCTGTGCCGTGTCCGCTGGGGTCTGTGGAGGGAACCAGGGCCAGGGCAGAGGACCGGCTTCCGGTTTCCAGGGCTGCATTGATTTCCTCCCTGGTGTAAATACGGTCCCTGTCCTGGTCTGCCAGCAGGCCGATGCGGGTGGTCCCGTCCGGGTTCCTGAAATCCGGATGAAAGTAATCAATGCCGGAGTCAATAACCGCCACCAGCACACCCCTTCCCGTAAGGCCGGACTCCAGGCCGCTTATGACGCCTGCTCCCGCCCCGCCGGCCCCTGCCCCGGTGCTGGTCTGAATCGTACTCAGACAGGAGGCTGCCCTTGCCATGTTGCTGGCAAAGAACAGCCTCTTTGGTTTCTCAATGTATACAATTTCTTCCATGCTGCTGACCTGTTCCATAAGACTCTCCGGCACTACCAGGACCGCATATCCCGCCGCCAGTTCATCCACCCGTATGCCTGTGTCCCGGAGGGACGCAAGGGAACCATTGTACCTGACAATAAGCTCCCAGGTTTTCTCCTCAGGGTCATACCCCACATTCAGGTTCACTGATTTCAGCCGTTCCTCCTCCGTGGCATCCAGGGCCAGGTTCAGCAGATTTTCCCGTTTCTGATTCTCCATATGGGCGCACCTCCTCTACCCATATATGTATTCCTATCCGCGCACAATAGAATAAATACTGGCAAATCCAGTCAGGGTGACAACTGCCACCAGAATTGGGGTGAGGAACCGTATACAGAATATCCAAAGCTTTTTAAGCCTGAAGGTGACTCCGTTTTTCTCCACTTCATCCACCAGATACTGGGGATTCCATTTCCATCCAATGAAATAGCACATGGCCAGGCCCCCAAATGGAAGGAGGATGTTGTCCGTAACCATTCCCACAAAATCAAACACACTGTAATTCAGTACGGTCACATCCCCCAGAACACCGAAGGACAGGGCGCTGGGCACCCCTGTCAGGAAAATCAGGACACCCAGGATGACCGTAGCCTTTTTCCTGGTCCACTTAAGGCTGTCCACTGCGAAGGAAACCACCACCTCCAACAGGGCAATGGCGCTGGTCACAGCAGCAAACAGCACCAGTGCAAAAAACAGGATTGCAAAGAACGTCCCCCCTTTAATAGAGGAAAATACTTTGGGAAGCGTGCCGAATATAAGGCCGGGTCCCTGTCCCGGCTCCAGTCCAAAGGAAAACACGGCCGGAAATATGGCTATGCCTGCCATCACCGCAATGATGGTGTCAAGTCCCGCCACGCTGGCGCAGCTTCTGGGTATGTCTTCCTTATCCCCCAGATAGCTTCCGTAGGTAATGGTGATTCCCATACAAAGGCTCAGGGAGTAGAACACCTGCCCCAGGGCCGCGCTGACCGCCTTCATGTTAAAGGCCGCGCTGCTGGGAATGAAGATGAACTTAAGGCCCAGGGCAGCATCCGGCAGGGTTACGCTCCTCACAATAATTACAATCAGCAGCAGGAAAAGCAGGGGCATCATGATTCGGCTGACATTCTCAATGCCGCTGATGCCGTGATAACAGACAGCCGTTGTCATAAACAGGAACAGGAAATGCCAGAACACCGGCTCCACCGGGGCGCTGATAAACGCCGTAAAATCCTCCGGGGCGTGGAAGGTGGTTCCATAACTCACAATATACTTAATAATCCAGCCCCCGATAACGCTGTAATAGGACAGAATCAGAAAGGCTGCCGCCACTCCGAATACCCCGGCTATCCTGGCATTGGGATGGATATCCCCGTATGCCTGCACAGGGTCGTGCCGGGTCTTTCTGCCCAGGGACATCTCCAGCATCATCACCGGCACGCCCAGGATGCAGATGAAAAATAAGTATACCACCAGAAAGGAAGCCCCTCCGTTGCGTCCCATGAGATAGGGGAACTTCCACAGGTTCCCCAGTCCTATGGCAGCCCCGGCGGTTGCCATGATAAATCCAAGTTTACTTGCCCATTGATTTTTTGTCTTCATACCAGTACCTTTCCATGTCTCTTTTTAATGAATATGAATATCAGCCCGCTGACTCCCATGAGGATGGGATAAAAACAATAGGGAATGATTTCAAAGGGCGTCAGCCCTGTGAGGCTGGCTGCCGCCAGAAGCTGCGCGCCGTAAGGAATCAGTCCCTGTCCCATGGAGCTGAACATGTCCAGAAGGGAGGCGGAACGCCGGGGCGTCACGCCGAAATCATCGCTGATTTCCTTTGCTATGGGGCCTGCCATGACAATGGCCACCGTATTGTTGGCCGTGCACATATCCACCAGCAGGGCCAGGGCAGCGATTCCAAGCTCCCCTCCCCTTTCCCCGCTGATTCTCTTCCTGATGAACGAAAGGATAAAGGCAATGCCTCCGTACTCCTTTACCAGGGCAACGATGCAGGCCACAATCACAGATATCACCGTGATGTCATACATGCCTGTCACACCCAGGCCCACATGGGTGAACATTTCCCCCAGTCCAAAGGCTCCCGTGGCCACTCCTGCTATCAGGGACAGCACCGTGCCTGCCATGAGGACCAGAAATACGTTCACCCCTGCCAGCGCGCCAATGAGCACCACCAGATAGGGCACCACCCGGAACAGGTTGTAATCAAGGCTGCCCTGCATCTGAAACGAGGCATCCTTTCCCAGGACCAGGAACAAAAGAACCGTTACAATGGCGGCCGGCAGCACGATGAGGAAATTCTCCCTGAACTTATCCTTCATCTCGCATCCCTGTGTCTTTACCGCTGCTATGGTGGTATCGCTAATCATGGACAGGTTATCCCCGAACATGGCCCCGCCCACCACGGCCCCTGCACAGACAGCCATGGAAAACCCTGTTTTCTGGCTGATTCCCACTGCAATGGGCGCCAGGGCCGTGATGGTGCCAACGGATGTTCCCATGGAAATGGAGATAAAGCACCCAATCAGAAACAGCCCTGCCACTGCCACGTTGGAAGGCAGGATGGAAAGCCCCAGGTTAACCGTGGAATCCACGCCGCCCGCTGCCTTCACAGCTCCCGTAAAGGCGCCTGCCGCCAGGAATATAAGGCACATGGTAATGATATTTTCATCCCCTACCCCCTGGGCGGCCAGCCTTATCTTTTCCGAAAAGCCCAGCTCCCGGTTCTGCGCAAAGGCCGCTAAAAGTGCAATCAAAAAGGCCACAATGGCCGGCATGCTGTAAAAATCCCCGGTGATGAACCCGGAGCCCAAAAAAATCAGCAGAAATACCAGAATAGGCAGAAGGGCAGCAGCCCTTCCCTCACGATTTTCCCCCATGATTTTATCCCCCTGTATCATAATAATGCTGCTGTACCGCCCCATCATCTGCGCCGGTACATACGCAAGCTGCGGCCTGTTGGGCCGCAGCAGCTTCTCTTGCATGTTGGATTGTTCTGTCTGACTATTTCAAGAAGCCATTGACAATCTGGGCTTCCGCCTCTTCCTCCGTAAGGCCCAGGGTCATAAGCTTCACAATCTGCTCCCCTGCAATCTTGCCTATGGCTGCCTCATGAATCAGGGCAGCGTCAATGTTGTTGGCAATCAGTCCGGGAATTGCCAATATCCTGGCATCGTCCATGATGATGGCGTCGCACTCCGTATGTCCGCTGCACTTGGCATTGCCCACGATTTTGGAATTAAAGGTCTGCCTGGAGGTATCCTTTGCAACAGAACGGGACACCACATCCGCGCTGGAATCCTCCCCGTTCAGGTTTACAATGTAAGTACTCTCTGCATTCTGGCTGCCATGGGTCAGGAGACGCTCACGCACAATGAGCTTGGCTCCTGCCGCCAGCTCCGCGGAATTGGTCCTGTTGGTGGAGTCCACACCCTCAATCTGGACCATCTCCATCTCCATGTAGCTGTTTTCCTCCATGTAGACCTCTGTGCCCGGATTCAGGATGCGCCTGCCGTTGCCGTCGCCCTCTCCGTAGTGCTTTTCCACGTATTTGACCCTGGCGTTCTTTCCCACAAAAAAGCAGTGGATTCCGTCATGCTCTGAATCCTGGTCCCCGCAGTTATGGATACCGCAGCCCGCCACGATGACCACATCCGAATCCTCACCGATAAAGAAATCGTTATATACCATTTCCTTTAATCCGCTGGCGCTGACCACCACGGGAATGTGTATGCTCTCGTTCCTGGTGCCTGGTTTGATTCGTATGTCAATGCCCGGCTTATCTGTCTTTGTAACAATGTCTATATTGGCCGTTGTATTACGGCCGGCTGTCTGGCCGTTGGCCCTTATATTATAGGCCCCCTCCGGAACACCGTGAAGGTCGGCCACTTCCATTAATATTCTCTCCTGGATGCTGTCTGCCATATCGCTCACTCCTCCCCTCACTGCGCTGTCTCATAAAATTTACTGCAGGCATCCACCGCGGACGCAGTGCCCATGATTTGCGGCATAATTTCATCCCTGGTCCCCTGGTTCACTACCTTGCCGTCCGCAATCACCACAATCTCATCCGCAATGTTGAGAATCCGCTCCTGGTGGGATATAATCAGGATGGAGCCGTTGGTATTCTGCCTCATGCGCTCAAACACCTGAATCAGATTCTGGAAGCTCCACAAATCAATGCCTGCCTCCGGCTCGTCAAACACGGAAAGCCTGGAAGCCCTGGCAATGACAGTGGCAATCTCGATTCTCTTGAGCTCGCCGCCGGACAGGCTGGCATTGACCTCGCGGCTGATATAGTCCTTGGCGCAGAGCCCCACCTCGGACAGGTATTGACAGGCCTCCGATACCGTCAGCTTCTTCCTGGCTGCCAGGCGGAGCAAATCAATTACCTGCACGCCCTTAAAACGGACCGGCTGCTGGAACGCAAAGCTGATACCCAGGTTGGCCCTGTCCGTAATGCTCATATCTGTTATATCCTGCCCGTCAAAGAGGATGCGTCCTCCTGTGGGGCGTTCAATTCCCATGATTAATTTAGCCGTGGTGGACTTACCGCCGCCGTTGGGGCCTGTTATGACCACAAACTTACCGTCGTCCACTGTAAAGCTTATATCTTTGATGATTCCTATTTCTCCTTTTTCATCATTCACATCAAAGGAGAGATTCTCTAAAGTAAGCATGATGTTCCTTCCTCTCTTCTTTTCTTTCACACACTGTACTGCTTATTTTAAGCCACAACTTACAGTATATACCATTTCCTACTAAATTACTATCAAAACTTTACCTCTTATGGTGGAATTTGTCTGTTGCAAATGCATCATATTCAGTCATACTCCGAAAAGTAACGGAGAACGCAAAAACAGGAAGCCATTCAGCTTCCTGTTCCATGAACCAGTGCAGAAGATGGGAGTCGAACCCACAAGGTATTACTACCACACGGACCTGAACCGTGCGCGTCTGCCAATTCCGCCACTTCTGCGTTACGCTGCTCTCGCAAGCAACGTAGGTTATTATAAAGGATGATTTATGATTTGTCAATCATTTTTCGGCAAAATTTTTCAAAAAAGACATTCATTGGCAAAGGTCTTGAAAAATAATAGCCCTGGCCGGACTCGCAGCCCATTTCCTGCAGCATCTTAAGCTCCTCCTTTGTCTCAATTCCCTCGCACAAAGAAGTGAATCCCATCTTGTTGGTCATCTGGATGAGCTGGCCCAGGAACTCTCTCCCCCTGCCTGTCTTTGTGCAGGACTGGACAAAACCGCAGTCCAGCTTAATCACATCCGTGGGAATGTCAGCCATCATGTTCATGATGGAGTAACCTGACCCAAAGTCATCGATGGAGGTGGTGAATCCCTCATCCTGCAGGGTTTTCATCACATGGAAGGTGCGGGCGGAATCACTGAGAAAGGCTGTCTCCGTCAGTTCAAATTCCAGATATCTGTGGTCCAGGCCGTAAAACCGGGTAATCTCCAGAATCTGGGGTATCAGCTGCTCCGATGCAATGTCCACGCTTGATAGGTTGACGGATATGGGAAGGGGCTCCCCTCCCCCTTCCATCCATCGGCTCAGCTGGCAGCAGACCGTCTTAAATACATAGGTATCCACCTGGGTGATAAAACCATTCTTTTCAAACAAGGGAATGAAATCTCCCGGCGGGAAAATTCTTCCATCCTCATGCTGCCAGCGCACCAGGGCCTCTGCACCGATAAGCCCCAAATCATCCAGTCCCACCTTGGGCTGCAGATAAACCTTGAATTCCCCGTGCTTCAGCGCGTATTCCATGCGGTTGATGATTTCATTTTCCCGGTAGCTGCTGTCAAAGGGACCGTCGTTAAATACCACGGAGGTGGAGCGGATGATGTAGTCCACTGATTTTCTGGCAATGGTGGCCCTGTCCACCGCAGTCTCTATCTCCCGGCAGTCCTTTTCGATAAAATAAATGCCCGAACGAATCATCAGATTGATGTTGGAATAGATTTCATTCTCCATACGGCAGAATTCATTGTTCAGGCTCTGCACCAGTTTCACAAAGTCATTGCGTCCCCTCCTGCACGCGCCAAAGCTCAGGAACTGGTCTGCGCTGACGCGGGTGTAGCAGTTGGTCTCCAGACCGTTCTGGGTCAGCATGTCCCCAAACATGCGCAGGATATTATCGCCCTGGGTATAACCGATGGCCTCGTTGATAAACTTAAAGCCCTTGATATCGCTGGCCACCAGCACATACTCTTCTTTTCCTTCATCCATAAGCAGCTGGCATGACTCCTTGAACCGGTCATACCGCATCAGGCCCGTAAGGGCATCGTGATTCCTGTAATACTCTGCCTCCTGCTTTGCTTCGATTAACATGGATGTGTTCTTGATGCCCGAGGCAACGATGCGGGCCATCTCTGAGACAGCCGTGCACTCAGACTGGCTCCACTCCCTCTCCTTCTCCGTGTTCACCAGAAGTATCATGCCGCTGTACCTGCCCTCTATGAATATGCCTGCCGACAGCATGGTCTGAGCTCCGGCCCTGTCCAGAATCCGCTTCAGGCCCGTGTTGTACGTCCCATATTCCCTGCGCCTCAGGACAGCAATGCCGTTCCCGTCATATAGATGATAACAGATGTAAAATTCTTCCCTGCGGAAGCTGTCCGTAGGGTCATACAGGAATGCGGTCCTGCCGTCCGCCCACTGGTATGCGGATTGTTTCCCATGGGCTCCCTCCCCGTTCATGTACAGGACAATGCGGTTCAGCCGGAACCGGTTGCCCACAAATCCCATGAGTATATGGATGGACTCCTCAAAGGTGGCGGATTTTTCAAACACCTCCAGGGCCACGGCTGTAGTGGTCTTATCCTCCAGACTGCTCTGCTCCCGGCGCTTTGCCTCCCTGGCCTGCTTCAGGTAATCGTAAGAAATGCTGCTTTTCTCTTTGTCCTCCACAGCTTCGTAGAAAAGGATTCCTCCCTTTCCGGACGTCTTGACCTGGTGCAGGGCCTGGTCAGCCTTTACAATGATATCGGAAAAAGTTGTCTCGCCCTCTCCGGCCAGGCGTACGCCAATGCTGCAGCTGATTCGTTCCTGCCCACGGCCGGAATCCGCCAGTATGCTGCCTATTTCCCTTTGCATGGTGCTGCCCACCATGGCTGCATCTTCCCGGTCCGTATTTTTTAAAAGTACAAGGAACTCATCCCCTCCGAAGCGGGCAATCAAATCCCCCTCCCGGCAGGCCCGTTTCAGGCTGTTGGCCACATTCATCAGCACCACATTGCCAAAGAGCTTTCCTTTGTTCTCATTGATTTTCTTGAAATCATCCATGTCCAGGATGAACAGGGCTGTGGAGCCCGGCGCCGGCCCTGTCTCAAAATACTGCTCCGCCTTTTCCTGGAATGCTCCAGCTGTCAGCAGATTGGTCAGGGCGTCAAAGGCTCCCCTGCTGCTGCCCCTTACCTTTCCGGATGTCTCCTCCAGCACATTCTCCAGGGTTGTAAGCCGCTGCTTCAGGATTCTCTGTGCCCTGTCCTTTATGAGGAAAATCCCTATGACCCTGGCAACATAGGTCAGCACCTCAATCTGTTCCCGGCTCCACTGGCGGTTTTCCCTGCACTCGTCAAACCCCACAAAGCCCACCATCCGGCCGGAATCATAGATTCCGCACTGTAAAAGGGAACGGATGCCCTGCGGCTTTAACACCTCCCTCTGATTCCTGGGGAGATGGTCGATATCCATACAAAAGAACACTCCGTCCTCCCCGAAATTCTCCCTGTATCCAAAGGCGCTCCACTCGTAGGACATGTTCTGGAGCTTGTGAATCTGGGGCTCTATGCCCTCGTTGCACCATTCAAAGGTGTTATCCATGGCCAGACCGTCCGGACGGTCCTCAAAGATATAGGCCCTGCTGACATTGAACTGGAGTCCGATGATTCTCAGTATGGTGTTGATGGCCTCCCTCAGGTCTGTGGACTCGTACAATGCCTTGAACACATAGTGAATTACCTTGTTGGCCACAAAGTAGCGGCCGTTTTCAGAATCAATGACAGTGCCGTCCGTAAATCTTCCCTGGCCCTGTTTTCCGCCGTCCGCCGGCCTTAAGGAAGAATCGTAGACCACACAGCGGCCCTTGCCCCAGTTTTTTCCCGCATAAAGAGCCATGTCCGCCTTCATGAACAGCTGTTCGTAGGTGGCGCCGTCCTTTGGATACACAGCTGCCCCGATGCTGCAGCCCAGCCTGATTCCGCTTTTCTTCACAGAGGGGAGACATGCAATGTCCTCTATGAGCTGCCTCCCCCATTTCATGATTCCTTCCCTGCCTGAAAGCTGCTTTGAAAATACCACAAACTCGTCCCCGCCAATCCTGCCCACCGTGTCCTGGCTGTCAACGCTTCCCGCTATGCACCTGGCTGTCTCGGTCAGGATGCTGTCCCCGAAGAGATGCCCTTTTGTGTCGTTAATCTCTTTAAAATTATCCAGGTCAATGACCATCAGGGCTCCGTCCCTGGTTCCGCCCTGTCCCTGCATGTACTGGTTGACGGACTCTACAGCAGCCTCACGGTTGAACAGTCCTGTGAGGGAATCCCGCATGGACTTTTCCCAGTATTCCTGCTTCTGGTTTTGGGCCTCCGTATCATCCACCATCACGGCGTATATCCATGTATTGCCTTTCGCATCCTCCACCATGCGGCCGCGGCAGTCCACCCAGCAGATGCCTCTGTCTCTGGAACGGATCCTGAACTGTACCTTCATGATTTCCTTTTTCAGCAGCAGCTGTTCCAGACACGCCTCCAGAACCCTGTCGTAATCCCTGTCGTCCATCATTCCCCTCAGGGTCCCTCCGGTCAGCTCCTTCAGTTCTTTTGTGTCTGCACAGCCAAAAAGGCACAGAAGCTCATGGTTAACCATATCCACCCTTCTGTCCCCGTCCGCACGGCAGCGGAAAAAACCTGCAGGCATGGAATCCTTCAGCAGGGTCATCTGCTCATCCGTATGTATGTGTTCCATCGTTTGTTCCTCAGTTTTCATAGACCCATGCCTCCGCATCTGCGTGTTAAAATGTGTATGTTTTAATTATACTTCATTTTCCAAAGACTTACAATAAGAAGGACTCCTGGAAAGCCGGGGAAAAGCAGGCAAAAAACAGCTGCCGGCAGTTGCAATCCATCCTGCCGGCAGTTATCTTTCCATATCTTATTCTGTTTGATATGTCCTCTTAAGCCCTGAGTTCAATTCCCAGTCCCTTTAGACCGTTGAGTATCTTGTTCATCACAGCTGTAACTTCCTTTTCCTCCAGGGTGTGGTCCTTGGCCCGGAAGGTAATGGAATATGCCACTGACTTGTGGCCTGCCAGTACCTGGGCTCCCTCGTACACGTCAAAGAGCTTGTAGCTTTCCAGAACCTTTCCGCCTCTCTGCTCAATCACGTCCTCAATCTGTCCCACCAGGATATCCTTTGGCACCACCATGCTTAAGTCCCTGGTCACAGCCGGGAACCTGGCTATGCCGGTATACTTGCGGTCAAAGGTGGTGAAGTCCATGATGGACGGCATATCGATAACCGCAATGTAAGCCCTGTCGCCAATCTTATAGTTATCAGCCACATCCGGGTGCACCTCGCCCAGAAAGCCTACCACAGTGCCGTCATACAGGATATCGGCCTTTCTTCCGGGATGAAGGTAAGGATGTTCTGCATTGGGATTGTAATGGGGCTTTTTGTGCATTCCGGCCTTTTCAAAGAACTCTTCCACCACGCCCTTCATGGTGAAGAAGTCGCCGTCCCCATACATTCCCAGGGTAAACTGCATACGCTCGTCAGGAAGCTCGGTCAGAGGCAGGGACTTGGGACGGTACACATTGGCCAGCTCGTACAGACGCACGTCCTTGTTGCGGCGGTTGTAATTGGTGGACAGGGATGCCAGCATACCGTTTAAGGACGTGGTGCGCATGACGCTGAAATCCTCTCCCAGGGGGTTGGATATCTCCACCGTATTCCTCAGGGCGCTGTCCTCAGGAATCAGCATTTTGTCAAATACCCTGGGACTCTCAAAGGAATAGGTCATACCCTGCGAAAATCCGCAGAAGCTTGCTATCTCCCTGGCAACCTCCTCTATCTGAAGCTTGTAGGAGAGCTTTCCCGTGGTGGCTTCGCCGGACGGCAGTGTGGTGGGAATCTTGTCATAGCCATAGAATCTGGCCACTTCCTCCGCCAAATCAGCCATGCGCTCCAGGTCCTGGCGCCAGGTAGGTGCAATGACCTCCTTTGTCCCGGGGTCATAGCCCAGTTCAATGGTCTTAAAGTAGGAAAGCATGGTTTCCTCCGGGATGTCCGTGCCTAAAAGCCTGTTAATCTTAGCCGCGTCAAAGGGAATGCGCCTGCAGGTCCTCTTCTCAGGATACAGGTCAATGATGCCGCCCACAACCTCTCCTGCCCCCAGCTCCTCGATAAGCTGGCAGGCCCTGTTCACTGCTTCCTCCGCCGTGTTGGGGTCCAGTCCCTTCTCATACTTTCCGGATGCATCCGTGCGCAGCCCCACCTTCTTGGCCGACAGACGGATGTTGGTGCCGTTAAAGCAGGCTGACTCAAATACCATGGTCTGCACATTGTCCGTGATTTTTGAGTTCTCTCCGCCCATGATACCGGCAATGCCCACTTCCTTTTCCCCGTCATTTATCATGAGGATGGTGGAATCCAGCTTTCTCTCCTGGCCGTCCAGTGTCTGGAACACATCCCCGTCCCTGGCGCATTTCACTATGATTTCATGGCCGGCCAGCTGGTCATAGTCAAAGGCATGCATGGGCTGTCCATACTCTTCCATGACATAGTTGGTGATGTCCACAATATTGTTGATGGGCCGGATGCCACTGGCCGCCAGACGGCGCTGCATCCACTGCGGTGAGGGCGCAAGCTTTATATTCTTTACCATCCTGGCGCAGTAACGGGGACACAGCTCGCTGTTCTCCACCCGCACCTTCAGGAAGTCGCGGATGTCCTCGCTGTTGCCGGTGGGAGTGACCACCGGCGCTTTGAACGCTTTTCCAAAGGTGGCGGCAGCCTCCCTGGCTATGCCAATCACACTGTAGCAGTCCACGCGGTTGGAAGTGATTTCATACTCGAACACCACATCCCTGAGTCCCATGATTTCCACTGCGTCCGAGCCCGGTACGCTGTCCTTGGGCAGGATGTAAATTCCGCTCTCAGGGGCATCCGGGTACATATCCCTGCTGGTTCCCAGCTCCTCCACGGAACACATCATGCCGCAGGACTCCACGCCTCTTAACTTGCCCTGCTTAATCCTGATTCCTTCTTCAGGAAGGGCGCCTCCGTCGTGGCCCCCTGCCACGCGTCCGCCGTCCAGAACCACGGGCACCTTTTCACCTACGGATTCCTCCGTGATATTAGGGGCGCCTGTGACAATCTGCACCGGCTCTGCCGCACCCACATTGACCTGGCATACCACCAGTTTATCTGCATCCGGATGGCGCTTAACGTCAAGTATCTCTCCGGCAACGATTTTTTCCAGGTTCTTATCCAGACATGTATAACCTTCTACCTTGGTTCCTGTCAGGGTCATGGCATCCGTGTATTCCTGGGCCGTGACATCCAAATCAGGGACATATGCTTTTATCCATGATAATGCTGTGTTCATGTGTTCTCTCTCCTTCTATGCTTTGAATGTTTATCAGGACACGTGGTCTTAGAACTGCTTCAGGAAACGGATGTCGTTCTCATACAGCAGACGCATGTCGTCAATTTCATACTTAAGCAGGGCAATACGCTCCAGTCCCACGCCGAATGCAAATCCGGAATACTCGTCCGGGTCAATGCCGCACATCTCCAGCACATGGGGATGTACCATACCGCATCCAAGAATCTCTATCCAGCCCGACCCCTTACAGAACCGGCATCCTGAACCGCCGCATTTAAAGCAGGTCACATCCACCTCGGCGCTGGGCTCCGTAAACGGGAAATGATGGGGACGGAACTTTACCTTTGTGTCAGGCCCGAACAGCTCCCTGGCAAATTCCGCCAGAGTACCCTTAAGGTCTGAAAAGGTGATGTTCCTGTCAATCACAAGGCCCTCAATCTGATGGAAAGAAGGAGAGTGGGTGGCATCCACCTCGTCGGAACGGAACACCCGGCCCGGCGCAATCATGCGGATGGGAAGCCTGCCCTTTTCCATGGTACGCACCTGTACCGGGGATGTCTGGCTGCGCAGCAGGATATTTTCATTGATATAGAAGGTATCCTGCTCGTCCCTGGCCGGATGGCCCTTGGGAATGTTCAGCTTCTCAAAGTTGTACCTGTCGTACTCCACCTCAGGGCCTTCCACCACCTCATATCCCATGCCCACGAAAATGCGCTCCACCTCTTCCAGGGCAATGGTGTTGGGATGGCTGTGCCCCACATTGTTCTTCTTGGCCGGAAGGGTGACGTCGATAACCTCCCTTTTCAGCTGTTCCTCCCTGGCTTTCTTAGCCAGGGCAGTCCTGGCCTCCTCCAGTCTTCCCTCGATAAGTCCCCGGACATCATTGACCATCTGGCCCACCTTCGGCCTGTCCTCAGGGGCAACATCCTTCATGCTCTTTAACAGGTTCGTCAGCTCTCCCTTCTTACCCAGATAAGACACGCGGATGTCATTCAGTCTCTCCAGCGCTTCAGAAGATTCAATCTGCTTAAGCGCCTCTTCTTTGATTTTCTCTAACTGCTCTTTCATGGCTTCTCCTTTTCTTTGTAACAAGATAGAATCCTGCTCCCGGGATTGTCCGCCTGCAGCAGGCCCTCTTTCGGGCCGCAATCCCCGGGCAGCATTTTTGTTTCACCGGACCCATGTTCCGGGAAACAAAAAAGCCCCGTCTCTTCATCACTGAAGGGACGAGGCTGTAAACTCGCGGTACCACCCTGCTTCCTGTATCCTCCCAGGCTCTACGCCCGGACCATACAGACACTTGATGCACGTAACGTGTGCCTGCGTCACAGACTACCGGAATCCCTCCACTGATTGGTGAAAACATCCTTTTGCCTGTGCGGCTCCGGTGGGAATTTCAACCGTCTATCTGAACCCGGGCAGGCTTTCAGCCGGTGGCCTCCCCTCTCTGATGGAAAATAAACGTCTACTATGCACCTTCATCGCTTTTCTGATTATCAAATCTAACCTACATTCTAGTCACATTTTCTGAAAATGTCAAGCGGAAAGCCAGAAAATCACATTTGACTTTGAAAAAAAGAAGGGGTAAAGTTATATCAAGGGACCTTTTTACCCCAGGTCCCTCCAAAATCCCTTACAAAAGAAAGGCATACCCATATGATTCACCGTTATGAAACACCCTGCATGGACCTGCAGCAGATTCATCAGTCCGGCCAGTGCTTCCGCATGGTTCCTCTGCCGGAACATACATATCCTTCCGGCGCAGTGAACGGCTACCGGCTCACCAGCGGTCTCCGCGTCCTGCGCGCCTGGCAGGAAGAATCTTACACCTGCCTGGACTGCCCCCATGAGGACCTTTCCTTCTGGCTGTCCTATCTGGACATGGACCGGGACTACCAGGCTGTCATCGCTTCCATTGACAGGGAAAATACCTACCTTCTGGCAGCGGCCATGAGCGGGGCAGGCATCCGCATCCTGCGCCAGGACCCATGGGAAATGATTATCACCTTTGTGATTTCCCAGCAAAAGACAATTCCAAACATACGCCAGCTGGTGGAGGCCCTCAGCAGCCGGTACGGCACCCCTCTGGCGGAGGAAGATGCCCTTGGGACGCTTCTTTCCCCGGCCTTCTCCTTCCCAACTCCCAGTCAGCTCTCCCTTGCTTCCCTGGAGGATTTGATGGGGCTTAAGCTGGGCTACCGGGCAAAGTACATCCACAGGCTCTGCCAGGACGCGGTTTCAGGCAGGCTGGACCTTTCCCATCTGGCATCCCTGGACTATAAGGATGCCATGGAGTATCTCACAGGCTTTTACGGAATCGGCAAAAAGGTGGCCAACTGCGTATGCCTCTTCGGCCTCCACCATATAGATGCCTTTCCCGTGGACACATGGATTGAAAAAATCCTGACGGAACAGTATTTTGACCCCAAAAAATACCGCCGCATCCCCAAAAACCATCTCTGCGAAACAATCGTAAAGGATGTGTTCGGGCGATACAGCGGCTGTGCCGGCATCATGCAGCAGTATATTTTCTATTATGAACGCAGTGTCAGGCAGGGAAGGGAATAATCTGCGGACCTGTGCATTTGACCGGCATCATCCGGCCTGCGTTCCCCCGGCCTGCCTCAGCTGGCCGGCTTCATCCGGCCTGCGTCACTCCATAAGCCGTCCCATGGAAGGCCGCAGGCGTCCCGCCACCGTCACTGCCAGGATACAGAGTATATAGTCCGGAATCATGGTAGGCAGGCAGTAGACCGCAAAAATTGCTCCCCAGCCCACCGTGTTGGGGGTCACCACCACAAAGTGGGTGATGAAGTAAAAGTAAAGAATTCCCATCCCATAGTAAATCACATAGCCCACCGTGGCGGAGAACAGCCAGGCTCCCGGCTTTGAGGCGTGCATCCACTCGCACAGCTTTCCCATCGCATAGGCTGCCAGGGCAAATCCCAGCAGGAACCCAAAAGTGGGCCGTATCAGATAAGAGGGCCCGCCGCCCCGGGCAAAAACAGGGATTCCCACCAGCCCAATCAAAAGATAGGTGGCCACACTGAGGAAGGCCCTTCTGGAGCCCAGAAGCAGACCGGCCAGAAGCACGAAAAACCACTGAAGGGTAAAATTCATGGTATCCGCCCCCACCGGTATCACAATCTTGATAAAGGCCCCCACTGCTGTCAGTGCCGTGAACAGCCCGCAGACCGTCAGATCCCTTGCCATCCCGTGCCGCTGTACCATTGTATGGCTTCCTGTGCCGTTTCCCTGTCTCATGTATTCCACTCCTTCTGTCTTATAAAAATCTTCCTGTCAGGCAAATCACATCATGCCCAGGTCAAATATCTTCCATTTTTCCCGCAGTCCAGACTCCCTGCCCACTGCAAAATCCCTGGTAAATTCGCCGTCCCCCCATTGGGGACCTCTCTCCAGAGCCTTTGGTGACCATCTCTGGGCAAAGGAGACACGGACCACCTTGTACCCCTCATATCCGCAGGATGCCGCCAGCTGGTCATAATGTTCCTTCTGGTCCGCGTATGCCTCCTGAGGCAGTGTCTCAAATCCATGGACAATATATTCCTGTATATAATAACCGTCCTTAAAATCCATGTCCTCCTGGTCAAAATTCAGGGCCTCCAGCTGATTCTGGGGAAACAGCCTTTTACACATATCAAACTGTCCCAGACCCCTATACTTAAAATACCAGGCAGCTGTCATCTGGGGCATGTCCGACGGCATGGACTCAAACTTCACATGTCTTGGAAGTGTCTCATCCTGTACCGTATATTCACTTACCAGCTTTTCTCCGCCCTTTGCCTTGTTGGCCGCAGCCACCCCGAACATGATAACCAGACAGAGCAGGGTCAGACCGCAGATTCTGACAGCCTGGGGCGATATATTCCGTTTACTCATATCATGCGTCCTTTCATAGCCGTTCAGCACCGTGCCTGGGACATTTCCCTGTGTTCCATGCAGCACTTCCTGATTCCCTCTGAGGTATTGAAGAACCGGATACCGTGGGACCTTATCTTGTCCGTATTCATGGTCAGGTTCCTGGGACAGGAGGCAAACCGTTCTTCATTGCGCTTCAGTATGCTGCCGGAATCACTGCCCGCCAGTTCCCTGAGGAACAGTCTGGCCGTGTCAAAGGTGCTGTAACGGTTCTCACTGCCGAAGTTGTACACGCCTCCGGGCAGCTCCATGGCTTCCTCCATATGGCGCACCACTTCCCACACATAGGTGACTCCCCTGTAATCATGGACAGGAAACTCCACCTCCTGCCGTTCCTTCAGAGCATCCATCAGCTTCTGTAAAAGCCCCTGGCCTGCCACCCTTCCCCTGGACGGGGCGTCATACATCCATGTAAGCCTGAGGGCCACTGCATTGGGCAGATACGTAAACATGGAATCCTCCGCCCGCTTCTTGTCCCTTCCATACACATTTCCCGGCTTTCCTTCACTGCCCTCGCGGTTGGGCTCCAGGGAGTGGGATGTATTGTAAATCTGGTCGGAACTGGTAAATATCATCCGGCTGCCGGCATTCCTGCACGCCTTGGCCAGGTTGACGGTTCCCCGTACATTCACTTTTTCTGAGAGGATTGGATTTCTTTCACAGGCGCCTGTGTTGGAAATTGCCGCACAGTGCAGGACATAATCCGGCCGGATGGCCTTTACAAAGGCGGAAACAGCCACAAAATCCTCAATATCCAGCTCCCTGTGTGTCACCCCCACTGCCTCATATCCGTTTCTGCCACTAAAATATTCACAAATCCTGGAACCGAGAAATCCCCCGGCCCCGGTAATCAATAAGCGTCTTTTCATTCTGTCCATATACCTTTCTGCAGATATGATAACATTATAGCCTACTAATTCTTACAATTCTTTACGGATTTCTTAATATTTTATCGGGCTCTTTTTTAATATGGCAGATTCTCCTGGAAAATCATCTCATATTTTGTGTTGTATTCCTCTTCCAGAAGGCTTCTGTCCCCGTATTCCGCCTCCCCCATCTGGTTATCATAGGGGTCGTTCCTCAAATGGACCATGGGCGGTTCAAACTCATGTCCGAACTCCCTGGCTGCCGGAAGGCGGAAGGGGTCCAGATTGCCAAAGTAAAAATCCCACCTCTGCGTCTCCCCCTCCCGGTAAGCCGCCCCGCCGAAGGAACAGTCCGCATAGCGCCAGCCATGGGATTCTGTATAAAACTGCGCCCAGTCGTGGCAGCTGATTTCAAAGGGTGATGTATAAAGACCTGCCTGCCATCTGGCAGGAATACCAACCGCGCGGCACAGGGTGATGAACAGCAGCGCCTGCACTCCGCAGTCTCCCTTCATGGATGATGCAGCATACTGGGGGATGTCAGTCAGGGTAAAATAACTGCGCACATAGGAATACATCACATGGGTGGTAATATAGTCGTATATTCGTCTGGCCTTCCTCAAGGGGTCCTGTTCCTCACCCGCTATCCCGGCTGCCAGTTCCCGGATAAAAGGGGTGAAACGGATATGGGGCTGCTGCTGAACCAGCCAGGCCTCCGGCGTTTCAGCAGAACCATTTTTCCGACAGGACTCTGCGCCCCGTTCTGAGCCAGGTTCCGGCCCGCCATGTTTAAGGCTTTCACAGGAGAAATCCAGATACGTTTCCTGATTCTCAAAGGAAAACTCCACCGAATATTCCTGTCCCTTCCTGTGTTTTGTATGGAAGCAGATGGTACGCTGAAAGGCATCCGCCCGCGCAATGGTATATTCCCAATTTTCAGCTTCCCTTCCCCCGATTCTGACGCTGTGGACGTTCACGTTCTTTATCTGGGCATATTCAATGGGAAGCGGAAGATAGACCTTGATTTCCTCCCCTGCCCGCTCTGCCTCCTCCCGGATTGCAAGGGTCCCGCGTATGCGGAATCTGCATCCCGCGCCTCCCTGCTCTTTCATGGCGGCAATGGTCCTGTTAAGCAGCGCAAAGTTCTCTGCCTTGGAACGGACCAGTTCCCGGTCCAGGGCCCGGTTCTCATATTCCTTTCTGGTCTTTAACACATTTCTCAGGAAACTGCTTCGGAAGCGGACCTCTCCGTCCACGTAAATCCAATCCGCTGCATCCTCCTCCCACAGGGTTTCCAGCTCGCTGTCCTCAAAATCCCTTACATTATCCCGCAGCATGGCCAAAGCCTCACTCCATGTATAGGGGTATTGTTCCGGCATCCGCTTAAGAATCTCTCTTTCAATCATAAGCCGCTTTTTTAAGACCAATGGAATGTCTCTTTTCAGCCTGTTGTCTATAATCCTGGCAGCCCTGTCAAATTCCCCTCTCCACTTAAGCTTTTCTATGTCTTCCGGCAGCGGAACCGCCAGCGTCTCAAAATAACTGTTATCCATCTGATTCTCCCTCTCCTTTTTACCTGTCACGGCCATTTTCCCAGCCTCCCCCATCCTCCCTGCCGCAGCATTTCCCCTGCTGCAGCATCCTGTCTGTCATTACCCTTTTTTGTCCGTTGCACAATACCGGGCATGGACGTAAAAGCCCGGACAGACTCTGGTGCTGCCTGTCCGGGCTCATGGTAATACGTATCTATTTGAAAATACCCTTTTTCTTAGGTTTCTCTTCCTCCTGGGAAGCGACGCCGTTCATTGCGTCGTCAAACCGCCTTAAGGCTTCCTTCTGGGCCTGGGTCATACGCTCCGGAACCTGTACCACCAGGGTAACATAGTGGTCGCCCCTGACATTGCGGCTGCGCAGAGAAGGAACACCCTTGCCCTTTAGCCGCACCTTGGTATCTGTCTGGGTGCCGGGCCTTACATCGTACTCCACCTCGCCGTCCACGGTCTTTATGCGAATCGGGCCTCCCAGCGCTGCCCGCGCAAAGGATATAGGCACTGTGGAATAAATGCTGGTATCCTGGCGCTTGAAAATCGGATGCTGGGAGACAACCGCCTCCACCAGCAAATCCCCCCGCTCGCCGCCGCCTGTACCGGGCTCGCCGCCCCCTGCCAGACGCACGCACTGGCCGTTGTCAATGCCTGCGGGTATGGATACCTTGAATTTCTTGCGCACGGTCTTATATCCCGTACCGTAACAATCAGAACACTTTTCCTTGATGACCTGTCCGGTGCCGTTACAGTCCGGACATGTCTGTACATTCTGCACGGTCCCGAAAAAGGACTGCTGGGTGTACATGATTTTGCCCTTTCCATTACACTTTGCACAGGTCTGGGGGGAGGTTCCTGCCTTTGCGCCTGTGCCGTGACAGCTGGCGCAGGTTTCCTTGAAGTTAATCTCAATCTCTTTATCACAGCCAAATACGGCTTCCTCAAATGTAATCCTGACCGAAGTCTTTATGTTGGCGCCCCGTGAAGGCCCGCTTCTGGCCCTGGAGGACCTGCCGCCGCCGAAAATATCACCAAAGATATCGCCGAAGATATCACCCATATCCCCGCCAAAGTCAAAGCCGCCGAAGCCGCCGCCAAAGCCGCCTGCCCCAGCACCGCCCTGTTCAAATGCAGCATGGCCGAACTGGTCGTACTGCTGACGTTTCTGAGGGTCGCTTAACACGCTGTATGCCTCGGAAGCCTCTTTGAACTTGGCCTCTGCCTCCTTATCGCCTGGGTTGGCATCGGGGTGGTATTTCTTGGCAAGTTTCCTGTATGCTTTTTTCAATGCATCCTCATCTGCATCTTTGGGAACGCCCAGAACTTCATAGTAATCTCTCTTACTCTCTGCCATGTTGTTTACCTCTTAATCTATCTGAACGCCGCAAAACCAGCCCTGGCGGGCAGGTTTCAAAAGCACTCTTTATCAGCCACAAAGGGGGTAGTGGCCGGTTTCCCGGCTCCTAAGCCCCCTGTTTGTTTTATACGGATTTACTTCCTTACGCCTATACTTCCTTGAAATCAGCGTCTACAACGTCGTCTGCGCCTGCTGCACTGTTTCCTGCGCCGCCCATGTCAGGGCCTGCCTGGCCTGCTGCGCCGGATGCCTGAGCCTGCTCATATACCTTTGCAAACAGCTTCTGCGCGCTGTTCATCAGCTTCTCTCTGCCAGCCTTGATATCCTCTACCTGGGCATCAGTCATCTCTTCCAGCGGAGCGCGGTTGATGGCTTCCTTCAGGGCATTTAAGTCTGCTTCCACTTCTGCCTTGTCTCCTGGAGCAATCTTATCCCCAACCTCTTCCAGGGCCTTCTCGGTCTGGAATACCATGGAATCCGCATCGTTCCTTGCATCGATGGATTCCTTGCGCTTCTTATCCTGTGCCTCGTATTCAGCTGCTTCCTTTACTGCCTTATCAATATCGTCGTCTGACATGTTGGAGCCGGACGTGATGGTGATGTGCTGCTCCTTACCTGTTCCCAAATCCTTTGCGGAAACATTCACAATGCCGTTGGCATCAATATCAAAGGTAACCTCAATCTGCGGAATACCTCTTCTTGCAGGCGGGATTCCATCCAGACGGAACTGTCCCAGTGTCTTGTTATCCCTTGCGAACTGGCGCTCGCCCTGTACCACGTGGATATCCACTGCGGTCTGGTTGTCGGCTGCGGTTGAGAAAATCTGGCTCTTCTTGGTAGGAATGGTGGTATTCCTCTCAATCAGCCTGGTAGCCACGCCGCCCATAGTCTCGATGGACAGGGAAAGAGGCGTTACATCCAGAAGAAGGATGTCTCCTGCACCTGCATCGCCGGCCAGCTTGCCGCCCTGGATGGCAGCGCCGATAGCCACGCACTCATCCGGGTTCAGGGATTTGCTTGGTTCCTTGCCTGTCAGCTGTTTTACCTTTTCCTGTGCAGCTATCATACGTGTGGAACCGCCTACCAGCAGTACCTTGCCCAGCTCAGAAGCCGTGATGCCCGCATCCTTAAGTGCGTTCTGCACCGGGATGGCGGTACGCTCTACCAGGTCATGGGTCAGCTCATCAAACTTAGCCCTGGTCAGGTTCATATCCAGATGCTTCGGTCCCTCGGCAGTTGCAGTGATGAAGGGCAGGTTGATATTGGTGGTGGTAGCTGTGGACAGCTCCTTCTTAGCCTTCTCAGCAGCTTCCTTCAGTCTCTGAAGGGCCATCTTGTCGCCCGACAGGTCCACGCCCTCAGCCTTCTTAAACTCGGAAATCATCCAGTTTGTAATTGCATTGTCAAAATCATCGCCGCCCAGACGTGTGTCGCCGTTGGTGGACAGAACCTCGATGACGCCGTCGCCGATTTCAATGATAGAAACATCAAAGGTACCGCCGCCTAAGTCGTATACCATGATTTTCTGCTCTTTTTCATTGTCAAGTCCGTAAGCCAGGGCTGCTGCCGTAGGCTCGTTGATGATACGCTTTACGTCCAGGCCTGCAATCTTGCCTGCATCCTTGGTGGCCTGACGCTGCGCGTCGTTAAAGTATGCCGGAACCGTGATAACTGCCTCTGTCACAGTCTCTCCCAGATAGCTCTCTGCATCTGCTTTCAGCTTCTGCAGAATCATAGCGGAAATCTCCTGTGGTGTGTACTTCTTTCCGTCAATGTCTACCCTGTAGTCCGTGCCCATGTGACGCTTGATGGAAGAGATGGTCTTATCTGCGTTGGTAACAGCCTGACGCTTTGCAGGTTCGCCAATCAGCCTTTCTCCTGTCTTAGTGAATGCCACTACGGATGGTGTTGTCCTTACGCCCTCCGCATTGGCAATAACAGTTGGTTTTCCGCCTTCCATAACAGCCACACAGCTGTTTGTCGTACCTAAGTCAATACCGATAATCTTGCTCATAGTCTTTTCCTCCTGATTATTTTTAGTGGGGTATATTTATAATGATTGGGATATGTCAATTTGCCACTTTTACCATACTGTGTCTTACCACGCTGTCCCTGTACATGTAACCCTTCTGCAATTCCTCCGCCACAATGTTCTCTCCCAGGCTGTCGTCATCCACGTGCATCACTGCATTGTGGAAGTTAGGGTCAAACTCCCGGCCTACTGCTTCAATGGCTTTTACGCCTGCTTCCTCCAGCGTTTTGCTCAACTGCTTATATATCTTCTCCATGCCCTCTGCAAGGGGTGTTCCCTTTGCATCCTCAGGCACAGTTGCCAGGCCTCTCTCAAAATTGTCGATGACGGGAAGGATTCTCTCTATGATGTCCTTTGCCCCCATCTCATACATGGAGGACTTTTCCTTGTCCGTCCTCTTGCGGAAATTCTCAAATTCCGCCATCTGGCGCTTCACCCGGTCGGTGAGCTCTTCTATCTTCTCATCCCTGGGGTCCTTTTTCTTTTTAAAGAATCCCTTTTTTTCTTCCTTTTCACCAGCAGGCGCTTCCTCTGTACCTTCCTCTGTTTCCTCCGGGGTACAGCCTTCTGCCGGCTCTCCGGCATTAGGGGCATCTTCTGTTTCCTGCTCTGTCTTCAGGGCCTCATCTTCCTTTTTTAACTCTTCGTCCTTCATATCTTCACTCACAGCTTATCACCTTTCATCTTTTTTAAATGCTGTATCCAGCTGATTCATCAGATTGCGCAGTGTCCCAAGGACCTTTTCATAGTCCATACGCTTGGGTCCTATGATACCGATGGTTCCTCTCAGGCCTCCTCCCAAATCATAATTGGCAGTGACCACACTGCAGTCCTTCATGGACTGCACCGGGCTCTCATCACCGATATAAACCTGAATGCCCGCTTCTTCCTCTGTGCCGGAATTGACCTCCGCCACAAATTCCTGCAGCACTTCCTTATGTTCCAGTGTGTCAATGAGCTGGCTGGCCTTGCCGCCGTCCGAAAGTTCAGGGTACTTGAAAATGTTGGTGGCTCCGCTGGTATAAATCTGCAGGTCCTCTTCCCCTGCCTTGATGGCCTCCGCCACCTCATTCAGCACCAGGTCCACCACCTGGCTGTGGTTGCCTGCATCGCCCTTCAGCTTGCTGATAACATCCAGATTGATTTCCTCAATGGTCAGTCCGTTGAGGCTGCTGTTCAGCAGGATGTTCAGGTTCAGAAGCTCCTCATCACTCAGTTCGTCCGTGATATCAATCATGGTGTTCTTAATGATGTTGCCTTCCACCACCACGACCACCAGCAGCTTGTGCTTCTCCATTTTGGAAAGCTGGATGAACTTGAGCTTTGTCTTGTGATAACTGGGGCCGCTTATCATGGTGGCATAGTTGGTATTGGCAGCCAGCACCTGGGCCATCTTCTTAAGGACCAGCTCCAGCTTATCAACCTTCTGGACCATCATTTCCTTGAACTCAGTTACCTCGCTCTCCTTATCCAGCATAATCTGGTCCACATAGAACCGGTACCCTTTATCGGAAGGAATCCGCCCTGCCGAGGTATGGGGCTGTACAATATACCCCATCTCTTCCAGGTCTGACATCTCATTGCGGATGGTGGCAGAGCTGAGCTTCAAGTCTGAATACTTGGAAATGGTCCTGGAGCCAACGGGCTCCCCGGTTTCCAGATATGTCTTGATGATGGCCTTCAGTATAGTGACCTTCCTGTCGTCCAGGAGTGCATCCAATGGCATCTGCTCACCTTCCTTTCTGAAATTATTAGCACTCGACGTTTAGGAGTGCTAACATCTACATTCCATAATATATTCCTTCTGGCGCCATTTGTCAAGAGATAAAAGCAAATTCTTTTCATATTATTTGTGTCTTCCATTCTCCCCCCGGCACATCATGTGCCATTTCCTTTTCGTATCAACTAGATAATGGATTTCACCCTCCACTTTTTACATAAATATACCAATTTTGCGGCATATTCTCTCCACATTTTATACTCTTGTAACACTTGCTTAATTATTTTAACTTGACAAGTAACATTTTTGTAATATAATGAAGGTACAACTTTATAAGACATATAAAACCATAACAATGTCATAAGATTGCGAGGTAGTTGTATGCATTACATTAAGAAAACCCTTCTGGCAGCAGCCATGGCTGCATTCAGCCTCACGGTGGCTTTTCCGGCATTTGCCGATGAACCGGTGGGGACGGATGTAACCGTAGTGGATGCCGGTACATCAGATACGCCCGAGGACACAGCCCAGGATGTCCAGGAATCCCAGGAAACCTCCGGTTCACGGGAATCCAAAGGCCACAGGGCCGCTGTTGTGAATGAAGACGAATACATCGCCCAGGGACCGGGCGCCCAAAAGGAAGAGAAGGAAGAGGCTCCGGCTCCCAGTGAGACATCGCTGGGACGTTTCACCATCACTGGATACTGCGGCTGTGAACAGTGTTCCGGCGGTCATAACCTTACCTATTCTGGAGCGGTTCCAACTCCCAATCACACGATTTCTGCTGATTTGAACTATTTTCCTCTTGGCACTAAGCTGAAGATTGACGGCATTGTCTACACAGTGGAGGACAAAGGCTCTTCTGTGAACGGTAATATTCTGGATATTTTTTACGGCTCCCATGAGGAAGCCCTGGCCAAGGGTACATATACTGCAGAGGTATTCCTAGTGCAGGATTGATTCATAATGTGAGAATAATGATACCAGGCAAATGAGCCTGGTATTTTTTTTGCCCTTCTCCTTAAAAACAGATCCGGGCCAGAAATAATTACCAAAATACGGCTATATTTGCAGGAAATGGCCTTATTTCCATATTTTTCCTTGACAAGAGGAAAAAAATATGGTAAAAACTTGTTTATTGCTCATATATTACAAAAGTATTACATATTATTTATTAATGTGTTAAAAATCTTTTTCTAATTATTACTTGAGCAATAGGAGGTATTACACCATGAAATTAAGACACTTACTGACCGGAGCTATCCTTACTGTCAGCCTGCTTGCGGCCACCGCCATCACAGCCCTTGCAGCAGCGCCAAAAGGAAGGTTCGAAACAGTGAACAGCACCACCATCAGCGGCTGGGCTTACAACAGCAGTACCCCTGATGATGCGCTTAACGTACGGATATCCATCAAAGATAAGAATACAGGCGAGGAAGTTTTTTCCCAGAGGATGACGGCCGGGGAATACAGCGACGAGCTTTACGGCAGCGGCAAAGGCAACGGATGCCACGCCTTCAACCTTAACATGGACTGGAGCACCCTGCCCGACGGCGTCTATCTGGTAGAAGGCTATGTGGGAGACAGTGATTTTTCCAATCCCAGGACCTATACCAACGGCAATCCCGAAGCCAGGGAAGCAGCCCCTGCAGCCACAGCTCAGAACCTGGTTCCCCTGGGCGTGTTCAAGACAACAGGCTATTGTCCGTGCAGGGCCTGTTCCGAGGGCTGGGGACGCCATACCTGCACCGGTGCAGTGGCCACGGCAGGCCACACCATTGCAGTGGACCCCAGGGTGATTCCCTACGGCTCCAAGGTTATGATTAACGGCGTCGTCTATACGGCGGAGGACCGGGGCGGAGCTGTCAGAGGCAACCACATTGATATTTTCTTCAATACCCATGCCGAGACACGCCAGCACGGCACACAGAACGCAGAGGTCTATCTGGTGCAGTCATAAGGCATATGTTCCGGATTTTATTTTCCAACGAAGCAAAAAGAACACCCCGGCAAAGCCTTCAGGGCCCAGCCGGGTTGTTCTTTTTTATATTCTCTTTTATATTCTCTTTTCTGTTTCCGCTTAATCCGCCGGAATCACTGGTTTTCCGTGCACTCCCTCAATTCTGTTCCCTGGTAGAAAAAGTCCAGTATCTGTTTGTATCCCTTTCCTGTCTTTGCCATGCCCTGGGCGCCGTTCTGGCTCATGCCGACGCCGTGTCCGAAACCGCCCCCATATATATGGAAAGAAATACTCCCATCCTCCCCTGTTCTCTTTTCAATGGCAATGAATGCACTGGGCAGGGCGGCTGTTCCCGTCATGGTTCCCCCGTCCTTTTTGGTGATGGTCAGGGACGGATTTCCCAGCGCAGAACGGATGGCGGACTGCCCCTTGATGGTTACGGTACCGCCGGTGCCTGTGACGGTCAGCTCATCTGCTATGCCTCCCGGCCCCCGGTCCGTTATGGTCATGTCCTGTACCTGACCGGCTCCGCTAATCTGGGACGAAGCAATGTCAGCCGGAAGGTCTGTCTGCCAGCGGAACATGGGATAAGAAGTATCAAAGGCAATCACGTCCTCCCTCTTGATATAGGATTCAAAGCCCTGGTTGTCTTCCTTACCCAGGCTCCGCCCTCCCTCTTTCACTTCCACTGCCCTCAGGTAGGGATATTTCCCGCTGTCAGTCCCCCATACGCCTGCATCCGCAGTACGGCCGCAGGAGGTGGAAAAGTAGAACGCCTCAATAGGCTTATCCCCGTAGAACAGCATCTTTCCGTATGTCTCCTTCACAGCCTGGGTGGACTTATCGTCAGCCTTGGTATTATTGTAGACCTGGAAATTCGTACTGTCATCCACATGGGCGCCGTACTGGCTGTAGGTGTTGCCCTGTATCTGCCGGTAGGCATAGGTCCTGGCGCACACAGCCTGGGCTTTCAGCGCCTCCTTCTCATAGGACGGCGGCATCTCGCTGGGCACTACCTTTGTCAGATAATCCTCCAGATACAAATCATTGACCAGCACCAGGCCCTCCGGCGTCCCCTTGATTTCCAGACTTCCGCTGTAAACCGGCGTGCCCTGGCTCCGTTCAATGGAACGGATGGTAATGGCCTCCGGCTCATCCGGTGTGATAATCATGCGCCCATACTCCAGGTAAGGGCTGTCAGGGCCCACTGATAGCTGCGTGCCGGCCTCCAGGCGCTCTCCCACCATCTTTCCCTTGGCATTCTCATATTCCAAATCAGCACCGCATCCCAGCACCAAATCAGCAGAGGCATGGAACACACGTTTAAATCCAGTATCCATTAGGAGGACGCGGATGGTCTTGGCATCAAATTCCCGCTCCAGAAGGGCTGCGCACAGCTGTCCGTCCGCCGCCACAAATTCCTGCAGGTTATAGCCAACCAGTATGTCCGAAGCCTTCAGCACCTTAAAATCCCCATATACCTTATATACATGGAAATTGGGAGCCAGAGGAATCTCCCCATAGCCTTCTATCTCAATGGCGCCCTCTGTCACGGACAGGACCTTACCGCTCAGACGGTCCCTTTTCATGGTTATCCTGACCAGCTTGCCGTCCTCCATGTGGAGGTCAGCCAGGTTGCCGGCCATCTCCTCCTCCCCGCCAAGCTTGGCGCTCACCGGGAACTCGCGGTAGGCCGTGCCCAGATACGCCTTAAAATGCCGGCCGTCGCTTTCAGCCAGCCATACATTCTCATAGACCACGTTCCTGGACACCAGGCCCGAGGTAATCATCTCCCCGTTCCTGGCCAGAAACCGTATCTCACAGTCCAGGAACGCGTCCAGTGCAAGTCCCTGGAACCCGAAGTTGCCGGCCGTGGTATAGGCCGTCCAGCTCTCGGCCTGGTCAAGGTTGGACGGGGTGCCGTAGAGCACAGCCTCTATCTCCTCCACCTTTCCCTCCGGGTCCGTCTCCTTCAGGATGGAATCATACAGTTTCCACCAGTCCTCCTCGGGATATGCCTGGCCGCGGTTATTCCTGGTGGAGCCGGCCTGGAGCTTCAGCTTGCCGGACACCTGGCCGGCCATGTATGCAGCCTCTGCGTATGTAAGATATCCCTGGGCCGAGGACAGGGAAGCAGGCGTAAGCTCCGGGTCCAGACAGCCTTCATCATAGAGATAATCCATGTATTTGACAAACCAGTTGTCCTTTTCTTTTGCTGAAAAATGGGAGGTTCCCCGTTCCTTCGCCCTCTTCTCACACTCTTCCTTGTCCGTAAGGGCCAGAGCCATGGCCTTAAACGCCTGGGCCCTTATGATTCCGTCCCTGGGCGGCTCCATCTTCACGATTATCACCATCAGCGTGACCACTACCAGTATCACGCCGCTTACCCATGCAATCATTCTGTTCTTCATATTCGGTCCAACTCCTGTAAACGAAGTAAAGCAGCGGGGTAACCGCTGCTTTTATCATGTGTAACCCCAGAATGCCGTCTCTTACTTATTGACGCCTAGCAATGCTAGGTGGGCAACCTCACTTAAACATCTGCCTTCCACTCGACGGAGGCCTGACATCCGCTTAAAAATATTGGAATCCCTTTTGTCTAATGTAGGTTCAAAATTGGTAAGAGTATCGAACACCCCAGGAAATTACAGTTCCACTTCTTTTATCTGGTGTTATTATACCCCAAATACTTTCGTTTTTCAAGTTGATTTTTCTGAACATTTATGGAATTTTTTCCTCTATGGTCCCTCTTTCCACACCTGTGTCGGAAACCCTTGCAAATATAAGGGGCTCCGGCTCCGGCATCTGGTTTCCCAGGATGCAGGAGGCCAGGAATTTCTCTGCTGCCGGTCCAAAAAGTTCTTCGCGGGAAGCGTAAAGGACAGCCATGGTTTCTCCCGGCTCCACCCTGTCACCGTACTTTTTCCTCAGAAGGATGCCTGCGCTGTAGTCAATGGAATCCTCCTTTTTATTTCTGCCAGCTCCCAGCATCACGGATGCCACCCCGATTCCCTCAGTATCCATATGGGTGATATAACCGGACCCCGAAGCCTTTACCTCCCGGGACAGGGGAGCCTTTTCAAAAAGTCCCGGATTATCCACATACCTGCCATCTCCGCCCTGGCTCTCAACCATGGACCTAAGGCATGCAAGGGCGCTTCCGTCCTCCACGGACTGCCTGGCAAGCTGCCTGCACTGCCCCATATCACCCCTGCCTGCCATGTGAAGCATATTTGCAGCCAGTTCCAGACATACACCGGTCAAATCATCCGGCCCATGGCCCTTCAGGGTCTCAATGGCCTCCTCCATCTCCAGGGAGTTGCCGATGGCATGGCCCAGGGGCACATCCATGTTGGTTATGAGGGCGCAACAGCGCCGGCCGGCCAGGGTCCCGATGGAAACCATCTCCCGTGCCAGGCTGATGGAGTCCTCCAGGGTTTTCATAAAGGCGCCGCTTCCCGTCTTTACATCCAGAACAATGCAGTCGCTGCCGGCCGCCAGCTTCTTGCTCATAATGGACGAGGCAATCAGGGGAATGCTGTCCACAGTGGCGGTCACGTCCCTCAGGGCATAAAGCTTCTTGTCTGCCGGCACCAGATTTCCTGACTGGCCAATAAGGGCCAGTCCGTTTTCGTTGACAATGCGGAAGAACTCCTCCCTTGGTATGGCAGTCTTAAATCCCGGAATGCTCTCCAGCTTATCCACGGTACCGCCTGTGTGCCCCAGGCCGCGGCCGCTCATTTTAGCCACCTTGACGCCGCAGGCAGCCACAATAGGACCCGCCACCAGGGTGGTCTTATCCCCCACGCCGCCGGTGCTGTGCTTATCCGCCTTGATTCCCTCAATGGGCGACAAATCCACCATATCCCCGGAATGGGCCATCTCCAGGGTCAGGTCTGTTATCTCCCGGTCATCCATACCCTTAAAGTAAATAGCCATCAGCATAGCCGACATCTGATAATCGGGAATGTCCCCGGCCACGAATCCCTCCACCATATATGCAATTTCCTCTGCGGAAAGGGAACCGCCCCGTTTCTTTTTTTCTATCAGGTCATACATTCTCATATTATGCACCTCCCAGGTGGTCCGGTCCAAAGCTCTCCGGAAGCAGCTGGGCCAGGGTATATTCCCTGTACTCCTGCACGCTTTTAGCCAGGATGATACGGAATGCATCCGGATGGCAGAACTCACGCATCACCTGCCTGCAAACACCGCAGGGCGGACAGTAATCCTCCGCCTTCCCGCCGGGGCCTCCGCATATGACAATGGCTTCAAATTCCCGTTCCCCCTCGCTCACCGCCTTTGCAAAAGCGCACCGCTCCGCGCAGATGCCGGGGCTGTAGGCTGCATTCTCAATGTTGTTGCCCGTGTACACCTTCCCATCCCTGCACAGCAGGGCTGCCGATACATGGAAATGGGAATAAGGCGCATAGGAGCGCCCAAGACCGTCCAAGGCGGTCTGTATCAATACGTCTCTCTCCATATTACCCCTCCTCCTTCCGCCCGGGCCGGCCCCGGACGCTGCCGCGGTTTGGTCCCTGTACGGATGTTCTTCTTCCATTATAATATAAGCCTGACCCTTAAACAAGGGAAACAAACTGCCCCTCCACATAGCCTCTCAAATCCTCCGGAGACAGGGTGACCTGCACGCCTCTCTGTCCTGCGCTGACCATGATGGTGTCGAAAAGCTGGGCCATTTCTTCTATATAAGTAGGGAAATGCTTTTTCATGCCGATGGGGGAACACCCGCCGCGGATGTAGCCCGTGATTCCCAGCATATCCTTTACATGAATCATCTCCACCTTCTTCTCCCCTGCAGCCCTGGCCGCCTTCTTAAGGTCCAGTTCCTCGTCCACAGGAATACAGCACACCAGGTATCCCCTTTTTTCTCCCTTCAGCACCAGGGTCTTATACATCCGGTCGTGGTCCACCCCCATAAGGTCTGCGGCATGACTGCCGGAAAGGTCGTTCTCATCCACCTCATAGGTACCTGTATCATAAGCTATATTTGCCGCATCCAGAAGGCGCATCACATTTGTCTTAATCATATACAACACTCCTTTTCACCGGCCCGCTGTTTCACCCGGACCATATTCCAGGAATATCATACCCTTTTTTCCATTGTCCGTCAATCCGCCCCGGACAGGCGGCGTCACAGCAAACCTTCCCTCCTCCAAAGAGGAAGCCAAAGAATATATCATGGAGTATTCACAAATCAAAATTATGCGGTTATAATGGGAAATAAATACGCAGAGGACAGGAAAGGAAATCTCATATATGGAAAAGAATGATATCATTATCATACATGGAACCGATTACAAGAACATGGCCAGGCGTGTCCTGGAACAGGCGGACGTGGCGGCGGATATTGGCGATGTAAACAAAAAGGTGGCGTTAAAGCCCAATCTGGTAACTGCAAAGGCGCCCTCCAGCGGAGCCACCACCCACGGGGAGCTGCTGGCCGGCGTCATAGAATATCTCCAGGAGCACGGCTTTCAAAATATCACCATCATGGAGGGCTCCTGGGTGGGCGACCACACGGAGGACGCCTTCCAGGCCGCAGGATACCATCAGGTGTGCAGGCAGTATGGCGTGCCCTTCGTGGACCTGCAGCGGGATACCTGGAAGGAATACGATGCCGGAGGAATGAAAATCAAGCTGTGCGACAAGGCTGCGGCCGTTGATTACATGATTAACATGCCTGTGCTGAAGGGACACTGCCAGACCACGGTGACCTGTGCCCTGAAAAACAATAAGGGCGTGATTCCCAACTCGGAAAAACGCCGTTTCCACACCCTGGGGCTTCACAAACCCATTGCCCATCTCAGCACCATTGCCCGCAATGACTTTATCCTGGTAGACAATATCTGCGGTGACTTGGATTTTGAGGAAGGCGGCAATCCGGTGGTCATGAACCGTGTGCTGGGTTTTAAGGACCCGGTGCTCTGCGATGCCTTTGTATGCGACTGCATGGGGTACTCCGTGGACGATGTGCCTTACATAACCATGGCCAGGGACCTGGGCGTGGGCAGCACGGATACGGCCGGCGCCAACATGATTTACCTGAACAGGGCAACAGAGGCTGACAGCAAATTCCGCATGACAAGACGCGTACAGCACCTGGCTGCCTACACTGCCCCGGAAGATGCGTGCAGCGCATGCTACGGTTCCCTTATATACGCCCTGGACCGTCTGAATGACATGGGACGCCTGAGGAAGGGCCTGCCCCCCGTATGCATCGGCCAGGGCTACAAGGGACAGGAGGGCTCCATCGGCGTGGGACAGTGTACCTCCTGCTTTGCCAAAACCCTGGGCGGCTGCCCGCCAAAGGCAGCGGATATCGTGGACTTTCTGAACAGCCAGTGGAAATAGGAAGGACCTTTTTCCGGCTGTGTCCGGGTCTAAATCCCCCGTTCCCTGAGCCAGGCCATGATATGGGCCCCATATGCCTTTTCCCTCTTGAGAAGGGTAAAATGGTCCGCTCCCTTGACGAACACCACCTTTGAGTCGGGTATCTGCTCCCCCATCCACAGAGAATGGCGGGGACGGATCATATCCCTGCGGCCTGTCAGAATCAGGACAGGCGCCTGGATGCAGGACAGCTTATCCTTGTCCAGCCTGGGCCATCTGGCCATAAGGCCGAACAGCTGGCGGCTTTTCACCGCCTTTTCCCTGACGCCCCGGGGCATGGGTATCTTCTCCAGACCGTGCCACAGGGCGTATTTTAATTTCACCTCCATCAGGGAGGCAGCGCTCATACCTCCCGGCAGGGCATTGCCGCTGACCGCCACCACAGCCGATACACGTCCGGGATAACTGCTGGCTGTCTCCAGGGCCACGTTCGCCCCGTCGCTGAATCCCAGTATCACTGCCCTGGGCACATGGAGGAATTCCATGACCTGGACCACATCTGCGGCCATATCCGGTATGGTCAGCTCTCCTCTTACGGCATCCCCCTTCATCCGGGAGGCCCCATGGCCCCTGCTGTCCATGAGTATCACCCTGTAATACCGGCTCATGAGTTCAGACAGCCTGGAAAATATCTCATGGCTTTCCCCGTTGCCGTGGAGCATAATAAGGGGTACGCCCTGCCCCATTTCCTTATAATAAAGGGAGGCAAAACTGTTGTCCACATATCCTTCCTTCATTGGCTTTGTCTCCTTTCTGTTGACCTTCACCATATCACACCTCCGGTAAAATGTAAATACAGGCACAGCCCGGCAGATAAAAGTCCTGCCGGGCTGTGGTCATGCAGGTCCCTGGGACCTGCTCTTATCTTCTGTTAGTATTCGCTTTTTCCACGTGAATATTCTTTCCTTTAATCTTAGCGTGGGCCATGGCCTTCAGCACATCGTCCGCATAGCGTCCGGGCACATCCACAAAGGTATACCCGTCATACATGTCAATGCTTCCCACCATGCGTCCCGGAATACCGGACTCACCTGCAACTGCTCCCAGAATATCCCCTGGGGTGATTCTCTGGGCCTTGCCGATGTTGATGAACAGTCTTGCCATCTTCTCATCACCCTCGCCCAGCACGTAATCCACGGCAGCGCGGTCTGTGGCTCCCTTGCGGCGGTTTCCGTAGGAGCTGCGCTCACGGCCTCTGCCGCGGCTGCTGCCACGTCCAAAGCTGTCCAGCTCATCCAGGGAACGGGCGGTTTCAAAGCTGTCGATGATGTCTTCGCTCTCATCTCCCATGCTCATCTTGAGAAGGGCAGCAGCCAAATCCATGGAGGTATAATCCTCCTCCATAAGCTTCTTCTCAATGATGTTCACCATCTTGGTCAGGTCTGTGTCATTCAGCACATCCAGCACCTGGTCCAGAATCTTCTCCACCTTGATTTCCGTAATATCGTTTAGAGACGGAATGGCCTGGGGAATGATTTTTGTCTTGCAGTAGCGCTGGATGTCCCTGAGCTTATAAACCTCCTTGCCCATGACAAGGCTGAATGCCTTTCCTTCCCTTCCCGCCCTGCCGGTACGGCCGATGCGGTGCACATAGTACTCGTCGTCCTGGGGAATGTCATAATTAAACACGGCTTCCACATCCCCTACGTCTATACCTCTTGCAGCCACATCCGTGGCCACCAGAATGTCGGTGCGGCCGTTGCGGAAGCTGTCCATGACACGGTCACGCTGGACCTGCTTCAAATCTCCGTGAAGGCCCTCCGCAAAGTAGCCTCTTCCCTGAAGCTCCTGTACCAGGTCATCCACCTGGCGCTTTGTATTGCAGAACACAATGGAAAGCTTGGGCGCATACATATCCAGCAGACGGCTCATGACCTCCACCTTGTTCTTTGGTTTAACCTCATAGTAATACTGGGTTACCTTGGGCACGGTCAGTTCCTTCTTAATGACGCGGACCGTCACCGGGTCCTTCTGGAACTTCCTGGCAATCTCGGCAATGGCCTGGGGCATGGTGGCTGAAAACATCAGGGTCTGGCGCTCCTCTGGCAGCTGGCTTAAAATAGTCTCCATATCCTCCAGGAATCCCATGTTCAGCATCTCATCTGCTTCGTCCAGCACCACGGTGAGGACATGGTCCGCTTTTATGGTCTTTCTTCTCATATGGTCCATGACACGGCCCGGAGTTCCCACGATGACCTGGGTTCCGTCCTTTAAGGAGCGAATCTGCTTTACGATGTCCTGTCCGCCGTATATAGGCAGAACCTTCACTCCGTGCATGAACTTTGCAAAACGGCGCATCTCCTCCGCCACCTGGATGGCCAGCTCCCTGGTAGGAAGCAGGACAATGGCCTGAAGCTTCTTTACCTTCGGGTCCACTTTCTGAAGAAGAGGCAGACCGAAGGCGGCTGTTTTGCCTGTTCCGGTCTGTGCCTGGCCTATCATATCGCGGCCTTCCATGGCTACCGGAATGGCCTGAGCCTGAATCGGTGATGCCTCTTCAAATCCCATCTCTGTGATGGCGCGGATAATCCGCTCGTCTAATTGTAACTCGTCAAACTTAACTGTCTCCATATAATGTTAATATCCTTTCTTCCTCTGCCGTCCCATACAAAAGAGCCCTCGGCAGGCCGCCCTGTGCATATCCCATGCACCGCAATTTATTAGTTTCTTCGTGAAACGAAGTCCTCCACGCGAACAAAAAAACGAGGGGGTAAACAGGCACGTCTCGGGCCTTTCATCCTCTCGCTTCGTACGGTTATTAACTATAACAGATATAAAAGTTGGTGTCAATGGAGGGTGTATAGATTTTTATCCCAATTTCAGGGCTGGTTCCCGTGAAAATGCCGGAATAAAGTTTTTTTCATGGCCCAGTCCTGTTTTTTTCATGAATTTGCCAGATATACCGGGGTTAAAATCATGTATTTTCACACAATTTCACATCTGATTCAGGGCCTTGCGTATCTGAGGAAGCATTTTCCTGGTGTGTTCGTATCCCCGCTCCATGCATCCTCCCATCTGTTCAAAGGTCAGAAGCCCTGCCCCGGAGCTTAAGGGAGGCCTCAGCAAAAGCACCTCCCCGGTGGAGGCGCACTCCTTCAGACGGCTGCTCATAATGGAAAAGGAGTGTGAAGCCACCTCCATGACGGAACGGTCCGAAGGCGCCTCGTAGTCCCCTCCGATGTCCACCGCCAGCACATCCCGGATACCCGCGGCCTGCAGAAGATTCACCGGCAGATTGTCCGTCACGCCTCCGTCCACCAGAAGGTACCGTCCCATTTTCCTTGGAGCGAATATGGCGGGCACGCTGGCTCCGGCCATCATGGCTTCGCACAGATATCCGTCCCACTCCCATGTCACATGCTCCGCCTCCCGCACCTGGTCGCTGTTGGTAAAACAGATGGTATTCCCGCTGACCAGGTCCACTGCCGGTATAACCACTTTAAGCACAGCCTGGTCCATCTGCTTTTGTCCGGTCAGGCTGAAAAAATAATCCAGCAGCTTATCCCCCTTAATGAGGCCTGACAGGCTTACGCCCTTTCCCGCCAGCAGCTGAGGCACAAAACCCAGCAGGCCGCCGAAATCCGGGTCCAGATAATCCCCTCCGTGCTTCTCCAGATGAAGCACGGCCTGCTCCATCCGGGCGACCGGCATCCCGGAGGCAAAAAGACCTGCCACGATTCCGCCTGCGCTGGCGCCGGCCACCGCTTCAGGGCGCAGTCCTGCCTCATCCAGGGCTTTTAGCACCCCCACATGGGCTGCCCCCCTGGTCCCGCCGCCTGCCAGTGCCAATCCGTATCCCACAAAAAATCCCTCCATCCTATCCTGCAAAAACGCCGCGCTGTAATAGGTACATATGCGCCGCCATAACCGGATATGACAGAGGGAAATCACCTGGCCGGAGTCTGTTCTCAGACCCGGACCTTCAATACAATCTTACGCACCTTACAGGGGCTGCCCGCAATGCATCTGGGCTTGTGGGCATCCTCAGGAGCCACCACGGCGCAGTCACCGGCCTTCAGAAGGACGGAACCGCCCTGCTCCGGTTCCTGAAAGAACACGATATCGTCCGCTTCATTGTACGGCGTTTCCTCCTGGAGCCCTGCCCGCTTTGTGTAGCCGAACTGCTCCTGGCCCTCCACCACATACTGTATATCGAAATACAGATTGTGGGACTCGTACCTGCAGGTATCTGCCGGCATAGTGGTATACTCCTGCACCGAGGCAAACACCTCATCCCCGTCAATATCAACACGGCCCAGGGGCAGCGCCTTTAAATCCGTATTTCTCAGGAACTCATAGCCTTTTTTGAATTTTTCCTCCAGGTAATCGTATTTCTGGATTAAATCAATACTTGTAGTCAGCATGTCAACCTTCCTTTCCTTCGCCCTTTCCGGCAAACGCCGCGATTTCTTCGTAGAGGGCCGTGGCCGCCTCTTTGTCATAGCCGTACATCATCAGCACATCCAGGACATAGGGGGTGCAGGTGATTCCTGTCAGGCAGCGGGCAAACTCCATGCCTGCAATCTCTCCCAGGCACAATATCCGGGAACGGTTGGAAAATGGTTTCCTCCACAGCTCCACCTTTTCTGTCTGGGTAAATATGGAATCCTTTTTCCTGTACTCTGTCACATGGAACAGCTCATGGGCCAGCAGCACATCCTCCACTGCAATGTTACCCAAAATCCCTTCCAGCTTTTCTTCCTGAATCAGCTTCTGAGCCCGCCCGGCGCTGTCCATGAATATGGTAATGGAATCCGGTTCCTGATACTGGGCAAATATCACATGTCCGCCTCCCCCCGGCACCCTGGGCGCGGAAACCTTAAGGCCCATTTGCGAGGCAATGTCCCAGACATCTGTTCCTCCGGGAAGCAGCCGTGCCTCGCTGCGCCCGCACTGTGCCGCCCTGAAGCCGTATGCCAGCTTCTGTTCCCTGGAAAATTTCCCCTCCAGGGGGTCCCTGGACCAGGCATAGAGGTACCAGGCTGTCTCATCCAGTGACAACAGGTGTTCCACCATGGAATACAGGGACCGTTCCCTTGAGGGAGCCGCCATCTGCTCCGCCATAGCCCTTTGCTCCCCTGCCATTTCCCTGCTGTTTCCCAAAAATGCCCGAAACAGTTTTCTGCCGTCCTCTCTCTTCATGAAAAAACCTCCTCCGTGCCTGCCCCCTTCTATTCTACAACTGATTCTTCGCTCCGACAATCACAATATCTTCCGAGGGGTCCACCATCTGCATTTCCACGTCCATGAGCATGAGAATCTGCTCCAGCTCGCCGGTGCCGTTAAAGTCCATGACCCTGGCTCCCACACACAGATAATAGTCGGGCCGCAGGATGGCGTCCGCCTTGAAAATGGCCATCTCCTCCCACATCCTGGATACAATGCTCCGGTAGGAGGACGCTTTGGCAAGGACCACCTCCCCGTCCGTCCTCTGTACCTTGATGAAGCCCTTCTTATCCAGGATACGGAGGGGCTTGCGGCCCCTGCTGTCCATGTTATAGACATAGAAGTTAGGCGTCTGTCCCACCAGACTCAGTTTTCCCGGCTCAGCCCTTAAATCCTCTGCCGCCAGGTTCCTGGCCTCCTCCTCCGTGCACTCCTTAAGAAGGTCCGTTGTCTTGACCTCCGTGGAGCCCAGGGCAATGGCAGTGAGCTTGGAGGTCTGCGGGTCAATCTCAATATGGACCTCCACGGAGCCGGGGGCCGCCCCGCTCTCCACCGCCTTGTCAACCGCCTCCCGCTTGATGCTTCTGATATCTTCCGGCGTGGGGTTCGGAACCACCCGTTCCACCACGTCACGGACCATGGCCAGGGCCACTCCGATGGAGGAAATGACTTCTGCATTCTCAGGCACGCTGTATTTAATATTCATTTTGTTGGCGCAGAACCCTATGAGGGATGTAGCGCCGCCGCCCACTCCCACCAGAGATATCTGGTCGTGTTCCAGACGGTACTTGTCTGCCAGTTCCATGATGATGGGTTCTATCTTCTCATAGGCCCTGGTAAGTATCTGGGCAGCCACATCCTCCACCGTGGTGTGCAGGTAATCCGCAATGGGCTGCATGGCTTTCCTGGCTGCATTTACATTGCCGTAGGAAAAGTCCCTGGGCGTCACCAGCCCCAGCACATTGGCCGCGCAGCTGTTGGTGATGGTAACGCGCCTGCCGTTCTTTAAGCGGATAGCCACGTAATCCTCCGGGTCCCCTTCCTTCGGAGAAAAGAATTCCAGCTGTGGCTCCACGATTTCATCCTCATCCGTAAACACAGCGTAATCCAGTCCTGCAATATGGGCGGAACGGGGGCCCACATCGTGGACGCCGCTCTTGTTCACCCGAATCATGCTTCCGCCGGCAACCCCCAGCACCCGCACATCCAGGGAGCTGATGTAAGTCCTGTGTCCGCCCACCACGGAATAGTCAATGGCGGGACGTCCGTTCTTGATGACGCCGATATTGGTGGTGGTGCCTCCCACCTCAAAGTACACGCCATTGGATGCCCTTAAATACATGAGGGAGCCCATGACGCTGGCAGCCGGGCCGGAAAGCATGGTCAGCACCGGGCGCTTCTTCATCTCGTTGATTTCCATAACGCCGCCGTCCCCCCGCATAATCATAAGGGGCACTTCCACACCGGCTCCCCGCACACTCTCCTCCGTGGAGTTGGCTGTATTCAGCATTTTAGGCAGAATACTGGCATTGATGGCCGCTGTCCTGGTCCGCCTGGTCAGCCCGTAAAGCTTGGTGATATCTGAGGCAACAGTAGTCTCCATACCCATTTCATCGTGGGCAATCTCGAACACGAACTGCTCCCCGGCAATATCGTCCACTCCGTAGGCGTCTGACGCCACCAGCACCTGGGCGCCCTCCGCCTTCAGCTCCTCCACTGCCTTTCTGACTGTATTTTCGTCCTCTTCGACGTCGCTCAGATAGCGGTTCTTAATCTTTATGCTCCTGCCGGAGCCCAGGTCGATATCCTTTAGCCGGGTCTGGTGCTTTGCCAGGAAGCCCTCCATTCCCTTAGGCCCCATGCCCAGCACGCCCACGCAGGCCACATCTCCCTCAATCAGGGCGTTGGTGGCCTGGGTGGTGCTGTGGGCCACAAAAATAACGTCCTCAGGGGCAATATCATTTTCCTGTAAGCAGTTCCGGAACGCCTTCACCACGCCGGCCGCCACGCCGTACCTGTCATCATGTGTGGTCTTGACAGAAGATTTTCCTATGATTTCATGTGTGGCGTTGTCAATCGCAACCGCCTTTGTATGGGTTCCTCCAACGTCGATTCCCATTCTCACCAGTCTGTTTCCCATGTTTCTTCTCCTCCCGTTAACCAAACATGATAAATGTAATAACCTGCAGGATGCAGCAGATAATCCATCCGCACACCACGCTCATCTTTAAGAATTCCTTGGTAGATACCTTTGCGTAACTGATGCCCCATACAATCCATGACTGGGTGATGCAGCAGGACACGTTCATGACCGTTGTGGCGGCAATCATCAGAGGCGCCAGGAAAGCCACCTCAAAGCCAACTCCCTTTAAGATACCCAGGGTGGCTGCTCCGCAGCCGTAAAGGGTGAAGGGTCCTCTGAACATGCCAAGAGGCGCCAGCACACAGAAGATAACGGTGATGAACAGGGTGCTGTGAGGGATAATATTTCCCAGCAGCGCATTAAAATACGGGATGCATAGTTCAGCCGCCTTGTTGAACATGGGAACCACCAGCAAAAAGCCTACCAGCGGAGCCGTGTCCACCACGCCGTCAAAGAAGTCCTTGTTAAAGGTCCGGCAGGCGCCCCGGAAGCTTTTCAGCCTTCCGCATACAAACAGCGCATAGAAGCCGCCAATCAGGAAGCCCATGATAATCGGCACCTTGAATGCAATCAGAAGGAACACCGGAATAAAGGGTGTCAGCAGGGACGGCGTGGGAGCAAAGTCCAGTTTCTGGCGCACCGGCCTTCTGGCTGCCCAGGAGTGCACGGATTTCTTCCTCATACAGAACAGAATCAGGACAATGGTGAATACCAGCTGTACCGCCAGTGCAATGCCGCCCCATTTTACATACTGCTCATAGGGGTACAGGACCTTGCCCTCCCCGTCCAGGAAGAATGCAGTGTACTGTCCGAAGAGTACCGGATTCAGGAACATGCCCGCGCCTATGCTCAGCATGAATGATACCACGGACAGCACCTTCGGGATTCCCAGGGACATGAAGATGGGAAGGATGATGACGCCGATGGCTACCACTGCGCCTGCGCCGAACAGGGAGGAAAATATGGCAGCCGTGACAATGCAAAGGAGAATACAGGTAATGGCAGGCTTGTCGCCCCCCAGCTCCGTGGTCTTGCGGATAAGAGTGGCTGCAATGCCAGTCTCCAGCAGCACCCTGCCGAACCAGGCGCCGAATACCACATTCACCAGCACGGAGCCCCAGCCCTCGGGACCGCTCTGGAACACCTTTGAAAATGCCTGTATCCATGTAATCCGGATGCTGTCCCCATTGGCTGCGATAAAATCAGGATTGGACGCCAGAAGGTTGCCGGTCATGGGAAGTATGGTCCAGAGAATGGCCATGACAAGCATTCCCATCATCAGGTTGCCGCCCCTGGCCGCGTAAACGGCCAGGCCAAAGAACGATGCTAAAATCAATATTCCTATGATATATTCCATGAGTTAAATCTCCCCTCTATCTTGCTCTCTTATCTCCGCCCTTTACCGTTCCAGGCTGTTCAGCTTTTCCCACACCTCGTCGATAACCGGGATTCCGTCCCTTGTATTGTTCTCCCTGGTAATGAGCTCCAGTTCTCCCGGGTAATATACTTCCCCGCCTTCCTTAACCGGCTCAGAGGACTTGATGTCTGCCAGGATTTCGTCCACTATGGCGTCCGTTTCCTCCGGCGTGTTGAATCTGGACGGGTCAATGGCTATCATGACCTGGCTCAGCCCCACCTCATCGCCAAAGGTGCCAATCCTGCTTACGGAATTGCCCTTTGTCAGGACCGTTGCTATCAGGTCCAGGGCAATGGAAATGCCGCTGCCCTTCCAGTATCCCATGGGGAGCACCCTCCATGTCTTCTCAATCTCAGCCGGGTCAGTGGTCAGGTTTCCCTGGGTGTCATAGCCGCCGGGAACCGGAAGCTGCTGCCCCTTAAGCTTTGCCTCCTCAATCTTTCCGTAGGAGAACTGGGATACCGCGCAGTCAATGACAGCGTGTTTTCCATTGCTTCTGGGAATGGACATGATAAAGGGATTGTTGCCGATTTTTCTGTCCTTACCGCCCCATGCAGGCATGTTTGGCATGGTGTTGGACCAGCAGATACCGATGCACCCTTTGTCCGCTGCCTGCCATCCATAGCTGCCGCCGCGCATCCAGTGGTTATTATTTCCAAGAGCCACAACTCCCACGCCGTGCTCTCCGGCCAGTTCCACAGCCCGGTCCATGGCCAGCTTTGCATTAAGCGGGCCGAACCCCCTGTGTCCGTTCCAGCGCTCTATGGCGCCCATGGAGGTTTCACAGGTTGCGATGGCGCCGGAATCAATCTCTCCCTTATCCAGATACTCCACCACCCTTGGGAAACGGTTTACACCGTGGGAATATACGCCGTCCAGACTGTTGTTCGCAAATACGGTAGCTGCATCCTCAGCATGCTTTCCCGAAAAACCTCTGCTCTCCAGAATTCCCTGGAACTTTTTTAATAAATCCTCATACTGCACTCTCATGGCTCTCTCTCCTTTTATGTTAGCTTTCTCCTTTTTGAGAAAGCGCTTTCTCATGACATCATTATAGCATTAAAGGGTTTTGTGTCAATATATAAGTGCATAATCTTTTCATTTTTATTTAATATGTACTATTTTTATTTGGTTTTTTGTGCATTTTTCACCTGTTGTTTCCGTGTTTATAAAAGCGTTTTCTTATTTTTGTAAAATAAAAAGAAGCTGGCGCAAACTTTCTTTGTCTTTACCAACTTCTTTTCGCAAAAAGCGCTTTCTTCATCTTGGGACACACGCGGAAATTACTTTCCGTTTTCTGACCCGCAAAATTCTCCTGACCCTGTTTCATATCCCGGAGCGGGTCTGAACATCCATTCCCTGCTTCTGCCCCGGGAAAATCCCCGTGGGCTTCATCCCTCAGAGCAGCGCAGACCCCCGCACCACCAGCTCCGGCTGGATGGCCACGCTTGTGGCTGACTCCTTTCCCTCCATCCTGTCCCGGAGCAGGGAAGCGCACATTCCGCCCAAAAGCTCAGGCTTGTTGTCCAGGGTGGCCAGCTCAGGCTCACATATCCTGGAATCCGGCGAATTATTGCAGCCGGTTACAGCTATATCCTCCGGCACACGGTACCCTCTTTCCTTAAATTCCTTCATAAGTCCTATGGCCGTGATGTCCTCACCACATATCACCCCGTTGACAGGCCTGCCTGTGGAGAGTATCTTTCGGGCGGCGTCCCTGCCCCCTTCCAGGCTGCTCTCCTCCACAATCACCACCCGGTCGTTTCCGTCAGGCACGTCCCGCAGCTTCATGGCCTCCAGAAATCCCTGCCTCTTTGCCCTGCCGCTGTCCGTGGCAATGTCAAAGACATAGAATAAATCCATGCGCCCATGGTCAAACATATAATCCGATGCCATGCGGATGGCCTTGGTATCATCCACCAGAACCGAATAAAAATTAGGCAGCTTCACCTGCCCGTTGGCAATGACCACCGGTGTATCCTTTATCTTTGCCGTAATCTCCGGGTACTTTATCAGTTCATTGAACACAGAGCCAATGAGCACAATACCGTCTGTCTGCTTCTCCGATAGTATCTCAAAATACCGGTCGCACTCCTGTATGGACCCGCCTGTATTGCAAACCGAAACATTGTACCCCAGATTACTGAATTCCTGTTCAATCACATATATCATCCTGGCGTAGTGCGTCACCCGCACATCCACTGTCAGGATGGCAATATTCTTCATGGTCTTGGAAACCATGCCCCTGGCTATGGCGCTGGGCTTATAATCATACTTTTTAAGTACTGCCTCCACCCTGTCCCTTATCTTTGGATTCACATTCCCTTTATTGTTAAGCACCCTTGAAACCGTGGAAATGGATGTCCCTGCCTCGGCTGCAATGTCATAAATGTTCATTCCCTCACCCCTCTTAATCCTCAACACGCCTGTATTTTCACACCCTGCTCTGCTTCCGTTTTTTCGTGAAAGCCCTTTCTCTATATTGTAATGGACTTTTCCGGATTTTGCAAGGTAAAGGTTGTTTAAAAAATTTTCAATGAGACAAGGAACAAAAACAGCGGGCCGCATTTCTCCGTATAGGATTCTGCGTCCCACTGCTGTTTTCCAGTGCCCATAGAGCCTGTCCGAGCATCCAATCCCGTCATCTGACGGCAAACAATTTCAGATACGCCCTAAAACTGCACAACATCCTTTATCTCATCCGCCCGCTCCACATGCTCGGCATAGAGGACCGGACCCTCACCGTGATAATCCTTCTGGTATTCAATGCCTATTTTTGCCCGGACTTTAACCCACTGCTTGGTCTTGTACTCCTCTGCTCCGGGCCATTTGCACATAAACCCCAGAAATGTCATGTCCGCCTCGCAGCATGTCATGGCCATGCGGCCGGGCACAAACTGGCCCTTGGGGAATTTCGGGGATTTAAGGACCATGGCGGTAAATTCCACCACCTTATCCTTGTAGCGCTCCGGCTGGTCCATACAGTCAATGTACCAGATGCCGTAATCCTCCGGCTTAATCTCAATCACATCCGCGCCCAGGTCATAGGGAAGATCCTCTTCCAGGGTGGCCTGCTCGATTTCCCCTTCCTTGTCCTCCAGGACAATCTCGCTTTCCCGGCTCATGGCCCGTATGGTCCTGCGGTAAGCGGTCAGCTTGTCGTCCGGAATCCCGTCGCACCGGTTCATGATAACCAGCTCCGACCCCCGCAGCATTGCCCCCAGAAGAGGCTTCATGTTCTGTACATAGAGCTCAAAGGTAGAGCCGTCAATAATGGTAATCTGCTGATAGATGGTCCAGTCCTCCGGCAGCTTTAAATCGTCCTGGTTCCACATGCCGTTCCACTCCATCAGCACACGTTCCGGCTGATAGACAACCTCCAGTTCATTGAGATACCGGGGCGTCAGCTTTTCCATGTCATCCACAAACACAACTTCCGTCTTATTCTTCTTTAACTTTTTCTCGTCATACTCCGTATCCCCTTCCTCACACACAATGAGAAGGGTCTTGCCCTCTGTTTTAAAATAATCCTGCTGCATGGTAAAATCCAGGAACTGGGTCTTACCGGCCTCCAGGAAGCCATTGATTAAAAACAAGGGCATAATATCGTCTTCTATCTCATATGCCATGTCTGTTTCCCCTTATCCAATCAGCCTCTGCCAAATACGCTGTTCAGCTCTTCCTCTTTCAGGCTGGCGCCAATCACGCACACCTTGCCTGTGTAATCCGGCCTGCCCCCGCGGATTTCATACTGCTCCGGCACCAGGTCAAAATACAGCCACTCGCCGGGATTCTCTGTGGGAAGCATTCCCTTGGCCCTTAACACATCCCCAAACTCCTTGGTGGAAGAAAGGCGTTTCAGCACATCCTCCAGCTGTTCATGGGTCACAGGAACAATGGTTTCAATTCCCCAGCTGGTAAATACTTCGTCTGCATGATGGTGGTGATGGCCGTGGTGGTCATGACCGCAGCCGCAGCCATCATGATGATGGTGGTCGTGGCCTTCACCGTCATGGTCATGGTGGTGCTCATGGCACTCCCCGTCATGGTCATGGTGATAATGCTCATGGCATTCCCCGTCATGGTCATGGTGGTGCTCATGGCATTCCCCGTCATGGTCATGGTGATGCTCATGGCACTCCTCATCATGGTCATGATGGTGGTGCTCATGGCATTCCCCGTCATGGTCATGATGCTCATGGCACTCCTCATCATGGCGGCGGCTCTCCCGCACCTCTGCCAGAAGGTCGTCCAGCATGGTATCCTTCTTCTCAATGATTTCCAGAAGCTGGCTTCCCCCAAGCTGGTCCAGAGGAGTGGTGATGATGACGGCGTTGGCGTTCTTCTCCCGAATCATATCCACATCCTTCTGTATCCTGGAGGCATCGGTAATATCCGTACGGCTCAGTACAATGGTTCCTGCGTTCTCTATCTGGTTATTAAAGAATTCGCCGAAATTCTTCATGTACATCTTACATTTAGCCGCATCCACAATGGTCACAGCGCTGTTCAGCTCCACATCCATGTCGGCCGACACATCAATGACCGCCTTCATTACATCCGACAGCTTGCCCACGCCGGAAGGCTCGATGATGATACGCTCCGGCTTGTACTGCGTCAGTACCTCAGCCAGGGATGCACCGAAATCACCTACCAGGGAGCAGCAGATGCAGCCCGAATTCATCTCGCGGATTTCAATGCCTGAATCCTTCAGAAAACCGCCGTCAATTCCAATCTCACCAAACTCATTCTCAATCAGGACAACCTGTTCCCCGGCAATGGCCTCCTCCAGGAGCTTTTTAATGAATGTAGTCTTGCCTGCTCCCAGGAATCCGGAAATAATATCAATCTTTGTCATTTTATTCTTTCCCTCTTTCTCAATATCCGAAGCCCTGCCGCTGCCAAAAGGCAGGACAGGGCCCTGGTTTAAAAGCCTTTCAATTGAATATTGTTGCACATCCGGGGAATAAAGTCAAGACATATGGCCTCTTTCGCCCTTTCCTTTCTCCTTTTCTTTCCCCATATCCTGCCAAAAGTATTCTGAATAAAACAACCTTGTTTTACAGATACACATGGTTTCCTGTTCAAATCACCGTTTAAAAGCAGGGCGCCTTCCTGGCCCTGACAGCCTGCTCAAAAGCATATGCCGCCTGAATCAGCAGCGGCTCGGTAAAGGGACGTCCCACAAAGGTGATTCCAAAGGGCATGTTGTCATCCCCATAACCGGCCGGTACAATGATTGAGGGATAGCCGGAAATAGGTGAGGAATCTGTAATTCCGGGACATACCAGCAAACAAAGGTAAAGGATACCCTCAAATATTTCCTTTCTAAACCTCCAGATACATATGCATGGGGTAAGAAAGATACTCCACATCCTCCAGCTTCTCCACTGTAATATATCCAGCAGGCGCATTTAAAATGGTAGGAATACGGTTCACGACAGTGGCGCAGGTGTGCTCCACGGTAGCCGGCTTCTGTACAAAGAAGGTGGTATCGGGTTCGCCTATGATTTTCCAGTCGCACAAATCGCCGTCATCCGGACCGTATACCTTGCCGATGCACTGTGTCTCAATCACAGGCCCCTGGAAGGTTTCGGTGGTTACCACTGCGCTCATGCCGATGCAGTTTCCCTTGGGTATGGTCATTCCCATGGTCTGGGAATACAGGTCTGTCGGGTAGAAATAAGGCACACATTTCTGGGACTGGGACTTGATGGTCCAGCCCATCTTATTGCACAGCGCCTCATTGGAATTCCAGACATAACAGGGTTCCAGTGTCTCCGGATGCGCAATCCGGGCCTCGAATTCCTCCGGCGTAAGTCCCACTCCATGGGCCTTTGCAAGGGCCAGGCCGTAATCCTCCACATTATAGCTGGTGGCTCCCTCAATCTTATCAATGCGGTGTACGCCGCCTGCCACGCAGCCAATCATGTTAATCCAGAAAATATCCTGCATGCCGGCACCCACGATGGTACAGCCAGTCTCCTTGGCCAGCTTATCCAGCTTGTTGGTGATGGCCGGGGATGTGGTCCACGGATAGATGGCTTCCTCACAGGTGGTCACCACGTCGATTCCTCTGGACACGCACTTCTCAAAATGGGGATATACGTCCGTCATAAAGCTGAAGAGGGTGACCACTGCAATGTCGGCGTCGCACTCGTCCAGGACAGCATCGGCATCGTCCCGTATCACTACGCCCAGCTTTGTGCCAAGCCCTGCAAAATCACCTACATCCATTCCCACCACAGCCGGATTCACGTCGATTGCCCCGACAATCTCAGCGCCCTTTTCATAAAGGTAACGCAGGATGTACTTTGCCATCTTGCCGCAGCCATACTGTACCACTCGGATTTTTTCGCAATTCATCATGATTCTTAAACCCCTTTCCTGAAAATAAGTAACGTGTTATTAGCTTCTGTTAATAGTATAAAGCTTATACATGGTATCAGGTCAAGGGTTATTTTTTCTGAAAGATACCGGCACCTGCAGGCGCAGGAACATGCCTCTTTCCTGCATATCCATGGGCACCTCCGCCACCACCTCGCAGATGTAGTCGCCTGTCGCCTGATAGTCCTTTGCCTTTATTTCCTCTACCAGGCGGCCCATGTATTCCTTTTCTTTTTCAAAGCCATTGCAGTAAATGCACAGGTATGTGCTGGCCGGTATCTCCGTAATCAGGCTGTCGTTTACAAAGCCCCGGTCCACCAGCACAAATATCTCGGTGGAATAGTACCTTCCCTCCAGCAGATGTTCCCTGCGCATCATGGTGCCTGCATTGTAAAAATAGATGGGGGACAGCTGGTTGGCAATCAGGTTCTCCTTTAAATCCCTCAGTATTTTCTCATACACGTCTATGTCGTAATCGTAGAAATTCACTCCGGAATCCGTCATATAGGTCAGCCTCCGGGGTATGTATTCCAGCACAATGGTTCCGTCCGGAGGCGCATTTTCATACCATTCATAGCTTTCCAGCGTACGCTCTATGGCCCTTCTCTGGTACATCAGCTCCCTGGACCTTAATTCCAGTTCCTCCAGGTTACGGTACAGGATTGTTTTGAACATGTCCAGCTCAAAATGCGTCATCTGTTCCTTGATGTCCTTTAAGGACATGCCCAGGGCCTTCATGTGCTGAATCATGTCCAGCTGGGCGCTCTGGCGGATATCATAATACCGGTATCCGTTTTCCGCATCCCGGTACATGGGTGAGAACAGTCCCGCCCTGTCATACAGCCTTAGCGTCTGTTCTGACAGTCCGTTAAGCCGGGCCATCTGTCCTATTGACAGTTCTTTCACAGCATGCGCCTCCCTTTTGTTATGTATTATCTCCAATTATAGTATGATTTCCAAGACCCATATAGCATAATTATACTAAAAAAACCTTATACCGGCAACAATGTTTCCTCTGTCTTATTGAAAATTCGTCTTACTTTTAACACTCCGAAACAGCCCTTTCCTGCTGCATTCTGCTGCCGTACCATTGTCTCCCATTAAAAAAAGCCGGAGAAACCGGCTGCCTGTCACAGCGCAGGCAGCCATTCCTCCGGCCCAATTATATCCTGGACTCATCATACGGCTTATACATTCTTTGTAAGATGCTTTACAATTTTCTCCGCATCCTCCTGTTTTCCAATGACCATCAGATGGGTGTCCCCCGCTATGACATGGTCTGCACCGGGCATGAACCGCATGTGGCCGTCCGGGTTCTTTACTGCAATAACCGATATGCCGTACAGCCGGCGGATGTCGGATTCTTTTATGCTCTTTCCCACCCACTGGGGAAGGGGCTTGATTTCATAGATGGAAATACCGTCCGCCAGCTCCGTATAATCAAACACATTATTGGCGCTGTAGCGCACCGCCGCCTTTTCAGCCACATCCCTGTCGGGATAGACCACCTCGTCCGCCCCGTTCTTTAACAGCAGCCTGGCGTGAATGTTGCGGTTCGCCTTGCTGACCACATATTTTGCCCCTATCTCCTTAATCAGGCTGGTGACCTCCAGGCTGTTCTGGAAATTATTTCCAATGCAGACGAAACAGATATCGAAATTGCCGATTCCCAGGCTTTTAAGCACAGCCTCATTGGTGCAGTCGCCAATCTTTGCGCTGACCACATAGGGCAGAACAGGCTCCAGCTTTTCCTCCGATATGTCCACTGCCATGATTTGATTGTCATGCTTGGCCAGGTTCTCGCACAGGTGCTGGCCGAACCTTCCGATTCCGATAACAAGAATTGATTTCATCTCTAATACCCCTCTCTATCCTATGGTAATCCGCTCTGCCGGCAGCTGCACATGTGGCTTGCGGTTGGACCTGGTAAAGGCCAGGGCAAAGGACAAGCTTCCGATTCGTCCGCAGTACATCAGCAGTATGATAACAATCCGCGAAAATGAATTCAGGCTTCTGGTGACGCCCGTGCTCATTCCCGAGGTGCCTATGGCTGAACATGTCTCAAAAAACACATCCGACATGGGCAGGTTCTGGGACACCATAATGGCTATGGTGGCTGCCAGCATCAGTCCCAAGTTGATAGTCAGGATACAGGCAGACTGTCTGATGGACTCGTCCTCCAGCCTTCTCCCGAAAATCTCCACCCCGTATGTCTGGCGGATATTGGAGTGGACGTAGAGCAGAAGCACGGCCAGGGTGCTGGTCTTGATTCCGCCGGCCGTGGAGCCCGGGCTTCCTCCGATAAACATGAGAATGGCTGACAGGAACTTGCTGCCGTCTGTAAGGGCCGCCGTGTCCACATTGTTGAATCCCGCTGTTCTGGGAGTGACTGCGCTGAAGAAGCAGGCCAGGAAACGCTCAGAACCATTCATCCCCACCAGAATATGATTGCGCTCCATCAGGTAAAAAAGTATGGTGCTGGTCACCAGAAGGATGGCCGTTGTCACCAGCACGATTTTAGTGTGAAGCATATAATGGCGGAAATCCAGTTTCTTTCTGGACAAATCGTCCCAGACAATGAATCCGATGCCGCCTGTGATTATCAGGAAGGATATGGTTCCAATGACCACCCAGTCTCCCTGGTAATTGCAAAGGGAAACATACTGGCTGGTATGACCCATCAGGTCAAAACCCGCATTGCAGAAGGCGGACACAGAGTGGAATATACCATACCAGGTACCGTGGACCAGGCCGTACTCCGGAATGAACCGGCATGCCAGTATAACGGCCCCGGCTCCCTCAAACACAGCTGTGCCGATGATGATTTTCTTAGCCAGCTTCACCATGCCGCCAATCTGCAGGGTGTTGACGCTTTCCTGCATAAGCCCCCGTTCCTTAAGCCCGATTTTCCTTCTCAGCACAATGGACAAAAAGATGCCGATGCTTATGAATCCCAGACCGCCCAGCTGAATCAGCACCAGCAGCACCATCTGGCCGAACAGGCTCCACTGGGTCCAGGTATCCGCCACCACCAGCCCTGTCACGCAGGAAGCGCTGGTAGCTGTAAAAAGGCAGTTGAGAAAAGGCTCGCTCTGCCCGTCCCTGCTGGCAATGGGAAGCATCAGAAGCAGACTTCCTGTCATAATGATTAAGAAAAACCCATAGGCAATAAACTGGGTCTGTGATATATGTTTTTTTAATCGGTAATGTTTTGGTTTTTTTTCAAACAGCTTCTCATTCATGTTCCCCTCATTTTAATCCCGCACGTTATTTTTATGGTAAATGCATGTTGTTTTTATGGTAAATCCTTCCGCATAAAGAGCATTTTAGCACTTCCGCCCCCAACTGTCTACTGCAAAACAGGAAACAACCGCCTGCAGCAGCTGTAAACGGACGCCGGCAGGAAACCGCCGGAAAATATCATCCTCTCAGGCGGCCCAGGGACTGCCATGCCATGAACAGCAGGAAGGCGCACAGGTTTACCACCACCACACTGGCTCCTGCCGGTATGGAAAACTGGTAGGATGCCACCATACCTGCAAAAAAGCAGGCCAGGGACAGAATACCGGAGGACACCATAACGCCCCCAAAGCTTTTGAATACCCGCATGGAGGAAAGGCAGGGAAATATCACAAGGCTGGAGATAAGCATGGCCCCCATCATCCGCATTCCCAGCACAATGGTCACTGCCGTCAGAACAGCTATGATGATATTGTAACGGCCCACATTAACCCCGGTTGCCTTGGCAAAATTCTCATCAAACGTAACAGCAAATATACGGTTGTAGCATATCACAAACAACCCCAAAACCACCAGGGACAGAACCACGCTGAGCACCACATCCTCCCTGCTCATGGCCAGGATGCTTCCGAACATATAGCTGCTCACATCCGTGGTCATGCCCGTGGTCAGGGAGGTGACGATGATGCCCAGGGCCAGGGCGCTGGCCGATATAAGGGCAATGGCTGCATCGCTTTTAATCCGGCTGTTCTCTGTAATCCGCAGCAGGAAAAAGGCTGCCAGGACCACCACGGGAATGGATATCTTAAGGGGGGACCAGCCCATGGCCAGAGCAATGGAAAGTGCTCCGAAGGACACATGGGACAGCCCGTCTCCAATCATGGAATACCGCCTGAGCACCAGGCTCACCCCCAGCAGGGAGGCGCACAGGGAAACCATCATGCCGCCTGCAAGGGCCCTTACCAAAAACGGATAGGAAAGCATTTCACGTATCAGATTCATGATTTCTCCTCCTTGTGCATGTGCAGCTTCACTGTATGGCATCCGGCTGTGGGCTTGCATCTGCCCTGCTCCTTCTCATGGAAGAAATGGCCGGCTGCCTGGCTGTTCATATAGTCGTGTGCAGGCCCGTAGAACAGTACCCGCTTTTGCAGGTGGAGTATCTTGTTGGCCTCCTCCACTGCATTTCTCAAATCATGGGACACCATGAGAATGGCCACTTTATCCTCCCGGTTCAGCCTCCGCAGCATGGCATAAAACTCCTGGATGGCCGTTGGGTCCAGCCCTGTAATGGGCTCGTCCAGTATCAGAAGGGAGCTGGTGGCGCACAGCGCCCTTGCTATGAGCACCCTCTGCTGCTGCCCGCCGGACAGTTCCCGGTAGCACTGCTTTCTGAGAGGCGTGATGCCCAGCTTCTCCATGTTCCTGTCCGCAATCTCTTTCTCTTTTTTAGAATAAAAAGGAAGCATGCCCCTGCGGTTTAAGCAGCCGCTTAAGACAACCTCCAGGACCGTGGCAGGAAAATCCTTCTGGGCAGCTGTCTGCTGGGGCAGATAGCCGATACCGGTCCGTTTCAGTTCATCTGCCGTTATAAGCCTGCCGCCGGTGGGCTTAATCAAGCCCAGAAGCCCCTTCATCAGGGTACTCTTTCCGGAACCGTTCTCACCCACAATGCACAGATAATCCCCCGGGTCCACTTCCATATTTACATCGATTACAGCATCCTGGTTATCGTATCCGAAATCCACATGCCGGCATTCAATTAAAGGTGACATATTTTTCCTCTTTTACATTGGTTATTCCAGTCCACAGCTCATTCCAATGGCGGTTTAATCCAGCCCCAGCCGCAGGTTCTCCACATTCTGCCTCATAAGCTGGAGATAGGTAACGCCCTCGTCGAACTGCTTTCTGGTAACGTTGTGGCAGGAATGAAGGAGAAGGGGCACTGCCCCTGTTTCCTCCCGGATGATTTCCGCTGTCCTGTGGCTGGAAAGCTCCAGGTAATAGACGGCCGGAATCCGGTCCTGTTTTACCTTGTCAATCAGATAGGCTATGGTCCTGGCGCTGGGCTCCGTGTCCCCGCTGCACCCTGAAAAGGCAGCCCGGTAGGAAAGGCCGTATTCATCCGCGAAATAGCGGAAGGGAAACTTGTCAGCCACCACAATCATACGGAGACGCCCGTCCTTTACAACCTGCCTGAACTGGCTGTCCAGGTCCTTAAGCTCCTTCAGATATGCCTGGGTATTGGCGCTGTAGCGGCTCTCCCCCTGAGGGTCCGCCTCCGCAAGGGCCTGGCTTATGATTTTCACGATGGCCTGGGCATTGACAGGGGATGTCCATATATGCTCATCGTATTCGATGTGCATCTCATGGCCGTCCTCTGTTTCCTCATGGTCATCCTTCTCTCCTATACGGCCGTCCTCCTCATGGCGGTGTTCTTCCTCCTCCATGCCTTCCACATGCTCCTCCTCCACCACATCCACATAGTCCATCATGGTCAGGACCTTCATGTGGCTGGTGTCCAGAGAACCCAGAACCTTCTCCACCCACTGCTCCATCTCGCCGCCGTTGCAGACCAGCACATCCGCCTCCTGCATGGCAATCATGTCAGCGGGCGTGGGTTCAAAGGAATGGCTGTCCATGCCCGCCGGCACCACCAGCTTAAGCTTTACCCGGTCGCCTGCAATCTGCCGTACGAAATCATAATAGGGAAAGATGGTGGTTACCACGCACAGGCGGTCATCCGTTCCCTCCTGGCCGGCTGCCGGCGCTTTTCCCGGTTCAGGCGGCCTCTGTGCGGCAGCGCATCCCCATATACTCATAACCATTGCCGCGGCTCCAAGCACGGCCATGAGCCACGTAATCCCCCTGTATCTTAAGGGTATCCTTTTATTCAATTCCATTCACATCCTTTATATACCGGAGGACCTGGGACGGCTGGTCTGCAATCAGCGCCGGATGGAAGGCCATAAGCTCCTCCCTGGTCCTGAATCCCCAGGTCACGCCCACTGTATCCACCTTTGCATTGTCCCCTGTCTCCATGTCCGTGTTGGTATCTCCCAGATAGAGGATTTCCCCCTTTGCAAGACCCAGTTCCCCAGCTATGGCCCATATGCCGTCAGGGCAGGGTTTCTTTTTGATTCCCTTATCCTCCCTCTCGCCGTAGACCAGGTCAAAATAACCGCTTCCAAACACGCCTTCCACATTGTCCAGCGTCCTGGGATGGGGCTTATTGGACAGTACGGCAATAAAAATACCATGTGACTTTAGGAACTCCAAAAGCTCCCTGATTCCCTGATAGGCCTCCACGCGGTACATGCAGCATTTCCGGAAAACGTCCTGATACCGCTCCACTGCTTCCTCATAATGGGTCAGCTCCGTATCCCCGCAGGCAATGAGGGAGCGCTCCAATAGCTTCTTATAACCGTCCCCCACATAGAGCCGGCTCTCCTCCACGCTGATTTCGCGCATGTTCCAATAACTCAGGGTATCGTTTACAGACTTCTGGATGGCATAGATGGAATTCACCAGGGTGCCGTCCAGGTCGAATATACAGCATTTATACATTATACTTACCATTCCTTTCCAAGGATATACGCAAATCCGTCTTGACACAACCTACATCATAGCACAGTTCCATCTGTTTTTCCACTGCATTTGACACCGCACCCCTGGCATGCTATACTTTTTTCAACACGAAACAGCTTAATTTTCCCACCCTAAAAGGAGCAAACCATGACAAATTCCTATATGATTACCTGCTGTTCCACAGCTGATTTGCCTGAGTCCTATCTGGCAGAGAGAGGCATCCCCTACTCCTGCTTTCATTTCCGGATGAACGGCATGGAATACGACGACGACCTGGGTAAGTCCATTCCCATTGAGGATTTTTACGAGAATATACGCCAGGGCGCCATGCCCACCACATCCCAGGTAAATCCGGAACAATACGAGGCCATGTTTGAACCCATATTAAAAGAAGGAAAGGATATCATCCATATGACCCTCTCCTCCGGCATATCCGGCACCTATAATTCCGCTGTCATTGCCAGAGATGAAATGCTGGAGCGCTATCCGGACCGGCGGATTACCGTCATTGACTCCTGCTGCGCCTCCGCGGGCTACGGACTGCTGGTGGACACGGCCTGGGAGAAGATGCAGGCAGGCGCAGAATACCAGGAACTTGCGTCCTGGATTGAGGAACATAAAAAAAGAGTCCATCATTGGTTCTTCACCTCTGATTTGACCCATTTAAGACGGGGCGGACGCATATCAGCTTCCGCTGCTTTCTTTGGAAATATGCTCAATATATGTCCCCTTATGAATGTAAATGTGGAGGGCAGGCTGATTCCCCGGGACAAGTACAGAGGCAAAAAACGCGTCATCCGGGAAATGGTGGAGCGGATGAAGCTTCACGCGGAGCAGGGCCCTGCCTATGACGGCAAATGCTTTCTGTCCCAGTCCTCCTGCCCCGAGGATGCCAGGGCAGTGGCCGGCCTGGTGGAAGAAACCTTTCCTCATTTAAACGGAAAGGTCTTTATCGTGGATATCGGCACAGTCATCGGTTCCCATACAGGCCCCGGCACCGTATGCCTGGTCTTCTGGGGAGACGCCAGAACCGTCTGAGGCCGGTTTGAAAACCGCTCCGGATTCCTGTTCCTAAGCCTTCTGCTCTTTTACGGACATCACATACAGGGCGGCGAAACCGGCTGCCCCGGCCAGCAGACTGGCTGCCAGGTCCGTTCCCGCGGGGATGCCGGGAAAAAGTTCCGGCAGGGAGCCGAACATAAAGCCCAGGATAATCAGGTAGGTGGGCTGGGGATGGCGCAGCATCAGCCGTTCCAGCACCTTGGTGGTCAGGAAAATGCCTCCCAGCACGCCTGCCCCAAGGGGTATCAGTGGAAGGATGTTAAGAGCGCTGATGTTTCCTATGATGGTTTCATAGATTCCCAGCATGTAGAGCATCTGCGATACGCTGATTCCCGGCAGTACCAGTCCCACCGCTATGATGAATCCCCCGGCCAGCTGAAGAAGCAGGGCCCCCGGCCCGAAACTCCCGTCCGGCGTAAAAAGCCCTGGGGGAATCAGCGCCAGAACCACCACTCCAAGAATGCCTATGACCGGATAGGCAACTGCGCCCAGGTCAAACCTTTTCACGCCTGCTTCCCTGTATATCATGGGAACGCCTCCGGCCACCGCACCCAGGAAGAAAAAACGCAGCGGCACATCGGCTCTGGTGGTGAACAGATAGCTGATGAATCGTGAAAACAGCACCATCCCGATTCCTGCTCCCAGGACGAACTTAAGCAGAAAGGCCATACTCTTTGCCGGTTCCTTAAAAAAGGAGCTGATGGACGAAATCAGCCGGTCATAGAGCCCCATAATCATAGCCATGGAACCTCCGCTTACTCCGGGAACCGTCATGGTTCCCCCAATCCACATTCCTTTTAATATGATGTTCATATTGTCTTTATTCATTGGATATGCTCCTTTTCACCCTCTGTGACCTTACTGCCATTCACCCCTTCCGGGACAGCAGTAACGATATTCTACCCTATACAGCCCAAAAAGTGAATTAATTTTCTGTATATATTTATGACCGGATACAGCCTATTATAGCCCCGGACATGAAAATAATCCCGGAGGACAGGCTCATACGCCGTTCTCCGGGATTTATTTTATGAGGAATATGATTATGTGGCAATGAATGGATATACGGAACCGATGTACTTAATGAATGCATCTAATTAATATACTTCAACAAAGTACTTAGTTGATGCCGCACTGGGAATTTCCAGGCATCATGCTGACGCCCATCTGTGACAGCATGGAATTCAGGTCCTGGCCGCCTCTCTGGTACTGTACTGCCTGGGGACAATTTCCCGTATTGTGAAGTACTGCATTGCAGTCATTTATATTTGCCATATTGGTGCCGCATGCAGAACCCAGCATTGCAGCAAGTGCCATAGATGAAACTGATAACATAGTATGTCCTCGCTTTCTTTCAGATATTACAAATCTGTTTCTTTTTTGTTACAAAACTATACTATCATATTTTGGAGGCTCTGTGTCTGGGAGTTATTGGGAAAAATACGGTTTTTGTCTTTTTTTGCGGATTTTTCATGCTCTTTGGTAATAATTCCTTCATTCCTCTCATATATTATCAGTATTATGTAATTGATACAAATGGAACAGAGGTTGTATATACTATGTTAGAATATGTAAAAAAGAATTTATCCCGCACCTTTCCCCCGCCGGACCGCAGCATGGTTTGCCGGTGTGCAGATGAAATATATGATACAGTGCAGACCATGAACATCAGCCAGACTTTGAATTATTCCATCCTTTTAATTATCATGGAACTGTTCAGCCTGATGACATATCTGGCCATTGACGTTGCAGGAAGGGCTTTCTCCATGCTCACTTTCACTATCCTGCTGTTCCTCCTGTTCATCGCCCTCAACATCCTGTACTGCGAATACCTGTTAAAGCAGGAACGGACCTGTTCCACAAGACGCAGGCTGAAACACCATACATACCTTTTTACCGCCATATTTGCCCTGTACTGCATTGTGGTAAACCATATTAATCTTCAGAGCCGTCTGACTGCGGAGAGCGTGCTCATGTTTTATATTTATATTGCTGCCGGGCCCATTTACTCCCTTCCCGAAGCCCTGGCCGCGGTACTGGCCACTGCCCTGGCCGCCATTCCGGTTTTCCGGGCCCACCACGTACCTCTGCCCCTGTATTCCAACCTGTTCCTTTACAGCTTCATCAGCCTGTTCCTGTCCCAGATGCGCTGCCGCATCATTGTCAGCAACCTGCAGATGGTAAGAAAAGCCAGGGATGAACAAATCTGCCTTCAGGAACGGGCCGACAAGGACCCGCTGACCCGGCTGTTCAACCGGAACGGCTACTCCCTCCGGCTGGAGGAACTGATTCCCTATAACATACGTCTGAAAATACCCGTGGCTGTTATCATGATAGATATCGACTATTTCAAACAGTACAATGACACCTATGGCCACATGCAGGGAGACGAATGCCTGAAGAAGGTGGCCGCTGCCCTGTCCGGCAGCATCCATCAGGAAAATGACCTGATTTGCCGGTTCGGCGGAGAGGAGTTCCAGATACTGCTCTGCGACATCCTTCCCTCTGACGCCATAAAGGTAGGGGACCGTCTGAGGAAATCCGTTTCTGATATGAAGATTCCTGCAGCCAACCGCAGCGCCTCCCCCTTTGTGACCATCAGCGTGGGAATCGTGAGCACGGTCCTCACCTCCATGGATGATTACCATAAGCTGGTGCGGGCAGCGGACGACGAACTTTACTATGCCAAAAGCCATGGAAAGAACATGATTTCATTCTGCGAACTGAATCCTGCCCCCAGCTCTGACTTATCCTTAGAGGACAAGCTGGAGCATGCAAAGCTCATATATGACAGCAGCCCGTTCCCCTTTGCCATCATACAGATTCAGGTAAAGGACCAACAGGCCTGTGATTTTTCATATGTGTATGTAAATGAAGCCTGCGCCCGCCTGGAATGCCGTTCCAGAAACAGCCTGTACCGCAAAAGCTTCCTGAGCCACTACCCGGACGCCGACACCCGCCGCCTTCCCGCCTACTATGCGACAGCCATGAACGGCGGACGCCAGATATTTTACGATTTCAGCCCGGAGCGCAGCAAGTACCTTAAGATAGAATGCTTTCAATTCCACCAGGGCTACTGCGGCTGCCTCATTGAGGATGTGACGGACCAGCACTACTTTGAGCTGTACGGCAACAATGAGCTGGGGCTCCTGAACCAGGTGGTAAACGGCGGCATCCTGCTGACCAGCTATCAGGCCGAATCCCCGGAAGTCATTTACATGAATTCCAGGCTGCTTCATGCCCTTGGCTACTGCAGCCTTTCCGAGTACAAGCTGTTATACGGAGGCTCCCTGTCCTTTCTGGACCAGCTGCATCCGGACGACATCCATACCTTCCAGGAAACCATGACCGTGTTTTCCACGGATGACACGGTACGCAGCTGCATCATACGAATCCGCCAAAAAAACGGCGCCTGGCTGTGGTTCATGCTCAGGGGCAAACTCATTATTGACGAACACAAAAATCCCCTCAACCTGTTCACTGTATACCATATTACCCGGCAGCTGAAACAGCTGGGCAAGATGGTTCCTCAGGTGGATGGGGATTCCCGTGTAAGTCTGTGAAGCCGTCTGTTTCCAGGACTCTGTTCTAAGCGCCCAGGACCTGCTCCGCGAAATTGACAGATGCCATGGCATCCCTGCAATAGGCGTCGGCGCCTATGGTTCTGGCATAATCCTCCGTCAGCACGGCGCCGCCCACCATCACCTTCACGGTTTTGGATGCAGCCCTTAACTGGCGGATGGTCTCCTCCATGCTGGGCACGGTGGTGGTCATCAGGGCGCTTAAGCCCACCAGGGCCACACGGCGCTCCACGGCCTCTTTTACAATGGCCTCCGGCGGCACATCCCTGCCCAGGTCAATGACGTCATAGCTGTAATTCTCCAGCAGCACCTTCACGATGTTCTTGCCAATATCATGAATATCGCCTTTCACCGTTGCCAGGATAATGGTTCCCTTCTTTTCCTGTGCCTGCCCGCTTTTGTCCATGGCTTCCTTGATGACCTCAAAGGCAGCCTTGGCAGCTTCCGCACTCATGAGAAGCTGGGGCAGGAACACAGTCCCCTTCTCAAATCCCTTTCCCACCCGGTCCAGGGCCGGTATCATCTCACTGTTGATGATATCCAGGGGCTCCCGTTCCTTTAACAGGGCGGTCACCGCATTGTGTGCGCCTTCCTTTAATCCTCTCTCAATGGCGGTTGCCAGGGCCGGTCCCTGTCTGCCATCTCCTGTGCCGGAATCAGCAGACAGCTTTGTCCCGTCCTGGCTGCCGCCCCTTCCAATGGTCTGGCCCAGGCCTGCGCTCTGGCCGCTGTACACACTGATATACCGGCCGCACTGGGGGTCCCGGTCCATAAGGGCATTAAAGCTGTAGTAAGCCCGCATCATGGCCTCGGAGTTGGGATTTATGATGGCCGCGCTCAAACCGCATTCCATGGCCATGGTAAAGAATGCAGCATTGATGATTTCCCTCTGGGGCAGTCCGAAGGATATGTTGGATACTCCCAGCACGGTTCCCACCCCCAGCTCATCCCGGATGCGCCTCAGCGTTTCCAGCGTGGTAAGGGCCCCCTTGCTGTCGGAGCTGACCGTCATGCAGAGCCCGTCCAGAATGATATCCTCCGGTCCGATTCCATACTCTGCCGCCCGGTCTATGATTTTCCTTGCCACAGCCAGACGCCCCTCCGCTGTATCAGGAATGCCGGACTCGTCCAGGCACAGGCCCACTGCCACGCCGCCGTATTTTGCCATCAGAGGGAATACGCGGGTCATGGACTCCTCCTTGCCGTTGACCGAGTTAATCAGCGGTTTCCCATTGTATATACGCATGGCCCGTTCCATGGCTTCCATGTCGGAGGTGTCAATCTGCAGGGGCAGGTCGATGATGGCCTGAAGTTCCCTTACAGCCTCCTCCATCATGGAGGGCTCATGGATTTCAGGCAGTCCCACGTTCACATCCAGCACATCCGCACCATTGTCCTGCTGGCTGACACCCTCCTTGAGGATGTATTCCAGGTTGTGGTCCCGCAGGGCCTGCTTGAACCTGGACTTGCCGGTGGGATTGATGCGCTCCCCAATAATGATTGTCTTTTGCCCAACGGTCACTGCCTTTGCATAGGAGGACACCACGGTGCGGTGTTTTTTCTCCGGCCACGCCACAGGTATGTCCCTGCAGCGTTCTGTCATCAGGCGTATATGCTCCGGGGTGGTTCCGCAGCATCCTCCCACGATGACAGCCCCCATGGATACGATTTCCTCCATGACAAGGGCAAATCCCTCTGCATCTATATCATATACCGTCCTGCCGTTCTCGCTTCTGGGTAGTCCTGCATTGGGATTTACCAGCACGGGAAGGGATGAGAGCTTCAGGATTTCTTCCAGGATTCCCTTCATCTGCACTGGTCCCAGTCCGCAGTTAATACCCAGGGCATCCACTCTCAGACCTTCTAGCAGGGCCACGGTGGACTCCACGTTTCCGCCGGTCAGGAGCTTTCCCTTTTCATCAAATATCACGGTGGCGAACACGGGCAGCCGTTCCCCTGTGTCCGGCCTGAATCCGGCCTCCCTGGCTGCCAGAACAGCTGCTTTCAGCTCATAGCTGTCGCTCATGGTCTCAATCAGTACCAGGTCGGCTCCTGCCAGGGCGCCGATGGATACCACCTCTTTATAGAGGTCCACTGCGTTCTCAAATTCCAGGTCTCCCAGGGGCTTTAGCAGGTGTCCGGTGGGGCCCAGGTCCAGGGCCACGTATCCATGGCCGGCCTCTTCCACAGCAGCCCTCGCATTCTCCACTGCAGCTGTCACAATGGCTTCCAGGTTATCCTTGAATTTAAGCCTGTTGGCGCCGAAGGTATTGGTTGTCATGATGTCGGCTCCGGCCTCCAGGTAGGACCGGTGTATGGATGTAAGCACATCCCGGTGGGTCAGGTTCCACAGTTCAGGAAGTTCACCTGGTTTCAGGCCCTGGGCCTGAAGCAGGCTTCCCATTCCGCCGTCACAGAACAGGCGGCGCTCTTTCATCTCTTCTAATATTCTCATCGTCATCCTCTGCAAGCCCTCTTAACTGTTTAGGATATCATGAACCAGGGCATCCACCTGCTCCTGGCTGGTAATCCAGCTGGTGCAGAGGCGGATGGCTGTATGGCTCTCATCCACCCTTCCCTGGTTGGTGTAGCTGTACTTATCCTTCCACGCCTCCAGCAGACTATCCGGCAGGATGGGGAATACCTGGTTAGTGGTGTTTTCCACCAGGAAGGGGTAACCCTTCCCGGCACAGGCGCTGCGAATCTTGTCCGCCAGCCTGTCCGCATGGGCTCCCAGCTTAAAATACAGGCCGTCCCGTAAAAGCTCCCCAAACTGGATGCCCAGAAGACGCCCCTTTGCCAGCATGCCGCCCCGCTGTTTGATGTGATAGCGGAAATCCGCCTTCAGCTCATTGTTCAGTATGACCACAGCCTCCCCGAACAGGGCCCCTACCTTGGTTCCGCCGATATAGAATACGTCGCAGGAAGCTGCCAGGGCCTTAAGGTCCAGGTCGTTTCCCTCTGCAGCCAGACCATAGGCCAGACGGGCGCCGTCCACAAACAGGTACAGGCCGTACTTCCTGCACACCCCATACAGGCTCTCCATCTCAGCCTTGGTATATATGGTGCCCAGCTCCGTGGGATTGGAGACATAGACCATCTTCGGCTGCACTGTGTGTTCAAAGCTCTCGTCCTGAATATGGGACTGGTACAGTTCCTCCACCTGGGCTGCCGTAATCTTACCGTCCTCAGAGGGCAGGGCCAGCACCTTGTGTCCGGTGGCTTCTATGGAGCCTGTCTCATGTACATTGATGTGAGCCGTGACAGCTCCCACCACCCCCTGATGGGAGCGCAGGGCTGATGCAATGACCGTCATATTGGCCTGGGTGCCTCCTACCAGGAAATGGACCGCTGCATCCTCCTGTCCGCAGAGTCTGCGGATGATATCTGCCGCCTCAGTACAGTAATGGTCCTCCCCGTATCCCGGCGTCTGCTCCAGGTTGGTTTCAGCCAGTTTCTTAAGTATGCGCTCATGGGCGCCTTCGCTGTAATCACAGTTAAAACGAATCATAGTGTTATTCCCCTTTTTCTTTTTATATTGATAGTTCCCCGGTCTGCCTCCGGTAGGGGCAGTCCGTCTTTGCGCAGGCTTCGCAGCCTTTTACATCGCAGCGGTATGGTTTCCTGCTGGCTCCCATGACAGCGGACACAGATTTGGAGGGCATCATGAGAAGGCTGTCAGTCAGCTTGATGCCGATGCGTTTTCCTGCCTCCAGGGCGTCCAGAAGCATTCCCTGGCATTCCAGCGGGAAATCGCCGTACCCCGGACTGAACCTTGGCCGCAGATAACGGCCCTTTGCCTCGTATTCCGCCTTCAGGGCAGTGCATATCTGGTCGCAGTACTCCTCAATCATGGCTGCCGCAGCTGCCTGCATAACCACAGCCCGGCTCATCTGGAGGCGGCTGTACTTCTGAATCAGATGGTCTGCCCCGCAGCCAAGGGTGGCCGCAAACACAATAATCTGGTCACAGTCCTTCAGATTCACCCACAGATTCCTGCTTCTGGCCATAAAACATCCCCCGTCAATCCGGTAATCCTCCCCCAGCGCCAGAGGATATTCCCGGTACAGATGCCTGGGCGTGGCTGCTTCCCACAATTGTGTCATGCACTGCTCCACCATGGCCGCAACCGCCCCGTCCGGCTCCTGTCCCCTGTAGCCCAGATAGCGGAGGACCTCTTTCCTGTTTACGTCACGTATATCCATATGCTCTTTCTCCTGCTCTGTATGCGGCCTATAAAATTTCCGACAGGTTGTCCTTTATCTTCATTGCCACATCCGGCTTATTCATGGAATATACATGGATGCCGTTGACTCCGTTGGCAATAAGGTCGATAATCTGGTCCGTTGCATAGGCAATTCCTGCCTGCTTCATGGCAGCCGGATTGTCCCCGAACCGGTCCACAATGGACATGAACCTTGAGGGCAGATAGGTACCCGACATCTGGGTAATACGCCGGATTTGATTTGCATTGGTCACAGGCATGATTCCCGCAATCACCGGCACCTGGATTCCCTTTTCGCGTATTCGGTACAGGTAACTGTAGAGAATGCTGTTGTCAAAGAACATCTGGGTGGTGACAAAGTCACATCCCGCCTCCACCTTCTGCTTCAGGTAATCCATATCTATGGATTTGTTGGCTGATTCCACATGGCCTTCCGGGTAGCACGCTGCTCCTATGCAGAAATCGCCGGCCTTCTTGATTTCCCGTATCAGTTCGGAGGCATAGTGGTACTCCCTGGGCGTGCTGCCGTCCTGTGGGATATCCCCCCGCAGGGCCAGCACATTTTCAATGCCATGGTCCTTTAATTCACCCAGCACATGGTGCACCTTCTCCCTGGTGGATGACACACAGGTAAGATGGGCCAGAGGCGTCACCCCGTATTCCTCCTTGATAGTGGAGGCGATTCCCACCGTATAATCGCTGGTTCCCCCTCCCGCCCCGTATGTAACACTCATGAACGAGGGCTTTAGCTTTGCAATCTTGGCAGCCGCCCTCTCCACGGAATCATATGCATCCTCTGTCTTTGGGGGAAACACCTCAAAGGAGAGGGTGGGCTTTCCTTCTGCCAGTATATCGCGTATTTTCATATCTTCCTTCCCTTCCTCTTCCATCATCCAAAAAAGCTCCGGCACCCCAAAGATTACAGGATTGCCGGAGCAAGCATTTACATTTCTACGGTCACTTTCTTCAGATGCCAGATATCCTTCACATACTCCTCAATGGTACGGTCGGATGTAAACTTTCCGCAGTTGGCCGTGTTAAGGATGGCTGCCCTGGCCCACCATGCCTGGTCCCTGTAAGCCTTATCCACCCTCTGGTGCGCTTCGGCATAGGAGCGGAAGTCCTTGAGTATGAAATAGGTATCGGCCCGGTCGCTGCTCTTGGTATTCAGAAGGGAGTTATAGATATCCCTGAACAGCTCCGGGTTATCCGGTGCATAGTAGCCGTTAATCAGCTGCATGAGTACCCGGCGGATTTCCTGGTCATTGTTAAAGATATCCATGGGGTAATAGCCGCCGTTGTTCTCGTAGTTTATAACCTCGTCAGAGGACATGCCGAAGATGAATGCATTGTCCATGCCCACTTCCTCCACGATTTCCACGTTGGCGCCGTCCATGGTTCCCAGGGTAAGGGCGCCGTTGAGCATGAATTTCATGTTGCTGGTGCCGGACGCCTCCTTGCTGGCCGTGGATATCTGCTCGCTTACATCCGCCGCAGCAAAGATAAGCTCTGCATTGGAAACCCGGTAATCCTCAATGAACACCACTTTAATCTTACCGTTAATGGATTTATCGTTGTTGATGACATCCGCCACGGAGTTAATGAGCTTGATGGTCAGCTTAGCCCGCTTGTAGCCTGCGGCTGCCTTGGCGCCGAAGATAAAGGTCCTGGGAATCATATCCATATCAGGATTATCCTTCAGCTGGTTGTACAGATACATCACATGGAGGATGTTCATCAGCTGGCGCTTATATTCGTGAAGCCTCTTGACCTGCACGTCGAAAATGGAGCGCGGGTCCACGTCAATACCGTTGTACTCTTTGATGTACCTGGCGAGGCGCAGCTTGTTCTGGTACTTGATGTTCATGAACTCAAACTGGCACTTCTCATCCTCTGCAAAGAGCTCCAGCTTCTTGATATGGGGAAGGTCGGTAATCCATTCATCACCTATCTTGGAAGTGACCCAGTCCGCCAGAAGGGGGTTGCCGTGAAGCAGGAACCGTCTCTGGGTTATGCCGTTTGTCTTGTTGTTGAACTTCTCCGGCATCATCTCATAGAAGTCTTTTAACTCCTGGTTCTTGAGGATTTCCGTGTGGAGCCTTGCAACGCCGTTGACGGAAAAACTGGCTGCAATGGCCATATACGCCATCTTAACCTGGCCGTCATAGATAATGGACATCTTGCGCAGCTTTTCCTGGTTGCCGGGATACATGGTCTGAATCTGGTTCTGGAACCTGCGGTTGATTTCCTCCACAATCTGGTAGATTCTGGGCAAAAGCCGTGAGAACAGCTCGATGGGCCACTTCTCCAGAGCCTCTGACATAATGGTGTGGTTTGTATAGGCACAGGTCCTGGTGGTCACCTCCCACGCCTCATCCCATGTAAGCCCCTCCTCATCCAGAAGAATGCGCATCAATTCGGGAATGGTAACCGTCGGGTGGGTATCGTTCAGCTGGAATACTACCTTTTCGTAGAATTTCCTGATGTCATCGTGTTTCTCCTTATACTTCCTGACCGCCCTCTGGACGCTGGCGGAAATAAAGAAATACTGCTGCTTCAGGCGCAGCTCCTTGCCCGCGTAGTGGTTGTCATTGGGGTAAAGGACCTCCACAATGGTCTTGGCCAGGTTCTCCTGCTCCACAGCCTTCTGGTAATCTCCCCTGTCAAAGGAATCCAGGTTGAAGGTGTTAATGGGTTCCGCATCCCAGATGCGAAGGGTATTTACCACATTGTTGCCGTATCCGATAACAGGCAGGTCATAGGGCACTGCGCGGACAGACTGGTATCCGTCCTGTACAAAATGGTTTACTCCGCCCTGGTTTTCTATACGCACATAACCGCCGAATTTGACCTCAGTGGCATACTCCGGCCTGCGGATTTCAAATGGGTTGCCGTCCTTTAACCAGTTGTCAGGCACTTCTACCTGGTAACCGTTCTCAATCTTCTGCTTGAACATGCCGTAACGGTAACGGATGCCGCAGCCATAGGCCGGATATCCCAGGGTTGCCAGCGAATCCAGGAAGCAAGCCGCCAGACGTCCCAGACCGCCGTTTCCAAGGGCTGCATCCGGCTCCTGGTCCTCAATCACGTTCAAATCAAATCCCAGCTCATCCAGGGCTTCCTTAATCTCATCCCTGGCGCAGATATTGATGATGTTATTGCCCAGGGCACGGCCCATGAGGAACTCCATGGACAGGTAGTATACTGTCTTAACGTCCTTTTTCTCATATTCCTTGTGGGTGGCAATCCATTCGTCGATGATGACATCCTTCACAGCATAGGCCACTGCCTGGAATACCTGCTGGGGAGTCGCTTCATCAATGGTCCTTCGGAACATGTTCTTTACGTTGTCCACCACGCTGCGCTTGAACGTTTCCTTATCAAATCCTTTATTCATCGGCCATTATCCTCCTGATTTCACTTCCGTTTTCTATACTGAACTATTGTATGTAAATCATTCCCAAATTATCAGATGGGGCGGGGTTTTATAAGCCCCGCCTCACAATCTTACCATTATTTCATGGTCTTTTCAACACCGAGCATCACATTTTCGCCGTTAATGTTCCACTCTTTGACAAAGCCAGACATGGCGCCGATGTTAATATGGTCCGCCATGACCTCTGTCTTAATCTCGTCCGCATGCGTCTTAATCAGCTCCGCAATCCGGTCATTTCCATCCTGGTACACGCTGATGTGGTCCATTACCTCAAATCCGGCTTCCTTGCGCATGGTCTGAATCTTGCTGATAAGCTCCCTCACAAAGCCTTCCTCAATCAGTTCCGGAGTCAGGTTTGTATCCAGCACAACCGTCACATAGTTGTCCTCCTCTGTCACATAGCCGTCCTTCTGGGAAACATCAATCAGCAGGTCGTCCTTTGTCAGCACCACCTCCTGGCCACCAAAGTCAAAGGTAAGCTGTCCCTTCTCATTCAGGGTGTCCATGGCAGCGCTGCCGTCAATATCGGTCAGGGTCTGGCGAATCTGGTTCAGCAGCTTGCCGTACCTTGGCCCTACTGTCTTTAACTGGGGCTTAAAGGTGTAGGAAGTGAATTCCCTTACATCGTCAGAGAAAATCACCTGCTTCACATTCAGCTCTTCCTCAATAATCTGCACGTAGAATCTTGACAGCTCATGGTCGGCCTTCACATACATCCCGGCAATGGGCTGGCGGTTCTTGATATTGGCCGCATTCCTGGCAGCGCGTCCCATGACAACCACCTTCAGCACCTCGTCCATGTCGGATTCCAGCTCTGCATCAATCCAGGCATCATTCACCTCAGGGAAATCGCACAGGTGTACGCTTTCAGGCGCATCTGCATCCACTTTCCTCACAATGTTCTGATAAATCTGCTCTGTCATGAACGGAATCATGGGTGCTGCTGCCTTTGCAACGGTCACCAGGGCTGTGTACAGGGTCATGAATGCGTTAATCTTATCCTGCTCCATTCCCTTTGCCCAGAAACGCTCACGGCTTCTGCGCACATACCAGTTGCTTAAGTCATCCACAAACTCCTGGAGGGACCTGGCCGCCTCGGGAATCTGGTAATTCATCAGGCTGTTATCCACGGTCTTTACCATGGAGTTCATCTTGGACAGCATCCAGCGGTCCATAACCGGAAGCTTGTCGTATTCCAGGTTATATCTGGTCGGGTCAAAATTGTCAATGTTGGCATACAGCACCCAGAATGCATAGGTATTCCAAAGGGTGCCCATAAACTTGCGCTGTCCCTCGGTCACCGCCTTATCCTGGTAGCGCTTTGGAAGCCAGGGAGCGCTGCAGGTGTAGAAGAACCAGCGGATGGCGTCTGCGCCGTGGGCTGCCAGGGTATCGAAGGGGTCCACCGCATTGCCCTTGGACTTGCTCATCTTCTGTCCGTTCTCATCCAGCACAAGGCCCATGACAACCACATTTTCATAAGGCGCCTTGTTGAACAGCAGTGTGGACTCTGCCAGCAGGGAATAGAACCATCCCCTGGTCTGGTCCACTGCCTCGGAGATAAACTGGGCCGGGAACTGGGACTCGAACAATTCCTTGTTCTCAAACGGATAATGGTGCTGCGCAAAGGGCATTGCACCGGAGTCAAACCAGCAGTCAATAACCTCAGGCACGCGCTTCATGGGCTTGCCGCACTTGGGGCACCTGATGTTCACCGCATCAATGTATGGGCGGTGAAGCTCGATTTCATCCGGACAGTTGTCGGATAAGCTCTTTAATTCCTCAATGCTTCCAATGGAGTGCTGGTGTCCGCACTCACACTCCCAGATATTGAGAGGGGTGCCCCAGTAACGGTTCCTGGAAATGCCCCAGTCCTGGATGTTCTCCAGCCAGTCTCCAAAACGGCCCTTGCCGATGGAATCCGGCACCCAGTTAATGGTGTTGTTGTTGCGGATTAAGTCCTCCTTCACAGCCGTCATCTTGATGAACCAGGACTCTCTTGCATAGTAAATGAGAGGGGTTCCGCAGCGCCAGCAGTGAGGATAGCTGTGCTCAAAGCTGGGAGCTGAAAGAAGCAGTCCCCTGGACTCCAAATCCTTTAATACCATGGGGTCCGCATCCTTCACAAAGGTGCCTGCAAAGGGAGTTTCCGCCGTCATATCGCCCTTGGCGTCCACCAGCTGTACAAAGGGCAGGTCGTACTTGCGGCCCACATTTGCATCGTCCTCACCAAAGGCAGGTGCAATGTGTACGATACCGGTACCGTCTGTCAGTGTTACATAGTCAGCGCATACCATGTAGTATGCTTTTTTGTGCTGCTTCTCGCACAGGGGGACAGAGCAGTCATAGAGAGGCTCATATTCCTTGAACTCCAGGTCCCTGCCCTTGTAGGTTTCCAGCACCTCATAGTCCTCGCCCAGCACAGTATCTGCCAGTGCCTGGGCAATATAGTAGGTATAGCCGTCGCCTGTCTTGACCTTTACATAGTCTTCCTTGGGGTTCACGCACAGGGCCAGGTTGCTGGGAAGGGTCCAGGGGGTGGTGGTCCATGCCAGGATGTAGGCGTCCTCCCCCTTTGCCTTGAAGCGGGCAATGGCAGAGCGCTCCTTTACATCCTTATACCCCTGAGCCACCTCATGGGAGGACAGGGGGGTGCCGCAGCGGGGACAGTAGGGAACCACCTTAAACCCCTTGTACAAAAGGCCCTTGTCCCAAATCTGCTTAAGAGCCCACCACTCGGACTCGATAAAGCTGTTGTCATAGGTTACATAGGGATTGTCCATGTCGGCCCAGAAACCAACGGTGTTGGAGAAATCCTCCCACATGCCCTTGTACTTCCAGACGCTTTCCTTACATTCCTTGATGAACGGCTCCAGACCGTACTGCTCTATCTGCTCCTTGCCGTCCAGCCCCAGCTTTTTCTCAACCTCCAGCTCCACCGGCAGGCCGTGGGTATCCCATCCGGCCTTTCTCGGCACCATATAGCCCTTCATGGCCCTGTATCTGGGAATCATGTCCTTGATGACTCGTGTTTCCACATGGCCGATATGGGGCTTGCCGTTGGCTGTGGGCGGACCGTCATAAAATACATAAGGCTTGCAGCCCTCTCTCATCCTGATGCTTTTTTCAAAGATGTGCTCTGCTTCCCAGAACTTCTCCACTTCTTTTTCCCGTTCCACAAACTTAAGGTCTGTGGGGACTTTGTCATACATAGCGTCTTCCTCCGTTCCTGTCATTCATGATAGTTTTTTATTCTGGTATGTGAAAAAGATTGTATATCCTCCTATGAAGCAAAAAAGCTTCCGTCCCGAACAGGACGAAAGCCATAAGCTGCTTCGTTTAACCACCTATTACTGCATACCATCATATGAGTTCCCTTAACGCGGGAAACGCGTCCCGGCCTATCATGCGCTGCTACTGCATTCTTTCAGCCGGACAGCTCCGGAGTGATTTTCAGTTCTGCATTACTTGCACCGGCTTCCACCTCCCCCGGCTCTCTGTGGCGTTCCTGCAGGCCTACTGTCTCCATCTAAGCCTTTTTCATTTAACTTCTTTATTATAATAACACATGTGTAAAATGTCAACCGTGTATCTGATTTTCGTTTATTTTAGGGCGATTGTCTGTTTTAGCATGATTGTTAATTTTTTGTCATTTCATTTGCCTTTTCCAGAATATGTGTTATACTACTAACCAATATTACTGCACAGCCGTCAAAATCCTGCCGAACCGCATATCCTGCGTACAGCACACCGGCTGCGCCCAGGGAGGAACCTATATGGAGCAGAGAAATCTTACCTTACTCACGGACCTGTATGAATTAACCATGATGCAGGGGTATTTTAAAGAAAAGGACGCCAACGAAACCGTTGTATTCGACATGTTTTACAGGACCAATCCCCATGGCAACGGCTTTGCCATCTGTGCAGGATTACAGCAGGTCATCGAATACATTGAAGACCTGCATTTTGAGGACAGCGACATTGAATACCTGGGAAGCCTGGGCATGTTTGACCAGGACTTCCTGAACTATCTCCGCGAATTCCGTTTTACAGGCGATATATACGCCATCCCTGAGGGAACCGTGGTATTCCCCAGGGAACCTCTTGTGAAGGTCATTGCTCCCATCATGCAGGCCCAGCTCATTGAGACAGCCCTGCTCAATATCATCAATCACCAGAGCCTTATTGCCACCAAGACAGAGCGCATTGTCTATGCGGCCAAGGGCGACGGCGTCATGGAATTCGGACTGCGCAGGGCCCAGGGACCGGATGCCGGCACCTACGGTGCAAGGGCAGCCATGATAGCGGGATGCATCGGCACCTCCAATGTGCTCTGCGGCAAGATGTTTGACGTTCCTGTCAAGGGAACCCATGCCCACAGCTGGATTATGAGTTTTCCGGACGAGCTGACCGCCTTCCGCACCTATGCCAAGCTCTATCCTTCCGCCTGCATCCTGCTGGTGGATACCTACGATACCCTGGGTTCCGGCATTCCCAATGCCATCCAGGTCTTTAAGGAGATGAGGGAGGCCGGCATTCCCCTTACCTTCTACGGAATCCGGCTGGACAGCGGCGATTTGGCCTACCTGTCCAAAAAAGCCAAGAAGATGCTGACCGAGGCAGGTTTCCCGGACGCAGTGATTTCCGCCTCCAACGACCTGGACGAAAACCTGATTAATTCCCTGAAGATGCAGGGTGCCGCCATTAATTCCTGGGGTGTGGGCACCAACCTGATTACCGCCAAGGACTGCCCATCCTTTGGCGGAGTATACAAACTGGCTGCTGTCCTGGACAAGGCCACAGGCCAGTTTGTTCCCAAAATCAAGCTGTCTGAAAATGCCGAGAAAATCACCAATCCCGGCAACAAGACCATACAAAGGATTTACAACAAGGCCACCGGCAAAATAATCGCTGATTTGATTTGCCTGGTGGGCGAGGAATTCAACACCAGCAATTCCCTTCTTCTCTTTGACCCCCTGGAGACATGGAAGAAGACCATGCTGGCGCCGGACAGCTACACCATGCGCGAGCTGATGGTTCCCATTTTCCTGGACGGAACCTGCGTGTACCGGTCGCCAAAGGTAATGGAAATCCAGGCTTACTGCAGAAAGGAGCTGGATACCCTGTGGGATGAATCCAAACGTCTCATCAATCCCCACACAGTCCATGTGGACCTGTCCAATGAACTGTGGCACACAAAAAACCAGCTGCTGGATTCCTTCCACAGAAAATAAGCAGGAAAAAACCTGCAAGCTTCCAACAGGCAGGACTACAAAAGGCCAAAACCGTCTCCCCCTCACAGCGGGGCGCGGTTTTGGCCTTTATGGTTCCGGTACTCTTAAATCCCTCCGTCCACCAAAAGGGGAAGGACATTCTGGGGAAGGTCGTATATAACCATATCAGCCTTCTCATCCAGCGGCCTGGGCACCCGGTGGATGATTACCATCTTCTTTCCCTGGAAATACCGTATGTAGTTGCTGTAAACCTCAGAGCGCAGGCTGGTTCCCAGCACCAGCAGCACTTCGGCTCTGGCTATCTCCTCCGTGGTGCGGCTCATGATGCGGCTGTCCACCATCTCACCGTACAAGGACGTCCCCGGACGTATCATGGCCCCGCAGTTCCTGCAGTGGGGAACATGGCTGGAGTCCCTGATTTCCTCCATGGAATACAGACGGCCGCAATGGGGACACCTGTTCTTATAAATGCTTCCGTGCAGATAAATCACATTTTTGCACCCTACCTGCTCCGGCAAATCAAATATATTGGTGGTGACAATGCAGTGAAGCCTGTCCTCTTCCTCCATCCTGGCCAGCGCCCTTACAGACGGAGTCATGTTGGGAATCTTTTTCAATATCTCCTCACGGTAAAAGTCGTAGAAACGTTCCGGCCTTCTGGACAGACAGGAAATATGAAACAGCTCCTCCGGGGATTCCGAATATTTCTGTTCAATCTCATACGCTCTTCCTTCCTGCTTAAGCCCCAGAATGCCTCCCTCTTCCATCATCCCGGAACCGCAGATGGCAACCGTATAACGGCTGTCTGCCAGTATCTGCTTCAGGAGTTCCAGTGTCTTTTCACCAATCATACCCGCTCAGTCCTCCTCTTGTTCTGATTGCTTCAGCACGCGTTTTTTACCCCCGCGCCCTGGCATCATTATACTGCAAATTCCCCCGCCTTACCACAGGAATCCGCGGAAACTGTAAGCGCTGCACCTTTTAAACGCGGCGTTTTCTGTCGAAACAGGCAGAACTGATTTAAACCAGGTCATTGAAGCAGATGGCTCCGTACGGACGGATGCTCATTTTATAGGCGCTCCCCTCCCCTGTGCACTTCTCGATGTAATGTATGAACTCCTCCACCAGCTCATTGGGCAGCACCGCCATGATGACGCCGGCAAAGCCGCCGCCATGAACCCTGCAGGCTCCTCTCTGCTTCTCTGCTATGAACAGCTCCGTAAGGGCAAGGGTGACCGTGATTCCCTGCTCCTGGTAATTGCTGTTGGTAAAACAGTTCTGGAGCCATTTCCAGGAGGAATTGCCGGATGCCGTTATATTGTTTAAGAAGTCCTGGAAACGGTTCTCCTTAAGGGCAAGCACCTCTGCTTCCACCCGCTTGTTCTCCTCAAAAAAATGCAGGGCGCGCAGCACGGAGCGGTCCCCGGCAAACTGCCGCACCTCTGCCAGGCTGTCAATGACCTGTTTCTCAGACACCTGGGACAATACCTCTTTTCCAAAGTATTGGGCCACCTTCTTCATTTCAGCCGGAACCGAGGAATAGTCTGCACTCAGGTCAGCATGGCCCTTGCCGGTCTGCACGATAATCAGGCTGTGGTCCTGGGAACCAAAGTCAAAGTCTATCTTCTCCACCTTAGGCGTCAGAGGCTCCATAAAATCAATGGTGATAAGTCCGCCCACAGCACAGGCCATCTGGTCCAGCAGGCCGGATGCCTTGTCCCAGTAGTTGTTTTCTGCGAACTTGCCGATATGGGCATAGGCCACAGTGCTCATGCGGCCCTCATTGAAAAATGTGTTCAGCATGGAGCACAGCAGCATCTCAAAGGAAGCGGATGAACTGACACCGGCAGCGCTTATGACGTTGCTGGTAATATATGCGTTGAAACCGCCCACGCTGTAGCCGGAATCCTTAAAGCCCTGGAGAAGGCCCTTAACCAGGTCCACGGTTCCCGCCTTTTTCTCACTGGGTTCCAGATGGTTCAAATCAATGGTAAAATCCTGATTATATGTCTCGCTGACAATATGTACCTGATTGGATGCATTCTTTCCCGCTGCCCCCACACAGTCCAGGTTAATGCTGCCTGCCAAAACCTTGCCGTGGTTATGGTCCGTATGGTTGCCGCTGATTTCCGTTCTGCCCGGTGATGAGAACAGCATCACATCCCCTTCCCGGCCAAACATTTTCCCGTATCCGGCCAGCAAATCCTCATAGCGCTTCACATTGGCTTCTGCCCCGTCTTCCCCGTAGAGCTGCGCCATAAGCGCCCTGGCGCTGTCGCCCTGCAGCAGTTTTACCGTCTCATTTACATTCATGACTTACCTCTCCTATCTTTTCTGAAACTTCTGAATCCAGTTTATCACACATGGGGAGGAAACAACAATACAATATTCTCCTGTCTTCATACGTTTTTTTAAATAGGGATGACATCCGGCTGTTATTGCTGTTATAATCTCTTAATAACATCATTCAGAAAGCAGGTACTCACAATGGAATGGAACGGCAAACCTTATCACTCCCTGGACTATGAACTGAAACAGCAGTTCGGCCGGAAAATCTATAAGCTGTCCCTGGACGGAGGCATGACCTGTCCCAACCGGGACGGCACACTGGGAACAGGAGGATGCATTTTCTGCAGCGAAGGAGGGTCCGGCGATTTTGCAGCGCCCAGGCATACATCTGTCTCACAGCAGATAGAGGAAGCCATGGCACAGGTGAAGCGGAAGATGCCGGACAGTCCGCAGGGCTCCTACATCGCCTATTTCCAGTCCTATACCAACACGTATGCGCCCCTGCCGTATCTGAAGCAATTGTTTGGGGAGGCTGTCTCCCACCCCTCCATAGCTGCCCTGTCCATCGGCACCAGGCCGGACTGCCTGGAGCCTGAAACGGTTGGCCTGTTAAAGGAATTAAACCGTGTGAAACCAGTATGGGTGGAGCTGGGTCTGCAGACCATCCATGATTCCACTGCTGCCTTTATCCGCCGCGGATACGGCCTGCCGGTGTTTGAGGGCGCCCTTGTCCGCCTTAAGGAAGCCGGGCTGACCGTCATTGTCCACGTCATCTTAGGGCTGCCCGGAGAAACCAGGGGCATGATGGCGGGGACCGTGGATTACCTGGCCCAAAGCCCCATAGACGGCATCAAGCTTCAGCTTCTCCACATTTTAAAAGGGACTGACCTGGCAGCGTACTGCCAAACCAATCCCTTTCCCATCTTCACCATGGAGGAATACATTGATTTTGTCATAGACTGTGTGGAACGCCTGCCTCCCGGGCTGACCATCCACCGTCTGACGGGAGACGGACCAAAATCCCTTCTCCTGGCCCCCCTGTGGAGCGGAAACAAACGGATGGTGCTGAACACCCTCCACCGGCGTTTTAAAGAGCGGGACACCTGGCAGGGAAAATATTATGTCCCGGATTCCCCTGACAGGGTCCGCCTTTATTCTCCCGGTATTACAAGTCCATCCTCCCCCACTGTCACGCCGTAGGAAATGGATGTAATATACTGGTAAAAACCATTTTTTTCCCCTTCATCCGCCAGCATCCTGGTATATCCCCCTGAGGATGTGCCGGGAACCAGGCGGAGCGCAGCGTCCGTCCCGTCCCATTCCACCTTCAGAAGGGCTGTCTTCGGAATGCTGCTTCCGAACACAAAATTACCCAGGCTGTACACAATGGGCTTTCCCTTGTAGTACTCCAGCCCCTGAAGTACATGGGGATGACTCCCTATTACCAAATCGGCACCTGCGTCTATATACTGCTGTCCCAGGGTTCTCTGATATTCCTGGGGCCGCTCATCACGTTCAATTCCCCAATGCACATACACCACCAGGTAATCGCACTCCTCCCTGGCTTTTTTAATTTCCTCTAAAAGCAGGGACGGGTCATAGGTGGTCAGCATGCCCGGTCCCTTGGAAGTGGCGTTCCATGAGCCCTCAGGTATGACCCTGGAAGCTCCCAGGAAACCAATCCTGCGTCCCTTGGCCTCCATAAATACCGGCCTTTTGGCCTCCTCCAGGCTGGCTCCTGCCCCCACCCGCGCAATTCCGGCGTCATCCAGGGTGCTGCATGTATCCAGCAGGGCATCCGTGCCGAAATCCAGGGCATGATTGTTGGCCAATGTCACAATGTCTATGCCCAGCTCCTGAAACATGGAGACTTTTTCCGGCGGAAGGCGGAAGGTAAACTGCTTATCCGCAGCAGCCGTTCCCCGGCTGCTGAAGGGAAATTCCTCGTTCACCATGAAAATGTCGCTTTCATCAATCACCTGGCGGAATCCGCTGTCCACCCCCCCGCCTATACCGCCTGCCTTCCGGTATGCGTTCAGCACATGGTCCGACAAAAGGATATCACCTGCGAATACCAGCTGCAGGGGAGAGGCATTGTCTGCTGTTCCGGTTCCTGTGCCCTGCCCTTCTTCGCCATTTGGAGCTGCAGATGAACCGCTGTCCGTTGTACCCTGACTGTCCCTGCCCGGGCCGTCTTCCTGATTTGGGACGCTGTCTGTTCCTGCGTCCCCCTGACCGGCTCCGCCTGTTCCCGCATCACTTGTCTTGTTTCCGCCCGTTCCTCTTCCGTCCGGCCCTTCTCCGTCCGGCGTCATCCCTCCGGCCATTCCAACGCCTTCTGAGGCGCCTACCATCTCAGCCCTTACATATTTGTCCTGTCCTGAGTGCCATATGAAATATCCCGTAATACCGGCTAGCAGCAGCCCTAGTAATAAGGCTGCTGCCACAATACATCCTGTTCGCTTCATAAATCCTCTCCTGCCGGACATCAGACTGCCAGCACAATTCCTCCGTCATTGGCATATACAGTTGCCACGCCAGCTGCATTGGTAACCACAATCTTCTTAAATCCTATTCTCTTGGCCAGCTCTTCCTTTACATATTCAGCCCGTTCAGGGTTATTCACATGGCAGACCACCGCAATCTTGCTGGCTGCGTCCGCCACTTCCTTTACCGCAATGTCGCACATTCTCTGAAGGGCCTTATTCATTCCCCTGGCCTGGTCCAGCTTGATGATGGTTCCCGTATCCGCTCCCATCACAGGCTTGATGTTCAGGGCTGTGGCGAAAAACGCCTGCAGGCCTGACAGGCGGCCGTTCTTGCGAAGTGTATCCAGGCTCTCCAGTACAAAATAAGTATTCATGCCGTCCCTGTATGCCAGGGCCTTCTCCACCACCTGGTCAAATTCCAGTCCGGAATCGCACAGATTCTGAATAAACAGGGCAATGTTCAGTTCCCCGGAGGATGCGGACAGGGAGTCAATGACAGCCACCTTCTTGGCCTGCTCCTCCATACCCTTTTCAGCCATCTCCTCCTCGTACAGCTTCTTTGCCACTGCCGCCGAATTATAACTTCCGCTGAGGTGGCTGGACAGGGTGATGACAAACACAGCATCAGCCTCTGCTTCCTCAAATGCCGCCTTAAACGTCTCAGGCGACGGACATGCTGTCTTTGGGCACTCCGGGCATGCCTTCACCATCTCTATAAACCGCTTCTGGTCAAAAGTCTCATCATCCACTACCTGGGCACTGCCTACCTGCAGTGTCAGCGGAATCATCTGAAATCTGGAATCCTTCTTCATATCCTCTGTTAAATCAAGACAACTATCCCCGATAATCTTATAGGTCATAATAATGTCCTCCGGTTTTTCTTATCCATGCAGTTTCACATGTAGTATTCATTACTACTTATTATAACAGTATGGATGGTAAAATGCAATGCTTATGTGTTTCCAGTTTTATGGAGTTTTTTTGTGGGGAGGAGGGACGCGGACAGTATGAGGATATCGCGTTCGTGGGAGAGGACGGGCGGGGGAGGGATGCGCGGGCTGCGGGGTAAGAAGGTCTAAGGCCCTGGGAATCTGCTAAAAGCAAGGCCAAAGCTGCCCAAACTCGCTCCGCTCAAACAGCTGTGCAGCTTTGGCCTTAACACAGATTTCCACGGCCTAAGTCCTTCTAAACCCCTGTAGATGCACATCCCTCCCCCGCCCGTCCTCTCCCACCCGCCAGGTTTTCTCCGTCCGCTGACACTTCCTTCCATAAAATGAGAAATGAGTTGGCTTTGGGATTATTATGATGAAAAAAAGAGGAACAGAGGGCTGAAAATGATGGTTTTCCGGTCCTCTGTTCCTTTTTGCTTTGTATGCTTCATTTTACGTACATTATTTTACGTGCATTATTTTATGTACTTTGCTTTTTCATCCTGCGGCTCAGTGAGCCTGCTCTATGGCTGACAGAATCTGGTCAACGGTGGCCTGGCGTTCGCCGGTGTATTCGATGGAGATTTCCATGAGCTTGCCGTCTATCTGACGGAAGTAGGTGTCCTCATGGTCTGTGGTGCCGTCGCTGTTCTGGCTGGTGGTCTTTATGTATTTGTATTCATAGCCGCCCATGTTTACTGTGCCGGTGCTGTCCACGGCGTAATCGTAGTAGCCGGCGTATTCGGCGAGCCATTCCAGATAACGGTCTAACTGCTGGGTGGAATCAGTGTAGTCTATGGTAAGCAGGTAGCCGCTTCCCTCATCGTACCAGTAGTACATGTTTTCACCTGCCTCCAGGGGATAGCTGTAATAGCTTCCGTCGCCCAGCATCAGCTCTGCTGCCTCAGGAAACTTCATAAGCAGGTTGGCCCAGCGGTTGGTGTAGGTCTTTCCTGATATGGTGCCTGTCTCGTAGGCTGCGGCCGGACGCTGGCTTCCCTCCACCATGTAGCCCTGGGCGTCAAAGGTGTATTGGCTGCCGTCTATGGTCTTGGTCAGGCTGGTCACCATGTGGCCGAATTCATCCACATACTTCCATCTTCCGTTTTCTTCAATCCAGGCTTTATACATGATTTGGCCGCTGCCGTCCAGACGGTATGTAAGGCCGTTCTCATCCAGAGCCCATTCGTTGGTTCCGTATGTGCCGTCTCCGTGGAGATATTGCCATCCGCCGGCTTCCGTATAGCTCCATCCGCCTCCTGCGTATGGCTGCATCTGGCTTAAGAGCAGGGCTGCGGTTCCTGCCTGGTCGCCGGAGTAAATCTGGACCAGCATATAACAGTTTCCGCCAATCTCCCTCATGTAGATGTCCAGGAACATGCTGTTGGCCAGCTCCGCCATGTAGGCGTCATACTCCTGTTTTTCCTCCGGGGTCATGTCATAACCGCCAATCCAGGCAGACATGTACTGGGCCATCAGGGCTCCGTAATTAATCTTGATGGAGTAATAGCCAGCTCCTGCTATGCCTGCCGCTCCTGTGGATACATAGGAGCCGTAGGATACGTCCTGGCCCAGTATCTGCAGCATTTCCTGCATGATGCCCTCCAGGCTCTCTCCTTCCAGGTCCGCCACTATGCCTGCCGTGGCAAGAAAACTCTCCTTTTCTTCGTCAATGGACGCTGCGATGAAATCAATCTTCACCCCGTCCTCTTCCATATAGGACAGATAATCCAGTCCCAGGTTTCCCCCGTATCTCCCCACCTCGTAACCGGCCGGGAATGTGGCCTCAAATCCTGCCATGCTGCTTCTCACTGTGCTGCCCTCAATGGAACTGAGCCCTGTGGGAAGCGCCCAGGCTGTCATCGCGCCTGCGGCAGTCAGCACTGTGCTCAGCAGCACTGCCATGAAACGTTTACCTCTCATACGCCCCTTCTCCCTTCTTCATACTATAAGATATTTCCAGTATAACCGATTTAGAATGCCCGTGCAATGCAAAAAGGGACTGGTTTCAAAAGTTCCCTCCTGAAACCAGCCTCCCTTGTCTTTGTAACGTTTCTTCTGAATGCACCTGTAATCTTCAGGCTTATTCTGCTTTTTCGCCGGCCATAATCATCATGATTTCATTGCTGCGGCTTACAAATGCCGTCATGCGCTCCGGTGCCAGGGGACCGTGGCTTAAGCTTGCCAGGTCATACAGCTGTTCGCAGATTTTAGATGTATTGGCGTCTTCCTTGTGTCCCAGCACATACTGTACCAGAGGATGGTTGGCGTTAAGCACCAGGGTTTCCCCTGTTCCTCCGAACATGCCCATGTCCATGCCTCCCATGCTGTACATTTTCATCATATCCTGCATACGGCGGGTATCCTCGGATACGGTAATCATGGAAGCCACGCCCGCATTCTTCATCTTCTCCACCTTGATGTCCAGCTTGTCATTATTCAGGGCTTTCTTAAATACTTCTGTCAGCTCCTCGGATGTCTTCTTGAACTCCTCGTCGTCTTCCTTTACCTCTTCTTTGAATGCAGCGTTAAGGTCCGTATCAATGCGCAGGAACTTAAGGCCTTCCTTCTTCTGCTCCACATGGGAAATGAATGGGCTGTCAATGGCGGCAGGCATGATGACTGCGTCGATTCCCTCTTCCTTAAACATGTTGATGTACTGGCTCTGTTCCTTTTCATTGGTTACATAGAAAATGGTATTCTCATGTTTTTCCTTGTTTTCATCCAGACAGTCCTGAAGAGTCAGGTATTTGCCTTCCAGGTTCTTGTACAGGATGAAATCGCCCATCTTTTCAGCAAACTTCTCATCCTTGATATAGCCGAACTTGATAAAGGGCGCAATGTCATCCCAGTATTTCTCATAATTTTCCCTGTCTGTCTTACACATGCCGGACAGCTTGTCCGCCACCTTCTTCGTGATGTAATCCGATATCTTCTTTACAAAGCCGTCATTCTGAAGAGCGCTTCTGGACACGTTAAGCGGCAGGTCCGGACAGTCGATAACACCCTTTAAGAGCATCAGGAACTCAGGAATAACTTCTTTGATATTATCTGCAATAAATACCTGGCTGTTGTACAGCTTAATGGTTCCCTCCAGGCTGTCGTACTCCATATTGATTTTCGGGAAGTACAGAATGCCCTTTAAGTTAAATGGATAATCCATGTTCAGGTGAATCCAGAACAGCGGTTCCTTGTAATCCCTGAACACCTTGCGGTAAAAGCTCTTATAATCCTCCTCAGTGCATTCGTTGGGATGCTTGTTCCACAGAGGGTTGGTATCATTCAAAGCCACGGGACGCTTGTTGATTTTATATTTTTCCCTGGAAGGCTCAATTTCCACAATCTCCTTGGTGCCGTCTTCCTTTTCCTTCTCCTCAGTCCTGGCCGGCTCAATGACCGGCTCAACAACCGTGTCCTTGTCCGTCAGCTCGTCCTTCTCAATGGTTTCATACTGAGGCTCTGCTGTCTCATTGTCCAGGAAAATATTCACAGGCATAAATGCGCAGTACTTCTCGATGACTTCTCTTGCCCTGTACTCGTTGCAGAACTCAGTGCTGTCCTCGTTCAGATATAAGGTGATGGTGGTTCCCACCTCAGCCTTATCCCCTTCCTCCATCTCAAAATCAATGCCGCCCTCTGATTCCCAGTGAACCGGCTTTGCATCCTTCTGATAGGACAGGGAGTCGATGGTTACTTTATCGGCAACCATGAACGCAGAGTAAAAGCCCAGTCCGAAATGACCGATAATCTGGTCCTCATTGGCCTTGTCCTTGTACTTCTCCATGAAATCCTGGACACCGGAAAATGCAATCTGGTTGATATACTTGTCAATCTCTTCTTCGGTCATGCCAAGTCCATTGTCTGTAATCTTGATGGTCTTGTCATTGGGATTCACGGACACCTGGATTTTATACTCCAAATCCTCGGGTCTTTCGTACTCTCCCATAAGCTCCAGCTTCTTAAGCTTGGTAATGGCATCGCTGCCGTTACTAATCAGCTCCCTGTAGAAAATGTCATGGTCAGAGTACAGCCATTTCTTGATTACCGGAAAAATGTTCTCACTTGTAATTGATAAACTGCCTTTCTTTGCCATCTTTCATCCGCCTCTTTCTTATATAATAATAGTTCTTCATGTTTTGCAATGTTTACTCACAAACTACATTTTAGTACGAGACGCATGAAATGTCAATAAAAAATTAGCACTCATTTTTGTTGAGTGCTAATAATTTGACTGTTTTACCTCTTTATGGGAGAAAATCCCTGATTTTTTTGCTTTTGGAAGGATTGCGAAGCTTCCTGAGAGCCGCTGTCTCAATCTGGCGGATGCGCTCCCTGGTTACGTTAAACCGTTTCCCCACTTCCTCCAGGGTCAGGGGATGTCCTGTTTCCAGGCCAAAGCGCAGAATAATGACCTCGCGCTCCCTGGGGTTCAGTCCCTGAAGCATACTGTCAATCTCTTCCCGCAGAAGAAAGCTCTCCGCCTTATCCTCTGTGGAGGCATTGGCATCGTCCGCCACAAAATCTCCCAGATTGGAGCCTTCCTCATCACCTACCGGTGTTTCCAGGGATACGGTATCCCCCGAAGCCTGAATCAGCTCAGCCACCCGCTTCTCGGACAGGTTCACTTCCTCAGCCACTTCCTCCATGGACGGCTCACGCCCCAGCTTCACAGACAGGCTGCGCTGTGCCCGGCGGATTTTATTCACCGCCTCCACCATATGGACCGGAAGGCGGATGGTCCTGGACTGGTCTGCCAGGGACCGGGTGATGGACTGCTTCACCCACCAGGTGGCATAGGTACTGAGCCGGTAGCCCTTGGCATAATCAAATTTCTCCACGGCTTTCATTAACCCCAGGTTTCCCTCCTGGACCAGGTCCAGAAAACTCATGCCTCTTCCCGTATACCGTTTGGCAATGCTGACCACCAGACGCAGGTTGGCTTCCACCAGCTTGCGTCCTGCCTCCGCATCGCCTTCCGACTTACGTCTTGCAAGGTCTGATTCCTCCTCCGGAGTGAGCAGTGGTATGGAGCCGATTTCTTTTAAGTATTCACGGATAGGGTCTGCTGTGGACACGCCTTCCAAAAGCCGTTCCTGTCCATATCCGTCGTATTCTTCCTCTTCATCCTCTTCCCCGCCGGCCCCCATGCTGCCGCTGTCCGGCATCTCATCCGGGTCCAGGCGGTCCCTTCCCCAACGGAACTCCTCCTGAACCAGAGACGGCTGTTCCAGCCCTGCATCATCATCTAAAAGGAAGTCCCCTTCCGGCAAATCCTCTTCCGTTTCCTCAGGAGCCTGAATGTGGACGCCTCTGCGCTCCAGCTTCAGGTAGACGTCCTCCATTTCCTCCGGTGTCATCTGCACATCCCGGAAATGGTCCAGTACCTGGGTCATCTCCAGGCGCCCTTCCCTGGAAGCCGCCTCACTGACCAGCTGCTCCAGCCTCTTAGACAATTCCATTTTATCCATTTGTTATCCTCCCCCTTCTCCTGGGACATACTAAATACAGGTACTGTATTGCGTAAATCCCACTTTGGCACAGGGGGGCTTACGCAGCACAGTACCGTTATTGGGTCTGCCGGCACGTTAGGTACATACTATCTCATGGGAACGCATGAACTTGGCCACTGACTTATCCCACTCGTTTTCAAGCGTTTTGTCCATGGTGAAAAAGTTCAGAGAAGTTCCCGTCACACAATATAATGCTCCGTCTTCGTAACGGATATTCAGATAAAGTCCCTGTATCTGGTCACCGCTCATCCCGCTTCCGGATGCGGAAGCGAATTTCTCTGTGTCCGAAGGAGGAAGCAGCAGGACAATATGGAAGCTCCCCGGCAGCTTTTTGCCTTTAATCAGTGAAAAACATATAGGGCGGAGCACCTTCCAGGAAGAAAAGGCTTCAATCCGGTTATCCTTAAGCTCCTCGTCCGTATAATATCCCTGCCTGATGTGTCCGTCGATGGTAAAATTGTTATAGGTGACAATGTTTACTTCCTTAACCAGGAAGCTGTCAAAGTCTTCCTTCAGGAACAGTTTGGATGTAAATGTCTTTACATCCTCTACTTTTAATGCAATCATAACCTTCTCCTGCCCTGGGCTGCACCACAGGTTTCCAAATTCTTACTCAATTATACAGTTTTTGACTATTGACGTCAAATAGAAACTGTGTGGATTTTTCTGATATTATCAGTAAGTGTCTCTGGCGGTTTTACGGCGGGATACGCACTGGCTTGCGGCGGTTTTACGGCGGGATACTGGGGTTTTAGGCGGGTTTTAGGCGGGCTTTAAGCGGCTTTCCGGCTGCTGTTTTCTGCGGAATGCCTTTGGCAGGATTGGTATGCGGTGGGATTGGTATGCGGCGGGAGGTTATGGTCCAAGATACTCTGATATTGTCTGAGATGTTCTGATTGCTCTACTCTAACATATTCTTTCGCTTTTTCATAGTGTCTGGATATCGACTATATCCCGTCCAGCGGACTTCTCGCCAGAACGGCGCTCTATCTCCTCTTTTATAACCTGACTCCGGATAATCCGCTGAAACAGATTATCCGGTTCTCTCTGTTCCTTAGTTTCGGTACTGTTTCTTTGTGTATGGCGGGAGGGGAGGATAAGAGGGATGCCGTTGTCAAATATGCTTTGTCGCTTTCATGAGTCCGCAGTGCTGCCATCTTGAATCCGCTGCACTCCTTCAAGATGGACGGCTGGCGCCGTATGCATAGGGACGCGAAAGGCGGGGAAGGTAAGCGAGCTTGCCTTCCCCGCCTTTCGCGTCCCTATGCGCACTGCTTGTAGCTAGGCCAGGTTTGTATACCCCATCATATCCCTGTCTACGGCTTTGGCGGCTTCCCGGCCTTCTTGTATGGCCCATACCACCAGGGACTGGCCACGGTGCATGTCGCCGGCTGTGAATACCTGGTCTGCGCTGGTGCGGTAGGCTCCTGGTTCTGTGGCTACATTGGTCCTGGCGTCCAGGTCTGCTCCGAAGGCTTCCGCTACATAGGACTGGGCGCCTGTGAAGCCGGCGGCTATGAGTACCAGGTCGGCGGGAAGTTCGCGCTCGCTGCCTTCCACGGCTGCCATAACAGTACGGCCGGTTTCCTCGTCTTTCCTGGGTTCCAGGCTGATGATGACGGCCTTGCACACCCTGCCTTCCCCATCCTTTATGAATTCCTTCACGGTGGTCTGGTACTGCCTGGGGTCTGAACCGAATACGCTTATGGCTTCCTCCTGGCCGTAATCTGTCTTGTGGATTCTGGGCCATTCCGGCCAGGTGTTGTTCTCCGCCCGTTCCGCGGGCGGCTTGGGCATCATCTCCAGCTGGGTGACTGAGGCGCAGCCGTGCCGGATAGATGTGCCTACACAGTCGTTTCCAGTGTCCCCGCCCCCGATTACCAGCACATGCTTATCCTTTGCCGATATAAAGCCTCCATCCTCCAGTCCGGAATCCAACAGGCTTTTGGTGGTTGCCTTCAGAAAATCCACTGCAAAGTAAATGCCTGCGCTGTCCCTGCCCGGCACATCGATATCCCTTGGGTTGGAAGCCCCGCAGGCCAGGATGATGCGGTCAAATTCCTTCCGGATTTTATTGACCCTGTAATTCCTTCCCACATCTGCTCCCGTCACAAAGACAACGCCTTCCCTCTTCATCACATCCGCCTTGCGGTCAATGACCCATTTTTCCAGCTTCATATTGGGGATGCCGTACATTAACAGACCTCCCACACGGTCGCTCCGCTCAAACACGGTGACGCTGTGCCCCCGTTTGTTCAGCTGGTCCGCAGCAGCCAGCCCGGCGGGGCCTGAGCCTATGACAGCCACCCGTTTGCCGGTGCGGATGGAGGGCGGATTGGGAAGGGCATATCCGCTTTCATATGCCTTTTCAATGATGGCCCTCTCGTTTTCCCTGACAGTTACCGCATCCCCGTACAGGCTGCAGGTACAGGCCGCCTCGCAGGGCGCAGGGCATACCCTGGAGGTGAACTCCGGGAAGCTGTTGGTTTTCTTAAGCCTGAAGTATGCCTGTTTCCAGTTTCCGTTATATACCAGGTCATTCCATTCCGGCACCAGGTTATGCAGGGGGCATCCGCTGACCATCCCGCCAATCATCATGCCGGACTGGCAAAAGGGCACGCCGCAGTCCATACACCTGGCTCCCTGGCGCCGCTGCTCCTGTTCGCTTAAGGGTGTATGGAACTCATTCCAGTTTTTTATCCGTTCCTTGGGAGCCGCCCCCCTTCCCGTTTCTCTCTCATATTCTAAAAATCCTGTTGCTTTACCCATGGTGTTCTGCCTCCTTAACCTCTTAGATTGGCGTAAAATGCCTCAATCTGCGCCTGTTCGCTGTTCAGTCCCTTTTCCTCCATCTGCACAATGGCATTCATCATGCGCCGGTAATCATGGGGAACAACCTTCTTGAACCTGGGCAGGTATTGGCTGAAATGGTCCAGAATCCGCCTGCCTTTCAGAGAGTTGGTGCAGGCCACATGTTCTTCAATCAGGCCTTTCAGTTCCAATACATCATACTTGTTAGTCACCTCCTCAAAGGATACCAGCTCCTTGTTGAGACGCTTGTAAAAACTGCGGTCCTCGTCCAGCACATAGGCGATGCCTCCGCTCATGCCGGCTCCGAAGTTCTTGCCCGTGGCGCCCAGCACCACCACGCAGCCGCCTGTCATGTACTCACAGCCGTGGTCCCCCACGCCCTCCGCCACAGCGGTAGCGCCTGAGTTGCGGACGCAGAAGCGTTCACCTGCGATTCCGTTTATGAAAGCCTTTCCGCTGGTGGCTCCATACAGGGCCACATTGCCGATTATGATATTATCCTCGGCTTTAAACGGCACGCCTTTTGGGGGATACACCACCAGTCTGCCGCCGGAAAGTCCCTTGCCGAAATAATCATTGGAATCACCTGCCAGCTCCAGGGTCAGCCCCCTTGGGATAAACGCTCCAAAGCTCTGTCCGCCGCTTCCGCTGCAGCTGACGGTAAATGTATCATCCGGCAGACCTTCCGGGTATTTTCTGGTTATCTCAGAGCCAAATATGGTTCCCAGGGTCCGGTTTACATTGGACACCTCCACCTGCAGACTCTTTTTCTGGCCGCTGGCAAGGGCGCTTTTGAATTTCCGCAAAAACACCTGCTCATCCATGGTGTCCTCCAGCTGGAAATCAAACGCCTGTTTTCCGTTGTAGCCGGCCACCCTCTGGCCTTCATAGGGGTTATCCAGTATTCTGCTTAAATCCACCCCGCCGGCCCGGCCAGAGGGAAGGTCCTCCCGTCTCTTAAGAAGGTCCGTGCGGCCCACCAGCTCATCCAGGGTGCGCACGCCCAGCCTTGCCATGTATTCCCGCAGCTCCTCTGCTATGAATTCCATGAAGTTCACCACATACTCCGGTTTTCCTCTGAAGCGTTTCCTCAGTTCCGGATTCTGGGTGGCAATGCCCATGGGACAGGTGTCCAGATTGCAGACACGCATCATCACACAGCCCAGAGTCACCAGGGGCGCCGTGGCAAATCCGAATTCTTCCGCTCCCAGCATACAGGCCATGGCCACGTCCCTTCCGGTCATAAGCTTTCCGTCTGTCTCCAGTATCACCTTGTCCCGAAGCCCGTTCATAATCAGGGTCTGATGGGCCTCCGCCACTCCCAGCTCCCACGGAAGGCCTGCATTGTAAATGGAATTCCTGGGCGCTGCCCCTGTTCCTCCGTCATAGGCTGAAATCAGGATTACCTGGGCGCCCGCTTTGGCCACGCCCGCAGCCACAGTGCCCACCCCGGCCTCTGATACCAGCTTGACGGATATCCTGGCCCTGGTATTGGAATTTTTTAAATCATATATGAGCTGGGCCAGGTCCTCAATGGAGTAGATGTCATGATGGGGCGGCGGCGATATAAGGCTGACGCCTGTGGTGGAATGCCTGGTCTTTGCCACCCACGGATAAACCTTGCCCCCGGGCAGCTGGCCCCCTTCCCCCGGCTTTGCACCCTGGGCCATCTTTATCTGAATCTCCTGGGCGCTTACCAGATAGCGGCTGGTGACTCCGAAGCGGCCGGAAGCCACCTGCTTGATGGCGGAACAGCGGTTGTTCCCCCCGGGTCCCGGAACCAGGCGGTCCAGGCTCTCGCCACCCTCCCCTGTATTGGATTTACCGTGAATCCGGTTCATGGCAATGGCAAGGCATTCATGTGCCTCCTGGGAGATAGAGCCGTAGGACATGGCCCCTGTCTTAAACCTCCTTACAATGGATTCCACGCTTTCCACCTGGTCCAGGGGAATGCCTCCGTCCTCAGGGAAATCAAAATCCATCAGGGAGCGCAGGTGGTACAACTTATCCTCCCGGTCAACCTGGGCCGTATATTGTTTGAAGATGTCATAACTGCCTGTTCTGACCGCCTCCTGGAGAAGGTGGATGGTCAGCGGATTATAAAGGTGGTCCTCCTCGCCGGAGCGTGACTTGTGGCTGCCCACGCTTTCCAGGGTCAAATCCACATCCAGACCCAGAGGGTCAAAGGCAGCGGAGTGAAGCACATCCACGTCATTGGCTATGTCCTTTAAGGTAATGCCGCCCACCCGGCTCACCGTATCCGTAAAATACTTATCCACCACATCCTTTGAGATGCCGATGGCCTCAAAAATCTGGGCTCCCTGGTAGGACTGGATGGTGGAGATGCCCATTTTAGAGGCAATCTTCACAATGCCGTGGAGCACAGCCAGGTTGTAGTCGCAGACAGCCGCGTAATAGTCCTTATCCAGCATACCGGAGGCAATCAGGGAGCGGATGGACTCATGGGCCAGATAGGGATTGACGGCACAGGCCCCGTAACCCAGCAGGGCAGCAAAATGGTGAACCTCCCTTGGCTCGCCGCTCTCCAGTATCAGGGCCACGCCGGTGCGCTTCTTGGTCCTTACCAGGTACTGCTGCAGAGCCGACACAGCCAGCAGGGATGGAATGGGCACATGGTTTTCATCAATATCCCTGTCTGAGAGAATGATGATGTTGGCGCCGTCCTTGTGGGCCCGGTCCACTTCCAGAAACAGACGGTCAATGGCCTTTTCCAGGGATGTATTCTTGTAGTAGGTAATGGGAATTACCTCCACCTTGAAACCAGGCTTTTTCATATTTTTGATTTTAAGCAAATCAGTCTCTGTCAGGATAGGGTTCTCCACTTTCAGGATTTTGCAGTTCTCCGCTGTTTCCTCCAGTATGTTGCCCTCCTCCCCCACATAGACTGTGGTGGAGGTCACGATTTCCTCCCGGATGGCATCAATGGGCGGATTGGTCACCTGGGCAAAGAGCTGCTTAAAGTAGTTGAACAGGGGCTGGTGCTTCTTCGACAGCACAGCCAGGGGACTGTCCACGCCCATGGCGGACACGGCCTCCGCACCGTTCAGGGCCATGGGGAGAATCATGGTCTTATACTGTTCATAGGTGTAGCCATATGTTTTCTGAAGCCTCAGCCGTTCCTCGTCCTTCATGGCAGGGATGCCTTTGTTGGGCACCGGAAGGTCCTTTATATTGAACAGGTTGGAGTCCAGCCATTCCCCGTATGGGTTGCGGGATGCATAGCAGTGCTTAAGCTCATCGTCACCAATAAGCCTTCCCTGCTTTGTGTCCACCAGCAGCATTTTTCCGGGGCGCAGGCGGTCCTTTTTCACCACCTTTTTCTGGTCTATGTCAATGGCCCCCACCTCAGAGGCCAGTATCATATAGCCGTCCTCTGTTATGTAATACCGGGAGGGACGCAGACCGTTCCGGTCCAGCACAGCCCCCACCACGTCACCGTCCGTAAACAGAATGGAGGCCGGTCCGTCCCACGGCTCCATCATGGTGGCGTAATAGCGGTAAAAATCCTTGATTTCACTGTCCATATACTTGTCATTTTCCCAGGGAGCAGGAATGGTGACCATGACAGCCAGGGGCAGTTCCATGCCGCTCATGACCATGAATTCCAGGGCATTGTCCAGCATGGCTGAATCTGAGCCTTCCTGGTTTATGATAGGCAGCACCTTGTGCATGTCGTATCTGAAATACTCTGATTCCATGTTCTCCTCCCGGGCCACCATCTTATCCACATTGCCGCGGATGGTATTGATTTCACCGTTATGGACAATCAAGCGGTAGGGATGGGCCCTCATCCAGCTGGGATTGGTGTTGGTGCTGAATCTGGAATGGACAATGGCAATGGCCGACTGGTAGTCTTCATCCTGAAGGTCCAAAAAAAACATTCTCAGCTCACCCACCAGAAACATCCCCTTATACACAATGGTCCTGCTGCTCAGGGATACCACATAGGTGTCCTCGTTGCTCTGTTCAAATACGCGGCGGGCAATGTAAAGCTTTCTGTCAAAATCCAGACCGGCCTTCATCCCTGCGGGTTTGCCCACAAAACCCTGGGCAATATAGGGCATCACGTCCACAGCCTTCCTGCCGAGAATCCCGGGGGCAGTGGGGACCACCCTCCATCCCAGGAAGGTCATGCCCTCCTTGCGCACAATGATTTCAAACATCTTCATGGCCTGGCTGCGAATCAGTTCATCCTGGGGGAAAAAGAACATGCCCACGCCATACTCCCTCTCCTTTCCTATCTGGAAGCCCAGGGATTCTGTTGCCTTCTTAAAAAATCCGTGGGAAATCTGAAGCATGATTCCCACGCCGTCCCCTGTCTTGCCCTCGGCATCCTTTCCTGCCCTGTGTTCCAGATTCTCAACGATATGAAGGGCCTGGTCCACTGTATGGTGGCTCCTGACGCCTTTTATATTGGCCACGGCGCCAATGCCGCAGTTGTCATGCTCAAAACGCGGTTCATACAGCCCGGGCTGTTTCTGTTTGGATTCCATAAATCTTTCTTCCTTTCTTTGCATAAATGGGGGGATTTTATAAACTAATTCGGAACCAAAAAAGGCGGCACCTGTCTCTAGGTACCGCCTGCGGTCATTCTTAGTGAATTCAATTTAATTATGCTCCTGCAAAGGCAGATTACATCTCGCCTAATCCGCTCTCAATGGCCTCGGTCAGGGTCTTCATAGCCTCTTCCTCGTCCTCGCCGTCACAAATCAGGTTAATCTCAGTGCCGCACTTAATTCCGGCTGCCATCACGTTCAGAACGCTCTTAGCAACAATCTTCTTCTCCCCACATTCAATTGTGATGTCGCTCTTGAACTTCATAGCTGTCTGTGAAAGAACTCCTGCTGGTCTTAAGTGTAATCCGGATGGATTTACAACCGTTAATGTTTTGCTAATCATAATACACTCTCCTTATTCACTATTTTGTACTCTCGGACACTGCCGACGCCCATGTCCCTTATGAAAGATTCTATTACATCTGACTTCTTATGTCAAGTTAATCGGACAAATCCTAAGCAACTTTTTCACAATGTACGTCATGCCTGACCACGTCTTTTTTCCGCCTCTGCCCGGGAGTAGACACAGCCGCAGTAATCCTGCCTGTACAGTCCGTACAAGGCGGAAAGCTCCACGGAGCGCTTATAGCCGCTGCGTTTTTTAAAGTCGGAAACAAGATATGGCACACCGTATTCCAGGGCCAGCCTGTTTCCTATTTCATTGAGCCACGCGGCATTCTTCAACGGGCTGATGGAAAGGGTGGTGGTAAAATAATCATAGCCGCCTGCCCTGGCGGTATCCGCGGCCTGGCGGAGCCGCAGCTCATAACACCGCCGGCACCGTTCTCCTCCCTCCGGGTCCTTCTCATGGCCCCTGGCAGCAGAGAAGAATTCCTCCGGTTCATAGCTGCCCGCCATGAACCTGACCGGCCTTGAAAGCTTCATTTCCTGTATCAGCCGTTCCTGCTCCTTCACCCTGGCCTCATACTCTGCCGGAGGAAATATATTGGGGTTGTAATAATACACCGTTATATCAAAATATTGGCTCAGGTATTCCAGCACATAGCTGCTGCAGGGCGCGCAGCAGCTGTGCAGCAGCAGCCTGGGAATGCGTCTCTCTCCCTGCAGCCCCTCTATAATCCGGTCCAATTCCCTCTGGAAGTTGCGCTTCTGTCCTGGCTGTGTCATTTCCTTACCGTCCTTTCCTGCGCCGGGCCATGCCCGGACGATTCCCATATTTCTGCCTGCCAAAAAGAGAGGCCGCCCGTTTACGGCCTCTCTTCATGACTCGCCCATAATTCCTTCACCATGACACCATGACAGGGACTTTCTGAAAGCCCCTGCACAGCTAGATTTACAGGAAATCCCTGATTCGTTTGCTTCTCACCGGATTGCGCAGCTTTCTGAGAGCCTTGGCTTCAATCTGACGGATGCGCTCCCTGGTTACATTGAATTCCTTGCCCACTTCCTCCAATGTACGGGGATGGCCGTCCTCCAGTCCAAACCGCAGCACAATGACCTGGCGCTCCCTCTCCTTAAGATCTCCCAAAAGAGCGTCAATGTGTTCCCGCAGCATCACGGATTCCACATTGCCTTCCGGAGTCACCACATTGTTGTCCGCCACGAAATCGCCCAGGTTGGAGTCATCCTCCTCGCCAATGGGTGTTTCAAGGGAGGCTGGCTCCCTGGCAATCTGCATGATTTCCATGACCTTATCTTCCGTCATATCAAGAGCCTCTGCCAGTTCTGTTACGGAAGGTTCATAGCCCAGCTCCAGCGTCAGCTTTCTCTGCATCTTGGACATCTTGTTGATGGTCTCTACCATATGCACTGGTACTCGGATTGTCCTCGCCTGGTCCGCCAAAGCCCTTGTAACGGACTGGCGAATCCACCATGTAGCATATGTACTTAGTTTGTAACCCTTTGTATAGTCAAACTTTTCCACGCCCTTAATCAGTCCTAAATTGCCCTCCTGTACCAGGTCCAGGAAACTCATTCCCCTGCCTGTATAGCGCTTTGCAATGCTGACTACAAGACGCAGGTTGGCCTCGATTAACCTCTCTTTTGCAAACTCATCGCCATCAGCCTTACGCTGGGCCAGTTCCAACTCTTCGTCTGCCGTAAGAAGGGGCACGGTGCCAATTTCTTTGAGATACATGCGGACCGGGTCCTCTGTTCCGATTCCCTCTAACAGGTCCACTGCATCCAGGTCGATTTCTTCCTCTTCTGCATCTTTAATGAAGCTGTCATCGTCTAAATCCAGGTCTAAATCAATGTCATCAAGCAGAACAGTGTCCTCGGTAAGCATCGCTTCGTCCAGTACCGGGACCACGTCAATGTTGCGGCCCTCCAGGTAACTGTAAATTTGGTCCATCTGTTCCGGTGACAGATTATCCCCGGTAAAAAAATCATTAATCTCCCCTGCATCCAACGTGTTGTGTTTGGTTTTTGCATGTTCGACCAGCTTTTCCAGCTTCTTTAAAAAATCGTCCTTTTCCACTGATAAACGTCCTTTCGCTTAAAGGTAAATGTGGAAACTCCCACAACTTATCATTATATACCATCGGAAACCTTATTTCAACAATTTTCGACATTATTTTTTATTCCTGTTTTTGAATCATCCCTGTTTCCGCCTTTATTCCTCTTCCGGATGATTCCGCAGCAGAATCTGTATGTTTTCCCTGATATTTCCAATGGTAACCTCTGTCCTGGAGCCGCCGTACTCGCCGTCCAGCACCCAGTCCACTTCCTGTTCCGAAGTAAGGCGTATGGACGAGGTCTTAAACTTATACACGTACTCATTGGGTTCTTCCCTGAGAAACATGTAGGAGATGATATTGCTCAAATCCACCGGCGTTCTTGGCATCCGGATGAGCAGCACCTCGAAAAGACCGTCGTTAAGGGCCACGGACTGGTTCACCAGTCCCTTAAACCCGCCTACGCTGATGGTATTGGTCACCATACCAAAGGCAAAATCCTCCTCCAGCACCTGCCCGTCCCATTCCACTTTCATGTGATAGGGCTTCAGCCCTGCCAGGCTCTTTACTCCCTCCAGCATATATGCCTGGTGTCCCAGCAGATTTTTCCTGTCCTGGGATGTCACATAGGACACCTCCGTGAAAGCCCCAAAGGCCGCAATATACATGAAATTCCTGTCTTCACAAAAGGTTCCCGTGTCAATGGCAAAGGGAGTTCCCTCCACAATATCCCAGGCAGCCAGCGGCATGCGCTTGGGTATTCCTAGACTGGTGGCAAAGTCATTGGTGGAGCCGGCAGGAATATAGCCAAGGAGCGGCATTTTCTTAAGCTTCATCATTCCGGATACGGTTTCATTGAGGGTGCCGTCACCGCCGCTGCACACCACCACATCCACCTTCTTACCCAGTCGGGCCACCACTTCCATGGCATCCCTCTGCTTCTGGGTTACGTGGACACGCAGCTCATACCCGGCCTTGGTGAAAATGTCCAGTATTTCCATCAGCTGTCCCTTAATCTGTTCCTTACCGGAACGGGGATTGAATACAAACAACATTTTTTTCATCCTGCATTCCTCCCTTTCAGTGTAACCATTTTTGTCAATCTTATCCAATCAGCTTTGTATATGCATTAAATGCATTGGGCAAAGCGTAGGTGTGCTCCAGTTCTTCCCTTGAAACCATGAAACAGGATAAGGGTTCCTCTGCCTTTTTAAGAACTACCCTGTACCCGGTCATGTGCCATTCCACATGGGAAAATACATGCTTTGCCTCCGGCAGCGGCTCCACTGACTCCACCTCCATCCCTTCAATTCCCAGCACCTTGGGCACCTCTGCCGCAGATGCCTTTCCCTCTATATTGGGAAGCTCGTAAAGGGAGGCCAGCAGCCCCCTGGGAGGGCGCTTGCGTATAGCCACCTTGTCCTGGTATTCTATGATAAAAACGGTCCGTTCCTCTATCTTCCTCGCCTTATTGGGAGATTTATACGGAATTTCCTTCCACCAGCCATTCTTTCCGGTAAGGCAGACCGAAGCCAGGGGGCACTGGCCGCATCTGGGCTCACCTCCCGGTATGCACACCAGGGCTCCTATTTCAATGAGCCCCTGATTGTAATGGCTGGCCTCATCCTTCGGCATCACATCCTTAAGCTCTGCCTCAATGCCGGCCTTCACAGAAGCTTTCTTTATATCCTCCCTGTCCCCAAGAACCCTGGAAATAACACGGAGCACATTGCCGTCCACGGCCGGCAGCGCAGCTCCATAGGCAATGGAGGCAATGGCTCCTGCTGTGTAGCTTCCGATTCCCGGCAGACGAATCAGTTCATCAAAGGATGCAGGAAGGCAGCCGCCGTATTCTGACATAATCATCCGGGCCGCTGCCTTTAAATTTCTGGCCCGGTTGTAATATCCCAGGCCCTCCCACATCTTCATGAGATAATCGTCCTCTGCCTGCGCCAGATGGGCCACAGTGGGGAACGCTTCCATAAAACGCTCAAAATAGGGTTTGACCGCCTCCACCCTGGTCTGCTGCAGCATGATTTCTGAAATCCACACCCGGTATGGCTTTGGGTCGTCCCTCCATGGAAGGGAACGGGCCCTGGAGGAATACCAGGCCAGCAGGGGACGTTCCATGGCGCAAAGCCGTTCCCTCCGGTCCAGGGGCATCTCCTCCCGCTCCAGTACCTGAAGGCGGTCATACAAATGTCCTGTATCATACATATCCATATATACCTCTTACCGATACCTCTCCTGAAATGACGGCTGATACGTTTCCGTCCTCCTGTCTGACCAGAAGGCTGCCTTCATCATCAATTCCCAGGGCCCTGCCTTTATACTGTCCCCTGGGGTCCAGCACCAGGACTTCCCGGTCCTTATTCACAAGGGCCTTATTATAGTCATCCTTAAGCCCTGACATATTGCTTGTCTTCATAAAGATATCATAATAATATTCAAAACTGTCTGCCACCGCCGCAATGACGGGACTTCGCTTGATATTCCTGCCCGCCTCCAGCTTAAGGGAGGTGGCCTTGTCCCTGATTTCCTCCGGAAAATCGTCTATATTCACATTGATTCCGATTCCGGGAATCACATAGCGGATGCATTCCACTTCCGTGCTCATCTCCGTGAGGATTCCGCATATTTTTTTTCCATTGAGCACTGCATCGTTGGGCCACTTAATCATGGCCTCCAGCCCCGTGCTCTCCTTCACTCCCTTTACCACTGCCAGCCCCGCAATAAGGGTCAGCATGGAGGCGCTCATGGGGGCCATGGACGGCCTGAGCACCATGCTCATCCAGATGCCTGTGCCTGCCGGGGAAACCCAGCTTCTGCCTCTCCGGCCCTTTCCGGCTGTCTGGCGGTCAGCCACCACCAGCGTGCCGTGGGGCGCCCCCTCTTCTGCCAGTTTTCTGGCCCTTATGTTGGTGGAATCCGTTTCATCAAAATATTCCAGCCTGGTCCCAATCCATTGCGTGTGAAGCATGGATGCAAGCTCAGCCTGGGTAATGACGTCAGCACCTTCCACAAGACGGTACCCCCTGTTCCGGACCGCCTCTATGATATATCCCTCTTCCTTCAGTTCACCTACAGCCTTCCAGACAGCAGTGCGGGAAACTCCCAGCATCCCGCACAGCTGCTGTCCGGACAGGTAATCCCCGGTGCTTTTAAGCATCCGCAAAATTTCTGCCTTCATATACCGCTCCTCTATGCCCAGATACTGATGGCGCTTAAGATGCCAAGGACCATAAGTCCTGCCGCCAAAGCCAGCTGCAGGATACTGGCGCCAAACTTCTTCTTGTCCCTTCCCCTGGTCTTAAGCTCAAATATTCCGTTTACCGCGTTTAACAAGGCTGCCAGTAAAAACACCAGAGGGAAAAGCATATGATTTCCCTCCGGATTGATAAATGACAGCACAGCCAGGATTACAATGGCAATCCCAAGTATGAGGTGTACCATGTCCAGGAATACCCCGGAATGGCGCTCACTCCGTCCTCTCTGTCCCTGCATATATTATGATTCTCCTAACGTTGCAAGCATGACTGCTTTGATGGTATGCATCCGGTTCTCAGCCTCGTCGAACACAACTGACTGACCGGACTCGAATACTTCGTCTGTTACTTCCAGCTCGGATACATGGAAACGTTCTCCCATCTCCCTGCCAATCCTGGTCTTAAGGTCATGGAAAGAGGGCAGGCAGTGCAGGAAAATGGCCTTGGGGCCAGCCTGGTCCATGACAGCCTTTGTCACCTTATACGGGGTCAGGTCCTTAATTCTCTCCTCCCATACCTCATCAGGCTCACCCATGGATACCCACACATCCGTATCAATGATATCCGCTCCCCTGACAGCTTCCTCCACATCCTCAGTGAGGGTGACAGAACCGCCGCTGGCCGCCGCATAGGCCTGGCATTCCTCGACCAGCGTTGCATCCGGGAAATACTTAGCCGGAGCGCAGGCCACAAAATGCATGCCCATCTTTGTGCAGGCAATCATCAGGGAGTTACCCATATTATAGCGCGCATCTCCCATATACACAAGCTTTAAGCCCTTTAAACATCCCAAATGCTCGCGGATAGTCAGAAGGTCTGCCAGCATCTGGGTGGGATGGTCCTCATTGGTCAGTCCGTTCCACACAGGTACGCCGGCATACTTTGCCAGCTCCTCCACGATTTCCTGTCCAAAACCGCGGTACTCAATACCCTCGTACATTCTTCCCAAAACCCTTGCCGTATCCGCAATGCTTTCCTTCTTTCCAATCTGTGACCCTGACGGGTCCAGATAGGTGGTGCCCATGCCCAAATCGTGGGCAGCCACCTCAAAGGCGCACCGCGTCCTGGTACTGGTCTTTTCAAAAATAAGGGCCACATTCTTTCCGCGCAGGGAATCCACCAGCACTCCTTTTTTCTTCTTATCCTTCAGGTCCGCCGCCAAATCCAGCAGGTATGTAATCTCCTCCGGTGTATAATCTTTCAGCGTCAAAAAATGTCTTCCTTTTAAATTCATAGCATCCTCCCTATTCCACCACCCATGTCCTGCCATGTCTGCGGCTTGATTTTTTTGCAATAAATAACCATGCATTCATATTTCATAACGCATAGTTATTTATATTTATGCATCTTTATGCATAATATACTACACCTGAGTGCCGCTGTCAAGTACCGGTATCATGGCTTTTAATGCCGCGGTACCCGCTTTTTTGTGTATCAGGCGCAGCAGCTCCTCCACTGTATAAATTTTAAAACGGCTGATACGGTACTGTTTTGCCAAATCCTCCAGTATAGACAGGTACAAATCCTTGTAGTCCCACCCCTCCTTCAGCTTCAGTTCCTTTGCCAGCCGCGGGAATATCTGCTCTGTGAAAATGCGGTACCCGGGGTATGCGGGAATGGATTCCCGGGACAAAACAGCCTGGTCCAAAGGCGCCTGGGTTAAGGGGGCCTGCATGGGTATTTCCCGCCCGTTTTTCGCCTCCCCTTCATCTTTCCTCTCCTGCTCCATATAAGAAAGAAGGGTCTGCATCTCCGACATCATCTTATCAAAATAATATGGCTCACCTTCCGGCGCATCAATATAATAGACACGTCCTGCCAGTCCGTAGAGCATGCGTTTGCCGTCAAAATATCCCAGCAGCATGTTTCTTCTGGCCCTGCGTCTGTCAAACTCCAGAAGGCCTCCCAAATCCCTCCTGGGCGCCACATGGTACAGGGTTACTCCCTCCGGCACTTCCAGTTTCTTTTCCGTATCCACCCCATAGCCATATATCCTCAGGACAATCACGTCCTTATATCCTCTGTCCAGAAGTACATCCACCGGCACATTATTGATTCCTCCGCCATCCATATAATACTTACCGCCCAGCCGTTCCTGGCGGAAGCCAATCAGATAGGCGCTGGCCATGAGCAGGTCAGCCATCCCGCCTTCCGGAGCCTCCTTTACATTGGCAATAAGGGGATGCCGGTCGGAAATGGAGTATGTTACCACATAGAGTTCCCTGTCTGAATTTCGTATCTTTTCCTCATCCACCACATCATCAATCAAAGCCCTGAGCGGAGCGATATCAAATCCGCCGTCTCTCAGAACACGTATGGCTCCGGTTATTAATTCTCCCACATTAAGGGATGCAAGGCTGGAAATATTCTTAAGGCTTAATTTTCTCAGACGGTCCATAAGTTCATCATCCACATCCATAACCCTGGAATAGCTGATATTCTCCCATATGCGCTCTGCCTTTTCAAAGTCATCCATACAAATGAGGGCGCCGTTCAGGGCGCCGACGGAAGTACCCGCCGCGCCTTTTATCCTGATGCCTGCTTCCCGGAGCGCGCGCCAGGCGCCTATCTGATAGGCGCCTTTGGCCCCGCCCCCCTCCAGGACAATTCCATATTCCTTACTCAAATCCAGCTGAAGCTTAATGATGTCCACCTGCCCTTTCCCGTCTGCCCAGTATAAATGCCAGGGGACGTATCAGAATAAGCGTGAGGAATGATACCGCCACAAACACTGCCAGCTGCGCCTCCATGGGCAGCCCTGCCAGAGCTGCCGCAAATCCGCCTATGGCTCCGGCTGCAAACCACAGGGAAGTCAGGCAGCCAAAAGCCAGTTCCAAACCCAGAAAGACTAAAAATGATACAAGCCATCCAACTGATAACATAATCCCTTTCTCCTTTCTGTGGACAGGACGGGCCAGCAGTTACCGCCGGCGGTTTCTCCTCTGCCTGGCAGTCTCAAACATAAGAACAGATGCTGCAATGGCCGCGTTCAGGGACTCCACCTTACCCTCCATGGGTATCTTCACCAGGCAGTCTGCCAGCGAGGTGGTTTCCTCCGTGAGACCGTTGGCCTCATTTCCAATTAAAAAGCCCACATTGTCAGTATAATCTTCCTGGTCATAATTATTCATACCTTTCAGATGAGCCGCAAAAAGGCGTACCCCCCTGTTTTTCATCATTCTGCAGGCTTCCTGCAGGTCATCCACATACACAAACGGCATTCTGAATATAGACCCCATCGTGGAGCGGATGACCTTTGGATTATACAAATCCGCAGTATCATGATTCATGACAATCCCGGTGATTCCCGCGCCCTCTCCGGCACGGATAACGGTTCCCAGATTTCCCGGGTCCTGTATGGTTTCCAGGACCATGATGGCAAGAGGTCTGCCGTCTGCGGGCTTTAAAATGTCCTCCATGGTATAAAGCTTCTGTCTCACCACGGCCAGCACTCCCTGGGGAGTCTGTGTATCCGCCATCACATTCATGACCACATCACTGACTGTCTCCGGACGGAACTTTTCCATCCATTTCCTGTTGTTTCCGTCTCCTGCGAAGCTCTCTGTAACATACAGGGCATCCACATCCTCCGGTTTCAGTTCCCGGCACATCCTGAGACCTTCCACCACATACATATTCTCTTCCCGCCGGGCCTTTGCTTTGCTTCTCAGGCTCACAACACGCTTGACCTGCTTGTTCGATGTACTGTTAATCATCTGTATCCATTCTCCTGACCCTGCTTATTTAATGCCTTCCAGCTCCTCCAGCCACAGCCTGCCTGATGCATCACTGGGCATTCTTAAATCTCCCCTGGGAGAAACCGCCACCGAACCCACCTTCGGTCCGTCCGGAAGGCAGGAACGCTTAAACTGCTGGCTGAAGAAACGTCTGTAAAACACCTTCAGCCACTTAAGTATGGTTTCCCTGTCATACCGGGACTTAAATGCCTGGAGGGCCAGACGGAAAATCTTGGACGGGGCATATCCATACCGGAGTATATAGTAGAGATAAAAATCATGAAGCTCATAGGGCCCCACTAAATCCTCTGTTTTCTGGGAAATCCTGCCATCCTCCGGAGGCAGCAGTTCCGGGCTGACAGGTGTATCCAGCACGTCAAGGAGTACATCGGCCAGTTCCTTTTCATTGCAGGTATCCGCATAGTAGCGGACCAGATGACGGACCAGTGTCTTGGGAACCGACCCATTGACTCCATACATGGACATATGGTCTCCATTGTAGGTAGCCCATCCCAAAGCCAGCTCAGACATGTCGCCGGTCCCGATTACCATGCCTCCCGCCTCATTGGCAATATCCATGAGGACCTGGGTTCTTTCCCTGGCCTGGCTGTTCTCATAGGTCACATCATGCTTGTCCGTATCATGGCCGATATCCTCAAAATGACGGGTCACAGCCTCCCTGATTGGAATCTCCCGAAGCTCTGCACCCACCTTTTTCGCCAGGGTGCAGGCATTGTTGTAAGTCCTGTCCGTGGTCCCGAAACAGGGCATGGTTATACAATGTATGCCGGACCGGGGTATCTTAAGACTGTCAAACGCCCTCACGGTCACCAGCAGGGCCAGCGTGGAATCAAGTCCTCCGGACAGCCCAATCACCGCATCATGGCATCCCGTGTGTTCCAGACGCTTCTTAAGTCCCATGGCCTGAATGGAAAGAATCTCCTCACAGCGCCTGCTGCGCTGCCTCTCATCCCTGGGTACAAAGGGGGCCGGGTCCACAAACCGGAGCACATCCCCGCCTGCCTGGAAAGCCCCATAAGCCAGGACATCCTGACTCTCTGCGCAGTCCTCCAAATCCGCATCAAAGCTGAATTCCACAGTCAGATACCCGCCTTCCTCCCTGGCCGCCGCAGGGTCCGGGAAGGTACTCATGCGCCTGCGCTCACTGTCCAGCCGTTCCAAATCCATATCAGCACAAATGCTCTCGTTGATAAACCGTCTGGACTCCACCAGGCAGGTTCCGTTTTCAGCAATGATATTCTGGCCTCCAAACACCAAATCCTGAGTGGATTCCCCCTCCCCTGCATTGGCATAGATATATCCGCACACCAGCCTGGCTGACTGGCTGCAAATCAGCTCATGGCGGTACATGTCCTTACCTGTTGTCTCATCGCTGGCAGAACAGTTCACTACCACCGTTGCCCCGGCCAGGGCATGTCTGATGCTGGGCGGGCACGGCACCCACACATCCTCGCATATTTCAGCCGCAACCGTAAGCCCCTGCATGGTCTTACACTTAAACAGGAGATTCGTGCCCATGGGGACCCTGGCCCCATTCCAGTCAATCATGACTGCGCGTTCATTGCCCGGGCAAAAATTCCTGGCCTCATAAAACTCCGAATAATTAGGCAGGTTTCTCTTGGGCACCACGCCCAGAAGCCTCCCTTTATGGACAGCCGCAGCCGCATTGTAAAGCTTCCCATCCCGCTCCCAGGGAAGTCCCAGAAACACCAGGATATCCTTACCGTCCGTAAACCGGACAATGCGGTCCAGCTCCTCCCTTGCCTTCCTGAGCAGCGGCCTCTGTCCAAACAGGTCAGCACATGTATAAGCCGTAAGGCAAAGCTCCGGAAACACCATAAGCTTCACACCCCTGCTGTGTCCCTGACCAATCAAATCCATAATCTGCTGTGCATTATATTGCGGGTCAGCCACCCTGACCTTCGGCGTGGCAGCTGCAATCCGTAAAAATCCATCTTTCATGTCTGGCCTCCATCGAAAATAATTGTTTTGATTTAATATACCACAGATTGGAAGAAAAATATAGGGAGGAATTGGGCAGGGATTGAGGACGGGCAAACGGGCTGACACTCCCCCGCCTTCCCAAAACTCCCCATTTACATCCCCCTGATTCTATTATACAATCAATAAAACAAATAAAATGCAGGAGTTGTTTCTATATGATAAATGAATTTTCCAGAACTGAAATGCTCATAGGCGAGGACGGAATAAAGATTCTTAAGGAATCCACTGTGGCTGTTTTCGGGGTGGGCGGGGTTGGGTCCCATGCCGTGGAGGCACTGGCCAGATGCGGGGTGGGACGTCTGGTGCTTGTGGACAACGATACTGTCTCCCTTACAAATATTAACAGGCAGAGCATTGCGCTCCACAGTACCATGGGACAGTTTAAGACCCGGGTCATGAAGGATAAGATTGCAGATATCTGTCCTGATACCCAGGTCATTACCTTTGAGGAATTCGTCCTTCCTGATAATATGGACAACCTTTTTGAACAAATAAAACACCGGATGGGTCCAGCCGGCTCTGTTGATTATATCCTGGATGCCATTGATACGGTGACAGCCAAACTGGCTCTGGCGGATTTTGCGGCCTCACACGGCATCCGAATGATTGCTTCCATGGGGACCGGCAACAAGCTGCATCCAGAACTGTTCCGGATATCCGATATCTTCCAGACCTCTGTGTGTCCTCTCTGCAAGGTAATGCGAAAGGAACTTAAGGCCAGGAATATTTCCTCTCTGAAAGTCTGCTGGTCGCCGGAACAGCCTCTTACGCCGGGCCGGACAGCTGAGGATACCGGGTGCCGCCGCGCCACTCCGGGAAGCATTTCCTTTGTGCCGCCTGTGGCAGGCCTGATAATAGCCGGAGAAATCATAAGGGATATCTGCGCCCTTTCATAGCCTCAGATATCCCTGTGTCCGATTTATGATTGCTTCATTCCCTACTCCATGGGAGCCCGGTAAAACCTGCCCACAAACTGCTGTGTCCTCAGCACATTGATAATGATATGCTCATCCGCTTCCTGCATGATGTGGATGGCATTGTTTACCTCATAAGCGGATATAACCGTGTTTAACAGGTACATTTTCTTTTTGCTGTACCCTCCCATGGCTTCCACACAGGACATTCCATGACGGAAATGGCTGATATAGGCATCCACCACCTCCCGGCCCTTTATGGTGGTGGCCTGGAGGGTGACCAGCTCGTAGCGGTGGTGGAAGGCGGAAATCATGCGGGTTGAGATAAACTGGAAGATAATAGAGTATCCTGCGTGCTTCCAGCCAAAAATAGCTCCATAAAAACAGTACATCACTGCATTTCCGAAAAACACATAGGACCAGATGGAATGCCCTGTGCGGTTGGATACAAACAAGGCGATAAAGTCAGTGCCTCCGGTGGATGCATTCCCCCTGAGTGCAATGACGATTGCGCTTCCAAAAATAACGCCTCCAAATATAACATTCAGCACCTCATCCGTGAAAATAGGGCTGAAATCAAATATCTGCAGGAAAATACTGCTCAGGAATACCTGGACCAGGGAAAAAACGGTAAAACGGATGCTGATTCCCTTACAGCAGAGAAACGCCACCGGAATATTCAGCAAAAGCATGGTGACCTGCATGGGAATATTAAGTCCCTTCAATTCTCCCAGCCGTTCCACAAGCATGGCCATGCCTGTGAATCCGCCGGATATAATACCGGCGGGACGCACAAAAACCTGCAGTGCATAGGACTGAATAAGGGCGGACACAAGCACTGCAGCCACCGTGATGCCAATCCTTACCCGTCTGTCTTTCTTCCATTGATTGATAAAATCAGAGATTCTCAGAATCTGTCCCATAGGGTACTTCGCTCCTGTTTCATATAGTCATCATATCACATAATTATCCTTCATGCTTTTCTGCCATTGAACCAAATCCTCCAATGTATATTTATCCACTACCCCGCTGATGGCCTCATCCAGTTCACGCCACAGCCGAAGGGTCACACAGTCCATCTGTCTGGTACAGGGATTCTCATCGCCGCTTAAACAGTCCACCGGAGCCAGACTGCCTTCCGTGATTCTCAGAATAGAACCCACTGTATAGTCCGAGGACGGCCTGGCCAGGTAATATCCTCCCTGGTTTCCCCTGATGCTGCGCACATAACCCGCCCTGGATAAGATGGAAATAATCTGCTCCAGGTATTTACCGGAGATACCCTGGCGGTTGGCAATATCCTTTATTTTAACAGGCTCGCCGTCTCCGTGAATGGCTAAATCCACCATGGTGCGGAGGGCATAACGGCCTTTTGTCGATACAAGCATGTATGTTCACGTCCTTTATCTTAAATTTTATCCTGTCATGAGTATATCATACTATTCCTGTAGGAAATATGTCAATAGTAAGTTATTGTCCCTGCCAGGTCTGCCTGAAAGCTTTATGAATAGAGTGCACCATTTTCGGGAAAATAATATGGAAACCGAGAAAAATTGCAGGGCTGATTCCATGCAGCCAGCCTGCTGACCACTGAGAACGGAGGATTTTCATGAAGAATGAACCGGTATTCCTGACAGACAAAAACCATAACATTGTGTTGGAGGCCCTTTCACCGGCGCCCAATGCAGCTCTCCCTGATTCCTGCAAACCCTTTGAAATCCTGGAGCCTACAACCTCTGAGGGTGCGGCGGAAAAGCATCTTCCGGTAGTGGAACAGGAAGGACTCCACGTAACGGTCAAGGTAGGAAACATTTTCCATCCCATGGGGCAGGAGCACAGCATTGGATGGGTATGCCTTGTGACAAAAGCCGGCTGCATCATGCGTGTTCCCTTAACCCCTGATTGCGAGCCAGTGGCATGCTTCACCCTGGAAGATGGCGACAGGCCCGCCGCAGCCTATGCTTACTGCAATCTTCACGGACTGTGGAAAACATCGCTCTGATATTCCCGTCTGATACATCCGGGTGTGATGCTCCCCGGTGTGATGCTCCCAACCTGTTCCTGAACTGCTAGCGGGCTGTACCGGGACGAAGAGACTGATAACCTCTGCATCTTCAGAGGCGGATTGCCGGACACATCACGACAAAAATTCTGACAAAAAAATGAGAGCCGCCCTTCCCCCACAGAAGGCAGCTCTCAGTCACGTTCAAAAACCGTCACACTATTAGTTTATCTGGCATCCCCATACCAAACAAAAACCTGTAAGGCACTCCTTTGTGCTTCTTACATGGACACTATACCACTGCTCCCATGATTTGTCAATCATCTTTGTGCATATTAGTGAATTCCCTTCCCCTGTAAACAAGTTTTTATATAAGATTCTTCCATCTGTGCGCGGTTCAAAGACAAATGTCGCCTGTATATTTATCTTTCATCGGTACATACTAACTTAAGCCAGAATTTTTATCTGAAGTCACACAGAAAGGAAGAAACCATGGAATTTTCCCAAAATTTAAAGGACAATATTACTTACCTTCACAAAAAGCTGAATGTACAGACGAATTTTGACGTGGTTTACCGCGTTGTCCATATCGGCGGCCGGGAAGCATGCCTTTATTTCATAGATGGTTTTACAAAGGACGATTCCCTGTTGAAAATACTGCAGGTGTTTTCCACCATCAAACCTGAGGATATGCCTGAGGACGCCCACGGCTTCTCCAAACAGTATGTTCCTTACGGCGAGATTGGACTGCTTGCCAATGACCAGGATATGACGGTCCAGCTGTTATCCGGCGTATCCTGTCTCTTTATTGACGGCTACGATAAATGTATTACCATTGACTGCCGCACCTATCCTTCCCGCGGTGTCAGCGAGCCGGAAAAAGATAAGGTTATGCGGGGCTCCAGGGATGGTTTTGTTGAAACCCTGATTTTTAATACAGCCCTGATCCGCCGCAGAATCCGGGACCCCAGACTCACCATGGAAATCACGTCCGCCGGCGAGAGCTCCCACACCGATATTGCCATCTGTTATATGGAGAACCGGGTGGATAAACAGCTCCTGGATAAAATCAAAAAACGGATTCAGAATCTAAAGGTAGATGCATTGACCATGAATCAGGAAAGCCTGGCGGAATGCCTCTTTCCCTATAAATGGTTCAACCCTTTTCCCAAATTCAAGTTTTCAGAACGTCCGGACACAGCGGCTGCTTCTATTTTAGAAGGAAACATCATTATCCTGGTGGATAACTCTCCGTCTGCCATGATACTTCCTTCCTCTGTTTTTGATATCATCGAAGAGGCAGATGATTACTACTTTCCTCCCATTACAGGCACCTACCTGCGTCTGTCCAGGATGACCATATCCCTGCTGTCCCTGCTCCTGACCCCCACATGGCTTCTGTTCATGCAGAATACGGAGCTTATACCGGACTGGCTGGCTTTTATCCGGCTGTCAGACCCGCTTAACGTGCCTTTAATCTGGCAGCTTCTCATACTGGAATTTGCCATTGACGGCCTGCGGCTGGCTGCTGTCAATACCCCCAATATGCTGACCACTCCCCTCAGTGTTATAGCCGGTATTGTTCTGGGAGAATACGCGGTAAAATCCGGATGGTTCAACAGTGAAACCATGCTGTACATGGCATTTGTAACCATCGCCAATTACTCCCAGGCCAGCTTTGAATTGGGTTACGCCATGAAATTCATGCGTATCATTATTTTGATACTGACAGCCATCCTGAATATTTGGGGATTTGTCATCGGAGTCATTCTGTCTGCCTGCGCTATCATATTCAACCGGACAATTGCCGGCAAGAGTTATATTTATCCGCTGATTCCCTTCAGCCTGTCGGAATTAAAGAAGCGTTTTCTCAGAGGACGGCTGCCCCATACAGAGAAATAGTTGTATTTTTTTCCTGCGGGAAACATGGTGAAGAAACAGAGAACCGGCTTTTGGCCGGTTCTGTTTCCTAACTCATATTAGAATACATATCAAAATAGGCTGCTGCATCTTCTTTCGACAATGAAAAACGTTTCTCCAGCTTGTTTAAAATGATTTCCTTGTCTTTTCCCTCTTCCAGGTTATCTTCTATCATGGCTTTGATGCCCTGTGACAGTCCCTGCTCTAATCCCTGCGATAGTCCCTGCTCTAATCCCTGCGATAGTCCCTGCTCTAATCCCTGCAATAATCCCTGCTCCAGTCCTTGGGACATCCCATTCTGAACCGCCTCCTGCGCCAGTTTCTTATAATAGCTGCGCATCGTAGCCTCATCGCTGGCTGCTTTCAGGCGCTGCAGGTACAGATAACGCAGTTCTTTGTCAGCATTCAGGCGTTCCAGTTCCTCTACTGCTTCCTTCATATAACGGTTTCTCTTTGCCATGTCTTTAAGCACCTCCCAGTCACGGGCGGATATAAGCTTTGCCCAGTGGTATACCTCTGTTTGCTTTTCTTCTTCACTGCAGGAATCTAATTTATTTAAGTATAGCACACGCAGACTGATTTTGTCACTATAGACTCTCCCTGTTCTGTCATCCCTGAGCCGTATAACTGAATAAAAATGTGTTGTGCTGCTCAGCGGAAATCCCAGAATGCTTATATGTACACACTCCTCAAGGGCATCATAATTCTGGCCTTTTAAAAAATCTTCCGCATACATACGGCTGAGGTAGAACAGGCTTCGCTCCTCCCAATATGGATGGGACAGAACCTGAATTTCTATATTGATTTTTTTGGAATGATTCAGATGTACCTTGACATCCAGTATCCCTTCCCGGTCTTGTGCATATTCCCCGTGCAGAAATGTGTCAGGAAATTCCAAACTTATTATTTCCTTTTCAGGAATATCCAGCAGGCTGCTCAAAAGCCCTGTCAGCGCAATTTTATTGCGGAAGGTCTTCTTAAAAGCAAAATCATTGGTCAGACAGATGTCCAGGGGCCTGCCGCTGTCCGCCAGCTGCTTTAGCTGCAAATCCACTTTCTTTTTACCTTCCTTAAAGAACCGTATGATGCGCCCTCTGCGCCATTTTACCATAGGCATAACCCTCCCTGACCTTTTATTTTATGTGACACCATTGGAATTCCCGGCAGATACGCCAGTCCCGGGCAGAAAATAACGGATTTCCCGCCGGGCAAGACTCTTATATAGATTGCTTGGAAACAATCTGATTGGTTCAGTATATCATATAACGGACCAGTTTTCAATAATCCCCGGCCTTTTGACACCTCAGCTTTTGACACCTCTTCTCTTGCCATCTCAGCATATAAAAAACAGCGCCGGCCTCCCTCCATTCTCAAGAAGGGGAATAACCGGCGCTGCCAATCTCTATTTTAATTCATAAGGTTATAAATACAGATATTAAATCTTATCCGCATTCCTGAACAGGGTATGGCCGTTTGCGTTCTTCACCAGACCTGATACATCCGGCTTTGCCAGGACAACGGCGTTCAGATAATACAGAGGTATAATAGGCATCTCATCCATCAGAATGGCCTCTGCCTCCTTAAATATCTCCATACGCCTGCTGTTATCTGCCAGGTTGCGGCATTCCTCTATCATGCTGTCATATTTCATGGCATTGTCCCCGCTCCAGCGGTTCTGGTTGTAGGCCCGGGCCTGGGTAAAACAGTTCAGGTTTGTGTCCGGGTCCAGGTAGTCACCGGTCCATCCGTCAAAGCATACATCAAAGTTTCCGGCCTTCTGCTCATCCCAGTAGACCTTTGACTCAAAGGTAACAATATCTGCCTGTACGCCAAGATTATCCTTCCACATGGACTGGATTACCTGGGCAATGTCCTTGTTCTCTTTTGTGTTGGTGACAATAAAGGTCAGGGTTGGGAATCCCTCTCCGTTGGGATATCCTGCATCTGCCATGAGCTGCTTTGCAGCCTCCACATCCTCTTTAATCAAATCACCAGATACGGTGCGGAAGTCATCAGCGGAACCTTCATAGGGTATCCCATAAGGTACAAATCCGTAGGCTGGTTCCGGTTTGGACGGAACAATGGACTCGCAGATTGTCCTGCGGTCGATTGCCATGGCCAGGGCCCTTCTCACATCCGGATTGGACAGATACTCCCTGGAACAGTTAAAATCATAATATCTTGTTCCAATCTTGTCATATCCTTTCAGTTCTTCCGTGTTCCCATACTGGTCAATGGCCTGGGAGGTCACCAGGTTATCGCCCATGGCATCAATCTCACCTGCATTGTATGCGGATAAGGCTGACTCGGGAGACTGGATGATAACGATTTCCACCCCGTCCAGTTTAACGGAATCGGCAGCATAGTAATTAGGGTTTTTCTTCAGCACATAGCTGCTCTGGGGATTTATCTTTTCCAGGGTAAATGCACCGTTGCACACATAGGTATCCGCGGACTTGGTCCAGGGCTCCTTTCCCTCCACCACATCCTGCTTTACCGGGAAAAAGTTGCTGGACGCGGTCAGATAGAGAAAATACGGCGTGGGTGCCTTCAGGGTCACTTCCAGGGTTTTATCGTCCAGGGCCTTCACCCCAACATCCTGGGCAGAGCCTCCCTGGGTGTTATATTCTTCTCCGCCCTTCAGATAGTGCAGTTCCCATGCTGCGGGGGAAGCCGTATCCGGATTCAGGACGCGTTTCCAGGAATATTCAAAATCCCCTGCCGTCAAATCGCTTCCATCCGACCATTTAAGACCGTCCTTCAATGTAAAGGTATAGGTCAGTCCGTCACCGCTTACCTTGTATGTGTCGCACATGGCATTGCTCAGGCTTCCGTCTGCCTCCAGCTGGAACAGGCCGCAGAACATATTCTGCAGAAAGGTGGATGACGTACTGTAGTTATTCATGGTGGGGTCCAGGGTTTCCGGTTCTTCCATCACTGCATAGGTAAGGATTTTCCCTCCCTTGTCTGAATCAGACCCGGCATCTGCCGAGGCTTCCGTACCGGCATCTGTTCCCGCCGGACTGTTTTGTGTTCCGCCGCAGCCGGACAGGGCGGCGGCCAGGGCCGCACACAGCAACAGGCTTAATTTTTTCTTCATAAATTTCCTCCTTTTTCCAGGATTCCCGTTAAGCAGAATCCAATACAGGAAATTATACCTGTATCCCATACGGAAAGTCAATACATGAGAAACAGTTTGGCGGCCTTCTTCTCCCGGCATCTCTTCCCCTGTCCGCAGTACCAGTCCTCCCGTATACAGCCGGCAGTACATACCGGCATTGGACTGCCGGGATATCAGGGCGCACAAATGTAACAGGACCGGCAGCACACCGGACTGCGCCGGGGATTTCCCCGACTTTCTTAAAAACCGCATTTACAACCTGGATTTTCCTGCTATAATTGGTAGGGGTGTCTTATCCCAATTCACATTCTGAGAGGTTATCATGAAGCACAATTCACATCAATTTCATTGCGGACTGAAAGATGGGGTTCCCATCGGGCTGGGATATCTGGCCGTGTCCTTTACATTCGGAATCATGGCAAGGGGGGCCGGGCTTACCACCCTCCAGTCCGTTATTATGTCCTTTACAAACCTGACAAGCGCAGGACAGTTTGCAGCCCTGGGAATCATACAGGCCGGGGCTCCCTTCATGGAAATGGCAGCGGCCCAGCTCATCATCAATCTGCGCTACTGCCTTATGTCCTGCTCCCTGTCCCAGAAGCTGGACCCGGATGCGCCCTTCTTCCACCGTTTCTTTATGTCCTATGGGGTTACGGACGAGATATTCGGCGTATCCGTATGCCGCCCGGGCTGGCTGAGTCCCTTTTACAGCTATGGGCTTATCTGCGTTGCCGTGCCCGGCTGGACCCTTGGCACACTGCTGGGAGCTGTTTCCGGCGAGCTGCTTCCGGCACGGCTCTTAAGCGCCCTGAACGTGGCACTGTATGGAATGTTCCTGGCCGTGGTGATTCCTCCTGCCAAGACAAGCAGGATTCTCACCGGCGTCATCCTTGCCTCCATGGGCTTAAGTCTTGTGTTTGCCCATGCACCCATTCTGTCCGGCCTGTCCTCGGGTTTTAAAATCATCCTGCTGACCATCCTGATTGCCGGTGCGGCAGCCATCCTGTTCCCTGTAAAGGAGGATAATGAACATGAATCCTAAAGTATACCTGTACATCCTTGTAATGGCAGGCGTGACCTACCTGATTCGTCTCCTTCCGCTGACCCTGATTAAGAAGGAAATCAAGAACGCATATATAAAGTCCTTTCTTTATTACGTACCCTATGTCACCCTGTCCGTCATGACCTTTCCTGCCATACTCCACGCCACTGCATCTGTGTGGTCCGGCGCAGCAGCGCTGGCAGTGGCTGTCCTTTTGGCCTGGAAGGGAAAGAGCCTGTTTAAGGTATCCCTGGCCGCATGCGCCATGGTGTTTCTGCTGGAGTTCGTCCTCCTGCCATGACCATTGCCTACAGCGACAATCCGCCTCTTGCCCTGGCCCGTCTGTCCATTACGGACTGGATGACCGGAACCATAAATATTGCCACGATTCCCCCTGCATAACCGTTATTATACAGGTTCATGCCTCCATACACGATTCCCACGTTAAGGGCCACGGAGGAATGCAGATAACCTGCCACGATTCCGGCCACCACGCCGAATTCCCCTGCCACCGGCGCAAGGGTGGTGGAGAACAAAAGGGCCAGCATGGGGGACGGCTGATAAATATTCCAGGTTTTGGTGAAGCTGGCCAGATATACTCCCATCATCACCGGTGCAATATTGCGAAGATGTTTTCCCGTGGCACCAAAACCGACAATGGTAAAAATGCCGCATATGGTAGGTCCGTTCAGCTGGCCTCCCACTGCCAGCACGAAATAGGTGGCGAACAGCCCGTTGACCCCCATATTGAACACAGTGCTGGCTCCGCCCTCATCTCTCAGATAATCGGTTCCGCCGATGCCGTAGGATTTGATAATTCTCTTGTAGGATTCCCATATGCCCTTTCCCCTCACCGCAACCCCGCATACAATCATGCCTCCAAACAGCACGGACAGCACGATTCCAAATACCTCATTGTTCCCTGTGGACCAGATAAGCCTGGATTCTATCTCCACCCCAAAGGATTTAAGCACCGACACGATGACCGTGGCTATGATGCCGGAGGCAAATCCCACATTGTACAGGGAGTATCCTTTGTGGGCAAAATGCACATGGGTGGAAAGGGGCGGAAGCACAAAGCCTATAATCAGCCCCACGGCCAGGGCAACGGCCATCCGCATCACCACCGGCAGGTTGCCCACCTGCATCATCTGGGTAATGATTGGCGACAGGCTGGTGCCGTACAGGCCAATGTAAATATACCTGCGCATGGATGTCTTGTGGTACCGGGCGTACAGGTACACACCGGCCAGAATGGCCCATATGTTAAGCAGGTTCTTGCCGAACAGCGAGAACCCGAACATCAGGCAGCTGGATGTGATGGTGTGGCCGTCCATGTCCATGCCCATGAAGTAGATAATGCCAATGCTCATAAGTGTCAGGGCGCCGGCATTGATGAGGGCAGCCCCCACGCCGCCCACAACAAAATAATCCGTTATCAGGAAATCCGGTTCTTTTATCAGGCGCACGATTCCCGGGCCGATTTCCTGGATTGGCTGCAAAAACAGCCCAATGACCATAAAATAAACAGGGAGCAGCGACAACAGAAAAAACTTCTGCTTCCTGGTCAGGGATTTCAGTTCATGGAATTGCTCCAAATGTTTCATAAATACCTCCCGATTCACATTCTTTTTCTATCATAACTGATAGACCTCCTGTTGGCAAAGACATTTTTTACTTCTATTGGTAAATTTATTATCAAACACGGCGGACAGCCTTTTCAGAATAAGGCCGTCCGCCGTGCATTTTCTTTTTGTCTATTTACTGAATATCACAAACCGGTTGTCCCTCAACATCTTCACAAATTTAGCCAGCCGTTCATACAGAGGCTCGGCCTGTTCACCGAATTCTTCCCTGACCAGCGCTCCGATGTCAATGATATTCCTGCTCCCGTCCATCTGTTTCCAGACAAAGCTTCCGAACCGGTCCAGCTTCACATGGCTCACTTTGGGCGTGACCCACAGCTTCTGGGCCAGCCTGTCAAAGATTCCCTTGTGCACCATATCCACGGTCACCATACCCTGGTCATCCTCTTTCCATGCAAACTCCGGGTTTCTGACCGGTACCTTTTCCAGATAGTTCTGGTCTTTTCTCTTACTGAAGCCCAATGCAAACCTTCCTTTCATTTTCCTCTTTTACAAACATGCAGAGGGAGCCGGAGCGCGGCAAAAAAAACAATTTTCAGACGCGCTCCGTAATACCCGGCCCCATGCACGGGAAAATAACACCGCACCGCTTATTTCCTGTTATCCTTATGCCAGATGGTAAACTTGCACATGGTAAGCATCAGCAGCGCAAATACAATGAGAGATACAATCTTCGCAGCCGGACTCACAAGGAAAGCACCGAATCCGTTTTCCATAGCGGACAGGTTAACGAAATCACCCAGATTCGCGCCCCTTGTACTTGCAAACGGGATAATGGCAAATACGGCCAGAAGGATTCCTACCAGGCCCTCTCCCGCAATCATGCCTGATGTATAGAGCACCCCCCGGTCAATGGCCTCTTTCTTATCCTCTTCCCTGGTATATTTACGCTTTTCATACCAGTGGCGAATCAGTCCTCCCACCATGATGGCAGCAGTGGTCCTGAGGGGCAGGTATAAACCTACCGCTACCGGCATTACCGGAATCCCAAGGATTTCAATGACAACTGCAATGGCCGCGCCTGCCAGAATCATGTTCCATGGAAGGTTGCCGTCCATAACGCCCTCCACCACGGTCTTCATAATCATGGCCTGGGGAGCCGGAAGCTCTGCCGACCCGTAGCCCCATGCCTGGTTCAGAAGGTAAAGCACGCCTCCGATTGCAATGGCAGAGGAAACCACGCCAATCAGCTCGCCCATCTGCTGGTTCTTAGGCGTGGAGCCTACCAGATAGCCGGTCTTTAAATCCTGGGAGGTATCTCCTGCAATGGCTGCAATGACGCAGATAACACCACCGATGGAGATAACACCCATCATGCTCTCATGGGTAGCGCCGGACACGGCCTTGAGCACCAGTGCAGACACCAGCAGCGTGGCAATGGCCATACCGGAAACCGGATTGTTGGAGGAACCAACCAGTCCCACCAGACGTGAGGACACGGCTGCAAACAGGAAACCGAACACGGCAATCAGCAGCGCACCCACAAAATTCACAGGAACCGCCGGAACCAGCCATATGATTACCACGGCAATGAGTACGCCTATAAGCACCACATTCATGGGGATGTCCTTATCCGTACGCAGGGTGGAAACCTGGCGTCCGCCCTTTAAGTCACGCATGGCATCCCGGAAGGTATTTACAATCATGGGAAGGGACTTAACCAGGCTTATGATGCCTGCCGCCGCAACGGCGCCGGCGCCGATGTAGCGGATATAAGAGCCCCACATAGCCTGGCTGCTCATCTCGCTAACCAGCACGTCAGACGGGGCAAAGGGCGCTGTAAGCCCGCTTCCGAACAGCTTGATAATGGGCATCAGAATCAGCCATGATATGATGCCTCCCGAAAACATATAGGAAGAAATCTTAGAACCGCAGATGTAGCCTACTCCGGCCAGGGCCGGAAGAACGGAAATACCCACGCCTCCGCCATATTTGCGGATATCATAGTCCACATCGCTGGGAAACAGCTTCAGGCCGTCGGCCACAAACTTATACAAGGCTGCAATTCCCATTCCGGCAAATACTACGCCGGCCTTGGAACCGCCCTGCTCTCCTGCAATCAGTACCTCGGCGCATGCCTGGCCCTCCGGATAGGGAAGCACGCCATGCTCCTTGACAATCAGTGCCTGACGCAGCGGAATCATGAACAGGACGCCCAAAACCCCTCCGCACAGCGCAATCAATGCAATCTCCACCAGGGAAGGCGCTCCCTCCCCCCACTCGCTCATCCACATAAACAGGGCGGGCAGGGTAAAGATGGCGCCTGCTGCCACAGACTCACCTGCAGAGCCAATGGTCTGCACCATGTTGTTTTCCAGAATGGAATCCCTTCTGAGGATTACCCGGATAACGCCCATGGAGATAACGGCCGCAGGTATGGATGCGGACACGGTCATACCGACGCGAAGGCCCAGATATGCATTGGCGGCGCCAAAGAGAACGGCCAGCAGGATACCCAGAACCACGGAAACCGCGGTGACCTCCGGAACCACCTTGTGGGCCGGTATAAATGGTTTAAAGCCATTTTCATCTTTCATGTATCTATCGCTCCTTTCGTATTAACCGCATAAAAACCAAATATTTTGGCTCCTACGCGAGATACAAGCCTACCCTGCCGAAACAGGGCGGCTTGTATCTTATCTCCGCAATTATAACATTCTTCAGAAAAAATTTCCACATATTTTGTGTAAATGGTAAGAATTGCATCAATTTTTTTAATTATTCCTTCATTTTCATCAAATAAAACGGCCCCAAAACCTTACAAAACAAAGTATTTTCTCTGTTTTGCAGTTCGGGGCCGGAAATAATTTCCGAAAACCATTATTTTTCACAATCAAACACAAGTCCCCAGGAAGCCCTGATATCATCCATCAGACCAAGGATGTCCAGGGTATCCTCCTTCTTAAGCACATCGCTGGACGACATGCCCAGACGGACGCACCGGTTCACCTCCTGTATCTGATATTCAAATCCATTTACCTCAAAGGGAAAATCCAGGACATATTCCTCCCCTTTCATGGGCCGGATGACCAGCCGTTCAGCCTTCTGGTAATCCGGCAGGTAAATGGAGCCCCCGGAGCCGAACACGGCTGCTTCCCTTGGCATATCCATGCCGATGGAGGCGGTGGCCGCCGCCCTGGCGCCTCCCGGATAGCGCAGAAGAATCGTACTGTAATCATCGGTGCCGAATTCATTCAGATGGTGCTCTGATGTAAAATGTTCCGGCGGCACATCTCCCATGACCATGCGCAGGAATCCCAGGTTATAGATTCCCACATCCAGAAGCGCGCCTCCGCCCAGACCGGAATCAAACTTGCGCGCCTTTCTTGCTCCTCCGGCCACAAAGCCGTAATCGCATCTGGCAAAGCCCACCTGGCCTATGACTCCTTCCCGTATCAGCTCCTGCATCTTTTTCAGGGCCGGAAGATGGCGGATCCAGAACGCTTCCATGATAAACAGCCCCTTTTCCTCTGCTGCGGCAAACAGCCGCTCCCCATCCTTTACATTGGTGGTAAATGGTTTTTCACATAACACATGCTTTCCCGCTTCAAGGCATGCCATACAGTTTTCATAGTGCATGTTGTTGGGAGTAGCCACATAGACCGCATCCACCTCAGGGTCCCTGAGAAGTTCCTCATAGGAACCATATGCCCTGGAAATCCCGTATTTTTTTCCGAATGCCTCTGCCTTTTCCACGGAACGGGACCCGCAGGCCGCCAGGCGGTCCTCACCCTTCATTCCATTTACTGTGTCAGCGAACTTTGCCGCGATGGTACCGGTTGCCAAAATTGCCCAATTCATATGATATGCCTCCAATCGTTTTTTTCCTCTGGTTCTATAATGAAACTGTTCTGATACGCTTCATCTATGGCTTCATCTTACGCTTCTTCCTGTACATGTAAGAATCCGCCCTGGCCAGCGTACTCTCCAGGCTTACATCCTTGCACGAGTCAAAGAAAGCATAGCCTGCCGCAATGCCCGCAGGAAACACATTTCCTGCGCTGTAAGCCTTCACCTCCGCCTCCATGGCCTGGATTCCCCGTGTCACCTGTTCCTGTCCCATACCGTCCAGCTGAACCACAAACTCATCCCCGCCAATACGGAACAGGGGCGCGCCGGGAAATGCTTCCCGTATAATGCCGGCAGACCTGCGGATGTATTCGTCTCCCTTGTCATGACCGAAGCGGTCGTTGACCCCCTTCAGGTCGTTGAGGTCGCACATGAGAAAACCGCTGCCCGGTATCTCCTCCGGATGGCTTCTCTTGTGCTGCAGCATATGTTCATAGGCCAGACGGTTCCCCACGCCTGTAAGTCCGTCCCTGTCGCGCTCCACCTTCAGAGCCTTTGTCTCAAGGATTTCATCCGTCACATCCTCTACCACGCAGCGCACAGAATGGGCGGCTGTCTTACATGTTATCTTAATCCACCGGGAACCTTCCCCGGTATCCATCTTCACCACGCCGGGCCCTCCGTCGCTGTAAGGAACAAGGCCCTTTAGGTACCCTATGAATTCGTCCTTATCCCTGGAAAACAGGCGCTCCTGCTCCTTTGTAAGCCTTAAAAGCCTGGGAATCTGGCTGGTCATAAGCACCTTGGATGACCGGCCTGACAGCTCGAAGGCTCCCACCGGCAGTTCAGACAGCTCAATGAGCTTTGCATGCCTGGCAAACCACTGGCTGGTAAACACGGCTATTATAAGACCTGCCGCCAGGGAAAGGACCAGGGAATACCCCAGTATCTGTCCAATCCTGCGGGGAAACTGCAGAAGCACCGGCTCCTCCATAAGGCCCACCAGATACCACTCTTCTCCTTCAAACGGGGTATTATGGTAGTACATCCCCATCTGGTTCACACAGGCTGCTATCCGCCCGTCCTCCTGCCCGGTTCTTCCGCTGTTCAGCAGGCTATATATGGAATTTTCCTTATCTTTAAGTTCCAGGCCAAGCCTGTCGTTCCGGCCAACCAGCTGTTTCTGGAGAGCGCCATAGGTAACCGCTGCCTCCATATCCTCCTGCCCGGACCGGTATCCCATGACATAACCATAGGAATCCCCTGTCTGGAGTTCAGATGCAGGCAGGAACCGGTACAGGTAACTTACGGATATCTCCACTCCAAAGACAGCCCGCACCCTGCCGTCCTGACCGAACAGAGGCACGGAATAGGTAATTACATCCTCATCCCCCTCATTGACCTGAAAGGGAGGATTCCAGTATCCCAGCCATTTGGAACGGCCGTTTTCCACTGCTGCATCCCAGGGTTTGCGGAAGAAATCACGGTTTTCCTCATTTACCTCCAGCCGGAAATTCCAGTTTGCCGTGGTGGCAATCTTCATCTTCTCAGCTACATTCCACGGGCCAATGAGCATATACAGGTTTTCATTCTGGCTGCTGTTGCGGTCCGGGTTATTATTCCTGAAATATAGGGCAGCCAGGGAACCGTCCGTCTCCCCCTCATCCGGCAGAATCAGGAACGCGCCCGTGGTCTTTGTATCATACAGGGCAGCCAGCACCTCCGGCGCCAGCGCCTCCAGGATACGGTCCGGCTGTCCCTGATACTCCATCCCGTCCGGACTGTCAAAATACCGGCTTATGTTGTCCGTATGATGGCTGAAATTAGTCCAGACATTCTTCATCTGGTTTTCCAGATTATTCCTGCGTCCCTTTACCTTTTCCGCAAATATACGGTATTGGTTGGCCTCTGCCTGTTCCATGACTCCCCCTGCCACCATGAAGGACACCAGAAGGACACTCTGCAGCACCATGGATACCACAAACGCTATCGTCAGCTTGAACGCTATGGATTTACTTCTGAATTTTCTGTCCATCTGTCTTACCAGCCATTTCCTTTAGAAGTGTTTCATACCAACTGTCAAAATGCCCGTCGTCCAGCAGCTCCCGTTCCACAGACTCCCTGCTCTCTCCCTTTTCCATCCGCCGCCTCAGGGTTTCCAAATCCGTGTTTATCCGGTTCTCCAGAGACACAGAAAATATCTGGTCCATATCATAGGAGCCCAGGAAGGTTTCCCGGACATAGACATTGTGGTTTTCCAGCGCTTTAAGGGAGGCCCGGATGCTCTGCTCCACTGCCTGGGCATTGTCCTGGCTTTCCACCTGGGCTACCAGGTCCGATACGGATTCCAGCGCCTTTTTCTGCACAGGCAGATATCCTGTAGCCACGGCAAAACGTATATTCTGCTCCGGCTGCGTGAACCATTTAAGGAACCGGACCGATGCCTGCTGGTGGCTCTCATCCGAAGCAAATACCGCCATATTTGCCCCTCTCTGCCCCATATAAGGCGTACCGCCCTGAAAAACAGGATAGGCATAGCTCCCGCAGGAAATCGGATGGGACTGCTTCTCATCCTCAATCACCACCTGGGGGAAGAAACCGGCGCCAGCCGAGGAACCGATATAAGCCATCAAACGCCCGCTTTTTATGCCGTCCTGGTTATAGGTCCTGCTCTCATACCAGCCCTTTATATGAGGTACATAGTAAGCATCCCATACCCGCCTGGCAGTCTCCCTGGAATAATTGAATTCAGGCCCGTCCTGGGTCCGGCAGATGCCTTCCCCCAGCTGGGCGGCTGACAGCGCGGCAAAATCATTGAACGCATTCATGCCCAGGAACGGACTCCCGCCGGACCATTCATAATACATGCCCGCGGCCTGAGCCAGCCCCTCCCAGGTCTTAAGCATCTCTTTGCCTGCGCCTGTATCCCCGGCAAATGCCTCCCAGTCCGTCTCGTTGAGATAAAGAATTTCCGTGGATTTTGCCACCGGAACCATCCGGTGCATGCCGTCCCCTCCCCAGACGCCTTCCGCCAGGAACTCAGGCCGGTAAGCGTCCAGTTCATCTTCCGAAAAATAGCCGTCCAAACGGACCAGGGGAGCTATCCCGTCCAGCCTGTAGGCGCTGTCCGGGTAGGATGCAAATATATCCGGCAGCGGTTCTGAGCCAATGACATGGCTGGCCGATGCGTACAGCACATCGTCCAGTTCATTGCTGGAGCCGTATCCAACCGGCTCCACTATGATTCCCTGCTCCATGCCAACCGTCTCGTTAAACTCCATAACCAAATCATCAAACGCGCTTTTGGCCACTGCGTTATAGGAATGCCAGAGCACTACCACCGTGGGCTTTCCTGTGTCTTCCTTTTTTCTTTCCCCGGCCCTGCATCCGCTAATCCCCAAAAGGGCGGCCATGACAGCCGCCGATATATATACACATAGTCTGCGATTCATAAAGAAGTTCCTCCCTTGGCAGTCCTCCCTTGGCAGACACAGACGCCGCCACGTTCCAAACATACCTCACCTTAAGTATAACACGCTGGACAGCCTGCTGTCTATTCTGGATGTATGAAAAATGACAGGGCGAAAGCGTCAGGGCCTAAAAACAGAACCTTAAAAACAGGACCTGGTTCTGCGTTGAATCTGCATACAGGTCCTGCTGTTTAAACAGTACTTACAAGTATTCCCTTTTTCTTTTATTCTGCCTGTTTCAATGCATCTGACACAGCCTCCATGATTCCCCTGGAAGAATTGGTTGCCCCGGATACACTGTCTGTCTCTGTTGTCTGTCTGCGTATGATGGACTTGACCACCTTATTCTCAGCCGCTTCATAGATGCCCGCTGTCTCGCTGTGCTCTGTCAGGTCAATGGAGTCCTCGATTCCGTCCGCCTTCTCTGATATGCAAGGACAATATAAGAAAAAAATAGGAAAGCCGGAAAATATAGGGAACCCATACAAGGAAATCAGACAGGCATTAGGCGCACAAAGGAAGAGGCAGGACCAAACAGCCCTGCCTCTTTCTTTTTATGCTTCTCTGCCCGAATGTGAGTAAAATGTAATCAGATACAGACCACACAAACCCACCAGCGCATAGATGATCCTGGTTACCCAGGAAGCTGTTCCGAAAATCCATGAAACCAGGTTGAAATTAAAGAATCCTACCAGCCCCCAGTTCACAGCCCCAATCAGGGCGATTGTAAGAGCGGTATAATCCAATGCCTTATTTCCCATTGCATGCTACCTCCTTGTCATGAGCATTTCGTGCCTGTTCTCCAGCCACTTATGCAGCTTGCTATACGCTGGTAGTATGTCCCGGTTTGTGGAATTCCATACATTTTTTGCTTTTTTATCATAATTTGCTTCTAAAACACGGTTCCTGTTTCCTGCCGGGGATAGCTGCTGCGCCAAAGCGTGTCTTTGAATTCAGTCCTGGCCGTCCTCAGCGGCCGCTTCCCGCATCTGCCGCATTACCTCCTCCGGAAGTATATCATACAGACGGTTCCGCTTCAGCTGCGGCTGTTCCAGATACTCCTCTCTCAGCATGCCGTTTACCCGCTCCAGCTCCTCCTTCAGTTCCCTGGCCGATATAAGACGGCATCCCTGGCCCAGGATAATGACCTGCTCCACTCCATCCGAGGTTGCCACGGACACATCAAACCTGCGGGCATTTTCATGGGCAAACTTTTCAATATACTGGTCTGCTGTCTCGGCCTCCTTTGTGTAGACCACCTGGATATTGTGGTATGCAGAAACCTCCGTGGCATGGCCCGCCACACGGTAGGCGTCAAATACCACCATCAGACAGCATTTGCGTATGGCCTGATAGTTGCACAGCAAATCCATAAGCCGGCCCCTTGCGCCGTCCAGATTGTCCTGGGCCAGCTCCCGCAGCTCCTCCCAGGCAAACATAATATTATAGCCATCCACCAGAAGATATTCCTCCCTGGCTTCCTTTTTCTGGCGGGCCGCTTCCCCAGGGGGTCCGTAGGTACGTGTCACCGGAGCGCTGTAGCCGCCGGCAGGCCTGCTTCCCCGGTTCTTTCCCGGATACCCCCTGCGGGCCGCAGATTTATCCCGGCTGTTGGAATAAAAAGTGCGCTCCAGTATGGCGTCAATCTCATCCGTACCCAGCCAGATTTCCCCGGATTCTCCCTGTCCGGCAGAGGATTTGCCCGGATTCCTGAAGGAAGGAGGATTTCCCTTGCCCTCCATTCCTTCCCCATCCGGGGATTCCATAACCAGACCGCTGTCCACATGCATATACTCCTTCACCTGGTCCCAGCTAACCACAAATCCGGCCCCATGGGCGCAGAACACGGAACCTGTGGGATTGTCTGCATCACGCTCCGGATCATAGGCGGTCTGGTCAATTATCTCCTGGCTGTTATGGCACGGCTCATATCCTTTCAGCGTACATGCCAGTCTACCGTGTCCCCTGGTGTAGGACATCACCTCTGCCTGATACCCCCGCATGGCTGCAACCGGCGCTTTTCCCGCCAGAACAGCCTGTCCCTGTCTGTTTTCCTCGATGGTGCAGGTTCCGCACCGCTTCTCGATATCAATCATGGCCCGTCCGATGGATGCCTCTGGCACCTCCAGCCGGAAGGAATACCACGGTTCCAGCAGGATACAGGACGCCTCCATAAGCCCCTGGCGCAGGGCCCGGTAAGTGGCCTGCCTGAAATCCCCGCCTTCCGTGTGCTTATTATGGGCCCTGCCCGCCACAAGTGTGATTTTCATATCCGTTATTGGCGCCCCGGTCAGGACGCCCCGGTGCACCTTTTCCTCCAGATGGGTAAGCACCAGACGCTGCCAGTTCCTGTCCAGGTCATCCTCGCTGCATCTGGTCTCAAACTGAAGCCCGCTTCCTCTCTCTCCCGGTTCCATCAGAAGGTGGACTTCCGCATAATGGCGCAGAGGCTCAAAATGCCCCACCCCTTCCACCGGGCCTGCAATGGTTTCCTTATACACAATATTCCCTGTGCCGAATTCAACCTGAATGCCGTAGCGCTCTTCAATCAGGCTCTTTAACACTTCTATCTGCACTTCTCCCATAAGCTGCATGGAAATCTCTTTCAGTTCCTCATTCCATACCACCCGCAGCATCGGGTCTTCCTCCTCCAGCTGGCGGAACTTTGGCAGCATCACGGCCCCGTCGCAGCCCTCAGGCAGCTGTACCCGGTAATTCAGCACCGGCTCCAGCACCGGCAGCATGGAGTCCTTCCCTGCCCCCAGTCCCTGCCCCGGATAGGTCCTGGTAAGACCGGAGACAGCACATATGGTTCCTGCCTCTGCCTCAGGCACTGCTTCGTACCGGTCCCCGGAATAGACCCGAATCTGGTTTACCTTTTCCTGCCAGACCTCCGACGGCTTTTCCATATTTCTGTTGGAAATAAGTTCCTTTACCTTAAGGCTTCCTCCTGTAATCTTAAGGTGGGTCAGACGGTTTCCCTGGTCATCCCTGGAAATCTTGTATACCCTGGCTTCAAATTCCTCCGGATATTCCGGTGGGCAGGCCCACCTGCAGATTCCGTTTAACAGCTCCTCCACCCCTGTCAGCTTAAGGGCGGAACCAAAGAAGCACGGGAACAGCCTGCGCTCCCGAATCAGGCGGCGTATGTCCTCTTCCTCCACATCCCCTGTTTCCAGATAATGTTCCAGCAGATTCTCATCGCACATGGCAGCGTGTTCCATGAATTCCTCTGTGCCGGCCCCGGCGAAATCCACACACCCGTCATCCAGACGTTTCTGCAGTTCCTTCATCCGCTGGTCCCGGTCCGTGCCGGGCTGGTCCATTTTATTGACAAAGAGGAATACCGGTATCCTGTATTTAGCCAGCAGCCGCCACAGGGTTATGGTATGGCTCTGTACGCCGTCCGCGCCGCTTATAACCAGAATGGCATAATCCAGCACCTGAAGCGTCCGCTCCATTTCCGCGGAAAAATCCACGTGGCCCGGCGTATCCAACAGCGTAAGGGGCCGGCCCTCCCAGGTCAGGGCCGCCTGCTTTGAGAAAATAGTGATGCCCCTGGCCCTCTCCAGGGCATAGGTATCCAGAAAGGCGTCCTTATTATCCACCCTTCCCATTTTCCGTATGCTTCCCGCCAGATACAAAAGCGCTTCCGATAATGTAGTTTTCCCGGCATCCACATGGGCCAGGATTCCCAGTACCATTGATTTCATGTCCAGTCTCTCTTCCTGATGTCTTATTTCCCTTAACATGGACGTACGTCCACCGTATTGTCATTGAGGGTTGTTGCTGCTCCTATGTCGGACAGCCGCTCATGGTGGAGGGCATTAACCAGAAGTCCGTTCTTTGTAAAGGTCCTGTCGTAAACGCCCTCAGAAACAACTGTTCCTTCCGCCACCAGGGGCGTGATTTTTGCGGTAAACTCCACCTCCGCCAGCTCATTGAAGGCCACAACGGGACTGCCGTCCGCAATTTTCCTTGATGCCGCATCCCTGGGATGGAGCATCAGCGCCATGGGGCCCCTGCCCGACTTCAGGTCCTTCCTGTCCAGAAAAACCGAATTTAACGTATATGCGCTGGGCGCCGCCACCAGCCTGAGGGGATAGGTCCCCCCATGGCTCTTAATATACCTGGGCATTGCCTCTTCCAGCCGTTCATTGACAATCATCATTTTACCGGCAGGCGTCCTGAAGCATCCATGGTCCGCGTAGGCTGTGGATATGACGCCCCCGTCCCTTAATACGCGCCGGTCCTCCTCGGAAATGCAGGACAGACCTTCCATGGGATGGGAAAGCAGTTCCCCGGCCATCTCCTCCTCTGTCCTCTTAAAGTATTCTTCCTCATATCCCATTGCCCGGGCCAGCAGGCAAAACGTATTCCAATTGCTCCTGCACTGCCCGGCCGGTTCGATGATTTTCCCGGCCGTCCCAAAGGTGCAGTATCCGTAGGCCATATACACATCTGTCTGTTCCACAGAAAATGTGGCGGGCAGAATAATATCCGCATACATGGCTGTGTCTGTCATGAACCGCTCATGGACAACCGTAAACAAATCAGGGCGCCTCAGGCCCTCCAGGATACCCTTCTGGCAGCAGACAGAGGCCACCGGATTGCTGCCGTAAACATAGAAGCTGCGTATGGGCCTGCCTCCCCTGATTCCTGTAAGAGCCGATGCAATCTCATTGATATTGACCCTGCGTCCCGGTTCCTTCCTGAAATCCGGCCTGGTGACCAGACGGCTGTCCACATATGGACCTGCCCCCGGATTGCAGCCGCATAAGCCGCCTCCCGGACGTCCCCATGCGCCTGTATACGCGGACAGGATGGTGATAAGCCGCACGGTCATACCCCCGTTGCCATAGCGCGAGGGACCGCTTCCCAGTATGACGGCCGGAGCATGGGCCGAGGCGTATTCCCTGGCAAGGTCGGCAATCACCTCTGCCGGGATTCCTGTTTCCTCCTGCGCCCAGGCAGGCGTACAGGCGCCGAGGGTATTCCTAAAGGCCTCATACCCTTCTGTCCGATGGGTAAGAAAATCCCTGTCCGCCAGGTTTTCTTCCTCCATCACATGCATCATGGCCAGGGCCAGAGCTCCGTCGGTGCCAGGACGAATCAGTATGGTCTGGTCACTGTAGGCTCCCATGTCTGCTGCGCAGGATTCTATGAGCACCACCCTTTTTCCCTGTCTGCGGGCCTGGACCAGCGCCGGCATGGACTGAAGCCTGGTAGCCTTCATATTGCTCCCCCATACCAGATAAAAATCGCTGTCCAAAAGCTCCCTTGGGTCCAGGCAGCCGGTCTGGCCCATAACAGCCTCATAGCCTGCGCCCTTGGCAGAAGAACATAATGTCCTGACCATATCGCAGGCTCCCATCCGGTTGAAAAAGGCATCCCCGCATTTGCGCTGTATGACGCTCATAACCCCCGAATAATACATGGGCAGGATGGCATCTTTGCCGTCTTCCTCCAGAATGCGTCTCCATCTGCCGGCAATCTCCTCAACCGCCTCATCCCAGGTCACGGGTTCAAACCTTCCCTCTCCCTTTTCCCCCACCCGTTTCATAGGGGTGAGGATACGTTCAGGCGAATGGACGGACTGCTCGTAGTGCTGCATTTTTCTGCAGATAAGCCCCTTTGAAGCCGGATGGTCCGGGTCGCCTTTCACACTGAGAATCCGTGTTCCATCCGTTTCCGCCAACAGACCGCAGGATGTGGGGCAGTCGTAGGGGCAGATTGTCTTTTTTATATATAATGCCATCTTATGTCGCTCCCTCTGTCACTGCGCCCGATGCATAGCCATGGTATGACACGGCTTGGTCCTGCCTTAGTCCGGCATATTTCCTCCGTATAGCCGGGCGCTGTTATCTGATATTAAGTATAGCCAGCAAACCCTTTCCCGTCAAACTAATTTTCTGTCCCCTCCAGTCCCCTGCTGCCTTCGGGATTCACCTGTACTGAACAGTGCTTCACCTGTGGAAATCTCTTTTCTATGCTGTCGTGGACCTCCTTTGCAATCGCGAAGGCCTGTTCCAGCATAAGGCTTTTGTCTGCTTCAATCTCCAGGTCCACGTATATCCTGGAGCCGAAAAGCCTGGTCTTCATGGAGACCACACATTCCACGCCCCTGATATCCAGCACCACCCGTTCTATGTCCTTAACCGTCTCTTCATCACACGCCTTATCCACCATCTTATCCATGGAATCCCTGAACACATCCAGGGCTGCCTTGACTATGAAGATACAGATGATGAAACTGGCCAGCGGGTCCATGACCGGCATTCCCATTCTTGCTCCCAGTATACCGATGAAGGCTCCCACTGAAGACAGTGCGTCGCTGCGGTGGTGCCATGCGTCCGCCATCAAGGCTCCTGATTTTAATTTCCTGGCAGCAGCCCTGGTATACCAGAACATCCATTCCTTTACCACTATGGATATGACTGCCGCCCCCAGGGCCAGGACACCCGGAACAGCCCTAATCTTTTCCTGTCCTGAGCCAATGGATTCCACAGCGCTCACCCCAATGGCGATTCCCGTTGCAAACAATACAGCTGACAGCAAAAGGGCCGCCACGCACTCCATCCGTTCATGGCCATAAGGATGTTCCCTGTCTGACTTTCTGGAGGCCATGGTAATTCCGGCCATGACTATGAATGTGCTGAACACATCCGAGGCAGTATGGACCCCGTCCGATATCATGGCTCCGGAGTGGGCCAGGATACCCGCCCCTACCTTGAATACCGAAAGTACCACATTGATGCCGATGCTGACACAGGATACCTGCATGGCCAGTCCGGTACCGGCCATTTGATTTTCATTCTGTGTCTGACCGCCTTTATCCGGGTCCTTTATCTCTGGTTTATTCCTATATTTCATTCTGGTCCAAATTTTAAATTCTGCCCTGCTCCCATTTCCGGCAGAAGTCCTTTTTATGCCCTTCCCCATATATCCGCCTCCCATACCATCCATTCCTTTCATATGTTCTAAAATATATTTGAAAAATCATTGCGCCTGTCATAAAGTCCCATTTCATGAGAAAAAACGCCTGAGGGACAATGTAAGTAAACCACTGTCCCACAGACGTTCCTGTCTGCTGCCGCTGTCTGCGGCCCGGCTCCCAAAGCAGTTTTCTGCTTCCGGCCTGCTCAGTTTGTACTGTCGTTTGGATATGCAGTGCAAAGAGTTTTATTCGGCAGGCCTTAATGAACCTGTTACCAATATGATATGAACCGCTGTATATGTATGTGAACATAAACCCAGAAAAACATACAAAAACGCCTGCATACAGTCCAAAGGGACTGGTGCAGGCGTTTTTTACATAGATAGTTCCGTATTACAGCAAACGCTTCCTAAGCGATGCTCCATCCTCCGCGCTCAGGTAAGCCGGCGCAATGTCAAAGACAGTCTTGCAGCCGGATTGTCCCTCCCTGCCCAGGCGGTATGCAGCCCTGGCATAGGCCACGATAACGGATGCCGTAAATTCCGGGTTGGAATCCAGCTTTAAGCTGTATTCAATTACATGGCTGTTCTCATCATTCCAGCCGGTCCTGCCGGTGCGGATAACAAAACCTCCGTGGGGAATCCCGGCATGGTCCCGTATCAGTTCTTCCTGGCTGATGAAGTGCACCGTGGTGTCATAGTCGGCAAAATAATTTGGCATGGTGACAATGGCTTCCTCAATGGCCTTTAAATCAGCGCCTTCCTCCGCCACCACAAAGCACTCCCTGGTGTGTTTCTGCCTGGTGGTCAGCTCCGGAGCCGCACCGCTTCTCACGGCCGCAAGGGCATCCTCCACCGGAATGGTATACTGCCTTGCATCCTTCACGCCTTTGATTCTGCGGATTGCATCGGAATGGCCCTGGCTCACGCCCTTGCCCCAGAACGTATAGTCGCTGCCTCCCGGCAGGATGGCATTGGCATAGAGCCGGTTAAGGGAAAACATGCCCGGGTCCCAGCCAGCGGATATGATTCCCACATGACCGCTTTCCCGTGCAGCTTTGTCCACTGCCTCAAAATGCCCGGGGATATTGGCGTGGGTGTCAAAGCTGTCTATCACATTGAAGTGAGCTGCCATTTCCGGGGTCTGCTGCGGAAGGTCCGTGGCGCTTCCTCCGCAGAGAATCATCACGTCAATCTCGTCCTTCATGGACAAAACTTCCTCTGCCGGATATACCTTGGCCCCTTCCGTCAATATGCTGAGGCTGTCCGGATTCCTTCTGGTGAACACTGCCTTTAGCTCCATGTCCGGATTGTGCTTAATGGCGCACTCCACACCCTTTCCAAGGTTTCCATAGCCTAAGATTCCAACTCTGATTGCCATACTTTCATTCTCCTTTGTAACGTAAACGTGTGGGTTTTTGGTTTTTGTAAATTATACTACAGCCTTCTTTTATTGGCAAATCATTTTTTTATCACTGCCCCCTGGAGATGTGCGCCTACCTGCGCTTTTTCCTGTGGAGACAAACGGCTCCGCAGCCAATCACCGCAGCAGCCAGGACAGCGCCTGCATACCGCTTTAATCCGGATGTGCCGGAATCCTCCCGGTCCTGTATTTCCTCCTGGGGCGGGTCCTGCTCCCTGTCCATGTCCCCGTTTCCTTCCAGGGACAGACCGGCTGTTTCCGCCTCCGTCACGCCGGCCTCTGTCACATTTACAGACCCACTGCCGTCATCCCTATCCCGCCAGCTGCGGGCCTGCGAAGGCGTGGCCTCCCTGAGCAGGTTCCCATGTGCCTGTCCGTCACCAGCTCCCCTGTCTTTCGTATCCGGGTTGTAATACGGCGTATAGGATTCCCTTCTGCGCCCTCCCCTGCCTCTTACCGGGGCCTCAGGCGCATCGGACTCCTCCTCCGCGCCGGACTGGGTGTGGGAAGAATTTCCTCCGTATGAACTGCCGTATCCCCCATATCCGCCGGAACCGCTGCCGTAGCCTCCTCCGTATCCGCTGCCATAACCATAGCTGTCCCCGCCGTACACAAAGGTAAGGCCCTGTCCGACTGACTCGGGTATGGCTATCTTTACCTTATCCGTCTCATAGCTCCCGCCGGGCCACTCAATCCTGGCCTTCACATAAAAGGAGCTGTCCCCTGACTGGAACCGGTAGATAAGATAGCCGTCCTCCACAATGCCGGTATTCAGCGTGTTTCCGGTTTCCTTCAGGAAATTCTCGTACTCCACTGTCTCCTGTCCGCTTTGCGGCGAAGCGGCCGTTACCTTGTTTTTTTCCTTTGTCCAGGAATGTCCGCTTTCACTGCGCAGTATGTACAGTCCATTGATATCGGAAGGCAGGTTCTTAAATTCCAGCCTGGCAGAGCCGCTGCCGTCTGAACCAATGTTCAAAAGGACCGCCTCTGTCAGCTGGGGCTGTGTGCCTGTGTTTTCCGGGTGGGTCTGGCTCTCATCAGGAGGGACCGGCTCCGGCGGGTCTGTGCGCTCATCCCGGATATCAGTTTGCTTAAGTCCTGTAAATTCCTTGCCTTCCTCCCATATCAGCATTCCCTGGTTCCGCAGGATGACAGCCGGTTCATTAGCAGCCTCCCGCTGCATCTGTCCGCGCTTCAGGGTCAGGCAGCCTTCTCCATCAACCAATATCAGGTTTTTGCTCCCGGTTATACGCAGATTGGGATTGTCGATAACAACACCTGTCTGGGTCAGGTTTTTAGGCGCCAGGATTCTTATGGGGCCCTCAGGTATCCGGATTTCAATGGGACCCGGATTCTGCTGTCCCTCCGGCAGCCCCAGGGTGACAGATTTGGTGACTGCCATGTTCTTGGGCAGGACTCCTATGCTGCTCCCTCCCGTCAAACGGCCCTCGTACCATTGCCTCAGCTCGTCTTCATTGGCAAGATTCACCAGTACCTCTCCTGTCTCCGGGTCAGTATCCGCCCGGGAATCCCGCGTTTCGGCATAGGCTGTAAAGGCGGTCAGCCCCGTCATGTCCAAAACACCTGCCGCATCTGTCATCCCCGGCAGCTCACACATTCCCCACAGCAGCCACACCAGGACAGCCAGCCCTGCAATCCGTGTTCCACGCTTTCCCCCCGTGTCTCTGTTCATTCTCTTCATCCTTCCAGTTCCTTTCACACCGTATCACGCAGGGAGCAGTTCATCCTCCAGCAGAATACCAATCCTTCCGTTGGACGACAGTATGTCCGAAGGCCCGGACACATCCACCGTATTTCCGGCAAAGGTGGTCACCCTTCCCCCAGCCTCTTGAATCAGCAGCATACCGGCCGCAAAATCCCATGGATTCAGATAACGCTCAAAATATGCGTCCAGCCTGCCGCAGGCCACATAGGCCAGGTCCACTGCCGCGGACCCGGTGCGCCTGATATCGGAGCACTTGAGGAATACGCGCTTGAAATCCTCAAAATTCCGGTCCGCCAGATCATGTTTATATGGACTGGTGCCAATGGAAATCAGGCTCTGTCCCAAATCCCGGATAGGACTGACATGGATGGGGGTTCCGTTGAGGTATGCCCCCTTGCCCCGCTTTGCCAGAAACAGTTCATCTGTATAGGGCTGGTATATGATTCCCAGCTCCAGCTGCCCCCTGTCGCAGAGGGCCAGTGAAAGGGCGCTGCACCTGAAATCATGAATCAGGTTGGTGGTCCCGTCCACCGGGTCCAGTATCCAAACTGCCTCTGAAAAGTCAATGTCCCTGTTATCCTTCTCCTCCCCCATGAACTGCACCTGGGGATACATGTCAAAAAGTCCGCTGCGCATCCGTTCCTGGACCTGGAAATCAACCTGGGTCACAAAATCCGCCGCCCCTTTTACCGTTATCCGGGAAGCCCTCTCATGGTCCATAAACAGCGGCTTCACTGATTTAACCAATTCCAGGACCCTGTCTGTCTCTATCTTCATATGTATTTTACCTCCTGCCGCCCCATATACCGGGGCGTATAACACATTATACCACAGATGCAGCCGTTATGACATATCTTCATACTCCATGAGCGGCCAATCCCGTTCAATGTAAAACATATCGTCCATCAGCAGCCAGTTGGCCCTGAAAAACCGCATGAGCTGCCAGTACCCCGCCCCGTACAGGTTGAATTCCTTAATCAGGTCAAACTTTGCCCTGATGCTTCTGACATCCTCATACCACACCTCATGCTGGATGCCATACTGCCAGTACCGGAAGTAGGGCGACATGGCAGTCTCGTCAAACCGTATATCCACTCCAAAGTCCACTGCCAGCTTCACTGCCTCCAGGGTTCCCAGGGACCTGGCCCTGGTAACACCCCGTTCAAAGGGAAGGGGCCAGTCATAGCCGTAGTTAGGTATACCCAGTATGATTTTCTCAGGCGGAATCTCAGTCACTGCATACTCCACCACCTTTCTGACCATATTGATAGGCGCCACAGCCATGGGAGGTCCCTGGCTGTACCCCCACTCATAGGTCATCAGCATAACATGGTTGGCTGCCTCCCCCAGCAGCCGGTAATCAATTCCCTCGTAGAGAAGTCCTCTCTGCTGGGCCGAAGTCTTCGGCGCAAGGGCCACCGTAACCGTATAGCCGAATATATTGAGGACCTGGGTGGTCCTGCGCACAAAATCAGCATACTCCACCCGGTCTTCCGCCAGCACATACTCAAAATCAATGTCCAGCCCTTCGTATCCCTTCTCCTGCATAATGCGTCCCAGCTCCCAGATAAGGCGCTGCTGGTTTTCCTGGCTTCTCACCAGGGCTGACACCAGATTATTGTTAAAACGCCCGTCCTCCCCCAGAGGCGTCAGGGTCAGCATGGGCCGGACCCCCCATTGCAGCGCCCTTTCTATCACCCACGCATCATCCTCCATGGGAAGGACCAGATTCCCGTCCTCCGTAAAACCATAGGAAAATATATTGATGGCGCTCAGATAGGGCAGGGTGTCCTCCAATACCCCGCTGTCTATAAAGGGATATGCATAACCGCTGGAAAACAGGGGCCTCCTCCCCTCCCCTGTCTCCCCGTCGGAAATATAAAGAGCCTGGCCAACGGCCAGGCGGTATGGATATTCTATCTGATTTGCCCAAATAAGGGTTTCTGCTGGAATCCCCTGTGAATCTGCGATGGAGTCAACACTGTCTCCCTGTTTCACTACATATATTTTCATGCACTTTATTCCTGATTATGAATTTATACAATATATGCAGCACTGCTGCTCTTTAATCCACCAGTCTCTTTGCCATCCACTTCCCGCTCCTTACACGCAGGAAGGAAAACAATGCTCCGATGGCCCAGCCTGTGGGTATGGACCACCATATTGCGCTGGCTCCGATAAAATGCGCCAGCAGATAGGCGATGGCCACTCTTGAAAACAGGTTCACAACAGAACTGAGCATGAACGCTCCCATGTCGCCGGCCCCACGCAGCAGTCCGTTGCTGACAAACAGGGCTCCCATCAGTATGTAAAACACGGATACGGTCTTCATATAGCTGAGTCCGTAGCTCATAGCGCTGCCCTCAGCCCCCTGTTTCAGGAAAAGTCCCAGAAGCTGCGGTCCGAACAGGAAAATAATGCTGGTAATGATAAGTGAAAATATCACCACCATAAACATGCTGGCCTTGTATCCCTGTTTCACGCGGTCCATCTTCCTGGCGCCGATGTTCTGGGCCGCATAGCTGGACATTGCATTGGAAAAGTTCATATTGGGCATCATGGCCAGGGTATCAATCTTGGTGGCAGCCGTATAACCGGCCACAAACACCTTTCCGTAGGAATTTACCAGACCCTGCATCAGCATCATGCTGATGGAAACAATGGACTGCTGGAGCATGGACGGCACTCCTACCTTGGCAATGCGCTCAGCTGAGGACATGTCGAAAAAGGTAAATGCTTTTCCTCTGTCCTCCTCCTCATTCTCCATCTTCCTCAGACGGGCAATCAATACAAAAAAGGAAAATACAGCACACATTCCCTGGGCAATAAGGGTTGCCCAGGCCACCCCTGGCACCCCCATGTTAAACCGGATGACAAACAGCAGGTCCAGGACAATGTTGGTCAGTGCGGAAACCATGAGAAACTTTAAAGGTGTCTGGCTGTCGCCCAGTGCATTGTATATACCGTTCAGTGAGTTATACAGAAACAGGAAAACAGCTCCCCCAAAATATATCCTCAGATAGGCAAGGGAATCAGCCATAATATCCGGGTCTGTTCCCAGGAGTTTCAGAAGAGGTCCTGCAATGATTTCCCCGATACCCATGATAATAAGTCCGATAACTCCCAGGGATATAAGGGCAGTGGAGACAGTTATCTTCATTTCACGTATCTTGCCGGCCCCGAAGAACTGGGAAATGACAACCGTACATCCCATGGACAGACCCGCTGCAATGGCCACGGAAAGAAATACCACAGGGAAGGAGGACCCGACGGCTGCCAGCGCATCCTCTCCCACAAACCGTCCCACCACCATGGAGTCCACCATGTTGTAGAGCTGCTGGAACAGATTTCCCACTACCATGGGCATTGCAAAGAAAAACAGCAATTTAAGGGGTTTGCCCTCAGTCAGATTGTTTACCATATATACATTCTCCTACTCTGTGTTTATATTCAATTGCATTTTCAGCAATCCGGCGCAGATAGTCCTGCTGCTGCCTGCGCTCTTCCTCTGTGAAGCCTGCATAACAAATCTCATCCCATCTGCCGGATATGCAGTGTATCTCTTCCAGGACCTGGTTTCCCCTGTCCGTCAGGCTTACAAACTTCTGCCTTTTATTTTTCTCATTGATATGGCGCCGCACCAGTCCCTTGTCTTCCAGTTCAGACAGATTTCTGGCAATCCTGCCCTTATCCAGGTCAAAATGGGCGCCAACCTCCTCCTGGGTGCACTGGTTGTCCTGGAGGAACATGATGATTTTCCCCTCCAGGGGCTGCAGTCCGAACTGCTCCAGTTCTCTTCGGATAAACCAGAGCTCACAGCGCCGGTATATTCCCGTATATTGATTCATTCCGCTCTCCCTACCATATCTATTGTATTATGCAACTGTTGCATCAGTCAACTATTATACACAGCAACTGCGGTTTTGTCAACCGGCTGTATCCTTCCCTCCGGCTGCCCCCTTCCCTCCGGCTGTACGGCCGGCTTTAAACAGTTTTCCTTTTAAGCTGATTGTGGTATGATATATGCATAGTGCCGTCCGGCCCGGTGAAGCACCTGAGCCGCACGCCAGAAAGGACTGAAATTCGTGAAAAGACCGCTGAAAAAAAGCCCGCGCCAGCTGGAATGGAGGGCGCTGGAGAAAAGGGAGGAGCGTTTTATAGCCGCAGCACGGCGCCAAAAGGAACCGGTGCTGAACCAAAAACTGGAACGCTTTGTACCGGAAAAGCTGGAAGCTGCCCTGAACCTGGCATTTTATAAAGCCTTTGAACTGATATTCAACCGCGGGACTTCGGTTATCGAAAAAACATACCGGAAACAGGACATGGAAAATACCTATAAAATCAATGCTTACGCCGCAGAACTAAAGGAAACCAGAAAGGCCATGAAGGCATTTTCCAGGGAAGCAGGCAAAAACAAGGTTAAGAACCTGGCGGCAGCCGGCGCCGGAGGAATCGGCCTGGGCGTCCTGGGCATCGGACTTCCCGATATTCCGCTGTTCACAGGCATGGTCCTGAAAAGCATCTATGAAACAGCCATAAGCTATGGCTTTCCGTATGACACGGAAGAGGAGCAATGTTATATACTAAAGCTGATTTCCACAGCCCTGTCCAGAGGTGACACGGCCCAATCCGGCGGCCGGAGTCTGGATGCCATGGGGCGCTGTATACGCGACGGGGACTCCCTGACCGGAACAACAGCCGGCCAGGAGGACCCCGGGGGCCTGTCCGCAGGACCTGTATTCCCCGATATATCCTCCCTCCGCTGCCATCTGATGCAGCAGGCATCCAATGCCCTGTCCTCTGAGCTTCTGTACATGAAATTCTTACAGGGAATCCCCATTGCGGGAATCATAGGAGGCGTATATGACGCTGTTTACCTCAAACGGATAGCGGATTATGCGGATATAAAATACAGGCGCCGATTTCTGGAAAAGAGAGAACCGCATTTCTGAAAACAGTGAACCATATATCTGAAACCGGCAAACCATATGTTTAATTTGCAAATGCCGGAAATTTATGGTAAAATATAGATAAATTTCAGAAGAAAGCGGGGGTATCAATTATGGATAAGGAAGTTTTAAGTTTCGTCGTTGAAAAAACACACGCATTAATGGATGCAGCATCATGCAACAAAGAGACAAAAGCATCAGCCCAAACCTGGCTGGATACAGTGGGAACTGAAAATGAGGCAGCCGCAACAAAAACATACATTGCGGAACTGGAAGCAGATATCATGCCCATTGACGGCCTGATTGGTTTTGCGGAATCAGATATGGGTGCCCAGGTTTTCGGAGCAGATAAAGCCAAGGACGTGGCTGCCCATGCAAGGGAAATCAAGGCCGCAGGGGCAAAGTACTGTGATTGTCCCGCCTGTGCGGCAGTAGAGGCAATTCTTGAAAAGAAGGATGCTATTCTTAAATAGGAATCATGTTTCAGATATGCTGTTTATTAAACAGGTATCCGTCAGAAATGACGGGTACCTGTTTTTGTTCTGTTATCATTCTCATCTTTTACAGCCAACGGAAGCTTACCGGTTGACATTCCGACACGTGTGTCGTATACTACAAAAAAGACACACATGTCGGAAAATAACCCCCCAAAAAGGAGATACGGTTCTATGGGCAAAAAAGGGGACAAAACAAGGGAAAACATACGGAACGCGGCGCTGCCTTTATTTGTCCGAAAGGGATTTAAGGATGTTACGATGAAAGACATCTGTGAAGCAGCAGGTCTTAGCCGCGGCGGTTTATATATGCACTACGGAAGTACCGGACAGGTGTTTTCCGACATCATAAACAAACTTATGTCTGGCCTTAAAAACCAGGTTGCCGTGAAAATGGAACAGGGTATGTCCGCAACTGTGATATTGGATGAATTGTTAGGGCGTTACCAGTCCGAGATGCTGGACAGAAGCGGTTCGTTGGGACTTGCTTTCTATGAGTATTACAGCAGCATTCCATTGTCAGACGACAACGCCATGCTGAAGCAGTATTATAGTTCAAAAGCAATGCTTTGCAGCCTGATTGACTATGGTATTAACAAAGGCGAGTTTAAGCAGGCCAATGTAAATGCTGTTGCGGATTTGCTGCTGTTCTCTTACCAGGGCGTACGTATGTTGAGCAGTGTCATGCCGCTGGACGATGACAAAATACCCATTGGCATGGTTAGCGAAATCAGGGGGATGTTAGTTAAATGAGAAATTCTGCAGGGAGGTAAATACAGATGAAGCTGAAAATTGCAGGAAGCGGAGGAATGTTTCTAATTCCTAATCCGTTTTGTAAATGCGCTGTCTGCCGGGAAGCCCGGATTAAAAGAGGCCGGTATGAGCGCCTGGGACCGAGCCTTTATATTGAAGATATCCGGATGCTTATTGATACACCGGAGGACATTGCTGTTGCCTGTGACAGGCAGGGCATTTCCAGGATTGAATATCTCTCCATCTCCCATAAAGACCCCGACCATACTAGGGGAATGCGTATTGTGGAGCCCTTGGGTTATGATTGCATTGCTGACAAAGGAACGCCCATACAATTCATTGCCCTGCCCGAGGTTGTAGACGATATCAATGCCTGGAACGGCGACGGCCTGTATTACTATGAAAATATTCTCAACTGTATTTCAATCAACCGGACAAATCATGTCAAAATAGGAACCATAGAATTGCACCTGGTAAATAATAAAACCCATCGTGGCAATATGACATTTTATGTTATAACAGAAGGAGCAAAAAAGGTTATTTACGCCTGCTGCGATGTGAAACCATTTGTCCCCAGCCCGTTATACTTTGACGCGGATATTTTAATCATCGGGCTCGTCTCGGACGACGGCATACTTAAGGACGGTTCAAAGCTTGATTCAGCGCCCTTCAGAGATGATATGTTTACCCTGGATGAGATAATGGAAATCAAGCGCTTATACAGAATAAAGCGCATTATCATCACTCACATTGATGAATACTGGGGCAAATCCTATGCTTATTACCAGAAATTTGAAAAAAGCCTGGACAATATATCCTTTGCCTATGATGGTATGGAGATTGTCCTGTAGGACGGCAGGACGGACCATCGTGTGACAGAGGCGGACTTATTCCTCAAACGTCCCCTTCATGATAACCTCCTTATCCCACACAGCCTTCCTGCCTCCTGCCATGACATGGAGAATATCCATGGAATCGTCGTACACCACAAAATCAGCGTCAGCGCCTTCCGCCACGGTTCCCTTAACCCCGGTCATTCCCAGCATCCTGGCAGGATTCTTTGTCAGGAGATTCAGCACCTTTTCCAGACTGGCTCCCCGCTCGCACACCAGCACCTTCAGCTGCTCATGAAGGCACTTGGGAGATGCATAGGTAAGTCCGATGCACTCCATCTTATCATTGAACCTTGGAGCGCTTCCGTATGCATCGCTGGACATGGTCATGTTAAGGCCCTCCGGGTCCTGTTTGAAATAGTTCATAATCTGGTCAGCCGTCTCCTCCAGCTCCTCCCTTGTAAGTCCTGCCGTCATATCTATGGTTCCGCCCCGCTTCACAAATTCCAGGCCCTGTTCAAACAGCTCCGGAGTGCGCCCCATATGGGTGGGAAGAAATTTCTGAATCGGCACATCGCTGTTGTCAACTGCATAGAACAGCGGGTCCAGCATGGCCTTTCCGCTTCCCATATGGATGGTGACATATCCGCAGCTGCCGGAGAGCATACCGGCCCTCCGTGCCTGGGTGGCCAGGGAAATCAGCTGTTCCCCCGTCAGGTTGGAACTTCTGTGATCGCTCATAGCGATTTTCACGCCCACCATCAGGTCAATGAGGGCTATATCCCGCTCCACGCTTCCTGTGATGGTAGGCGACGGGTATCCGTATGCCCCGGTCAGGATTCGGCAGGTGATTCCCTCCTCATTGAAAGCCCTTGCCTTTGCCAGAAGGTTCTCCAGACTTCTGGTAATCCCGTCCGTTCCCAAAAGTCCCACCACCGTGGTGATGCCGCTTCGGACCAGCACGCTGAGGCTTGCCTCCGGCACCCTGGTGGCCGGTCCGCTCTCACCGCCTCCGCCTGTTATGTGGACATGGATGTCCATGTAACCCGGCGTCAGGATATGCCCCTTCAGGTCTGCCTTTTCCACTTCCTCTATCTGGTCGTATTCATCTATGTGGTCCGCTATTCTGGCAATCCGGTTTCCTTCTATCAAAATATCCTTTCTCCCCAGATGCTCCGGAGCATAAACATCTCCCTGTTTCAGTACTTTCATTGATTCAATTCCTCTCTTTCAGCAAAATCATGACAGCTTTACAGCAGTATACATGTGCCTATTATATTATCAATACGCAAAAAAAGAAAGTGCCTGTTAATGGTTACAGACACTTTTCATGAAATTTGCGAAACCCTGCCCGGGCTTCCTCCACCGCGCGTATCAGGTTGTCCTGGGACTTTTCCAGGGCATCAAACTGTTCTTTTTCTTCATCCGTCATATTTCTGGCATCCCCCTCCTGTTTCAGGGCATCCCACAATCCTGCGGCCGGCTCCATGTTTCTGGTCACGCCGCATGTACAGGCGCCGAACCCCGGAACACACTGTCTCAGCCCGTCCGCAACCACACCTGCAAAAAGTACTGCTCCGTACTCATTGGTGTGGGTCATGTCCCCGGGATGGAAATAACCTTTGCTCTCCTCAAAACCCTTTTCCTGATAGAACCCTGTGGAATACCTGTGCAGGTCAATGACAGGCACTCCCTGTTCCTTTCCAATGGATGCCGTTTCCACGGCATACTCCTCCAGCAGGTCCAGATAACGGCTGCCGCCTTCCAGCCAGGTATTTCTTCCAAGGGGAGTCACCAGCACGGGAACGCCCTGTTTCTCCCTTATCTCATCCAGAAACCGGCACAGATTCTCCCTGTATCCCAGTGAGGGCTGCAGATACCACTGCTTTTGGTCATTGTGGGCAAACTGGAACATGCAGACATCCCCCGGCCTTATTTCCCTGCGGATGATATCCATATGCCCCTCTTTCCGGAAGGTTTCCGTGGAAAGCCCGCAGTGTGCCTGGTTATCCACTGCCCAGGTCCCGCCCACATAGGCGGTCAGGGCCTGGCCCCAGGATGCAAAGCAGGCTCCCGGATGATAGGGGACCTCACTGATTTGGTCTGCCACAGTGGAATCCCCTGCCAGATACACGGTCTTCACCCCGGCCGGGACAGGGCTAACCTTTATGTCCCAGCCTCCCAGGTTCTCCGGATTCCGGCATGCGGCTGTCACAAAGACCTTCCTCATGGCACAGGGGACACTGTGGTATCTGGGAATGATATCGCCTGCATGGACGTATACCCGCACCTTAAGCCGTTCTCCGGCTGACAGGCTTCCATAGTAACACAGGTTCTTTCTGCCTGCGAACAGAAACAGTTCATCCGTTTCCCGGACAGCCTCAAGGTCAATATCCACCTGATAAACTCCCTCCCGGTCCAGGTCCTCATAAAAGCTGGCCAGCCCGTATTCCCGGGTGTAGGAAGGCAGTTCCGGGTCAAAACCGCTTAAAATCTCCGGTATGTTCCTCATTCGTTTGGAGCTGATTTCCCTCCAGTCAAATCTCCTCAAGGTTCACTCCTCCTTTTCGTTTGCAGCAGCAGGTCCGGCGCCCCCTGGTCTGAATAACAGTGCATGCGGTACCTGCTGCCTAATCCAGGTGCAGCAAAGCCTCTGCCAGCGCCAGTATGGTCAGGGACTGTCCATACGCCATGGGCGCAATCAGTATGTTCTTATAGTGGTCAGCGTCATATCCCATTCCGGTGCCTCCGGACACATTGAGCACGGTTCCGTCCCTGTCAATGTTATCCAAAATGGCTTTCACTGCCTTCCATGCACAGGGCAGATAGGAATCATCCAGGATTCCGTAGCGGATTCCCTTAAGGATTCCCGCTGTGATGGCGGCGCTGCCCGAAACCTCCTCATAGCTGTCCCGGTCGGTCAGCACCGTGTGCCACAGCCCGCTTTTGCCCTGAAGCCCCTTCAGAGCCTCTGCCTGAGCCTTATATGCATCCACCACAAACTCCTTTACCCCGGCATTCATGGTCCCCTTAAACATATCAATGTAATCCAGTATCCCCAAGGTAAACCAGCTGTTTCCCCTGCACCAGAAGATGCCGCCGAAATTATTCCTTTCATTGAAGGTCCATCCGTGGTAAAACAGCCCTGTCTCCTTGTCGCACAGATACTTGATGTGCATCAGCACCTGGTGGATGGACTCATCAATCCATGTCTGGTTCCGGTATTTCTGCCCCATTCGGTTGAGAAACAGCACTGTCATGAAAATGGTGTCAATCCACATCTCATTTTCATTGAGCCGCACTCCCTGGCGGTCCCCGTTGGCGCTGGTTACATGCTGGAATCCTCTTTCCCTTGTTCTGGGCAGGCAGTTCATGAGCCAGTCCGCCCATGTAAGGCAGAGCGCTTCAAATTCCTGGTCGTGGTAATACTCGTTAAGCTCCGCCAATGTGAGAAGGGGTGTGGTGGTATTGATGTTTTTGGATGGAAGTCCTTCCTTTATATTGTCCTTAAACCACTGGTACAGGAATTCCTTATAATCCTCATTCTTCCGTGCCTGCATGATTCTCAGCAGCCCGTACAGCCCCACGCCCTGGGGCCAGTCCCATTCCCGGATTCCGAAATCCCGTTTGAAGAAGCCAATGGCCTCCCCTCCTTCAGCCAGTTCCTCCCTGTTCTCAGGTCCGCCCAGGTTCATGAGCTTTTCAATGACCCGGTCCAGCTTTTCCTGGATTAGGCTCTTATCTATGTTCCACACACGGTCTGCCTGCTGTATTTCTTCCCTGCTCTTCACTCCGTCCATACTCCTCATTTCATCCTCGCTCCTCTTTTCATTTTCGCTCCTTCTTTCATCCCCGCTCCTTATTTAATATCCCTGCGCTTCCTGCTCTTATTTCAGCAATCCCAGGACGCCGGGCAGCCACAGACTGAATCCCGGCACAAAGGTAATGAACATCAATGCAGCCACAATAGCTCCAAAGAAGGGGATCAGTTTCTTCATTACGTCCTCCACCTGCAGTCTGGCAACGCTGCATCCCACAAAGAGAACATTTCCAACCGGCGGCGTAATGGTGCCGATGGACAGGTTCATGACAATCATGACTCCGAACTGGATGGGGTCCATTCCCAGGCTCTTTACAATGGGAAGGAAAATAGGCGTGAATATGAGCAGGGCCGGAGCCATGTCCATAAAGGTTCCCACAATCAGCAGTGTTATATTGATAATCAGCAGAATGACAATCCGGTTATCGGAAATCCCCAGCAGCAGCTTACTGATAGCCTGGGGCAATCCTGTAAAGGACAGGACAAAGGACAGCACGGAGGATGCTCCGATAATCAGCATGACGATGGTGGTCATAACCGCTGTGTCCACCAGTATCCTGGGCATATCCTTTATCTTAATGCTCTTATATACGAATACCGATAAAAGGAAGGCATATACAACGGCCACACCCGATGCCTCGGTGGGGGTGAAATAACCGGAAAGAATGCCGCCGATTATGATAACAATAAGGAACAGGCTGGGAATTGCCTCCCATACGGTCTTTACAACGATGGCTGCCGTCATCTTGTCCCGCTTCATCACATATCCGTGCTTTGCGCCGTAGACACAGGCCACTGCCATGCACAGGGCTGCCCACAAAAGTCCCGGCACCCAGCCTGCCATGAGTAATGCTGCAACAGAGACACCTCCGCTGGCAGCGGAATACACGATAAAGGAGGCAGTGGGCGGAATCAGCTGGCCCACAGGCGCGGTGGCAATATTCACGGCCGCTGAAAAACCCTTGTCATATCCCTGCTCCTCCTCCAGGGGCAGCATGACGCCTCCGATGGCGGTTGCCGCTGCAATGCCCGAGCCTGATATGGAACCGAACATGGCGTTGCCCGCTATGTTGGTCATGGCCAGGGAGCCGGGAACCCTGCCCAGAAAAAGCATGGCCAGGTTAATCAGCCGCTTGGCAATACCGCCGCTGCTCATAAGCAGTCCCGCCAGCACAAAGAAGGGCACGGCCAAAAGGGTAAAGCTGTCGATTCCGCTGACAATCTTCTGGGCAGAGACAAACATGCCGAAACCAGGTGTCAGGAACATGATGATGGTCAGCAGTGACGCTGAAATGATGCTGAATGATACCGGTACGCTCATGGCCAGCATGAGAAAGAATACCAGGACCAGAACAATGGCTGCCTGAATTTCCATACTATTTCTCCTCCTTTAAATCTTTTGTAAACACGATGAGACGCTGCACACAGTATAATACCATCAGAACGCCGCTTATGGGCACACATATGTAATATACCTGCATGGGAAGCTGCATGGCCGGAGATATCTGGCCTGCCGAGTTAAGAGTCACCATAAAGCCTCCCGCTATCATCACAAAGATACTGATGAACAGGACCAGGAATTCGATTCCTATCTTTATCCTTGTCAGGTTCTTTGGCTTAAATGTCCTGGTAATCAGGTTGATGGACAGATGGCTATCCCTGCCGTAGGCATAAGGCACCCCCAGCATGGTAAGCCATATGAGCATGTATCTTAAAAGTTCTTCCGTGTATTTGCTGGGATTGTGCAGCAGGAAGCGGGTAATTACCTGCCAGAAGCATCCCGCCACCATAAGCGCCACCAGAATGGCCAGCACGGTTTCCAGAAACCGGTTCAATATTTTCATCATCTTGCTTTCCCCCTTTTACTCTGCGTACTTCTGGATATCGTCATACAGTGCTTTATAACTCCCGCCCTTGGCACAGAATTTATCATGGATGGGCTGTACCGCCTGTATGAACGCAGTCTTGTCTATATCCCTGTAAATGTGCACGCCGTTGGATTCAGCCTCCGCAACGGCCTCATCCATCATGCCGTTATAGAGCTGCTTGAAGTTCTCATTGGTCTGTTCAAATCCTTTTACCAGATAATCCTGCTGTTGTGCTGTCATGCGGTTCCAGGTCTTGGTACTGATGATATAAATATCCGGCGAATACTGGTGCTCCGTATATGTATAGGATTTTACCAAATCCTGATGTCCGTCCACGGTGAGCACCAGCTCCGTATTCTCCGCGCCGTCCACAATGCCCTGCTGAAGGGACGCATAAGTCTCCCCTCCCGCCATGGGCACCGGGGTTCCTCCCATGGCCTCAATCATGTCCATAGAGGTGGTGTTGGGCATGGAGCGTATCTTCTTGCCTTTTAATACAGAAGGTTCAACACAGGGCTTATCCTCCTTCAGATAAAAGTTCCTGGCCCCGTTGGCATAGTAACCAATGGCTATGTAACCCTCGTCCTCCGTGGACATGAACAGCTCCTTTACCTTCTCCGACTTCTGCATGGCGTCGTAATAATGCTGCTGTCCGTTAAAAAGATATGGAACAGCGAAAATGGAGTATTCCTCCTTAAACTGCCCCAGGGTGTTGGAGCTTACCTTGGCCATGTCCAGGATTCCCGCTTTCACCATCTCAATGATGTCCTTCTCGGTCCCCAGGACACCGCTGGGATAAATCTGCACCTCCATATTCATGGAAGCGTCCTCTGCCGCAATATCCGATATCAGGGCAATGGAATCCGCTATCTCAGAGCCCGCCGCCTGGTTGTGAGCCAGCCTGATTACCAGCTTGTCGCTGGCCTTTGCACTTGTCACCTGGAAAAAGGTCACACATATGACGGCCACGCTTAAAACCGCTGCCGCTATACCGATTGTTTTCCTGCAAGATTTCATGTTCTCTCTCCTTTTCATACGCAGTTCACCATCTGCAATAAGTACAGATAATCCCATGGGCTGATGCATATCTTCTGTACTCTTGTTTGACTAGATTGTATCATATACCGAGGGCTGTTTCTTATTCCGTGTTGCAGTCTTTTGACATTTTTCAAACAATATTGCTCTCATCTGTTGACAGGTACAGCCTGATTGATTACAACTATACTATACATGGATGCACAGGAACAGGAGGATAGGCCAGACATATGGAAAAGGTGACATTTTACGGAGAGATTGAGGGGATTTCCCTGGAGCAGATGGTCCGCTACGGCAAGTTCGACATGCGGGTAAAGCATTTCCACAACCAATACGAGATTTTTTACATCATAGAAGGGGAGCGTCTTTTTTTCTTCAACAACAGGGAATACGTGGCCCGCTCCGGGGACCTGATTCTGGTGGACACCAACCTGATTCACATGACAAAATCCGTGACAGCAGAGGACACCGGCCATAACCGCGTCATCCTGTACGTTGCCTATGACCGGATGCAGTCCTTTGACCAGAGGTACCCTTCCCTGCAGTTGGTGCGGTTCTTTCATGAGCACTACGGGGTCTACCACCTGGATAAGGAGCAGCAGGCCCTGTTCCTTAACTTTTACCGCAACCTGCGCATTGCCATGACTGAAAAGGCCCGCAATTACAAGATTGGCATTGAATTGGAAACCCTTACGTGGCTCTTTAAGATAACTTCCTATGTGTCAAAGCAGGAGGGCGCCAGCCCCCATTCCTCCGACCACCCCAAATACCGCACGGCCTACGCCATAGCCGACTATCTTTCCGAAAACTGCGAGCAGAATATTTCCCTGGAGGAGCTGGCCGCCCACTTCTATCTCAGCAAATATTATGTGTGCCGCACCTTTAAGGAGATTACGGGATACACGGTCACGGAGTACACCAACATACACCGCATACGCAGGGCCAAGCGCCTGCTGGAGGAAACAGATATGAGCATCTCCGGGATTGCCCATGAGCTGGGTTATGAAAGCCTGACCTACTTCGAACGGATGTTCAAATCCTTCATGACCATTTCCCCTCTCAAATACCGCAAAACCCTGAACACAGTGACCTATACCAATGAGCTGACCACGGATTTCGAGGAGGACACGGAGCAGCTTTCTTCCAGCCGGTAGAGCTGCCGGCAAATCCGGAGGGTAATCTCCCGCCGGCCATCTCCCGCCGGAAGCCGCACTCTGCAGTCCCATTTTTACCACAACATTGTATGATTGCTGTTGTACACCAAAAGAGGAGGCATTCCCCTTCCCGGGAATGTCCCCTCTTTTTTCCGCCATCTTATTTTCTTTTTATCAGCTTCCTGTTTTTTACCGCCTATTTCTCATACAGGAATTTTTCAGGCAGGTTCACATGGAAATCCACTGCCAGATTCTTAAAATCCCGGGGTGTGATGGTCTGAAGCTTGTCCGGGCGGATGCTTAACACCTTTACCAGGATTTCAGCCGACTTCTCAATGGTATGCATCAGGCCAAAGGTCAAATCAAAGTCCTCCCCTGCACAGAACAGGCCGTGGTGGGCCCATACGGCTGCGTCGTACTCCTCCATCAGTCTGCTGGTGGCCACGGCAATGTCGCGTCCGCCGGGCACCATCCAGCCCACCACGCCCACGCCTGAGGGGAATACCACGGGGCACTCCGTGGCCATTTCCCACAGTTCCCTGGTAAACACCTCATCTGTCAGGGGCAGGACAAAGGTCAGGGCAATGATATTGGCAGGATGGGCATGGTAAATCACCCTGTATCTGCCCTCTGTAGCCTTCATCTTCACCTCATGGTTCATCAGATGGGTGGGCAGCTCGCTGGTGGGCCTTCCGCCCTTAACCAGTCCCCAGCAGATACGGTAGTTCTCCCCTGCCTGGTCCACCTCCAGGATACAGCAGTTGGACTCCGGTTCCAGAATCATGTTGCGCATGAATTTGCCGCTTCCTGACACCATAAAATATTCACCTGCCAGGGCAGGTACGCTGGTGCCGATGGACTGCCACTCCCTGTCATAGGAAAGCTCCTCCTTCACGGACTCCACTTCCTCCGGCTTGATGCGGTAGCTTAAGTTGCCGCCGTTTCTCTCATGCCAGTTCTGGTTAAATCCGTCATCACACACGCGTATGAAGCCTTTTGCAAAAGCTGTGTCTAATACTTTCATCCTCTATTCCTCACAATCATTATTTTTTCAATCTGTCAGCTGCGCTTTAAGAGTACTTCCTTCTCATAGGATTCTGCTTCCCTAAACCACTGTTCCTTCACCGGCACCTGGTTTATCCGGCAGAAATAATCCCACACATCCCCAAATGGATATGTCTTAAGCTCTTCCTGCTCCATCATGAGCTCCGTGAACCTGCGCTCCTCCTGAAGCTTTGCAAGCTTCTCATTCGGCATAAGCAGGGCATATAAAAGGGCTTTCTGCATGTTTCTCATACCCACCACCCATGCGCAGACACGGTTGATGCTGGCGTCAAAAAAGTCCAGGGCCAGAAGCACCCTGCCGGGGTCGTTCCTGACAATCTCCTTAGCAATCTCCCTTGTCTCGTCGTCAAAGAGCACCACATGGTCGCTGTCCCAGCGCACGGGGCGGCTTACGTGAAGGGCAATCTTGTCTGAAAACAACAGCATGGAGGAAATCTTATCGGATATCATTTCCGTGGGATGGAAGTGGCCGCTGTCCAGCAGGCACATGATGCCCCTGGAGGCAGCATAGTTCATGTAAAACTCATGGGAGCCAACGGTACAGCTCTCCATACCAATGCCGAACACCTTGGATTCCACTGCAATAAGCACCTTGCTCTTATCGTAATCCATGGCCAGAATCTGGTCCAGGGAATCCTTCAGCCTGGCCCTTGGACTGGTGCGGTCAGCCGGTACATCCTTGAATCCGTCGGGAATCCAGATGTTCATGGCGCAGGGACTTCCCAGCTCCTGAGCAAAGTACTGGGAAATGCGCACACAGGCCTTGCAGTGGTCAATCCAGAACCTCCTGATTTCAGGGTCCTCGCTGGACAGGGTGGCGTTCTCAGCCTTTGGATGGGAGAACATGGTAGGGTTGAAGTCCAGTCCCAGCCCTCTCTCCTTTGCAAATTCCACCCATTTCGTGAAATGCTTTGGCTCCAGTGCGTCGCGGTCCGCCTTTTCCCCGTTCTGGAAAATGGCATAGCTGGCGTGAAGATTGATTCTGTGCTTTCCCGGAATCAGGCTCAATGCCTTGTCAATATCCGCCATAAGCTCCTGGGGATTTCTGGCCTTTCCAGGATAGTTTCCCGTTGCCTGGATGCCGCCGGACAGACTGTCCGCACCCTCAAATCCCATGACGTCATCCCCCTGCCAGCAGTGCATGGAAATGGGAATGTTCCTGAGCTGCTCCACTGCCGCGTCCGCGTCAACGCCTAATCCGGCGTAGATTTCTTTTGCTGATTCATATCTTTCCTGTATGTCCATGGTATTCTCCTTTTCACCATCAAATTTTAATCCAAATGAAATACCGGTACAAAGTCAACGCATACCGGGCTGTTGTCCGCATGGGTCTCCATGATGTCGGCCATATAGTCCCACCACCTGCGGTTAACGGGCGTATCTGCTGACCGGTCCCAGAGTTCCTCGTCCTCCACTTCCAGGTACCCGTAGAGCACATGGTTCTCCCTGTCCAGAAAAATGCTGTAATTATGTCCGCCGTACTGGTGTATCATTTCTTTCATCTCAGGCCACAGTTCATTGTGCCGCCTCTCATATTCCTCTGCCATTCCCGGATTGAGGAACATCTTAAATCCTTTTCTGACCATACGGTCCCCTCCCCTCACAAAACCATTTCATCAAGGTTCATATGTTTTAATTTCAAATGAGCGGAATATACTGTCCCTGGCATCCTCAAGGTCCCGGTACTCATTCCCCTCTATCATCTGCACTGCCAGGTTCCCAATGGCCGTGGCCTCGGCCGGGCCTGCATATACAGTTTTTCCTGTGGCCTTTGCTGTCAGGCGGTTCAGGTAGTCTGCATTGGCTCCGCCTCCAACAATGTGGATGCAGTCATAGCCCGCACCTGTAAGACTCTCGATTTCCCGGCAGCAGATGCGGTAGCAGTCCGCCAGGCTGTTATAAATCACGGCCGCCATCTCCCACTTGGTCTCAGGCACCTGCTGTCCTGTCTCCTCACAGTATGCCTTTACCGCGCCGCACATGCTCTCAGGAGCCAGGAAACGGCTGTCATTACAGTCCACAATGGAGGAAATGGTTTCGCGGGAAGCCCTCTGGCATATTTCGCCAAAGGAATAATCCTCCCCAGCTTCCTTCCATTCCTTTCTCACGGACTGAATCATCCACAGCCCCATGATATTCTTAAGGAAACGGTACCTGTACTCATATCCGCCCTCGTTGGTAAAGTTGGCCTCCATGCTCACCTTCCGGCAGTCAGCCTCCCTAAGCTCCGTCCCCATTAGGGACCAGGTTCCTGAGCTGATATAGAGCACATGGTCCCGGTTGGAAGGCACGGCCGCCACAGCGGAGCCAGTATCATGGGTGGCCGGAAGCACCACCTGGCAATCCAGGCCCGTCTCCCTCTGTATCTCCCCGCTGAGTCTTCCCACCACGGTTCCCGGCATGGACAATTCACCGAAAAGCTTCCGGGGATATCCCAGTGTCTCAATCAATTCCCTGTCCCAGGTGCGTTGGGAGGGATTTACCAGCTGGGTGGTGGTGGCATTGGTGTACTCCTGCTTCTTTACCCCGGTCAAAAGGTAGTTTAAGTAATCCGGCACCATGAGGAAACTTTCCGCCCCGGAAAGAATTTCCGGCTGTTGTTCCTTCACTGCCATCAGCTGGTAAATGGTGTTGAAAATCTGCTTCTGGATGCCGGTCCTTTGGTACAGCTCCTCCCTGGAAATCCGCTCATATACCTTTAAATCCATTCCCTCGGTACGCCTGTCCCTGTAGCCGGCTGTTTTGCCCAGCACATGTCCCTGTTTGTCCAAAAGGACAAAGTCCACGGCCCAGGTGTCGATGCCCATGCTCACCGGGTTGATTCCCAGTTTTTTACATTCTTTCATTCCGGCCTTGATTTCCTCAAAAAGCCGGCTGAGATTCCAGCACAGGGTTCCGTCCTCCATTTCCATGCCATTGGAAAAACGGTAGATTTCCCGAAGGTTCATCGTTCCGTTCTCCATCCACCCCAGGATGTGCCGCCCGCTGGATGCCCCTATGTCCACTGCAAGATAATAACGGTTCACTGTCATACCTCCTCGTCTGTTATCACCATCATATATCAGAAAGAACAAAAAAATAAGAACGGCATTTATAAAAAAATGCGTCCTTATTTGCACTTAAACACTGTTTTGGACCGGCAGCCTTGTGCAACCCGGACCTTCTATCCGTTCCTTCTGTACTCCCTGGGTGACATTCCGTAATAGGTCCTGAATATACGGTAAAAGTAGCTGGTATTGTCATAGCCCACGGCAAAGCTTACATCCGCCACCGGCATACGCGTGCTGTGCAGGAGAAACGCGGCCTGGTTCAGCCGCTTAATCTGCAGCAATTCCTTGTAATTGCGGCCCAGCAAACGGTTGATGGCCCGGCTGAGCCAGTACACGTCATATCCCATCAGGGCTGCCAGTTCAGTCAGACTGCCCTCCCTGTAATGCTCGTCTATGTAGCGCAGGACCTGGAGGGTGAGCTGCTGCTCAAAGGATTGTTCGCTGTCCCGGTTCACCCGGATTCGCCCTGTATAATGCATGAGATGCTGCAGCAGCAGGCCCATGGTGGTCTGGTTCATGGACTGCATTCCCTCCCGTTCATGCATAAGGGACCACACCAGATTCTCCACCAGGTTCTGGACCGGAAGCACGTCCGCTATCTGGAAGTGAAGGTAACGTCCGTATCTGGTATCATCACAGAGACATCCCACAATAAAGTTCCGCAGCAGGTTCTCCTCCTCCCCCATCATGCGGAAGGCCGTGTCAAAAAATTCCGGAAGAATGATGAAGTTCACCGCTATATCTTCCCGGCCCGCAGGCTGGATTTCCTGGACAGCATGCTGGTTCAGGAACAGCAGTTCCCCTTCCTTTAGCTTCAGTTCCCTGCCGTCCACCACATGAGTCGTCTCCCCGCGGCACATGTAAATCACTTCCACATAGTTGTGTGTGTGCTCCGGAAAATGTACGAAGCGGGTGTGGGGCCGGATGGTAATGAGCCTGCCTGCCTCCAGAAGCTTGTCACTGTCAATGACCATGTCCTCCCGGTCCATGTACAGGGTCCTGTCAATATCCGGACTGCCTTCCAGTATCTTCTTTTCTTCTTCCGTAATGACGCTTAAGCTCTGAATCAGCTCCTGGTTCATAAAAATCCCCTTCCCCTGTATCATACGGTTTCCCGGCTGAGGAGAATGTCAGCCAGATGCTGGAAATACCTCACCAGAACGTCCTTTATGACTGAGCACTCTCTCTTTCGGACAGCATTTCCTAACTGCTGCAGGAGAACCAGCCTTTCGCTTTGTATAAAAGGCAGTTTCAAAAGGACATATGATAAATAGCCCTCCTGAAGCTTTTTGAGCATCTGCTGCAAATATGGGTTTTCAAGCAGTTCACCGACCAGCCAGTGGTATTCCAATTCCAGTTCCCTTCCTCTGTCCTCTCTGCCCTGCTCCAATATCTTTATGGTTTCCTCAATATGATTTACCAGCACCTGAGCCGCCGGTTCATCCAGCATACCAAGCATTTCAGACTCCACCACAGCCATAATTCGAAATGACTCCAACACCTGGGTCCGCTTCATGCGGGACACACAGACATGGCGGTTGCGCATCCTCGTCAGAAATCCTTCCTGGGTAAGGGCCTGTAATGCCTCCCTCACAGGCATTCTGGATACCCCTAATTTTTCTGCCACATCTTCCTGAGTCAATTCTTCTCCCGGCTTCAAATCGCCGGAAAGAATCTGTTCCCGTAAAATCTGGACCACAAGGTCCTTGGTCTGAATATTCTGGATGCTTTTCATTTATTTCCTCACTTCATTTGTAATTGAGATGAATCCCCCTCCATATTTTAGCGCCTCCTTAAGCCTCTGTCAATTGCCATACATCACCGTGGTTACCGTTCCAATATGGCCGCCACTTCATCTCCTACCTGGGAGGTGGTTGAACTTCCTCCCATATCCGGCGTAAGTATCCGGCCCTCACACATGATTGTCTCTACTGCATCCAGGACCTTCTGAGCCCATTCACTGTATCCGAAAAACTCCAGCATCTGGCTGGCAGACCATATGGAAGCAAGAGGATTTGCGATATTTTGGCCTGCGATATCAGGCGCCGACCCATGAATCGGTTCAAACATGGAAGGAAATCTATGTTCAGGATTCAAATTGGCGCCTGCCGCCAGTCCCAGTCCTCCTGCAATTGCTGCGCCAAGGTCTGTGAGTATATCCCCAAACAGATTGGATGTCACCACCACCTCAAAGCGCTTTGGGTCCCTGACCATGAACATACTGGCCGCATCCACCAGATAAGAATAGGTTTTGACATCCGGATACTCAAGTCCCACCTCCTTAAATATCTGGTCCCAGAAAACCATGGAATAATTAAGGGCATTCCCCTTGCTTATGCTTGTCAGCGTCTTACCCTTTTCCCTCGCCAGATTATAGGCATAGCGGATGACCCGTTCACATCCAAAACGTGAGAATACGCTGTCCTGAATCACTACTTCATTAGGTTTCCCCTTATAGAGCCAGCTTCCGCTGCCTGCATATTCACCCTCGCTGTTCTCCCGCACAAATATCATGTCAATATCTTCCCGTTTCGCATCCTTCAGAGGGCAGGGCGCTCCCTTCAGCAGCACCACCGGCCGAAGATTGATATACTGGTCAAAACTTTTACGTATATTCAGAAGCAGGTCCCACAGAGAGATATGGTCCGGTACCCCGGGCGCTCCCACAGCCCCTAAATATATGGCATCAAAATCCTTCAGAATATCAATCCCGTTCTCATCCATCATCCTTCCATGTTCAAGATAATACTCACACCCCCATGGAAATTGTGTGAACTCAAAAGAAAAACCTCCGTCCAGACAGGCTGTCTTTTTAAGAATCTTAATCCCTTCTGCCAACACCTCCGGTCCTATCCCGTCTCCTGGTATGACTGCAATTTTATGTACTTTCATATAATTTATCTGCAACTCCTTCCTCAAATCAGATTCAGGCTTTTTAATACATAAAGCCCGATTGTCAATGTCAGTGCACATCCGCGGGTCGTAATCATCACTGTGTTCGAAGTAAGGTCACCATCATACCCCATATTTTTAGCCATGACAAAAGGACCAAAGGTAGTGGCCGAACCCATTCTTCTTCCTGCCCGGCCTCATCATCTCCGGAATCACCACAGCCATGATATTATATAAGGGAACACAGCCGATTATCATTAATGGGGCCATGCTTGAACTGCCATATATATTGTGCACAAAAGCAATTCCCAGCAAAGCCGCACTGCTGCGGTAGGATGCCTGTATGAATTCACCTCTTATCCCCCTGTCCTTCAGAATCAAGGATACCGGCATGGCAATCAATATACTGGTTATGGTAGCCCCAAAACAAAAGCCAATGAATTTCCCGTCCCAGACCTCCAGAAAATCAGCTCCTGAAAGGTCTCTCCACAGGACTGCAGGCAGGGAGGCATTAAATACAAATTGGTTAATCTTATCTGCAAAATCCCGTGCCAGTACACCAGTCTTCCTGAATGCCATCCCCAGCAGCACAAGTAAAAAAACCGGAACCGTTGCATTTAATGCAAATATAAGATGCTCCATATTACTCTACTTGGAATATTGTATCCATCTGGGTACCGTCACGCCCCATAACCTTTGCCACGGTTCTGGAAGTCTTATGTTCAATGCACCGTGGAATTCCATTCATCTTCTCAGCCAATGCCTTCCATTCATGTATATCCGCCACCGGAATGCCTGCCCCTGCAAAACGTTTCAGCAAATCCGCGCGGCGCGGATTCACGCATACGCCATACTGGGTCACCAGAACGTCCACCGAGGAACCTGGCGTCGATATGCAGTCCACCTTATCCACAACAAGCGGCATCCTGGCACGGCTGAGAGGCGCCACGATAATGGTCATCCTGGCACATTCCGCTACATCTGTATGGCCGCCTGAGCCTCCTATGATATAACCGTTTGAATCCGTATGTACATTGACATTAAACCGGGTATCAATCTGGGTCGCCCCCAGCACCACCACATCCAGGGACGAGGCCGCCGTACTTTTAGCAGTGGGACTTGCATACTGGCTGGCAGTTATCTCCATATGATTTTGGTTATCCCTGATGGATTCCACTGCCCTCAAATCAAAGCACTGTACATCCTGTATTGCCTCAAAGCAGCCTGCCTCCAGCATATCCACTATATATCCTGTAATCCCCCCCAGGCAGTAGCTTCCCTTTATACCCTGTTTCAGCATAATATCCTTCAGGAATCCCGCCACTGCAAGCGAGGCGCCGCCTGCACCTGTCTGGAATGAAAACCCGTTCTTTAATAAACCGGATGCCTCTATGGCCTTTGCCGCGTAATCCGCAATTTTCAGTGCAATGGGGTCCTTGGGCAGTCTGGTGGTTCCTGAAACAATTCCTGCCGGGTCACCAATGGCATCCACCTTCACCACATAGTCCACATATTCCTCTGGGATGGAACGCCTGGTCAGGGGATACGGTACAAGATAATCCGTGATGATGACCACCTTATCAGCATATGCGGCATCCGCAAATGCATATCCCAGCGAACCGCAGGCCGACTTGCCGATTGTACCGGTACAGTTCCCTCTGTCATCCGATGCGGGAGCTCCCAGAAAGGCTATATCAATCCGGGACTCACCCGACTGGATTACACTGGGCCTTGAACCGTGGGTCCGGAATATAACCGGCGTTTCAAGGACTCCCTGTGAGACTGCCTTTCCCACCACAGGTCCTATATAATCAGTCTCCAGTGCAGTGACCACGCCGTGTTCCATATGTTTTATCAGAGGGGCATGGCTGTCATGGATGGAACTGGCATTGATTTTCAGATTCCTGATTCCCATGTCCGCAATCTCTTCCATCACCATATTCAAGATGAAATCCCCTCCCCGGAAATGATGATGAAAGGATATGCACATTCCATCCTTCAGTCCGCACCGTTCAATTGCCTCCCTCAGGCTTGACACTAATTTACTCAAAATAATTCACCCCCTCCAGCTCAGACGCTGCTTCCAGTACAAGCCTTGCCCTCTGTACAATCGGAGCGTCAATCATCTTCCCTCTCAGGGAAATTGCGCCTTTTCCCTGGCGTTTGGCTTCTCCGATGGCTTCAAATACCTCCCTTGCGTAGCGTATCTCCTTCTCCCCCGGGCTGAAGATGCGGTTTACATCCTCCACATGGCGGGGATTGATAACCGCCTTACCTGTATAGCCCAGCCCCTTGGCCAACCTGGCATCTTTTCTGAGCCCCTCCATATCTTCCACATCCGTAAACGGGGTATCATATGCCTCTATGCCGGCAGCCCTGGCTGCACACACCAGACGGCCCCTGGCATACAGGATTTCCTTTCCTTCCTTTGTCCGTTCACATCTTAAATCCGCGGTCAAATCCTCCGCCCCCAGGTAAAGTGCTTCCATCCGCGGTGATGCGGCCGCTATCTCATAGGCATGCTCAATCCCCATGGCTGTTTCCAGCAGCGGTATCAGCTTAATCTTACCCGCATCCATTCCGTTTTTCTCTTCTATTTCAGTGATTTTCCGGTCCAGCTTTCTGATGTAATCCCCATCGCTGACCTTAGTTGGCATGATAACTGCAGGCCTGAGAGGCACCATCTCCTGAAGGTCCTCCTCCCAGTAGGGAGTATCCAGTGCATTGATTCGGACAATGATTTCACATCTGCCGAAATCAAGGGAACCCAGAGCTGACTTCACCAGAATCCTGGCAGCGTCCTTCTGGTCAGGCGCCACCGCATCTTCCAAATCAAATATAATGCTGTCCGCTCCCAAAAGACCGCCGTTCACAATCATATTGGGATTATTTCCCGGTAAGAATAGCATAGTACGTCTCATATAGCCTCCTCCTTTGACGCCCTGCGAAGAGCCGTCTCAACCCTGGCCCGGATTGTGCAGTCCAGTGCGCCGTGGTCATTGGCCTGAATGAAAGCTGCCTCTGCTTCCAGTGACTTAGCCACTTCCCGGATTGTCCTTATGATATCGTCCCCAAACTGCTGGTACACCGAAGATTGAAGTTCAATATGTATGCCGTGCTCAGCCGGCTGGACAACTACCATGATATCGCTGGATTCCAGTGTACCCGCTACGGCATTTTTATTAATTACCATGTCTCTTCCCCTTTTTTCTGTGCTATCTTATATTGGATACAAAATAATAGTTAAAATATAGTTCCATACACTACAACGTATGGAACTCCTTCTTAATCAACCGGATAACCTGGCCCACTTCTTCTCTTGCCTCTTTCCCCAACGGCTGATTTGGCGCAATGGGATTTCCCACGGGGAACCCTTGAAGCTCCAGGCCTGCTTTTACGCAGGCAGCCAGATTATATTTCTGAAAAACACGGTTCACTTCCCACATGGTTCTCTGCAGCCTGAATGCTTCGTCCCAGCGTTTCCGGGCGCATAATTCATACAGCATGACGCTCTCCTTTGGCAGCAGGCAGGCAGGACCGGCCATCCATCCGGCCCCGCCAAGCATCATGACAAATACAGGAACATGGGCGGATGCACTGAATATCTTCAAATCGTTTCCAACTATATTAGACAATTGAAGAAGTCTCCCGGTATTGCCGGATGCATCCTTATAGTAATTAATATTTGATATTTGGGACAGTTTTTTCAGCGTGGGAATCTCAATCTCAAAACCTGTAAACTTAGGGTTATTGTATACGACTACCTGGCAGGACACTGCTCCTGCAATGCCTGCAAAATAGCCGTATATCCCATCCTGCTTTAATGGGAAATACACGTTCAGGATTCCCAGGATTCCATCCACTCCCAGCCGTTCAAATTCAGAGGCCTGAAATGCGGCATCCCTGTTTGTGGAAGCCGCAACCCCGGCAACCACAGGCACCCTGTGGGCCGCGGCTTCCACCACAATTCTGACAATTTCCCTGCGCTGTTCCCAGTCCAGGTAAAAGAACTCCCCGGTGCTTCCCAAAGGGGTAAGTCCATGAACGCCGCATGCAATGAGATGGTCCACCAGATTGCGAAGTACCTGTTCCTTTACGTTCCCGTCCTCGTCCACGGGTGATACAAGATATGGGAATATCCCTTTCCACTGTGTAAATGCCATGATTCTCCCTGCTCTCCCATTATTTTATGAAATGTACTTCCTGGCAGATTCTCCCGTAAACCTTGTCCTTTTTCTCGTTGAACCTTACCTTGTTCTCTTCAAAAAGATTCCGTCCATATGTGTCAATGGATACAATGAGGGGACCAAACTCCCTGACCCTGCATGTCCAAAGAGTCTCCGGCATTCCCAAATCCAGCCACTCAGCCTGCTCGATTTCTTCCACGCTGTCAGCTGCCACCACTGCACAGCCCGCAGGAAATACACAGTGCAGGGCTTTATATTCTTTACACCCTTCCTCTGTTCCCTTACCCATGCCGCCCTTTCCCACTACAAGGCGCACGCCTGTTTCCCGGATGAATTCCTTCTCAAACTTCTCCATGCGCATGCTGGTGGTGGGTCCCACCGAAACCATTTCATACCGGCCTTCCTCCAGGGGGCGTATGATTGGACCGGCATGCAGGATGGCTCCGCCCTCCAGATTCACGGGCAGTTTCCGTCCGCCTTCAATAAGACGCCTGTGGGCAACATCGCGGCAGGTGGTTATATGTCCTGTGAGATATATAATATCACCTATATGAATATCCTCCAAATCTTCCGCCTTTATTGGCGTGGTTAATATTTTTTTAGCCATTACAGAGTCACCCCCTTATGAGAAATGATGGTATACTTCAAATCCTTATCAAAGATAATATGTCCCTTCCTGTGGGACCAGCATCCCACGTTTACTGCCACGCCTATGGTGGATGGATGCCTGGCCGTGTTTTCAATATGTACGCCCATCACGGACATTCTGCCTGATACCCCCTGGGGCCCCAGACCGATTTCATTGATGCCATCCTCCAGAAGTTTTTCCAGCTTAGCCGCCCTCTCATTTGGATTTCTGGTTCCCAGAGGTCTGAACAGCGCCTTTTTTGACAGTAAGGCAGCGGTTTCCACTGAAGTTGCCACACCCACACCCACCAGCAAAGGCGGGCAGGCATTTAATCCGTAACTGGTCATCACATCCAGCACGAATTTCGTGACCCCCTCATATCCCTGACCCGGCATAAGGACCATGGCCTTGCCGGGCAGGGAACAGCCGCCGCCGGCCATATAGGAATAAATCTCGCAGGTATCGCATTCCGGAACAATCTCCCAAAATATGGTAGGGGTCCCCGTTCCAACATTCTTACCCGTATTATATTCGTCAAATGTCTCCACGCTGTTGTGACGCAGGGGTGCGTCAAATGTTGCCCTGACCGTCGCCTCCTTAAGAAGCGTTTCCACGAAATCAATCAGAGGAAACCTGGTGCCGCATTTCACAAGATACTGCAGGACCCCTGTATCCTGACAGCAGGGGCGGTCCAAAAGAACTGCCAATTCCTGGTTTCTGAACATGGTGTCATAGATGGTCTTGGGCAATTCTCCTGTCTCCAGCGCCCTGAGCTCCTTCAGTTTTTCCGTCACATCATCAGGCAGCACCTTTCCGCTGTACCCCACGAATTTCGCCATGATATCTGTCATATATTCCACGGCCTCTGTCTTTGTCATCATTTCCTCCCCTCCTTTCATGCCTGCTCTACCTTCATATAATCTTTGACACTGTCAATAATTGGGGCCATGCATTCTTCCTTGCGGGAAGCATAAAATTTCTTGTTGTCCACAAACATGTTATTTCCCTCTGTGTCAATGGATACAATCAGAGGACCAAACTCCTTGATTTTCATCACCCACAGACATTCCGGCATCCCCAGTTCCCGCCAGTATACATTCTTTATTTCTTCCACATGTGCTGCCGCGGATACGGCGCATCCTCCCGGGTATACGCAATGGATTGCCCCATATTTCTTACATGCCTCAGAGGTTTTTTCACCCATTCCTCCCTTTCCCACCTGGATTTTGACCCCTGTAAGGCGGATAAAATCAGCTGCGTCTGCCTCCATCCGGATGGAAGAGGTAGGGCCGATGGAAATCATGGTGTTCTTTCCCGGTTCTTCCCTGATAATAGGTCCTGCATGCATGATGGCGCCCCCGGTAAAATCATAGGGACAGGCAAGTCCCTCATGAACCACACGGTGATGGACGTCATCACGCCCTGTTACCAGCTCTCCCGACAGATAGATGATGTCTCCTGTTCTCAAATCTTTAATATCCTCGGTAGTAACCGGTGTAGTCAATATCTTTTTCATAGCGTTACCCCCTTATATGTCGGCATCTCATAAGACAAATCATTGTGGAATCGGATTACGCCCCGGCGGTGGGCATAACATGCCACATTCACGCCGATGGCAATGGTGGCTGTATGGCGCGCAGATGATTCTATATGTACCTCCATGGCAGCACAGTTTCCCCTAAGGCCCTGAGCCCCGATTCCCAGCTTGTTAAGTCCTTCCAGCAAATCCGTTTCCAGCTTTGCTCCCTTTGGGTGAGGATGGCTTGTGCCAAGCGGTCTCAGATAAGCTTTCTTGGACAAAAGAGCTGCATTCTCGGCATTATGTCCCAGACCCACGCCCACAATCAGGGGAGGACATGCATTGATGCCCAGGTCGGACACAGCATCAAACACATACCTGATGATGGCTGCGTAACCGTCAGAGGGCTTGAACACCTGGGAACGCCCCGGCAGACAGCAGCCGCCGCCTGCAAAATACGTTATGATTTCCAGGTCATCATTATCCGGTACAATGTCCCAGTTAATCCATGGCATCCTTTCTCCTGTGTTGTCATTGGTGTTCCTCTCCTCAAAATAATTCACTGTGTTCTGACGCAGGGGAGCACTGTACGTTGCATTATGTGTGGCCTTTCTCAGGCTTTCCGCTACCATATCCTGATATGCGAATCCCGTTCCCATCTTAATGTAGAAATGCAGGAGTCCTGTATCCTGACAGCATGGCCGGCTAAGTTTTTCTGCCATATCCAGGTTTTCAAAATACGCATTATAAATCACTTTCTGGATATCATTATCTTCCTTTTCCCCGCACTCCTTCAACTTCGCATACACGTCATCGGGAAGCCGCTTGCTGCTCATTGCAATGAATTTCTCCATGATGTCCGTAAACTTTTGCTTTGCATCTTCGTGTGTCATAGTCCTATACCTCACTCTGTTTTATCCTAATATGTTAACCAGGGTCATGCTGATTGGCTCTATGTATGTGATTGCCAGTAAAGATATAATCAGGGCAATCAAATAGGGCATGATGGCCTTTACCAACGCTTCAAATTTAATGTCCGCTATATTACATGCCACGTACAGACAGTTGCCTACCGGAGGAGTAATCATACCGATTGCCATGTTCACGATAAATACGATACCTACCATATACGGATTCACGCCCACACTTGTAAGCACCGGCAGAAGAATCGGCGTCAGAAGCGCGATTGCTGCGGATGAATTGAGAAAACAGCCCGCAATCAGGACCACGATATTAAACAGGAACAGCAGGACATATTTATTGGTGGTAAAAGACAGAAGGGATGCCGCGATGGCCTGTGGTATCCTGGCCATGGTAAGTACATATCCAAAGGTGGAGACAGTCGCCATAATCAGCATGATGACCGAAGCTGCCATGGCTGAATTACACACCACCTTTGGAATATCACGCCACTTAAGTTCCTTATATACAAATAATCCCACCACCATCCCATATACGGCTGCCACTGCTCCGGCCTCTGTAGGAGTAAAAATGCCGCTGTATATTCCTCCCAGAATAATGACTGGCATAATCAGGGCCCACATACTGTCCAGGCATATATGCAGTACTTCCTTGGGGCTCTTCTTCTCCTTTATTACAGGTACGTTGTTCTTCTTCGCATACAGGTACGCCACCACCATCATTGCCAGTCCCATCAAAAGGCCCGGACCCACACCTGCCAGAAACAGGGTGCTGACTGATGTATTAGCCAGAACACAGTATGTAACCATGGGTATGCTGGGAGGTATTACCTGTCCCACGGTTCCCGCAGCCGCCACCGTTGCGGCCGCAAAGGTTTTCTCATAGCCGCTGTCCTTCATCTCGGGAACCATGATTCCTCCGATGGCTGCCGTAGTAGCCGGACATGAACCGGATATGGCTGCAAAAAACATGGATGCCCCAATGGCCACCATGGCCAGTCCGCCTGTAATTCGGCTGAAGATTAAATTTACAAATGTAACCAGCTTCTTGGAAATTCCCCCTTCACCCATCATGTTTCCTGCCAGGATGAAAAAGGGAATTGCCATAAGCGGGAAGGAGTTGATTCCATTAAACATGGACTGGGCCGTTACAATCAAAGATGAATTCAGACCTGTCAAGATTGCAATCACCGCTGCTAGGCCAAGAGCCACAGCAATGGGAACTCCCAGAAACATGAGTACGAAAAAGCTTCCGAATAACAACCCTGTCATGAGGCGTCCTCCCTCCTCTCTCTCTTCAGTATTTCAAAGATATGTAAGAAATAGCTTACTGCCATTCCAAGACATCCCAGCATCATTCCCAGATAGACAAAGGCCATGGGAAGCTTTAGTGCAGGCGATGTCTGGGCGCTGAGTTTATCCCATTGAGCACAGCAGTAATATAGCACCATGATGAAAAATCCAATGGATATCAAATCACAGAGCACCTTCATCCCCTTCCTTACCGTTTCCGGAAACAGGTTCTGAATCAGTTCAACCCCTATATGCTGGCCCTTTCTTGCTCCCACATAACCAGCAATAAAGGTCATCCAGATGAACAGGAACCTGGCCCCCTCCTCAGACCAGGCCAGAGGGGATTTAAACACGTACCTGGCCAGCACCTGGACAAATATGAAAAGCGTCATGCCGCCCAGTATCAATGCCGAGAACGCCTCCATAATCTTGTCCACCACATGGACTACTCTGCCCACACAATTCCCCATGAAATCACACTCCTCCTATTTAACAGCTGCCTGAATTTCCTCAATCAGGGTTCCATACTGGTCTTTAAATGCCTCGTACACCGGCTGGACAGCTGTCTTGAACGTACTCATGTCATCCACTACGTTCACATTGACGCCTGCATCCTTTATCTGCTGAAGCTCCTGGTCCGCACTGTCTATGGCCAGCTTCCTCTGGTACTCAGCTGCTTCCTGGGCCGCCTCCAGCAGCGCTTTCTGGTCGTCTCCGCTAAAGGAATTGAATTTATCCAGACTCATAATCAGCGGCTCTGCCGTGAAAATATGATGGGTCACGGAATAGTAGTCATTTACTTCGTTATATTTGTTATTGACAAAGATGGCGGATGGATTCTCCTGACCGTCAACCGTCTTTAGCTGCATGGCTGTGAACACCTCAGATACGGCCATTGGTGTGGGAACCGCGCCCAATGTCTCAAATGTTTTCAGGAATACCTGGCTTTCAGGAACACGAATTTTCAGTCCCTTCAAATCCTCCGGTCCGGTTATGGGCTTAACAGAATTGCTGATGTCTCTGAATCCGTTGTACATCCAGCATAATATCTTAAAGCCTTTGGCCTCAGCCGCTGCCCTCAGCTCATCGCCTACGTCTCCATCCAGAACCGTAAACGCCTGGTCCGCATTCTCAAACAGGAACGGAAGATTCAGAACACCTATCTCAGGTACAAAATTCTCGGCAGACATGGTAGACTCCAGGGCAATATCAAGCGTTCCCATCTGTACAAACTCAATTGACTTTGCACCGGAAGCAATCTGGGATGCGGGATAAACCTCCACTGCAATCCTGCCGCCTGTTTTCTCTGAAACCAGTTCTGCGAAACGCTCGGAACCATACTGGTAAGGATGGGTGGTCGCCCCCACATGATTCAGCGATAATGTAACCTCCGCCTTACCGGCTGGTGCTGTTTCCTTCTCCTGTGATTCTGCCGGTGCTGCTTCAGACGCCTGCTTTGTCCCCTCTGTAGCCGCTGCTGTTGACTGCTGTGCTGTCTGTCCCCCGCATGCCGACAGACCTGCTGCCATGGCTGCTGCCAAAATCAGACTTACTAAGTGTTTTCCCTTCTTCATTGCTTTTCCTCCTTTTTATACATTAATAGCCCCAAAAATTGGATACAAACCTGAAATATATGTTATATCAAATAATGTATCCAATATTTATGTATAAATTATATTAGTATTATGCACAAATGTCAATACCTCTCATCACATTTTTACAGCAAATCTCACAATTCCCTGTTATTCCTCATACTTTGACAGTGTATCCCTCAGACTCCGCATCATATGGTCATGCATCTTTTGTCTGGCTTCCTCTTTATTTCTCATCTCAATCGCCTTCACAATTTCCTTGTGCTCCCCAAATGACACTAAAGCATTATCCTTAAGGCTGGTATTTCTGGCCAGAGAATTAGATATGAAAAGCGTCTTCAGGATTCCTTCCATTCTCTCATTATCAGCCAAAATCCAGATTGCTTCATGTAAATCGTAATTTGAATCGGCGTAATCCTGATAGCGCTCCTCTTCAATGACCTGCTCCATTTTTTTTAAATGGCCGCTCAGGGCGGTCATATCCTCTGCCTCACAGGCCATGGCAGCTGCTTCGCTTTCCAGTATTGCACGCGTCACATAATAATCAGTGACATATTTACGGTCAATCCCCACCACAACTGCCTCCTTATGAGGCATCAGCTGCACCAGGCCTTCCCGTTCCAGGCTCTGTAGGGCCTCCCTGATTGGGGTAACGGAAACTCCCAACCGGGCTGACAAATCGCTTAAAACCAGCCTCTCTCCTGCCTTTAACTCGCTTGTAAGTATTGCCTCCCTGAGAGAATTAACCACCTGCTCCCTGGCAGACCACATTTTGATAGGACTTATATTTTTCATATATACTGTATACAGGTCTCCCTGCATACCTCCTTTCAGGTTCTTATATAGATAGGATTATTTTGTATCCATTATTTGATGATTATAACAGTTATACGTGAATAACGCAACCTTCTGCTCCCCTCCCCCTAGGGATGTTCTCCGCTGCAGTGTTTTCCGTTCATCTTCAGAAACTCCTCCATCCCATCCGCCGGCAGGGGCTTCGAATAATAATATCCCTGTATCTGCTCCACCCCAATATCCTCCACCAGCTGTCTCTGGCTTTCCGTCTCCACTCCCTCGGCAATCACGGTCATTCCAAGGTCCCTGAAGGCATGCACCAGATGCTTTATGGTCATGGCTGAAGTGGGGTTGTCTATGGAAGCCCATACCAGACTTTTATCCAGTTTGATGGTGCCGAACGGGATGCGGATGACGGTGGCGATATTGGAATACCCGGTCCCAAAATCATCCAGTCCCATTTCAATCCCGTGCTTCCTCATCTCAAGGGCAAAATCCGTTACCACCTGCGGATTCTCAGCAAGCGTACTTTCCGTGAATTCAATTTTAATGGCAGACATGGGTGTGCCGTTGCGCTGGATGATTTCCAGTACCTTCCGGGCCAAATCCGGCTGTGAAAACTGGATAGCGGAAAAATTCACATGGATGGCCTCCATGGGCAGTCCTTTTTCTATGAGCCGGTTAATGTATTTACAGACCTGGTCAAGAATCACATATGTAAGTTCAATAATAAGACCTGTCTCCTCTGCAATGGGTATAAATTCATTGGGATAGACCGGTCCTATGGACGTGTGGTTCATACGCATCAGAGATTCCGCATACCGGAACTCCCTGGTCCCCACAGAATAGATGGGCTGGTAATACATTTCCACGATGTGATTGGCAAGCTGCCCCTTCAGTATTCTGATGATTTTCTTTCTACGCTCCAGTTTTTCCAGCATATCCTGGTCACAGTAACAAACCTGTCCATATCTGCCCGTCTTTGCCTGTGACACCGCATATTCAATGGAACTGACCGCTGCCTCCAATGTCTTCACATACTCTGAACGGCGGATAACTCCCATGACGGCCGGAAGCTTAAACTGGTAGTCCTGGTTCTGCCACGGCTGTTTCATACGGGCCTCTATGTCATGGACACACTGACGTATACGTTCCCCGCCCTCATTAATGAATAAAAGCGCAAACTCATCACCGCTGTACCGGTAGACATTTTCCTTTGGCCCCACACTGCACAAAAAGGCACATACCTGCCTTAAGAAGGCATCTCCTCCATGCTGGCCGCATACATTGTTAATCTGCCTGAAATCCCGTATGGATACCACCAGCAGCGTAAAGTCTTTATCCGGATACCTTCTCAGAAGGAGGTCCAGCATGTTGAGCAGTTCCTGACGGTTGGGCACATTGGTGAGATAGTCCAGGGATATCTGACGGTTCTGAAGATGCAGGTAGATAATCAGCAATGCGCAGGTGGCAGCAGAACCGGACAATATAATATCCGGATACATCTGCTGAAAAAGAATTACCAGAACAGCCAATACAGGAAATGCAGCCAATATATGATAAATATGGCTGTCTATGGAACGCCGGTTCCTGACGGCAACAACAATGCAGCCAGCGCAATACGCATAAAAAATAAGATAGGTCAAAAAAATCAGGCTGCCCTGTTCATACCCCTGATTCACAGTGATATCGAAGAGACATTTTGTGAAACAATTGGACAGCACCAGCAAGGTATAGATGGCCCCGGGGATTCCGCCCAACAGAAGCATGCGGTAAAGCTGGGGCTTTTCTTCGTATATAATGGAAATCACATAAAGATAATACACCAGTCCCATGAGAGGCGTCAGTATGAAATACACGGTAGTGACTGACCAGGTGACCCAGACCGGCACCGGTATATAGCCGCACAGCATAAAGGTGGACAGAATGTTGCTAAACATGGCTGCAAAGGTAACGGTCAGGCACCCCTGGAACATTCTGTTCTTCAGGCTTGGCAGATGGCTGCCCTTCCTGGAATACACCCATATGATTCCCAGGATAACCAATGATATTGTTTCCGGAGCTATGTTCCACCTCACCCTTATATACCTGCCGTTTCCCACCTTTCCCCCGCTGTATAAAGCTCCTCTTCCATTTCCCTTTTCTCAACGTATACAAGGTGTCATCATTTCTTAATCATATACCATATTCCTGTTTACATCAATAACTTATATGGAAAATATTTCTTTATTCTTCAGCTTTTGGTTTCCGCCTCTGTGTCCGGGTTGCCGGATTTCATACCGGCCTTCCATCATCCGGCCGGGTGCAAAACATATGGATACCGTGGGAAGCCTTCACTTCTTCTCCCATGCCTGACAACGGAAAAAAGTTCCCGTCTGACATTGCTGCCGGGAACTTTTTCATGACTTTATGTACTGTTCTTAACTTACCTATTATTGTCCTGTCTTTGGTTTAATCTTGACGTTTTATTCATCTGTCTTTCATTTTACCTTTAAAATTCGTAAGGCGGATTTCCGGAAAAATCAGCAATCACACCATGGGGATTCTCCAGATAAAATACCACAAAAATCGGATTGTCAGCCGTATTATACTGGCCCTTAACAATTGGATTAGCCATGCAGGCTTCCTTTACCTCCATATTGTTTTCAAAGACAGCCTTACCGTGAAGACGCAGCCACGCATAGGAGGCATCCGAAACAGATATCTCTACTTCCGGGTTGGCCTGCATGTCCTTGTATACTTCCTTCTGATTATTGGTGCAGAACCACAGCTTTCCATCCTTTTCAAAACAGAACATGAACGGACGGCACTTTGCCTTTCCATCCCTTCCCACGGTTCCCAGATACTGCACAGGGTTTGCCTGTAAAAAATCAACTACTTTATTCATGATAAGTTCCACCCTTCCTCTTATTTGTTTATACCTGTATTATAAAATACAGACTGCATGCTCACAAGAACGCACTTTAAAGTGGGATAGGTACCTTACAGTGCCATAGTATAATAAAGATACTGTCATTTTACAATTTTTTTAAGGTATTCTAATACTTTTTGTTGAAAAATCCCAATAACTCTGCTACAATCCCATTAAGAAGAACTTATCTTAACCAAATTTAGGAGGGTATTATGGAACAAATGTTATTCTTAGTCCCGGTAGTGGGGCTGCTGGGACTCCTGTTTGCCATCATTTTAAGGCAGCAGGTCATCAAGGAGGACCCGGGTACGGACAAGATGCGTGAGATTGCCGACGCAATCGCAGAGGGCGCCAACGCGTTTCTGGCATCCGAATACCGTATTCTTGTCATCTTTGTAGCTGTGTTATTCTTTGTTATTGGTCTTGGAACACGGAACTGGATTACAGCCGGATGTTTCCTTGTGGGAAGCGGATTTTCCACCATGGCCGGATATCTGGGCATGAACGCCGCCATCCGTGCCAACAGCCGTACGGCTAACGCCGCCCGCACATCCGGTATGCACCGGGCGCTGGCCCTTGCATTCTCCGGCGGAAGCGTTATGGGAATGGCCGTGGTAGGTTTAGGCCTGCTGGGCGTAGGTGTGCTCTACATACTTACAAGGGACGTATCTGTTTTATCCGGATTCAGCCTGGGTGCTTCTTCCATCGCACTTTTTGCCCGTGTGGGAGGAGGCATTTACACCAAGGCAGCCGATGTTGGCGCTGACCTGGTAGGTAAGGTTGAGGCCGGCATCCCCGAGGACGACCCACGTAACCCTGCTGTTATTGCAGACAACGTAGGCGATAATGTAGGCGATGTGGCCGGCATGGGAGCCGACCTGTTTGAATCCTATGTAGGTTCCCTGATTTCAGCCCTGACACTGGGCCTTGTGTTCTATCAGGAAGCCGGCATTGTTTTCCCGCTGATGCTTTCAGCATGCGGTATTATTGCCGCCATCATAGGCGCTCTGTTAGTCAAGAGCATCGGTAACTCCGACCCGCACAAGGCATTAAAAACCGGCGAGTACAGCGCAACCGCACTGGTAGTGGTCTGCTCCCTTGTCCTCAGCCGTATGTTTTTCGGCAACTTCATGGCAGCCTTTACCATCATTACCGGCTTATTGGTGGGCGTGCTGATTGGTGCCGTCACCGAAGTATATACATCCGGCGACTACCGCTTTGTGAAGAAGATTGCCAAGCAGTCTGAAACCGGCTCCGCCACCACTATTATCAGCGGCCTTGCAGTGGGAATGCAGTCAACAGCCATCCCCATCCTGCTGGTATGCGTAGGTGTTCTGATTTCCAACAAGCTTATGGGACTCTACGGAATTGCCCTGGCAGCCGTAGGCATGCTGTCCACCACAGGAATCACCGTAGCTATTGATGCTTACGGACCCATTGCCGACAATGCAGGCGGAATCGCAGAGATGGCCGGCCTTGACAAGTCTGTCAGGGATATTACCGACAAACTGGACTCTGTGGGCAATACAACTGCTGCTATCGGCAAAGGCTTTGCCATCGGCTCCGCAGCCCTTACAGCACTGGCTCTGTTTGTCTCCTACGCCGAGGCTGTAAAGCTCACTACCATTGACATCCTCAATGCCCATGTCATTGTAGGACTTTTCATTGGCGGTATGCTCACCTTCCTCTTCTCAGCCATGACCATGGAATCCGTATCCAAGGCAGCGCATCAGATGATTGAGGAAGTACGCCGTCAGTTCAGGGAAAAACCCGGCATCCTTAAGGGAACAGACCGCCCTGACTACGCTTCCTGTGTATCCATCTCCACCAAAGCAGCCCTTCGCGAGATGTTCCTGCCGGGTCTGATGGCAGTACTGGCGCCTCTGGCAACCGGCCTTATACTGGGTCCGTCCGCTCTTGGCGGACTTCTGACCGGAGCCCTTGTAACCGGCGTATTGATGGCCATCTTCATGTCCAACTCCGGCGGAGCCTGGGATAACGCAAAGAAATACATCGAAGAAGGAAATCACGGCGGCAAAGGCAGTGATTCACACAAAGCCGCTGTAGTGGGCGATACCGTAGGCGACCCGTTTAAAGATACCTCAGGTCCTTCCATCAATATTCTTATTAAGCTGATGACCATTGTATCTCTGGTGTTTGCTCCTCTGTTCCTGCAGTTTGGAGGATTGATTTAACCAAAAAAATAACCGTTTTACGGCTGTATAAACAGTTAATGGGAAGGAAAATCCATGTTCTGGATTGTCCTTCCCATTGTTTTGCTTATAAAATATTGCTGAAAGGCCGCACCAGGCGAAAACCTCCCCTCAATCCACTCCCATCACTCATCAAAAATACTCACGATTTCCCCATCCAAAATCCGGTTCATGTTCTTTACAGCACAGAAATTACCGCACATGGAACAGGTGTCCTCCTTTTCCGGCTTGGCTGATTCCCGGTATCTCCTGGCTTTTTCCGGGTCAATGGCCAGCTCAAACATGCGCTCCCAATCCAGATTCTTCCGGGCTGTGCTCATTTCGCGGTCCCACTGTGCCGCCCCTCTGATACCCTTTGCAATATCCGCTGCATGGGCAGCAATCTTGGATGCCATGATGCCCTCCCTGACATCGTCCAGGTCCGGCAGCCTCAGATGTTCAGCCGGCGTCACATAACAGAGAAAGGATGCACCGGCAGCAGCAGCCAGAGCACCGCCTATAGCCGCAGTGATATGGTCATATCCCGGCGCAATATCTGTCACCAGAGGACCGAGGACATAAAAGGGAGCACCCTGACAGATGGTCTGCTGTATTTTCATATTGGCCTGAATCTGGTCCAGGGGCATGTGTCCCGGTCCTTCTATAATGACCTGCACATTTTTCTCCCATGCCCTTCTGGTCAGCTCTCCCAGCGTTACCAGTTCCTCAATCTGGGAAATATCCGAGGCATCCTCAATACAACCGGGCCGGCAGGCATCTCCCAGGCTCAGGGTCACGTCATAAGCCTGGCAGATATCCAGTATCTCATCAAAATGCTCATAAAAAGGATTCTCCTCCCCTGTCATTTCCATCCAGGCAAATATAATGGAACCGCCCCTGGAAACAATGTTGGTAAGACGCCGCGCCCTCTTGAAGCGCTCTGATGTCTGCCGGTTGATTCCCACATGGATGGTCATAAAATCCACCCCATCCTCTGCATGCATCTTTACAATGTCCAGCCACTCCCGGGATGTAATCTCCTTCAGCGGCTTGTGGTAATAGACCACTGCATCGTAGATGGGAACCGTGCCGATGATTGCAGGGCACTGGGAAGTCAGCATTCTCCGGAATGTGCGGGTATCCCCCCATGAGCTCAGGTCCATGATGGACTCAGCCCCCATTTTTACTGCGTTGTTTACCTTCTGTAATTCCATGTCCAGGTCTTTGCAGTCCCTTGACGTGCCAAGGTTCACGTTGATTTTTGTCTTAAGCCCGGACCCGATTCCATTTGGCTCCAGACAGGTATGCAGCCGGTTGGCAGGAACAGCCGCCTTGCCCTCTGCCACCAGCTGCATCAGCTCTGCAGGCTCAAACCGTTCTTTTTCCGCCACCTTTTTCAGTTCTTCTGTCAAAATCCCTTTCCTGGCCGCGTCCATCTGCGTGGTATAATCCATCTCTTCCTCCTCTTTGCCCTGGCAGGCAGGCGGATAAAAATAAGGTTCAAACATGTCCCATTAAACATTGATTCGCTTCCCGCTGTATGTCCGGCCCGGTTCCCGTGTGCATGTACATTCCTGCAATGTGCCGCCGGACCGTATATCCCCCGGAGCGTGTACCGCCGGACATGCTTCAGGCTGCAAAAAAGGCCCATACCCGTAAGGAATGGACCAATCATATTATGCAGACTTATGCATACTCCATATTTCCCTACGTTGGCATTATCCAAATCAGGTTTAATAGGTCGAAGTTCGATTACTTCCTCTCAGCCTGCTCCACAAGCTCCCTGTTGTAATATATTGAATACAGCAGCTTCCCTACTCTATCCGAAAGACATTTCTGCCTTACTCTGTAAGTTTATACGGAAAACAACGGCTTGTCAACCATTATTCCCAAATGCATCCGGGAGAGCGCCCATACCGGACAGGAAACTGATGCCGGCAATGACTCCCCTCCCCCAGCCTGCCACAAACCGGTAACGCTACTGCTAACATCCTGCGAATCCCGTCATGCCAAGCCCTGACACAATCTCATCCGCCAGTCCGTCCAGGGCCTTCACCACCTCGTCTATCTGTTCCGGCTTCATGTTGTCAATATGGAACCCTCCGGTACAGACCACCACCCTGCCGGTTGCCCTGCACAGTTTCTCTGCCAGCCTCCGGCACAGGGCCTCATCCTTGTGGCCTGTCAGGTTCAGTATGGATGACGTTGCGCTTATGGTTCCGTCGCCTGTCAGGGACGGCCTTGGCACTGCCTGGACCGTGCATCCGATATGGGGCTTATCCCCGCCCTGGATGCATGCCAGGATATCCTCCCCTAAAAAAGCAGCGCCTGCCTCCATATAAGAACAGGACAATTCCTTTCGTCCCACTATAATCCACTCCATCTGCGGTACTCCTTTCCCTCTATTCCAAACGGCTCCAGCAGCTTGGAGGCAATATGATAAATCATCTGGTCCATATGTTCCGGCCTGTGATAAAAGGTCATCATAGGAGGAATGATTCTCACGCCGGGCATCAAGGAAAGCTCATACATATTCCTTAAATGAATGGGACTTAACGGAGTCTCCCTGGCTGCCAGAACCAGTGTCCTCTGCTCCTTGATGGTTACGTCCGCTGCACGCAGAATCAGGTTCTCCGCATATCCTGCGCGGATTCCGGCAATGGTTTTCATGCTGCACGGCACAACCAGCATTCCTGCTGTGGCAAAGGAACCGCTGGCGGGCCCGGCTCCAATCTGGTCCGGTTGCAGCACATGGTCCGCCAGTGCCTCCACCTGCTCCACGGACAGATTCGTTTCCTGGCCCAGCGTAAGCACAGCACTGTCACTCATAATCAGATAGGACTCATATTCCGGCTGTTCCCCTATAAGCTCCAGGCATTTCACCAGGACGGGCATTCCGCTTGCGCCTGTGGCCCCGACTATAATCCTCTTTCCCATATGCGTCTCCTGTTATCTCCCCGGCTGCTTCACCCATGCAGACGGGTCTAATTCCATAAACCTGGCCCTCACAAATCGGTCCTTCTGGTCAAAGGGGACCGTACAGTCAAAAATGGTCTTGCATGCAATGCCATGATCCCTTATGCTTGGGGAAAACCTGGGGTCATTGGACGGGTCCAGAGGATGGCATCTCACCCCCGGAATGGTGATGGTATCCACATCTCCCTGGAACCGTGTATTCATGGCCCAGAGTACGTCGTTCATATCAAAACAGTCCACATCCTCATCCACCAGGAAAATATGCTTAAGTTCGCTGAAAGCGGAAAACGCCAGAAGAGCTGCCTGCCTCTGTCTGCCTTCATCACTGGCTACAGATTTTTTAAACTGGAGCACTGCCATGTATTTCCCTCCCCCGGCGGAACAGCAGTATACATTCTGAAGCCTTCCCGGCATGGCCTTTTCCACCATACCAAATATGCTGGCCTCCGTTGGTATGCCGGCCATGGACACATGCTCCTCGCTGGGTCCTATACAGGTCTGCATGATGGGGCGCTCCCTGTGGGTGACGGCCTTGACCTTGATAAGCCAGCACTGGTCGCTGGCCGGTCCCGTGTAACCGGGAAACTCCGGCATGGCAAAGCCTGTATGGCTGTTCTGGTCCTCCTTAATTCTCACACCAGGAATGACCTCGCCCTCAATAACATATTCTGCATTGGCTATGGCCATCTCATCCACGGTCAGGCATCTGCACAGTTCCACCGGCTCTCCCCGCAGCGCTCCTGCCACTGACAATTCATCATACCCCAAAGGCGTGGTGGGCGGCTCAAAACAGGAACCAATCTCAATGGCCGGGTCCACGCCAATGCTGATGGAAATAGGCAGCCTGCGTCCCAGCTCCTCCGCTCTCTCCGCCATAGCGCCGATATGCCTGGCGCCCGGTGTAAAGAAAATAGACAGCTCATCCTTTCCCTGGATACAGAGCCTGTGGATGGTAACATCGTGGGCGCCTGTATCCGGGTGGGCTGCATAACACATTCCAAGCGTAATATACGGGCCTGCGTCATAGGGCGTGTTGGTTGGCGCCGGAACCAGCTTATACAGGTCAAACCCAGGTTCATCCGCCCGGTGCACCACCTGCTGGCAGACAGGCTCACTCTGACACATCACAGGCGGAACCGGCTTCTCCACACTGCGGCACAGCATCTTTCCCAAATCCTCCGGCTTGCAGTCCAAAAGGGCTGCCACACGTTTCCTGCTGGCCAGCACACCAATGGCAACGCTGGCATCCGGATGTCCCTTTACATTGTGAAAAATCATGGCAGGGCCTTCCCTGGTAGGCCGTTTTACCGTACCTCCTGCTCCTACATACCGGTACACACCTGATAATTGAGCCATGGGCTCTACTTCCACATCTGTCTCCAGAAGCTGCCCCGGCAGCTCTGCCAATAATTCCAGCGCGCTTCTCAAATCCCTGACTTTCTTTGACATATCAAAATCCCCTCTCCGGCTTATCCTGTCATCCGCCTTTTTTATTTTTTCAGCATTGGCTGGGATATTTCATGCATTGATAATCCATCCATGTCATTCCACCCCTGCGGTTCTGCTGTTACTCTATTTCACATCTTACTTGAAAAAGCCTGGAGAATCAATTCATCTTATGGTATAATTGTTTCCAAAATGGAATGAATCAACAAGCCAGCCGGAACATAAGGGAAACAGGTGCAAACCTTAATATGCCGTCCCCTATGTACCAGAAAGGAACGGACGACAGATATGACCTTTGAACAACTGGATTATTTTATTGCGGCCGCCCAGTGCGGCACCTTTTTAGACGCCGCGGAAACACTGCACATCAGCCAGTCCGCCCTGTCCAAACAAATCATGAAGCTGGAAAAGGAGCTGGATATCCAGCTTTGGGACAGAAGCCGGCGCTCCGCTGTCCTGACAGAGGCAGGGCGCATGTTTTACCAGGAAGCCCTGAACCTGTCAGGGGAATACAAAAAAGCCCTCCTTCGAATCAGTGAATTCAAGGAACAATCAAGTCAGAAGCTGTCCATCGGTACTCTTCCTATCCTGTCCCAGTACCATCTCACAGCCATGCTGAAGGATTTTGCAGACAGTCATCCGCAAATCCATCTCATGCTGGAGGAAGTTGAGGAACATGACCTGCTCAGGGGATTTTCCAACAATGCCTATGACTTCATCATCACCCGCAGCAATATGCTGGACAACAAAAACCATACCTTCCGGACGCTGGCAGAAGACAGGCTGGTTGCAATCCTTCCCGAAAACCACAGACTGGCCGGAAGGCCTGTCATTTCCCTGGATGATATTGCAGGGGAGGGATTCATACTAATGCATACCTACACGTCCATCTATGATTTCTGCATGGACCTGTTCCGTGAAGCAGGAATCCGGCCTCATCTGCTCCGCACGGCACGCATGGAATCCATCATCAGCGCCGTGGCTGTCCGTGAAGGCATCAGCCTGCTGCCGGAAGAAAATTTCAGGCTGTTCCAGTACCGGGACATTGTCTCTGTTCCCATTGATACTCCCCGCACGCTGTCCATCGGCATAGCCGGCAAAAAGCAGGGCCGGATATCATCCGCCATGGCCGAATTCCTCCGTTACGCCGACGGATATATACGATAATCCTGAGCCCTGCCAGTACCCTGCGCATCTGCCCTGCCGGTACCCTGCGCATCTGACCTTCCGCTGTCTATCTGTCTACTCCTGAACTACGGCCCACATGCGGACAGGCAGCCCTGTCGCCCCCTCAATGGGAGGAAATACGGCAAACACAATGGCTCCGGCCGCAGGCACCTGGTCCAGATTGCACATAACCTCCACCTGCAGCTTGCCCTTGTCCAGCAGATAGCGCTCGCAGGCCAGGTCCCCTGACCGGGCTGCCAGCACCGAGGCATCGGTGTCCAGGGTTTCATGCCCATTGGCGGCCGCATTCCGCACCTCATAGATATATCTCAGCGCCTCCATGGACCACCCCGGAAAATGCTCTCCGCCCTCCTGGTCATAATTGGAGATGGCATCCATATCCGGCCAGCGTCCGCTCCATCCGGTATACAGGGCCACAAACGCTCCATCCGGTATATCCCCGTACTCAGCCTCAAATTTCTTGATGTCCTCCACGGACACGGCGTATTCCGCATTTTCCTTCACCTTTTCAGAGATATCAATGACTACCAGCGGGAAAACCATGTCCCTGACGCCGTACTGCTCCGATAGTGCCTTCCCTTTGATAAAATGTCCCGGAAAATCAATGTGTGTACCGAACTGCCCGGGAAATTTGAAGGTCTGAATCAGGCATTCCAGTTCATTTCCCCAGTCATATACGGTTTTTGACAGTTCCACTGCCCCCTCCGGAATCCCTCCCCAGTACGGGCTGTCGTTGTTAAGCGGATGGGACAGCTCGACCCAGCGGTATGTTTTTAGCCTCTTTAAATCTTCCCATAACTGATACATATTCCGGTTCCTCCTGTGGTATTTTGTAATTCCAATGATTTCATTATAACCTGTACCCCGGGCCATTACAAGAAAAACAGGGTTCCGGATTGGAGTATATGATTCCCGCACAGGGTTATGCCAACCTATTGCTCCAATCTCATAATCAGCCGTTCCAGCACGGTTCTGACAGCCGCCGGGTCCTTCCGCCCCGGCGGCACTCTGCGCCATCCCTGTTCCAGGGTGATATAGGCTGCGCCGCAGAGTGTGGGTTCCCGGCACAGTCTGAATCCCTCACAGTCCATCTGGACCATCCAGGATGTGCCTCTGCACCAGCAGTTCATGGCCGGAAGCCGGATGTCATCATCCTCCGCCGCCAGAAACAAGCGGTAAGAGGGAAACGCATCCATACGCAGGGCTAATTCCCTGAGTCCTCTTGCATAATGGGCCGGCGAGACAACCACCTGTTTTTTTCCCAGAAGGGACAGACTGGTGCTGACAAAACATGTATCAGCCCTGTGCTCCATCTCACCCAGCTGCAGAATCTGGATAAATTCTCCCTGTCCGCCTGTCAGCTGGCTCTCCACCAGGTCCCGCAGCAGTCTGTTGATTTCTCTTAACCGGGAAGCCGCCGTGCCCGCTATCCCATTATCCCTCAGTATATCATCAAACAGCTGCTCCCCTGCACTCATGAAGGCCGGCGCCGGAAGATAGGAAAACAGTGTCTCTCCCGCACGTCCCTGCTCCCGCAGCATCCTGGCTGCTTCCGCGCCCAGTCCCATGGAAAGACTGTCAAACATGGGACGGCAGCTGGTAAGGACCATTTCCACCACATTCCTGTGCTGAAGTATGGAATATGCATCTGTATAGACAGTGGCGGAGGTCTGTTCCGGGGACATGGACATGCCTGCAATGCTCATGGCGTGTTCCAAAATAAAGAAGGAAAACCAGTAAATATTCTCATCATAATACTGATGGTAAAACCACCTGGCATTGCGGTGAAATATAAGAGGGCTGCACAGCTGAAAAAACGCCACGAACTTGTCAACCGATATGGAAAAATGCAGGGCCGCCTTGAAAACGAATCCCCGGTCCAGCAGCCGCACCATCCTGCTCACCCATTCCCTGGCATAGGCAGTGTCCTCCAGCAGCCATCCGGTCTGCTCCGAATCCACATAAAACAGCTCTCCCGGCGTCTCCATGGCCTCTGCAATCTCCAGAAGGTCGGAGATGGCCTGGCGCCTGCCCTCCCCGCTGGTGTATATGGCAATCTCCGCTGTGCAGAGTGCTTCGGCGCGGATGGTAAATGCCTTTGGCACGGTAAAATGCCGGTCATTCAGTACGCGGCAAAGCAGTTCTGCTGTTCCGGACGGCGTGCCCTCTTCTGATATGCTCCCCCCTTCCTCCTTCCCGGCTTCTCCCTTTGGCTCCTCCAGAGGCACCAGGGAGCGAAGCGCATCTGCCAGGGCCATGGGGTTCTGCTCCAGCAGCATACCGCACACCTCTTTAAAGTAAACGGATTTGGCGCTGAGCCGTCTGCTTCCGCTGCGCCATTTGCTCACAAGGCTGGCGTCCACGTGAAGCCTTCTGGCCAGGGACGCTGTGGACAGTCCCAGACGGTCCATCAGGTATCCCAGGGTGGATAATTTTCGTTCTGTCATGGAATCCTCCTCTCCGAAAACATCTGTCTGTCCCTCCAAACCGCTGACAGACAGCTGTCATGGTACCAGTACTGACAAAGAGGCCAAACCTCTTTTCAAACAGAAAAACCATTGTTATACTATAGACATATCAGCAAGATGCACAAAAGTCAAGAAATAATTAGAATGTTATTAGTTAAAATAACAATCTTTTTAATAGGTCTGGTCCGGAACAGACCTGGCAATCAGAACAACAAAACTGTATATCAAAGAAAGGGGTACACTATCCATGGCAGAGAATAAGGATTATAAATATGTAGACCACTATGATTTCAATGAGGAACTTCTGAAACAGGCATTTGCCGAGGCCCGCAAGATTTACAAGGAGCGCGGCTTCATGCGCAGGATGGGCTTTGGCAAGGCTCCCGCCATTACCACCGTGGATATGGCCAGGGCCTGGATGAGCGAGGGACATCCGTTCACCTGCGACCACTCCGAAGAGGTCTGCGCCAACGCCTTAAAGGTACTGGAAGCCGGCCGCAAGTCAGGCGTTCCCATCTTCCATACCACCACAGGATACATAGGCAAACAGCAGTGGGACCTTCCCCGCTGGGATGAGAAGATACCCATGAGTGCCCTGGATATCAATTCAGAATGGCTGGAAATCGACCCCAAGCTGAAACCGCGTCCAGAGGAGCCGGTCATCCATAAAAAATATGCTTCCAACTTCTTTGGAACCCATCTGGCCCAGACCCTTAATTTCCTGGGTGTGGACACGGTCATCGTTATGGGCGCCACCTCCTGTGCCTGCGTACGGCATACGGTCATGGACTCCACCGGATACGGCTTTAAGACCATTGTTCCGGAAGGCACTGTGGGCGACCGCGTTCCGGGCGTAATTGAATGGAACCTGTTTGACATGGAAGCCAAGTTCGCTGATGTGCTGCCGGTGGAAGAAGTCGTCAAATATCTGGAAGGAATCGATTCCAGTGTTTACACCAAGCACGAACGTCTGCTGGATTAATATTTAACCTGCCGGGCCAAGTTTTTCTAAATATGATACGCCGGTCCCCATGGTCCGGAATCGGCGTATCATAGGTCCATGAAAGGAGCTTATATGAGCCTTCTAATAAAAAATGGAACCATACTGACCGCCGCCAGTGAATTTACAGGTGATATCTATATCGAAGGGGAAACCATCTGCCAAATCGGGACGAATCTGAATGTAAACGCCAGCCAGACCATTGATGCTTCCGGAAAATACGTGATGCCGGGAGGCGTGGATGAACATGTACACTACGGTTCCTTTGGCGGACGCCTCTTTGAGACAGCCGAAGCAGCGGCGGCAGGCGGCACCACCACCATTGTGGATTTTGCCCCCCAGGAAAAAGACGTGCCTCTTCTGGACGCCATCAGGCGGCAGGCAGCCAAAGCAGAACACACCTCATCTGTGGACTTTGCATTCCATGCAGTCATCATGGACCCAAAGGAATCCGTATTTGAGGAAGTCAGGCATCTGCCGGAAGTGGGCGTGGCCACGCTGAAGCTTTTTATGGCATACAAAGGCACTGCATTTTACTGTGACGACGAAGCCATACTGAGCGCCATGATGAATGCAAAGGAGGCAGGCGTCACCATGATGGTCCACGCTGAAAATGCAGACATCATAACCATTCTGACCCGTTATTACCTCAGCCAGGGCAAAACTGCCCCGGTTTACCACTACTATGCCCGTCCTCCCATTGCAGAGGAGGAAGCCACGGGCAGGGCCATTGCCCTGGCAAAGACAGCGGACTGTCCTCTTTTCGTGGTTCATGTCAGCATACGTGAGGCCATGGAAGCCATCAGGGAAGCCCACAACGCAGGGTGGCCCATTTTCGGGGAAACCTGCACCCATTACCTGACCCTGACCACGGACTGCCTGGATAAACCGGGCTTTGAGGGCGCCAAATACATCTGCTCCCCGCCGCTGCGTCCCCAGGAACACGTGGATGCCCTGTGGCAGGCCGTGCGCGAGGGCTGGCTGACCGCGGTGGGGTCCGACCACTGCGCCCTGGACGGAGGATACGAGGGTGCAAAGAAAAAAGGCACCAATTTTTCCAATGTTCCCAACGGATGTCCCGGTGTGCAGGACCGGCTGGCGCTGCTGTGGACCTACGGCGTCTGCACAGGGAAGATTACCCGACAAAAGTTTGTGGAGCTGTTCGCCACCAATCCCGCCAAAGTGGTGGGTCTGCCCAACAAGGGAGAACTGCGTATAGGCGCTGATGCCGATGTGGTAATCTTTGACCCTGACTGGAAGGGAACCATCACCAACAAAGACAGCCTTCACGGCATTGACTATGAACCATTTGAAGGCTTTGAAATCCAGGGCCGGCCGGAGCAGGTCTTCCTGCGCGGCCGTCTGGCAGCCGAGAACGGCAGATTTGTAGGCCAACCCGGCATGGGGCGCTGGCAGAAATGCAAGCCCTATGGCCTGTGTTACGACTACTATCACAAATAAGCGTCCCCGCATATATCCATATGCATAAAAGGTGCGGCAGTATCACAGAAATTCCATGTGATGCTGCCGCACCCTTTTACGGCTCATTCCTTATTTCTTCTTCGGTTTCCTGTGAAGCTTCAGCTCAATGCCCTGTTCTCCTGCCTTTTCCCGTAAAAATCCCTCTGCCTGTTTTGCCTTTTCCTTTACGGACATCCCCTCCTCCTCTTCCAGCGCCAGAGCCTTCATCACATCCTTTATATCCTGCAGAGACAGCAGATTGACCGCCTGGCAGAAAAGGGTCTTCTTCCGCCCGTCATTATAATTCTCCAGCAATGTCTCCAGCTGCCGGGCCTTTTCCATCTGCTCCATATTATAACGCTCCACGCCCATTGTCTCCGCCCGTTTCATATCCCTAAACCGGTTGCGGTGTGTGATGAGGGAGTCAAATTCATCAATCCCTTCATATTTTTCACACGGAAAATCATGACACTGCCAGCAGTACTCAACTCCCGGATGCTGTAAGCTGCACCTTGCGATTGCACATGGCTGGTTGCCCTGTCCGCCACCTTTCCTGTTAATAATACGTTAAATCCCCGTTAAAATATTGTTAATACAATTATGGTTCAACGACAATAATTTACTCTTAAATATTAAAATTATCCAGTGATTATACACAATTTTGTCGATATAATAAAACCAGTTACATGTTCTGCAGACATTGACATAAGCAAATAAAGAGAGGGATTGGAAATGGTGAGTAATTTACTGAAAAAGCTTGGAATCGCAGCCGTGGCCGGTGCTGTCATGGTTTCGGCTTCCGGATGCAGCTCTGTCTCCTCAGGCAAACGGATTATCCGGGTGTCCCACGCACAGTCGGAAACCCATCCTGAGCACCTGGGGATGCTGGCATTTAAGGAATATGTGGAAGAACGTCTGGGCGACAAGTATGAGGTCCAGATATTTCCCAACGAAATACTGGGTTCTGCCCAGAAGGCAATCGAGCTTACACAAACAGGAGCAATTGACTTTGTAATCGCAGGTACGGCAAATCTGGAGACATTTGCGGATGTCTATGAGATTTTCAGCATGCCCTATCTGTTTGACTCCGAGCAGGTCTACCGGTCCGTAATGGAAGACACGGATTATATGGAGCATATATACAAATCTACGGACGAGGCCGGTTTCAGGGTGGTAACCTGGTACAATGCGGGAACACGAAATTTTTACGCCAAGACACCCATTAATACCCCCGAGGATTTAAAGGGTAAAAAAATACGTGTACAGCAGAGCCCGGCCAGTGTGGATATGGTCAACGCCTTTGGCGCGGCCGCTGCGCCCATGGGCTTTGGCGAGGTATATACAGCCATTCAGCAGGGCGTCATAGACGGAGCTGAGAACAATGAGCTGGCCCTGACCAACAACAAGCACGGTGAAGTAGCCAAGTACTATACATACAACAGACATCAGATGGTCCCTGACATGCTGGTTGCCAACCTTAAATTCCTGAACGGCTTAAGTCCTGAGGAATTCAAGGTATTCAAGGAGGCTGCGGCCCTTTCCACAGAGGTGGAATTAGTGGAATGGGATAAAAGCATAGAGGAGGCAAAGCAGATTGCAGCCAATGATATGGGCGTAACCTTCATCGACACGGATGTGGAGGCCTTCAAGGCAAAGGTACTGCCCCTGCACCAGAAAATGCTGGAAAACAACCCGAAAATCCGGGAATTTTACGAATATATCCAGACAGTCAATGATTCCATGAAAGGAGGCGCCTAAACCATGGACAAAATGCATAAAGTAAGGGCAGCCATCATGAAGATGCTGGGTGTGGTCATAACCCTCCTGTTCATCCTTATGACCCTGGTGGGCACCTATCAGATTGTGACGCGTTATTTCTTCAACCGGCCCAGCACCATATCCGAGGAGCTTCTCACCTACTCCTTTACCTGGATGTCGCTTCTGGCCTCCGCCTATGTATTCGGCAAAAGGGACCACATGAGGATGGGCTTCATGGCGGACAAGCTGACCGGCCCGGCCCGCCGGTATCTGGAGGTTTTCATAGATGCACTCAGCTTCTTTTTTGCAGCCATAGTCATGGTATACGGCGGTATCTCCATCACCAGGCTGACTATGATACAGATTACGGCGTCCCTGCGTATTTCTATGGGATGGATTTACATCATTGTTCCCATTGCAGGCCTGCTGATTATGATATTCAGCGCCATGAATGCAGTGGATATGCTGCACAAAGATTTCAGTGAACCAGGGGAGGCAAAGGTATGAGTATAGCAGTATTTTGTGGTCTTGTGATTTTCGTTCTGCTGGCAGTGATGCTGCTGGCAGGTGTTCCCATCGCCATTGCCCTGGCGGTATCCTCCATCTGCGCCATTCTTCCGGTGCTGAACCTGGGGGCTTCCGTACTCACGGGCGCACAGCGGATTTTCTCAGGCATCTCCGTATTCAGCCTGCTGGCCATTCCCTTTTTTATCCTGGCCGGCAATATCATGAACAAGGGAGGCATTGCCATCCGCCTCATCAATTTTGCCAAGCTGTTTACCGGCAATATTCCCGGAGCCCTGGCCCACACCAACGCAGTGGCCAACATGCTCTTTGGAGCCATCTCCGGTTCCGGTACAGCTGCTGCTTCTGCCATGGGTTCCATTATCGGCCCGATTGAGGAGGAAGAGGGGTATGACAGGGACTTTTCCGCGGCAGCCAACATTGCCACAGCTCCCACCGGTCTTCTGATTCCTCCCAGCAATGTAATGATTACCTTTTCCCTTGTCAGCGGAGGCACCTCCGTGGCAGCCCTTTTCATGGCGGGCTATATTCCGGGCATACTCTGGGGCCTTGCATGCATGGTGGTCATTTACTTCTTTGCCAGAAAGAGAGGATACCGCAGCACCAAACGTTATACCGGCTCTGAGAAGGTAAAAGTATTCTTCCAGGCCATACCGTGCCTGTTCATGATTATCGTGGTCATCGGCGGCATCATTTCCGGTATTTTCACCGCCACCGAGGGAAGCGTGGTAGCCGTGGTATACAGCATGGTCCTGTCCATCTTCTTCTACAAATCCATCAGGTTCAGCGAGCTTCCCAGGATTTTCCTGGACAGCGCCGAGATGACAGGCATCATCATCTTCCTTATCGGCGTATCCAGCATCATGAGCTGGGTCATGGCCTTTACCGGCATTCCCACCGCTGTATCGGAAGCCATGCTGGGAATCAGCACCAACCGCTACGTGATACTGTTCATCATCAACATCCTGCTGCTGATTGTGGGAACCTTTATGGACATGACGCCTGCCTGCCTTATCTTTACCCCTATTTTTCTTCCTATCTGCCAGGCGCTGGGCATGAACACCATCCACTTTGGCATCATGATGATATTCAACCTGTGCATCGGCACCATCACGCCCCCTGTGGGTACTACCCTTTTCGTGGGCGTAAAGGTGGGAAAGACTAAGATAGAACAGGTAATCCGCCCCCTGCTCTACTACTTTGGCGCCATTTTCATCGTGCTGATGCTGGTATCCTATATACCGCAGCTGTCACTGTGGCTGCCAGGGCTTATGGGTTATGTATAAATGCGATTAGATGCATAAAGGAATGGCAGGGCTGTGATACGATACCACAGCCCTGCCATTCTTTTTATCCTGATAAACCTCAGGCTTACACCCTCTTTAACCTTTTATCCTCCAGATGGGATACTATCACTGCACAGGCAGCATCCCCTGTTATATTTACCGTGGTACGTCCCATGTCAAACAGACGGTCAATACCTGCCACAAGGGCAATGCCCTCCACAGGAAGCCCTACGCTCTGAAGCACCATGGCCAGCATAATCATACCTGAGCCAGGTACGCCGGCCGTTCCGATGGAGGCCAGGACAGCGGTCAGTATAATGACAATCTGCTGGGACAGGGTCAGGTTAATGCCGTAGCAGGAGGCAATGAACACAGCGCACACACCCTGGTAAATGGCGGTTCCGTCCATATTGATGGTGGCGCCCAGGGGAAGCACAAAGCTGGCAACCTCCTTTTTAGCCCCTAACTTCTCCGCACACTCCAGATTAAGAGGAAGGGCGCCCACAGAGGATGCGCTGGAAAATGCCATTATCATGGCCGGAGCCATACCCTTGAAAAACGTAAGCGGACCAATGCCTGCCAGGGTTTTCACGGTCAGTGAATATACCAGAGAAGCATGGAGTATGTACCCGATATAAGCCACCAGAAGCACAAAGGCCAGGCTGCCCAGTATCTGAGGTCCGTTGGCAGCCACCACAGGCGTAATCAGGCAGAACACGCCGATGGGACTCAGCTTGATGATAAAGGACATAACCGCGATGGACACTTCATTGGCGCTCTCCACGAAGTTGCCAAACACCTCGCCTTTCTTTCCAGCCACAATGGTTCCAAAGCCAAAGAGCAGGGCCACTACGATTACCTGAAGCATGGATGCCTCGGCCATGGGCTGGATGATGTTGCTTGGAAAAATGCCAATCAGGGTCTGGATGAAACTGGGAGTCTCTGTGGCAGTGTACTCCAGGGAACTGGTGGACAGCACCGGAAACCCCTTCTTGAACAGGTTTGCCACCACCAGTCCCAGGGTAACTGCAAAAAAGGTAGTGCCCATATAATAAATGACGGTCTTGCCTCCAATGCTTCCCACCTTCTTAATATCCTTCATGGAAATAACACCGTTCATGATAGAGAACAAGACAATGGGGACAACGATGAATTTCAGCAGGTTCAGAAACAGGGTTCCAAAGGGCTTAATGTAAATCTCTGCAATGTCCGGCCGGCTCATCAACAGCATACCTGCCACAATACCTAATGCCAATCCGGTGAAAATCCATAGTGCAAGTGGTTTCTTTTTCATACGCACAATTCCCCTTTTTTAGTATTTTTGCATAAATGTAATTCTAATTATAACACATTCTTAGCGCCATTACTACTAAATACCAAAAAAGTAAAAAATTAACAATCCCAGGCGTTGTTTATATAATGAACGTCAAACTCAGCCACCCTGTATTCCTGTATACCATGGACAAAAAGCGGTTCATGGTCCAGGTATGCCTGCAAAGCGTCTGCATCCTCCACCCTCATAATGGATATGCCGCCGCTCATATCTGCCTTCAGACCGGACATGAAGGTCATTCCCCGCTCCATCGCTGCCCGGGTATAGGCCATATGCTCGTTCATGATGCCGTCCGTCATCCTGCCGGCGTCTATTATATTTCCTTCCACTAAAAAATACTTCATACTTTTTGTCTCCTGTTCTGTTTTTAATTGTTCCTTCCTGGCTCAAACTTATTTATAAAAAGAAAATAAGGCATACATTCTTTGACTGATATGTTATACTATAAAAATCAAAGTATCTGAAAAGGAGGGTTGCCGGCTTATGCTTAATCCTATCGTTACCGCTGCATAGCAAAGGCTGCTGCAGCTGTACCATAATCCAGTCATGATGGAACATGGCCTTACATAGCCTTTGCTTTCCCGCTTAAAATAAATCACAGGAGAGCAACATGAGCTATCAAAAAGCGGACCGTATCCTGCCCCGCGAACTGCTGGAGCAAGTACAGGAATACGTGGACGGCGCGCTGATATATATACCGAAGACAGCCGGAAATAAAAAGTGCTGGGGCGAGGGGACATCCACCCGCGAAGAGCTCCGTCTTCGGAATCAACAGATTTACAGTGATTATCTGTCCGGCGCAAGTACGGACGAGCTGTCCTCCCTATACTGTCTGTCAGTTAAAAGCATACAGAGAATCATAGGACAGGAAAAGAAAGGCAAATAGACAGAGCAACCCGGACCGATGCGAATCAATCGTATCGGTCCGGGCTTTTTATATCCCATCTTTCCATTGCATGTCTCAACTTTATTTATCAAAAAAGGATGAGGTTGGTATCAGCCTGCCCGGATGATACACTTGTTACTGCACCGGATATCAGGCGGTATTCCAAAGACACAGGAAAGGATATTTACATGAAAGATATCAAATGGACCATACGGTACGACAGGCCTCCTGCACCGCTAAGGTATTGTAAAAAATGCAATACCAGGCAGGAATTCGTAAGCTCCGGACAATTCCGGGTCAATGCCCAGGGGAAATACCTGGACATCTGGCTGATTTATAAATGTTCCTGCTGCAGCTCCACCTGGAACGCAGCCATCTATTCCCGCATAACCCCCGGAAGCCTTCCTCCCGGACTGCTCTCCCGCTTTCACGAGAACGACCCCTCCCTGGTCTTAAAATACTCCATGGACACTGTTTTTCTCCGTCAAAACGGCGCCTCAATACGGCTTCCCCTATACCACGCAGAAGGTGAGGTCTTCGGTCTGGACGGTCCGGCCGCCGTCACTCTATGGATTGATAACCCGTACCCGCTTCCCATACGGGTCCACACTATCTTAAAAGACAGGCTGCACCTGTCACAGCGCAGCCTGGACCTTCTGGCTGACAGCGGCAGGATTCGGTGTGACGATGGCCGGGAACTGAAAAAAAGCAGGACTGAAAGCCATATAAAGCTTATCATCACCGGTGTTTCAGTTCCCTGAGTATACCTTCTGCATCCAGACCGGAACACATACGGCCGTCCACCATGACATTTGGCGCCTTTCTGCAGTTTTTCAGGCAGTTCCTGGTCCTGAGACAGACGGCACCGTCTTCCGATATACCGCTTTTTCCCACGCCCAGTCTCTTTTTCAGTTCATCCAGGACTGCCAGACTGCCCTTTGCAGCGCAGTTTCTGCCGGTACAGAGTACAATCTCATGGGCATAGGGAGCTGTCTTTAAACTGGGATACCGCTTACATATGGCCTGTATCATGGATTCCCGGACCCCGGCAGCCTCAGCTGCCTGCTCCAGCACAAAAGGGCTGATACAGCCATAAACCTCCTGCAGCTCCCTCAGCAGCTCCACTATAGTCTCCTGTGAGGAGCGCTCCGGCAGCCCCCGGTAATAATCCAGAATCTCCCTCATCCGTTCATCCTGTCCAACGTCTATACTGCCGTCACGGCAATCACCGCCTCTGTGATAACCGCTGTCATGGCAATCAGCGCCACCCCGGGCGTCATTTTCATTTATCTCCATACGCAAAAACCTCGCTTCCAGTATATCATTGGGCTTTTGGGACGGATTTTATTCACAGAAACCAGTTTTTATGCATCTTTCAACTTCAATCCCCCAGATAATAGATAGCGGTAAAGTGTCCTCTTGCATTGTAACAGAGACGGTTGCCCATCAGCTGCCTGCCGATAATCCGACCGGTTTCCTGGTCCCCCGGACCGCTGAAAATATCCCGCTGGTGCTGCGAAGCCCTCAGAAGTTCGGTATCTGCTCCTGCGACAGCCCCCTTAAGGATATAGATATCTCCCCGGTAAACCGGCTTCATCACGGTATCCCGGCTGGTCTGCCACAGGTGGTATTCACCGGTATTGTAATCCAGCCGGATTCCTGTACCGGTCCCCTGTCCTTCTTCCTCCTCCTTACCCCGGAGCAGGAACCCATAAGACGTATCTTCCTGGCTGGGATTCAGCGTCAGTATCTGGCTTCTGCCTGTAAGCTCATCCAGCGTCACCTCCGCCTGGCCGCCCTCCATGACAGTCTGAAGCTGCTCCCTGGTAATGGAGGCCGGAACCAATATTTCCCCCGGCACAACATGGTATGCTCCCATATCCCTGGCAAGGGTCAGGTCAACGCTCAGCCCCGTCTCGTCATACTGTCCCAGGTAAGACAGATAGGGAGCCGGAGGAAGGTCCTCCAACCCATACTGCCTCTGTCCGTCCAGCTTATCCCTGTCCGTGTCATTTTCCATTTTCTGTATCAGGGAAATGTTCCCGGCCTCCACATCCGACAGAGTGGAATCAGAAAAAGCGTCAGGGGCAATGACTCCCCTGTACCATCTTTTTTCAGAAAAATACCGGCTCAGCACGTCGGATTTAAACTGCCTGCCGTTAGCTGCATATATCTCATTCCGAAGAAGCCACAAATCCTCTGTTGGCCACAGGCATAGGTCTGCCCTGGACAAATAGCGGGAAAACACATCCGGAAAAGTCAGACTGTCCTCAAACAGATAATAATCCCCTGCCAGTCCTCCCTCCCCCTTCACCGAAATACGGGGGTCCGAAGAATCATCCAGGGCAAATACAATGGTATAGGTAAGGGCAGGAACCCGCGGTACCTCCTCCATGGTTTCCGGAGTTATCACATATGTCTTTTTTCCCTGCTCCGTCAGGATTTCAGCGCTTCTCAAGCTGTCATAATAGCTGGTGTGCATCTCATCCGGCAGGGTGAACACGCATTGCAGGCGTTCTGATTCCCAGCCATCCTCCGTGATTCCAAAGGACAGGCCGCACCGTATGTCTCCCGCCTTAAAGAAACGGCCGGTTATAAGCTGGTTTCCGGTTTCCAGGTTCTGTACCGCCCTGACAGCGGTTCCCTTTTTTTCCGTTCCTGCCTCATCTTCCGGCCCTGCTTTCCCTGCCGGACCCGCACCGCCTGCGTCCTCCTGCGCACTGTTTCCCCCGTTCCCGGACCCCCGGGGAAATCCCTGTGCCGGTTCCATGTCCTGACGGTGTTCAGAAGAACTGGCAGCCTGTTCCCGGGCGGTTCCAGCGTCCTCCGTATTTGTCTGCCCTGTATCCTTCATCCGGCAGGATGTCAAAACCAGCATGGCCATGGCGGCCCATCCTGCCCTGTATATCTGTTTCCTAATCACGTAAACCCATCCCTTCCATTAATTCGGACCGGATATATCCATCATCTCGTCCCACCGGTTCTGCCTCTTCCAGTCCAGACAGTCGGACAGGGCTCCCCGGAGCAGTTCAATGGAAACCGGTTTTGCCAGATGTCCGTTCATACCGGACAAGCGGGCGCGTTTTACATCCTCAGCAAAGGCGTCTGCTGTCATGGCTATAATGGGAAGCTCCCATATCCGTTCCATTCCGGAACCGCGTATCTCCCTGGTTGCCTCATACCCGTTCATCACAGGCATCTGGACATCCATGAATACCATATCATAATATAGGGCCGGGTGGGAACACACTGCCTCCACTGCCTGGCAGCCATTTTCAGCCATCTCCACCCTGGCTCCCAGAAGTTCCAGCATCTCCGATGCAATCTGCCGGTTCAGTTCATTGTCCTCCACCAGCAGGACCCTCAAGCCCTGGAAGGAAATCTCCGGCCCTGAAGCAGCAGGCTGGGCTGTCTCCTGCGCATCTCCGCACTTATTCAGGCACAGGATAATGGTAAACCGGGACCCCTTCCCGTACTCACTCTCTACCTGGATGTCCCCGTCCATCATGGATACCAGATTCTTTACAATGGTCATGCCCAGTCCGGTTCCTGCCACCTTGCTGGTTCTGCTGTCGTCAGCCCTGCTGAAGGGTTCAAATATATGCTTTATATATTCAGGCTTCATGCCCACTCCCGTATCCTCGATGATGAAACGGTAGGTTCCCACCAGCTGTTCTTCCTTTTTCAGCTCACATACAGAAAAGGTGATTCTTCCCCCTTCACGGGTATATTTTGAAGCATTTTCCAGGATATTCACCAGCACCTGCTTGATGCGCCTGGCATCCCCCATAACCAGCGGCTCAAAGGTTTCGTCTATCTCCACCCGGAATTCCTGATGTCTGCTTTCCATGGATATCCGCACCATCTCCGCTGCATCCCTGGCCAATGCACGCAAATCCAGGGGATTCTCTGCCAGCTCCATGACACCGCTTTCAATCTTGCTTACGTCCAGGATTTCGTTAATCAATCCCAGCAGATGGGAACCCGATGAGGCGATTTTGTTCAGGTAATCCCTCTGTTTTTCCTCATCCCCAATGTGCAGCTGCGCCAGCTCGGTCATGCCTATGATGGCGTTCATGGGTGTGCGGATATCGTGGCTCATGCGGGAAAGGAAATCGCTCTTTGCCTGATTTGCTTTCTCCGCCTTCTTAAGGGCATCTTCCAGCAGCAGCTTTGCCTGCCGTTCCTTTTCCAGGGACTCCTGCTGTATCCTGCGCTCTTCGTCAATGTTCCTGGACAGGGTAATCTCAATCAGGTCGTGTGTATACGGGCTGTCCACCTTCACCACCTGGGTAAAATTCCAGTGGTAGATTCCATCCTCCCCCATGTGGGGAACCTCCATGGACAGAATGCGCTCCCCCCTTCGGAACCGTTCAGTCAGATTCTTCCGGTCAAACTTGCAGGTGAATTCCTCCCGGTAGTCCGGGTGGACCGTTCCCAGTTCAAAGGCAATCAGGTCGTCAAAACAGCCCTGGGCCGCAGGCTCTTTCACCGGAAAACGCTGGTATTCCATCATGTGGTAGGTATTTTGCGTCAGGTTCACTGCAATCAGCATCTGGTAGGCTGCCTTGGCCGCCGTGGCCAGCTGGCTTATCTCCACGTTCCGTTCCTGCTCCAGCAGGTATTCTTCCTGGACATCCCGGAATACCAGGACGCACCAGCACTCATCCTCCTGATTTCCAATTCTGGCCGCTGTAAACTCCACCATTCGGTATGTACCGCTGGTAGTCCTGCGGCGCAGCCTCTTGGAAATCTGTTTTTTCCCCTCTGTAAACATGCGGAGCATGGACTCTCTGGAAAAGTTTTCATTAAAGCAGTCCAGGTCGTCCGGGTGCAGCGCTTTCCGGGCGTACTTGCGGTTCTCCGAGCCAAAATCCCCCTGTTCCGGTATATCGTCCCACACCACATCCTTCTGGCAGCTCACATAGTAATCCCTGGTCAGGTTGGCAATGATGCACTCGTCAAACACAGTCACCAGGCTGCCGGCATACATCTGCCGGATTTTCTGGAACCCCTGCTCCTCCTCAAAGTTCAGACGGTGTGGCGTTGCAGTAATCACCACGGCAGGAAGGCTGCCTTCCCAGTTGATTCGGTTGGCAGTGACATCAACGGTTGATTTAAGGAGAGGGTCATAGCAGACCATATGGTTGGACCCTTTATCCCCCAGCCCATTAAGGGGACATCTGGCGCACAGCTCCGGCCATACTTCATGACACCGGACTCCCAGGGCAGCCCTGCCGCGTCCCGTTCTCCGGCACCGCTCATTAAAATATAACAGCCGGTGGGATTCCTCCTCAATGACATATACGCTGGTTTCTGTCAGTGAATCCAGCAGGTTCATCAGGTTTTCAGCTGTCATGGCACCCCTCCTGTCTCCTATTAATTGCTTACTTCCATCAAATCCGCCCGAAGCTTTTCAGCCCTCTTAAACTGTCCGCGGACATTCTCATACATCTGTCCGTAGTCATCCCTGTCCTCTCCGGTCCGCAGGGGCTCCACAATGCTGCACACGGCATCGTAAAGAGGCTTCAGCCCCATGTTGCCCGTAACCCCTTTCAGGGTATGGGCCGCCTCAAAGGCAGCCGTCATGTCCCCCTGCTCCAGTGCATTTCCCAGTTTACTCAGGTTTTCATCCTGAAACAGCATTCCCAGGAACTTCATATACATTTTCCTGTTGCCCATGAACCGCCCCAGGGTACCCTGGTAATCTGCCCCGTAGGCCTCAAATATTCTTTGAAAATCGTCCATCTTCTTATGCTTCCTTTCCATATATGAAATCGTACAGAGTATGGTACATCCGCTCCGGCTCTATGGGCTTGGCCAGATGGGCATTCATCCCCGCGGCCTTGCTCTTCTCAATATCATCATCAAATGCATTGGCTGTCATAGCTATGATGGGAATGGTGCCCGCATCCGCATTGCTCAGATGGCGGATGTTGGTGGCAGCCGTCAACCCGTCCATCAGGGGCATCCGTATATCCATCAGAATGGCATCGTAGTATCCCTTATCTGATTTGCTGAAAAGCTCCAGGGCGCGCAGCCCGTTTTCAGCCGTATCCACCTTGAATCCCTTGCTCTCCAGAAGCATCATGGCAACCTCTGTGTTAATCTGGTTATCCTCCACCAGCAGCACATGTTTTCCGGTAAAATCATAATCATTTCCCTCCGGCTGCTGCGCCTGCTGCTCCTTCTCGCCCAGGGCCCTTGAAAAGGCCGACACAAGGGAGGACTTGAACATGGGCTTGCTCATCAGCAGATTGACGCCCGCCAGCTTTGCCTCATGCTCAATGGAAATCCAGTCATAGGCAGTCATGATGATGATGGTCACCTCCGGCCCCACAATGCCGCGTATTCGTCTGGCTGTCTCAATCCCATCCATTCCAGGCATTTTCCAGTCAATCAGTATCATGTCAAAATACCGGCCTTCATCCCAGAGCTTCTTTACCCGGTCGATTGCCTTGCGTCCGCTGTCCACCCACTCTGCCTTGATTCCCATTTCGTGAAGAGTCACAACCGCGCTCTCGCACACAGCCACATCATCATCCACCACCAGGGTTTTCAGATGGGAGAAATTATAATCCTGTTTTTTCTGGTTGTGCCTGATTTTCTCTTCCTCTGTGATTCCCAGCTTAACATCCACTGTAAACTCCGTGCCGATTCCTTTGATGGAACGGACCGTAATCTTTCCGTCCATCATATCCACGATATTTTTGGAAATGGCCAGCCCCAGCCCGGTTCCTCCGTACAGGGAGGTGGTTCCTGTGGATTCCTGCGAAAAAGGCTCAAATATATGGGGCAGAAATTCCTCGCTCATGCCCACCCCCGTATCATTTACAATGAATCGCAGCGAGGCATCGTTTTTGGTTTTCCTGCGCTGGGATGCTGAAAAAGTGACCTTGCCTCCCTCCTGGGTGAACTTGATGGCATTGCTCAGTATATTGATGAGCACCTGCTGCAGCTTCATGGCATCGCCTATATAGTAATCATCCAGAACCGGGTCCACGATGCATTCATAATCCACCCCCTTGGCATCCGCCTGGGAGTAACAGATGGAATTTATGCCGTTGATAAACTCCTCCGTTGGAATCTTCTCACTCTTCAGCAGCATCTTGCCGCTCTCAATCCGGCTCATATCCAGGATATCATTAATCAATGATAAGAGGAAACGGGAGGAAATGCCAATCTTGGATATACAGTCCTCCACCTGCTCGTCGTCTCCTATGGACTGGGCTGCAATGGTGCTCATTCCGATGATGGCGTTCATGGGGGTCCTGATTTCATGGCTCATCCGCGAAAGGAAATCGCTTTTGGCTGCATTGGCCTGTTCCGCCGCCACCAGGGCGGCTGCCAGCTCCTCCTTCTGCCGCTGTTCCTTGAGGACCACATCCGTCACATCGGTGCGGGCCACACAAACCCGCTCCAGCTCCCTGCTGATATAAAATACGCGGAACCGCTTAACCCGCGTCTCACCGGTTATATCCCGCATTTCCACGATGAACGTATAGGCATCCCTTTGAGCCAGCTGTGACTTCATGTAATCGTAGTCCAGCTTTTGAAGGTATTCCTTCCTGGCCGCCCCGTCCATATAACGGCTGGAAATGGAGCGTATCTCCGCCTGGAACCGGCTGCGGTCCCGCAGCATGGTATCTATATTAGTCTCATCCACAAGGATGGTCCGGTACGCCATGTCGCGCAGGATGTCCACCTCTGTTATGCTCTCATAATCCAGCTCAGCGATTCGCTTGAGAAGCTGTTCCTGCATCTTTTTCTCTGTCACATCCTGGGTATAAAAGAAAATAATAATATGGCCTGTTTCCGGATTCTGGCAGGAATGCATGTTGGTGCTTTCCCAGAAAGCAATGCCGCTGTTGTTTCTGCGCAGGAACTCAAAGCGGTAATCCACCTTGCCCACTGCATAATCAGACAGCACCCGCTCCCGTTCGAGGCAGCGCCTGATACCGTCTCCATACACCGGGTCCACGGCAGAAGCTGCCAGATTCTCGATGGTGGCCTCGTAGGTATCCCCTACCTTTGCAATGGATGTATCAGCTGTTGACAGGTAGGATTCCAGCCGTCCGGTGGTTACGTTGATGCTTCCCTGTATGCTCCCGTCCGATGAGGACAGTTCCGCAAAATAGGAAAGCTCCTCCTCGTACATCTCCTTAATCCGGTCGCGCATCTGCTTTTCCTCGGTTATGTCCATGCACACCGACATGATGGCGGGACGGTTATCTTCCGACATCATCCGCCTGCCCATGTCGTGGACCCAGATATAGGAACCGTCCTTTTTCCGCATCCGGTATTCCACCACATACTCCTCTGACTGTTCCAGCTGGACTGCCACCAGACGGTCCACCCGGTTCCTGTCATCCGGATGCATACAGTTTGAAATCATTCCTCCAACATCCGATACAAATTCCGCTTCATCCTCATAGCCCAGATAATCCAGCATCCTGCGGTTGATAAAATAAAACGGAAAACCGTCCTCTATGTATCCGCCCATCATTCCCCCGGGCAGGGAGTCATTTAACAGCTCCTGGCGCAGCCTGCTGGTGTGTTCTATGACCAGGGTCTGGGGATAATGCTCTGCGTCCCTCTGGCTGCTGGCCGGCTCTGCCACATGAAAGCTTTTGACCAGCCATGCGCCTCCTGACTCCACCAGGGTAAAAAAAGCCTTCAGATACCAGGTGTATTTGGAATTCCTGAGCGTCAAATCCGCCGATACATTGTATACACCATCAGCAACAGGCTGTTCACAGACAGGGGACAGTACACAGTCAAACGGCTCCGGTATCTCCCGTATATCCTGGGCAAGATAGCCTGCCATCTGCTCTTTTCCATTGGCCAGTTCATCAGCTCCCGTGCCTGCAAACCCCACATCCTCTGTCATGAATGCAAGAGTTCCCTGTGCATCGCGCTGTACAAACCAGGTGCGGCAGAACTCCCGGAGCGTCTCCCCGGGCGTCATCTGTCTCTTCATATATTTTGTCCTCCCCCCAAAGTCAATCTCTGTCCGGGCCAGGATGCCCGTTCCCGCGGCGTCTTTATATGGATAGCCCGCAGTACCCGCCGTCTCAGACTCCTCTGTGAATGGGGCCTTCCTGCAAAATCATCCGCTCCCAGCTCAAGGGCTCTGTCCTCCATAGACTCGTCCTGAGGACCAGTGGCAATGACCGGCACCGCCGGCGCCATTTTTTCCCTCTGCAATACCTCCAGCACGGAAAAGCCGTCTGTCCCCGAAAGGGTCAGGCTGAGAATCACAGCTGCCAGCCTGTTTCCAAAATCAGAGATACAACCAAGGGCAGCCTTGCCGTCTCCTGCCTCCACCACCCGGAAACCGCCTTCAAAGGTTTCCCTTACCAACCTGCGGTAGCCTGCATCTTCATCCGCAACCAGAAGAACCGGAAAGGGCTGAGGCTCCCGGGCGTCTTCCTCACCCATTTTCCCCTGGTCCATGGCCGTATGCCCGTTCCTGAACAGCTCCTCAAATTCAGCCATAGGCATGGGACGGGCAAAGTAGTATCCCTGCACATAGTCGCAGTCCGCCTTTTTAAGACGCTCCAGCTGCTGCCTTGTTTCCACGCCCTCCGCTACCACGCTCAGGTCCATCCACCGCGCCAGCTCCATAATAAAGTGAAGGATTCCGCCGTCTCCCGGACGTTCGGTCTCATCCTGGATGAACTTCATGTCCAGCTTCAGAATGTCCACCGGCATCTTGCCCAGCATATTGAGGGAGGAATACCCGCTTCCGAAATCATCCATCTCAATGACAAAACCCAGTTCCCGCAGATATCCAACTGTCTCGATGACCTGCTCCGGGTTTTCCGTATAAGCGCTTTCCGTTATCTCCAGATGAAGCCGTGACGGCGGCAGTCTGTATTTCTGCACGATTCCCAGCAGCATGTCCGCCAGGTCCCGGTGATAGATATCCGCCCTGGACACATTGACCGAGACAGGGATGGGCGGATATCCTTTGTCGTCCCACTCCCTGAGAACAGATGCGGTCCGTTCCCACACATACTGGTCCAGCTTTGTGATAAAGCCGTTCCGCTCAAACAGGGGGATGAATTCTCCGGGGGACTGGAATCCCCACTCAGGGTGATTCCAACGCACCAGGGCCTCTGCCCCTGAAAGCCTGTGGTCCTTAATCCTGTACTTGGGCTGCAGGTAGACCTCAAACTGTTTCTTTGAAAGGGCCGGCTCCATACTGTCTGTTATGGCCTGCTCCCGCAGAAGACGGTTGCGCAGCTGGTCATCATAGGCTGCAAAATAGGTTCCATACCGTTCCTTGATGCTGCGGGCAGCCAAAAGGGCCCGGTCGCACATCTGCTCAACCGATACACTCCGGTCAGCCACCTGGTAAATCCCCCACTTCATCACCACATTTCTGGCATTGGGAAGGGTATTTACCCGGGCATTGCACCGGATAAACAGCTCGTCCGTGTAATCCCACCGCCGTTCCAGCAGACAGGCAAACTGGTCCGCATGAAAATGGCCGCAGATTCCCTGTTTTCCCGCCACCCTTTTATAAAGCCTGCCAATCTCAATCAGCAGGTTGTCCCCGGCAGGAATTCCGAATATATCATTAATCAGCTTAAAATTCACGATATCGGAGCAGATAATATCATACTCCCTGTCAGGATGCTGCACCAGGGTTTCCCTTACGCGCTGGTAAAAGAACTCCTTGCTGTAGAGCCCGGTAAGGCTGTCATACTGCACCAGGTTAATCATGGCGGCTGTTTCCCTCAGATGGATGATGCTGGCCACCCTGTGGAGAATGACCTGGGCCTTGTAAGGCTTTGCAACAAAATCAGCAGCGCCGTGTGACAGCGCCGCAACCTCATCAGATTCGCTGTCGCTCTGGGTCGTTACGATTACCGGAATGGATGAAAAGGAAGAATCCGCCTTGATATGAGAGAGAAATGTGTACCCGTCCATGACAGGCATGACGATGTCCAGTAAAATAAGAGAAACCATCTCCCCATATTCCTTCAGGACGGACAATGCTTCCAGTCCATTGCCTGCTTCCAGCACCTTGTATCGGGATGACAGGATTTCCCTTAATATCATTCGGTTTATTTCATTATCTTCCACGACTAAAATTTTCTTCTGTGAAATCATGGTTTCATACCCTTGCCCGGCATTCAGCTGCCGATGAAACTGCTAATCCATCCGGCAAAACCAGGCACCCTCTTTATTTCCTTCTATATATATCGTGGATTTACCAAAACAGACATTCTTTTGACAAATTTCCAATGGTTTAAATATAACAAAAACAGGGGGAAATTGCAATAGGACACCATATAAACTGAATCATATGAGCATGCACCTTTAAAATGATTCCGCTGACGCTTTTGTGTATATTGCACAATACAGGGCGCATATTTTTCACAATTATTGCCATAGACTAAAACTTTTTTAGGTACTATAATTCTTTTTAAGATAACAATTTAACATTTCTTTTGCCAATATGTATATCCTGGGGATTGGCCCAGAGTCTCTACCAACTACCGCAAAGAGTTGGCTACATATCTTAATGTAGCCAGCTCTTTTTTTCTGTTTGTGTAAAGATTCGCACCAAAATTGGCAGGAAAAGTAAGGAGGAAATCAAAAAATGAATATTGTTGGGCAGCAAGTAAAACGTGTTGATGCTTACGGGAAGGTGACCGGGGAGGCCAAGTACACCGCGGACCTGGAGCCAAGAGACATCCTGCACGGTAAGGTCGTGCACTCTGCCATCGCCAATGGCCTGGTGAAAAGCTTTGATTTGACAGAGGCCTATCAGGTGCCTGGTGTGGTGAAGATTGTCACGTGCTTCGATGTTCCCGACTGCCAGTTTCCAACGGCAGGCCATCCATGGAGCGTGGAAAAGAAACATCAGGATATCTGCGACAGGAAAATCCTGAACCAGAGGGTCCGCCTGTACGGGGACGACATTGCGGCTGTCATCGCAGAGGATGAAGTGGCTGCGGCCCGGGCAGCCCGCCTGATTAAAGTGGAATATAAGGAATATGCCCCCATTGTAACTGTGGAGGCAGCCATGGCAGAGGACGCCACGCCCCTGCACCCGGACCTCAGGAAGGACAATGTAATCGTGCACTCCCACATGACCATGGGGGACAGCGGTTTTACCTATGAGGACGGATGTAGGAAAGCTGAGTCAGATTACAGCCCGGAGGAAATCATATCCCTGGAAGCAGAATACGATACCCCGAGGATTTCACACTGCCACATTGAGCTGCCTGTCTCATGGGCCTATGTGGACACCAACGGCAAGATAACCGTGGTATCCTCCACCCAGATTCCCCACATCGTCAGGCGCTGTACGGCCCAGGCCCTGGGCGTGCCCATCGGAAGGGTCCGCATCATAAAGCCTTACATCGGCGGCGGCTTCGGCAACAAGCAGGACGTGCTCTATGAACCCCTAAACGCATTCCTGACCATGTCTGTGGGGGGACGGCCTGTCAGGCTGGAAATCAGCCGTGAGGAAACCATCTCCGGTACCCGTACCCGCCATGCCATCAAGGGAAAATGCAGGGGCCTGGTAACAAAGGACGGACGCATCCTGGCCAGGAAGCTGGAGGCCTATGCCAACAACGGTGCCTATGCCTCCCATGGCCACGCCATCTGCGCCAACTGCGGAAATGTGTTCAAGGACCTTTACAGGGATGAACTGGGCACTGAGGTGGACTGCTTCACCGTTTATACCTCCTCTCCCACGGCCGGGGCCATGAGGGCTTACGGCATTCCCCAGGCAGCCTGGTTCGCGGAATGTCTCACCGACGACCTGGCGGATGCCATCGGGATGGATCCCTGTGAGTTCAGATTGAAAAACTGCATGGAGGACGGGTTCGTGGACCCAGCCAACGGCATTACCTTCCATTCCTACGGTCTGAAGAAATGCATCGAGGAAGGACGCAGGCACATCCGCTGGGATGAAAAATGGAGCGCCTACCGTAACCAGACCGGCCCGGTCAGGAAAGGCGTGGGCATGGCTATCTTCTGCTACAAGACAGGCGTACACCCCATCTCCCTGGAGACAGCTTCCGCCCGCATGGTACTCAACCAGGACGGTTCCATGCAGCTGTGCATGGGGGCCACGGAAATCGGTCAGGGAGCCGACACCGTATTCACCCAGATGGCCTCCCAGACAACGGGTATCGCTTTTGATAAGGTTTACATCGTATCCACCCAGGACACGGATGTCACCCCCTTTGACACAGGAGCCTATGCATCCCGCCAGACCTATGTATCCGGCATGGCCTGCAAAAAATGCGGCGAGGAATTCCGACTTAAAATACTGGAATACGCAGCCTACATGCTGAGTCATGATGTCAGCGACCTGTCTAAAACCGTGTATGCCGACCAGGTAAAGGCAGCGGCTGCCCTGCTCCGGGACACGCTGGGGCTTGGGGAAGGGGAACTGGTATCTCCGGATATGCTGGACATAGAGGACAGCAAAATTGTGGTAAGCGGCGGGGCGCCGGTGCTCTTTGACCTGTCCGTGGTTGCTGACACCGCCTTTTATTCCCTGGACCGCTCCGTACATATCACCGCCGAGGTCACCAACCAGTGCAGGGACAACACCTTTTCCTCCGGCTGCTGCTTCGTGGAAATCGAGGTGGACATTCCACTTGGACTGGTGACGGTAAAGGATATCATCAATGTCCATGACTCCGGCGTGCTCATCAATCCCCTGACCGCGCGGGCCCAGGTCCACGGCGGCATGAGCATGGGACTGGGTTACGGACTTTCGGAGGAGCTGCTGGTGGATGAAAAGACAGGCAGGCCCTTAAACAATAACCTGCTGGACTACAAGATTCCCACTGCCATGGATACGCCGGACTTAAATGTGGCATTCATTGAGCTGGAGGACCCGACCGGCCCTTACGGAAACAAATCCCTGGGCGAGCCTCCGGCCATCCCGGTAGCCCCGGCCATTCGAAATGCCATTTTAAACGCCACCGGAGTCCACATGGATGTAACTCCCATGACCGCCCAGCGGCTCATCGAAAAATTCAAAGAAAAAGGTCTGATATAAGGAGAAGGTTATGTTTGACATTAAATCATTTTATGAGGCCAAGGATGTGGCTGACGCCATTAAAGCCCTGGTAAACGATTCTGACGCTGAAATCATAAGCGGCGGCACGGATGTCCTGATTCGTGTCAGGGAAGGAAAGGATGCCGGAAAATCCGTTGTATCCATCCATAATATAGAAGCATTAAAGGGAGTCCGCCTTCTTGAGGACGGCAGCCTGTGGATAGGGGCAGGTACTGCATTTTCCCATATCACCAACGACCCTCTGATACAGAAATACATACCCATGCTGGGGGATGCCGTGGACATGGTGGGCGGACCTCAGATACGCAACACCGGAACCATCGGAGGCAATATCTGCAACGGCGCCACCTCGGCCGACTCCGCTTCCACCATGTGGACCCTGGAGGCAGAGGTCCTGCTGGAGGGACCTGATGGCAGGCGCAGCGTGCCGGTCTGCGAATTCTATACCGGTCCCGGCCGCACGGTCCGTGAACGCACGGAGGTCTGCACCGGTTTCCTGATACCCAGGGACAGCTTTGAGGGCTGGAGCGGCCATTACATCAAGTACGGCAAGAGAAAGGCCATGGAAATTGCCACCCTTGGCTGCGCGGTCCGGGTAAAGCTGAGCCAGGACAAGGAACGGATTGAGGATGTCAGGCTGGGATACGGCGTGGCCGGTCCCACTCCCCTGCGCTGCCGCAAAGCGGAAAATGGTTTAAAGGGACACGCAGTCAATGACAGCGGAGCCATCCTGGCTTTTGGCAAGGCTGCCCTGGAAGAAGTGAACCCGCGTTCCTCATGGAGGGCGTCAAAGGAGTTCCGTCTGCAGCTGATTGAAGAATTATCCAAACGTGCCCTGACAGAGGCAATAAAAAAAGCAGGAGGTGCAGTCAATGCTTAAGATTGTACACATGAAAGTAAATGGTAAAGAAGTGGAACTGGCTGTGGATGAAAGGGAATCCCTGTTGGATACCCTGCGCCAGCGCCTGGGGCTTACATCTGTGAAAAAGGGCTGCGAGGTCGGGGAATGCGGCGCCTGTACCGTACTGGTAAACGGAGAAGCCATAGACAGCTGTATCTATATGACCCTGTGGGCCGAGGGGAAAAGCATCATGACAGTGGAAGGCTTAAAGGGGCCCAACGGGGAATTGTCCCCCATTCAGAAGGCTTTCATCGAGGAAGCCGCCGTACAGTGCGGCTTCTGTACGCCCGGCCTTATCATGAGCGCGGTAGAAATCGTTGGAACCGGAAAAAAATACAACCGGGAAGAGCTTAAGAAGCTGATATCCGGGCATCTGTGCAGATGCACCGGCTATGAGAACATTCTCAACGCCATGGAGCGTATTGTGGAGGAGGTATACCAGGTCAGCCACAAAACCAGCGGAAACGATTAATTATCATTTAATAGGGGGAACCAATCATGAACAGCAATACCAATTGCAGCATCAGCAACATATACAGACTGGAAGGCAGGGTGCCCATTGCTAAGGCCATCCCCTTCGGCCTGCAGCACATCCTGGCCATGTTCGTCTCCAACCTTGCGCCCATTACCATCATAGCAGGGGCTGCCCAGCCTGCCCTGAGCCAGGCCCAGACAGCCGTCCTGCTTCAGAATGCCATGTTCGTGGCAGGAATCGCCACCATGATTCAGCTGTATCCCATCTGGCGGATTGGCTCTAAGCTGCCTGTTGTCATGGGGGTCAGTTTTACCTTTGTCACAGTTCTCAGCACCATTGCCGCCAACTACGGTTATCCGGCCGTGGTGGGAGCCGTGCTCATAGGCGGTATCTTTGAGGGTACCCTGGGACTTCTGGCCAAATACTGGCGCAGAATCATCACGCCGGTGGTGGCTGCCTCCGTGGTTACAGCCATCGGATTTTCCCTTTTCACAGTGGGAGCCAGGTCCTTTGGCGGCGGATATGCAGACGACTTCGGCTCTGCCCAGAACCTGATACTGGGTACCATCACCCTGCTGACCTGCCTTCTGTGGAACATCTTTGCCAAAGGTTATTTAAAACAGCTGTCCGTACTGGCCGGCCTGATTGTAGGGTATGTCATTGCCATCTTCCTAGGGAAAGTGGATTTAAGCCTGATTATGTCCGGCGGAATCATTTCTTTCCCCCACCTACTTCCATTTATGCCTGAGTTCCACGCAGGGGCCATTATCTCCGCCTGCATCATCTTCCTGGTGTCCGCCGCAGAGACCATAGGTGATACCTCGGCCCTGGTTTCAGGCGGCCTGAACCGTGAAATCACGGGCAGGGAAATATCCGGCTCCCTGGCCTGCGACGGCTATGCATCCGCCCTCTCCACCATATTCGGATGTCCTCCCGTCACCTCCTTTTCCCAGAATGTGGGACTGGTAGCCATGACAAAGGTAGTCAATCGGTTCACCATCATGACGGGAGCGGCCTGTATGATTCTGGCCGGACTCCTTCCTCCCGTGGGGAATTTCTTTGCCTCCCTGCCCCAGGCAGTGCTGGGAGGATGCACCATCATGATGTTCGGCACCATCCTTACCTCCGGTGTGCAGATGATTGCAAAATGCGGCTTTTCCCAGAGGAACATTGTCATTGTCTCCCTCTCTCTGGCAGTGGGCATCGGCTTTACCACTGCCAGCGAAATCGGAATCTGGGACATCTTCCCAGAACTGGTCCAGTCCGTATTTTCAGCCAATGTGGTGGCCGTTGTATTTGTTGTCTCTGTATTTTTAAGTCTTGTGCTTCCAAAGGATATGGATATAAAAACCCTGGAAGGGTAACTCTTTCCTTTCCTGCATGGGCTGCTGCTAAGCAAATGAGAAATCATTTACGGAGCAGCAGCTTCTTTTTGCCCTCAACCATGGTAGGGCTGCAGTATTTTCCCCCCTTTTACATGTATGACACATTTCCCCGGCAGCTGCATCAAGCAGCCCCAACATTTTTGTATCCTGTTTTGCCGATATCGTTATTCTTTTTTAAGTATAACGATATTATACAATACTTTATGCAACATGTCACCTACTTTTTTTATATTATCCGGCATTGGCAAATATACTGGGCACTTTTTAGTGTAATTCTATATTTCCCAACATTTTTTTAATTATTTTGCATAAATCCCTGTCATTTCTTTCCAATATATGGTACAATCTGTATAAATATTCAACACCAATCAGGGGGAAATATTATGGCTAAAGAAATGATTGCAATGCTTCTTGCCGGCGGCCAGGGCTCCCGTCTCTATGCTCTGACCCAAAAACTGGCAAAACCCGCGGTTCCTTTCGGCGGTAAATACCGCATCATCGACTTTCCGCTTTCAAACTGTGTGAATTCCGGAATCGATACAGTGGGCATCCTGACCCAGTACCAGCCTCTGGTACTGAACGAGTACATCGGCAATGGACAGCCCTGGGACCTGGACCGTCTTTACGGCGGTGTTCACGTACTCCCGCCTTACCAGAAAGCATCCGGCTCAGACTGGTACAAAGGCACGGCCAATGCCATTTATCAGAATATCTCCTTTATTGAACGGTACGACCCGCAGTACGTAATCATCCTGTCAGGCGACCAGATTTGCAAACAGGACTACAGTGACTTCCTTAAATTCCACAAGGAAAAGGGAGCGGAATTCAGTGTGGCTGTCATGGAAGTGCCCTGGGAGGAGGCATCCCGCTTCGGACTCATGGTGGCTGACAGCGACGACCGTATCACCGAGTTCCAGGAAAAGCCCAAGAATCCAAAGTCCAATCTGGCTTCCATGGGCATCTACATATTCAACTGGGATATTCTCAGACAGTACCTGGTTGAGGACGAGGCTGACCCGGACTCCGAGAATGACTTCGGCAACAACATCATTCCCAACCTGCTGCGCGACGGACGCAGCATGTATGCTTATCATTTCAACGGATACTGGAAGGATGTGGGGACTATCTCTTCCCTCTGGGAAGCCAACATGGAGGTCCTGGACCCGGAACACAGCGGAATCAACCTCTTTGATGAAAACTGGAAGATTTACAGCCGCAACAGCGGTATGACCGGACATAAGATTAGCAGCGACGCCGTGGTGGAGAATTCCATGATTACAGACGGATGCCGTGTAAACGGACAGGTCCGCCACTCCATTCTTTTCTCAGGCGTAAAGGTAGAGGCCGGGGCACAGGTGGAGGATGCGGTTGTCATGGGCGGCACCACCATCCAATCAGGAGCCGTTGTAAAACACTGTATTGTGGCTGAAAACGTGGTGGTTGGAGAAAATGCCGTGGTTGGAGCCATGCCGTCCGGCGATGAAAAGGGCGTGGCCACCATTGGTCCCGGCATTGAAATCGGGTCCGGTGCAAAGATTGGCCCCAGTGCCATGGTTAAGAATAATGTAAAAGGCGGTGAAGAACAATGGTAAATTCCAATGCAAATGCCCTGGGCATCCTTTTCCCTAACAGCTATGATTCCCTGGTTCCCGACCTGGTCAGCGAGCGCCTGATGGCCTCCATCCCCTTTGCCAGCCGTTACCGTCTGGTGGATTTTATCCTTTCCAGCATGGTGAACTGCGGAATTGATAATATTTCCCTGATTGTCCGCAGGAATTACCACTCCCTGATGGACCACCTGGGTTCAGGCCGTGAATGGGACCTGACACGCAAAAACGGCGGACTTAACCTGGTCCCGCCCTTTGCCGAAAAGACAGTGAGCATCTACAACGGACGTGTGGAGGCCCTGGCCAGTATCCTGGATTTCCTAAAAGAACAAAAGGAAAAGTATGTTGTCATGGCCGATACAAATCTGGCCGTCAACTTTGATTTCAATGCATTGATTGAGGCACACATGGAAAGCGGCGCAGATGTCACCGTGGCCTACAGGAAGGAACCCCTTCCCGTTGGCTTCACCGGCCCCCAGGACATCGGAAAAAGCCTCTACTATACTTTGGCCATTGACAACGGCCGTGTAACCAAGATGTACATGAACTCCAAGGAACCAGGGGTACAGAATTTCTCCATGAACATCTATGTCATTGACCGGGAGCGTCTGATTGACCAGGTAAACACTGCCTATGTGCGCGGACAGGTATATTATGAACGGGATATCCTGGCTCCCCAGATAGGAAAGCTGAACGTACATGCATTCCGCTATGACGGGTATGTGGCCCGCATCAGCAGCATGAAGAGCTATTTTGATGAGAACATGAAGATGCTGGACGATGCCAATGTGGACGCTCTCTTCTCCGCCGGCAATCCCATCTACACCAAGATTCGCGACGACAACCCAGCCAGGTACATCAATGGGTCAAAGGCCAGCAACATCATGGCTGCCGACGGATGCATCATTGAGGGCGAAGTGGAGAACAGCATTCTGTTCCGCGGCGTCAGGATAGGCAGGGGCGCCAAGGTGAAAAACTGTGTGCTTATGCAGGATACGGTAGTGGAAGCAGGCGCCAGTGCAGAGTATGTTGTAACGGATAAGAACGTGACCATCACAGAGGGCAAGGAGATGAAGGGCACTGATACGTTCCCGGTATACGTGGCAAAGTATCAGGTTGTATAGGCAGCAGACGCAGGGATTAGATAAGGATAAAAAGGAGGATGTCCGCCCAGAACAGACATCCTCCTTTCAGTTGTTTCTCCGGTGCTTAATCCCCGGCCGTCAGGACTTCCAGCAGCTCCTCCAGGTCCCTGACAATGCATACATGGCCAAAGGGTTCAAACTCCTGCAAAGCCGTTGTCCCGGTCAGTACCCCGGCAAAATCCACACCTGCCCTGGCTGCTGTCTTTGCATCAACCACACTGTCGCCTGTATACAGCACCTCTTCCCGTTCCATGCCCAGCTGTTCCATTGCGTAAAGCAGTCCCTCCGGGCTTGGCTTCTCAGCTTTTACATCCTCTGCCCCCACTATCATATCCACCAGGCCGGCCATCTGGAATTTATCCAGTATCTGGTCTATCCTGTAATGATATTTTGTGGTTACGATTCCAATCCTGCACCCCTGCTCCCGGAGCTTTTCCAGCACTGGCCTGACTGTTTGATAGATTCTTGTATTATCCACCATCACCTGGTCTGACTTCTCCTTAAAATATGTGCAGAACCGTTGCGCCTTCTCCCGGTCCCTGCTGCCCGTAAGGCAGGCAAATGTCTCCTTTAAGGACAGGCCGATGGTCTTTCTGATATCCTCCAGTCCCCTGGCCTCATACCCCAGTTTCTCCAGGCCATGGTTCACACTGGCCGCAATGCCCTCTGTGGAATCTCCCAGTGTATAATCAAAATCAAATATCACTGCCTTGTACTTCACTCTGTTCCTCCTTCCGGCCGTCAGCCCCCTGTTGTATTCCAGTATATAGTCAACTGCCTCCCGCAGGCCGTCCATTCCTACCGGACCTGTCACATAATCGGCTGCTTCCTTCAGCGCATCCTTGCCGTTTCCCATGGCTATGCCCAGCCCTGCCTCCTTTACCATGGACACATCATTGCTTCCATCTCCAATGGCCGCTGCCTCCTCCATGGCAATTCCGAATTCACCAATCATGGCCCGGATTCCCTCTGATTTACTTCCGCCCATGGGAATGATATCCGAAGCATTGCCGTCATGCCAGCGGATGAACTGACAGGATGGCAGCTCCTGCTTCAGCCTGCGCTCCTGTTCCGGACCAATGTATGGAACCATCTGATAGATTGTATGGTTTGCCGCCCGCCCCACATCCATAATCGGAGGAATCCTGGTGCCAATCCCTGCCTGGGCCTCTTTTACCATATCATCCGCCATGTTGATGTACATGTGCTCCGCTTCCATGAACATACAGGGAAATGGGTCCTCCTTCAACATCCTGAGTACTGCCTGCACATCCTGGGAAGGGACAGGACACCCATGGACCAGGCGGCTGCCGCAATAACAGTACTGCCCGTTCAGCGTCACATAGCCGTCAAATTCCAGTCCCTCCAGCAGATTCTCTTCCTCCATCTCCAGCTTATGCCTGCCGGTGGCTATAAACAGCATAATTCCGGCCCTCCTTGCCCTTTCCAGGGCAGACTTTGCGCTGTCCGGTATTCTCTGCGTGTCAAAGTCCCTCAGTGTGCCGTCTATATCAAGAAAAATGGCCCGAATAGGCGCCTTTCTTTCGCAGTTCCTCCCGTTATGCATACCGGGCTCCTTTTCCGTTTCTGTCTTTTTCATCTCTGCCTTTTCCGTTTCTATTTTTATGTTTCTGTATTACCTCATCACTGCAAAATCCGCTCCGGCCTGAATCTGAGATAATCCGACGAAACCAGTTTATACTCAATTCCCTCCACATCGCCCAGGAAGCTGTCCTGATACCTGTCCTCCCCGTGACAGTGGGAATACACCACCTGTTCTGCCCCGTACTCTCTGGCCATCTCAGTAAAACCGCTTTCCATCTCTCCTATGCTGGTGGGAGGATAATGCAGGAACATGATGAACTGGCTGAAGCCGCCAGCGGCCGCCAGCTCAAAAGAGATGCGGAGCCGTTCCAGCTCCCTCTTCACAAGCTTCTCAAAATGTTCCGGGGAATCTTTTCCCTCATAACAGTACCCCTTAGTCCCCACCAGAGCGTACTCCCTGTAGGTATAGTAATTATTCTGGAGAAACGCCAGGCGTCCCTGATACATCTCATTCAGGCGGCAGGTTTTCCCGGCGTCCCAGAACATGTCGTGATTTCCGCGCAGCAGGATTTTCTGTCCCGGAAGGGACTGGATGAATTCCAAATCCGCTTTGGCCTCCTCCAGATTCCGTCCCCATGAATGGTCGCCTGTGATGACCACCGTGTCCTCATCCTGAATCCTTCCCCTCCAGTTTTTCTCTATCTTCCTCACATGATTCTTCCATTCCCTTCCAAATACATCCATGGGTTTATTGGCAGTGAAGGATAAATGTAAATCTCCTATGGCATACAAACTCATATCCGCAGCTCCCGGTTCTTTTATCGTAATACAAATACAGCGGCATCCCCGCCTGAGGCGCAGCCCAATTAAATCAGCTCCTCCAGCATTTTCTTATCCCAGTCCTGCATTTCCCGTTCCCTTATCCGGAAATATCCTTCTTTCTCCATCAGCTTCAGTTCCTGGTTCAGGGAGGACCTGCTGACATGGAGCATATTTGCAAGCATCAGCTGGGAACCAGGCATGCGTATGGTTTCAGCGGGAGCAATGTCGTGCATTCCCACAATCCAGTAAGCAATCCGCTGGCGGATGGTCTGGTAATTGAGACAGTTGAGATAAAGCTGGTTCCTGAGTCCCCGCTGGGATACGTAGAGCAGAAGTGCATAGAGCAGCTGCCTGTCTTTCTCCAGCATTTCCTCCATGACCTGGACCGGCACCCACAACACATCAGACTTTTTTTCAGCCACCAGGGTATAGCTGTACTCCTTTTCTCCGGAAAAATACAGGAATTCCGGAAAAATGTCCCTTGCCTCAAAATAAGTATGGCACATTTCCACGTCTTTGCTGGTATGGTCCACTGCTTTCAGGATTCCATCCTCCACAATACCAAAGCTGGTAATCTTTGTGCCCTGGGGATGAATGCATTGGGAAGCCTCATAGGTCTTTCTTATAAAATAGGTTTTATATTCGCTGTTCCTCCTGCAAAGGTCTGCAAAGGGAACCCTGCAGGACTCAGCGGGAATTGAAAAATGTTCATACATATGCTGCCTCCAGAAATCATGAAAGAGGGGCTGCAAAAAACAGCTCCTCTTTTTTGATACAGTCTATGCCAGCGGCCGGTCCAGTATGTCACACAAATCATCGTAATCCTTTTCACCGTTAAACCGTAGGAGTTCCTCCCCGTTCCGGTATACGGCAACAACCGGTATGCCTCCGATGCGGTACGCCTCCACCAGGTCCTGGCTGGCGTCCACATCCACATAGCGGATTTCATACTGACCTTCATACTCTTCTTTCAGCGCTTCCTCCAAAACCGGATGCAGGGCTTTACAGTGGACGCACCGTTCTGCGCCGAAAAGCACCAGTACCGGTTTATCCTTTACATCCTGCACTTCTTTTCTCCAATTGTCAGAGGTAACAGGGCGGAAGAATTCAGTATCTACCTCAAATATTTTTTCTTTTTTAATGACATCTGCCTCATCGTCCGTGGCCACACAGAGTGCTATATCTTCATAATACGGCAAAGTCCCGGCAACATCAACCACTTTTTTTGCTCCGAAAGCACCGGCTCCCGGCACACGGAAGGTCACATTGTCCAGACGCGCCACCGGCGTCTCCACAGGCACCGGCTCCTGGGGCACATAGCTGTAGGGATACCGGTAGGCCCTGTATATCATATTATTCTTAGGCCCCTTTTCATTATGGGTATAATAGGGGGATATCCACTCCCATACGATTTCATGGTCCGGCGTCACCTCTATCAGCCTTCCGTCCGAGCCCTCTGTTACCAGGGTATTGCCGTTGGGCAGGCGCTGGGCGCTGCTGACATATGGGCTGTAAAACTTGCTGGCATCCACCGGAATCGCGTGTCCCAGCTCCTTGGGCGTCAGTTTCCATACCAGTTCCAGTGTCACCGGATTGAATTCCAGCACGCGGCTGTAATCCCTCAGCGCATTCTTTATGCCAATCGCAGATGAAGGGCCGGGCATTCCATAGCCGCCCCAGCCTCCGTTGTCAAATACCAGCAGGTTTCCTTCCCCCGGAAGTCCTCTGGGTATCATGTGGAAATGGTGCTGGCCGATAATCCACCCCAGCTTTTTAAGCTCCGGCGATGCGTTGAAGTCCGGTCCTATCTTCCACACGATTTTTCCTGTCTCTTTATCCAAAATAGCCAGGATATTGGCCTCCCGGCAGTCAAAGATAATGTTGTCCGGCTTAAAGCGCATGTCTCCCTGGTCATGCCATTTGTTAGGCCCCAGATAGCTCATGCAGTTCACATGGAGATAGTCTCCTACTCCGCCGTCGGCCTGGCGCATATTAGGGTCACGGAACAGCACGTTTTTGGCTGCCTCGTCAAATCCCAATTCATCGAAATGGTCACTGATAGACCATTTCCATAGTATCTTACCTTCCCAGTCCACCTCAATCATCACATCATCCAAAAGCCTTTTGTCGGAGATTTTGGGATTGCGGATGGTTTCATGGACCAGTATCAGGGTATTTCCCTCCAGGGGGCTGGCGTCCATGCCCGGCACATAGTATCCCACCGGGTTCCCCTCCCTCTGGTAGTCGTGATGCTGGCGGGCCATCCACCGGCGGTCCCTGCCCGGGTCGTCAATATACTCAAAGTGGTCAAACTCCCACACCACATTGCCGTCATAGTCAATTTCAATCAGATTGACCCCATCCTGCATACCGTAATCAGGATGCCTGTAACCGGACAGACCCATGACATATCCTCCGGGCAGCAGCTTTGGCGGCATGGCCTGCATGTTCCAGCGCCTGATTTCATTGCCGTTCATGTCAAACAGCAGTACGCCGTCATTAATCAGCGGAACAATGGTATAACCGTTCCAGCATTTTTCAGGGTCGTAAACAGTGACTCCATGAGGGAAAACAAGTGGTTGTCCCATAATCCATATCCTCCTTATCAAACAATAGACATCGTCCGCGCGTCGGATGCATCTCAGAACACATTCTTTACCTCCAGCAGCTTCCCGTTCCTGTAAAATGCTGCTGATACCGTCTGTTCCAGATTCAGGCTCCGGTACAGCAGGTCCTGCCTGGTGATATCCTGACGGTACACCTTCCACTGGCTGTTCAGACTCTGTTCCAGCTCCCCGGCTGTTTTTATATCCTCATTGCGGTAGGGATTATAAAACAGAAATGCCACCTCTCCCGACTCCGGGCTCAGAATGGAGCGAATCTGGTCCAGCTCCTTGATATACCGCTCTGAAGCCACGGCTGCAACCGCCCCGTTGGCAGCAGAGGTTATTACCTGCCTCAAAAATGTCTGGGTACAGTCCCCCACTGCGTAAAGTCCGGGAATTCCTGTCTCCATCTTCTCATTGACACGTATATATCCGGCTTTATCACAGGATACCAAATCCCTGACCATCTCGGTCTGGGGCACCATCCCCACAAAGAGAAAGAGTCCCTGGGCCTTTACCTCCCGTGTTTCGCTGTTTTCCACATTTTTCAGCACCAGAGACTCCACATGGTCCTTTCCTTTTATCTCCTCCACGGTGGAGCTCCATACAAAGCGGATTTTGGGATTTTTATATGCGTGTTCCGCGGCAGCCTCATTGCAGTCCAGATGGCCCTCCTCATGAATCACCACAATGGTGACGCTGGAGGCAAAGCCTGTCAGGTAATCCGCTTCCTCCACAGCCTGGTCGCCGGCTCCCAGCACATAGATATCCTTTCCTTTAAAAAACTCCGCGTCACAGGTGGCGCAGTAGGCTACGCCTCTGCCTGTGAATTCTTTCTCGCCTTTTATGTTCAGCTCCCTTGGCCTGGTTCCCAGGTCCAGAATCACGCTGCCGGCCTTAAAATCCCCGCGGCGCTTTGTCTCCACCACAAATACATCATCCTCTTTGCGGATTCCCGTCACCGTGGTCCGCTTCCAGTCCACCGTGGGAAAGGCGGCCCCATGCTCCCTGAACCGTTCCATAAGGTGCTGGCCGCTGTCTGATATGGTTCCCGGATAATTCCTTATCTCATATGTATCATTGATTCTTCCGCCGTAACTTCCCTTTTCCAAAAGCAGGGTCCTTCGCTCGGCCCGGCCCGCATAGATTGCTGCTGCCAGCCCTCCGGGTCCGCCTCCCACTATAATCAGGTCATAGGTTGAATCCATATTCACCGCTCCCTTCCGTCACACTGTCAAGTGCTGGTTAAAACATACCACTTCCGGAAGGGTTCTAAGTGTTGGAGCGCCAACATTCATGAGAATTTTATGGAATTTTAATGAATGCCTTGGCTATCTGCCGGAATATCCCCTGGGGCAGCTCAAACACAAACACAATGCCCAGCACAATGGCCACCGCTGCCTTCACGGCCTCATATCCTGTATACACAGCCAGCTTCAGCTGTTCTGTCACCAGGTAATAGACGGTCCAGTATATGCCAGCCCCCGGAACCAGGGGAAATATGCCTGATATGAGAAAAATAGTGACCGGACAGCGGTTTATTACCGCCGCTGCCCTGGACAGGAATATAACCACCACCGTGGCGGCAAAGGAAGCGCCTGCCCCGCTGCCATGGCCTGCGGCCAGCACATACACTGCCCATCCGGCGCCTCCGATGAGGCCGCACCGGATATAATATTTTCCAGGCACCCCGAACAGCAGTGAAAATGCAATGGTGCCCACCATGGCCGCACATACCTGTAATATCATAACAATGCACCTCCTGTCATCCACCCAATCAGTGAAAATCCAACGCCCACGCCAATGGCAATGCAGAAAAAAATCAGCAGTGCATCCATCATGCGCACGGAACCGGAAATGTAATCGCTGTCCGCTATTTCCCGGATTGCATTGGTAAACGGAACCCCGGGTATCAGGGGCATGATGGAGCCAATCACCATGTAGTTCAGATGCTGTCCGATTCCGGCCAGATACATGGCGCTGCAGAGGATTGTCACCAGGGCTCCCCCGCTTATATTGCCCACAATCTTTGAAAGATGGGGCGCGCTGACATACAGCACATAGATATACAAAAGAATGCCGGCCATAAGCGCAGCCATGCTGTCCCACATACTGCCTCCGAACAGGCAGCAGAAGGCCGCGCTGCCGCATCCTGACGCCAGCACCTGCATGGCTTTGGGCTTGCCCGGCATATTCCTTATGCCCTCCAGCCTTTCAGCCGCTTCTTTGACCGTGTATCTGCCTGCTTCTATCTCCCTGGACAGCTGGTTCACAGCCGCCACCCGGTCCAGGTGGGTACCGCTCACCGGAATGTGCTCCACCTTGGCAAAATCAGGCTCCTTCCCGCTTCCCACAGTGACAAAAATGCCGTTGGTAAGCACAAAAGCATTGCCGGAACAGACGCCGTAATAACGGCATATCCGCTCTATGGTCTCCTCCACCCGGGATATTTCGGCCCCATTCTCCAGAAGCAGATGCCCTGCCTGGAGGGAAACCTCCATTACTTCCTTTTCCCGGATGGTTTCTTCACAGTTATTCTTTTCCTGTACTGCCTGCTCCTGTACTGCCTGCTCCTGCCTGTTTCTCTTATGTTCAACTCCCATGGTTTCATTTCCTCCTGATACAGAGCCAGTCCATTCTGTTATTTCCAGTTGTTTTTCTCATTTTATCATCCCATGGAAATGCTTACAACATGAAGTTCATATATCATGCCCAATATCATATGGGCTTCTTACCGCAGCAATCACGTACTTCCAATATTTAAATATTTCATTGAGGCGCAGCCGTATCAGGAGTATAATAATACAAAACAGATTCAGGTAAGGAAATCAGTCATGATAAAAGCAGAATTCGGAATCATAGACAAAATAGACATTACAAAAGATTATTCCGGATACGAACCCGAAACATACGGATGTATCTGGATTTCAGATGATGAATATATAGACAGCTGGCAGCCGGCCCTTTCCGTGATGCAGACGTATTTCCACAACCGTGAAGCCATCCGCGGCGGGAACTATATGATTCACTATGGCGTATAGCGGACAGGCCGGACCGTAAAACAAGAAGCGGCCGGACCTAAATCCTCTGCCGCTCAAATCCCAGATAGCGGGTTCCCTGGAAGCTCAGTTTTCCCCGGTCCCCCTCTGCCAGCATTCCATATTCCGTTCCGGTCATGGACAGCTCCATCCGGTCACCGCTCTCCACCTGGAATGTCACGTAATAGCTGGTGGATGTGGTGGAATGGAAACCGTGTGCTCCTGTGGCATCCCCTGCATTGGGATGGCTGTGGCGGCTGACATTGGTCCGCTTGGAGACCACGGAGGCTGTTACCGACAGCCTGGGAGATTGATTATTCTTATTCCACTGGCCCAGGCCCTTCACTGCTGTGACCACAAAGATTCCAATGATGGTTATGAACACCAGGGTAAACATGATTTCAAAACCGCCTCCCCAGAAAAAGGAATCCATGTACATAAACATCCACCTCTCTTTTCTGTTGTATACCCCCATATTACCACATATGCATGACGACAATGTTACATTTTACTTAATATAACCTAAATATTTCCATACGCAGGAAAGGGTTCCGGGTTTAATCGGTGGAAAATCACCATTCCCCTTCTCCCCACAGACAGCATCCGCCTTTTTTTTCTGCCTTGGCGCGATACAGGGCCTGGTCCGCATGCTCCAGTATGACCGGCAGGGGCTCTCTGGTGTCCCATATCACCACACCGGCAGAACAATAGGCCGGAATCTTATCGGCAAAGGGATATTCCCGAATGCTCCTGCATATGTCCTCCCCTTTTCTCACAGCGCTTTTCCCTGATTTCATCTGCTTCATGATAACCACAAATTCATCGCCGCCAAAACGGGATAATATATCGCTTTCCCGTGTCTGGTTCCTCAGAAGCTCAGCAAAGGCTGATATGGTCAGGTCACCTCTCACATGGCCGAATGTATCGTTGATATGCTTTAAATTGTCTAAATCAAAGAGATACACAGCCAACGGCATGTCTTTACCGTCCAGAGCATCCACCGCTGCCTCCAGGCCCCTTCGGTTCAAAAGTCCGGTCAGATAATCCCTGCAGGCATCATTCTTAAGCATACGCTCCCGTTCCCTGGTGGCTGCTGACCGCATGGCCCTCATGGTACGCATTTCCAGTACGGCTCCTGTATGCGGCTTGTGCAGGAATTCATCCACCTCCATCCCCAGAGCCTGTTCCTCCATGCTTCCATCCCATGAAGTGGCAATAACGGGTATGTTCCACACCGCCCGCTCCCTCTGAAGCATCTCCAATATCTGAAATCCATCCGGTCCCGACAGGGTAAGGCTGATAATGGCTGCCCCAATCTTATTCTCATAGCTGGCAATGCAGGCAAGGGCCTTCTCTCCGTCCGCTGCCTCCACAATCTGATACTGGCCGTCAAATATCCTGCGCACTTCCCTGCAATAGGCCTGGTCTTCGTCTGCAACCAAAAGCACCGGCCTCTGTTTTTCAAAAAAGGCAGCTTCCTCCGGGGACGATTCCATGGCCGGCTGCTCCGGCTGTACCTTAATCAGCTTTTCAAACTCCCTGCAGGGCATGGGTTTGGCAAAATAATACCCCTGTACATAGTCGCAGCCGATTTCCCGCAGCTGTTCAAACTGTTCCCTGGTTTCCACGCCCTCCGCAACCACGCTCAGGTCCATCCACCGGGCCAGGCCCATGGTAAACCGCAGGATTCCCTGGCTTGCCTGCTTTTCCGTTTCATTCTGGATAAACTTCATATCCAGCTTCAGGATGTCAATGGGCATCTTATTGAGCATGTTCAGGGAGGAGTAGCCGCTGCCGAAATCATCCATCTCGATGATGAACCCCAGTTCCCGCAGTCTTCCTGCCACCTCAATGATTTGGGACGGATTTTCCGTATATGCGCTTTCCGTTATCTCCAGGTGAAGGCGGGCGGGCGGAAGGCCGTATTTGTGGACTGTCTCCCACAGGATTTCAGGAAGGTCCACGTTATAGATATCCGCCCTGGACACATTGACGGAAACAGGAATCCCAGGATATCCCAGGTCTTCCCACTTTCTCAGGACTGCACATGTCTGGTCCCACACATACTGGTCCAGCTGGGTAATGAAACCATTCTGTTCAAAAAGAGGTATAAACTGCCCCGGAGACTGAAGCCCCCATTCAGGGTGATTCCAGCGTATCAGGGATTCAGCCCCTGAAAGCAGTTCTTCCTTCACACTGTATTTGGGCTGAAGATAAATCTCAAACTGTCCCTCCCTCAGTGCGGACTCCATACACTCCGTTATGGCCTGTTCCCGCAGCAGCCTGCTGCGCAGCCGGTCATCATACATGGCAAAATATTTCCCATACTGCCCCTTTATACCGCAGGCAGCCAGCAGAGCCCTGTCACACATCTGGTCCACAGGAATGGTGCGGTCCTCAATGGAGTAGATTCCCCATTTTACCACCACATTCTTTGCATTGGGAAGAACATTGACCTGGGCCGTGGCCTCCATGAACATCTCATCCGTATACTTCCATCTGCGCTCCAGCAGTACAGCAAACTGGTCCCCGTTGAAATGGCCGCAAATCCCCCTGTCCCCTACCTGGGACTGATAGAATTCAGCCACCTCCCGCAGCAGCCTGTCACCGGCTGGAAGGCCAAATACATCGTTGACCAATTTAAAATTCTCAATATCAGAGCAGATAATATCATATTCCCGTTCCGGATGGCGGGCCAATTCCTCCTTCACCTTCTGGAAGAAAAATTCCTTGCTGTAGAGACCGGTCAGCCGGTCGTACTTTAACTGGTTGACCATGGCTGCATTTTCACGCAGGTTAATGATACTTGCCACTCTGTGCAGTATGATTTGGGGTTTGTAGGGTTTTGCTACAAAATCCGAAGCGCCATGGGAAAGGGCAGCCACCTCATCTGATTCGCTGTCGCTCTGGGTGGTCACAATGACCGGGATGGAAGAAAAAACCGGGTCTTCCTTCATGATGGAAAGAAATGTATATCCATCCATAACAGGCATGGTTATGTCCAGCAGAATCAGCGAAATCACATCCCCATGCTCCTTCAGGACAGAAAGGGCTTCCAGACCGTTTTCAGCCTCCATGACCTGATAGTCCGCAGACAATATTTCTCTCAGCAGCATCCGGTTAATTTCATTGTCTTCCACAATTAAAATTTGTTTTTGTGATATCATGTCCTTATCCCCTTTTATCTGTATACGCAATATCTGGACCTGCCTTCTTTCTTTGCCTGGTAAAGGGCCTGGTCACTGCGCTGGAGAAGCGCGTCTATGTCCATCTGGGAATCGCTGCTCTGGGCTATCCCTACGCTGGCTGACAGGGCAACGGTCTGCTCCGCTGCCTGGAACGCTGTACTCATTTCCTTCAAAAAAGCCTCTGCCTCCTGCTTCAGCTGGTCCATGCAGCATTTTCCCAGGCGGACCACCAGAAACTCATCCCCGCCCAGGCGGGCCACGAAGTCATCTTTAAAAAAATCCCTGAGCACAACCGCTGTGTGTACTAAAACCGCATCCCCCACCTTATGGCCGTATGTATCATTGACTTCCTTGAACCGGTCCAGGTCAATGTACATCAGGCTGACCGTCCTGCTGCCCCGGTTGTTATGGATATACTGGTAGAAGCATCTGCGGTTATAAAGTCCTGTCAGAAAATCTGTATTGGAGCTGTGACGGATTTGTTTCTCCAAATCCCGTTCCACCGTCACATCACGGAAAATACACAGCTTTCCCGCCACATGATTGAACACGTCATAGACAGAGTTTTCATGAATCTCCAGCATCTTACCGGTCCCATCCCCATGGGATGCCCGCGCTTCCACATATCCTTCACTGTTGATGAAGCGCTGTTCCTCAAACGCACCTGCCAGCCACTCATCATAATCCTGTCCTATGACCTCTTCCCTGGGAAGCCTGAAGTATTCCTCAAATTTCCTGTTGGCATTGAGTATTTTCCCGTTATTATCCCACAAAAGAATGGCATAGGGCATGCTCTGCAGGAGAATCTCTATCTCAGCGCTCATGTTGACCAGGTCCGTCACATCATGGCCGATTCCCACTGTGCCCAGAACCGTAACCCCGTCCCTGTCCACGATGGGGGACTTATAGGTGCGCAGCTGGCGCATTCCGTGGGCCCCCTTTACCGATTCTGTAAACTGCAGTGTGCGGCGCGCCTTTATAACCGCATCCTCCGACTCCCTGCACGATGCCTCCCCGTTCTCATAGTCATCCGGCGAAACACCCCATATATAACAGTGCCTCTGTCCGGTCACATCCTCCCTGGTCTTTCCCACCACGGAGCAGAACGCCTTATTGACCTTAACATGAATCCCATCCAGCGTCTTGAACCATAGCATGTCCGGTATGCTGTCAATGGCCGTGTCCAGATAGGTCCGCGTCATATAGTAATCATAACGCAGCTTAATCTGTTCCATTATACGCATCAGACGTACCTTAATATAATCCCTGCCAGGAGGCGTCTCCCAGAACTCATCCGCTGCCTCAAGCTCCTCTGGCGGCAGTGTACCAATCCGCCGGCGGCTGCCGCAGAATATGAATACGGCGTCCTCTCCGCACTGGGAACGCAGCTTTGAGGGAAGCACCGGGTCATCCAGATTCCATATGACCAGCCGTCCCTCCCTCATGATTTCCTGATTTGCCTCAGGCAGCACCGTAATCTCATGTGTAAAATGTTCCAATGGTTCAAGAGAACGGACCAGCTCAGAGAGCATGTCATCCTTACTGAAAATAGCTATCTTCATCCTGCATCGGTACATATGTTTCCCTCCCCCATGGAACATAAGCTCTGCTCAAATGTATATTTAATTAATTGTAGCATAAGCAAAATCTTTAATCAACAAAATTTGCCAAACAGCGGTTTAATGAGCGCCCCATGCAAAGACGGAGATTGGAATACAGCTGCTTTACCTATATATTTTTTCAATCCCAAATCAAGTTCCATTCAGAATATCAATTGGACTATTTTTTCCCGGTTACTTATACTCAAATAGGTATAAAAGCGAAAAATAAGGGAGTTTGTATGTTTAGTCTAGGAATTGATTCAGGCTCAACCATGACCAAGGGGGTCCTGTTCGACGGTAATGATGTGGTCGGGTGCCACATGCTTCCCACCTCCATGCGTCCGGGAGAGATAGTAAGGGACATTTATGACCGGCTTTACACGGAAGACACCGGATTTGTGGTAAGCACCGGGTATGGCCGGGAACTTTTAAAAGAGGCAGATGCAAAAATCACGGAAATCACCTGCCATGGCGCAGGCGCTTCCTATCTGGCTCCCGGCTGCGACACGGTCATTGATATCGGCGGACAGGACTGTAAGGTCATTACACTGGACAGCCACGGCCAGGTAAATGACTTTTTAATGAATGACAAATGTGCGGCCGGCACCGGTCGGTTTATGGAGATGATAATGGCCAGGGTAGGAAGTGATATCTCACATCTGGACGAGTTCGTCCGCGGGTGCCGCCCGGTCCCCATCAACAGTATGTGCGCTGTCTTTGCGGAAAGCGAGATTGTAGGACTGATGGCCCAGGAGACCCCGCCGGGGGATATTGTCCTGGGATGCGTCCACTCCATCTGCCACAGGACCGCCATCTTTGCCCAGCGCCTGACCGGCGGACATCCTGACATCTTTTTCTCAGGAGGTCTGGCGCAGTCCGGGGTCATGCGGTCCGTACTGGGAGAATATATGAAAACCTCCCGCATAACCACTCATCCACTCTCCCAATATACAGGCGCCGTCGGCGCTGCCGTCCTGGGATATGGGAAACTAAAGAAAAGGAGCAGAAGCTAACATGGAACTGAAAAAAGAATTGCCTGAGATATTTGAAGAGTTTGCAGATGCAAGGAAGAACTCATTTCTTGCCATAAAAGAATTAAAGGAGGAGGGCATACCTGTGGTAGGTGTATTCTGTACTTATCTTCCCAGGGAAATTCCCAATGCCATGGGCGCCTCCGTTGTGGGCCTCTGCTCTGTTACAGATGAGACCATACCCGATGCTGAAAAGGACCTGCCCAGAAACCTCTGTCCCCTCATCAAGTCCAGCTATGGCTTTGCCAAGACGGATAAATGTCCCTTCTTTTATTTTTCCGACCTGATTGTAGGCGAGACAACCTGCGACGGCAAAAAGAAGATGTACGAGATGCTGGCTGAGTTCAAGCCCGTCCATGTTATTGAGCTGCCCAACTGCCAGACAGAGGCTGGAATCGGTCTGTACCGCCAGGAACTGATACGGTTCAAGGAGGTGCTGGAAGAGAAATTCGGCACAGTCATTACAGAGAATGCCATCCGCAGCCAGATACATAACCGAAACCAGATTCTCGCGGCCCTGAACCGCCTCCAGTACGTCATGGCCCTGGACCCGGCTCCTGCCCTTGGACTGGATATTGTCAACATTGTCTACGGTACTGGATTTAAGATGAAAATCGACACCCTGGCAGAGGAGGTCAATGCCATTACGGATAAGATTGAGGCCGAATACGCCCAGGGAAAGAATATAGGCAGGAGAGCCAGAATCCTTGTGACCGGTTCCCCGTCCGGCGGCGCTGCCCTTAAGGTGGTGCGCGCCATTGAGGATAACGGCGGCGTGGTGGTCTGCTTTGAGAACTGCTCCGGCATGAAGCCCCTGGACCCCATCGACGAGGACAATCCTGACGTATACGATGCCCTGGCCAGGAAGTACCTGAACATCGGGTGTTCCTGTATGTCCCCCAACCCCAGGCGTATGGAACTGCTGGACAGGCTCATAGACGATTTCCATGTGGATGGAGTGGTCGATTTGGTGCTTCAGGCATGCCACACCTACAACGTGGAAACCTCCCTGGTCCGCAAGCTGGTGAAGGAGAAAAAGGGGCTCCCCTATACCGTTGTGGAGACAGATTATTCCCAGGCCGACGTGGGACAGCTGAATACCAGGATGGCTGCTTTCATAGAGATGCTTTAATTTGATAATAAAGGGACAGGCTCTTTTCCGGAGGCTGTCCCTTTTCCACTGCTGAAAGGCTTTCTGTCCATCGGCCACAGGCAATATTATCCAGGAACCGATATTGCAGTGTGGTTTTCACTGGGTTATAATATTTAGTATATTGTAATGTGGTATGTTTGCATATGGAACATAAAGAAACGCAGAGAACCAAAGGAGGATATTCATATGGTAGAAATAAACAGAGACGCCTGCATCGGCTGCGGGCAGTGTATTGGGGATTGTATTGCAGAAAACCTGCATCTGAAGGAGGGGAAAGCAGAGGTATCCGGAGCCTGCCTTCTCTGCGGCCACTGTGTTGCTGTCTGTCCATGCAGCGCCGTATCCATCCCGGAATATGATATGGAGGATGTGGAAGAACTGAGTCCCGCCCAAACCAGGCTGGATGCGGACCGGCTTCTTAAGGCGATTAAATTCCGCCGCAGCGTGCGTAATTTCAAGCAGACGCCGGTCTGCTCCAGGGACCTGGACATGCTGGTCCAGGCAGGCCGGTACACCGCCACGGCCAAGAACATGCAGGACTGCCGCTTTATCTTTGTCCAGAAGGAACTGGAATACCTAAGGACCCTTATCTGGGATGGAATCGGCCGTATTCTGGACAGCTCCTCCCCGGAAGCAGCCCTGGCCTACCGCGGCTTTTATAATGCCCATATGGCTGATTCAACCCGGGATTATCTCTTTCGCAACGCGCCTGCTGTCCTGTTCATTGCATCTGAATCCAATATAGATGCCGGGCTGGCTGCCCAGAACATGGAGCTCATGGGTGTTTCACTGGGACTTGGTTTTCTGTATAACGGCTATCTCAGAAGAGCAGCTGAAATGAATCCCAGGGTTTTACAATGGCTGGGCGTGGGAGAAAAAAAGATAGAAGCCTGTGCCCTTTTGGGATATCCGGACATCACATATAAAAGGACGGCGCCCAGAAGAACGGCGGATGTGATTCTTCTGTAACCCCACAGTCTGCCTCTACAGCCGCTTCATAAACTCAATATCCTTCCTGGCGGCTGCCGGATTCATTTCCTCCCGGAGCAGATACATATCCGGTCTGTTTTCATGGAGCCATCGGCTGATTTCCTTATACCGCAGGATGCCTTCTCCCAGCTGTTCCGGCTGATATGCACGGTCCTTTCCCAGACTGTAGTCTTTAATATGCATCACATGGATATATGCTCCGATGCCCTCAAGCCACTGGCTCCAGTAAGTATCCTGGTCCGTGGATTCCGGGTATTCCAGCAGGTTGGAGGCGTCGAAAATCAGCCGCAGGTGCTCCGGGTCGTCCACCATCCGGATTACTTCAAGGGTTGTTTCCAGGTCCGTGAGAGGATGCCAGTACACCGGCTCAATAGCCAGTTTCATGTCAATGCGCTGCGCCTCCTCCATGACCCGTTTCAGGCTGTCCATCATGAAGGGACGCCAGGCAGCCCTCTCCCCTTTGTTCAAATGGGCATAAGCTGTCTCAGTTCCCACCACGCCGGCCCCCATTTCCTTTCCGTAATTCAGGCATGTCTTGATTGTCTTCACTGCATACTGCCTTGCTTCATCATCGGGATTCCCCAGGTCCATGTAGCATCCCATCACAGGAATCTCCACCTGATTCTCCTCAAATGCCCTTCTGATACGTTCAATGTGGGACAGCCGGATATCCTGATAGCTGTCAATCTCCTTAAATGCCTTGGGAAGGGCCAGCTGCGCCCCGTCATAGCCTTCCCCATGCAGAAGGCATGCCAGCTCTTCGATACCGCGTTTACCGTAATCATGTGCGCGTACGCCTATTTTCATCTTTATATTCCTCTTTCTGTCTGTATTCAAGAATACCATTATCTATCATCATACAGGAATACCCTCTGAAAACAAGAACGTAATTCGTCAAAGAATAGGTCCTTATTTGTATCTTATTCTATATTTTCCCTGCTCCCGCCTGTATCCTTACGGTCCGGCGGGAAGCATGACCAGGATTTCCGCCACCTCATTATCCGTGGCAACCCGCTGGGGCGGTCCCCAGGTTCCTGCGCCTGAGGTAACGATGACCTGGGGCGAAGCATCCGATGCCCGGTAATATCCGTAATCCACATCAAATACAGCGTTGGTAATCAGATTAAAAGGAAACATTTGTCCCTGGTGTGTATGTCCGCAGAGAATCAAATCCGTCTCTTCCCCATAGTCCCGGATATTTCCCGGCTGATGGTCCATTACAATGACAGGCAGCTCCCCTGCCTTTGCAGGCATCGTGAGATTTTCCCGCTTATCCCCCTGCCCGCCAATGGGAAAGGAATCCCTCCTGCCCGCCAGCACAAAACGGCCGTCTATGACAACCGCCTCATCCTGCAGCACATGAACGCCTGCTTCTGAGAGGAATTCCATCATGCGGCCATAGCTTGGACCTGCATCGTGGTTTCCAAGGCAGGCGTAAACGCCGTAAACTGAATCCATTTTCAGAAACAATGCCTTAAGAGCTTCCGGGTCAGCCGGGACAGCGGCATCGCCGTCAAATATATCTCCGGCCATACAGACAATGTCCGGCTTTGTGGAATTTACCGCGTCAATGACCTTTTCAAGATGGTGTTCTCCTATGACATACCCCAGATGCAGGTCGCTAATCAGGGCAATCCGCAGCGGAGCCTTTTCTGCATTCCGGCCGCCTATCTGAACTTCGTAGGGTTTTATCTGTATTACCGCCCCATGGACAGTCCCATATACGGACAGGGCAGCTGAAAGAAACAGCGGTATGGTTCCCGCTGCAATGCCTGCCCGGAAGGACAGGGGCGGCGGAAGAATACGCATCACTCCTGCCAGGAACACCAGAAATCCCGCCAGATTAACGAACATCACCATGTAGACAATGAATCCAAGGAGATAGTGGTCAGCATAGAAAACAGGCGCAGGTATATGGTTATTTGGAATACGGCTGACAACAAACGCTCCCAAAATCCCGGTAACTGCCAGACCATAGACAATTCCATACCCCAGGGAACCCATGCCCGGAAAAAGCGGTCCAAGCCACTGGTACAATTTCCGCCCTGCATTGGCAAACAATCCAATTATGACCGCAAGCGCGGTAAACAGACTTATCAGTTTCATTCTTTACTCCATTTCAGGCCTAATCCCCTGTCCTTTCATGACAATTCGCTTCTTCACACAAATCCATGAACAGCCGCATCAATGGACTGACCCACTTGTTCTTATGGTATGCGCATACTGCCGAGAGAACCGGACGCTCCAAATCTGTCCTGACTATCTCCAGTTCTCCCCGTTCCAGTTCTTCCCTCACCGTAAATTCAGGCAGAAAGGAAATACCCACATCACTTTTTACCAGATTTTTAATGGTAGGGATGCTCCACAGCTCAATGGTATGGTCAAGGCGGATGGATTTCTCCCGTAAATACGATTCAAATATCTGGCGGAAAATGCAGTTGGGTTCATTGATGATAAATGGAACAGGAATCTCCTGGTCCGGTGTCAGAAAATCCGGATGGGACTGTTTAACCTGGGGCGAGGCAACTAAAACAACAGGATATTCTCCCATGGACCTGGTGCAAAGTCCTGTGCCAAAGCCTCCTACCGTTTCATAAAACACCCCCAAATCCAGAGTTCCCTTCAAAAGCTCATCCCTTATATCATAGCAGTTCATGGAGCGTATGAAAAGACGGGCCTTGGGCGCCTGACGGTGAAATTCCTTTAATATGGACGGAAGCTTGTAACACAGAAGCGTTTCTCCCACTCCCACTAAAAGCTCTCCCCGGCACGCCTCCAAATCCTGCTCAAAACAGTGCAGCTTTTTCACTGAATCCAGCACCTCGTCCACATAGGGAATCAGATGCTCTCCTGCCTTGGTCAGGACCATACGTCTGCCGATTTTTTCAAAGAGGCAGGAGGACAGCTCCTGTTCCAGCTGGCCAATCTGGAACGTAATGGTGGACTGGGTATAATTCAGCTTGTCAGCTGCTTTGGAAAAGCTCCCCTCTTCAATGATTGTCCGGAATGTGTTCAGGTATTTTAAATCCACAATAATTCCTTCTTCCTTGTATCGCTGTATACTTAAATACTTTTGAAGTATTACACTAAAACTTTTGATTTGATTGAATCATTATTTACGTGTATTATAACGAAAAAGGAGGAAATAAGCAATGTATTTTTCAATCATTCTGACCTATCTGCCCTACTCCCTGGTCACTGCCTTTACCCCTGGTCCCAATAACATCGTTGCCCTCTGTGCGGTGAGCCGGAACGGATGGCGCAAAGGCAGACATGTTCTCCTGGGCATTGCAGCCGGTTTTCTGTACGTAATGGTCCTCTGCGCCCTGTTCTGTTATGAACTGGCCAGGTATGTACCGGCCCTGGCCAAAATCCTTAAGTATGTGGGGGCCGCCTACATAGTCTGGCTGGCCATACATGTTGCCCGCAGCACATACGCAGAAACCGAAGACCACGGGATATCGTTCTGGAAAGGCGTTTTTCTGGAGTTTACAAATATCAAAATCATCCTGTACGCCATTACCATCTATACAGGCTATGTGCTTCCGTCCGGTGCGGGATTAGGTTCCCTGTTGTTTCATGCTGTCAGCATGACGTTCATTGGAATGGCAGGAGTCATGACCTGGGCCGGTGCAGGAAGCATTCTGCAGCGGTTCCTGAAACAGTATTGCCGCCCCTTTAATCTGGTTATGGCGCTGGTTTTGGTGTATTGTGCCGTGACCCTGGTATTGTCCGGCGCCTGATTTTTATGTTTGGCGGTGCGGAGGCCTCCGGGCCTGGCTTTTTACCTGGCTGTGCAGAGGCCGCCGGGCCTTCTCCCGCTTCAGCCTGTCCCTTGCGTCAGCAACTGATTCTCCCTCCCTGACCAGGTACCGTTCAATAAACCATTCCACGTTCTCTTTTCCTGTAATAAAGAGGCGTGTCCCCCATATACCTGGAAAATGTGTTGGAAAAATGGCTGCTGCCGGAAAACCCGGCTGCCAATGCAATTTCCAGGATACTCTTGTCCGTATGGGTCAGCAGATACTCTCCCATGCGTACCCGGTAGGAAATAAGATAATCCACAGGGGACTGCCCCAGTATTTCCTTAAAATCCCGGCAGCATTCGCTGGTGCTGACACTGGCTGCCTTTGCAATGTCCTCCAGCCGGATTTTTCCGGCATACTCCTGGTGAATGAATTCCAGGCAGGAACGGACCCGCCTGTACTGGACATCGGAAAAGGCTGGCTGCCGCTTATTTCTTAAATCCAGATTCTCATACAGCGTAAGCCCCATCTTCTGCAGCAGAATCTGCAGGCGCCACAGATATCCCCTGGGCCGCCTGCAGTCACACTGATACATGTCATGGATGCAGGACAATGCCTCCCTATGCCATGGACAGGTATTGTCAAACAGAAAGAAATCCCTCTCTGTTTCTGTAATAAGGGAAACATACTGCGTTTCCACCAGTCCCCCGGAAAGGCCGTGGAGCAGATAAGGGTCAGCCAGCACGGCGCAGTAAACGCTGCCGCGCTGCTGGTGATAGGGCGTGACCATGTGCAGCATATTAGACGGCAGGAGCCCGCCCTGCCCGGCGCAGAGCACATAGGAACAGCCGCCTGTCTGAAACTCAATGTCACCCTTCAGCACATAAACCAGCTCCAATTCCTTATGCCAATGCCAGGGTATGACCCGGTTTGGATACAAATCCAAATCATCCAGGTACACCTCCATTGGAAAAGCAGGCGTGCCATGACAGGTAACTTCCTCCAGGTTACCGTTTACCTCCAGATAGTTTAGCTGCATGTCGAAACCTCCTTTCCCGGCAAGACAGGATTCTGTTATTTTCAGCCGTGATTTTATTACAAATATCTCTATAATTCCATTATAATGAAAAAAAGGACATATGCAAGGTATTTTGTTCAAAGGAGTGATGATGGAAATGAAATTGGCTTATATTACCATTCATACCATGGAACCGGAGATAATGAAAGATTTTTATGTGAAATATTTAGGAGCGGTCGTGGATGATGTACGTCCCTTTGACAGGCCCGTATACAGCCTGTCTTTTGATGGAGGAATAAAAATCAAACTCATACCGGAACAGCACGGCTCATTGGGAGTCCCATCCGCTGTATCGCCCGCCGTTCCATCCGTCATGCCATCCTTTCCGGAAACCCGGCCTTCTTATGCGGTGAGGCTCACCTTCAGGGTAGGAAGCAGGAAACGTGTCAACGAACTCACCGGCCAGCTGATACTGGAAGGCCACGAAGTAATATGTGAGCCTGGGTTTTACGGCATGGATTATTACAGCAGCAGCGTCTTTGACCCGGAAGGAAATGTGATTGAATTGGTGGCATAATACGCCCCCTTCAGATTCATTCCAGGAAAACAGGGGCGGATGACCGCTCGGCCATCCGCCCTGTTTTGTCCATGTCAGCCCCATTAAGCCTGTATCCATGTATTCAGATACTCTTCCACCATGTCCTAGGGAACCATGCTGCCGCCTGTTGCCCAGGCTATATGGGCGGCCTGTCCCATGCAGTCACAGAGTCCCTTTTTCCTGATGTATCCTTCCATCTCATCCGGATGCAGGAATGCTGCAAAGGAGGCGCATGCAGACGGTTCTATGAATATATTCTCGGTTCTCATAAGCGCGCGCATCAGCTCATACAGTTTTCTGTCCTCAAATTCCTGACACTGACCCTGTCATGCTCGCCTGTGGCCATTCCCACCAGCATACAGCATGCCTGGATTTCCTGTTCCTCCAGCTGGCTTTTCAGGCGCTCTCCTGCGACTGCATAGCCCAGAAACAGGTTGACGGAATTCTCATCGTCCACAAAATAGCTCATGGGGTCCTGGCCGGAACGCTTTCTTCCCTCTTCCACGGCCGCGCAGTAGTCGGATTCATACTCCACAACCGTGACTCCCTTGCTTCTCAGCAAATCCTTTTTCCACTGTTTGGCGTCTGCCGACATGTGCACAATTACCTGAAAACCCAGTTTGGCACTCATGATGCCGATGCTGAGCCCCAGGTTGCCGGTAGACCCCACCTGAACCTTATACCGTGCAAAAAACTCCTTCATTTCACAGGAAGCCAGTTTCCGGTAATCCTCCTTTTCCGTGAGAAGCCCTGCCTCGAAAGCCAGGTCCTCCGCATATTTTAACACCTCGTAGATACCTCCCCTGGCTTTTATGGAGCCGGATATGGGAAGGTGGCTGTCCATTTTTAAAAACAGCCTTCCGGAGATTCCCGCTCCCCGCTTCTGGTTCAGTTCCTGTCTCATGGCCCGGATTTCCCGAAGCTCCGATTCTATCATGCCATTCCGGCTGGCAGTCTCAGGGAAAACCTCCGCCAGATAAGGTGCAAAGCGGGCCAGCCTTACTGCCGCGTCTTCAATCTGCTCTCCGGATACTTTCTTTTCTCTCTGTCCGCTCTCCAGGCACTCCCTGTCATTTATCCACAGCACCTCTTTTCCGGCGGCAGCCTCCGCCAATGCCGGTATCCGGCTGATGTACGCCTCTATTTTTGAATCCATGATATCATTTCCTTCCTGTTCGTAAATGTATATAAAGTGTATATGTGCCCCGTTACCTATGATTCTCCCTAAAAAATTCCCTGGTCAGCCTCATGACCACCGGCGACAGCTTAAAAAGGGCCAGCACATTGGGAATGATTAAAAGCCCCAGCATGCAGTCCTGGATGGACCACACGATTCCTGCCGTGCTCAGGCTTCCTGCCAAAATCAATACAGGAAACAGCATGCGGTAAAACCAGTCCCCCTTCAGGCTTTTTATGTACATGAGACTCACATGTCCAAAATACCACTGGCTCATGATTATAGCACAAACCAAAAGCCGGATAAAGAGCCACCTGTGAAATCAAAAGCCTGACTCCATAATCAATGACTGCCGGATTCCCGTTAAACAGCATAATGAGCGGCCTGGCCATAAGTATATAGATTCCTGTCACCAGAACGGTGAGAATCAGGGATGTCCGCAGTGCAAAACGGACTGACTCATGGAACCGTTCTTCCTTATTGGCGCCAAAGGAGTAGGAGGCCACCGGCTGGTATCCCTGCATGAACCCCATAACCACATAGCAGCCAATCAGCACCAGGCGCTGCACCACGCCGTATGCGGCAATAATAAGGTCTGCGTCTGCCATGGGCTTTGCCGCTATATTGGTAAGGGATGTGGCAACCGCAAGACAAATCTGTATGACAGCCGTAGGGATTCCAATGAGTGTGACGGTTTTAACCAGTTCCCACTTCGGCCTGAAGTACTCCCTTTTTATTTTTATGATGGAGCGTCCGCTTATGTAGAACCATTCAAGGATGAAACATGTGACAAACTGTGAAACGGTTGTGGCAAGGGAAGCGCCCTCCACTCCCATCCCCAGCCCCCAGTCAAACATGAAAACAGGGTCCAGCACAACATTAAGGGCTGCCCCGGTCACCACGGCAGCTGACGATATTCTTACGGATATATGAATGATTCCTTGGTACAGCTGCACATTGTATCCTCAAACGTCACTTTCCCCGGTTCTCCTGTCACAGTCAGCCTCTCATCTTTTGCCGCCTCCAACAGCAATGGTTCCGATATCCAAAAACGGCTTAAGTCAGCCGTGTCTCTCAGCCATACAATCCGGCCGTTTTGGGCGGCATCGCGCCTTACGCATGTGTGCAGGCAGAAACGCAGGGCTAAATCATCGGTGGGCATGACAACAGGTGTTTTTGCACCGGCCGTATCACGGCATGTTATGGCATTTACATATACAGGGAACCTGTCTATTTTATCATACAAACGTTTTGTTATTACATCTGCATTTCCCATTCCTGCCGAATTTCCTGCCGACTTTTCTGTGATATCCAAAACAGCTATCTTTTCGGCATGAGGCACATCCGCTGCCAGAGTGCCCGACCTTCCGGTCACATTCGGGTCCATTCCGGCTCCGCTGATTTCCTTTCCCATCCGGCTGACTACCAGCACGTCAATCTTGTCAAACGGAATACGGGCCATCAATGACTTGGCATAGTTCAGCAATTCCGGCTCCCGCTTTAAAATCCGGCCCGCAGGAACAGCCTCAATATAGGCAGTCTCATGGCGGGCATTTTCCACAATGCCAAGTCCCAAAAGGATTGGCGCTTTCCTTAAAATCACCTCTGCAAACCGGATTAGATTCTGTCCCATGCGGTCAAATCCCATTTTATGGCAGATGGATGCCCCCTTTTGTTTTCCCAGCCCAATTACCATCATTTTTACAATTCCGCTCTCCACCGCACCGCGAAAATCCGTATGGGCCTTTATCCGCCCCACCGGTATGATATAATCAGCCTCCATGGCACAGGCATCCAGCCACACATCAAAGCCATCTTCTGTTTTTCCCAGACATACCACCTCCATGGACGAGCGCAATTCTGCTCCTGTGGATTCCTCCGTAATACCATACCCTTCCAATATCGCCTTCTGACCATCCGCATCCGCACCCCCGTGGCTGCCCATTGCCGGTACCAGATAAGGGATAGCGCCTAAACGTTTTATCTCCTCCGAAACAGTGCGTAGGATTTCCACGATATGAGCAATTTCCCGGCTTCCGGCCGTTATCGCCACGGTCTGTCCTGCCTTTATGGTTCCGAATGCCGTGCTCCTCCGAAGCGCGGTCCGCACCGACTCTTCCACCTGTTCCAGAACAGGACACCCAACCCTGTATTCAACTTCTGCAAACCTTGGTATTTCCACCTCCGACAACAGGCGCTCAAAGGCAGCCCTTTCAAAACCCGGCTCAGCTTCTCCATATCTCTTCATATGTACCCCTGCCCTTCGTTTCTCCAGCTTCCAGACCAGTTTCACTCCATCTGCATGTTTCTCTTGCGTAAAAGGCCCGGTACAAGACCCGGACCTTCTCATCAGATTATTTTCATTCACTTCAGATTATATTTATACAATTTTCTCCGGATTCAAAATCCCCTTTGGGTCAAAAACGCCTTTGATTCCTGCCATCAGCTGCAGCTGGTCCTCACCCAGCTGATTCTTCAGGTATTCCCTCTTTGCATAGCCAATTCCGTGCTCCCCGGACACAAGACCGCCATATTCTTCCGATTTTTTGTACATCCGTTCAAAGGCTTTCTGCTTTTTATCCCTCCACGTATCCTGGTCCATCTGGTCCCTGCAAAGATAGACATGGAGATTGCCGTCTCCAGCATGTCCAAAGCTGGGAATGCGCATCTCTAATTCCGCGGCGGTTTGATGGGTAAACTTGATAAAATCTGCCACATGGCTTCTGGGCACCACCACATCGCATTCATCCATCTCCGTGGTAGATGCCTTAATCGCCTCCAGAAAAGCGCCTCTTGCAGACCATACACTCTGTTTTCTCTCATCGGTGTCCACCAGGAACACATCCTTTGCACCGTTATCAAGACACAAATCAGCGGCCCGGCTGTAATTTTGCTCCACCTCTTCCCGGCTGTTTCCGTCAAATGTCAGTAAGATATAAGCGTCACTGGATGTATCGGGAAATTTCTTTCCCAGATAATCCTCTGCAAAAAGAATGGTTGCTTTTTCCATAAATTCAATGGCCACTGCCTGGACCTGGGACTCTATGATTTTAGGTACAATTTCAATTGCATCTGAAATAGAATGAAATGGAATCAGCAGGCTGACTGTTTTTTGCGGAAGCGGAAGAAGTTTTAAAACTGCCTTTGTGATAATTCCCAATGTTCCCTCTGAACCGATAATCAAATTCATCAGACTATAGCCGGAACTGTTTTTAACCACCTTGCCGCCCAGTTCCAGAACATTGCCCTGTGCCGTAACCACGGTTAACCCTCTCACATAATCTCTTGTGACTCCGTACTTTACTGCACGCATTCCGCCTGCATTGGTGCTGATATTGCCGCCGATGGTTGCCGACTTTTCTCCTGGATCCGGCGGATAGAACAGCCCCTGTTCTTCCACATAGGATGCCAGGTCCATTAAAAGGACGCCAGGTTCAACTGTAACAGTCAAATTCTCACGGTCCAGCTCCAATATATGATTCATTCCCGTGGTTTCAATCATGATGCCGCCCTGTGCAGCCACTGCTCCTCCAACCAAACCCGTGCCCGCGCCTCTCACTACCACCGGAATATCATGGCCGGAAGCATATCTCATGATTTTGGATATTTCCTCAGTGCTCATAACTTTTACCAGAATCTCAGGCATTGAAAATACATCCCCCAACTCATCGTGCCCGTAATCCTCGCTGATTTCTTCTCCGGCCAGCACTCTCTCAGGCGGAAACATGGCCTTTATTTCATCTGTATATTCCTGATTTATCCGATTTCTGTCCATCACGCCCCCTCCTTCATCCAATTGACCAGCTCCGGCAGGATTTCATACCAATCGCCAACCAGGCCATAATTGGCTATGTCAAAAATCGGCGCCTTCTTATCCTTATTAATGGCTATGACACAGTCCGCCCCTTTCATCCCTGCGGCGAACTGTACTGCTCCTGAAATACCTATTGTAACAATCAGTTTAGGTTTTACCGTTCTCCCGCTAAGCCCTATCTGTTGTCTGGCGTCAAACCATCCATTTTCAATCAATGGCCTGGTGCCGGCCATCTGAGCCCCTATCCGGTCTGCGAAAACTTTTACAAGCTCCACATCTGCCCTGGATTTAACCCCTCTTCCCACGGCCACGATGATTTCCGCATCTGATATATCTGCCTGCCGCGTTTTTTCTTCATTTGAAAGGACCTGGACCGAGGAATCAAAGAACCTCTCTTTTACCTCCATTTGCTCTATAGAACCGCCGGGGAACCGGTTTCTCTCTGCCTGTGAAAACACCTTATACCTGACGGTGCAGAACTGGGGACGATGCCTGGGCGTCACAATCTGAGCCATGATATTGCCGCCAAAGGCCGGTCTTATCTGTACCAAATCCGAATTATCCTTCATTTCCAGTACAGTACAGTCAGCTGTCAGCCCTGTCCTGAAACGTGCAGCCACCCTTGGCGCCAGTGACCTTCCTTCGCTGGTCGCTCCCACCAAAATGGATGAAGGTCTGACATTCTCTATGAAGTCAGAGAACACATTTGCATATGTCATTATATTAAAATCCGCCAGTCCTGGATGGTCGTACAGGAATACCCGTTCTATCCCATAATACTGCAGTTCCTCTGCCTTTTCTTTTACCCGGCTGCCTATAAGAAGGCAGTAGACCGGAGCCTGAATCACCGATGCCAGCTCTTTTGCTTTTCCAATTAACTCCAGGGTAACCGGATGAATTCTGTTTCCATCCATCTGAACATATACGGCAATTCCCTTCCATTCTTCCTTTTTAACCATTGGTTCTGCCGGCTCTTCTTCAACCCATTCCATCACACCGGCCGGGCCTTTTTTTACACACAGACGGCACATCCTGCATCCGGATGAAACAGATAGCTTTCCATCTTCTTCCGAAATCGCCCCAAATGGACAGAGCTCTTCCAGCTGCTCTGCTGCTTCCTTCGTCACCCTGCCCTGGTTCACTTTTAATTTTGCCATACTCCTCTCCTTCCCGTTCAATGATTACAGAAATTTTTTCTCCTGCAGAATCCCAGCCAAATATTGGGCCAGCTCCGGTCCCTTTCCTTCCATTATTACTTTATCTTCCGTTTTATCCGGCGGGAAAATCCGCTCCACCTGGGTGGGAGAACCATCCAGTCCATAATGTCCGGTGTCCTGGTCATTAAAATCCTTCAGCGACACTGTCTTAAGACATTCCACAGACAGGTCCAGCTTTCTTTTATAAGAAGGGAGTCTGGGCGTGTTGGCATCCTTCTCCACGGTCAGCAGGCATGGCATTGTCATGCGCTGTGTCTGTATTCTGTGCTCCAGGTTCATTCGTACGGTAATTCCGTTACCATCTGTCCCTGTTATAGCAAGTACGTTTGCTCCATGAGGAATCCCCATAAATTCAGCGATTTCCGGTCCCACCTGGGCCGTATCCCCATCCGTGGTCTGCTTTCCGCAAAGAATAACATCAAACGTTCCTGCCTTTTGTATTCCCTGACACAGGGTATAACTGGTCGCACACACATCTGCTCCCGCAAAACACCGGTCTGATACCAGCACCCCTGCCTCTGCGCCCATACAAACAGCCTCTTTCAGCGCGTCCATGGCCTGCATCGGCCCCATGGTAATCACAGTCACATGTCCCTTTTCTTTTTCTGCCAGCTCAAATCCCATTTCCAATGCAAAAAGGTCATATGGATTTAATTTTGATTCCACGCCATCTCTCTTCAGCACGCCTGTAACTGAGTCCACCTCAACATTGGCAGTTCCAGGAACCTGCTTGATACATACAAGAATTTCCATCGGTACACCTCAGCTTTTCAAAATACCATTTACAGATTCAGATACAGACACTCTGGGCGAATCCATTTTAGGAGATACCACCACAATTTTTACCGGCTCCGGCCCTTCAGCCACCGGAACAAAATGCAGTTTTCCGGCGTCTATAATCAATTGGGTCCCCTGCGGTATACGTACAATCTGTATGGATGCCTCATCGACTTTTCCTTCTGAATCAAAGTTTGCAAAAGGCATCAGAGCCGTACCTTGTACAAAGTAAAAAAACTCTTTGTCTTTATGATATTCCAATTCCCGAAATCCGGGGATTGCCGCCTGGCAGGACAGCACTCCTCCGCTGATTTGGGATGACTGGAAGCTTGCAATGAGAGGGGAGGCGGCCCACTGGAAATAGCTCTCCCTGTATGGCTCTGTTTCCTCCCTCAATATTGTCACTCCCTCTATTTCTGTATCCCTGATATCTGTAATTGCTATCTCCATCATAAACCTCTCCCTTTCAGTTTTTTTCCTGTATCAGTTTCATATCTGCCAAAGAATCCGCCAGATGCTCATTAATCTGTTCCTCTGCCGCAGCTTCATCTCCGCTCTCTATGGCCTCTATTATGGCACAGTGGGAACGGTAGGCCCTTTCGATATTTTCGTCCAGCATAAATACCTTATTTCTATAATCGGCAAGGCAGTCTGTAATGGTTTTTTCAATGCATACCAGAAGAGGGTTCTTACTTACCGATGTGATTTTCTGATGAAATTCTTCATCATACAGCGTCATAAGCACACCCCGGTTCTGTCTGGTATGTCCGCCGGACAGAAGTTCCTTTGTCTTGTCAGAAATCACCTTTAGATGTTCAATCCACTTTTTATCGCCCTTCTTCATCGCCATCCGGACTGCCATGAGTTCAACCGCGTTGCGGACTTCCATGTAATTCTCAATATTCTCACTGTTCTCCCTGAACCAATCTGCAATCTCGCTTCTCTCAACCTGCTGCTTTTCCTGCTTTCTGAAAAAGACGCCTTTTCCCCTTACGGACTCAGTTATCTTTAAGGCCTGCATCATCCGGTAAGCTTCCCTGACCGTTGACCTTCCGATTCCGCACATATTGCAGACTTCCTGTTCCGTGGGCATCCGGTCCCCCTCCTTCAGCTGATTTTCTTCAATATATTCTTTCAGCCTGTCAATGGTCTGGTCCACCATGGAAATCTTCTCTATCTTCATATTCATAGGCATTCTCCCTGATTCTCAATTTTGTTTACCGCCTTCAGGATGCATGCATGGAAGCCTCCGATTAACGGTCCCAGGCCAAATGTCAACAGTAATGTCCCGGCCCCTATTTCCCCGCCCAGACAGAACGCCATGGCCGCACATATCACATCCAATCCCAGTTTCACGGTTCCAAGCCCCATCCCTTTCCGGTGAAGCGCCACTACCAGGTCATCGGTGGGGCCGGGAGGAAGCTCTCCTTCCATATAGGCAGCCGCACAGAACGCCACGATTATCATTCCGCCTGCAAACAGCAGATATGGGGGCAATGTTCCAATCCTGCTTTTCAGGCATATCTGCTGCCACAGGTCTGTAACAATCCCTAATAAAAAAGAGGTTATAAAAGTAGTAAACCGCGGCTTTCTTCGCCGGATTCCGGCGGTCAGCAAAATTACGCACACAGATGAAATGTAAATTCCGACGGAAACCGGCTGGCCCAGTACCCCGGCCAAAGCAAAATTCCAGGCATCATACCCGCCCGCCCCCAGACCAGACATGATTGTCATCACCACGCCCATGGGCATGAGCAGGATTCCAATCAGGTACAGGACCAGATTAACCAAACGGCTATGTCTTACTTGGATATCTCCCTTCATATTTCACAAACAGCCCTGATGGAGTCCATCAGCTTTTCCTGATTCTCCTCTGTATCCTCTACAAATGCCGTGCTGCGTAAATACGCAAATATCTTCTGTACATTCTCCTCTGTTTCCGGTATCCCGAGTTCCTTAAGGGTGACAGGCATTTCCATCCTTTTCATGAAATTCCGGAATTCCGGAATTTTCTCCGGTGTTCCATTATAGTACAGCTGAAGTATCAGCGAAGTGCCGACGATTTCTCCATGGAGATAGGACAATGACTCCCTGGTAAAGAACATTCTGGCGCAGTAATACATTTCATGGGCAAGGGCGGTCTGTCCGAATGCTTTTGAAACACCGCTGATAATACTGGTCAGCGCAAAATTAATAAACAGGAAATCATGAACCTCTTTTGTAAGCCGGTGCTCCCGAATATCATCATAAACCTTTAAACACGTCTCCCTAAGAATATCATAGGTATATTTTGATAAATGGTAGGCTGTGTATAATTCAATATTAAAATCATCAAATGGCATGGAGGCATGGCCATGCTGAACCTCAATGAACTTGGCCATGGCATCCAGAATCCCGGATGCAGCATATCTGGGCGGCTGATGAATCATAACTGTCTCGTCAATGATGACTGCCGACACTTCATAATCATGGTAAAAATTACCGCCCACTGTTCCGTAGGCTGCCCCATCCTCCGTATACATGACGCTCATTGGAGTGTAGGCAGCGCATGTGGCTGCCTGGGTCGGAATATTCACCACTGCAAGCTTAGCCATATGGGCAATGCTTTTTGACAGGTCCATAATCTTTCCGCCGCCAACGCCAACCACTACATCAAACCCGTTTTTTTTGCAATACTCAGCATAATGGTTGGCTGCCTCCCTGGTATTATAGCCGGGGTAAACCACAAACTCATGCGTGACACAGGCGTCGCACAGACTTCTCCTCAAAGGCTCCCTGACAATATCAAGGGCCGTAGGTCCGCCAATCACCAATGCATGGCGCCCAAACCTACCAATTTCACCTCCTGCCAGCTGCAGGGCATCCGGCTCCTGTATGTATCTTCCTGCGCCAAATTTAAATGCCACATCTAATTTTGTACCCATTTCTTTTAGCCTCCTTCTCTAAGCCCTTAGATATTTCACTGCGGCCCGTTCAATGCTAAGACCTTCTCTGAATCGTTCCATAAATTGTCCGAATCCCAAACAGCCCTCTTCGTCCGGCACTTCCGTCAATGTCCCTGTCTCCCCAAATACATAGCTGTTCAGATATTCCGTCAGGCAGAGATTATGGTTATCCCTTCCAAAGGATGCCAGGATTGCCATGCCCCATGCTCCGCCCTCTCCTGCTGTCTCCATCACAGTTACCGGAACATTAAGCGCATCTGCCAGTATCTTCTGGCCAACACCTTCTGTTTTAAAAAAACCTCCGTGCCCCAGCAGCCTTGCCAGGCGGATATTCTCCCTTTGAACCAGAATATCCATTCCCATGCGCAGTGTGGCCATGGATGTATACAGCTGCAATCTCATGAAGTCCGAGAGGTGGAGCTCGCTGTCCGGAGTCCTGGTAAACAGCGGCCGTCCCTGGTCCAGTCCGGTAATGTGTTCTCCCGACAGATAGCAATATGACAGCAGGCCTTTGCAGGAGGGCTTACTCTCCATTGCCTTGCGAAAAAGCTTTCCGTATAGCTCACCGGCCGTCATCCTGCATCCGAACAGTTCGGCTGCTTCCCTGAACATATTTACCCATGCATTTAAATCCGACGTGCAGTTATTGCAGTGTACCATGGCTACCGGCTCCCCGTCAGGCGTTGTTACCAAATCCAGTTCCGGATAAACATCTGAAAGCGGATGTTCCAAAACCACCATGGAAAATATGGAGGTGCCTGCTGATACATTTCCGGTTCCCGGTTCAACACTGTTGGTAGCCACCATTCCTGTTCCGGCATCGCCTTCCGGCGGACATACAGGTATTCCTGGCTCCAAATCCCCATCCGGGTCCAAAAAAGCAGCTCCGTCTACTGTCAATGCTCCTGCCGGCCTTCCGGCTGCCAGCACCTCCGGCAGAATCTCCAGGACCTTCCACGGATATTTTTTATCTGCTGTCAGCTGGTCAAAGCACTCTGCCAGGTCCTTTCTGTAATTCTTTTGTTCCGTGTCTATGGGGAACATTCCGGATGCCTGCCCTACCCCAAGCACCTTTTTTCCTGTCAATTTCCAGTGAATATATCCATCTAATGTGGTCAGATAACGTATCCGGCCAACATGTTCTTCTCCGTTTAAGACTGCCTGATACAGATGTGCGATACTCCATCTTTGGGGGATTGGACAATGAAACAGCTCCGTCAGCTTCCGGGAAGCCTCTGCTGTCATGGTATTTCTCCAGGTCCTGAAGGGCACCAGAAGCTCATTGTTTTGGTCAAAGGCCATATAACCATGCATCATAGCGGAAAATCCCATGGAACCTATGGTATGCAGTGTTATATTGTATTTTCTCTTCACATCTTCTTTCAAGGACCGGAAGCAGGATTTAAGTCCTGCCTCCGCATCTTCCAGATGATAAGTCCATATTCCCTGTTCAAACCGGTTTTCCCAGTCATAGCTGCCCTGGGCAATCGGGCGGTTTTTTCCGTCTACCAGCACTGCCTTTATTCTGGTAGAACCGAATTCGATTCCCAGAGCCGTATTTCCCTGTTCTATCTCATTTCTTATCTGTTCCGTATCCATATGCTCCATCCTATCTGTACATTGGGCCGTAAGCCTGGCACGCCCTGTAATCCTGGGATTCCTTGTCCATTCCGAATGCATTCCAACATGCCGGACGGAATATTCTCTCCTCTTCCACGTTGTGCATGCACACCGGTATTCTCAGCATGGAGCAGAGCGTAATGACATCTGCGCCCACATGGCCATAGGTGATGGCCCCATGATTTGCGCCCCAGTGATTCATCACATCGTATGCACTTGTAAATACATCCCTTCCCGTCACCTTAGGTGCAAACCAGGTACAGGGCCATGTATAATCCGTTCTCTTCCAGAGCTGGTCAGATATGTCCTCCGGCAGATGCACACTCCATCCTTCCACCAGCTGGACCACAGGGCCCACGCCCTTTACCAGATTCAAACGTATCATGGTCATGGGCATCTCAGCCTTTGTCTCAAACCGCGAGGAATAGCCTCCGCCGCGGAAATAGCCCAAATCCGCCTCACACCATGTTGTGGCATTCAGACAATTTTCCACATCCGCCTGTGTCATATCCCACCATGGTTTAATGGCTGCTTTTCCTTCCTCATCCCGAGCTTCCCCGCAGGCATCCAGACAGCATGCGCCGGAATTTATCAGATGAATAAAGCCGCCGGCCGCCTCCGCTTTTCCTTCCAGGCAATAACCGGTTACCCGTTTTACCGCCTCCTTCGACCAGCAGGTTCTCACATCTGCAAACATCTGCGAACGATTGGTGAGAAGCTTAAGAAGCAGCATGCTTACGCCATTGAGCGTATCATTCTCCGTAGCCAGGATGTAAGGTTCTCTGGGACCGTTCCAATCAAAGGACGTGTTCAGGATTGCTTCCGGAAAATCCGTGTTCGGATAATGGTCCGTCCATTGTCTCTGTCCCTGGAAACCAGCTGCCAAGGCATTATGGCCCAGCGATTCCTCCTGGTATTCATCCGGAAATGTGTGATTGCCACTCATCAAATCCTTGATGATAAGGGCGCACTTCACTGTAAATTCCCAATTTTTATCTTTCTTTTCCCGGCTGTGTCTGGCAAATTCCGGGTTTTTGTCCAGCCCCTCCCTGCAGTTTGCCTTGGTCCAAAGCAGAGCCTTTTCGTACTCGCTGTGATTATAAATGCCCTTATCAATTCTTCTGAGAATTTCCACCTCGTCTACCGACTCCACCCTCATTCCCAGATATTCTTCAAAGAAATCAGGGTCAATACCGGAACCGGATATGCCCATACACATGGCGCCAATCTGCAGATATGATTTTCCACGCATGGATGCAGCTGCAATGGATGCTCTTGCAAAACGGAGCAGTTTTTCCTTTACATCTTCCGGTATCTCCGGGTCATCCGCTTCCTGAACATGTCTTCCGTATATGCCGAATGCCGGAAGCCCTTTTCTGGCATGGGCTGCCAATACGGAAGCCAGGTATACGGCGCCCGGGCGCTCTGTGGCATTCAGTCCCCACACGCCCTTGATTGTCATGGGGTCCATATCCATGGTCTCAGAACCATAGCACCAGCAGGGAGTCACTGAAAGGGTGATATCAACTCCCAGCTTTTTAAACTTATGTGCGCAGGCCGCTGCTTCAGCAACGCGTCCTATGGTGCTGTCCGCCAGCACTACCTGAACAGGCTGGCCGTTTAGATACCGTACATTCTGCTCATACAGTTTTTTGACTGCCTTTGCCATATTCATGGTCTGTTCCTCCAGGGACCCCCTTACATCCAGCAATCCCTGTCTCGCGTCAATGATGGGTCTGATTCCGATGATTGGATATTCTCCTATGTATCTGTTCGTATACTCCATTATGTACTCCTCCTTATACAATTCTGTTTTCCGGTTCCCGTCCCTCCAGAACATCCATGACTGCCCTTGCCGTAGTCATGGATGTTCTGTCATAATTTTCATAGGATTCCGCTGCCACATGAGGCGTTGCCACATATCCGGGACAATTAAAAAGTTCCTCGCTTCCTGTTACCGGTTCATGCTCGAACACATCTGAGGCAAAACCGCCTATCCTTCCGGAATCCAGCCCTCGCTTTACCGCCATTTCATCCACCACAGACCCTCTGGCTGTATTAATAAGTATGACACCCCTCTTCATCTTCCCAACGGCCGCATCATTGATTAAATGCCATGTGTCAGGAGCAGCCGGAAGATGGATGAGAATTATATCGCTCTCTCTTAAAACCTGGTCCTGCGGTACAATCACAACCCCTGATTTCCCGGCCGCCATCCTGTCAGCCGCCTTGTCACAGGCCATCATGAAACATCCAAAAGCCTTCAATTTCCCAGCCGTATTTTGTGCGATTCTGCCGAATCCCATCATACCAACCTTTAATCCCTTTAGCTCCCGATACATCATTCTCTTCCATCTGCCCCGGCGGATATCCTGGTTCAGCTGGGGTATCTGCCGTAACATACACAGCAGCAGGGCCACCGTGTGTTCCGCAACCGAATTAGAGTTAAGTCCCGGACAGTTTGTAACCATAATCCCCTGTTCCCTGGCTGCTTCCAAATCAATGTTATCCACTCCCACTCCGAATCTGGCAATCACCTTTAGCTTTCCGGCTGTCTCTAACAGGGTTCTTCCCCAGTTTTCCGCTCCGGTTATCACCCCGTCCACGTCCCTTACGAGAGGTATCAGCTCTGCTTCGGTCATTGGCCTGTTATAGGGATTCTCAATGATTTCGTATCCCCCTTTCTCCAGACTCAATTTACCGTTTCTGCAATATTGGGAGTAATTCGTTGCTGTTACCAGTATTTTCATGTCAGCCTTTCCTTTGCATGCCAGGCCTGCCTGGTATTCTGTACGGCAAATTTCCCGCCTGTTACCTCCAAATCAAAACCGGTCATGTACCCTGCCTGGTCAGATGCCAGAAAAACAATGGGACCAGCCAAATCCTCCGCAGTGCCCAGGCGGCCCATAGATACATTCTGAACCAGCCTCTCTCCATTCTCTGCTATGTTGGATTTGCTTATTTCCGTATCAATCATGCCCGGCACCACACCCAAAACACGGATATGATACGGCGCCAGTTCAGCTGCCAGTGTTCTGGTAAGACTGGAAACCCCTGACTTTGCAGCCCCGTATATGGCGCCGCCTGCGCTGGGGATTTTTGCTGCAAAGCTGGATATATTGATAATCACGCCGCTTTCCTGCTTCATCATAATCGGAGCCACCAGGCCGATGCAGTTCCATACCGCCTTGAGGTCTGTATTCATGATGGCATCCCATTCGTCCTCCGTATACTCTAAAAATGGCTTATCTATGGCAATACCGGCATTGTTAATCCACACATCCACGGTGCCGAATCTCCGGCATACGGTTTCCATGAAACAGCGGACCCCCTCTTTGTCTGTTACGTCCAGGGCCTCTCCGTAAACATTATGATACCCCTGTCCCTCCATCTCCCGGCAAAAGCCTTCAACCTTTGCTTTTGTTCTTGCAAAGACAGCAACCGATGCACCTTCCTTTAAGAACTCCCTTGCAGCCTCTTTTCCGATTCCTCCTGCCCCGCCGGTAATTACGACTGTTTTTCCCTTCAGACCTAATCTCATCGCTGCCTCCATCATCCGCCCAGGTATGCCTTCTTGATTTCCGGACTGTCCAGAAGCACCGAGCTTTTTCCGTGGTTGACCACGTGTCCCACTTCCAATACATACGTTCTGTTGGAAATGCCCATGGCCATGAAGGCGTTTTGTTCCGCAATTACAATCGGAGTCTTCTTCATCTCATTGATTTGGATAATGGCCCTGAACATCTCGTCCACAATGACCGGAGCAAGTCCCAGGGAGGGTTCGTCAAACATAAGCAGCTTTGGATTGCTCATCATTCCCCTTCCGATAGCCAGCATCTGCTGCTCACCGCCGCTCATGGTTCCCGCCGCCTGTTTTGACCTTTCCTTCAGCCGTGGAAACAGGTCATACACCTCGGCCACATGGTCCGCCATCTCACCTTTTGAATACCGTTTGCTGAACGCTCCCATCTCCAGATTCTCCAGCACGGTCATCTGAGGAAACACCTCCCGTCCCTCAGGTACATATACAATCCCATCGTAAATGGATTTATGGGGCTTTTGGTTATGGATTGCCTTTCCGTTGTATTCAATGGAGCCCTGTCCGGTGCGGTTAATGCCTACAATGGTTTTCATCAAGGTGGTTTTTCCTGCTCCGTTTGCCCCTATTAGTGACACAATCTCATCATCGCCAACCTCAAAGGAAACGTTGAACAATGCCTCTACTTTTCCGTAATATACGTTTATATTATTAACTTTCAGCATGTGCCAACACCTCCTCCTTAATATGCATAATAGGCTTGTAGCGGTCCCCGAGATATGCCTTGATTACCTCATCATTATTCTGTATTTCATCCGGAGTTCCCTCCGCAATTTTCGCTCCGAAGTTCAGCACCGTAATATTGGTGCAAATATTCATAACCACGTCCATGTTGTGTTCAATCAGGAAAATGTCCACTCCCGAATCAAAGGTTTTGAGTATAATATCCACAAATTCCTTCCGCTCTGTGGGATTCAGGCCCGCGGCCGGCTCATCTAAAATAAGTGTCTCCGGTTTCAGCATCAAAGCCCGTCCAAACTCCGTCATTTTCTGCTTGCCATAAGGAAGATTCTTTACGTTCACATCCCTGATATCCCCAAGACCTATATATTCCAGCACTTCCTCTGCTCTCTCCCTGAGTATGCGCTCCTCTCTTCCAGCTTCCCTGAAACGATAAAGGAACTGCAGGATTCCTAATTTTGTCATCTGATGGCCGCCTACCATCAGATTCTCCATGACTGTCATGGACTGAAATAACTTAAGATTCTGAAAGGTGCGGCTTATGCCTAAGCGTGCTATCTGATACGGCTGCATAAGGGTGGTGCATGTATCTTTATAATATATCTCCCCGTCCGTAGGGGCGTATGTACCGGTAATCTGGTTCACTGTGGTGGTCTTTCCTGAACCGTTTGGTCCAATCAGGGCATGTATAGTTCTTTTTTTCATTTCCAGGGACAAATCATTCACAGCCACAAGGCCGGAGAACCTTTTTGTAATGTGATTCAGCTTTAAAATTGTATCGCCGTTCATCATCTATTCTCCCTCCTTTTTACACAGGCGCTTTACCAGACCAAATTTTCCAAATGGACCTGTATGTGTAAACAGGGAAACAATGCCATTGGGAAGGAAAATAGCAAATAACAGAGCAATCACACTGAACACCAGCCAGTAATAGCTTTCCATGAACCGCAGGAACTCCGGTAAAATCGTAATGACCGCTCCTCCAATTACATTTCCTCCAACCGTACCAATGCCTCCAATCATCATCATGGCAAGATAGTTGGCCGACAAATCCTGGACAAAGGTGGTTGGGTTGATATATCCCATCATATGTGTATACATGGCTCCCCCGAAACATCCCAGAATGGTGGCCAGGGTAAATGCAAGTATCTTCATCTGGGCAATATTGATGCCGCTGGCCTCAACCGCCTCCACATTATCCCGTATTGCCTTGAACACCCGCCCCCATTTGGAGTGCACGATTCGGTATGCCATGATAGTAATGACTATTACAATGGCGAGATAAAAATAGTAGATTCTAAAAGATGTGTTTAGTTCAATTCCAAACAGGCGAATCCATGGTATATTTTGTACGCCCATGGTTCCCCCGGTCAGTCCTACCCAGTTGGTAAGAATAAGGCGGGTAATCTCACTGAAACCAATGGTAGTAAGGGAAAGATATACACCTTTCAGGCGCAGACTCGGATACCCCAGGCCCTTACCAACCAAAATGCCCATCACAATGGCAACAATAAATCCCACCACAATCGGCATGTGGAATTTCGCGCTGCACAGGGCTGCAGAGTACGCTCCCAGCGCCATGATTCCTGCTGTACCCATATTCATCTGTCCGGTCAGACCGGTTATAAAATTTAATCCGGTAACCACCACGATATTGACCAGCGTCTGGCACAGTACGATATGATGGTAGGTATTCTTATCAACAATCGGAATGAGGACCAAAAGGAAGATTCCAAAAAGAATCCCTGTCATTTTTGCGGATTTATTCATGTGCACCTCCATCATTTCTTTCTGTGCCCCAGAAGTCCTGTGGGCCTGATTAGCAGACATGCGATTAAAAGCACAAAAGCAACGCAGTCTTTATACAGTGTGGGAATCACAAGTGTACTCAGGTTCTCCAGAATTCCTATTACCACGCCTCCCAGAATCGCACCCGGCAAATACCCAAAGCCGCCGAACACGCCTGCCGCAAATCCCTTTAACCCTATCATGTTAGCTATGGTTAAATCCACGGTGAATAAAGGAATCACCATGATGCCTATTGCTGCACAGATTGCCGCGCTGAGAGCAATAGTTAAGTTAATATTTCTGGTGACGTTGATTCCCATCAGAGTGGCGGCCGTCTTGTTCTGCTGTACACATCTCATGGCCTTTCCTGTCTTCGTAAAATTAAAAAATAACTGTAAAAGGATTACGATTGCTATGGACACTACAATAACAGTGATGTTTGCCACTGTAATCACAATGTCCCCAAGCTTTACCGTTCCTTTTAAAAAACCAGGCACAGTAAAAGGAGTAGCTCCCCAGATGATTCTGGCCAGTTCATTGAGAATCCTTCCCAAAAACACCGTGCCCATAACGGCAAAAATTGGGGACGTCATATTACGAAGCGGATTGAATATACCGGTCGCCACCAGGACGCCGAATACAAACATGGTAAGAACAGTGGCCAGAACACCCACCACCGGATTTGTTCCCATCCTCATAAGGAATTGGGCTGCAAAGATATACGCGCCTAACATGATGAATTTATCATGGCTGAAATTCAGCAGGCCGGTAGAATTAAAAATCAATGTATACTCAATCGCCACCAGCGCATAAATAAATCCAAGAGCAAGCCCGCTCACAATAAGCTGGATAATAATGCTGTAAGTCATTTGGGACCTCCCATCTCTTAGTTTAAAATGGATGCAAACCATTTCCTGTCTGCATCCATTTTTCAACGACTGCTACTCCACCGTCACATAATCCACCATGCCCGGAATTTTATCTTTAATCTGCGCAATTACGCAGCCATGGACCATATTTCCCCCTTCATCGCAGGAAAACAGACCTTCCGGAAGCTTCATATCCTTTGTTTCCGCCAGAGCATCCCTGACAGCCTGAGGCTCGGTTGACCCGGCTCTTTCAATTGCGTCTGCCAGCACATAAGCCGCGCTATAGTATGTAGATGCATAAAGTTCGGGGGCATATCCATATTTTGCTTTGAAGTCCTCTACAAACTGCTTTACAGTATCGTCGTCATTGGTTGATACAAAGTCAGTGACCGCATACCATCCTTCCACATACTCTGGTTCCAGCAGATTTAACACCTGGTCCATAACAACACCTGCGGAGGCAATTACAGGTACATCCAGCCCCAGTTCATACAGCTGCCTGGCGGTCAGTGCAACCTCAGCGTCGTCTGTCCAGGAGATAATACAGTCAACGCCTGCGCTCTTGAGCTGCATCATCTGCCCTGTCAAATCCTTATCACCTGCGTTATGTCCAACGGCCACATACTCAATGCCATCCGCTTCCAATATGGGAATGATAACATCCCTTCCGCCGGTTCCAAAGTCATTGTTATTGTAGGAAATTCCTATCTTCTTGGCCCCCAGCGTATCAACCGCATATCTTGCCGCCACTTGCCCGTTGATGGTATCAGAAGGTCTTACGCGGAAGAAGTAAGGATTATCCAGCGTCGCTAGTTTAGGGCTGGAACCGCCTGTCATAAACGGAATCCCGGCATTCTTATATAAGTCACTGGTGGCTGCCGCATTTCCGGAGGTATGGGGTCCAATTACCGCACACACATCCTCATTCAATAGCCTGGTTACCACATTTACGGCTGTTGTCTGCGTATTCTGGTCGTCCTCCGCTACATATACCAGTTTTTTACCCAGAACACCCCCATTGGCATTAATCTGTTCCAGAGCCAGGTCAATTCCCTCCTTCGTTCTCTGGCCTGCCAGCGGAAAGTTTCCTGTAATTGCGCAGCTGACGCCGAATTTGATTTCCCCATCCAATTCCTCTGACGCTTCTGTCTTCTCTGCCTCCGTTTTTTCCCCCTCAGTCTTTTCTTCCTGTGACTGTTGTGAAGCAGCGGATGCAGGTGCGCTTGTTCCTCCTGCTGTTCCTCCCCCTGAGCATGCTGTTAACCCCATCATCATGACTGCTGCCAGACCTACTGCTAATCTTTTTTTCATCATGCCGAAATACCCTTCCTTTCATCCTTTGTTGGTTATCCGTTTATTTTAATTCCGATGGACTTCATGGTATCCACCAGAATTTTTTTCTCATCCTCAGTAATCGGCGCCAGCGGACCTCTGCACGGTCCAACAGGAATTCCTGTTACCATTTCAATAGCCGGTCTCATAATAGAATTGGGAAGAATTCTTCCGTTTTGTCCGCATGCCTTGCAGAATCTGTACAGCGGTACGAACAATTCCTTTGCCTTATTATGGTCCCCCTCTGCAAATGCTTTTAAAATAGTCCTGATTTCATGTCCGAAGATATGGGCACCGCCGCTGACCACGCCCATGGCCCCCTGCACTACCGTAGGAAGAAGCATGATATCATCTCCATTGAAGATTACAAATTCCGGGTTAATATCTTCGGTTGCCAATATAAAGTCTGTAATCTGAGTGGGGTTAATACCGGCTTCATCTTTGATTCCAATGATATTCCCGATTTTTGAAAGTTCCCTCACAGTGGAGGCATCCACGTTTACCCCTACAAAAATCGGAATATTGTAGAGGAGGATATTAATATTTACGCTATCGGCAACTGCCTTGTAGTGACGGTAAATACCCTCCTGAGTAGGCTTGTTATAATAAGGAGCAACCACCATACAAAGCTCGATTCCTAAATCCTCGGCTTTTTTTGTAAGGGCAATGGTTTCCTTTGTGGATGCGCATCCAGTGCCTGCTATAACAGGTTTTCTGCCGGCTGAAGCCTTAAGGGCTGTTTCCATCAGCCTGACTCTCTCATCAAATGTAAGCAGGGACGCCTCTCCCGTTGTCCCGGTCACGATTAAGGAATCACAGAGGTCATTTTGTATCAGATATTCGATTAAATCTTCGTAAGCCTTGTAATTCACCTCCTCATTGGCATCATACGGCGTTACCAGGGGGCATAAAATCTGTCCATACTTCTGCGTAAATTCATTTCTTGTCATTTGATGTTCTCCTTTGCTCTTTCAATATTGATTATAAATTTTATTTATTCTGCTGTTATCATGTTGTCTGATAACATGATAACTATTTTTTCAATATATGTCAATAGTTTTTAATATTTAAGTATATTTTTGTGCATATATTATATAATTATGACTGATTTTTAGAGTAAACAGAGATTTCCATGTTCTTCATTTTTTAGTATTGACATGTTGTCAGACAACATGATATGCTATATCCAATATAACTGCTTTCATATTGTCAGTTCAGCTTATTCGGAAAGGATGGTTCATTATAATGCGTCTGTTATATGGTGTAACGGTTCCACTGGTAACTCCTCTTACGAAAGAAAGAACCCTGGATATTTCAAGCCTGGAACATCTGACAGATTTCCTGATTGAAAAGGGTATCCATTGTCTCTATCCAGGCGGAACCACAGGTGAAATGATGCTTATGGGAATGGAGGACAGAAAGGTTCTTGCTGAAACAGTGGTTCGCCAGACCGCCGGACGGGCCGTTGTATATATACAAGCCGGTGCTGTTAACCAGGCTGATACCATAACGTTAGCTAAACATGCTGTTGATATAGGTGCTGATGGCATTGGTGTGGTTACTCCCGTCTTCTATAAACTGTCTGACCGGGAATTGGTCAGCTATTATCAATCCGTCTGCCGGAGTGTTCCTTCCGACTTCCCTGTCTATCTTTATGCCATACCTCAGTGTGCTGTCAATGACATCACCCCTGCTTTGGCAGAAGAGTTAGCTGAAACATGTCCGAATATAGCAGGCATCAAATACAGTTATCCCAATATGTCCCGCATACAGGAATTCATGACCATACGCAGCGGCAGCTTTTCAGTCTTGTGCGGTCCTGATGAACTGTTCTGCGCTACGGTTCTGACCGGAGGCGCCGGTACTGTTTCCGGTAACGCCCAGGTGATTCCCGAACATTATGTTGCAATATGGAATGCCCTGGAACGGGGAGATATTCCAACTGCCGTTTCCCTGCAGCGAAAAACCAACCAATTGAACCAAATTTTAAGCAATGACCATAATATAGCCCGCTATAAAGCTGCCCTCAAATACCGCAAAATACTGTCCGATGCATCTACATATGCTCCGCTGGAGCCGTTATCCGAGGCAGAATCCCGGTCCATGTCAGATATGCTGGAGGAGCTGAAGTTTACAGAAATATAAATATGCCCCTCCATTTCGGCAATTGCACTTGTAAATTCTGATAAACGTTGATAAAATATAAACCAACCGGCAAGGGAATGACTGAAAGAATATAAACAAAGAAGGGGAATCGAATGAATAAACCTCTGAAAAGTATTGCACGGATATCTGTTGTGGACCAGGCAATTCAGAATCTTCAAAATTACATAACAGAAAACAGTCTGCAGCCAGGCGACAAACTGCCTACAGAAAAAGAAGTCTGTGAAATGATGGGAATCGGCCGCTCCACTGCCCGCGAAGCTTACCGAATGTTAAAAGCAATGGATTACGTAACTGCGATTCAGGGTAAGGGCATTTTTTTAAGTGACAAGTACAGAAAAAATGATTCAAACGAAATGGCGCTGGAATGGTTTCGTGAAAATGGCAGAAATATGATTGAATTCATGGAAGTGCGTATGGCCATAGAACCCATGGCAGTACGCCTGGCTATTCCAAGGGCAACTGATTCAGATATTGAGTCATTAGAAAAAACACATTTTCTTTTTCAACAGGCTCTCAAAGACAAAAATACAGTCAAGCTGCTCTCCTTTGATGAACTTTTTCACAATCAAATCATGGAATTTACAGATAACCAGCTGATGATTCGCATTAGCCAGAATATTACCGAATGTTTCCGCAGTTACCGCTCCAAAGCTTTTGCAGTGGATAAAATTATGGGAAACGCAGTTGCGCCGCATGCAAAAATCATAGACGCCTTCCATAAACGGGATACCCAGCTGGGTTATAATCTCATGATTGAACACCTGGAGATTTCTCTGGAAGATATACTGAAGTATTCCACGCCTTGAATATCTTCTCCGAATACTTGATTCGGTAGGATGACGTGTTTGGCCGGTATTAAGGTATTGTTAATATTACGGGGTCAAAAAGTACATTTTTACGTTGTTTTTTTGCATTTTTGTGACTTTACTGTGTCTAATAGAGTAATATATGCAGGTAGAAAATAGCATGAAGTTTGGCGGGTCCGACAATCGGCACCCGCCCATTTCTACTTCTCTTCTTTCTCCTTCTCATCCTGAATCCGTTTCCGGATGGTCTCAAGTTCATCCGGCTTCGGGTCCGGGATGGGTAAGGGGACGGTCATGCGTTTGACTGCTTCAAATTCTTTTAGCAGTTCTTCATCCGAGTATTTTTCCGCCGGTTCTGGCGGTTCATCGTTCCGCTTTCCATCCATCTTTATGCGCCTCCTTCCAAGGCCATTGTATGCCTTTCAAAACGGGGATTGTTCTGGTGAATAATACCATTTATGGTCCGTTTATTCGCATTTTACGACATCTTCTGTTGCTTTTTGTCGTCTATTTTCCACTTGATAATGCCCCTCCTTGCATATACCGTTAAATCAGTATCAAAAACCAAGGAGGAATCAGTATGAAATATGAAAGAGAAACCAGTGACCTGCTCCGGCGCTTAGGTGTAAACAACTCCTATGTGGGATTCGGTTACACAATTCACGGCATCATCAGTACTATCCATGACCCACACCTTCTAACCTACATTTCCAAAGGGCTCTATGTGGAGATAGCCGCTCACTACCAGACATCTATTAAATGTGTGGAACGGAATATCCGTACCATCATCAGTACCATTTGGCTGCACGGAAACAGAGAACTGCTGAATCAGGTCTTCGGCTTCGAGCTGGAACAGAAACCCCGGAATGGAGCCTTCATAGATGCGCTCTCTCATTACGTTGTGAAACACTATTACGATTAAGCAAGTCAGGGCGCTATTGCAGCGCCCTTCCGAAATCTACCACTCAAACACATATCGGCGATTGACCATGTCATACTCTTCGGCAATCCGGAGTACGCCCCTGGCATCCGTAATCATACATTTTC